>Ga0315336_1000057_pt1 | contig 614705 bp, 568 predicted proteins | sample ASW5metaG_FD_204512 | JGI IMG/M metagenome (GOLD analysis project Ga0315336, IMG submission 204512) | Ammonia-oxidizing marine archaeal communities from Monterey Bay, California, United States - ASW #5 | ecosystem: Environmental > Aquatic > Marine > Intertidal zone | place: USA: California...
CCTAAGTTCTGGGTGAGTAGCGCTTTTCATTGGCGGCGGTACCCTTCGCTTGTGTCTCTTCAGAGCTGCACCAGAATTGAATTGCTCAGTACACCTAACATTGATATAGACAGAATCTACGTTCACCGACAAATACAGAATGTGTGTTCGTCGTGATAGGCAGAATTGGCACTAAATGACAGTTTTGCATCGCGTTTGCTTTTTAATTCAGTAAGTTAAGCTTAACGCGTCGTTCGACGTATTTCACCCAGACACTTGGACAAGGAGGTCCGGCGATGGGTAAGCACCAAATACCCAAACCACCGCGTGCGGTGTGGGAAAAATTCCTGTCGCGTGTAACTGACGTTGCTGACAATCCAACTCGCGCGCGATGGACGGTTGTGCGCGCCGAGCGGTTTCTTCGCGGGTCACCGGTGGAGACGTTTGGCCATTTCACGGCTGCGGATCTGCTCGTGTATTTCGAAGCCGCAGCGGGCTGGGACGGCATCGAGGGATGGCAGCTGCGCCAGATCGTCGATGCACTGAACCTGTTGTTTGTCGATGCCGCCGGCGTGGAGTGGGCGGCGACGTTCGACTGGCGGTTCTGGCACGAAAGGGCTCGTCATATGGATGCCGGGTCCGCGCAACGTGACCCTCCGCCTGTCGATGTTTCGACGGATCCCCGACGGCGAAAATCGTCGCGCTCGCCCGCATTTGTCCGGATGCGCGAGACGCATGCGGTCCTGCTGCGCAAACTGACCACGGAGGTGCGGCGCAGAGCGTATTCCGTCCGCACCGAGGACGCTTACGAACAGTGGGTTCTCCGTTTTATACTGTTCAATCGGCCGGCGCGGCCCGAATCGCTTGGCGCGAAAGAGATCGTCAGGTTCCTCGAGTATCTCGCGGTAGAGCGCAATGTATCGGCGAGTACACAGAACCAGGCTATGAATGCGCTGGTGTTCCTCTACGGCGAAGTACTGCACCAGCAGCTCGACAGTTTCCAGAATTTTACCCGCGCGAAGAGGCCCCGTCGCTTGCCGGTCGTTCTCACCCGCGATGAAGTACGCGCGTTGATCGCAAACACCAAAGGGATTCAATCCCTCATGGCCCGTCTCATGTACGGCACCGGTATGCGCCTGATGGAATGCGTTCGATTGCGCGTCAAGGATATCGATTTCAGTTACGGGCAAATCACGTTACGCGATGCAAAAGGCGCGAAGGATCGGGTCGTACCGTTGCCGGAATCACTACGCGACGAATTACGGCATAACCTCGACGAAGCGAAATCGCTGCACGACAAGGATCTTGCCCGAGGCCACGGTAATGTTTATCTGCCGCATGCGCTTGCGCGTAAATATCCCAACGCATCGCGCGAGTGGATCTGGCAGTACGCGTTTCCCAGTAGTCGCTTGTCGGTGGACCCGCGCGGTGACGCCACGCGGCGCCATCACTTACATGAGAATTCTTTGCAAAAATCGATCAAGGCAGCTTCACGCGCCGCGAATATTACCAAAAAAGTCTCGAGCCACACCTTGCGTCATTCGTTTGCGACACACCTGATCGAATCCGGCTACGACATTCGTACCGTGCAGGAATTACTCGGCCATGCCGACGTGTCGACAACGATGATCTACACCCATGTTTTGAACCGCGGCGGCAGAGCCGTCAGGAGTCCGCTCGACGTACTTGAATCCGCTGTTCCCGGCGACGACTGATCGGAGAAACCGGGTTCGCGCTAGATCCGGATCGTCATCCACTTCTCACGCTGCCACATTATCGCGAACAACACGGCCAGTATTGCCCGGTAACTCACATTGAGCAGCCATACGGCCATGAGACCGTAGCCGAGCACCGGCCCGATAACGTAGGCGAGAGGCAGGAAATACAGCCATTGGCACGATATCGACAACCGCATCACCCGGTGCACGTCGCCGGCACCGAGCAATGAATGCATCAGTACAACCCCGACCGCCTCGACGGCCATCGTCGCGCCAATCAAACGCATCGGCGCGCGGGCAAGGTCGAGTGTCTCCGGGTTGTGCAGAAATATACCGAGCATCAGGTCCGGGGTCAGCACCATCGGTAACCCGAGTGCACCGAGCAACACGAGCGCAACTTTCACCACGTCCCACGCCCATCGTTTAGCGTCGGCGGGTTCGCCACGCCCGAGCGCCTGGCCTACGAGCGTTGCCGACGAGATGCCAAATGCCATCCCGGGCAGCAGCGCGATCAGGGTGATATTGATCAGGACATTCGCGGCGCCGAGTTCTGCCGTTCCGATCTGCCCGATGATCCAGTACATCGTCGTCATGCCGGCCGAGAAGAACAGCTGCTGAATACCGCTCGGTATCGACAACCGCACAATCTGGCGGACTTCCTTCAGCGTCGGCATCTTGCGAAAGAACCCTTCGCCGCGCGCGTATTTGAACCCGAGAAACAGGTACGTCGCCGTCCCGACGGCGGTCGATACGGCGGTGCCGATCCCCGCGCCGGTGACGCCGAGTTCGGGGAATCCGAGCTTGCCGAAGATGAGTACGTAGTTCAGAAAAATATTACACGAGTGCATGATCAACAACGTGATCATGTACAACCGCGAGCGATCGACGGCATTCCAGTAACCGCGGAACGCAAAGTTGCTCGCGACGAAAATGATCGCAAGAACCCGTATCTGCAGATAGGGCGTGCCGAGCGCAATCACTTCCGGATCGCTGATGAGATACGGATAGAAAACCGGTGCCAGCAGATATAGCCCGGCCGAAAACAGCGGACCCACGCACAGCACAACAAGCAATCCGGCATTGAGCGCTACAGCAAGTTCATCGTGCCGCCCCTCCCCTTTACGGCGCGCCGCCGTCGCCTGCACCCCGACCGAGATGCCGAGGATCAGGGCCATCGTCATGAAACTGACGAAGCTGCCGAGACCCACCGCGGCAAGCGCGGCATCGCCGAGGTGCCCAACCATCGCGGTATCGACGAGGTTCAGAATATTCTGCGAGACCATCCCGCCGATAATCGGCAGGGCGAGTCCCAGAATTCTGGTGCGGCGGGGGTTATGGCTGAGCATGGGGGCGAGAGGGTCGCATTATTTACAGTCGTGCGAAAGCCGCCGGGATCGCGGGTTTCAAATCGCGCGGCGCGATTCGTGGTTGAGCGCCCTCTCGCAGCCGGCCGCTGGATGGCCGTTGAACCGGATCCGTGAACGACCGGTCCCGGGAATGGGCCAACCTGCGATCATGCAGGCCGCTCATGGTGTCATCGATCGACGACAAATACCCCGGATTGTCCGTGGGCGCAACGGGTGAATCAATCCAGGAAACCGCACCCTTGCCACGCGTCATCGAGGGTGCTGTCAGCCGTATCGGGGAACAACTGCGCCGGGCGGTTGAACAATACACGGATGTCCGCCCTTACCATCCAGCGGCGAAAAGACACCGCGATCGCGGTGGTCCGTCCGGGCGCCAGTGCGGTGACCTCTATTTGAGCCAGAACCCGGATTCCCGCGAGCGATAACCGAGCGCCTGGTAAGTGGCGTCGATAAGCGACTGGCCACGCGGGTTGAGCAACACGCCCTCGCCCATCCGGTTCATCGTGTAGCCGAACGACACGCCGGATTCCGGATCGGCAAAACCGATACTGCCGCCATACCCGGGATGGCCGAACGCGGGCTCCGGCAGAAACATGCTGTCCTGGGTGCCGCGCGGCGCGCGCCGGTTGTCCATCGATTTGAAATAACCGAGTGAAAATCGCATCGGCGCGAGCAGCGTGAAATCGCGCGAACTCGCAGACGACACGGCGGCCATGCGCGCAAGCGTGTCCGCATCGACGAACTCGACCCCGTTCAGCGATCCGCCGCAGGCCAGCGGCGCGTACATGCCGGCGAGTCCGCGACCGTTCGTCAGGCCGCCGGCCGCGCCAATCTCGGCCGCGTGCGCGAGACGCGTATCGAAATTGCGCGCGCCCTCGGCGTTCAGATCCATGTAGCCGCCACTGTTACCCAGCGCGAGCGCCTGCACGCTGCTCGTATCCATCATCGCGGACATGAACGGCGACAGGTTATCGAGATCCGGCACCGGCAATATCATGCGTGCGGTCCGCGCTTCGTCGGCGGCCGGCAACCCGATCCAGAAATCGAGCCCGAGCGGATCACCGATGGCTTCGCGAAAAAAAGCGCCGAGCGACTTTCCGGTCACCCGCCGGATCACTTCGCCGAGCAGCCAGCCATACGTCAGTGCTTCGTAACCATGGGTCGTACCCGGTTCGAAAAACGGCGCCTGTTTTTCAATCGCCGCGACCATCACGTCCCAGTCCGCAAACGCGCCGGTCGGCAGCGGCTCGCTCACCGCGCAGATCCCGGACTGGTGATTCAGCATCATTTTGACGGTCGTATCGGCTTTGCCGTTCTGCGCGTATTCCGGCCAGTACTGCGCCACGGGCGCGTCGATATCGATCTCGCCGCGCGAGGCCAGCAGGTGAACACAAAAAGACACGGCACCCTTCGTCGACGACCAGACTATCGATAACGTGTCGTCATTCCACGCTTCGCCCGTGTCCTCGCGCGCCGTACCACCCCACAGATCAACGACGGTCTCCCCGTTGATCATGACGCACACGGAGGCGCCGAGTTCATCGCGTTCGGTGAAGTTCTTTTCGAACTCCACAGCGACATTCTCGAAACGCGGATCGCAGGATCCTGCAAGCGCGCCCTGCGCCACGGATGAACTGAATGCTGTCGCCATGATGTTGTCCTGTATTGCAGTCGTGGAAATGTTCGCTGGCGCGTGTGCCCGCCGCTTACTCGAGCCGATGTATCTCCAGCGGCTTTTCGACACCCTTGACCGTCGTCGCCGGCAGCGGGTTCGTCACGATGTCCGGGTCGATGGTGAGTCTCAGCGTTTCGGTCAGAATAATATCGACCTTGAACTGACGCGTCAGCTCCTGCACCCGCGCCGCGATGTTGACCGCCCGGCCAACGAACGCGAACTCCTTGAGCTGTTGCGATCCGACGAGCCCGACGACCCCGGTCCCGCGGTGCAGCCCGATACCAATCCGCAAAGGCGGCAGATCGCGGGCCGCGAGCTCCTGATTGTAATCGATCAGCGCCGCCCGCATCGCGAGCGCCGCGGCGACGCAATCGTTCCCCTGCCACGGATTCGGATCGGTCGCGCCGAAAAACGCAAGCAAACCATCGCCGATGAACGTCGAGACATACCCGCGATGCTCGGCGATCGCCTGGCTCATCCGTTCGAAATATCCATTGAGAATACCCACCAGCACGTTCGGTTCGAGACTCTCGCTCAGTGCAGTAAACCCGGCGACGTCGGCAAACAACACGGTGACTTCCTTTTTCTCACCGAAATCGACGACGCCCTCAGCGATAATCCGTTCGATCACCGCATCCGGTGCAAACCGGCTGAACGCTTTCTGCAGGTTCTCGAGTTCCTCGGCCGCCGCGCCAAGCCGATGACGCAGGCGTGCGGCCTCGCGGTTTGCCCGCCACCAGAGTCCGCCGGCGACCGCTACCGCGACCCCGGCAACGGCTATCGCTGCCCAGTTCATTCGCGGAAATCGACGATCACACCAAGGCGACAGAGCATATTCAGCAGCGACACCGCGCCGCAGAAATCGAGAAACTCGGCCGGCGTAATCCCGGACTGTACCTCGGCACAGCGGCGCTGAATCGCGGCGGGTTGATACCAGACCGTTTCGCGCGCGAGTGGCACGAGCTGTCGTTCGAGATCCGACAGGACCGGCGAAGACAGGTGCGTGAGGATCTGATCGATATCGGATGGCGCGAAACCCTGTTCGGTAAGCATGCGGACGGCTTCTCGCTCGCAACGCTCGGAGCCGAGAGCACGCGCAATGATCGCGAACAAAATAGTCACCGTCCGCGGCGGCAGCGCGGCCGATCCCCACAGGCGGTCGCAAATGATGCGCAGGTCGCGCGCCATCGGCAGTCCGTCGAGTGCATTAACAAATGTCGCCATCGGCCCGGTCTTTTCGACATCGAGCAGGGCGACGGCGCGCGCGGCGTGACGCATGCGCCGAAACTTCACCGCGATCAGCGGCCGCATGATGCGTACCCACCACTTGTCGGGCATCTGTTCCATGCGCTGCGGCGGCAGGGCGACAAACGTCGACATTCGATTGAGAAACAGATGCACCCCCACGAGCCCGGCGAATTCCACGATTTCTTCGCTCGTGTAACCGTTATCGATCATCGGCTGGAGATCGGCACGCGATGCCACCGGTTTCGATTGCGACAGCCGCCGCGCGAAATCGAGCGCCGCCCGCTCGCGCGGAGAAAAATCACCGGTCAGCAGTTCCTGTTCGAGACGTTCGATCCGCTTCTCGCTCATCCCGAGCACACGAAGAAACGCACGCTGAACACCGAAACAGAACCGGCAGGAGTTGTCCTGGCTGACCACGAGCCCCGCCTGATCGACGAGGTTCGGATCGATGCGCACGGTGGTCGTGATCTGCACGGAAATGCGCACCATCGTATCGGCGATCCACGGCGACACGCCAAAATACCGCATCAATTCGCCGGGGCGGCCGGTTTCCTGGGCGAATCGCCGTTCGAGCTCGGGGGCCGGTTGCTGCGGCAGCAGGCACGGTTCCCATTCGATCTCGCTCATTCTCGCCATTGTGCGCCCCAACCAGTGCAAAAGTTGAGTGTATCATTGCGCCCTTTGCAGGCACGGCGGTACCGGTAATGGGAGTACCGTGAACCGACGGCGAGACGGTAACACCCGACCGCCACCGGCCAGGCGGCGCGCTCTAACCGTCGCCCGGCGTCGGCAACCATGAATCAATCTGCCCGGAGGGCTCAACGTAATGCCGGTAGAAGGCGTTTTTTTTGATCTCGGCGGTACGCTGTTCAGCTACCGCAACGTGGCGCGCACGAACATTCCGATCCTGCTCGAAAGTGCCGAGCGGCTGGGCGCAACGACCGACCTCGCGCGCATCAAGACGGCCTACGGCCGTGCCTCCGAAGAAGTGAGCCACGCTTACGCCGATAAAGCGTATTACCGGCACCGCGACATGTTCGAAGACATGTTCAGAACATTCTGCGATTTGATAGGCGGCACCCATGATGCAGATGTCTACGCCTGGTATCACCGCACGCAACAACAGGCGTTGATCGATTGCCTCGAAATCAAGGCCGACTGCATCGACACGCTTGCCGCGCTGAAATCGCGCGGGCTGTACCTGTCGATCGTATCGAACATCGATGACGACATGCTCGAACCGCTCGTCGAACGCGAAGACCTGCACGACTATTTTGATCACTGGACGAGTTCCGAAGCTGCGCGCTCGTGCAAACCGGATCGGCGCTTTTTCGAAGTCGCGCTCGAAAAATCGAGCCTGGCGGCCGAACATGTTCTGTTCGTCGGTGACTCACCGGAACATGACGTCGTCGGCGCGAATGCGCTTGGTATGCGCACCGTTCTGATCGTCGAGGAAGGTATCGAACCGCCGATGCAAACCGGACGCGAGGCGGTCGATCCGGATCACACGATCCGCGAACTCGCGGAACTGACCGGTATCGTCGATCCCTGAGCCTGCCCCGCCGCTGGCGTCCGCATGGCGCTGTCGTTAAAGTAAACGCTACCGGATAAGAAAAACCCGACCGGTACGACTCAGGCGACCTGTTCGCACCTGTCCTGAACCCATCGGAGGCAAGCATCATGAGTTCAAATCCACACGCATTCAGTCATCCCGAAATTTCGTTTCTCACCCAGGCCAAACTGCAGGCGCAGGTCGTCGTTCCCATTCTGCGCGCGCTGCGCGAAAAAATCGGCAAGGCCGAAGCCGATGCCCTCGTTGCCAATGCGCTGCGCGACTGGTCGAAAGAGCAGTTTCGCCGGGTCGGCGAAGATGCCGGCGGGCGCAAGCTCGAAAACTGGCAACCGATATGGGAGAACGCGTTCAGCAAGATCGGCGACGGCTTCGAGATGGACATGCTCGCGAACGAAGGCGGCGCGCAGGACTTCAATGTCACGAAATGCCCGTACGCCGAGTTCTTCCAGGAACTCGGTGAACCGGAACTCGGCGCCGTTCTGTTGTGCGAGCAGGACGTGCACCTCGCCGAGGGTGTCGGCGGCGACGACATCGATTTCGAACGCTCACAAACGATCATGGGCGGCGCGTCGTATTGCGACTTCAGGATCCGCATGAAGCACGGCGATGGCTGACCCGGCAGCGAACACCGCGGCGGCGAGCGAACCCTACATCCCGGCGAGCCGCCAGGATCTGATTGATTTGCTTTGCGCGGCCGACGGCCTGTCGGCCGAAGAGCGGGTCCAGTTCCGCCAATTCTGCGAAATCCTGTCCGCCTACGCGCACTTCACGGGACAGAAAGATCTCGAACTGATGAAGCTCGCGTTCGCAAATTTTGATCCGAACCTGAGCGAGAAGCGCCGTCCGGTCGATGATGCGGGAGAACGCGAGAATGCGGCGCAGACGTTCGTCGACGCCTTCGATCGCACGGTGCGCCGCGCGAACTTCCGGCCGTTACCCGAAAGCGAAGTCCGCGCCGCGCTGAACCGGGCTTCCATCGTGCCGGTGCAAACCTCGGTCGATTTCGACGCTTTCGAACGCTTCGCTTTCTATTACCGCACGAGCAACGAAATTCCGATCACGGTGAAACGCTGGTTTCGACGCCGGACCATCAATGTCGGTAACTACGATCGCATGGCCGTACTGCTGCAGACGAAAGACGCCGCGTATTTCGACCAGGCCGGCAAAACACTCGATTCGAATCTGAACCCGGGGCAGATCTATCTGAACCTGTACAAGAACATTCCCCACCACGATCTCGAACTGCTGTTCCCGAACCTCGAAATCAGCATGAACCTGAAGGACAAGCTGATGCTCGGGGTACCGGCGCTCGGTGCGGCCGTGCCGCTGTTTCTGAAAATATTGCCGAGCCTCGGGTTGCTCATCGGCGCCGTCGCGCTGTTCGTATTCGGTTTCGAACTCGGCGGACGTTACACGGTGGACGGCGGCGACAGCAAAGCCGTGTTCGCGTTGCTGACCGCGGTCCTGTCGATCAGTCTCGCGCTCGGCGGATTCGCCGCCGGTCAGTGGGTAAAATACAAAAGCCGGCGCCTCGAATTCCTGAAAAAAGTCACCGACGTACTGTTCTTCAAAAGCCTCGACATCGGCAAGGGGGTGCTCAACGCGCTCGTCGATTCCGCCGAAGAAGAAGACTGCAAGGAAATGCTGCTCGTGTTCCATATCCTGTTGGCAAACAGGAACCCGATGAACACCGAGGCGGTCGATTCCGCAGCAGAGGCGTGGCTGCGAGCGAACCTCGATGCGGATGTCGATTTCGATGTGACGAAAGCGCTCGACAACCTGGAGAATATTCGCGGCACCGAGAGCGACGCCGACGCGTCTATCATCACGCGGGAAACGAACGGGTTATTTCGGGTCGTGACAATTAACGAGGCAAAAGCGCGTATCGACCGCATCTGGGACAACGCGTTTCGCTACTGAGTCGTTTGCACGCGTTCACGGGCGAACGTTATCCGGATAACGATAGCGCCCGCCGACAAGCCCGGTGATCTCCGCTGCACGCAACGACCGGAACCTTGCCGGCCCGGGTTAAAGCAACGGTGTCGCCTCCGGTTACGCGACTTCGCGCAACAGTTCGCGCGCAATAATCACCCGCTGGACCTCGCTCGTTCCTTCGTAGATCGCGGTCACGCGGACATCGCGTGCGTAACGTTCGAGCGGATACTCTTCGGTGTAGCCGGCGCCGCCGAGTAACTGCACCGCGGTGTAACACGCCTTGTTCGCCGCTTCGGTGGCATACAGCTTGGCCATGGCCGCCTGCTTCATGAACGGCTCGCCGCTTTCTTTCTGGCACGCCGCACTCATTAATAACAGGCGCGCGGCTTCGAGTTCCGTATAGGTGTCGGCAAGCTTCCACTGGATGCCCTGGAAATCGCTGATCTTCGTGTCGAACTGCTCTCTCTCCGTGGTGTAGGCCCGAGCGATGTCCATCGCTGCCGTTGCCACCCCGAGCGCGAGCGAGCCAATGCCGATACGCCCGCCCGCGAGTTCGGCGATGGCGATACGGAAGCCGTCGTTCGGTTCGCCGAGGATCGCGTCGGCCGGCACCCGGCAGTCTTCGAAAATCACCGGGTTCGTGCACGACCCGCGCTGCCCCATTTTCTTCTCTGCTTTGCCGATCGTAATCCCCGGCGTCTCACGCTCAACGAGAAAACATGTAATGCCCTTGCCTTTCGGCTTGTCGGGATCCGTGACCGCCCACACGACGAACACGCCGGCATGCTCGGCGCTTGAGATCCACATTTTCGTTCCGTTAATCACCCACTCGTCGCCGTCGCGTACAGCGCGGGTCTGCATGCCGGACGGATCCGAACCTGCGCCCGATTCGGACAGGCAGAACGAACCGCCGGCGTACTCGCCGTTGCACAATTTCGGTATGAAATAATTTTTCTGCGCTTCCGTCCCAATCGACTGGATCACTTCGCCGACAAGATTCGTCACCGACACCGCAACCGCGGTCGCCGCGCACGCCTTCGCTACCTCGGTCACGGCGACGCTGAAAGCGACAACCCCGGCCTCGGTGCCGCCGTAATCTGCGTCGACATTGAGGCCCATGAAGCCGAGTTCGGCGAGGCGCTTCAGATTCTTAAGATAGCCGTCACGGCCACCCCCACTGTCGAGCGTGGCCGCGAGTGGCGCAACTTCCGCCTCGGCGAACTTGCGTGCGCTGTCCTGGATTTGCAATTGAATATCAGTCAGGGCGATTTCCATGCCGGAAGTCCTCGTTAATTTTTTCGGATCAGGTTGCAGTAATTTCCGTGTCCGCGATCAACGCCACGGTTCGACCAGGATTTTGGCATGATGATCCGGCGAGCCGAGATCCTCAAATGCCTGCGCGACACCGTCGACACCCACCTTTGCCGTAATGAGCGGTTCGACGTTGGTCACACCCTCGGCGATCGTGTGCAACGTGTCGGCGAACTCCTGTCGCGTGTAGGCGAGAACGAACTGGATGTTCAGTTCCTTGTTGATCCCGAACACGGGCTGAAAATGATCCTGTTGCATGCACACGCCAACGACCACGATCCGTGACCGTTTTGGCGCGAACTCCATGACCTGATCGATGACCCCGGGTACCCCGACGCATTCGAATATTACTGCGGGCCGGGTGAGCGGGCCCTTTGCCCATGGCCGTGGTTTCTCGCTCGGCTGATCGATCGCGGCGGCGTCGCGCCAGCTCGTGTACGGAGAATCCACCGCCGGGTCGACGACGATGTCCGCACCCATCGTTAACGCGAGTTCGCGGCGGCGCGCGGAATAATCGGCGGCAATGATCGGACGCGCATCGCGCGCCTTCAGTCCGGCTATAACCGCGAGCCCGACGGGGCCGCAGCCAATCACGAGCGGCACGTCCTGCGCATCGAGTCGCGCCATCGCTACAGCATGCGCGCCGACGGCCATCGGTTCGGTCAGCGCCGCATGTCCCGGATCGAGCCCGTTCGGAACGGGCAGCAGCAACGATTCGGTCAGGCGCATATATTCCGCATAGCCGCCCGGGTGATCATTGGAATAGCCGACGGTACGTATGCCTTCGGGGCGCAACAGCATCGGCACGGTGCACACCGGGGTGCCGACGGCTATCTCCCGGTTCGTGTCGCTGCCGTAATCAACAACCTCGGCGCAGAACTCGTGACCCATGACGACATCGCGATTTACGTCCATGTCGAACACGTTGCCGGTGCGGTTCGAGGTTTCGACGAATTCCTTGCCGAACCGCAGCGCGTGCAGATCGGATCCGCAGATCCCGCAGGCGATCGTTTTGACCAGGACCTCGCCGGGTCCCGGATCCGGGGTCGGCATCTCGTCGACGACGAGCTGCCGGTTTCGCATGATCGCTGCGCGCATGGGTGTTTCCTGTCGGTACGACGTCATCGCCGGACCCGTAATTATAAGCGAGCCGGCGCCCGGGCGGGCAGTCGCATTCGGGATCAGGATTCTTCGGGCATCCCCGCATCGTCGGCGCAAACCCGGCCGAGCGCTGCCCAGTCGAGATCCTGGTAACCGCGCGCGATGCCGGTGAGGCACTGGTCCCGCACGACGCTCGCGATCGGCATCGGCACCGACATCGCGCCGGCCGCTTCGAGCGCAAGGCTGATGTCCTTGAGGCCAAGGTTCAATTTGAAACCGGCCGGCTCGTAGCGCTGTTCGGCGATCATCGCGCCATAGTTTTTGTACACCGGGGCGGAAAACAGCGTGCTGGTGAGCAATTCGAGCAACTCACCCGCGTCGATGCCGTATTTCCGTCCGAGCGCGAACGCTTCACCGAGCGTCTCGATCGCCGAGGCGAGCATGAAGTTGCCCGTGATCTTGACCACGTTCGCCGCGACCGGCTCCTCGCCGACAACAAATGTGCGCTGCCCCATCACGTCGAACGCGGGTTCGCACTTCGCGAGCGCATCGGCGGTTCCGGCCGCGACGACGAACAGCTTTCCCGCGCTCGCCGCATCCGGGCGGCCAAACACGGGTGCCGAAACGTAACCACGGCCGGCTTCGGCATGCGCCTCGGTGAGACGCCGGCCCATCGCTTCGCTGATCGTCGCCATCGACACGTGCACGGCGCCTTCGGGCAATGCGGCGAGAAAGCCCGTGTCGGCAAACACGACATCCTCGATCGCACCGTCGTCGGCCAGCATACTGATGACGAGTTCGTTGGCCGCCGCCTCGGCGATCGTATCGACGACGGTGGCGCCATCGGCGGCCAGCACGTCGGCCTTCTCGCGGGTTCGGTTGTACACGCTGACGCTGTGCCCGGCGCCGAGCAGGTTACGCACCATGCCGAGCGCCATGCGTCCGATCCCGATAAATCCGATGTTCATGTCACATTGCTCCTGTGGGTACTTTTTCGGGGTGATCATCCGCGCGCCCGGCACGCTCAGTTTTGGCGTCCACGGACCGGCTGGCGGCAATCGTCACGCTCCGGCTCTGCGCTCTCAGACCTCGCGGGCGAGTTGTTCTGCCTCATAGATGATCGCTTCGAGCGGACGCGGCGCGATCATGTCGCCGACCTTGTCCACGTCGCGCCCGGATGCCTTGATCGCGTGGTACAGCGCGTCGTCCGCCGTGCGCGACATCGCGAGGACGACGGTATCGACGTTCTCGCGTGCGATCGGATCGCCGCCATAAATGTCGTAAACGAACACGGCGTCCGGCTCGATGCGTTCAACGAAATGCTGCGCTGTCCGGCGCACCCCGGCCGCCTTCAACCGGGGCATGATGTGCGGCAGGTCGAGTGTACGCTGCGTTTCCGCGCCGACGAACGGTCGCGGCGTCAGAATTTCAACCGCGACCTCGTTCGACGCAAGGTGTTCCGCGAGACCGAGCGCATGGTACTCACCGGTTTCGTCAACGATGAGCACGTTCGTACCGAGCGATGCCGGATCGGCGAGTGCACGCCGGATCGCGGTACCGATGTCGAGCACGTGTTCGAGTTCCGTCCCGGGGATCCCGGCGCGATCCGGGCGATAAGGACTGTAACCGTGCGCATCCCAGCGCGAACCGGTTGCGCAAACAATCAGATCGGCGGCGATATCATCCGTTTCGATACGCCGGTTGCATTCGAGCGTCGCACCGAATCGTTCGAGCGGATGCACGAGATTCGCCACCCCCTCGTGCCAAGCACCGCGGGTAGGCAGCCCGGCGAGTTCGAGCAGGCGTCCGCCGGGTTTGGCAGCGGCCTCATAGACTGTCACCTGGTGCCCGCGCTCGGCGGCCGTGCCGGCGAAACGCAGACCGGCGGGACCCGCGCCGATCACCGCGATATTCCGGCGCGCGCCATCGCCAACGCTTTGCAGCGTACCGTGACCCCAGCGCCGTTCGCGGCCCATCGCCGGGTTCTGTACGCACGTCACTTCGCGGTTATCGATGAGCCGCGCCACGCACAGGTTCGCGCCGATACAACGCACGACGTCCGCTTCGTTGCCGGCAAGCGTTTTGTTCACGATGAACGGATCGGCCATATGGGCGCGGGTCATTGCCACCATGTCGGCATCGCCGGCGGCGAGTACGGCTTCGGCTTTCGCGAGATCGAGGAAGCGGCCGACGACGAATATTTTCGCGCGATCACCGGTCACGGCTTTTGCGCGCCGCGCACTGTCGGCGAGAAATCCTTCCGGCACCGTGCCCATCGGTGCGACGGCGACATGTAAGGCGTGGTAGCCGCCGCCCGAGATATCGAAGAAATCGAACAGCCCTGCGTTCGTGAAAATTTCGATCTGTTCTTCCGATTGTTCCGCGGTGATACCGGCCGGCCCGAGGAATTCATCGAACGACAGGCGCAGGCCGAGCGCGAGATCATCGCCAACGGCTTTGCGCATGGCCTCACCCACCTCGAGCACGATACGGCAGCGCTTCGCCACCGAACCACCGTAAGCATCGGTACGCTTGTTGAATGCGGGACTCAGGAACTCACCGAGCAACTGGCTGTGCGCGGCGTGCAGTTCGATGCCATCGAGTCCGGCGCGCTGTACGTTTGCGGCCGAGCGCGCGAAGTAATCGACGAGTTCACCGATGTCGTCCGTGTGCATTGCGATCGGCATTTCCTCGGTGATCGCCGAGGGGATTCGCGACGCCGCCCACAGCGGCCGCCAGTCGTCGAAATACTGTGTACCGCGCCCCTGCGCACCGGCACAGAACAGCTGCACGAACTGTTTGCAATCGTGCGCATGGACGGCTTCACCGAGGCGTTCGTACCACGGCACGACCGATTCGTCCCAGGCGCTGCAGCCGGCGTGATAATTCCGCCCCGCCGGGTGCGCCGCCTGTTGTTCCAGTACCAGCAGCGCGGCGCCGCCGCGTGCACGTTCGGCGTAGTAATCGATGTGGCGCTCGGACAGGGTCTCGTCGCGACCGTAGAGTTGCGTGTGCCCGGTCACCATGATGCGGTGACGCACCGTTACGGGTCCGACCGTCAGTGGTTCGAGGACGTGCGGATAAGCTTCTTGGGCGGCCATCAATCGAAATTCCGGTTCATCGAAAGTCCGTCCGATCCTGACACATTCTGCGATGGCCAACACTACGGCGGAGGGTACCGGTACAATGCCCGCCATTAACCCGGGAGAAACATGGCATGACACGACACGCACTACTCTGGCTGCTCGCAGGCTGCCTTGGATACACCGGCGCCGCCGCCGAAGACTGGTACCCGTCCAAATTCGGCGCCGAGGATACGCTCGGCGCGATCAATTACCTGAGTCCGGCGAACGTCGTCGAAGCGGCGAAGCTCGTCAAGACCGGCAAGACCTATGCGCTCGGCGTCGAAACCGGCCCCGACTCACCGGCCTACCCGCCGCGCTCCTACCAGATGACGATCCTGCAGCTCGGCGACGGCAGCGGTACACCGCTGGGAAAGAACAAAGTCACCGGCAACGACGACCTCATGACGATGTGGATGGGCATCGGCTCGCAAATCGACGGCCTCGGCCATCTCGGTATCAATCATCGCTATTACAACGGGACGCATGCGAAGGATTTCGTGAAAAACACCGGCCTGACGAAATTCGCCATCGACACACTCCCGCCGATCGTCGCGCGCGGTGTATTGCTCGATATGTCGCGGCAGCTGGGCAAGCCGGTGCTCGATGCGGGCACCGCGATTAATCGCGCGGAGATCGACGCTGCCGCGAAAGCCCAGGGCGTGACCATCAACAAGGGCGACGTCGTGCTGTTTCACACGGGTTGGCTCAACGTTGCCGACGATGACAAGGAACGCTTCATGAAGGGTGAACCCGGACTCGGGGTTGACGGCGCAAAGTATCTCGCCGACCTCGGAGTCGTCGCGGTTGGTTCCGACAGCTGGGGAGTCGAAGTCATTCCGTTTGAAACGAAAGGCATGTTTTTTCCCGTACACCAGGAGTTGTTGACGAAGAACGGCGTGTACATCCTCGAGAACATGGATACCCGGGCGCTGGCGAAAGATTCCGCATGGGAGTTTCTGTTCGTACTCGGCCAGCCGCGCTTCGTCGGCGCGGTGCAGGCCGTCATCAATCCCGTCGCGATTCGTTGAGCGTCGACAACCGTATTAATTGTTACCGGAGTAACGGATGAAGATCACCATCGAATACTGCATGCAGTGAAACTACGAGCCGAAAGCCCTCCGTGCGAGGGACCAGCTGCTCACGACGGGTGATCACGAACTCGAGCTGATTGCCGGATCCGGCGGCGTGTTCGAGATCGCGGTCGACGGGAATCTGAAATTTTCGAAGAAGGCGCTCGGGCGCTTTCCAACCGACGACGAACTCGCGGCACTCGTCAGCGGCGGCTGAAACGCCGCGATCGCAATAACGTCAGGCCCGGCTCACCCGCCAGGCCGTCACGATCGCGAGCAGCAGACACAGCGCGACGCCGTAGAACACTTCGGCGACGTAGCCGCTGTCGATCATGCCGCCAAACGCCACGGGTGCGACCGCGATACCAACGTCGAGACCGGAATAGACTACCCCGTACACCCGTCCGGTGGCGCCCGGCGGTGTCGCGCGGCGAATGAGCATATCGCGCGACGGTCCCGACAGGCCAATGCCGAAACCCATGATCCCGATCAGTACGAACGCGAGGCCCGGCGGCGCAGCGCCGACACCGATCACGATGGCACCGAGCACCCCGACCGCGAGCGCGGCGGTGATATTCCGTTCGAGATGACGACTGCGCAGCACGAGCCAGCCGCCAAACCCCATCCCGAGTGCGCTCGCGAGCATCATCGTCGTCACGCTCATCGCGGCACTCGGTACGTCGAGCGCATACAGCGCGCCGAAGATCGTCGGCGCAAAATTCTGCCCGGCCCCGATGGCCGCCGAGACGAACACGAAGAACGCAAAACACCACCAGATTTCCGGTTTGGCGAGAAACGCGAGGACCGGTGCGTCGTCCGCGGCGGTGGCCGTTCTGGCCTCGTGTGCGTCACCGTCATCAAATAACACGTCGCGGTTCATCATCAATACGGCGATCATCACGAGGGGCAGCACCGCGGCGGCAAACAAGGCATTACGCCAGCCGAACGGCGTGGCAATACCAACGAGGAACACCGGCGCGAAAGCCCAGCCGAGACTGCCGGTCAGTCCGTGCACGGAATACGCGGGGCCGAGCCGCGGTACGCTCACCCGGGCATTCATCAACGAGAAATCGACCGGGTGGAAAACGCAATTACCGAGTCCGGCGATCGCCGCGCCGAGTAACAACATCGGATAGCTGTCGCCGAGCGCAAGGACAAGCGCACCGATCGTGAGACACGACAGGCCGCCGATGAGCGTCCCGCCCGCGCCGAAGCGATCGACCACGAACCCGGCGAGCGTCTGGCAGGTGCCGGAGACGATGAAAAACACCGTCATTACGAAGCCGAGTTCGGCGTAACTGTAGCCGTATTCCGCCTTCAGCCACGGGAATAGCGGCGCGATGATCAGATGGAAGAAGTGGCTGAGGCCGTGCGCAACCCCGATGAGCGCAATAATCCGGGCGTCCCGCGCGAGCGGTACCGGCTCGAGGACGGCAGTCGAATCAGTCACCCGGGATGCTGCGGCGCGAGGTGAGGCCGAATACGGGTGGTCTGAATCATCGCGCGATTATACGCGGTCGCGCGATTGACGCGATTTGCGGTAGTCTTGGCGGGCCGCCCATACAAATAAAAGGAGCCCGTCGATGAGTACCGCCGACAACAAAACACTGGTCACGAAATTCTGGGAAACATTTTCCGCCGGACAATTCGACGATGCCGTGGCGATGCTCACCGACGACGCTACGTGGTGGGTGGCCGGCAACACCGCCCTGTCCGGAACCTATACGAAACCCGAGTTCGCGAAACTGCTCGGCGACGTGACCGGCAGCGCGCCCGATGGTATTCGCGTGACACCGAAGCAATTGACCGCCGAAGACAACCGCGTATCGATCGAAGCGGAGTCCTACGCCGATATTTCCAACGGCAAAACCTACCGCAACATCTACCACTTCATGATGGAATGTCGCGACGGTAAAATCTCCGCGGTGCGCGAGTATCTCGATACCGAGCACGTAACGGAAGTCTTCGGCGGCTGATTGAGCCTGATCGCACAAACCCGGTAAGAGATGATGACGAAACCCGGCGCCGGTAATCGTATCGTTGTGATCGGCAGCGGTTTCGGCGGCTCGGTCACGTCCGCGCGCCTGGCCGAAGCCGGGTTCGACGTTACCGTACTCGAACGCGGACCGTGGCGCGATACCGTCCCCGTCCGCTCGATGGGTATTGGCGAACGCGCGCCGTTCCCGCGCGGTTGGCGATTGTTTACCGGGTTGTTTCGCACCATCGGATCCGAGCGACCGTGGATGAAGCGCCTGTCACCGAACAAGCGCGGCCTCTACGAGTTTTTCTTTGGCAACAAGGTGAACGTGCTGTGTTCGTCGAATGTCGGTGGCGGCAGCCACGTGTACTCGGCCATCAACATCCGGCCGGTCGTCGATAACTACTGGGACGGTCACGATCCCGCCATCTCCACCGACCAGATGGAACGGCATTACAAAGCCGTGCTCGAGCGGATGGACTCGACGACCCCGATGGCGGACCACGCGATCCCGAACACCTCGTTCGCGCGGTTTCACGATTCCGACGTCCTCGAACCCGCGCCCCCGCCGCCAGATCCGCGGCTCGGTTTCCTGTTTCCCGAAGAAACCGGCAATCCGCGCAAGATTACGAACGCTGAGGGGATCGAACGCCACGAGGTCGATTTCAACAATCCGGACGACGGCTTTCTCGGCTCGCCGAACGGGGCCAAGACCACACTCGACTTCGTCTATCTCGCCCCGGCACTGAAACGCGGGCTGACCGTGCGCGATCTTTGCGAGGTCAGCGCGATTGTTCGCCTGGAACCGGAAGGTGACGCGCGCTACCGGATCGAATTCCATGACCATCACACGAACCGCGACGATGCACTCGAGGCCGATCATGTGATCCTCGCCGCCGGCACGTTGAACACATTGCGCCTGCTGTTTCACAGCCGCGACGTTGCTCGCGGACTCGTCGGTATGCCGATGCTCGGCCAGCGGTTCGGAACGAACGGTGACATGATGGCGTACTGGGATTACAACGAGCCGGGCATGGACTTGAGTGCCGGCCTGCCAACGGCGGGTGGTTACCGGGTCAAGGGCGCAGAGGATCCGCCCATGATGGGCGGCGGCGGTTTCCCTTCGATCGACAGCTATCCGCTACCGAAGCGCATCCGTGAGCGGATCAAACGGGGATCGTTCATGGCCGGTATCGGCGAGGACGCGATGGACGGGGTCGTGACCTACGATCGCGGTCGCCTGCGTATCGGCTACGACCCGGATAACAGTCCGATATTCCGGCGCCTCTACGACACGGTCGATGCGATCGCGGAGAAAACCGGACGCAAGATCTACCGCCCGAAAAAACCGATCACGGTCCACCCGACCGGCGGTGCGCGCCTCGGCGCGACGATAGCCGAGGGCGTGGTCGATGCGAACGGAGAAGTCTTCGATAACCCCGGTCTCTACGTTGCGGATGCGGCGGCCCTGCCGCGAGCGCCCGGCGGTCCGCCATCGATGACCATCGCGGCATGGGCAAACCACATCGCCGATCGCTTTATCGAACGCCACGGACCTGACACGTCCCGCTAGGCAGCTTGCGCAGCGTCGCGCCCTGCTCTATGTTCCCTCGTCCGATTGACCGGATATCCCTGGCCCCGGTATCCGATCCAAACCCGATGAACCGCGGTAGAATGCCCGCCGCGGCGGCACGGCCGGCCGGACCCGAATGCCACGGCATTCCCTGAAACAACGACACGATATTGGAGAACTACGAATGATTGCTTATGCCACACTTGGCACGAATGACCTCGCACGCGCCGGAAAATTTTACGACGCACTGCTCGGCGAAATGGGCGCAGGACGCGCCATGGAAAACGAACGACTGATCCTGTGGGCCGCCGGCGAAGGGCAGCCGATGTTCGGTGTGATTAACCCGATCGACGAGAAAGCAGCGACGTCCGGCAACGGCACGATGATCGCCCTTGGCGCAGCCAATCCCGCGGCCGTCGACAAACTGTATGCCAAAGCGATAGAACTGGGCGGTACGGACGAAGGCGAACCGGGCCCGCGCGGCGACGGCGCCTTCTACATTGGCTACTTCCGCGATCTCGACGGAAACAAAGTCAATTTCTTCTGCATGAACTAGGACTGTTCGGGTCCGACTGGCAGCGCCGTGGCATTTGCCCCGGCCCGCCGGTCACCGCCCGGTTGAGTCCTCGCCCGGCGCGGCCACTGTTGACCACGGCCACGCCGGGCCGGTTTTTGCCGCCATTACCGCGGCGAACCGACCGCCCTCAAGCGGTGCCGTCTACGGGTCGATAACCAACGTACCGCAGTGACGATCGTGATCCCTTGAAGTTTCCTTCAGACGCCATCAAACCCGGCCTTATGCGACGGTTCAGCCCGCTCCGCTACCTCGAGCACCTGCTCGAACCGGAGGGCGCGATCACCCCAAGCGACCCGACCCTGTCACGGCGGGCGGCGATACTTAATGTCGCGCTCGCGGTCGGGGTGGTAACGGCCATCGTACTCGGGTGTGTTTATGTCCTGCTCTCGGCATCACTGGCCGTGTTGCATTTCGCGAGTGCCGGCGCCTTTACGCTGCTGTACTTCGTCCACAAATCCAGCGGACGTACGACAGCCTGCGGCCGCATCGGCGGTGCGTACCTGTACCTGTTTCTGCTGCTCACGTGCTGGCAACTCGGGGCCCTCTACAGCCTGGCGATGGCGTGGCTGGTCGTCATTCCCATCTCCGCCGCGATCATTGTCGGCACCGGCGACGCCTGGTTCTGGGTCATCGCGAATTGTATTACCGCCGCCGGCTTCTTCGTATTGAATCGTCTCGGCGTGCAACCCGAGTCCGTCGTCCACCCTGACTGGCAGGCTTTCGCGTACCTGTGTTTTTTCGTCGCGCTCATGCTCGTCACCGGCGTACTGATTACAACCTGGCTCGCGGGCCAGCGTTTGCTCGAGGCGCAGCTGCACCGCTCGCTCAACGAAACCGAAGGCGAGGCGATTAACGCGCAAGTGCTCGCCAACGCGGCGACGGCGGCGAACGAAGGCGCTGCGTTCGATGCGACCGTCAAAGACTGTATGAACATCCTGTGCGACGCGTTGGGGTGGGAGGCCGCGCATTTATGGATCCGCAACGATGATGGTTCGGTCGTACCCACCTCGATCGAGTCCACGGACGTCGATCCGGTTTTTGCCCCCCTCATACCCGGAGCCGCCGAGATCATCACCGGATCGGCACGCTTTTTCCCGCAGGTAGTCGCCGAGAACCGAATCGAGTTGCTGCAGGACAACCTCGCCGGCGATCCGCGGGCCAGCGAAGGCGCGGCTATCGGCGTGCGAGCCGTGCACGTATGGCCTGTCATCATTAACGGCATGGTTGATGCCGTGCTCGAATTTTTCTCACGCAACCCGGTCGTGATCGACGACCGCGCGCGGCAGATGCTCGACCATGTCGCGTTGCAGCTCGCCCACGTCCGCGGGCGCGAACTCGCCCGCAGCCGCATCGAACAACTCGCCTATTACGATATCGTGACCGGCCTGCCGAACCGGCACGCGTTCGAACGACGCTTCGGCGCCATCCTCGATGCCGCCGCGCGGCGTGATTCCCGCGTCGCGCTCATGTTCATCGATCTCGACGGGTTCAAACACGTGAATGATTCGCTCGGTCATGCTGCGGGTGACCGGTTGCTGCATACGATAGGCGACAAACTGAGCAAGAATCTCCGCGGCTCCGATTTCGCGCTGAAACTGAGTCCGTCGGGAGCACCGATGGTTGCCCGCCTCGGTGGGGACGAATTTACTGTTGTGCTGCAGGATCTGAGCGAGATGCGCGGCGCGGATGTCGTCGCCCGACGCTTTCTCGACATCATTTCCGGACCGATTGATATCGGCGGCCACGAGGTCGTGATCGGTGCCAGTATCGGTATATCGATTTACCCCGATGATGCCCTGACCCGCTCGGATTTGCTGCGTCTTGCCGATGCCGCGATGTACGAAGCGAAACGCTCTGCCGGCAACCAGTTCCGCTTTGCGACCGAAGCGCTCAACGAGAGTGTCCAGCGCCGGGTGTGGCTCGAAAACGAGTTGCGGCGTGCGGTCGCGAATGATTCCCTGACCGCGCAGTACCAACCGATCGTCGATGCCCGCACCGGTGACATCATTGCCTACGAAGCACTCGCGCGCTGGCTTCACGACGGCGAATGGATCGAGCCGGAGGAATTCGTCGACCTCGCCGAGGAGACCGGCGTCATACATGCACTCGGCGTGCATATCCTGCGTACGGCGTGCAGTGACATCGTGCGGATTAATCGCGATGGCGGGGTCGCGCGTAAAATGTGCGTCAACGTCTCGCCTTATCAACTACGACATGAGAGTTTCGTGGCAACGCTCGATAGCGTGGTGCGCGAGACAAACTGCGATCCGAACTGGCTCGTCGTCGAACTCACGGAATCATCGCTGATCGTCGACGACGATGCGTCACACGAATTGCTGAGCGAACTCCGCACGCTCGGCGTAAGCATTGCACTTGATGATTTTGGCACCGGCTATGCGTCGCTGTCCTACCTGCGCCAGTTCCCGCTCGACTACGTGAAGATAGACCGGAGTTTCATCAGCGGTCCCGACCGGGTCGATGAAGACGATGCCATCATCGGCGCCATTACCTCGATGTCGCACGCCCTGAACCTGCGCGTGGTCGCTGAAGGGGTCGAAACCGAAGCACAGGCCGAACGCGTCAGGGCACTCGGGTGCGACGCGATCCAGGGTTACATGATCGGTCGGCCGACATCGCTGTAGCCGTTGCACGCGGGACCGGCGTGCGGTAGCCGTTAATCGCAGCCGTCCGGCGATCAGCTCGTCGCAGCAGCAGCCGGTTCTTTGTCGTCAGCGCGTTCCCGGGCAACACGTTCGGGAGCCCACAAACAATCCCGTGTGATCAGTTCCGCGATTTCCGATTCGGGCACAGGACGCGAAAACAAATATCCCTGACCGTAGTCGCAGCCAAAATCGCGTAACTTCGTGAGTTCGTGCGCGTCCTCGATCCCCTCACTGACGCAACTCAGATTCAAATCCCGCGCGAGCCGTGTGATCGTATTGATGACGGTCATGCTGTCCCGGCTCTTCAGCATGGACATGACGAAGGAACGGTCAATCTTCAGCGTATCGAGCGGGAACCGGTGCAGATAACTCAGGCTGGAGTAACCGGTGCCAAAATCATCGAGCGCTATTTTAACCCCGAGCGCCTTCAGGCGGGTGAACGCCTTGATGGCGCCTTCCGGGTCGTCGAGCAACAGTCCTTCCGTGATCTCGATCTTCAACGTCGAGGGATCGATACCGGTTCGGCGGATCGTCGCAATGATCGAGTCGACATTGTGTTCTTCGCGCAGCTGCCGGGCCGACACGTTCGCCGAAATGAACAGGGGCGGCGCGTCGGGGTATTGCCGATCGCGCATCGCCTGAAACCGGGTCAGCATGTGACAGGCGTGTTCGATGATCCACAAACCAATGGGGACGATTAGTCCTGATTCCTCCGCGACGGGGATAAACTGATCGGGCCCCACCACACCGTTTTCGGGCGACAACCAGCGGATCAGCGCCTCAAATCCGGCGATCCGGCTGTCTTCCATGTTTACGATCGGCTGGTAATACAGGTCGAGTTCGCGCCGCGCAAACGCATCGCGAAGTTCGGTTTCGACTTTTATCTGCCCGATCGCACGTCCGCGTATCGCTTCGATCGACTGGCTTTTGAGCTCATTGTCGAAGATACGTAAACCTTCTTTGTCGGAATTGTCGTTGCGCAGGCGCTCAATCAACACGTTCAGCAGCAGCTGAATCAGCGGATCGGCACTGTTAATCACCTCGCTCAGCTGACCGCGGCTGATTGGGATGACCTCTGTTTCGGTGACCGCCGTCGCCGTCGCCGAGCGGCGCTGATTGTCGATGGGCGACATTTCGCCGAGCAGTTCGCCGGGACCAAGCGTCGCGATCAGGATCTCGCCATCGTCGACTTCTTTTGTAATTTTGACTTCACCGCGCTCGATAACGTAGGCATAACCGCCAGGTTCGTCTTCCTTGAAGATATGCGCGCCGGATCGGTAGATAACCGGGGTCAGGTTTTCCGCGAGCGCCTCGGTCATCTGGTCGATCGGAAAATCGAGCGGTATGTTCAGGTAGCTCATCGTTCGACCCTCACGCGACCTTATCCGCTTCTATTTGATCGACCCGTGAAACCCGGTTCCTGCCCGAGTTCTTCGATACGTAGAGCGCGCGGTCGGCGCCGTCGACGAGCTGATGGGCGTTGAACGCACAATATTCCGTCGACGAGATACCGAAACTCGACGTGACCACGCGTTCTTTGTCGTCCGCTATCGCTTCGTGGGCCTCGCTTTCTATTCTGAAACGGACGCGTTCGGCGACGATCGCGGCCTGGTCCAAATCGAGCCCGGGGAGCAGAATGCAGAATTCCTCACCGCCGTAACGGCCGATGATATCGATCGACCTGAGCGCGCCCCGAGCCGTGTTGACGACCTGCTGAATCACCTTGTCGCCAACGGCGTGCCCGAAAGTATCGTTGACCGACTTGAATTTATCGATGTCCATCATGATGCAGGACAGGGGCTGGCCTTCGGTTTTCGCCGTTTCCAGCGCCTGATCGCAATGATCGTTGAATGAGCGCCGGTTCAGACACGATGTGAGCGGATCCCGCGTCGCCAGGATCTGAAGTTTTTCGTTTTGCCGGCTGACTTCGCGTTGCGCAACCTGCAGGGTCTCGAGCATGTTTTTCAGCTCATCGTTTTTCTTTTCGAGCTCGGTGATATCATCGAACGTGACCATGGCGCCGCGCGCCGACCCGCCGTCGTCGAGTATCGGCGAGCCGTTCACGACAAACGTTCGCATACCCTCGCCGCCGATCGCGAGACTCAGGGGAACACCAAGCGCGCTCTCACCGTTCTCGATAGCCTGCTGCCACGGCAGTTCTTCCGGCGTTTCCTTATCCAGCGTTTTCCATTTCATCGCCGACAGATTTTTGCCGAGCAACGCGTCATCGCCGTCAGCGAGTTTGCGCTGAAACGCGGTGTTGGCCAGCACGATTTCCGCGTTCTCGTTAACGAGAACAACACCTTCGGCGAGAACATCGATGGCCGTTTTGACCCGGTCGGGGATTACCGCGGACGGATCGAGGTGCCGCAGCGTCCGCTTCATAAACAGGAGATAGCCGATAAACCCGGACAAGGCGACGAAGAATATGAGGCCCACGAACGGGTCGGCGAGCATGGCCCTCAGACCGCCCCGGTTGATATCTCTGAAGCGCACTTCGATCACACCCCAGGGATCCGTGCCGCTGTATATCGGCACCTGCGCGTGGGTCGGCGTCGATTTATCGAACGGCATCATCTTCCAGTAGCGATCGTGTACCCCGACCTCGAGTAACAGTTCGCCCCGCCTCGTCCGTAACGCGGCGGAAAGAACATCCTCGTTACGCCTCACGACGGCGTTCAACGTGCTGTTCAGCGCCTCAGTGTCTTTCTCCGAAATGAGCACGGAAAACTGCACAGCCAACGATTCGCACAATTGCTTGCGCGCGTTCAGAACGGCCTGGGCGCTCTGGTCACCGAGGCGAAAGAAAATATCGCCAATGAGCAGAATACTGACCGTGAGCAGAACGAGACCGATGCTGATCCGGGTGATCGGCGAGGCATTGAGACGCTTGATCATCGCCGCAGCTCTCCGGGTCGCGGTACTTTGCCGCCGTCGAGGATCCGCGCTGCCGCGGCCTCCTCATCATCTTCCTCGTCAAGCTCTTCGTCCTTGCGGTCTTTCGCGAGCAACACCGGCAATGGATCCATTCGCGCCCACAACGGCATCACCGAGAGCACGCTCGCCATGAGCGAGCCGGCTCGCAGCAACCAAGCGAGTACCCCGGCAGACATCGATGCGCCACCAATATGTCCCGCGGCCATAATGAATTGTGCGCGTTTCACTTCGCCTTCGAGCGCTTCGTCCATGTCTGACGACAACGTATCGAGCGCGCTCTTCAGCGCATGGGTCACACGATCTTCGATATCGTCCTCGCCGGCATCCTCCGTCGCCAGCTCGATGGACACATCGTCTTCGATTGTTTCAACAACCGCGGGCGCCACCAGGCGACTCTCGCGCTCGTAACGGCCTTCAATGCGATCCTCGAATTGCGCCGTCACCGGACGGTCTTCGAGCAGGGGGCGGCCGCTCGGTAACTCGAGTTCGAGGGTCAACAACAGATCGGCGTCGACCGGGGCCGGCAGGATGCGCGCCCCGGCGACAGCCGCGGCAGCGGGTGACGACTCTGCCGGTTCAGGATTCGACTCGGGTTCTTCAGGCGTCGGTTCGGATTCCTGCTGGGAGAGCTGATCCTGCACCCCGGCGGCATTGACGACAGCTTCGTCTACAGCAACGTCGACTGCCGGGTCCTGGGCTTCCGTTGGTTCCGGCGGCGCCACGGTCACCGAGAACACGTGGGTTCCGGATCCGGCGCCGGCGCTGTCCGTCACGGCGTAGGTAAAACCAACGCCGTCGGCACCACTGGTCGATGCCGCGTAGCTGACCAGGGCACTGTCGATATCGGCCTGGGTAAAGCTCGCGCCGGCGACCAGCGCGGTGTTCCCGAGACGTAATTCGCCGCCGGTTGGATCGGCGACGAGGGTATAAATAATTTCGCCGGTCGTGTTATCGATATCCGTCGAGCGCAATTCGGCGGCGGACAACGCCAGGGATTCCCCGGCTGCGAGCGCGGCGCCGGAATTGTTCTGCAGCGTCGGCGCGTCGTTAACGGCGAGCACATCAACACTGAACGTCGACTCGACGAAGCCGCCGTTCGTATCGGTCGCCCTCAGGGTGAAATTTGCCGTACCGGACTCATCGGCGGTGTAGCTCAGCGACAGTAATCCGCCAGTACCGGCGACGTTCGAAAATAATCCCGCGTTCGTTTGCGCGGTCACCGTATAGGTCAATGCGGCATCATTGTCTTCTATGTCATCGAAGGCGGCGTTCAGATCGATGACGCTGGCAGCGGCATCTTCGTTAACCGTGATCCCGGCGATGCCTACCGTTGTCGGCGTATCGGCCGTACCGATAATGGTGACGGTAACCAGGCGTGCATGGCCATCGCTTGCGGTAAACGTAAACGTATCGGTCGCGCTGTCACCGGCGTCGAGTGTTTGCGCGGTGGATTGATCGAGCACGAAATTCCAGGTGCCGGCTGTCAGTGAAAACGTGCCGTAACCGTTATCGCCGGTTGTTGCGGCGACGTTCGCAAAAACAGGCGTATCATCCTGGTCCGCGTCACTGACAGACAGCGTTCCGAGCGCGATTACCGGGGCATCGCCGATATCGCCTTCCGCGGCGGATCCGGTGAACGTACCACCGACGACGGATACATCGTCCGTGCCCGTCAATGTAATCGTGATGCCCTGGGTCGTGCCGTTTGATGCCGTCAGCAGAATGAAATCGTTGACGACATCGCCGGCATCGAGATCCTGTACGGTCGACTGGTCGAGGTTATACGTCCACGATCCGGCGACGAGATCGAATGTACCGTACGTCAGCCCTACCGAGACGTCGGCAAAAAACGGGCTATCGTTCGCGTCCGGATCCGCGATGCCGATGGTACCGGATGCCGTGACCGGTGCATCGCCGACGTTGCCTTCGAATACGGCGCCGGTAAACGTGCCGCTCAGTACCGCGTTGTCGTTCGTTCCGGTAATTGTCACCGTGACCTGCTGGAAGTTGCCGTCACTCGCGGTGTACGTGATCGTGTCGTTGACGATGTCACCCGCGTCGAGGTCCTGAACCGCGCTTTGGTCGAGCGTGTACGTCCACACGCCGCCGGTCAGTACGAACGACCCATAGCCATTGTCGCCGAGCGTACTCGCCTGGTCGGCGATCGTCGGGTTGTCGTTGTCATCAGGATCGCCGATCGCAAGCGTACCCGCAGCGGTCACTGGCGCATCGCCGATGTTTCCCTCATTCACCGCCCCGCCGAACGTCCCCGTAATCACCGAAGCGTCGGCCGTGCCCGTGATCGTGACGGTGACCTGCTGAAAATTACCGTCACTCGCGGTGTAGGTGATCGTATCGTTGACGATGTCACCCGCGTCGAGATCCTGGACCGCGCTCTGGTCCAGAGTGTACGTCCAGGCGCCGCCCATCAGCACGAACGATCCGTAAGCGTTATCCCCGAGCGTACTCGCCTGGTCTGCTATCGTCGGGGAATCGTCGTCGTCCAGGTCGCCAATCGCCAGTGTTCCTGCTGCCGTCACCGGCGCATCACCGACATTACCTTCGTTGACTGCGCCACCGAACGTCCCGGTAATGACCGAGGCGTCTGCCGTGCCTGTGATGGTCACCGTCACCTGCTGGAAGTTACCGTCGCTTCCCGTGTAGGTAATGGTATCGTTGACGATATCGCCCGCATCAAGATCCTGCACGGCGCTCTGGTCGAGCGTATAGGTCCATGTCCCGCCGCTGAGAACAAAAGAACCGTAACTATTATCACCGAGCGTACTCGCCTGGTCTGCTATCGTCGGGGAATCGTCGTCGTCCAGGTCGCCAATCGCCAGTGTTCCTGCTGCCGTCACCGGCGCATCACCGACGTTACCTTCGTTGACTGCGCCACCGAACGTCCCGGTAATGACCGAGGCGTCAGCCGTACCCGTGATCGTCACGGTCACCTGCTGGAAATTACCGTCGCTCGCGGTGTAGGTGATCGTGTCGTTGACGATGTCGCCGGCATCGAGATCCTGGACGGCGCTCTGGTCCAGCGTGTACGTCCAGACACCGCCGGTCAGGACAAACGATCCGTAAGCGTTATCACCGAGCGTACTTGCCTGGTCGGCTATTGTCGGCGTGTCGTTGTCGTCGAGATCACCAATCGCGAGCGTGCCGGCCGCCGTCACCGGCGCATCGCCGACGTTGCCTTCGTTCACGGCACCACCGAACGTCCCGGTAATCACGGAGGCATCAGACGTACCCGTGATCGTGACGGTCACCTGCTGGAAGTTTCCGTCGCTCGCGGTGTAGGTGATCGTGTCGTTGACGAGGTCACCGGCATCCAGATCCTGCACCGCAGTTTGATCGAGCGTGTAGGTCCAGACTCCGCCCGTCAGTACAAACGACCCATAACCGTTATCGCCGAGCGTACTCGCCTGGTCGGCTATCGTCGGCGTGTCGTTGTCATCGAGATCGCCGATCGCGAGCGAGCCGGCTGCCGTAACCGGCGCATCACCGATGTCACCTTCGTTCACCGCGCCGCCGAACGTGCCGGTAATGACGGACGTATCCGCCGTCCCGGTGATCGTCACCGTGACCTGCTGAAAGTTACCGTCGCTCGCGGTGTAGGTGATCGTATCGTTGACGATGTCACCCGCATCGAGATCCTGGACCGCGCTCTGATCGAGGGTATACGTCCAGACCCCGCCGGTCAGCACGAACGATCCGAAACCGTTGCCGCCGAGCGTGCTCGCCTGGTCGGCTATTGCCGGGTTATCGTTGTCGTCAAGATCACCAATCGCGAGTGTGCCCGCCGCCGTCACCGGCGCGTCGCCGATGTTGCCTTCATTGACGGCTCCGCCGAACGTGCCGGTAATGACGGACGCATCCGCGGAACCGGTGATCGTGACGGTCACCTGCTGGAAGTTTCCGTCGCTCGCGGTGTAGGTGATCGTATCGTTCACGATATCGCCGGCATCGAGGTCCTGAACCGCGCTCTGGTCGAGCGTGTAGGTCCACGCGCCGCCGGTCAGCACGAACGACCCGTAGCCGTTATTGCCGAGCGTACCTGGCTGATCGGCGATCGTCGGGTTGTCGTTGTCATCGAGATCGCCGATCGCGAGTGTGCCTGCCGCCGTCACCGGCGCATCACCAACGTTGCCTTCGTTCACTGCCCCGCCAAACGTCCCCGTAATGATAGAGGCATCGCCTGTACCCGTGATCGTGACGGTCACCTGCTGAAAGTTACCGTCACTCGCCGTATAGGTAATCGTGTCGTTAATGATGTCGCCCGCGTCGAGATCCTGGACCGAGCTTTGATCGAGGGTGTAAGTCCACGCGCCGCCAGTGAGCACAAATGATCCATACCCGTTATCGCCGAGCGTGCCTGGCTGGTCGGCGATCGTCGGATTATCGTTGTCATCAAGATCGCCAATCGCGAGCGTGCCCGCCGCCGTGACCGGGGCGTCGCCGATATTGCCTTCGTTGACCGCACCGCCGAACGTGCCGGTAATGACCGACGCATCCGCCGTGCCCGTGATCGTCACCGTCACCTGCTGAAAGTTACCGTCACTCGCCGTGTAGGTGATCGTGTCGTTGACGATATCGCCCGCATCGAGATCCTGCACCGCGCTTTGATCGAGCGTGTACGTCCATATGCCGCCGGTCAGCACGAATGACCCGTAAGCGTTATCCCCGAGCGTGCTCGGCTGGTCCGCGATCGTCGGGTTGTCGTCGTCATCGACATCGCCAATGGCAAGCGTTCCGGCCGCCGTGACCGGCGCATCGCCGACGTTGCCTTCGTTGACCGCGCCACCGAACATGCCTGTGATCACGGACGTATCCTCGGTGCCGTCTATCGTGATCGTGACGTTGTGCGGTGTACCGTCGAACGATGTCACCGTCAGCACATCCGTCAGGCTGTCTCCCGCGCCGAGTCCCTGGATCGCGGGCTGGGTATTGTCCGCCGCATACGTCCATACCCCGCCGGCAGTGATCGTCAGGTCGCCATACGTCCCCGTCACCGTCGTCGCCGTGAATGAATCCTCGCCCGTATCGGTGTCAGTAATCGTCAGCGTGCCACCCGTTTCCAGTAACCCGTCGACGTCCGGATCCACTTCCTCGGTTACCGTTCCGGTGTCGGTACCGCCAATCACCGCCGGGTCGTTAGCCCCGTTGATCGTGATCACGATGTCGTGGGTCGTACCGTCCGCCGTCGACACCGTCATCGTATCCGTCAACGAATCCGATGCACCGAGCGCCTGGATTACCGGCAGCGTGTTGTCCACTTCGTAGGTCCACACGCCGGCGATATCGATCGACACACTGCCGTAGGTGCCGCCCACCGTCGCCGCGACGAATGTCGATTCGCCCGCGTCCGGGTCCGCAACCGTCAGCGTCCCGCCCGTTTCAAGCAATCCGTCCATATCCGGATCGACGTTCTGCGCCACCGTGCCGGTGTCGATCCCGCCAATTAGAGGCGTGTCCTCGGTTCCCGTGATGGTCACGGTAATTTCCCGGGTCGAACCATCCGTTGCCGTGTAGGTGATCGTGTCACTGACGGAATCACTCACGTCGAGTTGCTGGACCGCGCTCTGGTCCAGTGTGTAAGTCCAGGCCCCGCCGGTGAGGGTAAAACTGCCGTAGGTGTTATCTCCCGGGGTGGCGCCGACATCGTTGAAAGCCGGCGTGTCGTCGTCATCGACATCGCCGATACCGAGTGTTCCCGCCGCTGTCACCGGCGCATCGCCGACATTGCCTTCGGTTACCGCGCCGCCGAACGTGCCGGTAATCACCGATGCATCGGCCGTGCCCGTGATGGTCACGGTCACCTGTTGAAAATTACCGTCGCTTGCTGTGTACGTAATCGTATCGTTGACGATATCGCCGGCGTCGAGATCCTGTACGGCGCTTTGATCGAGCGCGTAAGTCCACGCCCCGCCCGTCAGCACAAACGACCCGTAACCGTTATCGCCCAAGGTGCTCGCCTGGTCCGCGATTGTCGGGGTGTCGTTGTCATCGAGATCGCCGATCGCGAGTGTCCCGATCGCCGTCACTGGCGCGTCACCAACATTGCCTTCGTTGACCGCACCACCGAACGTCCCGGTGATGACCGAAGCATCGGCCGTGCCCGTGATCGTCACCGTCACCTGCTGGAAGTTCCCGTCACTCGCGGTGTAAGAGATCGTGTCGTTAACGACATCGCCGGCATCGAGATCCTGCACCGCCGACTGGTCGAGCGTGTAAGTCCACGCCCCGCCCGTCAGCACAAACGATCCGTAACCGTTGTCCCCGAGCGTGCTCGCCTGGTCGGCAATCGTCGGTGTGTCATTGTCGTCGAGATCGCCAATAGCCAGTGTTCCTGCTGCCGTGACCGGCGCATCACCGACATTACCTTCGTTCACCGCACCGCCGAACGTCCCGGTAATGACCGAAGCATCCGCCGTGCCCGTGATCGTCACGGTCACCTGCTGGAAGTTGCCGTCGCTCGCGGTATACGTGATCGTATCGTTGACGATATCGCCTGCGTCGAGATCCTGAACGGCGCTCTGATCCAGCGTGTACGTCCACGCGCCACCCGTCAGCACGAACGAACCGTAAGCATTATCGCCGAGCGTACTGGCCTGATCCGCTATCGTCGGCGTGTCATTGTCGTCGAGATCGCCAATCGCGAGTGTGCCCGCGGCCGTCACCGGGGCGTCGCCGACGTTACCCTCGTTCACCGCGCCGCCGAACGTCCCGGTAATGACCGAGGCATCCGCCGTGCCCGTGATCGTGACGGTAATCTGCTGGAAATTACCGTCGCTCGCGGTATACATGATCGTGTCGTTGACGATGTCGCCGGCGTCGAGATCCTGCACCGCACTCTGATCGAGCGTGTAGGTCCACACGCCGCCGGTCAACACGAACGATCCGTAAGCATTATCGCCTACCGTGCTCGGCTGGTCGGCTATTGTTGGACTGTCGTTGTCATCAAGATCACCAATCGCGAGCGTGCCCGCCGCCGTGACCGGTGCATCGCCGATGTCGCCCTCGTTCACCGCGCCGCCGAACGTCCCGGTAATGACGGACGTGTCCGCCGTGCCCGTTATCGTGACGGTGACCTGCTGGAAGTTACCGTCACTCGCCGTGTAGGTGATCGTATCGTTGACGATGTCACCGGCATCGAGATCCTGCACCGCACTTTGATCGAGCGTGTACGTCCACGCACCACCCGTCAGGACGAATGAACCGTAGCCGTTGTCACCGAGCGTACTTGCCTGGTCGGCGATCGTCGGACTGTCGTTGTCATCGAGATCACCAATCGCGAGCGTGCCTGCCGCCGTGACCGGCGCATCGCCGACGTTACCTTCGTTCACGGCGTCGCCGAATGTACCCGTGATCACCGAAGCATCTGCCGTGCCCGTAATGGTCACCGTCACCTGCTGGAAATTACCGTCGCTCGCCGTGTAGGTGATCGTATCGTTGACGATATCGCCGGCATCGAGATCCTGCACCGCGGCCTGATCAAGCGTGTAGGTCCACGTCCCTCCGCTCAGGACGAACGAACCGTAGCCGTTATCGCCGAGCGTACTGGCCTGGTCGGCTATCGTCGGACTGTCGTCGTTGTCGACATCGCCCACGGCAAGCGTACCCGCGGCCGTAACCGGGGCGTCGCCGACGTTACCTTCATTCACGGCTCCGCCGAACGTCCCGGTAATGACGGAGGCATCAGCCGTCCCCGTGATCGTCACCGTCACCTGCTGGAAGTTGCCGTCACTCGCCGTGTAGGTAATCGTATCGTTAACGATATCGCCAGCATCAAGATCCTGGACCGTACTCTGGTCGAGCGTGTAGGTCCACGCGCCGCCGGTCAACACAAACGATCCGTAAGCGTTATCTCCCAACGTGCTCGGCTGGTCGGCAATCGTCGGGGTGTCGTTGTCATCAAGATCGCCAATCGCGAGCGTGCCGGCGGCAGTGACCGGCGCATCGCCGACGTTGCCCTCGTTGACCGCGCCACCGAACGTCCCGGTTATTGTCGAACCGTCGTCTGTCCCCGTGATCGCGACACTGATTATGCGGTTGGAACCATCCGTCGCCGTCAGCACGACCTGATCATTGACGATGTCACCGGCATCGAGATCCTGCACCGCGCTCTGGTCCAGCGTGTACGTCCACGTACCACTCGTCAGCACGAAGCTGCCGTAACCGTTCGTACCCACCGTAGGGCCAACGTCGTTAAATACCGGTGTATCGTCGTCGTCCGCATCCGAGATCACGACCGTACCCGTCGCGGTCACGGGCGCATCGCCGACATTGCCTTCATTGACCGCACCGGCGAACGTACCCGTAATCACCGGCGTGTCCTCAGTGCCGTCTATCGTGATCGTGACGTTGTGCGGCGTGCCGTCGAACGATGTCACCGTCAGCACATCCGTCAGGTTGTCTCCCGCGCCGAGTCCCTGGATCGCCGGCAGGGTATTGTCCGCCGCATATGTCCATACCCCACCGGCAGTGATCGTCAGGTCGCCATACGTCCCGGTCACCGTCGTCGCGGTGAAAGAATCCTCGCCGGTATCGGTGTCGCTAATTGTCAGCGTGCCGCCCGTTTCCAGTAGACCGTCAACATCCGGATCAACCTCCTCGGTCACCGTGCCGGTGTCTGTTCCGCCAATCACCGCGGGATTGTTAGCCCCGTTGATCGTGATCACGATGTCGTGGGTCGACCCGTCCGCCGTCGTCACCGTCATCGTATCCGTCAACGAATCCGATGCACCGAGCGCCTGGATTACCGGCAGCGTGTTGTCCACTTCGTAGGTCCACACGCCGGCGATATCGATCGACACGCTGCCATACGTACCACCCACCGTCGCCGCGACGAATACCGATTCGCCCGCATCCGGATCCGCAATCGTCAACGTCCCGCCCGTCTCGAGCAATCCGTCCATATCCGGATCGACATCCTGCGCCACCGTTCCCGTATCGACCCCGCCTATCACCGGGGCATCCTCGGTCCCTGCGATGATCACGGTAATCTGTTGGGTCGAACCATCCGTTGCCGTGTAGGTGATCGTGTCGCTGACGGAATCACTGACATCAAGATGCTGAACAGCACTCTGGTTCAATGTGTACGTCCACGTCCCGCCCGACAGGGTGAAACTGCCGTAGGCATTATCTCCCGGGGTGGCGCCGACGTCGTTGAAAGCCGGCGTATCGTTTTCATCGACATCGCCGATGCCGAGGGTACCTGCCGCAGTTACCGGCGCATCGCCGACATTGCCCTCGTTGACCGCACCACCGAACGTGCCGGTAATCACCGAGGCATCGGCCGTACCCGTGATGGTCACGGTGACCTGTTGAAAATTGCCGTCGCTTGCTGTGTACGTGATCGTGTCGTTCACGATGTCACCGGCATCGAGATCCTGGACCGCGCTCTGGTCGAGCGTGTAAGTCCAGGTGCCTCCGGTCAGCACAAACGACCCGTAACCGTTATCGCCCAGCGTGTTCGCCTGGTCCGCGATCGTCGGGGTGTCGCTATCATCGAGGTCGCCGATCGCGAGTGTCCCGACCGCCGTCACTGGCGCGTCACCAACATTGCCTTCGTTGACCGCACCACCGAACGTCCCGGTGATGACCGAAGCATCTGCCGTGCCGGAGATCGTGACGGTCACCTGCTGAAAGTTACCATCACTCGCGGTGTAAGTGATCGTGTCATTAACGACATCGCCGGCATCGAGGTCCTGCACCGCCGACTGGTCGAGCGTGTAAGTCCACGCCCCACCCGTTAACACAAACGATCCGTAAGCGTTATCCCCGAGCGTGCTCGCCTGGTCGGCTATTGTCGGCGTATCGTTGTCGTCGAGATCACCAATCGCGAGAGTTCCTGCCGCCGTGACCGGCGCATCGCCGATGTTACCTTCGTTCACCGCGCCGCCGAACGTCCCGGTAATGACCGAAGCATCCGCCGTGCCCGTGATCGTGACGGTCACCTGCTGGAAGTTGCCGTCGCTCGCTGTATACGTGATCGTATCGTTCACAATATCGCCCGCATCGAGACCCTGAACAGCGCTTTGATCCAGCGTATACGTCCAGGCGCCACCGGTGAGCACGAATGAACCGTACGCGTTATCACCGAGCGTACTCGGCTGGTCCGCAATCGTCGGGCTATCGTTGTCATCGAGGTCGCCAATGGCCAGTGTCCCGGCCGCCGTCACCGGCGCGTCACCAATGTTGCCTTCGTTCACTGCGCCGCCGAACGTCCCGGTGATCACCGAGGCATCGGCTGTTCCTGTGATCGTCACCGTCACCTGCTGGAAGTTACCGTCACTCGCGGTGTAGGTGATCGTATCGTTGACGATATCTCCGGCGTCGAGGTCCTGGACCGCGCTCTGGTCGAGCGTATACGTCCACGCGCCACCGGCCAGTACGAACGAACCGTAAGCGTTATCCCCGAGTGTGCTCGCCTGGTCTGCAATCGTCGGGGTGTCGTTGTCATCGAGGTCGCCAATGGCCAGTGTCCCGGCCGCCGTCACCGGCGCGTCACCAACATTGCCTTCGTTCACCGCGCCGCCGAACGTACCCGCAATGACCGATGCATCATCACTACCCGTAATGATCACCGTGATCTGCTGAAAGCGGCCGTCGCTCGCCGTATAGGTAATCGTATCGTTGACGATATCGCCCGCATCGAGATCCTGGACCGTGCTTTGATCCAACGTGTAGGTCCAGGCGCCGCCGGCCAGCACGAACGATCCATAGCCGTTATCACCAGGGGTAGTCGCCTGGTCTGCGATCGTCGGTGTGTCATTATCGTCGAGGTCACCAATCGCGATCGTACCAGCGGCCGTCACCGGCGTATCGCCGACATTGCCTTCGCTGACCCCGCCGGCGAACGTGCCGGTAATGACCGACGCATCGGCCGTGCCCGTGATCGTGACCGTCACCTGCTGGAAGTTACCGTCACTCGCGGTGTAGGTAATCGTATCGTTGACGATATCGCCCGCATCGAGATCCTGAACTGCGCTTTGATCGAGCGTGTAGGTCCAGACCCCGCCGGTGAGAGCGAACGACCCGTAACTGTTATCGCCGAGCGTACTCGCCTGGTCCGCTATCGTCGGCGTGTCGTTGTCATCGAGGTCACCAATCGCGAGTGTGCCCACGGCCGTGACCGGCGCATCGCCGACGTTGCCTTCGTTCACCGCACCGCCGAACGTCCCGGTAATCACGGAAGCGTCGGCCGTACCGGTGATCGTCACCGTCACCTGCTGGAAGTTACCGTCGCTTGCCGTGTAAGTGATCGTATCGTTGACGATATCGCCAGCGTCGAGATCCTGCACCGCACTCTGGTCGAGCGTGTACGTCCATGCACCGCCGGTCAGCACAAACGAACCGTAAGCGTTGTCGCCGAGCGTACTCGCCTGATCCGCTATCGTCGGGCTGTCGTTGTCGTCGAGATCACCAATTGCGAGCGTTCCGGCCGCCGTGACCGGCGCATCGCCAACGTTGCCTTCGTTCACCGCACCGCCGAACGTCCCGGTAATCACGGACGCGTCGGCCGTACCGGTGATCGTCACAGTCACCTGCTGGAAGTTACCGTCACTCGCCGTATAGGTGATCGTATCGTTAACAATATCGCCCGCGTCGAGATCCTGCACCGCACTCTGGTCGAGCGTGTACGTCCATGCACCGCCGGTCAGCACAAACGAACCGTAAGCGTTGTCGCCGAGCGTACTCGCCTGGTCTGCTATGGTCGGCGTGTCGTTGTCATCGAGATCGCCAATCGCGAGCGTCCCCGCGGCGGTGACCGGCGCATCGCCGGCGTTACCTTCACTAACCGCCCCACCAAACGTCCCGGTAATCACTGACGTGTCCGCCGTGCCCGTGATGGTCACAGTCACCTGCTGGAAATTACCGTCGCTCGCCGTATACGTGATGGTATCGTTGACGATGTCGCCCGCATCGAGATCCTGCACCGCGCTCTGATCGAGCGTGTAAGTCCACGTCCCTCCGGTCAACGCGAAAGAGCCGTAGCCGTTATCGCCGAGTGTACTCGCCTGGTCTGCTATGGTCGGGGAATCGTCGTCGTCGACATCTCCTATGGCAAGCGTGCCCACGGCGGTGACCGGCGCATCGCCGACATTACCTTCATTAACCGCCCCACCAAACGTCCCGGTAATCACTGACGTGTCCGCCGTTCCCGTGATCGTCACCGTGACCTGCTGGAAATTACCGTCACTCGCCGTGTAGGTGATCGTATCGTTGACGATATCGCCCGCATCGAGATCCTGCACCGCGCTCTGATCGAGCGTGTAAGTCCACGTCCCTCCGGCCAGAACAAACGAGCCGTAAGCATTATCGCCGAGCGTGCTGGCCTGATCCGCTATCGTCGGGGAATCGTCGTCGTCGAGGTCACCAATGGCAAGGGTGCCCACGGCCGTGACCGGTGCATCGCCGACATTACCCTCGTTGACCGCCCCGCCAAACGTCCCGGTAATCACCGAGGCATCGGCCATACCCGTGATCGTGACGGTCACCTGCTGGAAATTACCGTCGCTCGCGGTGTAAGTAATCGTGTCGTTAACGATATCGCCCGCGTCGAGATCCTGCACGGCACTCTGGTCGAGCGTATAAGTCCATGTCCCGCCGCTGAGAACAAAAGATCCGTAACTATTATCTCCGAGCGTACTCGCCTGGTCCGCGATCGTCGGAGTATCGTCGTCGTCGACATCGCCAATGGCAACGATGCCCACGGCCGTAACCGGGGCATCGCCGACGTTGCCTTCGTTGACCGCGCCACCGAACGTCCCGGTAATCACCGAGGCATCCGCCGTTCCCGTGATCGCGACGGTGACCTGCTGGAAGTTACCGTCACTCGCCGTATAGGTGATCGTGTCGTTGACGATATCGCCCGCATCAAGATCCTGCACCGCGCTCTGATCAAGGGTGTACGTCCACGCGCCGCCCGTGAGCACAAATGATCCGTAACCGTTATCGCCCAAGGTGCTCGCCTGGTCCGCGATCGTCGGCGTATCGTTGTCGTCGAGATCACCAATCGCGAGTGTGCCGGCGGCGGTCACCGGCGCGTCCCCGACGTTACCCTCGTTCACCGCGCCGCCAAACGTGCCGGTAATCACCGAGGCATCCGCCGTTCCCGTGATCGTGACGGTGACCTGCTGGAAGTTACCGTCACTCGCCGTGTAGGTGATCGTATCGTTGACGATATCACCGGCATCGAGATCCTGCACCGCGCTCTGATCGAGCGTGTACGTCCAGGCACCGCCAGTCAGGACAAACGAACCGTAAGCATTGTCGCCGAGCGTACTCGCCTGGTCGGCCAGCGTCGGCGTATCGTCGTCGTCGAGGTCACCAATAGCCAGTGTCCCGACGGCCGTCACCGGCGCATCACCGACATTGCCTTCGTTCACCGCCCCACCGAACGTGCCGGTAATGACCGAGGCATCGGCCGTACCCGTAATCGTGACGGTGACTTGCTGGAAGTTGCCGTCGCTTGCCGTGTAGGTGATCGTGTCGTTAACAATGTCACCCGCATCAAGATCCTGTACCGCGCTCTGATCGAGCGTGTACGTCCAGGCACCGCCAGTCAGGACAAACGAACCGTAAGCGTTGTCGCCAAGCGTACTCGCCTGGTCGGCCAGCGTCGGCGTATCGTCGTCGTCGACATCGCCAATGGCAACCGTGCCCGCAGCAGTAACCGGCGCATCGCCGACATTGCCTTCGTTGACGGCACCACCGAACGTCCCGGTAATGACCGACGTGTCCGCCGTTCCCGTGATCGTGACGGTGACCTGCTGGAAGTTACCGTCACTCGCCGTATAGGTGATCGTGTCGTTGACGATATCGCCGGCATCGAGATCCTGCACCGCGCTTTGATCAAGCGTGTACGTCCAGACCCCGCCGGTCAGCACGAACGACCCGTAACTGTTATCGCCGAGCGTACTGGCCTGATCCGCGATCGTCGGACTGTCGTCGTCGTCAACATCACCAATCGCGAGTGTCCCGGCCGCTGTAACCGGCGCATCGCCGACGTCGCCTTCGTTGACCGCGCCGCCGAATGTCCCGGTAATGACCGACGCGTCCGCGGTGCCCGTAATTGTCACGCTCACCTGCTGGAAATTACCGTCACTCGCCGTGTAGGTGATCGTGTCGTTGACGATGTCACCCGCATCGAGATGCTGGACCGCGCTCTGATCGAGTGTGTAGGTCCAGACGCCGCCCGTCAGCACAAACGACCCGTAACTATTGTCGCCAAGCGTACTGGCCTGGTCCGCGATGGTCGGGGTATCGTCATCATCGGCATCAGCAATGACCAGTGTCCCGGCGGCCGTCACAGGCGCATCACCGACGTTGCCTTCGTTCACCGCACCGCCAAACGTCCCGGTAATCATCGAAGCATCGGCTGTGCCCGTAATCGTGACGGTCACCTGCTGGAAGTTACCGTCGCTCGCGGTGTAGGTAATCGTATCGTTGACGATGTCGCCCGCGTCGAGATCCTGCACTGCGCTCTGGTCGAGCGTGTACGTCCAGGCACCGCTAGTAAGCACAAATGAACCGAAAGCATTGTCGCCCGGCGTGCTCGCCTGGTCGGCCAGCGTTGGGGAATCGTCGTCGTCAATATCGCCAATCGCGAGCGTTCCGGCCGCCGTCACCGGCGCATCACCGACGTTGCCTTCATTAACGGCACCACCGAACGTTCCGGTAATCAGCGACACATCGGCCGTGCCTGTAATTGTCACCGTGACCTGTTGAAAGTTGCCATCACTCGCGGTGTACGTGATCGTATCGTTGACGATATCGCCCGCATCGAGATCCTGGACCGCGCTCTGGTCGAGCGTGTACGTCCACGCACCGCTACTGAGAACAAACGATCCGTAGCCGTTATCACCGAGCGTGCTGGCCTGATCCGCCAGAGTCGGGGTGTCGTCGTCGTCCAGATCACCTATGGCGAGCGTGCCCGCAGCGGTGACCGGCGCATCGCCGACATTGCCTTCGTTTACCGCACCGCCAAACGTCCCCGTAATGAGCGAGGCATCGGCCGTACCCGTGATTGTGACGGTCACTTGCTGGAAGTTACCGTCACTCGCGGTATAAGTAATCGTATCGTTAACGATGTCGCCGGCATCGAGATCCTGCACCGCACTTTGATCGAGCGTGTAGGTCCACACGCCACCGGTCAGCACGAACGATCCGTAACTGTTGTCACCGATCGTACTCGCCTGGTCCGCTATCGTCGGGGTATCGTCGTCGTCAACATCGCCTATGGCGAGCGTGCCGGCCGCCGTGACGGGCGCATCGCCGACATTGCCTTCGTTCACCGCACCGCCGAACGTCCCGGTGATCACCGAAGCATCTGCCGTGCCCGTGATCGTGACCGTTACCTGCTGAAAGTTACCATCGCTCGCGGTGTAGGTAATTGTATCGTTAACGATGTCACCTGCGTCGAGATCCTGCACCGCGCTCTGGTCCAGCGTGTAGGTCCAGACGCCACCTGTGAGCACAAATGATCCGTAAGCGTTGTCGCCAATCGTACTCGCCTGATCGGCTATCGTCGGACTGTCGTTGTCGTCCAGATCGCCTATTGCGAGCGTCCCCGCCGCTGTGACGGGTGCATCGCCGACATTGCCCTCATTAACGGCGCCGCCGAACGTTCCGGTAATGACCGAGGCATCGGCCGTACCTGTGATCGTCACGGTGACTTGCTGAAAGTTACCGTCGCTCGCGGTGTACGTGATCGTATCGTTAACGATATCGCCCGCATCAAGATCCTGGACCGCGCTCTGGTCCAGGGTGTAGGTCCACACACCGCTGCTCAGAACAAACGACCCGTAACTATTGTCGCCGAGCGTACTAGCCTGATCCGCAATGGTCGGGGTGTCTGCGACATCAACGTCAGAAATGCTGATCGTTCCGGTCGCGATTACCGGTACGTCCCCAACGTTGCCCTCGTTAACGCCATCGGAAAACGAACCCGAGATGACGGAAGGGTCGTTGACCGCGATTACATTGAGTGAGGCCGTAGCGGTTGCGCTGCCAAATGCGGAATCACCGCCATTCACCGATACATTGACCGAGCTATCCCCGTTGTTCCCGAACGTCTGATCCCAGGCACGGAACGTCAGGTCGCCCGCCGTACCGTTGTAATCCGGATCCGGTACGAAGCGCACGAGCGCTCCCGGGTTCAGTAACACCGCGGACGTATCATCGACGCTACCAAACGCGACCCAGGAGCCATTAGCATCCGCGTCGTACTGCCATACGCCGTTCGTGTCGTCGACGCCGGTGACGGCGATACCCTCGAGCGCGCCGGCGTCCGGATCCGAGATACGGTCGCCCGCAATACTGTTGATGATGGTCAGTACCGAGTCGCCCGGCGCGGTGAGATCGTCCTCGTTGATATCGGTGAGCGAATGCTGCGTCGCCTGGGTTTCCGCGGCCGCAATGTTCATGAAAACGCCGGGATTCGTCTGGTTGTTGGCCTCGGTCTGGATCCACTCCTGCGACCGGACCGTATCCGCCAGCCGGATCTCGTCCATCATGCCGGCAAAGAAACGGGTTGCCCGATCCGGGTTACCGCCCCAGAGGAGATCGTCGCTCGCGGACAGATCAGTCCAGTTCCCCGGTACACCCTCGTAGGTGAACGTCATTTCATTGCCGTCGACGTAGATTTTCACCTCTTTCGCGGCGTAATCCATGGTCACCGCGAGGTGATGCCACTGTGCGTTCGTGAATGGATCCGCGCCGAGATTGTAATTACCGTCCGGGGACATCGCGTCGGGATAGAAAAAGTGATTACCGCTGCCCTGCGACGCCCACTCGTAGCCGTCGCCGCCGCTGTAACGGTTCGCGCTCGACATCACGATTTGATGGCCACCGTCGGATGAGTCGACCCAGTTGATCCACAAGGAAAACGTCGCCGCATCGTTCAGCCCGTCGAGGCTCGCGCTGTCCGGAATACGGATCATGTCGTTAACGCCGTCGAACGCGAGGCCGTCGCCAATCGCGCTGGAGACGGAGTCGGCGGCGTTCATCGAGCCCTCGGTGGTCGCATGATTGCCGCTGCCGCTCGCATCGACCAACTCACCGGCCGCGCCCGTCGGTGATTCACCGAGGTGGTAGACGCCGACGTAGTTCGAACTCCACACCCCAGCGGCGTTTTCCTGGTTCGTCGCAGCCGCGTTGCCGTAGTACATGAAGACGTTCGTATCGACGTTCGCCGACAGGTCCGCCTTCACCCACGCGCGCAGTTCACCCGTCGCTTCGTTGAAATACTCGATCTCGTGCGCGAGCAGCGTCGAACCGTCGGCGGCGGTAAATATGATGTCATCGCCGTTCGCGAGTGCCTGCGCCGCGAGTTCCGGATCGACGGTCAGGCTGATGAGTAAGGGAAAGTCGGTAACGTCGCCCGCGACCTGGGCGGCATCGACGGTGAGCGCTTTACGCGCAGACCACGCGCTGTCGAACCATTCCGTCATCACCGGCGCGTCGTTGACGGCGTTCACTGTGATGTCGCTGCTCGCCGTTGCCGCGCTCACGGCACCGGATCCACCGATGGTGATACCGCTGTAGGCGATATCGACGTTGTCGACATTGATGTGCTGCGTCGTACCACCCAGGCCCTGGATAATGCGGAACCGAACCTGCATGTCATCCGTGAACGTCGTAAAACTTTCGAGCACGAAACTCCTGGATCCCGAGATCGTCCCGATCACATCCATGCGTTCGAGCAAGGTCCAGGTGGTTCCGCCGTCGTTCGAAACCTCGAATGCGACCGTATCGAGCCCGCCCTCGCCGAACCCGTCGTAGTCGAACGTCAGCGTCGCCGTTGCCGCGGACGACAGGTCAGCAGCCCGGCTAATAGACTCATACGAACCACCGTCGAGATTATCGAGGTGTAACTTCCCGGTATCGACACGAATATTTCCGCTCCCCGCGGCCCCGTTGTCGTTGACTTCCGTCCAGTTCGAAGTCCAGACGGAGTTCCCATCGTCATTTGCATAAGACACCGTGTCGAACTGATCGCGCACATTGTCCGATACCAGAAAATCAACCGCTTCCCCGCTGACCCCGGCGGACCGGTCCCAGGCGTGGAAGGTAATTCCGCTGTTTACCGTCCCGTTCCAGTTCGGATCCGGTACAAAACGTACAAATGTATCCGGTTCTGACGCCAGCAGGCGCGCATCATTCGCGTTAGGGGATCCGAACGCAGTCCAGGTAGCGCCGCTATCAAGTGAGAATTCCCAGCTACCGTTCGTATTGTCGACCCCCACGACGGCGATACCGGTGAGCGCGCCGGGGTCGGTATCGGTGACCCACCCGGATATCAAATCCGATACGAGCGTGCCACCGTTGTTGAATGCATCTTCATCGATCGCCCCAAAGTTGTTCGCGCCGGTAATAACCGGGGCCGCGTTCACGCTGTTTACGACTATCGTGGTTGTCACGATGGCACTCGCGCCGCCATCACCGTCACTGATCGAGAAATTTGCCGTACGCTGCGTCGTCGACGGGGTATTCGACACATTCTCATACGTGACGTTGCGCATTAATGCTTCGACCGCGGGCGCGTTTGCGTTCACATTCAACAGTACGGTCAGGGGATCGCTACCATCGGTGCCGCCGGAGAACGTACCGATGCCGAGGCCACCGTAGCTGACGACGTTGCCGCTGATGCCGATTTGGCCGGCCAGGTTGCCCTCGTGCCGGATCGCGAGCCGATCGTTGGCGGAGCCCGACGTGCCCAGGTCAACTCTGAACAAGCCGCCGTCCAAATTTGCAGAATCCGGATCGGTCAGAGTCGCCGCCGGATCGATAATGGTCGCCGGATCGAGCTCAACATAGTTGAGCGAACCGGAGGGCAGGGTTATTACGGGGTCGATATTATCAACGACCGATATTTCCTCGATGATGGCGAGGCTGCGCATCTTCTTGCTGTTGTTGTTGAGGCCGATGTCACCGCCGTCGAACAGCACCGTGGCATCCGCACTCGTCGTACCGGAACCCATCGTGGTCGTGGTGACGGTGAGGTAGAAAATCTCGTCTTCGTTAACTTCGATCCCGTTGTCACCGACAAACGAGTCACCGCCGGACAGGGTGGTCACGATCGACCCGGCAGGCACCATCGTACCGTCGAGATACAAGTCCTCGCTGATCACCATGACCCCGACGAACTGATTCCAGTTGACATCGATGTCGACGCTGCTGATCAGGGTCGACACCGTCCCGGCCGTCGTCCCCGGCCCGGCATCGTCCGCAGAGAAGTGGTAGATACTGCTTTCCTCGGCCACGCTCTCCTGGGTAAACAGGAATGTTCCTTCCTGCAGGGTGACGTCGCCGATCAGTACGTCATTTTCGATGAGGGTGATGCCCGTTGTCTTTGCCGTACCCGGCTCGTCGAGCAGATGGATAAACGTCCCGGAGCTATAGTCATCCGCCGCGTCCGGACGGAAAACGATGACGTCGCCCGCGTTAATCGCGAGGCTGTTCGTGCTCGTCATCGTCTCATTGTTGTCGGACACGAACAGGATGTCGCCGCGCTGCAGAGTGACGCTGTTCGCGCCGCCGACGGTAACGGCGTTGCTCACGAAGTGCAGACCGTTGAGCGTCATGTCGTTGCTCGCCGAGAAGCCCTCGAGATCGAAATACGGCAGCACGCTGCCGTCGGACCCGACCGGCTCGAACGAGAGGTTCGGATCGCCAATGGCGAGTACGTCACCGGCATCCCACGACGAGATCCCGGGCACCTTGCTGTTATTCACATCGGATTGCGTCGTGAACAGGATCCGGACCTCGCGCGGCTGCACCGTGATCGTGGCCGTTGCCTGCGCCGTGCCGCCATTGCCGTCCTGCACTTCGTAGACGAACGAGTCGACGCCGTTGAAGTTGTTGTTCGCGGTGTAAGTAAACGTGCCGTCCGTGTTCAGGACCAGCGTTCCGTTCGCGGGGCCGGAAACCGGGGTCGTGTTGACCGTTAGGCTCGCGCTGTCGATGTCGGTGTCGTTATCGAGCAGCTCATCGACGCCAATTTGAGCGATATACGGGATCCCCTCGACCGCCGTATAGCTTTCGCCTGTCGCGACGGGATCGTCGTTGACCCCGTTGATCGTAATCGTGACCGTCGCCGTATCGTTGGATCCGTTACCGTCGACAACCCGATAGGTAAACGTATCGAACGCAGTCTGACCAGCGCCGAGCGTTTCGAACTGGCCATTCGTATCGTAGAAAAACGTGCCGTCGGGTTTAACCGTCAGCAAGGCGCCGGAAGCGAGTGCAACCGGGGATCCGACGGATGCTGGGTTGCCGTCGATCTCCGTGATCTGCAGCATGTCCGCATCGATGTCGGTATCGTTCGCGAGCAAGCCGCCGGTTGCTGGCGCGATCTCCGGCGTGCCGAACGCAACGAATTCCAAGGTGGGTTGATTCCTCGTCGCTTTGTACTGCGCCGCGATCCAGTCCGCGCTGCGATCCGTGTTCGAGATCTGGACTTCGTCGATAAAACCGTCGAAGTCGTAGCTCGGATCGTCGTGGCCGAACGCGAGCCGTCCGGTATTACCGGGAACGACACCATTCGTATAGTTGCCTGACGTCACGAACGCGCCGTCGATATACAGCGACGCCGAACCCGTGCCGTCGCCGTTGCTCGTGTAGCTCACCGCCGCGTGCTGCCACGTGCCGACGCTGAGCACCCCGTCGGCGGTGTCGAACACTGCCTGGCCGTTGAGATAAAACGTGAGGTCGTTCGTGCCGTTACCGCCGCCGAAGTAATAGGAGCTACCGTAGCCCCACAGCCCTTTTTCGACAATCCGGTTGAACGTGCCGGAACTGGAATCCTGCTTGATCCAGAAAGAAATCGTCATCGAATCCTTCAGATCGAGGCTCGCATCGTGACCGATCTCAACCCAGTCGTTCGCGCCGAACTCCTGGCCGTCTGTCACCTGGCCTTCCTGGCCGGTGGAGGCGACACGGTCAGTACCGTCATTACCGTTCCCGGTCGAATCCTCGTACACGCCAACATTGCCCGTGCCGGCCTGTTCCTCGTTCAGATGCCAGACCCCGGCGAAGTTGGTGTCCCACACCTCGCCCGGCACATCCATGGCTTCGGCCGCCGCGTTGCCGTAGTAGAGATGAATGCTTTCGTTCGTACTGCCGCCGGTGATTTGGGGCACGCGAACCCACACGGACGAATCGCCCGCCTCGTTCCACTGCTCGATCTCGAACGCGAGTGCCGTGCCGTCCGGTCCGATGAAGCGCAGGTCGGAGCCGTCGTCTTTCGTTAGCGAGTAATCGATGTTGCCGCTGTTCAGCACGACCAATACGGGGAAATCGGTCAGCGTTTCGCCCTGGTCGAAGTTGTCGAACGTGAGTGCCTGGCGGCGGCTCCAGTCCGTATCCCACCAGGCGACATCGAGCGTTGCGTCTTCGGTCACAGAGTAACCGTCATCAATCGCGTCGACCGGATCGTTTTGCGGCGTGATGTCGATATTGACGGTACCAAAATTGATATCACCACTGCCGCCGGGTCCCGTGTTGCCGAGGTCGTTGACGGTGATCTGAATACTGTCAGCGTTGTCGCCGTTCAAGTGCGTAATGGGATTCGTATAGGCAAAACGAAACGCAGAGGAAAAAAAATTGTTCAGGTCAGCCACGCCGCCCTGCAACGTCAACGTGCTCGTGCCGCTCCCTCCCACGATGACGTCGAAATCCGACGAAGCCGTCAGGATCCCACTGTTCGTGGTCGCGAGTGTCACCTGGATCAGGTTGCCGTTCGCATCGACATCACTGAAGCCCATCGAGGACAAATCGATGTAACTCAGCGTATCTTCCAGGATCACGACATCTGTCGGAGTCGTTCCCGTGTTCGTCGGATCGTCATTCTGATCGGTGACCACGATTGTCGCGGCTTCGACAAGATTGCTGAACGCCGTCGTACCGCCGGTGATTGTCGTGTTTACCTTGTTACCCGCCGTACCCGAGGTCTGGTCCCAGGCGACGAACAGTATCGTCGCGACTTCGGCGTTCTCACCGTCGGGTACGTAGCGGAGACTGTCGGAGGCCCGTAACAGTAACGAATTCGCCGTCGACACATTACCCACCGCTGTCCAGCCTGAACCCGAGTCGTACTCCCAGGTGCCGTTGCCGACCGTGTTGTAAATTGCGATACCTTCGAGTGCCCCGGCGTCGGCATCGGTGATGCGATCGCCGCCGCCACTCGCAATAATTTCGGACACGAGGTGTCCGGTATTCGTCGTGTCGTCTTCCGTGATCGACGTCAGGATCATCATGCCGGCGTTGTCGAGCACGGGGGCGTCGTTCTTGTCTATCAGCCCTATCGTGAATACTTCGTCGTAGGTATTCGCACCGTTATCGGTCACTCGAACGGTGACGCTATGGCCAGGAGTCGTTTCAAAGTCGAGCAACGAACCGTCGAGGACGGTGATGACACCGGTGTCCGCGTCGATCGCGAACGCGCCAGCCACGGTTTGCGCCTGGATGGAGTACGTCAGCGCATCGGTTACATCGAGTACCGCGTCGGCGTCCCATTCCATCACGTAACCGCTGATACTCATCGCGGTCGAGACGTCGGACCACTTTGCGCTCGCGTTGCCCATGTAGGCGCCGTCGGACTCGCCGGTATTATCAGGCTCGCCGGTCTGCCAGTTGGCGTAGCCAACGGGGCTGCCGCCGGCGTTGCCGCTCCAGAAGAGTTCTCCGTCCGCGCCGCCGTCCTGCCAGCGCCACTGCCCTTCTGTGGTCGCATCCGAAGCACCGATCAGTTTCGACGCACCACTTGGCGAGACGATTTGCTGATGCACGAAATCGTTTTCAGCCGCAGACGTGATCGTGACCAGCTGGCCATTAATTCCGCTGAGCGTGGTTCCTTGCGCGGCGGTATTCGCCGCCGTCCAGGTAATCGAGGTATTGCCGGAACTCTTGTAGAACTTGTCGAATTCAGCGCTGTAGACAAGATTGGGATCGGCGGCAAGCAACGCAGCGATTTGCGCTTCACGCTGGGCGTCGACACCTGACACGGTTCCGATCACCGTCGCGTCGGCGGAATTCTCACCTATTCGTAACCCGAGAGACGGGTCGCTTTGGGTGAAACCACCGCCGCTCACATGCCCGAGAGTGAGATTATTACCGGCAACGCTTTCGCTGACGATACCGTTAGTGGAGTGATCGTCGAACGTCCAGTTCGCAATCATCCCCGGTTCGTCGTACGCAAGGGTTTGTTCGTGGCCCGCGCCGATTTCCCCGAGGGTGCGCACGTCGTCGAAAATCCGCACGTCGTAGAACGTACCGGAGAACACGTCGATCACGTTGTAGCCACCAAGTACGGAATCCTGTTCCTGGCCGAACATCAATTCCCCGCCGGCCGCGATGGTTTGTCCGGTCTGGTAACCGGTAAACGATTCCGCGAACTGGCCGTCGATGTAGAACGCGACAGCCCCGTTCGTCGAATCCCACGTAACACTGACGGAATGCCGTTCGCCGTCGAATAACTGCAGGTAGGTTCCTGTCGTGCTTTGCAACGGCGAGCCGTTCGAATGCGCGCCGAACCAGATTTGGCCGGTCGATTTGATGAATAGCGCCAACTCTTCATCGAGTGACCCGGCGGCGTAGGACAGCAACGGGGTGAGATCCGCGCCGGGAGCGTCGACGGAAAAAGAGGCTTCGATGGAGACCGTCGTCAATCCGCCAAGCAGGGCGCCGCCATCGTCGGCGAGCAAATAGGCGTCGTTACCGCCATCGTTGTTGATGTTCATTCCGCCCTGCGACGACGAGACGGTGACAAGGTCGACAGGCACGTCATTTCCGACCGTTACCTGGTGGCTCGGTACGAAATTCAGATACGTCGGGCCATCGAGACCACCGGCGCCGCCGGTGAAGAACGTGTCGACATGGTTTCCGGTCGTCGCATCGAAGCGCTCGACATTGTCGCCGTAGTAACTCGCGACGTAGAGATAGCCTTCGGGGGAGAACGCGAGTCCGGTTGCGCCATTCAACGTCCCCCCGGACGTGAAGATCGAAAGCGTCGCGCCATCGTAACGGTAGACCTCATTGTTGTTCGGCGAGGTGACATAGAGGTTGCCGTCCGGCCCGAACGCGATGTCCTCGGGCGAATTGCCACCCGGCATGGTCAGGACAACTTCGACGAACGCACCTGTCGTGCCGTCGTAGCGGACAACATTATCGGATTCGAAGCCCACGACATACAGGTCGCCGTCCGCTCCGAATGCCATCCCCATTGGCGCGACCAGCCCGCCGCCCGACGCGAAAGGACCGGGCCCCATGAACGCGCCGCTCGTGCCATCGTAGCGAAGCACGCTGTCGGTCTCGTAGCTGCTGACGTACAAATTGCCGTCCGGCCCGAAGGCAAGACCAACGGGGTCGTCGAGCCCGCCGCTTTGGAACGTGACAAATATATCGATGAAGTTGCCGTCCGGGTCGTAACGCAACACGTTATCGGAGCCAAAACCGCTCACGTAGGTGTTACCGTCGGGCCCGACAATCACTGCGTACGGATCGGTCAGGCCATCGCCTATGGCGAATTGCTGGAGCACATCGCCGCTGGTCGGCTCATACCGGACCAGGCCATCGTTCGTCGAATAGCTCGGCACGAGGAGATCGCTTTCGAAGTACGTCGTGTTGCCGTTCGTAGCTGCAGCCAGAATGTTGTAGGTAAATCCGGCGTTCGCGTAGACGTGCGTCGCTACCGATGGCGAGCCCGCAATTTCGTCGGTGGTGCCGTCGCCCCAGTCGATCGTCCAGCCGGTAATGTCGGGCAACGTACTCGTCAGATTCAGCGTATAAACACTGCCGGCAGCCGCCGTAGCGCTGCCGGATACAGAAACGCTTTCGGCGATCGGGATCCAAGATTCGAATGTTCCCACGTCCGGCGCCAGGCCGTCATACATGCCGGCGCTCGCGCCATTAACATCCGGCTGCAATCCGCCGAGGTCAATGCCGCCGTCGATTGCCGGGCTCCCCGGCGAGGTCAGGCGGAAATCACCGTGTACCGCGTCGCGGTACACCGGATCGACGTTGAGATCGCTCGCATCGAGCGCGAAGTTCGCGCGTCCGCCAAGATTCGCGGGCCCAGTGACGGCATCGGTAATGAGGTTATTCGATTCCTGCCAGATCGAGCCGCCGTTCAGATTGATGCCGTAAGCCGCGCTGCCGGTAATGATGTTGTTCTGCACCACGGCGTTCGAGCCTGTGATAGAGATACCGTCGCTTTTGGAAGAATGTATCGTGTTGTGGACGACTACGACGTCGCTGCCGTTGACGGCGATTTCGTCGAACGTCCCGCCGGTGCTGTTGGAATAAACGACATTGCCGGCAATCGTGGTTTCGTCCGTATCGCTGACGATCCCGGAGCGGGCGTTGAAGGCGACCGTGTTGCCGATAACCAGGTTCACACTGCCGGCGAGGACGTTGACGCCCTCACCGTTGTTGAATGCGATCAAATTGCCGGCGCCCTCCGCCGTGCCGCCGATCAGGTTATCGTCTGCGCCACCCTGGATTTCAACACCATCGTCAGAGTAGTTGCCGCGATCCAGCGTGCCGGTGATGTCCGTACCAATATAGTTACCCTGGACAACGTTGAAGTCCGTGTTGATCTCGATACCTTCATAGTTGTTCGAGATGATATTGCGCGCCGCAGTCGTCGTGCCCCCGATGATGTTGTGAGTGCCGGATATAATGGCAATGCCAACGTCACCGGAATTGGAGGTCGTGACCCCGTCGGGGTCCAGGCCGATGATGTTGCCCTGTATAACGTGGCCGGTGACCCCGCTACCCTGAATATTGATACCTTCATCGGTATTGTTCGTGATGACGTTGCCATCGTTCGGCCCGAGGCCGCCGATCGTCGCGTTGGCCGCGCGAATATCGATACCGTCATTGCCGTTGCCGACACCGGAGGATCCGGTACCCGTCGTCCCGATCCAGTTACCCGCGACGGTGACGTTGTCTGCCCCGGAATTGACCATTACCCCGGTGCCCGGAAAATTGACAATCGCAAAACCACGGATTTCGCTGCCGTCGCTGTTACTGTTTAATTCGAATCCTGGCCCGCTCGAAACATTCGTGCCGTCGAGCGTGATCAGTGGTTCGCCGGCGTAGCCCGGTTGTGTCGTCGCATCAATCGTGACCGTATCGTTAACCGGCGGTAATCCGCCCGGATCGACCATAATTGTTTGCGCGCCACCGCCGCCGATATTGAATTCAATGACGTCATCGACCGTTGTCGACGCGTTCGCCAGCGTGATCGCCTCGTCGAGCGATCCTGCACCTGTCGCGGCGGTCGTTGTCACCGTGTACGTGACTAATACCTGGTCGTAACCTTCCTGCGCCTCCGCGCTCACGGCCACTTCGCTTTCAACCGCGCCGACCTGGTATTCGAGTGCCCAGTCGCCGCCGAGTAACAGGCTCCCGGTCAGATCGTCGGAAGCAGCGACATCGGTTCCGGTCAGCTGCGCGAGGCTATCGACAAAGCTTTCGCCATCCGCGGTCGCGGCGAGGTTGCAACCGTAGATCAGCAGATCCCCGGTCTCGGAGAACGCCCCGGCCCAGGCCGCCACCGATGCGCTGTTTGCGTCGAGGGTCGCGAGATCAAACCGGGTCGCACCGAGATCGATGACGCCGTCGTCGCCGTGAGAAATAATGTGGACTGCGTCGAGCGACTCGTAACCGGCGAGGATCTCGCCGATTTGTTCTATACCGTCGCGGTTGTTGTCGAGAATGACAACATCGAACGAGCGATCGTCGCCGGCGTTCTCGACGAGGTCGCGCGCGAGCGCTTCATAGTCATCGGTATCGGAATCGACGAAGACGACTTCGCGCGTGCTTAAACGTTCGTCCGTCTCACCAAACGCTGCGAGATCGATCGGCGGGGGGGTATCGTTCGCCGCCCCGGGCTTCGTACCCGGTTCCGGGTTCGCAACCGCGTCGACCACGAGTTCGACCGCTTTTGCATCATCGAGTAGTGCATCCGCACCACCGATACCGTCGGCGGAGTACAACACCCGCGGTTCGAGTTCCTGAAAGAGGAGCGTTTGCTCGCGTTTATCGCCGGTTCTCTTCGCCGCGAGTCGTTTTTTCTTTGCTTGCCGCCAGTTCATTCCGGGTCTCCGCTATTTCGAACCGACGGCGGCGACGCTCGCACCGTCGTGGTCCGGTTGGCGTACCGCATCAACGCAGGGTTCGGCGATCAATTCAGCGTCGACTCCCGCGTCGTTACCGGCGAACAACAAATCTTCCGCGGACAGACCGGGATCCGCTGCGACAACCTCAATCCAGGTCCGCTCTTCGTCTCGGGAGCGAGGCAACAGTTCGACCTCGAAGCCCTGCTTCTCGATCGCCCGCCGCTTGATCGAAGCGACGGTCTTGTTGTTGTAGACACCGAATGAGTAACGGTTCCTGAGACTGCCCTTGTACAGTAACGCCGTGTCTTCAAGCCCTTTTTCCGCGATACGGGCCGCGATCGCGCCGCGCGTGTCCGGGTCATCGGCTGTCGGGGTCGCGAGGATGTAACTGTGGACAACGGTCTCTGTCCGCACGACGGGGGTGACGGTCGCGGCGACGGCGCTGAGCGCCGCGCTGACCCGGTCGATCTCCGCCGGATCGCTGAGCGGTCCGAGCACGCGACAGAGCGATTCCGGCTCTGCGCTATTCGCAACGGTGACGGGCAATGTAGTCTCGACCTGCTCTACCGTGGGAATCGTTGGTTCCGCTGCTCCCGATTGCACCGGCATCCCGGGTTCGGTTGGTGATGTTGTGGTTGCCATATCCGGGGCCGCATCTGCGACAGGGTCCGGAACCTCGATCAATTCAGTGCTGACCGTTTGCGGATCCGCAGCGACGCTGACATCCGCGGTTTCGGGTTCCCCGATCAGTTCATCCACGTCGATGTCGTCTTCCGTCGGCGCAACCGCGGCTTCGCGCAACGACTGATCCGGGGCCGGAAATGCCGGAATCGCCTCGACGGGTTCGGCGGCAGGCAAGCGATCGACTTCTTCGAGCGGACCGGTCGGTTCGATGCCGCCGCCCGAATCGCCGCTAAACGCGATCTCGCATTTCAATCCGCTGGGAATGGCGTAATCGGGATTCGGTAATTCTAGACGCACGTCGAACGTGCCGCTCGCACCGTCGACGACGCGGTCAACCGATGTCACGGTGGCCCTGAGCGGCCCCGTCGTGTCGAGTTCCGGGATGATTTCCGCGAGCGTGCCGTTTTCTATCGTGCCGAATAATTCCACTGGTACGATCACTTCGACCCGCAACGGGTGCAATTGCGCGACGGTAACGATGGCCTGATCCTCGATGTATTCGCCAGTCGATTTGTGCCGCGCGACCACAACGCCCGATATCGGCGAGCGCACTGTCTTGCGTTTCAGCACGGCCGTGGCCCGCGCGTATTCGAGCGCAGCGAGTCGTTTGTCGTCTTCGGCCTTCGTCAGCAACCATTGCGATTTCGCCGCGTCCGTTTCGGCTTCATCCTTGTGATGCAGTGGAATCGCTTTTTTCGTGAACAATTCCTGGAGCCGATCGTGATTACGCTCGTCGAATTCGAGGCTGGTACGCCGAAGCTTGATTTCGGAGACGAGCGACGCGTTGAACTGGGCGTAGGCGAGCGATGCTTTTTCGACATCGGATTCGAGTTCGGCGATCACCTGTCCGCGTGCGATGAGGTCGTTGCGTTCGACGTGAACGTGTTCGATGACACCTTCGGCGGCGCTGCTCACCTCGATGATTTCGTACGGTTCGATCACGCAATCGAGCGGCGGCAGTTCGATCGCCGCGGCACCGACGCACCAGGCCAGGCCAAGGCCTGACAGCGCCGTTCGAATTATTTTATTTTTATTGTCGTTCATCATGTACTCTGACATTGAGTTCGCTTAAGGCGCGGTGCGTCCGCGCTATTCCGGCCTGCCGGCAAACGCCATGCGGTCGCTTTGTTGTTGGTCCTGTTTATAGAGTTCTGCGCGCATGCGGGCATGGCGGCGTTCGAGCAGCCGCTGGCACATACGGATCGCTCCTGCCCCGGCCCATCCGCGCAGCGGTTCACCGCGCATTGCCGAGCGGTCGACCGACCAGCGCAGTGCTTTCGGGTAATACAAATCGGCAAGCTCGTCCTCGATGGACAATATGGCCACCGCACTGCCGGGATCGCCTTGGCGGGCGCAACGTCCGACAAGCTGGCGATCGATGCGCCCGGCCTCGAAACGTTCCGTGACGATCACATGCAGGCCGCCGCAATCGAGCGCGGCTGTCTCGATCGGAATATCCGTACCACGGCCCGCAATGTTCGTCGCGACCGTTACCCGCCCGCGTTCGCCCGCGCGGGCGACGATTTCCGCTTCTCGCATATCCTGGCGCGCGTTCAGGACTTCATGTTCGATACCGGCTTTCTCGAGGCGCGCGCCGAGCATCTCCGAGTCCTCGACCGTACGGGTTCCGACGAGAACCGGCTGACCGCGGTTCTGACATTGCTTGATGTCAGCAATAACGGCGCGCCATTTCTCTTCCTTCGTCGCATACACCCGGTCGGGCAACTGACGCCGCTGTGATGGCCTGTTCGTCGGGACGGGCACGACGTTGAGCCCGTAGACGGACGTGAGCTCACCGGCGACCTCGCGCGCCGTACCGGACATACCGCCAAGCCGGAGATAGCGCCGGAAGAAGCGCTGATAACTGATTTTCGCAAGCGTTTCGTTACGCCCGGAGACTTCAACGCCTTCCTTCGCCTGAACCATTTGATGCAGACCGCGCGCCCACGACCGGTCCGGCATCACCCGGCCGGTGTATTCGTCGATAATCTGTACCTTCTCGTCGCGGACGATGTAATGCTTGTCACGCAAAAACAGATGCTGCGCGGCAAGTGCGAAACCGATGAGTTCGCGCCGCCGGCGCACGGAACTCCACACGCCGCCGAGCGGGTCACCGAGATGCGCGATGCGCTCCTCGCCCTCCACGGTCAGCTTGGCCGCATGCTCGGCGCTGTCGATAAAGTAGTCCTGTCCTTCGCGCAATTGCGCGGCGATCATCAGCCCGTCGTCGAAGATCTGTTTCTCTTCTTTACCGTCACCGGCGCGGGAGAGAATCAACGGCGTACGCGCCTCATCGATGAGAACGCTGTCCGCCTCGTCGACGATGGCGAAACACAGGCCGCGCAACAGGAGTTCGCCGTGGCGGGAATTGTCGCGATCGAGCCGGTCGACCTGCAGTTGAATGCGACCGTTGCCGCGCCCGAGTACGAGCCTGTCCTTCAGGTAATCAAACGTGAGCTGCTTGTTCGTGCAATACGTGATATCGCAACGATAAGCCGTTTTGCGTTCGGCCGGTGTCGCCTCCTCGGTGATGATGCCGACGCTCAGACCAAGGGCTTCATACAACGGCCGCATCAGCTCCGCGTCGCGGGTTGCGAGATAATCGTTCACCGTGACGACGTGCACGGGTATGCCAGCGAGCGCGGCGGTGGCCGCGGGCAGGGACGCGGTGAGAGTCTTGCCTTCGCCCGTGTTCATTTCGGCGAGCATGCCGTGGAAAATCACCCAGCCACCCATCAGCTGACAATCGAAATGCTGCATACCGAGCGTGCGACCCGCGTACTCACGGATCAGCGCGAACGTCTGGGCGATGAGTTGTTCGGAATGTTCCTTGCTGACGAGTTTCTGCCGGACCGAGACGAGCGCTTTAGCGAGCGCCGGTGCCTCGAGTTCCGCGTACCGCGCGGTGTGCTTATGAATAGCGCTGCAGATTTCGTTGATATAGCCACTGCGCGCACGACGGCGGCGCTCGGCGGCGGCGCCGAGCGACTGTACGGTCCGCTCTATCCAGCTGTTGCGCACGTCCTGGCGTTCGGGATAGCGCCCGAGTGCAAGGCTGGGTCTTAACGAGGCGCTATACACCGAAATGCCTCAACAGGAGCTGCCGGCCCATCCAGTACCACTGGCGGCCAAGCGGCAGGTCGCCATGAGCGAATCGGACGTGCACGCGTTCGCCGAAATACGACGACGGCGGTTCGTTCTCGAATGCGAGGTCGAGCTGGAACACCTTCTCCAGTGCCCGCGTTCCTTCTTCGTCCGCGGGGTCTACCGCGATGCGGCCGCCGCCCTCGGCGCCGAGCGCCCGACTCGGCAGAAGATACTGCGCGGCCGGCACTTCGCGATCGATCACAGCATTGAGAGTTTGCTGCGGACGGCTCGCGAGTTTCACTTCGACCCCGACCGTGCGCTGCCGAATGAGCAGAATATCCGACTGCGTAACGACGACCCTGACATTCGCGTCGGGCCGTGCCGCGACATAACCGATCAGCTCTCCCTTGTGCAGGAAGCGTCCCGGCAGGTTCGCCGGATCGGCGACCACGAACTGGCCGGTCGCAGGGCTGCGAACGACGAGATTCTCCGACTTCTCGAGCGCCCGGTCGCGCTCCGCGCGTATCGTGTCCCGCTCTTCGGCGACGAGTTCCGCTTCGACCCGGTCCTCTTTAACGGTGGCATGGTATGTCGCGTCGATTTCGCGCAGGCGGGCATCCAGTACGGCGAGTTCGGCATCGAGAAACGGGTCTTCGAGCGCCACGAGGGCCGCCCCTGGCGCGACGTCGGTAGCAGGTTCCGTGAGCAGCTGCGCCACGGTACCGTCACTGCCGGCGCGCACCTGCGAATGCTCCGGTAACCAGACGACCCCCTCGACCCGGGTCCAGAACGGAACCGGAACGTAGAACACGGCCGTCGCAGTCATCACGACGAAAAGCCCGGTGACGCCAAGCGCACGAAAGCGTCGCCGGCCGATTTTCGGGCTCGTAAACAGAAATCCGATTTGTTTCGCGAGCGGCAATATCACCTGGGTAAGCACCGCGAACTCCGCGAGGATCAGTCCGACGACGAAGAACTTGCTCGCGACGAACAGGACAATGAAAAACGTCACGAACAACCGATAGATGAACGCAGCGACCCCGTAGAACAGGAACCATTTCGGTTCGCCTTTTGCCGTCACCGGCGAGTCTGCCGTTTCGACACCGAACACGTAGCGCTGGCACAAATAACCGAGGTATTGCTGCGCCCGACCGCCGAGGTTGGGTATTTCGATGAGGTCGGCGAGGATGTAGTAACCGTCGAAACGCAGCAGCGGATTCGCGTTGAAGAACAATGTTGATACGCCCCCGATCAACATCACGTTGAACATGATGGCGCTGACAATTCCCGACTCGACGTTAAGCCACACGAACAGCGCGAGCGCGGCGACAAACAATTCGACCATCATCCCGGCGGCGCTGACCGCGATACGACGCCGCTTTTCAGGAAACGCCGAGGCGGCGGAGGCATCGACGTAGGGCACGGGAGTCAGCACGAGCAGCGAAACACCCATTTCATGGATCTCGCCACCCCAGATCTTCGTCGCGAAAGCGTGGCCGAGTTCGTGCAGTAATTTCACGAACGGAAAGATGAACCACAACAGCAAGAGATTGTTCGCGTTGAGCACGCGATCCGACAGGTTGTTCGTGAGATCGGGCCAGTGCGAACTTGCGAGCACAACGGCACTGCCAACGACGATTAACCAGACGACCACTGCGGCCCAGCCGAACAGCGGGCGTACGAACGGCGCGAAGCGCGACAGCATTTTTTCGGGATCAACGAGCGGGATCCGCAGCGCGAGCGGGCTCAGGAGTCGGCGTTTCAGTTTCGTCAGGCGATCGCGCTCATAGCGCCGGAACAATTCCGCGCTGTCCGGCGGGACATCGCATTGCAGCGCGTCGCTTGCGTGCAGTTCACCGAGCAGCCGGATGATCTCGTCCTGGGTCGGCGCATCGTCGCCGAATTCTTCGTTCGCGACGTCCCAGATCGCGTCGACCGTGCGCACGCCGTCCATCAGGCCCATCACGAAGTATGCAGACGGGGTGAAGCGGTGGTAACGCGCGGTCGCGGCGTCCTGCAGCACGTACCACATCTGACCCCGGTAACGGTGCCGGCTAATCCGGATATGCCCGCGCAGCCGCGGGGTCAGGTTCGCTACCCGGTACCAGGACTGGCTGAAGACTGATTCTGTCACTGCATCAACCCCGCACCATTACGGCAACCATGACCAGAGCCACATGCGGAACCAGTCAACGAGGCTGCGGGTCCAGATTTCGATGAGCTTGCGTTGGTCGACGTTGATCTTGCTGACCCCGAGCATACCGGGACGCAGATCGTTTGCGTCGCCGGCGAGGTTCGCTTCGACCCGAAAAAAGTTGCGACCGTCGGCGGCACTCGACACCGGGGTTATTTTCGCGATCTCGATGTCGGAGACCTGGCCCGATAGCGCCGTGATGGCGAGCTGACCGATCTGGCCCTCACGGACGTCAGCGATTTCACGCTCGTCGACTTCCAGGATCACACGATAGGAATCGATTGGCGCGACTTCGAACAACACCTGTCCGCGTTCCACCGGCGAACCGTATTGCTGGGATAAATCACCGGAGACGACAAGGCCGTCGAACGGCGCAACGAGTTCCGTACGCGAGAGCTTTTCGTCAATGAGCTTCAGTTGCGCATCGGCCTGGGCGAGCTGGGCGTTGAGCACCCGGGTTTGTGAACGGTCGCGTTTCGCGAGCGCCTGGCGGTACTCGGTTTTGTGCTGCTCACGCTGTCCCGCCCAGCGCGCGCGTTCGAGTTGTAATTCCTGGTCTTCGAGCTGGCCGAGTACTTCGCCCTTGCGCACGAGATCGCCGGCGCGGGTAACCGCGTTCGCGACGTAGCCGTCCATCGGCGCTACGATCACCCGTTGAACCGTGCCCTCGACCATGGCCTTCGCCGTCACCCGGTAATCACCGGTGGCAACACAGAGGTAGCCGGTCAGGGCCGCGAGGGCAAGAAGCAGCATTTTGAAGCCGACGTGACCGCGGCCAAAAATCCGTCCCAATATCCCCGAGAAATCGTCGCGCACCACGGCGCCGACCCAGCGATCCTCGCGGCGTTTCAATTCGAGTATCGGACCGATCAGCGATGCGACGATTTCGCACAATTCGAGCGCACCATGATCAAACGGCTGATCGGCTGCGCGCTCAAATGTGATCGCACCGCTAAGCGCGCTCTCGTTGCCGATTGGAACCGTCGCGATATTCGTCGCGCCCTGGCTTTTCGCGAACGCGGCGTGTTCGTTCGTCAACCGTATCGGGGAATCGTCACTCGGCGGAAACACCACCGCATCTCCCTGCAGCAACGCTTCGTCCATGACTGCTGCGAGTTCGCGCGACAGATTCGTCTTGCGGTTGAAATTCGCGTTGTGGGACAACGCACGGACGTTAACGTTCCTGCCATCGCGAAATCCGATAGAGACCCGCTCGCAACGTAAATGCACTGCGAGTTCCGTTGCCGTGGCCGTGGCCGCGGCCTGAAATTCATCGTGCTCGAGGCACGTCGCCACGACCCGGGTCGCGGTCATGAGAGAATTCGTGACGCTCGAGGCTTCGCGGCGAACGAGAAATTCCAACCACGTCGAACCCCATTGCAGTAGCTGCATCACCGCTCGCTGCTGCTGTTCAGACGCACCCTCGACTTCGACCGCGACGACACCGAAGAAGCGGCCTTCGACAATCAGCGGGCAGGCGATATTCAGATTTCCGCTGCCGGAAATTTCCGCGGTTTCGTCATCGCCGCACAGCACCGGACACTTGCGATCGACGACGAGCTTCGTCGCGGCGTCGAGCGCGGAGCTGTCGAGTGACCCTTCCGGCCATTTGGCCGTGGCGCGGGGGTCGTCCTTGTCGTTCAGTCCGAGATAGACGGCGCCGCGGTGCACTTTCGGAATCATCTGGCATTGAAGCGCGAGCCAGGATCCGGCCAGCGTCTCTACCATGGGTGCGTTATTGGTCATTTTTATTTTTATCCGGTGCCCGTAATCCGCGCGCGCGAAGGCGAGTCGGAGTCTCCGACCTGCCGTGTGCTCGCGTCGACGGAGTCGCGGCCACCAATAGAACTGTCCTGACTTTGAGTCTGATGCCTTGATAGCGGCGGATTGGCGGGTGATCTTTATATGGTGCGGAGGTGACGCCGCAGGCCGGAAAATCGATTCGGCGGCGCGATGGCCGAGAGCGGATAATCGGGCAGCAAAAGCCGGGATGAGAACGCCCGGGGCCGCGCTGATCGTGACCCTGGAAGAAGTATTTTATCGTTTTAATTCATATGGTTATATTTATTTTCCCGATCCGGACAGGAGCGCACGCGGTGCCAGGGTGAAAGAGTGCCGGATCGTCAATTTGATAGTCACGTCGCGACCCGGTTCCGGCATGGTCAGCGGCTCGGTTCAGCCGTATCGCGGGAACGGGTTCGTGATGTTGCGGACCTGGGTCACAAATCCGGATTGCGGCGGTTCAGCCCGGCGGAGATTCGACCCGGTACAGATTGCTCGCGTTCTCCCACAGGATCTTCCGCTTCACGCCCGCATCACAATCGGACAGGCCGCCCTTGATGCAACGGCGGATCTCGACGACCGCGGCATCGACATCCCGGAACGGAGTGGACGCGATCGGCAGCAGGCGCCGCGGATCCGCGGCGGCCCAGTCCGTCTGCCAGTCGTTATGGGCCTGCACAAAGGCGAGCATGAGGGCCGGATTGTCGAGTTTCAAAACTCCCGGGCGCCGAAGCCGCCGACGTCGGGGTGCTGTACTCGGTCATCAGCGAGGTCCTCTGTGCGCGAAGACATCGACATTACGGTAAAACAAACCCGGGAACCTGCCGGGAGACTATAACTAAGCAGGCCGACAACGGGAGTGGGCTCCTGTCCCCGCCCCGGGAGGGCATACGGATGTTACGATCCGTAATCAACGCAGTGCAGGCAATAACTCCCGGAACAGGCACCCGATGAATTCTTCTCCTACCCAGTACGGCGTCTGCCTGTTACCAACCGATCTCGGCCACCCGCCCGTTGACCTCGCCCGCGCCGTCGAAGAACGCGGACTCGATATGATGTTTTTCGCCGAGGGTTCACACGTTCCGGTTCAGCATTCGAAAAATGCATATACCGACACCGGCATCGTCGCCCCGTTTGCCCGCATGTACGATTCGATCACGGCGCTCGCCGCCTGCGCCGCGGTCACGAAACGGATCAAACTCGGTACCGGCGTGTGCCTGCTGACCGAGCGCGACCCCCTCATTACCGCCAAGTCGATCGCTTCACTCGACCGGATCTCGAACGGTCGGGTGATATTCGGCGTGGCCGGCGGCTTCATCCGGGAAGCCATCGAAAATCACGGCAGCCCGTTCAAACAGCGCTGGGCGGTTGTACGCGAACGGGCGCAGGCCATACGTACGATCTGGAATAACGACCCCGCGGAATTCCACGGCGAATACGTCGACTTCGATCCCGTGTGGTCGCACCCGAAACCGGCGCAACCCGGGGGACCGCCGATCTTCATCGGCTCAAATTCGGGTAAGGTTCCCGCCCGGGTCGCCGAGTACGCCGACGGATGGTTGCCGATTTACGATCGCTACGAGGGCGATCCCATCGACGATTTGCGCCAGGCTTGTGCCGAGAAGGGTCGCGATTTCGACGAACTGACCCTGTATCTTTTCGGTGCGCCGCTCGACGAGGATGTGCTCGACGATTTCACCTCGCGCGGCGCCCAGGGATTTATTTTTCTCGTCCCGCCGGACGCGGAAGATACGTTCGGGGAACTCGATCGAATCGCAGCACTCGCCGATCGACAGCGTGCAAAAGCCTGATCCCGCGCCGTGAGCGTCAATCTCGAGGAACTCGATTACGAGAAAACGGCGATCGGTGAACTGATCCTCCGCCGCCGGCGTTTCCCGACGCTCGGCGAGCGCGACGTGTTTGAAGTGATACTGAACGACGAATTTCTCATGTCGAGTCTGTACACCGCGGGTGAGATCGCACTGGCCGATCTCGCGCTCGCCGCGACGGGGGATGATCGGCTCAATGTGATCGTTGGCGGGCTCGGACTCGGCTACACGGCCGCGACCGTACTCGAATGCGATCGGGTCGGGTCGCTGCAGGTGATCGAGGCACTGCCGAATGTGATCGCCTGGCACGAACGGGAGCTGTTGCCGGTGAGCAGCCAATTAACCGGGGATGCACGCTGCACATTTCATGAGGGCGATTTTTTCGAACATGCGGCACACGGTTTTACCGACGTTCGCGGCGGGCACCGCTGTGACGCGGTACTGCTCGACATCGACCACTCGCCACGTCATGTGTTGCATCCCTCAAATCGAGATTTCTATTCGGCAGCGGGACTGTCTTCGTTACACGACATGTTCGACGGCAAGGGGATCTTCGCGTTGTGGTCGAACGACCCGCCGGACGACGACTTCATTGGTGTACTCGGCGACGTGTTTGCGACGACATCGGCGCAGGTGATCGAGATCGATAACCCGCTGACCGGGATCACCGGACACAATACAATTTACGTTGCGACGGTCTGACGTGCAGACAACGCGGACCAGACCGGCACACGGCGCAAGCTGAGGAGCCTGAACCATGCCGTTTGTCGAGACCGACGATAATTGCGAGATCTACTACGAGTCGACCGGCAGCGGTCCGGTCATCGCCTTCGCGCCCGGCTTTATGGGCATCGCCGACATCTGGCGGGAACAGGTCGCGAGATTTTCTGCGACCCACCGCTGCATCACGTTTGATACCCGGGGTGCGGGTCGCTCGGACAAACCGATTCCCCGCGTGAGTTACGGGGTCGACCGTCACGCACGCGATCTCGACGTCGTACTCGAACACCTCGGTGTCGATCGCTGCGTGATCATCGGACATTCCATGGGCGGCAATATCGCCTGCCGGTTTCACCGGCGACATCCGGAACGGGTAGCAGGTATCGTATTCGTCGGGTCCTATGTTGCCGGCCGGCAAATCGTCGAAGCCGGTAACACGCTCGAACGGATCAAGGCTGCCGTGACGATGAAGTCCGATCGGGTGAAGTTCTACGAGGCCGTCGGACTCCCGTCCGACATTGCGGTCGAGGCGACAAAATGGCCGCTTTACGCTGTGCTCGGCAACGCGGAATCGTTCATCGAATTCGACGGGCATGACGACATACGCGGGATTGCCGCGCCGTGTTTGATCGTGCATGGCGACCGCGACATCGTGAGCCCGCTCGAACCGTGCGCGACGGCATTGCAGGCCGGTCTCGCGCATGCCGAACTCGTCGAACTGCGCGGGGTCAATCATTGCCCGATGATCGAGGCGCCGGAGCCGACCAATGCCGCAATGGCGCGCTATTTCGACAGTCTTGGGTCGTGGTAGCGGATCAGGCGCTCTTGCCGAGCGTGTCGAAGAACGCGAAATTCAGTTCGAGCGACTGACCGAGCCACATCGCGCCGGCGCTGTGATCCATCACGTCGTTCACCCCGGTGCTCGCATGCACGAGTATCGACAGCGGCCCGCGCACCGACAACAGCCAGGGCACGAACGTCGGAAATTCCTCGAGTCCAAAAGCCATCTGGTACATCGGCAACGGGTGCGGCCCCACCGGTTCTTCGCGCCACCGGCCCATGACGAGTTCGAATCTCTCTGGCGCCGCCTCGCGGATCTGCGCGGCAATGGCGCGTTCGGCCGCGTCGCTGTAATAAACATGGGCGTGATAGCCGGTGATCAGTGCGGGATCAAAATCCTGGTTCATAGGTTCGCTCATGGTGTCGTTACATCACGGCAGGTCGTCGACGACCTGGCAGTGGATATCGAGTAGTTCCGGGATCTGCTCTTCGGGGCGCCGTCCGAACCCGCACTCCGTTGCTATCCCGAAATCGTCGAGCACGCGCCTCGCGGCCGCGATGCGGGCGCGGGTTCCTTCGACCCCGTCGGTATGGTGGACGAGTCCGAGGTAAGGTTTCGCCTCGCCGATCGCGAGATCGGACAGCGGCGCAAAATACGCGTCGTCCGCGCGATCGCGCGGCACCGGTACATGTACGAAGTCGATTCGTCGGCCCGCCGCTTTTACTCCCGCGTTCGCGAGATCGACACAGTTGGCGAGATCCTTCGGCTCGACGAGATGCACGTGACCGAGATCGCCGTAGCACAGGTGCAAACCGAGCCCAACGGCCTCGGGGATCAGCGGACTGAAACGTGCGAGCGCGTCCTCGTAACGCTTTTTCGGGGTATCCGGCAGCTTCCATGCCATCGGCGGCTGCCCAAGAAAATCACCGACATCCTGCGCGAGTACTTCCATGCACACATCCCATTGCAGGCACAGCTCGTCGTGCGGAATGCCGGAACAGATTTCGTCGATTTCGCGCACCAGCGCGTCTTCATAGGCCGCGGTCATGATTTGATAATCGCGCTCGTCCTGCGTGAACCAGCGTGTCGCACTCTCCGGCAGAGGCAGGCACACCATGAAGCGCGTGTTCGCATGGATCACGCCTTCGGCCTTGAGCCTGCTGAACGTTGCGTAGGAAGCAAGCGCATGTTCTGCATACCCGAGTTTGTCGAAATGAATTTTCCCGACACCGTCGCGAACACGGAAAAACCATAAATCGTCGAACCCCGACGGGACCCAGTCCTCGCCCGGATGGCGCCACTCGTTGTCGATGCCGCCGACCGGTTTGGGTCTGACCACGGATTCGATATCCGGATGGCGATCGAAAACATCGAACGCGAGAAAAACAACCCAGATGCGCCGTGTCCCGGTCTCACCGTCAGGAATCGCCGCAATTCTGTCACCGAGTACCGGAGCGCATGCGCGAAATACGGACTCTGCGTTCTCGCCGGGGATACTGCCGACGAGGTGGATGGGGTACTGGCTCATCGTGACCTCTCTATGGGCTGGTGAATGCGGAATGGCGGTTCCGCAGTGTAACCGAGGGCCTGCGAACTGTCGGCATTGTCGTCGATGGAAAGCGAATTTCTCCGATCCGCTGCACTCGGCTATCATCGAGTGTCCGGTGGCAAATCCGGCAACAAGAAAATCAACATCTCGGGGGAGAATCACGCATGAGCGCTCAAGCGAATAAAGCGACGCTGAAGAACATGTTTGCCGAACTGGCCAACGGCAACGGGCAGGCGCTCGTCGATGCGCTCGACGACGGCATCGAATGGACCGTGATCGGGACGACGAGTCTGTCGAAGACCTATAAAGGTAAACAGTCCGTGCTCGAGGATTTCCTCGGCCCGTTCATGGAAAGAATCGACGGGCATACGCATATCACGCCGGATAACTTCATTGCCGACGGTGATTACGTCGCATTACAGGGACGCGGTGAGGCGCGTACGAAAGACGGCGTCGACTACAACAACACTTACTGCTGGGTGTACAAATTCAGCGACGGAAAGATCATTTCCATCGTCGAATATCTTGATACGGAATTAGTGCGCAAAGCGTTCGGATGACGGCGACGGGCGCCGCACGAGCGGCCCGTCCATGAACGCGTCCGCGACCGACGCGCCGTCGAAAGCGGTACGAAACTACGCGCTGAGCGTACTCGTTGTCGTCTACACGTTCAATTTTATCGATCGCCAGATCCTCTCCATCCTCATGGAGGCGATCAAGCTCGATCTCGGATTGTCCGACAAGGCGCTCGGATTCCTCGCCGGGTTTGCGTTTGCGTTGTTCTACGCCGTACTCGGGATCCCGATTGCGATGTGGGCAGACCGCGGCAACCGGCGCAATGTTATTTCTCTGGCCATCGCGATCTGGAGCCTGATGACGGCGCTGTCCGGGTTTGCGCAGAATTTCACGCATCTCGCCCTTGCCCGTATCGGCGTGGGTATCGGTGAAGCCGGATGTACCCCGCCGGCCCACTCCATGATTTCGGATTACTATCCGCCGAAACAACGCGCAACCGCGCTTGGCATCTACGCGCTCGGTATCCCTCTCGGCATCATGTTTGGCATGTTTGTCGGCGGCTGGATCAACGATCAGTTCGGCTGGCGCCGGGCATTTTTCGTCGTCGGCATTCCCGGGTTGCTGCTCGCATTGATCGTGCGCCTGACGGTGAGGGAACCACCGCGCGGGCATTCGGAGAACCGGCTCGCGGAAGACAACCATCCGCCGTTCATGGAAACGCTACGGTTCCTGCTGCGGCGACCGGCCTTCATCCATATCGCCATCGGCGGCGCGCTGGCAGCCTTCGTCGGTTACGGAGTGGTGAGCTGGTTTCCGACGTTTCTGATCCGCTCACACGGGATGGCGACCACCGAAGTCGGGCTGTGGCTCGGACTGATCATCGGGATACCGGGTGGCGCCGGCATTTTTCTCGGCGGCTACCTTGCGGATAAATTTGGCGAACGCGATCCGCGCTGGTATTTATGGATCGTGGCGGTGACCGCACTGATCTCGCTCCCGTTTGGCGCCGCCACCTACCTGCTATCGAACGTGTACTGGGCGCTCGCGGTGTTCTGCGTACCGATCCTGCTGTCGAATTTCTGGCAGGCGACGACGATGGCGCAAACGCAAAGCCTCGTGCGGCTCCGGATGCGTGGCGTGGCCTCCGCAATTCTGCTGTTCATCATCAATATGATCGGACTCGGCGCGGGACCCTGGGCAGTCGGTGCATTGAGCGATGCGCTCGCGCCGCGCTACGGCGCCGATTCGCTGCGCTGGAGCCTGATGATATTCGGCGCACTCGGATTCTGGGTTGCCTACCATTACTACCAGGGTGGCAAACTGCTCGCAGCTGATTTAGCGCGCGCCGACGAAACGACCTGACGCTACCGGCGGCGCGCCGATAGCACAGCGGGAGTTATCTCTGCGTGACTGGGCCCGTAATCAAGCCGGTGCGGGTTACTGCGCGGCCGGGTTGTCCGCGGGGATCGTTCCGTAAGACCAGTCGCGCTGCACCTCGCCCACTCGAATGCGGTACCATTTCAGCAGGCTTTCCTTGCCGCGCCGCTTCGCGTCCAGGTGCGCGTGATTCGCCGACCACGCCGCGAGCGCCTGCTCGTCGCGCCAGTACGAAATCTCGTACATGAGGCCGTCGTGCCTGAGACTCTGCGCCGGATCGGCGCTGATGAATCCATCGATACTGTCGAGCTCGGGCTGCAGCGCCGCGATCACACCGGTGAACTCGTCATCGACCCCGGGATTCATTTCGAATTCGATGATCGCCATTAACATCGCCGGGACCCTACCAGCTGTTGCGTAATTCGCGCAGCTTCAGAAACACGGTCTTCGGATCAGGGTTATCCGGCAGGTCGGGAAACGCTTCGCGGATGCGCGCAATGACGCTCGGGCTGGTCAGGCGAAAGAACGTGTTGATGTCTTTCTCCATGGCCAGTGTCGATACGAGCGCGGCGTTCGGATCCTGGTCCGCCACGTCGCCGAGTAATCGTTTCGCCGATTCGTTGTCGGGCTCGCGGTCGAGGGTAAATTCAAGGTTATTCGACATGTAATCGTGGCCGGGATAAATCAGCGTGTTATCCGGCAGGTTCGCGAGTTGCTTGACGAACGTGTCGTAGAGTTCGGCCGGGTGACCGCCGTTGTGGCAGTTGCCGGCGCCGGCGTTAAACAGGGTGTCGCCCGAGAACAGCGCCGGTGTATCGGTGTGTGAGCGCAGGCACACGTGACTCATCGTGTGTCCCGGCGTATCGAGGGCTTCGAGCTCGACCGTCTTGCCGATTTGAATGCGGTCGCCGGCATTGAGCCCGCGATCCATATTCGCGATCGCATCCTTTGCGTTCGCATGGGCGAGCAGTTTCGCGCCCGTCGCGGCGATGACGGCTTCGTTGCCGCCCGTGTGATCGAAATGCTCATGCGTATTCAGGACGTGGGTAATTTGCCAGCCCTTTGCCTTCGCCGTACCGAGACACTTTTCGGAGTCGAGCGGGTCGACCGCCATCGCCTCGCCCGATTCGGGGCACACGATCAGGTAATTGAAATTACGGTAGGCATTGCCGGTCCAGATTTGCTCGACGATCATCGCAAGGTTCCTCGTTTACTGAAAAGTGGGGTCAGATGAAACTTTTAAACTTATGGCAAAGTCGGCGAAAAAGTTTCATCTGACCCCACTTTTAAACTTTTGGCAGGGTCGGGGAAAAAAATTTCATCTGACCCCACTTTTCTCCTAGCGTGGATGCTCGCCGACGACGAGCGGCAACGACGGGTCGTCGGTCCACTGCGCCATCGAGCCGTCGTACACGGCGACGTTTTCCTTGCCGAGGCGCTTCAGCAGAAAGGCATCAGCCGTCGCGGCAATACCGCCGCCGCAATACGTGATCACGGACTGCTCCGGATCGTAGAGCGCTGCGTTGAACATCTTGCGCAGTTCCCCTTCGTCCAGAAACCGCCGCGTGTTCTCGTCGACCACAGCGACCGCGGGAACATTAATCGCACCGGGAATATGACCGGCACGACCGTAGGGGGCTGATGCGCCGCTGTACATATCGGGCATCAACGCATCGATGACACAGGTCGATGTGGATTGCTCGACCGCACCGACGACGTCCGCCTGATCGACAAACCAGCCGTCACGCAGATCGGCGGTAAACGTCGCGTCCTGCACGTTCGGCGGCGCATCTGTGACTTCCCCGCCAGCCGCTTTCCAGGCGGTGAAGCCGCCGTCGAGGACGGCGGCATTCTCGAACCCGAATGCGTTCAGCATCCACCACACGCGGGTGGCCCACATGCTGTAGGTCGTGTCGTAGAGGATCACGATCGCGCCGTCACCGACCCCAATCGATTCCATCGCGGACTCGAACTGTTCGGCGTCCGGCAGGGTGAACTGGTAGGGGCTGTCCTGTACCGAGAGCTCGCCGAGGATATCGGCGAAGTTGCTGCGCGGAATATGCGCGGCTTCCCAGTCGGTACGGCCGGAATGAAATACAAGCCGGCCGGCTTCATCGAGTTCGAAGCCGACCGTGCAATCGAGGACGATAAGACGCGGTTCGTTTATGTGTGCCTGTAACCAGGCGACGTCGACGAGACTGTCCACGATAGCCGTCCTCCTGTGCTGATTTTACAACCGCTCGATAATGGTGACGTTGGCCTGACCGCCGCCCTCGCACATCGTTTGCAGGCCGTAGCGGCCGCCGGTGCGCTCGAGTTCGTGCAGGAGCGTCGTCATCAGCTTGGTGCCGGTTGCGCCGATCGGATGACCGAGCGCGATAGCGCCGCCGTTGACGTTCAGCTTCTCGTGCGGATAGTCGATTTCTTTCAGCCACGCGATCGGCACCGGCGCAAACGCTTCGTTCACTTCGATGAGATCGATGTCTTCGAGGGACATGCCGGCCTTGTCGAGCGCGTATTTCGTCGTCGATATCGGCGCCGTCAGCATGATCATCGGATCTTCGGCACGCACGCTCATGTGATGAACGCGGGCGCGGGGCTTCAGGTCGTAGCGTTTCACGGCATCTTCGGAGGCGATCAGCATGGCGGAGGACCCGTCACACGTCTGGCTCGCGACACCGGCGGTGATTTTGCTCAGGCCGAAGATCGGATCGAGTTCCGCCATTTTCTCCATCGTCGTATGACGCGGCGTCTCGTCCATTTCGAGACCGTTCAGCGGAATGATCTCTTTGTCGAAACGGCCTTCCTCGATCGCCTGAAATGCGCGGCGATGCGACTCGAGCGAATATTCCTCGAGCTCTTCGCGCGACAGGTTCCACCGGTCCGCCATCATCTGCGCGCCTTTGAACTGCGTCGGCGCTTCGCCGTAGCGTTCCATCCAGGCTTCGGATCCGGTGAACGGATCGTCGAAACCGAACGCACCGCCGGCGGCGCCGGCCGAACCGATCGGAATCTTTGACATCGTCTGCACACCACCGGCGATAACGACGTCGTTGACCCCGGACATCACCGCCTGCGCGGCAAAATGCACGGACTGCTGCGAGCTGCCGCACTGGCGATCGATCGTGACCCCGGGAACGCACTCGTCCATACCGGCGGTGAGCCAGCACGTGCGGGCGACGTCGCCGGCGAGCGGGCCGAGCGCATCGATCGCACCGAAAATCACATCGTCGTAATCCTTGTCCGGAATGTTGTTGCGTTCGACGAGGGACTTGATCACATGCGCGCCGAGATCGGCGGCGTGGACGTCGGCGAGGCTGCCTTTGCGCTTGCCGGTGGGGCTACGCACGGCGTCGATAATATAGGCTTCTGCCATAGTGGGTCTCCTGGGCTGGTAATTCGTTCGCTCATTGTCTCGCGGGGCCGGATCGGTGCAATGCAGCAGCGCCCGTGATGCCGCCGGAAGTTCTCCCCAACGGGCCGCCGATCATACACCGACTTCGCCCGGGTCGTCGCGGGTCCCGCAATAGCCGGACCGCGTGTCAACCGCGGTGGCACACGGCGGGCCTCGCAAATCTCGGGAATTCACCCGGAACCCGGCGATGCGCCCACACGCTATTTGGCCCGGGAGTGGCTTCCCGAGGCATGGCGCTGCGGTCCGTCACCGTTGACACGACCAGCGCAGGCGCGTGCGTTTGACGGATTCTACATGGCGCCGATGCGCCGTCCGATGTCCGCGTAGCGGTCCAGCCAGCGCAGGACCGTGTCCTTGTCTTCCGTGGGGCAGCGCGGGATCGCGCGTTCGATACAACCAAGATCGGCGAACCGCTGCAGATCCTCCTCCGGCGTTTCGAACACGTCGAACATGGAAATCGACACGGATCCGGGTTCCCGGCCCTGGGCTTTCAGCCGTTCGTTCAGATCATCGATATCGGCCTGCAGGTCACCGTGAAACAGATCGATGGGGATCCAGCCTTCACCGAACTCGGCGACGCGCTGGCGGCCATACGTCGAACCGAACGTACCGAGTATCACCGGCGGGTGTGGCTGCTGTACCGGTTTGGGATAAGACCAGATGCGGTCGAAATTCACATACTCGCCGTGGAACGTGGACTCGTCGGTCGTCCACAGCTCCTTCATTGCCCGGACCCGTTCTTCGAGCACCTTCCAGCGCTTCTTGTAGGGCGTGCCGTGGTTCTCCATCTCTTCGACGTTCCAGCCCGCTCCGACCCCGAACAGAAAACGGCCATTCGACAACCGGTCAACCGTCGCGACGGTTTTCGCCAGCGCGATCGGATCGTGCTCGACGACGAGCGATATGCCGGTCCCGACCTTAATCGTCTTTGTCGCAACGGCCGCCGCCGTGCAACTGACAAACGGATCCGACATGTGGATATATTCCTTCGGCAGTTCATCCCCGGCCGGCCACGGCGTCTCGCGGCTCGCGGGTATATGCGTGTGTTCCGGAAACCAGACGGATTCGAAGCCGCGTTCTTCCGCCGCGACCGCGAGGTCGTCCGGTCGGATCGAGTATTCGGTGTTAAAACTGAAAACGCCCAGTTTCATGTCTGATCTCCTTCGTTCGTTTTCTGACGGGCATCGGCCGACAGCAATGCCGGACGGTGCTCTATACATTGCGGTGGCGGGGATCCGGTCCAGCCGTTACATGCCGAGCCGATCGGCCATATCAAGTACGTTCTGAAACACGCGCAGGGTCGCGGCATCGACCATCGTGCCGTCGACCTGCGCGGCGCCGCGGCCATCCGCGACGGCCTCGTGGTAGGCGGCGTTCATCCTGCGCGCATTCGCGACGACTTCCGCATCCGGGGTAAAGGCCGCCTGGGCGAGCGGCACCTGCGCCGGGTGGATGGCCCACTTGCCGACTGCGCCGAGAAACTTCGCGCGTTCGCATTCGAGCACGTAGCCTGCCGGGTCCTTGAAGTTCGGGAACGGCCCGTCGATCGAATCGAGTCCGTTCATACGCGCAGCAATCGTGATTTTGTTCCGCCCGTAATGCCACACATCAGCGGGATAACTGTAACCACTGCCGAGCGCCGCGAAATCGATGCCCTGCGCGGCCGAGTAGTCACCGACTCCGAAGATCAATGCTTCGAGACGCGAATCCGCGGCGGCGATTTCCTCGACATTAGCCATCGCCTCGACTTCCTCGATCAATACTTCGAGGCCGATGGTTTTCTCCATGCCGAGTTTCGTCTCGATTTGATCGAGCAGCAGCGCCACCCACTTCACGTCGAAGCCGGACCGGACTTTCGGGATGATAATGACATCGAGGTTAGCGCCAGCGCTTTCGACGACCTCGATGACATCTTCGTAGGCGAGATGCGTTTCCAGATCGTTGATACGCACACACCTGACGGTAGTCCCCCAGTCGTTCTCGTTCAGCGCCTTCACGATTTTCTGTCGTGAGGCGACCTTTTCCGACGGCGCTACGGCGTCCTCGAGGTCGAGAAAAACGTAATCGAGGTCCATCGCGGCGGCCTTCGACATCATTTTCTCACTGCTGCCGGGCACCGCGAGTTCGCAGCGTCGAATGCGCACGGGTCGATCATGTTGTCTCATGGGGCGAGGTCTCCTCGGGTTAATTGTCGTTATCGTGTACACCGAATTCGGCGAACACTTCGCTATCGTGTTCGCCGAGACGGGGCGCACGCACGCGCACCCCACCGGGTGTTTTCTGCAAGCGTACCGGCGTATCCGCAACAACGGCGCTGCGGTCGAGGTCGTCGAGCTTCAGTTCCGCCAGCATCCCCTGCGCGCGGACATGCGGATCGGCAAAAATATCGGCGACGTCATTAACCGGGCCATAGGGTACGTGGCCGCCGAGGGCCGCGCCTATCTCGGCTTTCGTCCGGCTTTCTGTCCAGGTATTGATGATGCGGTCAATCGCGACGGCATGACGCGCGCGTTTCGGAACGCCGACGTAGTCGGGTTCATCGGCGAGCGCCGGCTGGCCGATGAGTTCACACAGCCGCCGCCACTGCCCGTCGATGGGACAGGCGATGGCGACATGTCCGTCGGCGGCGCGGTAGACCGAGAATGGCGCCACGAGCGGATGGCGGTTGCCTTCGAACCCGGGCACCGCGCCGGTGTAGGCGTGCTGGTAGATCACCCGTTCGCACAGCGCGAGCATCGCGTCATACATCGGTATGTCCAGAAACTGCCCCTCGCCCGTTTTGTCGGCATGGCGGACGGCGGCGAGGATCCCGAATGCCGCGAACAGTCCCGGCACGATGTCGCCGATACCGGGACCTGATTTCGTCGGCACTTCCGTGCCCGTGATGGCCATGAACCCGCTCATCGCCTGGGCGATGATATCGAATGCCGGCCATTCGGCCAGCGGACTGTCACCGGTGCGCGGATCGCCGAAGCCGCGCACCGCGGCGTAGACGAGCTTCGGGTTATCGGCGGCGAGCGTTTCGTAGGACAAACCAAAGCGGTCCATCACGCCAACCCTGAAATTCTCGAGCACGACATCCGCTTTCGCGGCCATCGCGCGAAATGTTTCGCGTCCGGCATCGGATTTAAGATCGAGCACGATACCGCGCTTGTTGCGGTTCACGCTCTGAAAATAACCGCCGTACGCGCGCTCGGCGTCGTTATCGAAAAACGGACCAATGGCGCGCGACAGATCGCCGGCCGGCGGTTCGATTTTGATCACGTTCGCGCCGTGATCCGCGAGCAACATGCCGCAGAACGGACCGGCCAGCACCTGCGTCAGATCGAGGACCGTGAGATCGTCGAGAGCGCCCACGTCAGGCGCGTCGCCGGCCGAACGGAATCACGCCGCGTTGGCCCAGTGGCTACGGCGCTTCAACAGGACGCGCCGGTCGCCTTCAAAGACGATTTGCTCCTTGTCGTTCACACCCCAGTGATGAAACGTGACGATGCCGCCGTCGTCCCGATCCGCATCGCACTTGTCCGTCACCTGGCTGAACGCGTACAACGTGTCGCCGTGGAAGACGGGATTCTTCAGGCGAATGTTGTCGAGGCTCAGCTCGGCGAGCGCGTTCTCGGCCGTATCCTGGGCGGCAAGGCCGATGATCATGGAAATCGTGACGCCGCCGAATGCAACGCGCTGCTTGAACATATGATCGACCATGATGGCTTCGTCGAAATGGGCCGAGGCGGTATTCATCACGAGATTCGTGATTAACACCTGATCCATCTCGGTCAGAGTCTTGCCCCGGGCGTGCTTCAGGATTTCCCCCTCGGTGAAGTCCTCAAAGTAGAGCGTCGTGTTTTTATCGTGTGCCATTGTTGTATCCCTCCCGCGCTACCCGGTCGATTTTCCGAGCAGATTGTCGGAAATGATCCGGAGCTGAATCTCGGAAGTGCCTTCGAAGATCTTCGTCAGGCGTGCGTCACGCCAGTAACGTTCCACCGCGTGAAGTTTCGTGTAGCCGGCGCCGCCGAGTATCTGCAGCGCCTCGCTCGTCACGCGTTCGGACATCTCGCTCGCGAAATACTTCACCATCGAGGCTTCCTTGTCGCAGCGCTCGCCCTGATCGATGCGGTCGCACACGAAATGCAGCAACTGCCGCGCGGCTTCGATTTCGCTCGCCATGTGCGCGAGTTTGAACCGGATCGCCTGGAACTCGCCGATCGGTTTGCCAAACTGCATCCGCTCCTGCGCGTAAGCGGTCGCATCTTCGAGCGCACCCTGGGCGAGCCCGATGGACCGCGCGGCGGTATGCGCGCGGGCTTCGTCGAGCCCCTTCGCGAGTGCGTAGAACGCCTTGCCTTCCTCGCCGATCTGCGCGCTCAACGGGAGTCGAAACCCGTCGAATGCGAGTTCCCACGTCTTCCAGCCGAAGTAACCGATCTTTGGAATATCGCTGCCGTGTACGCCTTCCGGCAACTTGCCACGTTCCTTGTCGATGATGAACGTGCTGATCCCGACGTGCCGCCGCTTGCCGTCCGGCGGCGGCGACGTGCGCGCGAATAACACGATGTAATCCGCACCGTCGGCGAACGTACACCAGTACTTGCTGCCGGTGATCACCCACTCGTCGCCGTCGCGTTCCGCGCGACAGGAAATGGATGCGAGATCGGAACCCGTATCAGGTTCGGACAGCGACATCGCGGCAAGGTAGTCGCCGCTAGCGACCCGGGGCAGGATCGACTGGCGCTGCTCGTCGTTCAGTAAATCGATCATGAGCGTGCCGTTACCGCGCGCGATGAGACTCGCGACGCTCATCCAGCCGCGCGCGAGTTGTTCCGCAATGAGGCAGTACTCGAAACACCCGAGCCCGCTGCCGCCGTATTCCTCCGGCAGGCGGATCCCGAAGTAACCCATTTCGGCGAGTTTTGTGCGCAGGCTGACCGGAATATCACCCTGCACCGGGTCGAGTTCGTTCGCGACCGGCAGGACTTCGTTCATCGTAAAGTCGCGCGCAACCTCGCGAATCATCTCGCGCTCTTCGGTCATGAACCGGTTTTCTGTAGCGCTCATCGGCTGCGCCTGATCAGGTTCGAACGCCTGAAATCGATCACCCGTTCGCCGTCGGACTGAAACCCTTCCGTGTGCCAGGTGACAATTCCGAAGTCGGGCCATTTCGCCGTGTCGCGTTTGCCGGTGACCGTGCTTTTCGCGGTGACCGTCTCGCCGGCGAGTACCGGGCGGTGGTGGGTCAACGCCTCGACCCCGAGAAACGGCCCCATGCCGGCTTCGCTCAGATCCTCGACGCTCAGTCCGAACACCGTGTTGAAGATGAGTAGCGGATTCAACAACGTGTCCGCATGGCCATGCGCCTTCGCGTACTCCGAATTGAAATAGTGCGGGTTGTAATGCAACGTCAGGGTCGAGTAAAGCGCATTCTCGGCCTGGGTCAGGGTGCGCCCCCAGTGATGTTCGAACACCTGGCCGATAGTGAAATCGTCGAAAATATTGCCTTTCTCGACGACGCGCGCGGCCGCTTCAAGACCGGCCGCATCGAGTGTCGCGGGTTCAGTCATCAGTGTCCCCCGGATTGCCTTTTATTGGAGTCGGACCGGAAAGTTTATTCGGCCCGTACAGGTCAGGGCAATACGGCGGCGTATCCGCCGCCGCTGCCGATCGCGCCGATGGCTCGCCTTATTCGTCGACCGGCCAGATCTCGTTCAGGCTCCGAAATCCCCCCACGGCCACCGGCCACCCGCCGTAGTGAGCAATGTGCGTGATCATCTCTTCGAGTTTCTCGCGTGGAATGCCGAGATTCTTCGCGCCGGTAAAATGCACCTTCTGCTCCGGCTCGCGCCCGAGTGCGGTGAGCACCGCGCACGTGATTAACGAACGTTCCTCGATGGCCAGCGCCTCGCCCTGCCAGACGTCGCCGAACAGGTGCTCGACGGTGTAATCCCCGAATCGTTCCGGGAACGGCAGCCCGGCGGGTCGTGAGCCGAATAACTGCTCCATCACCGCTTCGCCCTTCTCTCGTTTGTCGTTACTCATGCTTTTGCTCCCCCCGGTTAACTGTGACAACAGAAGCCTCATCGTAGCGCCGGCGATAGCCGCCGTCACGGCCGCACGAACGATTCGGGCCGTGGGCACCGCCTGATTCGAGGGGCGTCAAATATCCGACGGCTGAACGAAGTTATGAGAGCTACGCCACAAAAATTAACGCGAGACGGCGCCGACGGACTGCTTTTCGTGAACGACATCAATATACTGGCTCGCACTAAGTGGGCGCTGAAACACACAAGCCCGCAATCGGCAGTAGTAGAACAATACGGACGGATTGAACGATGCGACAGTCGCCCAACCGGGTCTCCTCACAGCGGAGACTCTCAACGAATTCCCTCGCTAAAGGATTTTTTCTGCTGCTCGCGGTCGTTGCGGCGCCAGCACAGGCGGCGTTTGTCACCGAGCACGAGGCCCGGCTCGACGAGATCTTTTCGCAGGCGAGTTTCACGAACGCGATTGATATCCGCTACGGTTCGATTGTAGAGCACGTAGCCCCGGACCTGCTAACCGTGGATAACGGCACGGAATTCAACGCCCTCGTGAACGCGGATCTCGGTCTCGCAGACTGGACATTGCCACTCTTTTTTATCGACACCATCGCTTGGTGCAACACGTCCCCTACGTCAGCGAAAGGCTGCGCGAACTCGAGCGGCGCCATTCTCGAATCAGTTACCGCAGGCGGTAGCGTCGGCGACGAACTCGTCGCCCATGAAATCGGCCATGTTCTCGGTCTAGGGCACCCGGACCCTACTAGTATGGATCCTGACAATACGCCGGAAAACCTTATGAATGGCACGGTGCGGAACAATCTGACCGAGGTCCTTGTCGCGACTCAGGTTAGCGATATCTTCACTAGCAACTACGTCCTCGGTGATATGACGAACGGTTTCTACATTAATCTCGCACCGGTCCTCGTCGTCGCCGCCGCGTCAGTCCCGGTCCCGGGCGCGCTCGTCCTGATGCTGGGCACGCTCGTCCCGCTCGGCGCAATGCGACGGGCGTCACGCAACAGCTGAGCGATCACTTCCCTTCGAGCGAACCAAAACCACCGCCACCCGGCGTTTCGATGATGATTCGATCGCCGGCCGCGACTTCCACGCGGCTCGTCGCACCGAGTATGACGGTCGACCCGGTATCGCCCCGTAGCCAACGATTCTCCCCGACCTGACCCGAACACCCGCCGGCCGCGCCGTACGGCGGCACCCGCCGGTGTCCCGACAACAACGATACAGTCATCGCTTCGAGAAAACGGATATCCCGGACCACACCATCGCCGCCGCGATGCAATCCGCGCCCGCCACTGTCTCGCCGGATCTCGAAACGTTCGAGCCGCACCGGAAAACGCCATTCCAGCACCTCGGGATCGGTCAGCCGGGAATTCGTCATGTGTGTGTGCACGGCATCGGTACCGTCGAAGTCCGGGCCGGCGCCGGAGCCGCCGCAGATCGTCTCGTAATACTGGTGTCGATCATTGCCGAACGTGAAATTGTTCATCGTCCCCTGCGCCGCGGCCACGATCCCGAGTGCGCCGTAAAGGCAATCGGTAATGCATTGCGAGGTCTCGACATTGCCGGCGACAACAGCGGCGGGTGGGTGCGGATTCAGCATCGACCCCTCGGGAACGATAATGCGCACCGGTTTCAGACAACCGTCGTTCATCGGGATGTCGTCGTCGACGAGCGTTCTCAACACGTATAACACCGCCGCACGACACACGGCAGCCGGTGCGTTGAAATTCGTTTCCGTTTGCGACGAACTCGCCGAGAAATCGACCACGGCCGAGCGGTTCGCCGAATCGACGTCGATGCACACGGCAATCGCGTTACCGTCGTCCATTTCATAGCGGAACGTACTCGACCCGAGCACACCGAGGACACGGCGTACCGCCTCTTCCGCGTTATCCTGTACGTGCTGCATGTAGGCGTAGACGACGTCGAGCCCGAAATGACTGACCATGCGCCCGAGTTCGATGACGCCCTTGTTGTTCGCCGCCACCTGCGCTTTCAGATCCGCGATATTGTTCGCCGGGTTTCGTGCCGGGTAAGGCCCTGTCCCGAGCAGTTCGCGCAGTGCCGATTCGCGAAACTCGCCGTTTTCCACGAGCAGAAAATTATCGATGAGTACGCCCTCTTCATCGATCGTGCGGCTGTCGGACGGCATCGATCCCGGAGTCGAACCGCCGATGTCCGCGTGATGCCCGCGGGACGCGACATAGAACAGAACCCGGTCGTTGTCGTCTTGCGTGTTCTCCGCCGCAAACACCGGGGTCACCACGGTAACGTCCGGCAGATGAGTCCCGCCGTGGTAAGGATCGTTGAGAACGTAGACGTCGCCACGCTGCTGCGTGCCACGGCGGGCGTTGATGATATGGCTGACGCTTTCGCCCATCGACCCTAGGTGTACGGGCATGTGCGGCGCGTTCGCGATCAGCTGGCCCCCGGAGTCGAACACCGCGCAGGAAAAATCGAGCCGTTCCTTGATGTTGACGGACACGGCCGTGTTCTGCAGTGCCGCACCCATTTGTTCAGCGATGGACATGAACAGATTGTTGAACACTTCGAGCATGATTGGATCGGCGTCGGTACCGATGCTGCGCTCGCGTGCGAGCGGGATGATCCGGTTCAGGACGAGCGAGCGATCGGGCACAACCGTCGCGTTCCAGCCGGACTCGATAACCACCGTTGCTGTGTCCTCGATGACGATGGCCGGCCCGTCGACATGCTGGCCCGGAACAAAAAGACTCCGGTCATACACCGGCGCGCGAACCTGCTCGCCGTCGATGGTCACGATGGTCGTTTCTATCGACTTCGGTGGATCCATCGCAGCCGCGGGATCATCGATAACGGTTTCGGGCCGCGCCGCGGCGGTTGCGCCGGTTGCTTCAACCGCGGCAGCCTCGACGATGAGTGCAGTGTCCGGCATCACGAAACCGAACTGCGCGCGGTAAGCGCGCTCGAATGCCAGCCGGATGTCTTCGCCGTCGGCGTGGTCAATGATCAGCGCGCTGTCCGAGCCCGCGTAACGAACATACACGCGGCGATTACATCCGATCGCGTCGCTGTGAATACCCTGCCGCATAAGTTCGCCGATCGCCTCGTCGGCAAGCGCGTCCCACACGGCAGCGAGTTCGGCCGGACTCAGTGTCGCGAGTTCGACTTCAACGGCGCGTTCGCGGATCGTCTTGATATCGGCGAGCCCCATCCCGTAGGCCGACAGGATACCGGCGAACGGATGCAGCACGATTTCCGTCATCCCCAGTGCGTCCGCCACGCGGCAGGCGTGTTGCCCGCCCGCACCGCCGAAGCAGCACAGCACATATTCGGTGACGTCGTAACCACGCTGTACCGAGATCTCCTTGATCGCGTTGGCCATGTTCTCGACCGCAATGCGCAGGAAGCCTTCTGCAACCGCCTCGGGTGTCTGCGTGCCGCCCGTAGAGCGGTTGATCTCCGCGGTGAGCTCAACGAATTTTTGCCGCACGATTGCGCTGTCGAGCGGCTCGTCGGCATTGACTCCGAACGTCTGCGGAAAATGTTGCGGCAGAATCTTGCCGAGCATGACGTTGCAGTCCGTCACTGCCAGTGGGCCGCCCCGGCGATAGCAGGACGGACCGGGGTCCGCCCCCGCCGAGTCTGGGCCGACGCGCAGGCGCAGGCCATCGAAATGCAAAATCGATCCGCCGCCCGCCGCAACGGTATTGATGCGCAGGATCGGTACCCGCAAGCGCACCCCGGCGACCCGCGTATCGAACGCCCGTTCGAATTGCCCCGCGAAATGCGATACATCCGTCGACGTTCCGCCCATATCGAACCCGATAATGCGGTCAAATCCGGCAAGCTCGCTCGTGCGCACGGCACCGACAACGCCGCCGGCCGGGCCGGACAGGATGCTGTCCTTGCCCTGGAACAGCGATGCGTCGGTCAAACCGCCATGCGATTGCATGAACATGAGGCGAACCCCCCGAAGCTCCGATGCCACGGAATCGACGTAACGCTTCAGGATGGGGGTCAGGTAGGCATCGACGACCGTCGTGTCGCCCCGGCTGACGAACTTCATCAGGGGACTCACCACATGCGATGCGGACACCTGGGTGTACCCGATCTCCCGCGCGATCACTGCGGCGGCCGCTTCGTGCGCATGGTAGCGATAACCGTGGAGAAACACGATAGCGACGGATCGAATGCCGCTGTCGTACGCTGCCTGGAGCCGGAGTCGGGTCTGATCCGTGTCGATCGGGACGAGCACGGTACCGTCTGCCGCGATGCGTTCCGGAACCTCCGCGACCTGGTCGTACAGTAGTTCGGGCAACACGATTCGTCGCGCAAACAAATCGGGGCGGTTCTGATACCCGATCCTGAGCGCGTCGCGAAAACCCGTCGTCGTCAGCAACACCGTGCGTTCGCCTTTGCGTTCGAGCAACGCATTCGTGGCGACGGTCGTGCCCATCTTCACGACCTCGATGCGGTCGCCGGGAACGGGATCATTACGTTCGAGCGCGAGCAGATCGCGGATGCCCTGCACGGCCGCGTCGGCGTAATGTCCGGGGTTTTCGGAAAGCAGCTTGTGCGTCACCAGCGCCCCATCGGGCCGGGCCGCGACGATGTCGGTAAACGTACCGCCCCGATCGATCCAGAATTGCCAGCCGGGTTGATGCATGGCGGTATCCTAGCGCGAATCGAAATTTGGCGAACGGATGGCCGGCGCACATACCGATGCACCCGATCGCAGGTGATCCCGGTCAGCGGAGCATCCGGTCTTGCCAGGGTAACCCGGGAGTAACTTCGAGGAGGATCCTCGCACCGGGCAATAAAAAAAGGCCGGGTAGAACTACCCGGCCTCCGAAGCGTTTGAGTGCTGGCGCCGCGGCAGGCGCGGCGACGGCACCCGGGCGGTGCTTACTGCCCGGTCAGCGGACTCAGAACGGTTTCGACCGTGCCGACGCCAACTTTGGCTGCGCCGGTGACGGCCTGGCCAGCTGCTTTCGCGCCGCCTTTGACCGAACCCGTGGCAGTCCCGACGACGGGGCCGTGTTTCTGGGCATCTTCGGAGATACCTTCAACGATCTGACCCGGTGACGTTACCGTGTCCACCACACCTTCGCCGGCGCGATCAAGCTTTGTCGCTTCTTCAGCGAAAGCCTGGAACGACAGTCCAAATGCAGCGCTTACAACTAAAGCGATAAAGACTTTTTTCATGGTTCCTCTCTCCTAACTCAATATATGCGTGTTATCCGGGCGCAATCGTACACGAGTTCCGCTGTGGAACAAGCAATTCCCGCGCCATCGCAACACCTGTGTGACCAAGGTCACTGTTAACTAGCCACCTATCGACAGTCCCGTCGAATTCCTTGATTGGTACCCGATTGCCCTGTCGATCGTGCGCACAGGCTACTCGAATCAATCTAAACCGTAGCTGAATGACCGGCGGCGTGGATCATCGTGCTGTATCGGAGCGCGAAAACTTTGCGTTTACCGCCGCTGCGGTGCCGAAGTCTTTGCGTTCGAGGCCAATCGGGATACCCTGCGCGGTCCCGACACAACATGAACCGTACAAAACAGGAGGACGCCCGTGGACCTAGGTGTAATGATTTTTCCGACTGACAAGTCGATCCAACCGGTAGAACTTGCGAAAGAAGTGGAGGCCCGAGGGTTCGAATCGCTCTGGTTCCCCGAACACAGTCATATTCCGACCAGTCGCGAAACCCCGTGGGGCGGTATGAAAGACGCGCCGCCGTTGCCGGAAATGTACTGGCGCTCGCACGACCAGTTCGTCGCGTTGGCCGCTTGTGCGGCGGTCACCGAGAAACTGCGTCTGGGCACCGGTATCACGCTGGTCGCACAGCGCGACCCGATCTGGCTGGCGAAAGAATGTGCGAGCCTCGACATGATATCGAACGGCCGCTTCGAACTCGGGGTCGGCTACGGCTGGTGCGTCGAGGAAATGCGTAACCACGGCCTCGATTACAAGAAGCGTCGCGGCATACTGCGCGAAAACGTTCTGCTTTGCCGCGAACTGTGGACGAAAGAGGCCGCGAGTTTCAACGGCAAGCACATCCAGTTCGAAGAAAGCTGGGCGTGGCCGAAACCGGTGCAAAAACAATTACCGGTTGTGATGGGCGGCGCCGCGGGACCGAAGACGGCCGCACATATCGCGGAATTCTGCGACGGCTGGATGCCGCTCGGGGGTGCTTATGATTTCGACGGTGGCTGGGCTGAAATCACGAAAGCCTGTGAAGCGATTGGCCGCGACCCGGCAACGGTCGACATTGGCATGTTCTACGCGATGGGCTTCGATGCAGACCAGGCGAAAGAACACGCGGAGAAAGGCGCGAAACGCGGCATTCTGCCGCTTCCCTCGGAAGGCGCCGACGTGATCCTGCCAATGCTCGACGAGTACGCGAAATCGCTCTAGCGGTTTTCCGTTTGTAAAAAATGCACCTGTCCGCACCGGAAAATCCGGTGCGGACAGCCATCTCCCAATACTCGAATCTCTCCGCAACCGCCGCTCCGGCGGTTACTCACCACGAACGATAATTTTGCCGATTTGCTGGTTGCCCTCCATATGCCGGTAGGCATCGGCGACGTCGTCGAGCGCAAACACCCGGTCGGTAACGGGCGAGTAAGTACCATCAGCAAACCCGCACCAGGACCGGCGAGCGCACGGAACCCGCGCATTCCCCCGGAGAGCATGATGGCAGCCCGTTCGGAGACGGATCTCCCGGAATGGCGCGCGTGCCGGGAGCCGCGAATCACCACCTGAAACCGGCCGGACAGCCACGGGTTCGCGGATTGGGATTGGTCCGGCCAGACGAATGCCCTATCCTCCCTCCTTCGGATCACGAGGACGAGCGATGGCGGCACGCGAAGAAAGACGGAGCTTCTGGACCTGGGGTTACGAATCGGACGAACCCTCCATGGAAGAACGGACAGCGGCGGCGAAAAATCTTGCCGGACGTCTCGGCGCAACCGTGACGCCACTGCCAGTTCCGGCGATCAAAGACATCAATCTCAGTGCGAGCCGTATTACGGTCCCGGCGAAATTGCAGGACTGGGTGAATAGCGGCCACGAAGACCGCCTCCTCCACACCTACGGCGGTCATCCGCTCGAATTGCTCGCGGCGCTGCGCGGCGAATTCATCAACCCGCCCGATGCCGTCGCCCACCCGCGCAGCGAAGACGAACTCGAAGCGACGCTGGCCTGGTGCGACGCGCACGGCCACGTCGCGATCCCCTACGGGGGCGGGACGTCGGTGGTGTGGGGGGTCAACGTCCCCTCGCGCTGCGACGGCGCGGTCACGATCGATCTCGACAATTTGAACGAGGTCGTCGAAATCGACGAAGTCTCGCGCGCGGGACGTTTCCAGGCCGGCATCCTCGGGCCCGATCTCGAAGCCGCGCTGCGGCCACTCGGTCTGACGTTACGTCATTTCCCGCAGAGCTTTCCCTGGTCGACGGTAGGCGGATGGGTCGCAACGCGGTCGGGTGGCCATTACGCAACGAACCACACGCACATCGACGACTTCGTCGAATCGACCCGCATGCTCTCGCCCGCCGGCTGGTTCGAATCACGGCGCCTGCCCGGGAGCGGCGCGGGACCCAGTCCGGATCGGCTCGTGATCGGCTCCGAAGGCACGCTCGGCGTTATCAGTGAATGCTGGTTACGTCTGCAGAAGCGTCCGCGCTTTCGTGCAACGGCCGGGGTCATTTTCCCGACCTGGGAAGCGGGATGCACAGCGGTCAGACACATCGTCCAGGCAAAACTGTGGCCCGCCAACCTGCGCATACTCGATCCCGTCGAAGCCGGCAATAACGCGGGACTCGATGGTACGCAGTCGCTGGTGATTATCGGCTTCGAATCGGCGGATGTGCCACAGGGCGAATACGTGCGGGTCGCCGTGGCGATCGCACGCGAATTCGGCGGCGCTATCGAAGACGAACATATCGTCGTCGATGATGGCGAGGGTAATGCGACGGGGCATGAAGGTCCCGTCGGTGCGTGGCGCAACGCGTTCATCGGGGTGAACGCCGGGCTGACATCGGGGCTCGGGTTACTCGCCGACACGTTCGAAACCGCGACGACATGGGACAACTGGCCGGAATTCGACTGGACTGTTCGTGAACGGGTCGGTCGTGTGCTGAAGGAAACCATGGGCGACAGCGCGATGCTGTCGTGTCGCTTTACGCATGTGTATCCGGACGGGCCGGCGCCCTATTATTCATTCAGCGGGGTCGCACCGCGTGGCGGCGAGGCGGAAATCTGGCGCCAGATCAAGGATGAAGCGACAGCCACGCTCGTCGACGCAGGGGGCACGGTCACGCACCACCATTCTGTCGGTCGCATGCACGCACAGGGGTGGGCCGATCAGCGCCCGGGTTTGTTCGGCGATGTCCTTAAAAGCGTGAAACGGACGCTCGATCCGAACGGCATTCTGAACCCCGGGGTATTGTTTCGTCCCTGAGCCGCCGCGAGCACCGTGGACTAGACCGCGGTCCGCATGATTTCGCCAACCAGCCGCTCGAGATCCTGTATCGACCGGCATGAGTCCACCCGGTCGCAGGCGGTCCCGAGCCGGCGCATTTCCGAATCGCCGGAATTCCAGAACGCTTTCGGTTCGGGGTTGAGCCACAACACGCGCCGCGCGCGCTCGTGGATTTTGCGCAGACTCGCCACCCCGGGATCGCCGTAATTGGATCGCGCGTCGCCAAGGATCAACACGGTCGTGCGGTGATCGATGTCGTCAAGTACCGCGGTTTCCAGATCCGCCATTGCGCGGCCGTAATCGGTCGAGCCCCAACCGTGTTTTTGCAACGCCTGGCCAATCGCATCTTCGGCCGCCGCTGTTTCGAACAACTCCGTGATCTCCGCGAGCTGACTCGAGAATGCGAACGCGCGCACTTTCGGAATGACTTCCGTGACGCTGTAGAGGAACAGCAGCAGGAAACGCGCCGCGTTGGCGACCGACCCCGACACATCGCACACGGCAACCACTTTCGGGCGTTCGACTTTTTTCCGTTTCCAGACGGTTTCAAATAGCAAACCATCGTATTCAATATTGCGACGGATCGTCTGGCGCACATCGAGATGACCGCGACGCGCGATCTTGCGCTTGCGTGAATGCAGGGCTACGAGGCGCTTGGCAAGCTTGCGCACGAGCGCCTGCATAAACTTAAAATCGCGTACCTCGACCGCCGACAGTGGAGTCTTTTCAAGGATTTGCTCGCGCAGTTCCGGCCAGGCATTGGCGGTATAGAGGAGCAACTGTCGCTCGACCTGCTCACGCACCTCCTCGATCAGCTGGGCGCGGAGGTTACTCAGCTCATCGGCCCCGGCCCCTTCGCCGGCGTCACGAATGGCTGCTTCGAGTTCCTCGATCCCGATGATTTCGAGGATCCGGCGCATGTACATGCCACGCTGCGTGAACAGCCTGATGTTGGCGACCCCGGCCTGGCGCGCAGCGTTCGCGACCGCCATCTGCAGGTCGGCACGGCCGCCACCGCGCATCATCTGCGCGAGACCGCCGCCGTCTCCACCGCCCTGCCCCTCACCCGGCTCGGTCGTCTCCCCGTCGCCGGCGCGCGGACTGTCATCGCCGGACTCAGGGTCGGCCGCATCGTCCTGCTCGTCGAGTTCTTCAACCCCGGCCATGTCTTCGGCGAAAAAGAACCGCTCGAAACAATCAGAGAAATCGGTTTTCTCTTCCGGCGTTTTCGCCAGAACCTGCGACAGCGATTCCTTCAGTAACCCGCGATCGTCGAATCCGATCGTATCGACGGCGGCGGCGGCATCGATGCTCTCGGACGTCGATACGCGAACGTTGGCTGCGCGAAGCGCGCGGATGAAATCGGTCAGGACCTGGGTCACGGAAGATTCCCGGCAGGCGCCGCGATCGAAGGCGGCGAGTCAGAATGCATCCCTAACGGGCGCCGAGCGCCTGCCGCGTCATGCCGACGATCTCGGTATCGATGTTTTCGATGTCGTCCTGGAACTTGAGCAGAATGTTCAGTGTCTCTCGAACGAGTTCCGTATCGAGTTCCTCGGCGTGCAACAACAGCAGCGTTCGCGCCCAGTCGATAGTTTCGCTCACGGCGGGAACTTTCTTTAAATCTATCGTGCGCAGTTGCTGCACGAAGCTCACGATCTGCCGTCTCACGGACGCCTGCAACTCGGGGACACGTGATTCGATGATGCGCTGCTCGAGGTGCGTGTCGGGAAACGGGATATAAAGATGGATGCAACGGCGTTTCAGCGCATCGCCGATTTCGCGCGTGTTGTTCGACGTGAGAAATACGATGGGTGGTATTTTAGCCGCGACCGTGCCGATCTCCGGAATCGATATCTGGTAGTCCTGCAGTAACTCGAGCAGAAATGCTTCGAACTCCTGATCGGACTTGTCGATTTCGTCGATCAGTAAAACCGCGCCGTGCTCCGCCCACAGCGCTTTCAGCAGCGGTCGGGGTTCGAGAAACTCTTCGTTGAAAAACGTGTCGTCAAATTCGTGCAGGCGTTCCATCGACGCCTGCAATCCCTGCGCGCCCTCCATCAGATCGCCGAGTTTCTCTTTCAGCACCTGCGTATACAGCAACTGCTTGCCGTATTTCCATTCGTACAGCGCCTTCGCTTCGTCGAGCCCCTCATAACACTGCATTCGTATGAGCGGTTTACCGAGCAATTCTGCCGTGGCTTTCGACAACTCCGTCTTGCCGACCCCGGGAGGACCTTCGATCAACACGGGCTTTTGCAGCTGTTGCGCGAGAAATACGGCCGTGGCGATGCCGTCGTCGCAGATATATCCGGTCTCGCCAAGGCCGGATTTGATCGCGTCGATAGCCGTGCGCGGCGTCTGGGCCGGGTTCGTTTCGGTACTCACTGTGTTGTTCTGCCTGGTCGTTCTGTCACAGCGCGAAAGACTAGCACGCGCGCCCGGATCGGTGCGAGATACGGCCGGCCTGGGCCAATTCGACCGGTTCTGCGCCGCGCTATTCGGGCCGGCCAGTGATTCGATCACGGGCTGGATTGCGTGTAGGGTTAACGGCCAGCAGCACGCGCAAGACCGCGCCTGAGAAGGAAATGACGTTATGAGTAAACGGCAGCGAAGGCCAGCCGGGGCCGAGGCACTGAGCCGTCGTCGGCTACTCGAAGGCGCGGTTGGCGTCGGCATCGGGTTGCAGTTGAATCCCGCGTTTGCGAAAGCGGACGACCCGCGAAAAATACCGCCGCAGACGGGCGACGAGATCGTCTTCCCGTCGTGGGAAAGTGAAGACCGGATTGTCCTGCTCGACGACGTACCGATTGATGGGCCGCCGTTGCTGGCCTATCCGCGAGATCCCGCATCGAAAACCCCGCGCGAGAAGTCGCGTCTGAATCAGATTTTGCTGGTGCGATTCGATCCATCGGAACTCGGCGCCAAAACAGCGGCGCTCGCCGTGTCGGGAGTCGTCGCCTATTCGGGCGTCTGTACGCACACGGGCTGCAGCGTCACGGAATGGAATGTGGAGGCGCGAAATTTTTTATGCCCGTGTCATGCCTCCCAGTTCGATCCTCGTCAGCACGCAAAAATCATCGGCGGGCCCGCACCGCGCCCGCTGCCGATGTTACCGCTTGCGCTAGAGGATAATGTATTGAAAGTCGGCGGTCCGTTCAGTGCGAAGGTTGGCGCCAAGAAAAAATGAGTACAACAATGAAACATCTTTTTGCGATTATCCTCGTGGCTTTACTGACGTTCGTGTTGAACCCCGCGCATGCGGGATCCGATTATGCGAGCGTGACCGACGCGCGGCTCGCCGCACCCGAAGACGAAAACTGGCTGATGTACCGGCGCACGTACGACGGCTGGGGCTACAGTCCGCTCAACCAGATCAATAACGACAACGTGAAGTCGCTCGTTCCCGTGTGGTCTTACTCGACCGGGGTCGAGGAAGGCCACCAGGCGCCACCGATCGTGAATAACGGGATCATGTTCGTCTCGACCCCGCAGAACCAGGTTCTCGCGATCGATGCGCGCAGCGGTGACCTGATCTGGCGTTATCGTCGCGAGTTGCCGGACGACCTGCTGCAGCTGCATCCGACCAACCGCGGGGTGGCGCTGCACGGCGACTATGTCTATCTGGCGACTGTCGATGCGTTTCTCGTTGCGCTCGACGCGAAAACCGGCGAAGTCGTGTGGGAAGCGGAAGTCGAGGATTACCTGTCCGGTTACTACATGACGATGTCGCCTTTGATCGCGAAGGGCAAGGTCATGGTGGGCGTATCCGGCGGCGAAATGGGTATACGCGGATTCATCGCTGCATTCGACGCAAATACCGGTGAGCCGGCGTGGAAAACCTACACGATTCCGGGCCCTGGCGAACCGGGCAATGACACCTGGCCCGGAGACACCTGGAAGCACGGTGGGGTTCCGGTATGGCTCACCGGAAACTACGACGCGGACACTGGCATTGCCTACTGGGGTACGGGTAATGCCGGGCCGTGGGTGGGGGCGACGCGAGCAGGCGACAACCTGTATGCCACCTCGGTGCTCGCGCTCGATGTCGTCACCGGCAAGCTCGAAGCGCATCATCAGTACCACTGGAACGACAGCTGGGACTGGGACGAAGTGAGCCCGCCGCTGCTCATCGATGTCGAACGCGATGGCAAAACGATTAAGGGACTCGTTCATGCGGGGCGCAACGGGTATCTGTGGTTGCTCGATCGGGCCGCCCGCTCTATCCGCTACGTCGATGCACAACCGTTCGTGCGGCAGAACGTGTTTACCGGTCTCGACCGCAAAACCGGGCGTCCGACGTATGCGCAGGACAAGGTTCCGGTGGTCGGAAAAAAAGCAGAGTTCTGTCCGTCGCTGTGGGGCGGGAAAAACTGGCCGCCATCGGCTTACAATCCGCAGACGGGGCTGCTCTACATCCCCGCCAACGAAAACCTGTGCGCGAGTTTCACCGCGACCCCGGCGCGCTACCGTCCTGGCGAGCTGTACATGGGGGTCACGCTGTCGGACATCAGCGTGTTTCCGCACAGCGAAGCGGCCGATCACATCGGCGAACTGCAGGCGTGGGACATCAACACCGGCGAACGGAAATGGACAGCGACGTTTCCGCAACAATTGTGGGGCCCGGTACTGACAACCGGTGGCGGCCTCGTGTTTGCCGGCGGCACGAATGATCGTTATTTTCGTGCCTTCGACGCGAACAGTGGCGACATCCTGTGGCAACAAAGAACAAACTCGGGCGTCACCGGCGTGCCGACAAGCTACTCGGTCGATGGCGTGCAATACATCGCGGTCCAGTCCGGCTGGGGGGTCGATGCCGAACGTGGTCAGGCAATGTTGAATACGAGCATGGGCACAAATGTACACGTACCTCAGGGCGGTGTGCTCTGGGTGTTTGCGTTACCGCAACCCTGAGTATCCGCGACGAGTCAGTCGCCTGACTTCGCGCCCGAACTTCTGCGAGGAGAACCATCATGGCTGAATTCTGTTCCGTGACCGACGAGTCCGGGATCACCGTCATCACGATTGAACGCCCGGAGGTGATGAATTCGTTGCACCCGCCGGCAAACTTTGAACTGGCGACGGCGATCGATGCCTTCGAGGCGAACGCCGCATCGCGCGTTGCAATTATCACGGGTTCCGGTGAGCGCGCGTTCAGTGCCGGCAACGATCTGAAATACACCGCCTCGGGCAAGAAACTCGAAGTGCCGCCGACCGGTTTCGGCGGCGTAACGCGAAATTTCACACGCAAAAAGCCGATCATCGCCGCCGTCAACGGCGTTGCGCTCGGCGGCGGTTTCGAAATTGCGCTGGCCTGCGATCTCATCATCGCGAGCGAAAACGCGACTTTCGGCCTGCCCGAACCGCGGGTCGGACTCGCAGCGCTCGCGGGCGGCCTGCAACGCCTGCCCCGGCAAATCGGCGCAAAGAATGCGCTCGGCATGATCCTGACAGGCCGCCACGTCAGTGCCGAAGAAGGCCGTGCGCTCGGATTCGTCAATGAAGTCGTTCCGGCGGGCAAGGCGCTCGACAGCGCGATCGAATGGGCGCAAACCATTGCTTCGAATTCGCCCCAATCCATTCGCACGAGCCTTGATGTGGTTACACAATCGCTCGATATTGCGAGCCTCGAAGACAGCATCGAAGAGAAGTACGCGAGCGTCACCGCGTTACGCGAAGGCCCCGACGCCGTTGAGGGACCCCTCGCGTTCGCCGAAAAACGCAAACCCGACTGGGCTGACTGAAACGGCGCAGCCGTATCCGCAGCAAACCGACAAGGAACTGCCATGAGCCTGGACAACACGCCGATCATCGTCGGCATCGGACAAGTCGTCTCCCGCGAAACACCAACGCCGGAGAATCTCCCGAGTGCGCTCGATCTCGCGGCCGTGGCAGGCCGGCGCGCACTCGAGGACACCGGCGCTGCGGACGCTATCGCTCAGCATATCGACGTGATGACCGTGTCGAGACTGTTCGAGGATTCGACGCGCAAGGTTGCCATCACGAATAACCCGTTCGGCGCGAGCGACAATGTGCCGGGGTCCATCGCCCGCCGGATTGGCATTACGCCGAAGGAAAACGTCTATTGCGCCGTCGGCGGACAAACCCCGCAACGGCTCGTCAATCAGATGTCCGAACGGATCAACCGGGGCGAACTCGACTGCGCGTTACTCCTCGGCGCCGAAGCAATCGCGAATATTAAATACGCGGCACGAAACGGCTTTGAACTCGACCTGAATGAAACCGTCGACGGCGAGTATACGGATCTGTGGCCGATGAATAACGCCGACAAAATGGTCAGCGACTACGAAATGGCTCACGGCTTATTCCTGCCCGTGCAGGCCTACCCGTTGTGCGAAAACGTGTGGCGTCACCGGGCCGGGCATTCCGTCGAGCAACACCGGCAGGTGATGGGGGAATTGTTCTCGCGTTTCTCCGCCGTGGCGGCAAAGAATGAATATGCGCAGTTCCCGGTTGTCCGGTCGACTGACTTTCTGGCAAACCCGTCGTCGGATAATTACCTGTTGTCCGAACCCTATACGAAATGGATGGTGGCCCAGGATGCCGTGAACCAGGGCGCGGCCGTATTGCTCGCCTCGGTCGGTAAAGCACGCGAGTGGGGGATCCCGGAGGACCGCTGGGTGTCACTGCACGGGTACGGCGATTGCGACGATATCAACGTGATCGAGCGGCCGGATTTATCGATTTCCCATGCGCAGAACCTCGCCGTCGGCCGCGCGCTCGACAGCGCCGGCAAGACGGCTGCGGCGATTGAACATATCGAGGTGTACAGCTGCTTTCCGATTGCCGTCCTGAGCGCCTGCGTCGCGATGGATATCGACCCGGCGACGGAACGCGACCTCACGCTGACCGGCGGGCTACCGTTTTTCGGCGGACCCGGCAACAATTACAGCATGCACGGCATCGCGGAAGCCGTGCAGCGCGTGCGTGATGTTCCCGGCAGCTTTGCGCTCGTTATCGCCAACGGCGGATACCTGTCGAAGCACTCCGCCGGGGTCTACGGCCCGGTACCGCAGGGCGCCTGGCAGGCCGTCGATACGTCCGATCTGAGCCAGCGTCTCGAAGAGCACGGGCGCGCGCCGGTGACGGAATCACCGAATGGCGCGGGGGTCGTCGAAAGCTACGTCGCCGCCTACCAGCGCGGCGAGCCGGCTGTCGGGTACATCGTCGGACGTCAGGCGAGCGACGATCAACGCTTCCTCGCCGTACCCGCGAAAGACGACTCTGAAACGCTGCACGCTTTGTTTGAATCCGAGCCGATGGGTCGCCGGATTAGGGTGGACGGTAGCGGCGCGGTGAATACGTTCCGATTCGCGGCCGGGTAATTACACTAATGCGGGCCCGAGCAACACCCGGCCGATTACAATGAGCGAAGCCGAAGTCGGCCTCCTGTTCAACGAACACGTCGATTCGTTCGTGACGATTTTGTTCGGCTATTTCTCCATTACCTCGGCCTTTCTCGTCGCATCCTACCTCGCCGCAAGAAAGATCCCCCATCTGCTCGCGAACGTGACGATCGTTCTGTACTCGGTGATGGCTGTTTCCCTGACCGCCTATGCTCAGCGACACGGCGCGGTCTGTCGGGGCCTGCAGCTGGAGATGAAAAAGCTGGGCGTGACCTGGCAGGTCGTGGCAACAGAACCAACGTGGCTGTTTCCGCTCATGACGAACACGATGGTGATATCGATGTTCGGGATATTCATCGCCTCGGTCGCCTATTTTTTCTACGCGCGTTATTTCGAGACACCGAAGTAACCGGACCGGACTATCGTGGCGACGCACCGACGTCGGTGCCCGCCGTTATTGCACCGTTGCGCGGCTGATCGCTGACGTCGCCGGCAGCGGAGTCAGCATCACGCGGTGGTTTCCGCCGGCGCCGAACCCTTGCTCCCTGCCCCGCCCCTGGTTTAGCGTTACTTTCTTTGCTTTCATCAGGATCGGGATCATGGACATCCTCGTCATCAACTGCGGCTCTTCGAGCCTGAAATACCGGATCGTCGATTCGACGAGCGGTACGAGTACTTTGCAAGGACGGATCGAACGTATCGGTGAGAAGCTGTCTCATGCCGAAGCGCTGGCACAGGTCCTCAGTGCCGTCGACGGTGCGCGGATCGCAGGTATCGGCCACCGGGTCGTCCACGGCGGCGAACGTTTCCGCCAGGCGCAGTTGATCGACGAGACGACCGTCGCGGAGCTTGAGGCGCTCGTGCCGCTCGCCCCGCTGCACAACCCGCCGAATATCGCCGGGATCCGCGCTGCGCGGGAAGCGTTTCCGGCGTTGCCGCACGTCGCCGTTTTCGACACCGCGTTTCATGCCACGATGCCGCGGCGCGCGACGACGTATGCCATCGATCGCGAGATTGCCGCGACGATGAACATTCGCCGCTATGGCTTCCACGGCACTTCGCATAAATACGTTGCCGGTCTCGCGGCCGAACACCTCGGCGCGGACCCCGGCGAGTTACGCCTGATTACCTGCCACCTCGGTAATGGTGCGAGCGTATGCGCCGTTGAGTTCGGACAATCGGTTGAGACGAGCATGGGTATGACCCCGCTGGAAGGGCTCGTGATGGGCACACGGTCGGGCGACCTCGATCCGGCCATCGTGCTCGAGTTGCAGCGTTCGGCGGGACTCACGGTCGATGAGGTCGATGACTTGCTGAACAAACAAAGCGGCCTGGCCGGGCTGTCCGGAATCGGTTCAGACATGCGCGACCTCGAAGCACAGGCGGCGGCCGGTGACGACGGCGCGCGTCTTGCGATTACCGTGTTCTGCCATCGGGTGAAAAAATACATCGGCGCCTACACCGCGACAATGGGCGGAGTCGACGCCGTTATCATGACCGGCGGGATCGGGGAAAACAGCGCGTCGGTCCGACGCCGGATCCTGCAACGCCTGGAATTTCTCGGCCTCGGGCTGGATGAGGATCGCAACGCAGCCGCCGCACCCGACGCCGCGGTTCCGGTCGCGCAACTCCACGGCGATAATTCCCGGGTTCGGGCATTCGCGATCGCAACGAACGAGGAACTGATGATCGCGCGGGAAACGGCCGCGATAGTCGAAGGTCAGGCCGAGATTACCGCGGCCGGCCCGATCCCCATTGCGATCAGCGCCCGCCACGTTCATCTGGACGAAGCGTCGCTGAAAAACCTGTTTGGCGACGACGCCCAGCTGACGAAACACAAGGATATTTCGCAGCCGGGCCAATTCGCCTGCGAAGAAAAAGTCACGCTCGTCGGACCCAAGGGCCGGATCGAGGATGTGCGCGTGTTGGGTCCTTTGCGATCGGCCGTACAGGTCGAGATCTCGCGCACCGATGAATTTCATCTCGGGGTTGATGCGCCGATCCGCGCATCCGGCAAAACCCGCGGCTCCGCGCCGATAACGATCGAAGGACCGGCGGGTAAAATTGACCTCCAGGAGGGATTGATCTGCGCCTGGCGACACATTCATATGACGGGGAAGGACGCGCGGCAATTCGGGGTCGAGAGCGGCGAGTTTGTCGAGGTTGCCGTGACGGGCGGCGAACGCGACCTGATTTTCCAGGACGTCATGGTTCGGGTCGCACCGGCCTATATCCTTGAAATGCATATTGATACGGACGAGGCGAATGCGGCCGAACTCGGCCGCGGCGCGAGCGGAAACCTTGTCTACACCCATGTCGGCGACGCGGCGTACGCAGAACTGCGCAAGAAACGGATCTGATCGGTCTTGCCGTCTTCTGCAACAATCCGCTGCTGCGCTGGTCTGATGATGATGCGCAAACGAAAACACCCGGCGGGACTGCGGCATCACCATGCCTTGATCCTCTTCCTGCTTGCATGCGCGGTCGGTGCCGTGCATGACGTGAATGCGCAGGCGTTCAAGTACCAATGGAATATCCGTGACGTCATCTCCGCGGACAGTGACGTCATTGAACTGCGCACCCGCAACCGACAGCTCGTGGCAAAAGTATCGGCAACCCAGATGCGTATCCTGTATGCGGTGAAGTCGAGCATCGAACAAGTGGCCGAACTGCCCGTGGAGCTGATCCTCGTCGACGGCAATCAACCAAACGCTTTTGCCGGCAAAGGCCGCAACGGCGAAAACATCATCGGTATCAATTTCGCGATGCTGGCCATACTCGGTCTCGACGTGCACACGGCCGCGGCATTGATCGGCCATGAAATCGCCCACCTGAAACTACGCCACAGCGAACAGCGCGCGGCGCAGAAAAACACGGGTGGAGCCATGCGGGTGCTCGGCGGCGTCGTTCTCGGCAGTCTTGGCGTGCCGGCGGGCGGATTGATCACCGACATTACTGTGAGCGCGTTCGAAACAGATTACAGCCGGGATAATGAGCGGGAAGCGGACTATCTCGGCGCCATCTGGGCGGTCGAGGCGCGCTACGAAGCCGACGGCGCCGCGCGCCTGCACGAAAAAATGTACGAACAATCGAAAGGCGCGCCATCCCCTTTCTTGTCGACCCACCCATCGGGTCCCGAGCGGATTGCGACGCTGCGGGCGCTTGCCGCACGGCTCTCACCCTGAAGCATCTACAGGCCGGGACCACTTGGGCTAGAATCCCAGCTCCGCTATCGCTGCGCGAACACATCACACAACGAAGGAGAATCATTATGGCGATTTATGCAATGGTTGAACTGACCATCAACGATATGGATGGTATGGGCCCGTATATGGAGAAGGTGTCGGATACGGTCGCGGCACATGGCGGGAAATACCTCGTCCGCGCCGGTGAGACCGAAATTCTGGAAGGCTCGATTGGCCAGCACCCGTTGAAAGTTATACTCGAGTTCGACAGCGCCGAAGCGGCGAAGGGATGGTACAACTCGCCAGAATACCAGGCGATCCTGCCGGCACGCCTCAGTCATTCGGAAGGAAACTTTCTTCTCGTCGAAGGCGTCTGATCCGGCGTTTGCGCGAATCCCCGTTCCTGTTCGATCTGGCACAGCTACTCGCCGCGGGTCTCGCGCCGGACGCTGCAGTCCGTCGCCTCGAACCCCGCAGCGCGAGCGACGGGCGCAGGCTCGATCGTCTCGGCGCTGATCTGCAGCGTGGCCGCGCACTCGCGCCGGCGCTCGCCGCCGCCGGTTACGCGAGCAAACTCGAGGCCGCTATTCTCGCGGTCGGTGAACAGTCAGGAAAGCTCGACGAGGCACTGCGCGCCGTCGCCCGAACCGCGGAACGAAGGCGGATCAGAATCGCGGGTCTGCGGGTGCGACTGTGGTTTCCAAACGTTGTTCTCGCGATCATCCTCGTGATTGGTATCACGCGTGCAATGACGGCCGGTGCAAGCCTGCCGGCGGCACTCACCCAGGCCGGACTGACAGCGCTGCCGGTCGTCGCACTGACCTACGCCATTGTTTACGCGCTGTCGCGGGATGCGACGGGCTGGCTCACGTTCGCCTGGCGTTCCGGACTGATTGACAGCAGCACCCTCGCGCGACGCGGCTTCGAGTACACGTTTTATACGGTGTGCAAATGGCAGACGGATGCCGGGGTCGACTTCCTCTCGGGCACGGCAACGCTCGGCGGGCTCATAGACGAGCATCGCTACCGACAGGCTGTCGGCCGCTATCGCAGTTCGTTACAGGCAGGCAGGCCCGTCACCGAATCGCTCGAGACAGCGGGGTTGCTGAAATCCGGAGAACTCCGTGAAGTCGTTCGGGTCGGCGAGGAATCAGGCCGTCTCGCGCCGGCACTCGGCCGTTACCTCGACGACGAAGAGACACGGCTCGACCGCATCACCGACACGGTGTTCGCGTGGCTGCCGCGAAGCTGTTATGCGCTGGTCCTGCTCGTCGGCGGATACTCATTGATGTAGGCGTGTCCCCATTGGCCTGTGGCCGGGCAATCACCCGCATCTGATGCGAGCGGCGTTACTGCTAAGCGGGAACGCCGCCGCGCAACAATATCCGCTGATGGATCCGCGGTTGTCCGACCGGAAAGTCCATATTGACCGAATGCGTCACCGAGCGATTGTCCCAGATCAGGATGTCTCCGATCCGCCAGCGATGGTGATACTGGTAGTGCGGCCGGGTCATGTGCGCATGGACCCTGTCGAGCAGCGCGTCGCTTTCTGCGCGCGCCATACCGACGATCCGATCGGTGCGGTTTGAATTGAAATAAATCGCTTTCTTGCCGGTCGCATCATGCGTGCGGATCAGCGGATGCTCGACATCGACGGTGTCGGCCTCTTCTTCGGGTTTCCTCGCCTGCGCGCGCGCCGGCGCGCGCCGGGTGTCATAACTGTGTACGGCGCGCAGCGATCCCCACGCCGCCTTGTCTTCTTCGGCCAGATCCTCGTAGGCGGCCTGCGCATTACAGAAGCGTGTCTCGCCACCCTCGAGCGGGATTTCGAGCGCCTGCAACAATGTAATTTTCGCCGGTCGCGGAAAATAGCTGTCGTCCGTATGCCACCCGCTGCGCCGGTCGAGGCGCAGGTCGGTTGGCTTCGCTTCCGCGGTCTGATAAGTGCTGTCGAACACGGACACCTCCGGCACGACATCATCGCGTTCATCGCGCAGTAACTGTAGTTGCGGTTCTCCGAAGCACGCGGCAAGTTCCGCGAACGCACCGGGCGACAGGGGATCGCAGCGAAGGCAAACGAGGTGATAATCCGCCAGCGCTGATTTTATGGCTGCAGCATCCTCTGCGGCGAGGCCTGGGGCGGGGTCGTATCCGGTGACCTCAGCACCCAATGCCGGATCGAGCGATGTCACTTTCAATATCATATCGATGCTCCGTCGCACACGCCGACCGCGCCGGTCCGGCGCAGTTTCGTCACAGTCTAGAATTCTTCGCCCGAATGGTCACGTTCCGGGCCCTGTTGGCGGACCCGGCGCAGACGATGCCGCTCAATCGATCGATATTGCGGCAAGCTTTTCCGGATTACGCAGGACGTAAATGCCGCCAATTCGATCGCCGGTCGCGCGCAGGCAATACACGGAATCGAGTACGCCGTTCCGATAGGCCAGACCGCCCCGGCGTCCGTTTATTCTGACCAGGCGACCGCTGAATTCGCCCTTCGCCCGTTGCGCTATTCCGCCGAAAAAGCGCGGTACGGCGCGCACGCCCTGCAGCGGACGTGATACAGTGGTGACTTTGCCGCCGCCATCGTTGATCGCGACTTTGATCTTGGTCCCATTTCATGGGAAGCCCCCGCAAAGATGTTGATACTGTCGTTGACGCGCGAACGCCCCGGAATGGGACAGCGGCGGCTAATCCTGTGCGGAAACACACTTGATGACCGGCACAAGGCCGGACAGATCGCAAGATTCGAACGCGGCCAGCCCGCGATCACTCGTCCTTGATGGTCGCGTCATTAACCTGTGCGGAACCCCCGAACATCCGTGCCCGCTGCGTGGTGGACGGATGCGTCGACAGGTAATCGAGCACACTGTCACTGCGGGTACGGGTGGTTTTGCCGGCACACGGCGGATTATCGCAGTCGTCGCTCGGACGCCATGATTCCATGCGCTTCAGTATCGCCGGGAAGTGGTGGCTCCCAATATCATGATCCGTCATGAATTCGAGCGCAAATTGATCGGCCTCACGTTCAAAACTGCGCGCGTAACCGAGTTCGAGGAACAATGCCGGCAGCGTCGCGATCGCGCCCGATACCTGAGTCGTATCGCCGGTCATCAGCATCAGGATGAACGTAAGAAACGTATCCTGCACGATTCTCCGCGTCGTATGCCGCCGCTTGATGTGTCCAATCTCGTGGGCGAGTACGGCAATGATTTCATCATCGTGTTCAGCGAGCATGACGAGTTCGTCGGTCACCACGATGAGACATGGCGGGATCGCAAACGCATTTGGCCCGAACGTTTTCGGCGCTGCGCGGTACTCGATCCGGCAACCAATAGTACCGAGGGCGGAGGCATCGACAACGCGCGCGAAAGCCGAATCGATTGACGCGGTGCGTGACGCCGGAAGACGGCTCTGCTGCAGTCCGTAACGATTGATAGCGGCGAACGTCTGCTCTCCGATCGTCGTGAGAACACTCGGTGGCACGAACCTCGCAATGACGTCTGCGGCGCCGGGTATGCCATAGCGAAACGTCGCCCAGCCGATGCCGAGTGTGACGACGATCGCGACCGCAATGAAGCGGCGATTCGTTTCGAATCGATGTAGCCAGGGGCGCGCCGCCGGACGAACCGCGGTGATGATCCGGTCGATGGCGTCATTCTCGGCGGTTTCGAACGCTGCACCGCCGGGAAACTCCAGACGCCGGGGCGCGCTGCCAAGGCGGCCACTGATTGCGACGTCCGCGAATTCGGCTTCGGCCGCTATTCCATTGCTTTCAACGACGAGCGTGTCCGCGTTTTTCAGGGTGAGGGTCGCATCAACGGCGCGCGAACTCCTGCCGTCGTACCAGTGCCCGGTGACACGGGTCGTCATAAACCGACGTCGATATCGAAGGCCTCGCCGATCTCCTCACCAAACGCCCGTACATCCTCAGCCTCCTGCGCGACGAACGCACCGAGGTCGCCGTAAGCGCTCAGCTCCAGCGTTTCAGCCTTGTAATTCGCGAGTATGACTTTCGCAAAAGGCGTGCCAAAACCAAACGTGAATGCGACGATAAAAAAGCACGCGACGATGAGGACCGCGTATTTGATCGTCGCCATGGTCGACTCAAATCCGTGGGGACCGATAGACGATGCACCGAACAGGATATTGCGGGTCGTGACGATCCAGTAAGGCAGGGCAACGTAGAACAGGAGCATCGCGATCGGCAGAATTCCGGTCGCGAGCCCGAATCCGGAACCGAGGGCGTCGGGGTCGAATACGGGCTCCCCTTCGGGAAACTCCTCCGTCGGCTCTCCGGTAGAGAGCGCTGCCGAGAACTGGATGGCCGCGTAAATCCCGGGAATCGCGAGTCCGAATACGAGCGTGAGCATGAGTGGCAATCCCGCCTTGAACCACGGCAGCCAGGAGCCTTCGAATTTGAATCGAGTGGTACCGTAGCGCAGGTTGTTGACGATATAGCGACTTTGACGAAATCGTGTATACGGCCACAGCAACCCAAGCGTTGGCAGTACGAGTATCGGGAAGAGAATGAATTCTTTCAGCGCGCCGCCGTAATCGCCATCGAATCCCATGCGGACATTGCGGTAGCTTGTATTGACGAAACGGAACTTCAGCGCACGCACAATAATCCACGGCAACGCGATCATCAGCACGACAAAACTGCCGAGACCAATCGCGACGTGCAGTTCGGACAGTACGGAATAGAGGATAAACAACAGGACGGCCAGCACGCGCCCCTTGAGGATGGCGAGCGGGTCGGCATGATAGTCGAAACTCGCGCCGGCAACGCTCGTGTGCCGGTAGAAGTAGCGCAGGTTGCGTACTTTCGCCCATGCGGAATAAATCCCGAGCGTCAGTATCGTGAAGAAAATATTCGTGAACCAGATACCGAAGTATTCGCCGCCCGACCCTTCGAACCGAAACGGCATCATCGTGACGAACGGCGCTGGCGCTGTGTCCTGTGCCGGAGACGAACCGTCCTCGCTGTCAACCATCGTCGCCTCTGCTGTTCACACTCGTTCGTCCCGAGGGTAGCGCAAGCGGGCTTCATTGACGACTGGCGCGAACGGCGGCGTTGTCTCGCGCTCGCGGTTTATGACACGCTCGCCGCGATCAGCCCGGGGTTCCACCCATCTGGGCCAGCAAGCTTTCGGTTTTCTCCCGCATCAATGCAATGTCGTCACGGCTTTCGACATTGAGCCGTAGTAATGGCTCGGTATTCGAGGCCCGAATATTAAATCGCCATTCCTGGAAACTGACGCTGAGCCCGTCAACGTGATCGACGCTTAACGCATCGGACGCGTAAGTCTTTTCGATTCGTGCGATCACGGCATCGGCGTCGTCAACCTTGCGGTTAATTTCACCACTCGCCGGAAACATCGCCACCCGTTCGTCGACGAGAGCTGCGAGCGACAGACCCCGCTGGCACATGATCTCGGTCACAAGCAGCCACGGAATCATGCCGCTGTCGGCATAGGAGAACGCGCGAAAATAATGATGCGCGCTCATCTCGCCACCGTAGACGGCATCGCGGTCGCGCATGACCTGCTTGATGAACGCATGTCCCGATTTGCTCAATACCGCTTCCCCGCCACCCGCGCCGACCACTTCGAGCGTGTTCCAGATGAGGCGCGGATCGTGGACGATGCGTTCTCCGGGTGATTTATCGAGGAACGCGGCGGCGAGCAGGCCGACGATGTAGTAACCCTCGATAAAACGCCCGTTGTGATCAAAAAAGAAACAGCGATCGAAATCGCCATCCCAGGCAATGCCCAGATCGGCGCCGGCTTCGCGAACGGCCGCGCTCGTAACGTTCCGGTTCTCTTCGAGCATCGGATTTGGCACCCCGTTCGGGAAACTGCCATCCGGTTCATGTTGAAGTTTGATGAATTCGAAGGGTAACGACGATTCGAGCCAGTCAACAACCGGTCCCGCACCACCGTTGCCGGCGTTGACGACGACCTTGAGCGGCGCGAGGTTTTCGCAATTCACATACGACAACAGATGTTCGATGTAGGCGGGATAGATATCGTGCTTGCGGACGGTGCCGCGGCTGTGTGATTCGTCAAAGACGTTGTTTTCAGCGAGCGCACGGATGTCCATCAGGCCGTTATCCGCGCTGATCGGACGCGATTGCTCGCGGACGAATTTCATACCGTTGTAATCGGGCGGATTATGACTCGCGGTGACCATGATGCCACCGTCCAGCGATTCGCTGAACGTCGCGAAATAGGCGAATTCCGTACCGCCGATCCCGATATCCACGACGTCGACCCCGGCTGTGGTCAAACCGTCGATTAACGCGGTCGCGAGCGCGTCACTCGATGCGCGAATGTCGCGCCCCACGGCCACCACGTTCGGTTGCACGAACGCGGCGTATGCCCGACCAATACGGTAGGCAATATCCTCGTCCAGCTCCTCGGGCACGCGTCCCCGTACGTCGTAGGCTTTAAAGCAATCGATTTGGCTCACCGGCTCTCCAGGCATTTTCAAATGTTCGAGCGGCGAGTATACGCAGCCCGAATGATCCCCGTTGAGACCCCGGCAAATTTTTTCAAAATAAATTGAAAATAATTGTAAGGAATCCCGATCTCGCGCGACTAAGGCCTGAACACCAACAATTTGCACATTGCACACAGGAGATACCCCCATGAAAACATTAATCGCAGCCATCCTCATCGTTTCCGCCAACAACGCCGCCGCCGCCGGCTTCAGCCCCTGGACGGACAACGCGATCAACGACCGGAACGTCTCGGTTGAATCGACGGAAGTGGCCAACGCCGGATTCGGCCCCTGGCGCGACCGTAACGTGAGCGATGAAATTCGCCTGCAACCGACTACCGGCATCGCCGCGAAAGCCACCGAGCAGAACGTGTTTCGTCCCTGGTCGTAATCATGACGCCGGCAATCGCCGCCGGGATTTCACCCGGCGGCAACTTGCCAGCACCCCGTTGCGTACGACATAGTGCTGCGAAATTCGATCAGGATTGCGGCGCCACGTGGCACAGTCACAGGAAAATCCGGAGCAATGGCTCGACGATCACGGCGACGCACTGTTCGCCTACGCGGTGACACGCGTCAACGATGCTGCGACTGCCGAGGATCTGGTGCAGGAAACGCTGCTTGCCGGCTTCGAGGGACTCGCGGAATTTCACGGCGGCGCGACGACGCGAACCTGGCTCATATCGATACTGAAGAACAAGATTATCGACCGGGTACGCAAGTTTCGACGCGAAGAGCCGCTCGATATCGACGTGATCGACAATGCCGAGTGGCAGGCGAAATTCGACGATACCGGGCACTGGGTGGTGCCGCCGTCAGACTGGCGCGACCCGTCACGGGTATTGGAAAACAGCGCGCTCGGTAACGCCATGATGCGCTGCATCGAGAAACTGCCCGAGCAGCTCAGAACGCTGATCGTCCTGCGCGATATCGATGGCCTGGAGTCGCAGGAGTTAATCGACGTGCTGAATATTTCGAGCGCGAATAATCTTTGGGTCATGTTGTCACGCGGCCGCGAAAAACTTCGCGTGTGTATGGACCGAACCTGGTTCACGGAGGTTTGAACGATGAGGAGTTGTGAGAGAGCCTCGGAAATCACCTCGGCATCGCTGGACAGGAGACTGACCCCGACGGAATTCATCGGCCTGTGGATACACCGCGCCGTATGCGGCCCGTGTCGGGTTTATCGCCGCCAGATGCTGATGCTGCGCGAACGCGTGCGAAACCTCGAAAACGAACCCGCCGGCGACGCGCGACTCGAAACGAGTGCTAAAGACAGGATCCGCGAACGCCTGCGCGCCGAGAGTGCCGCCAAAGCACCCGACTGATTCTCGGCCGGCGCTTCAGGAGTCCGACCGCCCCGCCTGCGCTGGCTCGATGCCGGCAACATCGACGAGCACGGCATCGCCGGCACAGACCAGTGGATACGCCGCGAGGTGACACCCGGTCGGATTCGTCCCCTGCCCGGTTCGAATGTCGAATTGCCACCAGTGCTCGCGGCACGTCAGGATGTCGCCATCGAGCGAACCCGCAACGAGTTCGACCCGGGCATGCGGACACATCGCCTGGTAAGCCTTCAACTCGCCGTCGCCCGGCGCGGCAACCACGAGTACTCGCGTGCCGTCAGTGGTGACAAATTGCGCCATCGTGCCGGGCGCGACGTCGTCGCGCGAACACAGGTGTTCGAAAGCCATCGCAGCTGCCGTTCCGAGCCATTGATCGAAGCGCCAAGCTAGCAAAATCGCCGTCGCATAAACAACCCTGCGGCGCGATAGCGATCGTTTGACAGCGTTTGATACGACCCGTTAACGTGATGAACACCAGGTGCATCGGCGCCCGCCCGGAGAACTGACACGATGAGCGAGACCGCGGTTTACGAACGACAGGGGTTCGGCCAAAGCGCCGGCTTCGGCCAGCAGCCGGCGCTGCTGATCGTCGATTTCGTGGTCGGGTTCTGTGACCCGAACCAGTACGGTGGCGGCAACATTGCCGAGGCGGTGGCGAATGCACAAAAACTGCTCGCGGCGGCGCGGCGCGCTGCCCTGCCGATAGCCTATACCCGCATTGTGTACGCCGATGACGGCGCGGACGCCGGAACCATGTGCCTTAAGGTAACCGGGCTCGAGAAGTTCACGGAATCGAACCCGGCCGGCGCCATCGTCGATGATCTCGCGCCCGCACCGGGCGAATACATAATTCGTAAAACGCAGCCGTCTGCTTTCTTTGGCACGGGCTTCGCCGCGTGGTTGATCGGCAAAGGCGCCGACACGGTCATCGTCACGGGCGCAACGACATCCGGGTGCGTCCGTGCATCGGTGGTCGATGCGATGAGCCACAATTTCCGTACGATCGTAGCCGAAGATTGCGTCGGTGATCGCGCACTCGGTCCGCACGAGGCTAACCTGTTCGACATGGGTCAGAAGTACGCGGACCTGATGACGGGCGATGACATCATCGCGGTACTGGAAACACGGTAGTCAGCGGACTCATCAGGCGCGCGAAATGGAGACAACAATGACTACAGGCCCAAGGTATGCTCATACCGTATTGATGACGAACCGACTCACGGAAATGCGTGACTGGTACTGCACCGTACTCGGTGCGCACGTCGTCTACGAGAACCCGTTCCTGTGCTTTATCACTTATGACGACGAACACCATCGCATGGCTTTTGCGACAGCGCCGGAAGGCCAGCTCGTCGAACGGCCGCAAAACAGTACGGGGCTGATGCACACGGCTTACACGTTCCCTGATTTAACCGCACTGCTCGCGCACTACTCGAAGCTGAAAAGCGAGGGCATCGAGCCGCGCATTCCGATGCAGCACGGCGTCACCACCTCGCTGTATTATCGCGATCCGGACGGGCAGCTCGTCGAACTTCAGATCGATAATTTCGCCCGCGCCGAAGACGCAACGGAATACATGCACGGCGCGGAATTCGCGGAAAACCCGATCGGCGTTATCTACGACCCACAGCGTATGCTCGATGCGCTGCACGACGGCGTCGACGAGACAACGCTGAAATCCCGCGCCTGGGCCGCCCAGGACCCACAGCCGCCACATCCGATGGCAGCGTTTGCTCCGGATTGAGCGGGCCGGCGCAGGTGTATCCGGCGGCGGGCTTGCAGCCGGACAAAGACTTGCTGTGTAATGTGCTCGCACAAGAACCGCGGTTTTCGAACCCGCTTCGTCCACCGACACACAAGGATAAGTTGATGCAAAATTTCTTAATCGCACTCAGCGGTGCGCTGATGGTCATGTTTTCCGCAACGGCACTCGCCGAAGAAGACGATCCCAACGTGCTGCTGATCGAAGCACGCCAGGGCGAAATGGAACTGCGCAGTTTCAGCGCGGGCCCGTTGTTTTTCATGGCGAAGGGAAAAATCCCTTACGACGCGGAAGTGGCGGGGAAAATGGCCAACAACCTGAAAGTGCTGCTGGAACTCGACACCGGCGCGGCGTGGGCGCCCGGGACAGGCAAAGACAAGTATCCCGATAAGACGACGGCGCTGCCGAAAATCTGGAGCAACTATCCGGAAGTTGCCGAACATGGCAAAGAGTACGCCGCTGCGGTCAACGAACTCGCCGCGGTGGCAGGCACGGGACTCGATCCGTTACGCTCGAAAATCGGTGCGCTCGGCGACGCCTGCAAGGGCTGCCACGACGATTTCCGCGAAAAAGAGTAGCGCTTTTTGCAGGCACTGCGGCGGGAGAAAATCTGGGACCCGGTGACCCGCCTGTGGCACTGGGTACTCGCCATCGCCGTCGGGCTCGGCTGGTACTTCGGCGAGTTCATGTCGTTCACGACCGTCGAATGGCATTTCTACTGCGGCTATACCGTCCTCGGTCTCGTCGTGTTCCGGCTGCTGTACGGGTTCGTCGGTCCCGCGCCTGTTCGGTATCGCGCACTGGTGCCGACACCGTCCGGCGTTATCGCCTACGCAAAGACCGTCGGGCGGCGGGAACCGAGCGGCACTCCCGGGCATAACCCGCTCGGATCGCTTGCCGTCATTGCGATGCTGGCATTGCTGCTCGCGCAGGCGGGAAGCGGGCTGTTCCTGGAGTCCGATGATTACTTCGAGTCCGCACCGCTCGCCCGCTACGTGTCCGACGCCGTCAGCGACCCGCTGACGTGGTGGCATAAACTCATGTCGAAAGTCATCCTCGCGATCGTCGTGCTGCATGTCTCGGCGATTTTCTTCTACTTGCTGTGGAAGAAAGAAAATCTTATCAGGCCGATGGTCACCGGCTGGAAATGGGTGAAAACAGGAAACGACCCGGACGCCGGCTCCTGACGCCTCGGCAACGCGAGTCAGCGGCGGCGTATCCTTAACGCTGGCGCCCCCAGCCATTCCAGTGCATGACGTCTTTCAGCGGGAGACGACCAGCCAGTTTGAAATCGTCACCCTTGTAGTACGCGACAGGCAGCAACACGGCCTGCGTCACATCATCCGGCAACCCGAGCGCCGTCGATACGGCGGCTGCATCCATCAGGTGCACGGTCGTCCAGCAACACCCGATACCGCGGGCCCGGGCGGCGAGCATAAAAGACCACGCCGCCGGAATGATCGAGCCATACGCGGATGCCTGCTCGAACAACGGCAGGTCGACGAGGTTGCCGCTTGCGCAGAACAGCACGTGAACCGGGACCTCGTGAAAATGGTCGGTCAGAAACTCTGCCGAATCGATCATCCGCTGCACGGATTTCGGCGGGTTCTCGAATGCTTCCGGGTTCGCCGCGACAGAGGCTTCCCAGTATTCCATGAAGGAACGGCGGTACGCGTCGGCCAGAGCTGCGCGCTTGTCGGCATCGGTCACGACGACGAAATGCCATTGCTGGGTATTCGTCTGCGACGGCGCCTGCAGCGCGACCTCGAGGCACTGCTCGATCATCTCGGGTTCCACCGGCCGCTCCAGGTCAAAGCGCAGGCGCACTGAACGCGTTGTCGTCAAGAGCCTGTCGCACATGGCGACATCGAGATTACCTGGCATCGGGCGTCTCCTTTCCGAGTAGCGGAAAAACGGGTTTTGATCGGGCTTGCACGGCGTCGCGACGCATCGCGGATCGGGTCTCTAGCTTCCCGGCCGCGCGGCGTACTTGTACAAATCCTTCCAGTAATGATCGAGTACTTCGTCGTCGGCGCAGTTCGTGCATTCGAGCTCGGGATCACTGACTTCGAGCAAACCGCGTTTAATCAGCGCTTCGGCATAGGGTCCGCGATCGATCAATTTCGTCGGTCCGCGCCGCGCCGCAATCTCGGCTCGCAGAGTCGCGGTCGCGTCCGGGTCGACGTCGAAAGTCTCCGGGTCCATGACCACACCGTAGTCCTGCTCCGCACTGCGGTGGGAAACGAGACGGCGGATCACGTCGAGGCGCACGGCATCGAGCTCGCGTTCGAGCGGGTCGCCCCACCCGCCGCCGCCCGGGGTGACGAGTCGAATCCGATCGCCCGCGGCGACCGGGACTGCATCGCGGCTGAAAAAGACGTGCTCTTCATCGTTCGTTTCCGGGTTTTTCACCGATCCGCCAGGGGCGCCCCAGCGTCCGCCATTGATGCCGATACACGCAAACGCCGTACGTTCGGTCACCGTCGTGTAGTGGCCGTCGACGAGCGTGCGCAATTCTTTCACATAACCGAGACCACCACGGTACTTGCCGGGGCCGCCGGAATCGATGGCCAGCCCGACTTTCTCGACCGCGACGGGAAACCGTTGCTCGATGAATTCCGCCGGAAGGTTTTTTGAATACGGTACGAGATCAACCGCATCCGTACCGTCGGCGTACGGCCGTGCTCCCGAACCGGCACCGAATATCTCGCGCATGAGGAACAGCTTGCCTTCGAGGTCCTCGCCGTACAGGCCGTAGATCTGGATGTTCTGCATGTCGGCGACGACTTCACCGTTGAAAGCCTTTGCCAGCGCAACGGTATAGGCGCTGATCATGCGCAACATGCACGTCATGCGCGAGACGACCGGCGCGGGAAATTCGGAACTCAGTATCGTGCGTTTCGGGATCCGGCAGCGGAACGCGTCCGTGACACCTTCGTTGATGATAATCCCGGGGATCTGCGCCTTGAAAAACGCGCCGAGCCATTTCGAATAGTGCCGTCCGTCGAGTGGCCAGTTGATCGGGCCTTTCGCCTGCGGCGCGGTGCCGTCGAAATCGAGCACCATTTTCTCCCGATACTTTCTGAGCGTCAGTTTCAGTTTGACCGGTTCGTCGAGGGTCAGGCCGTCGTTTTCGATAAAGTCCTCGCCGACGAATTCTCCCTCGGGAAAAAATGGCAGGCCTTTTTCGCGTACGACTTCGGCGCAACGTTCGATGATCTCGTAGAACGCCGCTTCAACCCGGTCCCCACCAAAACGTTCGCACAACTCGACGACGCGACGGCGGATGATTTCATTGGCGCCGACAAAAGCATCGACGTCGCCGCGCAGGTCTTCCGGGAACCGCGAGTTGCGCAAAATGATGTCGTAGAGCCCTTCGTTCAGGGAACCCCGGTCGTACATTTTGACCGGCGGACACAAGGTCCCTTCCTCGAATATGCTCTGCGAGGTATTCGGCCAGGACCCTGCCATGCGGCCGCCAACGTCGCTGACGTGACCGAAAATCTGGGCGAAGCCAATCAGTCGTTCGTCGAAAAATATGGGTGTGACAACGCAATAATCGGGGAGATGGCCGATCGTACCGGCCGATTCATAGACATCGTTGTAGATGAATACGTCACCGGGTCGAATTTCCTCGAGCGGAAATTTCATCCGGATAGGATCCGCCGTTGCGGCCCATGACACGCGCGACACCGACAGGCAGTCGAGCGTGTTCAGCGACGCGCGATAATCATGCTGCTCACGGATGATGGTCGAGCGCGCGGTCCGCTCGACGGCCGCCTCCGCTTCCATGACCGCGGCCTCGATTCCGCCATCGACGATATCGACGAGTATCGGGTCGAGATCCTGGCGCGTGTCGTTAATCCGCGCAAGATAAGCCGGGTCGCGTTCGACTTCGCCGTAGCGAAACGGCGCGTAGTCGGCGAATGCGCGTTCTTCGTCTTCTTTTGCGTAGTAAGCTTTTGAAAACGGCTGTTCGACACTCATGACATCGCCTCGGTTTGATCAGTCGTCGATTGGTTTGCGGGTCAGCACGAGGCTGCCCCATTCGTCGAGCCGTCCATCCCAGCCGGGATTGATCACCGTCGTCGAATCGTATTGCTCGACGATGGCCGGTCCCCGGATTTCATTGCCGGCCTCGAGCTTCGAGCGGACGTAGACGGGGCAGGTCACCTTGCCGCGACTCTGCGGGAAATTAACCGTCGTGGTGGCGCGCTCTGCCGCACTCGGGTCCGTGTCGCCGCCGGCTGCCGCCGGGATGCGTGGCCGCTGCAGCAACCCGAGCCCGGTGACCCCGACATTGACGATTTCGACGAGCTCGCGCCCCTCGTAGGAGTAACCGTAGAGATCCCGGTGTGCGCCGTGGAACGCGGCAAGGGCCGGTCCGATCCGTTCCTGCAACGGCCCGTCACCCTCGATCGGAACGCGGATTTCATAGGCTTGTCCACCGTACCGCATGTCGATAAAGTGGGTCAGCGTGGTTGCTTCCGGGGCGAAACCTTCGGCAGCGAGTCGCTCGGACACGCGGGCCTCGAGTTCGCCGAACTGTTGCCTTATTCGCTCGCGGTCGAGTTGATCTTCGCGCTGCACATCGGTGTGTACGAGATCGATTCGCACGTCGGTCAACAACAATCCGTACGCGGATGTCACCCCCGGGCTTGGCGGAATCACGACTTGTGTCATGCCGAGCCAGTCCGCGAGGTAGCACGCGTGCAGCGGGCCGGCTCCGCCGAAAGCAACGAGCGCGTAATCGCGCGGATCGCGCCCGCGTTTTACCGAGACCGTGCGAATACCGGCGGCCATGTTCTCGATGGCGATGCGTAGAATTCCGTCGGCGGCCTGGGCGAGATCGAGATCGAGCGCGTCGGCTATCGTACTGACCGCCGCGGTTGCACGCTCGGCATCAAGGGTGACACCACCACCCGCCAGGCTCGACGTCAACCGTCCGAGCACGAGATTCGCATCGGTAACCGTCGGTAGGTCACCACCGCGCCCGTAGCAAGCAGGACCCGGGTCGGCACCGGCACTGTCCGGCCCGACTTTGAGACTGCGGCCGCCAGCGAGCCATGCGATCGAACCGCCCCCCGCACCAACGGTATGGATATCGATCATCGGGGTTTTTACGTCGTAGATGTCGACCCGACCCTCTGTCAGCATTCGGGGTGCGCCGTCTTCGACAAGGCAGATGTCGGCCGAAGTGCCGCCGACATCGAAACAGATGATGTTCGGAAAACCACTCAGTTTGCCGAAATGACACGCCGCGATCACGCCTGCCGCCGGACCCGACAGCGCGGCTGCAATAGGCAACCGGGAAATCTCCTCGGCCTGGGCGAGCCCGCCGCTCGAACGCATGATGTAAAACGGCGCTTCGATTTTCCTTTCGCGTAAATGCCGCGCGAGCTTTTCATGATAGCTCGACAGCAGCGGCATCAACGCTGTGTTCAGACACGTCGTGTTCGTGCGTTCGTATTCCCGATATTCGCGCAGGATGTCCGACGAAATCGAGATAAAACACTCCGGATAAACTTCGCGTATGAGGTCGCGCACCTGCTGTTCGTGCGTCGGGTTGCGGTAGGAGTGCAACAGGGACACGGCGACGGCTTCGATGCCGAGTGCCTTGAATTCCGCGGCAAGCGCGCGCACTTGATCGGCATCGACCGCTTCGTTTTCCGTACCCGAGACATCGAGCCGCCCGCCGACTTCGCGCACGAGTTCGAGCGGCACGACGCGTTCGGGTTTGATCCACCAGGTAATGTCGCCGAATTCACCCGGTACGGTTTGCCGCGCGACTTCGAGCGCCTCGCGATATCCTCGAGTGATGATCAGGCCGAGTTGAGAGTACTTTCGTTCGAGTATCGCGTTCGTCGCGACCGTGGTGCCATGGAAAACTGCCCCGATGTCCGGCGCGTCGATCCCGCTCGCCGCAATGATGTGTTCGATGCCGTCGATGAAACCGTTCGCGGGATCCTCGGGGGTGCTCGGAACCTTGGCGAGGTGCAACTCGCCGGAATTTTCCTTCAGCGCGACGATGTCGGTAAACGTACCGCCGATATCGACGGCAAGACGCCAGGCCATGTGTCCTCTCCCCGGTTCACCTGCGGATCGCCGTCCCCGGCATCCGCGGCAACATTTCTTGAATCGTTTGTATCGCAGCCGCAATCGCAGCGAACACGAAGTGGCATTCGATTCTTAGTCTAAATACAAGTCCCTGTGCGGTACAACATTATCCGGGCGCAGACCCCGGTTCCTGACGCGTCATTATGAGATTCCCGCAGGGGTCGCCCTGGCCTTCCCAGTCGGGCGGTACGACGATCGTCGACTCGTATTGCTCGATGATGGCAGGCCCTGAAATCGTCGTGCCGTCAGCAACATCCGCACGCGGGTACACTGGCGTGATGCATGCCTCCGCGATGCCGAGAAACACCACCGCCCGCTCGCCGGGCGCGCTCGATTTCACCGGCGAAGGGATCGCGTGCGGCAACACCGGCGGTTGCCGCGACGCCCGGCCCGTAAGGCGAACGTTCACAATTTCCACGGCTTCATGATCGCGCCAGCTGCGTCCCGTCAGGTTTTCGAATTGCGTGTGAAAGCGCTCGACCGCATCTGCGAGCATGGGCCCGGGCGTCGCTTCCCCGGCGCACGCAACCGTCGTCTCGTGCGTCATGCCGGCGTAGCGGGCGTCGAACCGGAATTCGATTTTTCGATCGGCCGGGCGAATACCTTCATCCTCGAACCAGGCATTGCCGAGTCGTTCAAGCCGGGCGATTGCGGCGGCGAGCGCGGTGTCGGTGAGCTGTTCGTGCAGGCAACCGATCGGTTGCACGAACTCGCGCCGGATATCGGCCACGAGCACGCCCCAGGCGGCGGCAAGACCCGGTTGTGCGGGTACGATGACGCTGGACATGCCGAGCAGTCCGGCGACTTCCGCGGCGTGCAACGGTCCCGCGCCTCCCATCGCGAACAGTACGGAATCGCGCGGGTCCGTCCCGCGGCGGGCACAAACGCGGCGGATGGCGCCGCACATGTTGTGGCTCGCGATGTCGAGTATGCCGCGCGCCGTGGCCGCAGCATCGAGATCGCGGCTTTGCCCGAGCCGGGCCAGCGCTGCGTGCGCGCGCGTCGTATCGAGCGGTACCTCGCCACCCAGCAGTGCGTCGGGTAGACGGCCGAGTACGAGTTGCGCATCTGTCAGGGTGGGTGCCGCACCGCCGCCCGGGTAACACGCCGGCCCGGGTAAAGCGCCGGCGCTGTCGGGACCGACGTGCCAGCGTTTATCGGCCGCCGCGTGCGCGATCGACCCGCCACCCGATCCGATGGACAGAACATCGAGCATCGACGTGCGCACTTCGAAACCGGCAACGTCGCCGACGGTCGTCAGCGCGCATTCGCCGTCACGGATCAGCGCCACATCGGTCGAGGTGCCGCCGACATCAAACGTGACGAGATCGCGGTAGCCGCTCCTCGTACCCATCCAGCGTGCGCCGATGACGGCCGCGGCCGGCCCCGACAACGCCGTGCCGAGCGGTTCGCCTAATGCCGTTGCCGTGCCCACGAGTCCGCCGTGCGCCTGCATCAATCGTGTCTTCCCGCCCTCACCCGCATCGACACGGCCAAGGTGATCGCGCAGCAGCGGACGCAACGACGCATTCAGCACGGTGGCAAGTGTTCGTTCGTATTCGCGCAGCTCCGGCAACACCGTACTGGAAAGCACCACGGTAACCCCCGGCGCGGCGGTATCGAAAATCGCCTTGACGGCCTGTTCGTGGCCTGCGTTCAGGTAGCTGTGCAGCAACGAGACCGCGACGACTTCGAGTCCGGTCCCGTCGAATTCCCGTGCAAGCGCAGCGACTTCTTCCGGGTCGACCGGGCGCTGTTCGCTGCCGTCCGCAGCGAGGCGGGCGCCGACTTCGCGCACATGCTCCAGCGGTACGAGCCGCGGTGGCGGCGGCGCCGGCGAGATGGCATCCATCGCCGCCGGCAAACGCGCGGTTTCGAGCATTTCGCGAAAACCGGCCGTGACGATCAAGCCGGTCGGCGGCAGGTGACCGGTCAGCAACGCATTGAGCGCGACCGTCGTACTGTAGAGCAATTCGTCGCAGTTGAACGACAGCGCAGCATCCGCCGCTTCCGTATCGCCAAACCGCGGTAACTTCCGGGTCGTGACGACGCCGTCGCGATCGACGATCAATACGTCGGTGAACGTACCGCCGACATCAATGCTGACTACACGGGCTGCCGACACAGGGATGTAGGGACGATTCGGCTCGCGCTGCTCAGGCCAAATCCGGCCAGAGATGTGCCCATGGTTTTGCCTGTTCGAGCTGGGCTGCGATTCTGAGCAGTGTGGCTTCGTCACCGTAGCGCCCAATGCACTGGATGCCGATCGGCAAGCCCGACTCGTTCCAGCACAACGGCAGGGAAATGGCCGGCTGGCCGGTGACATTCGCGATCGAGGTAAACCGTGGATAGTGTTCCATCCGCTCGGTCGCCTGGCGTGGATGCTTCGGATCGAAATCAAACCAGCCGAGCGGCGGCGGCGGGCAGGTCAAGGTCGGCGTAAGCCACACGTCGTAGCGATCAAAGAACGGGGCGACTTCGCGCGCAAAGACCTGCATGTCGTGAACCGCGAGAAGAAAATCGGATGGGCGTGTCTGCGCGTCGACCGAGTACATCTTCCACGTGTGCCGCTCGAACATGTCGGGTTCGGCCTTGCGCCCGGTGCGCCGCTCCCAATCGCGGATCATCCACGCAACCATGCCGAGCCAGATCGTCGTGAAGAACCGGTGATAGTTATCCGTGTTGACGTCCGGCCGGGCCTCCTCGACGTCGTGCCCGAGGCTCTCGCACAGCGCGGCGATCTCGCGAACACTCCGACGGCAATCTTCGTGAACTTCGGTATCGATAATCGGCTGGTCGCTGAAGGCGATACGCAGGCGTCCCGGATCGGCGCCGACTTCCTCTGCGAATGGCCGTACCGGCGCTGGCGCGACGAAAGGAGCGCCGCTGTCCGGACCCGCGGTGACATCGAGCATGCGTGCATTGTCGAGCACTGTTCGCGTCACAACATGCTCCGAGAGCAAACCGGCAGCACCAACCTCGCCGTAATCCGGACCGAACGGATTGCGTCCGCGCGTTCCCTTCAGCCCGACGAGACCGCAAGCCGCGGCCGGGACCCGGGTCGAACCGCCACCGTCGTTCGCATGTGCAACCGACACCATGCCCGCGGCGACGGCCGCGCCCGAACCGCCCGAGGATCCGCCTGGTGAGCGGTCCAGGTCCCACGGATTCCGGGTGGGTCCGTACAGTTCGGGTTCGGTCGTCGGCTTCGAAGCAAATTCCGGCGAATTCGTCTTGCCACAGATAATGAAACCGGCGCGGCGGTAACGCGCAACGAGCTCCGAATCGCGGGGCGACACGTACCCCTGCAGAAATCGGGAGCCCTCCGTCATCGGCGCCCCGGCGTATTCGGCGAGTACGTCTTTCAGCAACATCGGCACGCCACTGAACGGCTCGTTCCCGTTCAGCGCCTTCACCGCGTCACGCGCCATGTCGAACATCGGGATAACGACCGCATTGAGGCGCGGGTTCAATGTTTCGATCGCACCGATCGCCGCTTCGACGAGCTCTCCGGCGGACACTTCCCCGCTTTTTACGAGCGCCGCCTGCTCGACCATCGTTTTGCGCATTAACTCGCTCATTGGCGTTCTCCGGTGATTGATTGTTAACGGTCGCGGGAGACGAGTACCCCGTCCGCAGTGAGCGCATCAATGCGTTCGGCGTCGTAGCCGAGTATATCGCCGAGTACCTCCGCGTTGTGCTGCCCGAGTGTCGGCGCGACGAGATCGAGGCGCTCCGGCTGCGCCGAAAAGCGCAGCGGAAACCCTGGCACCACAAGGTCGCCCATCACCGGATCGGTAATCTCCCGGACCATACCGCGCTCGCGAAAATACGGATGATCGATCGCCTCCGCGGGATCCATAACCGGCGAGGCGGGTACGCGATACTGTTCAAGGTGGTCGAGTACCTCGTCGTTATCGTTGAACCCGGTCATCCACTGTTCGATGATTTCAATCAGTTCTTCCTGCCGTTCGCCGCGCCCGGGCGAATCCGCGTAACGCGGATCGTTCTCGAGCTCCGGACGACCGATCGCCGCGCACACGTTCTTCCATTGTGGTTGCAGCGACAGGATGCAAATGTAGCCACTCGGCCCCTTGAACACGCCAAACGGGGCGATGAGTTCGTGATGCGCGCCCTGGCGATGCGGTCGGAATTTCCCCTTCGACAACGTATAGCCCTGCAGCGAAACATCGTGCATATGGAACATCGCGTCGACCATCGAGATGTCGAGCCACTGACCGACACCGGTACGCGACCGGTTGAACAACGCATATCCGATCGCGGAGAAGGCGTGGACCCCGCTGCTGACATCGGCAATGCCGATGCCCACGGGTAGCGGCGGGCCCTCGCGGTGTCCGTTCATGTGCATGATCCCGGAAAACGCCTGGGCAACCCAGTCGTAGCCGGTTTTGTGCGACAACGGACTCTCCCGACCGTAGGCCGATATCGACGCCATAATGACCTGCGGATTGATGGCCTTGATATCGGGCCAGGCGAGACCCTTTTTCTCCATCACCCCGGGACCAAAGTTTTCAACGACGACGTCAACGTTCTTGATCAACTCATGCAGGATCTCGTCGGCCCCGGGTTTTTTCAAATCGATCGCGAGGCTTTTTTTGCCCCGGTTCTGCTGAATGAAGTAACCACTGCGGCCGTCGTCTGCGATAGGAAGTCCGCGTGACGGATCGCCGCCGGGGGCAATTTCGACCTTGATGATTTCGGCACCGAGTTCCGCCATCAGGCGCCCGACGGTCGGACCCGCCAGGTATTGGGTGAAATCGAGTACCCGGATCCCCTCAAGCTGCAGCATGTCGATACCCTCCCGCGGCGCGCTGACTCAGTGAACGTCGAATGTAACACCGATCGCAATTTTTTTGTCCCGTGCCCCCGGGTCTGCGGCTGAATGCTTGCGGCGGGTTTGTATCCGCGGCATATAATCATCCGGGTTAACCCGAAGGAGCTTCTCACAATGAGTCAGTCCGGCCGCTATAGCCCACCCCCCCCGCAGGACGTGATCTACGGAAAACCCGTTGCCGACGCGCTGGCCGAAGAACTCGAACGCCGCGACGCAACACGCGTTGTGTTTGTTACGAATACGAGCCTGACCGGCGCCGGCGGCCTGGCGGAATCGGTCACCGCGGGACTCGGCGCAGCCTGTGTCGCCGAAGTCAGCGGCATACGCGCGCATTCGCCACGCGAAGACGTTGTCCGTATCACCGCGACGATGCGCGACAACGATGCCGATCTCGTCGTCGCTCTCGGCGGCGGCTCGGTCTGCGACGCAACGAAGGCAGCCTGCCTTGCATTGGCGAACGACGTACGAACCGTCGACGATATCGACAATATCCGGGTCGGCGAACCGGTCGAACCGGCGAATCTGCCCTACGTGTCGATACCGACAACCCTGTCTGCGGGTGAATACACGGCGATAGCCGGAGTCACGGACGAACGCATTCCGCGCAAGGAAGCACTGATACATCCAAGCCTGGCACCGGACGTGGTGATACTCGATGCGGCGATGACGACCGCGACCCCGCCGCGCCTTTTTTTCGGCACCGGGATTCGCGCGGTCGATCATGCCGTGGAAACGTGGTGTTCGATCAACGTGACGCCGTTGACCGAAGCAAGCGCGCTACACGCGCTCAGAATAATGCCGCAGGCCCTGGCGCGCGCAAAGACCGCACCCGGCGATCTGGAAAACCGGCTCGCCTGTCTCATCGGCGCATGGCTGTCTATCCAGGGTGTTGCGACCGGGGTCGACCTCGGCGCGAGCCACGGCATCGGACACGTACTCGGTGGAACCGCGGGCATGCCGCATGGTGAAACGTCGTGCGTGATGCTGCCGCATGTGCTGCGTTACAACGAATCCGTCAACGGTGAACGCCAGGCAATTCTGGCCGCGGCGATGGGGGATGCGACAACCTCCGCAGCCGACCAGGTTGCGGCGCTCGTCGCGAGCCTCGATTTGCCCGGACGCCTGCGCGACGCCGATGTGAGCGAAGCGATCCTGCCGACCATCGCCGAAGAGTCGATGCTCGACATGTGGATCCCGACTAACCCGCGTGCGATCAACGGACCGGAGGACGTGCTGCCATTGTTACAGGCGGCGTGGTAGATCTGTTGTGTCTGAGAGACGAATACAGACCTGTAATTTCAAACTGAACAAGGATTGAAACGATGAGCGAACCAGCTTCCGGAACCGACATCACTTTCGACGATATTCTCGCCATGTCCGAAGAACTTTCCGCACCCGGCGGCGGCCAGGGGCCTGCCGCCGATGATGTCAATTCACGGATCATTGCCGAGTTCCGCGGCAATGCCGGCCGTATTGCCGGCGACGTCGGCGTCGACAACGACCTCGTAATCGTTACGGTTAAAGGCGCTAAAAGCGGCAAGGATCGGATCATCCCGCTCGTCTATTTCGACGTCGATGGCCGCATCGTCATCATCGCTTCGATGGCGGGCGCGGCGAAGCATCCGACGTGGTACATCAACATGCGCGCAAACCCTGCGGTCACCGTCGAAATCGGGGCCGACACGTTCGCGGCCGATGCTGTCGAAATTACCGGCGCCGATCGCGATACCGTGTTTGCCACCGTGTGCGAACGCAACCCGGTATTTCAGCAATACCAGGATAAAACCGAGCGCAAGATTCCGGTCGTTGAACTCGTCCATCACGACTGGCCGACAACCGCCGAATAGCGGCCGTAGCCCGGTCACCGCAACAGCGATCACCTCAAAGGTAGTCCGACATGCTGGACGTCGATCCGAACCTGCGCCTGTGGGGCTGGTTTTTTCTCGTGTTCTACATCGGCGCGATGCTTGCGTTCGGCTACCTCGGTATGCGGCGGGTGCGCAACAGCGACGATTTCGCGACCGCGAGGGCCGGCTACGGGCCCGTGTTTCTGGCCTTTGCACTGACCGCGACCGCTGCGAGCGGCGGCACGTTTATAGGCATCCCGGCCATCGCTTACAAGAGCGGTTTATCGGCGCTGTGGTATGCGTTCGTCTATCCGCTCGGCGTCTATATCGGGCTCGCGATTTGCCTGCGCGGCATCCGCCGTGCCGGCGCAAGCTTCGGTACGCGTTCGATGCCGGAATATCTCGGCGATCGCTTCGATTCGGAAACTCTGCGCGTGTGCGTATCCCTGTTTTCGATGCTGCTCCTGTTCTATCTCGCGGGACAACTACTGTCCGGCGCGATCATGTTCAACAAAATGATGGGCATCGACCTGCTGCCGGCGCTCGTCGTCACCGCGGTGATCGTAATGGTGTACATCGTGATCGGCGGAGCGCATGCGGACATACTCACCGATGGTGTTCAGGGCGCGCTGATGCTCGCGCTCGCGCTCGCGGTGACGGTGATGTTTTTCACCGGTTTTGGGGTCGACGGCGGACTCGCCGGACTGCTTGCCAATCTCGAGGCTCAGGATCCGGGTCTGGTCATGGTACTGAGTCCGACGAGTACGATCCTGAACTCGTGGTGGGATGTGTTTGCGATCTTCGTTATGCATCTGCCACTCGGACTGCTGCCGCACGTGGGTAACAAACTGTGGGCGCTTAAAAGCGATCGCGACCAGGTGAAGTTTATTTCGATCGCGTTCGCGTTCGGCATGGTGCTGCCGGCGATTGCATTCGGCGGCATACTCGCGCGGGGCGTGCTCGGCGACGGCCTAATGGTGGATGGCGCGAGCGCGAATGACGCGATCCCGGCATTGTTTATCGCCGTGTTACCGGCCTGGCTCGCCGCGCTCATCGGCGCCGGCGTCCTCGCCGCGATCATGTCGACGGCCGACGGTCTCGTCGTGTCTACGTCGCAGGTGTTCGCGAATGATATTTACCGCCGTACGATCGCACCCCGTCTCGCTTCGAAACCGTCGAATGCAACGGTCGACCGGGTGTCGTTGATCATCAGCCGCATCGCCTCGATTTTTATCGTGGGCGCCTCGATCTGGCTCGCGTGGGTCTCACAAACGATGAATGTCGCCATCCTGATCGCCGCGGGCGTGGGCGGCATGATCGCCGCGACGGCCGGCCCGATATTCACCGGCATACTGTGGCGGGGTACGACGAAGGCCGGCGCACTCGCCGGGTTCGCGACCGGCGCGATCTCGTTCATCGCGACGAAATTCGGATTCATTGACGCCGGGTGGTTCAGCGGTAGCGCGTTGGAGACCGCCGGCACGTGGCTCGCGGATCAGGCCCCGAATCCGTTCGCCTGTGGGGCGATTGGCGCGATCGTATCGGTCGCGACTGTCGTCGGTGTCTCGGTCGTGACGGAACGCCCGAGCCAGGCGCATCTCGACCGGGTATTCGCGACAGATTCCGGATCAGTGTAGCGCGCGACCCGTCAGCTTCTCTCGCGCAGCAGCGGCGACGGCCGCATCGTCCGTGATGTGGCGAATGATCTCGTGCAACTTCTTCTCGGCCGTATCATTCCCGACCTGGCAGGTGCCCGCGTTGAGATGCCCGCCGCCGCCGTAGCTCAAACACAACTCGCCAATGTTTACATCGCAAGACCGGTTCAGGATCGACTTGCCGATGGCAAATACGGTGTTCTGGCGTTTCAGACCCCACATCACATGCATAGATATATTCGTCTGCGGAAACAACGCATAGATGACGAAACGGTTCACTGCGTAAATCGTCTCTTCGTTGCGCAGATCGAGCACGATCAGGTCATCATATATCGTCGAGCATCGCTGAATTTGTGCCTTTCCTTGTTCTTCCTGTTCGAGATACAGCAGCACGCGTTCACGCACGTCGGGGAGCTCGATGATCTCTTCGATCGACAAGGTCCGGCATTTTTCGATCAAATCCATCATCAGCTGGTAGTTCGAGATGCGGAAGTTACGAAACCGGCCCAGCCCGGTGCGTGCGTCCATCAGGAAATTCAGTAATACCCAGCCGGTCGGGTTCAGTATTTCTTCGCGCTTGAAGCGAGCGGCATCGGCCTTGTCGACGGCGTCCATCATGTCGGCCCATTCGACCGGGAAACGCCCACCCCCGCCGTAATACTCGTAGACGACACGGGCGGCGGACGGCGCCGCCGGATCGATAATATGATTGTCGGCGAGTTCCGTGTTGCGCACGGTTTCGCTCAAATGATGATCGAACACGAGATGTGCGGTAGCCACGTAAGGCAGGTTCGTCGTGATGTCGCGATCGGTGATTTCAATCTTGCCGTCCTGCATGTCCTTCGGGTGGACGAACAGAATGTCGTCGACCATGCCGAGTTCCTGCAGCAATACGGCGCAGACGAGGCCGTCGAAATCACTGCGGGTAACCAATCGGAATTTTTCGTCGCTCATGCTCGGCCTCCAGGCTCATCAGGGTTCGGCGCAAGCGGGCGCCACGGCGTTATGCCCGTCTACCCGGATAACGGCCTGTCGGTAGGAACCTTAAGCGACAGGGAGGGGGTCGCGAACGGAAATGAAGGCGACTCATCGGAATCGAGCCACGGGTGAGTTTGTCGCAAGACAAATGCCGTTATTCGCACCTTCGAGTCACCCATCTCAACGCCGGGACGGACCGATGACCGGCCGCCGGGGCGAGACTACCGGAACTTGCCCCCGCGGCAGCCGTTCAGACGATAATTGCGACCTTCAGCATTAACCTGCAGATGTCACATCCACCGCCGACGAAGGTTTCGCTCAGGGCTTACGAAACAGCAGCGTCATCCGGGTCGACTCCCCGATTGCACGATAGCGTTCCGCGAGTTCCGGATTGTCACCGGAGGTCGCCAGGGTCGGCGGCAGTCTCCAGACAAAGTCGTCTACGGTCGGCTGATCCGCCGGGTTGAGATTGACATCGCTCGCGCCAACGAATTCGAAACCGGCAGCCGTCAATTGTTCGATGACGAAGCTTTTCTTCAGATAACCGTTGCTGCCATTGGCCCACGCGTCATCCGCATCCTCGGCGGCGACATGCTGGACGACCCCGATGATCCCGCCCGGCTTCAGCGCGCGGCGCGTTTCCGCGAGCGCGGTGGTCAGATAGCCGCCATCGTGCTCGAAACGAGCGAGATTGTGTAAGGCGCGAATAAACAGCACCGCGTCGACCTGGCCGTTCAGACTCGCCGGCATCGATCCGAACACGAAGGCACTCACCTCGGCACCGTTCTTGCCACGCCAGCTTTGTGCTTCAGCGGGCCACGTCGTCGTCCAGGTTTTTTTCTCTTCGATCTGCGCGTCACTATAGAAATTGAATTTTGGATACATATCGAACGCGTAGTCGACTCCGGTCAGGTGGCCGTCGGAGCCCAGCAGGGGTAGCAGTATCGCGCTGTACCAGCCGCGCCCGGGAAATGCCTCAATCACGTTCATACCTGGCTCGATGCCGAAGAACGCGAGTGTCTCGGCCGGATGTCGCGCGCCGTAGCGGGCTTTCTTCGCATCCGGCTGGGCGGCGAGTACGCTGTCGAGCGTGCTGCCGGCAAATGCGCTCGCGCTCGCAAAGCCAAGCAGGGCGGACAGCAGCCAGATTCCTGAAATTCGTGCACTCATGGTGGGGGGTTCCTTATCTAATGGCGGTGACAGTAGTCTGTCATTATTCCACAGAAGTGCGATCCTGCCGCAACGACGCAACCGCGCTCGACGATAACGCCAGCGAGATTCAACCGAGAGGAACATTATGGACATCAGGAATAAAATCGCCGTGATTACCGGTGGCGCAACCGGGATCGGCGCAGCGCTCGCGCGGCGCTTTCACGCTGACGGCGCGAAAGCCGTCGTGGTCGCCGGACTGCAACCGGATTTGCTCGAGGGTGTCGCCGCCGACACCGGTGGCCTCGCCGTTCCGTGTGATGTCACGAACGAAGAAGAAGTACGCGGTCTCGTCGAGCAGGTTGAAAGGGATGTCGGCCCGATCGACATCTTCTGTTCGAACGCCGGCATCGCGCGCCTCGGTGATGAAGACGTGCCGAACGAGGAGTGGCAACTCAATTTTGACGTTCACGTGATGGCGCACGTCTACGCCGTACGCGCCGTCGCGCCGTTGATGGCCGCGCGCGGAAGCGGTTATCTGATCCATACCGCGTCGGCCGCCGGCCTGTTGAGCCATATTCAATCGGCAACGTATTCGGTGAGCAAACATGCGGCCGTCGCATTCGCGGAATGGGTGGCAATCAAGTACCGCGACCAGGGGATCCGCGTGTCAGTGCTCGCACCGCAGGCCGTGCGCACCCCGATGACGGACCGGCCCGATGGCGCGGCGGTGGCCAGTCGCGACGGCATGATCGAACCGGAGCAACTCGCCGATTGCGTCATCGAGGGCATGGCGCGAGAGACCTTTCTGATGCTCCCGCATCCGGTCGTGCATGACTACATGGTGCGAAAAACGGCCGATGTCGACCGCTGGATAGAAGGCATGAGTCGGTGGCGGGCGAACGCGGGGCCGGCACAGTAGTGCATCGCCTTCGTACGCCCGTCTGTCAACGGATTTAACACGTGCAGAAAAGCTGAAATAACTTTTATTTCAATAAGTTCCAGAACAATCGTCATCCTGAAACAGTTGCTAACACGGTAAATCCGTCAACATCCGTTACAGTAATTGTCCGATGCTGCAGGGCAAAGACCGAATCGACACCTATCCCCTTGACTGATAAGGGGTTAGTTTTTACTGGCACGATTCCTGCCACTGCAATTTTACGAGCGCCACCGCCCGGCCGTTAAGCTTGGCGGTCGAACCAGGCAACGGGCATCATTGCAGGAGCAGACAGTGACAGCGACCATTCGAACGACCGCCATCGCGTTACTTTTCGCGCTGACGAGCCATGCAAAAGCCGCCGAAATGACAGTCTTCGGTGATTTCGACGACTTTTTCTCCCCGCTGTCCTATACAAGCGCGACCCCACACGATCCGGGCTTTTTCTTTCTGTTCGATGCGGGCGTTATGGGTATTCCGAAGTTCGATCCGGGCGTTGGTATGCTGACCGACATTACCGTTTCGGTGGACCCTTTAAAGCCTATTTCATTTGACATCGGCGGGGATTTCGATGCCGCGCAAGCCGACACTCTGTCCGCTTTTACGAGTTCGGTTTCACTCTTCGGCGATTTTGGCGTGTACTACGAAAGTGGCGGCATATTTACGGTGATGGGCGACGTATTTTCCATTTCCGCCGGATGTGGGGGAGCAGCAATGGACCCCGACGGCGGCTGCGGCGACATGGCACCGGCGGCAAGCGATAGCGCAGGCCCGCCTTTCGGGCCGACTTCTGTCTTCGAACTATTCGGGTCAGACTCGATTTTCGCTGACGTGGACATGGGGGATTTCGTCGGTCCGGGCGAAATGGTTGATTCCCTGTTGGTTGGTATGTTCATCGAGACGACTGCGATGTTTGTCAACGACAACGTATCGCTAAGCACACTCGACGTCTTCTACGACATCTTCGCGGCAGGGTCGGGAATGGATGACGTCGTTGCAGTCACATATACGTACACGCCGGTCCCGTTACCCGCGGGAATTCTGCTGCTCGGGCCAGCGCTCGGCTTAATTGCCGGATCGCGCCGTTTAACCTGACAGCCAAACTATGGTGAAGCGAGGCGGTGACTAACGTCGCCGCTTCCCGGTCCCTCCCGCCGGTTCGGGAGCCTGCTCAAACATCCTGTTGATCCAGTACCCCGGCGAAATCGTCTGCCGCACCCTGCTGCGAATTTTCCGATAACGAGAAACCCACACCCGCGCGCGGCATCCGGCCCAGTGCCACTTCCGGCGGCACGATCTCGCGCCCGAGGTCGTCGGATTCCGGATCAGAGAAATACCCGAGCGCGTAATTGCCTTGCGTGTAGCCAAGCAATTCCTGCAGCGCCGGATCAAGATCTTTCGCGATGTGCGCCGGACACGACAGGTACTGGTTTTCTTCCTGCCGCAGCCAGCCGAGGCAATAGGTGATATTGAGGCCGAGCCGTGCGGCCGTCGACGTATTCTCACCGCCGCTGTGCAGCACGCTGCCCGTGTAGAGCAGTACGCTGCCCGCTTCCATTTCGGCGAACGTCATTTGCTCCGGGTCGGCACGTTGTTCCCAGTTCCACCGGTGGCTGCCGGGAACGACCCGGGTCGAGCCGTTCTCGAACGTGAAGTCAGTGAGTGCCCACATTGTGTTGAGCTGCGGCTCGATGCTGAGCGGCAAATGCGTACCCCAGGCCAGGCGATCGCGGTGCAGGGTCTGTTTGCCCTGGCCCGGGTGGATGCGAATGGTCTGCGTCAGGTGCAGGATGACCCGTTCCGTATACGGCGCCAGAAACGAGTTCGTCGCATTGAGAATCGTGTCGTGCATGACGAGATCCCGGCACAGCAGCGAACGCGCCACGAGCGCACCGGTACGCTGGGTATGCTGACCGGTAAAATCATCCCGACCCATCGGCGTGCGGTCGATGTACGGCTGCAGCTCCGTGGTCAGCCGGCCAACGAACTCCGGTGCGGCAGCCTGGGCGAGTATGACCGCGCCATCGCTTTCGAGCGCCGCCTGGATCGATGTGTTGTCCGCATCGCCGGGGAGTGTCTGCAAGTTCATGGGCTACCTCTCGTGTCGGATTTCGCCGGACCGCAATTGTACCGTACTGGTTAACGATCAGGCCGGATCACCCGCGATCCCTTCGAACCACGGCAACACGATATTCTCATTAATCGAATACGTCAGTGCGTGGCCCCAGTCCGGGAGTTCCGTGTACGTCAGCTGATAGCCGAGGGATTCGAGCAGATCGTTCGTCGAACGGATCGTCTGCACGGGAAAAATCGCATCGTGTACACCGTGCACGACATGGAATGGCAGGTTCACCCCGCGATGCTCACGCAGCAATGGGTCCACGGCCGGACTGAGAACGCCGGCAATCGGCGCGCACGCACGAAAGCTGTCGGGATGGTTCAACCCGATCAGGTAGCTGAACGTCCCCCCGTCGGAGAGACCGGTGACGAGTATCCTCGAGCGATCGATCGCGACCGAGCCGGCGACCGCTTCGATCATGGCGAGTACGGATTCGGTATCGAGTGCGGGTTGCATAATCGACCAGGTCAGGCCAAAGGATTTCGGCGACAACACGACATAACCGCGGCTGCGTGCCGCGCGCAACCACGTCCACAGGTATTCATCGCCGCGGCCGTGACTGCCGTGCAGGCACACGACCATCGGCCATGTGCGCGAGGCATCGTAATATTCCGGTACGTACAGCGAGTACTCGCCACGGCCGTCGGCAACACCATGATGAGAAATTCCGGTCGCGGGGTTATCGGATGCGGGCGGGATCGTGTCGTCAAAACGAAAGTAGGCTTCGACGGTGGGCAGTTCGTCCCGCGCTTTATAGAGCATTTCGAGTGCGCGGCATTGCTGACCCCGGCTCGACAGGTAGGCGGTGGCGAAATCCGGCCACGCGCGATCGAGGCAAAACATGCCGTATGCGTTATTGAGATGGACCAGCGCGCCGAGCAGTACCGCGCGCTGCGCGGGCGCATCGCGAGCGTCGTCTTCGAGATCGCGGCCGGCCACATTCAGTTCATCGCCGACGGCGGCACGCAGGCGCTCACGGGTATCCGCGATTTTCTGAAACAAAATGGTTTGTTGCGCGCCTTCAAAGGCGCGCAGGAAATGGACGATAGCGCGCTCGGCTGCCGCGTAGCTGCCGGATCGTTCCGGAATCGATCGCGTCATGCGCATGCCCCTGTCAGTTCACAACCGGACCACCGGGTTTGCCGAACAACCGGGCGGCCGTCGACACAAGTGTACAACGATAGCCGCGGCTTCGGCGTGCAGTTTAGACTGTCGGCAATGCCGGAAGTCCGTTTCCCCGCAGGCGGAAGCGGCGGTGACCGGTCGCGCCGATTAACCCCCGTCAGCCGGGAAGCCGACATGTTTAACGTCCACCTCAAACTGATCGCCATGGGTTTGCTGTGGGCGACGTCCTACCCGCTCGGTCGCTACCTCGCGGAATACGAAGCGCCACAGGCGCTGGTCGTCGTGCGTACGTTCATCGCGTTCGTGTTTCTCATGATCATCGCGCTGCGGCGCGGTGACCTGCGCATCGATTTTACCGCTCCTGTCATAGGCCAGTTACTGTTGCTCGGGGTGTGCGGTTTCTGCTTGCATAATTTCTTCATGTTCGAAGCACTCGAGCACACACAGGCGAACACGGGCGCCGTGATCAACGGCGCGATCCCCGTCATCGTGATGCTGCTCGATTACGTCGTGTTCGGGCGCACGATCGCGCGCTGGTCGGTACTCGGGGTCGCGGTGAGTTTCTGCGGCGCCATCATCGTCGTGACGCATGGCGATGTCACGAGCGTATTCAGCAGCGGCATCGGTTATGGCGAATGTCTGTTCCTGATCGCGATCACCGGCTGGGCCGGATACACGATCATTGCGCGGCCGTTGCTCGAGCGCTATTCCGTACTGGCGGTAACCGCTTACGCCTGCCTTGCCGGCGGCATCCTCATGACGCCGCCGTTGATCTGGAACCTCGATGCGGCGCTCGTGATGCTCTCCGATCCGGTCATCGTCGGTTTGCTCGCCGCGCAGGGCATTCTCACCATCGGCCTTGGCTTCCTGTGGTACTACGAGGGTGTACAGACACTCGGGCCGATGAACGCCGCGGCGTATATCAACCTGATCCCGATATTCGGGGTTGCGCTCGCCGCGATCACTATCGGCGAGATCCCCGATGTGGCACTGCTCGTGGGCGGGACGCTGGTCGTCGGCGGATTACTCGTCGTCAATCGCGCGGAACTGAAACGTCAGTCTGCGCAGGCGGCGAACTGATGGCGCCCGATAAATCACGGGGCCGTTGCTGCGGCGACGGCTCACAGCCATACCGCTCGACTACGATAGCCTTTACTATCGGCAGATAGTGCCCCACCGAACCTCGATGAGGAGTTGATCATCATGAACAAGCTGTTGGTGTGCGTCGTCCTGCTGATTGCCTCGCTGCTGCAGGGTCCGGCGTTTGCGGAGGAAGCGAAACCGCTCGAACTCGAAGTCTTTATGAGCTCCGAAGACCACATGGGGCTCGGCGTGGCCTCGGCCATTGTCTATGGCGAAAAAGACGCTGTATTGATCGATGCGCAATTCACGCTGTCGAACGCATATCGGCTCGTCGCCGAGATCATCGAGACAGGGCGCGATCTGAAAACGATCTACATTACCCATGTCCACCCGGACCATTTCATGGGGTTACCGGTGGTCAAGCGAGCGTTCCCGCAGGCGCGCGTCGTTGCATTGCCGACGATCGCCGACGACGTGAACCGAAGTTTCGATTTCAAACTCGAATACTGGGGTAACAAGGTGCTTGGTCATAATGGCGCAAAGACAAAGGTAGCGGTCGAAGCACTCACCGAGCCCGTGATCATGCTCGAAGGCCGGCGGCTCGAAATACTCGGCCCGTTTCACGCGGATGCGCCGAATTCGAGCGCCGTATGGATCCCGTCGATCCGGACCGTCGTCGCGTCCGACGTAATTTATGACCACGCCCACGTGTGGTTGTCGGCCACGAAAACGCCGGCGATGATGCAGGAGTGGCTCGACGTCCTCGACCGCCTCGACGCATTGAAACCCGTTGTCGTGGTGCCTGGTCACGCGCCGTCTGCCGAGTACTTGTCGCCCGCCTCGATCGACTACACGCGGCGTTACATCGAAACGTTTCGCGAGGCGATGAAAACAAGTGAGGATTCAACGGCATTGAGGGCCGAGATGAACCGAATCTATCCCGACGCGGCAATGCCTTTTTGCCTCGAATACAGCTCGAAGATACTCAAAGACGGTTGGACGTGGGAAGGGCAGTGGCCGGCGTCACTGCGCGATATGAAGGTGACGTACTGAACGGCGCGCAGTAACGGCAGGTAGCGCACGAATCGATGCGGTCGGCCTCTGTTAATTCGCACACGACGGGGACGGCGTTTACCTGACGTCCGATTCTCGCTGCACGGCTGCGGAGGACAGATGCCAACTGAACGACAGGAACGCGGCGGCACATCGTGCCGTCGAGGAGAACAACATTGAGCAAACAGACCGAAGACGCCTATCACAAGATCCGCACGGCACCGTCGGCGACACCCGGCGGGTGTCCTGTCGATCACGAATTCACCCCATTCGACGCCGACTATCTGAAAAATCCTTACCCGCACCTGGAGCACTACAACGCGGAGCAACCGGTTTTCTACGCAGAAAAACTCGGCTACCTCGTTGTAACCCGAATGGAAGACGTGCTCGAAGTGTTCAAGCAACCGGAAATATTTTCCTCTGAAAACGTGCAGGACCCGGTCTTTCCCGTGTGCGAACACGCGGCGCGCGTGCTCGATACGGACGATTACAACCCCGTCGCGGTGATGTCGAACAAACAACAACCCGATCACACGCGGATCCGCAAGTACACGCGTGAAGGGTTTTCCGGTCGACGCATGAAAATCCTCGAACCGTATATTCGCCAGCGCAGCCACGAGTTGATCGACGCAATGCTCGAACGCGGCGGGCCGGTCGAGTTCGTCAGCGCCTTCGCGCATCCGCTACCCGGCCAGATTATTTTTCGTTTTATCGGGTTCCCGGACACCGATGACGAGCAATTAATCTACTGGACATCGAACCGTCTCGCTTTTACCTGGGGCAAGCCAACCGACGAGGAACAGGTAGAAATCGCAGAAAACATGCTGCGCTACTGGCGCTACTGCCGGGAATTCGTCGCCTTGCGGCAACGCGAACCCGCCGATGACCTGACCTCGGAACTGCTCGCCGCCCATGCGGCAAACCCGGATGACCTGGCTTACCGTGAGGTCGAGTCGATCATTTACGGACTGTCGTTCGCCGGGCACGAGATCGTGAGTAATTTCATCGCCAATACAATGCTCAGCCTGCTGCCCAACCGGGATAACTGGAACGCAATCCGCGCGGACCACTCGTTAATCACGAATGCTCTCGAAGAAGTGCTGCGTGTTGATTCGCCGCAGACGAGCTGGCGTAGGGTGGCGCGTGTCGATACGCAACTCGCGGGTATCGACATTCCGGCGGGAACGCAGATATTTTTGAGCCTCGGCGCGGCGAATCATGAAGCGGCCGAATTTGCCGACCCGGCGACGTTCGATATGCAGCGCGAAAACGCGCGCAAGCACATCTCGTTCGGACACGGTATTCATTTTTGTCTCGGCGCGCGCCTCGCCCGTCTCGAAGGGCAGATCGCCGTCGAAGCACTCGCCGACAGAGTCCCGTCGCTGCGCCTCGTGCCGGATCAATCGTTGCGGTTTTCACCGAACATGACGTTCCGTGGCCCGGCCGAACTGTATGTCGACTGGGATGCCTGAATGAAGTCGATATCGAATGCTGCTCAGTAACCGGCCGAAGGCTTGTCGGTCGTATTCGCGGAACCTGACCGGAACGTGTCGACGATGTTGCGGGTACCCGTCGCCAGCACGACGGTATCGACCCCGGCGCCGATGAAATGCGCGCCCGCCTCGCGGTAACCTTCGGCGAGTACAGGATCGAGACACATCAGGCCCGCGTACTTTCCCGCCGCGTTGATGCGGCCAAGCCCATCATTGATCCTGGCAACGACTTCCGGGTGTCCGGCTTCGCCGGGATAACCCATCGATGCTGACAAATCCGCAGGACCGATAAACACCCCATCTACCCCGTCGACGGCGAGAATTGCGTCGAGGTTGTCCATCGCGCTCGTCGTCTCGACCTGAACGATGAGACAGATTTCCGCGTTCGCCTGATGCAGGTAACCGGGTATCTGGTTCCACCGCGCGGCGCGCGCCAGCGCCGTACCAACCCCGCGTTGACCCGCCGGCGGATAGCGCAGCGCCTTAACGATAGCCGCGGCCTGGTCCGCGGTGTCGACCATCGGCACGAGGAACGATTGCGCGCCGATGTCGAGCAGCTTTTTCAGCAAAGCGGGATCGTCATTGACCGGGCGCACGATCGTGGCGACGTCGTAGGCTGCGAGGACCTGCAGGTGCACGAGTATGTCGCGCACGTCAAATGGTGCGTGCTCGTGATCGATCAATAACCAGTCGAACCCCGCGCCGGCCGCAATCTCGGCCGCACTACTGTCGGGCAGACCCAACCACAAACCGTACTGCGTATCCCCGCTCGCGAGGCCGCGTTTGAATCGGTTCTTCGTTAATTCCATCGCTACTGTCCGCTAATCGAAAGTGAACGTGATTTCGCCGAGCTCGCGGTAATCGGCGCGCACCCGGTCGCCCGCATGGATACTGACGGGGCGCGTGAACGAACCTGACAATATCAACTGTCCGGGTTCGAGCCCGATCCCGTGCGGTGCAAAACGCTTGCATACCCAGCGAATGCCGTGCGCGGGATGATCCATCACGCCGGCGCCAAGCCCGGTTTCCTCGATCACGTCGTTCAGGTAGAACAGCGCGCCAGCCCAGCGCAGATCGATATCGGATGGTCGCACACGAACGTCGCCGACGATCACCCCGGCATTGCCGGCGTTGTCTGCAATCGTGTCGAATACCTTGCGTGTATAGCCGGTTTCCGGATCGGTGCGAAAACTGCGTGCCGCAATCAGTTCGAGGGCCGGAACGACGTAGTCGGTCGCGGCCATTACCTCTTCCAGCGTCACCTGCTCGCCGAATAGCGGGGATTTGAGCACGAACGCAAGTTCGACCTCGAGCTTCGGATCGGTAAAGTTGCTCGCCGGTATTCGGCCACCGTTCGCGAACATCATATCGTCGAGCAACACGCCGTAGTCGGGGGTGTCGATGTTCATCGCGAGCTGCATGGCGCGCGAGGTCAGGCCGATCTTGTAACCCGAGACTTCGCGGCCCTGCGCGCGTTTCAGATCGACCCAGCCTTTCTGAATCGCGTACGCGTCGTCCATGTCCATGTTCGGGTAGGACAGGGTCAGCGCGGGAACCTGGATGCGGTTCTGTTCTGCATCGTGCAATGTCGTCACGGCCGCATCGATTTGTTCCGGTGTCATCATTACACTGCCCGAATATTCAGGCCGACGGCAAGACCGGAAACACGGCATTGATCTGCCCCGTACCGGAGCTGCCGAAATAGGGCGTGAGGATTTCGACCTTGCCGGCATAATCATCCCAGCCGAGTGCACCGAGCAGCATCGCGGTATCGTGCATAAATCCTTCGCCGTGACATTTTTCCGCGTATTCCGGCAGCATGTCGGTAAACGTCTTCCAGTCACCGCTCTTCCACAGTTCGATCACCTGGTGATCCATTTCCTCGAGGAACGGAGACCATACCTTGTGCAGATATTGTTCTGATACGCCGTTCTGGGCGAAGCGATGCGACAGGGAACCGGAGGCGAATACCGCGACCTTACCGTCGTAATCGCGCTCGATCGCTTCGCGTATCGAGCGCCCCAGGGTTGCGCTGTCGTTGAGGTCGTGCACGGTACACAGCGCGGACACGGAGACAACCCTGAACGCGCCGTCGTGGTTCATGTAACGCATCGGTACGAGAGTCCCGTATTCAAGCGGCAGGCTCGTCGCATTGTGGGCGCGCGTGTGAACCCCCGCGGCGGTTGCGGCAGCCGCCATGAGATCGCCAAGCTCTGCATTGCCGTCGTATTTGTACGGCAGGTTTTTGATGAAATGCGGTAGTTCGTTACTCGTATAAAGGCCTTCGAAATGTGGCGCACTGTTGATGTGGTAACCGGAATTCACAAGCCAGTGCGAATCGAACACGACAATCGTATCGACCCCGAGTTCGTGACAACGCCGGGATATCTCATGGTGACCCGCAATCGCCGCGTCGCGGCAGCCCTTGTGCGGCCCGTCCTGCTCGGAGAGGTACATCGACGGCACGTGCGTGATTTTTGCGGCCAGAGACAGTTCGCCCATCGTCCCACTCTCCCGTTAGCGTCCGAGTACCGGTACGTTGTGCGTATCGTGCGCGACACAGACGTTTTTCGTTTCCATATAAAAATCGAAGCTGTAATCACCGCCGTCGCGACCGATTCCGCTCATTTTCATGCCGCCGAACGGCGACGGCAGATTGCGGTTGTTCTCCGAATTGAACCATAACATTCCGGCGTCGATCCGTTTCGCGAGGCGCATGACCCGGCCACTGTCACGCGTCCAGACATACCCGGCAAGCCCGTACGGTGAATCATTGGCAATAGCGACGGCTTCGTCTTCCGTAGCGAACGGAATCGCCGTCAATACCGGACCGAAAATCTCTTCGCGTGCGACCCGCATCGTATTGTCCGCCTCGGTAAACAAGGTCGGTGTGAAATAGTTGCCGGGTCCGAGATCGCTGCACGGCTCACCGCCGAAGGCGATCGTCGCGCCGTCGGCGCGTGCGGCGTCCACGTAGCTCAGTACTTTCTCGAAATGCCCCTTGTGCACGAGCGGGCCGACCTCCGTATCCGGATCGAGCGGATGACCGACCGTCAGCTTCGCGACCCGTTCGCGCAGTGCGTCGAGAAAACGATCGCGGATTCCGTTTTGTACGATGAGACGGGAACTCGATGTGCAGCGTTGTCCGTTGAGGCTGTAAATCATGAACACCACTGCATCGAGAGCGCGGTCGAAGTCCGCGTCGTCAAACACGACGACCGGATTCTTGCCACCGAGTTCGAAATGGACGCGTTTCAGCGTGTCCGCACCCTGGCGCATGATATGGCTGCCGGTCGCGCCTTCGCCGACGAGCGCGACGGCCTTGATCGCCGGATGCTCGGTCAACCGTTTACCGGCGACTTCGCCGAAGCCGTTCACGGTGTTCCACACGCCTGCCGGAATACCGGCCTCGGCACTGATTTCGGCCAGGATCATCGCCGTGAGCGGACTCAGTTCGGCGGGCTTGTGGACCACCGTACAACCGGCTGCGAGTGCCGGTGCGATTTTCCAGGTCGACAACATAAACGGCGTGTTCCATGGCGTGATAATACCGACGGGCCCGATCGGAGTCCGCAACGTAAAATTCGTGTGCTGATCCTGGTAGAGCGCCTGACCGTTACGCGCCTCTGGCGCCTTGTCGGCAAAGAAACGAAAATTCGCCGCGCCGCGCACGGCTGCCTGTTTCATGAAACGAATCGGTTGCCCGCAATCCATGCTCTCGACGAGCGCGATTTCCTCGGCACGCGCGACGATCAGGTCCGCGAAATGATGCAGCAATTCGCGCCTTGCCGCGCCGTTCATGTCGCGCCACTCGAGGAACGCCGCCTGTGCGGCTTCGCACGCTGCGTCGACATCTGCAGCCGTGCCTTCAACGACCTGTCCGAGTGAACTGTTATCGACAGGCGTGAGATTGTCGTAGGTGACGCTGCCGTCCGGCACCACGGATACACCGTTGATGAAATGCCCGGTGGGCGCACTTTTATAGCGCTCGAGAAACGGCGCCACCGTACTCAGATTCGATTCGCGGGCAGACATGGGACACTCCGAATTTATTCACTAAAAAGATAACGTGTTAAATATATTAAGTCAACGACAGTTCGTTGTGGTTTTCGCGAAACTCGGCATTTTTGGGATATTATTAGCGATACTGGCTCAACCGGGGATACTCCGCACGACGGGTTGATGCGGAGCCGGAATCGACTTAGTATTTAACGTGTTAACCTAAAGGAACAACCGAATGCGCGTGTGTACATTCTCGATCGAACAGAAACTCTCGTGGGGAATCGCGACCCGGGACGGCATTATCGATCTCGGCGCCCGGCGCGGCGACAGCCTGATCGACACGCTGCGCGCAGACACGCTCGGCCAGGCGTTCGAGGATGCGGCCGGGCTAAGTCCTGATCACGCTGTCGATGCGGTCACGTTGTTGCCGCCGGTGACGAATCCGGAAAAGATCTGCTGCATCGGCGTCAATTACGCAAACCGCAACGCGGAATACAAGGACGGTTCGGCCGAACCCGAATGGCCAAGCCTGTTCATGCGTGCGCCGGATTCGTTCACCGGCCATGAAGAGCCGCTGTGGCGTCCGCCGGAATCGCACCAACTCGATTACGAGGGCGAGATCGCGATCATCATCGGCAAGACTGGTCATCGCATTGCGCGCGGCGACGCGCTCGATCACATCGCCGGTCTGACCCTGCTGAACGAGGGCACGCTGCGCGACTGGATCCGGCACGCGAAATTCAATGTCACCCAGGGTAAGAATTTTGTCCGTTCCGGCAGCATCGGCCCGTGGATAGTCACCGCGGACGAGTTTTCGGGCTACGACAATCTGACCCTGACCACCCGGGTCAACGGCGAGCAGCGCCAGCACGACACGACCGCGAACCTGATGTTTCCCTTCGACTATCTGATCAGTTACCTGTCGACGTTCTACATTCTGAAACCGGGCGATGTGATCTCGACCGGAACGCCGCTCGGTGCCGGCGCACGTTTCGACCCGCCGAAGTATCTCGCGCCCGGTGACATCGTCGAGATCGAGGTGGAATCCATCGGGTGTCTGCGCAACGGGGTCATCGACGATCCCACCGTCGAAGCATGAGCCAGGCGATGGCTGCTCGCAGTGAACGCAGGCTCCGGCAGTTCGAACGATCGCTGCCGATGGCGTTACTGCGGGCACGCGAGGCGGTGATGAAGAAATTCAGTCCCGCATTGAAAGCACACGGTTTGTCACCGCAGCAATGGCGGGTCATCCGCGTACTCGTCGAAGAAGAAGCGCTCGACGCGACGGAAATCGCTGAACGCGCCGCGTTGCTGATGCCGAGTCTGTCACGGATCCTGCAAAACCTGCACAAGCGCGGGTTACTGTCGCGTCACATGTCTGATGATGATCAGCGTCGCGCAATTATTTCGATTACGGATCCGGGTCGGGCCTTGTTCGAAACGCTGTCACCGATCAACGAAGCGCGCTACGCATTTATTACGGAAAAGTTCGGCTACGGTAAACTTGAGCTGCTGTACGAACTGCTTGATGAACTTGTTGAGAAAATAGACGAACCCGAAATGCAGGGCGACTAACCGCAGGTGCACGGGTACAAGCGGTCGTTTGTTGTGACGGCATTCGACCAGAGGTGAAAATCATGACGGTATCGATATTCGGCAAGCTACGGATTGTCATCGCCGCCGTCGCGCTGGCGATAACAGCAAACCCGGTACCGGCCGCCGACCTCGAGTTCGAGATCTTCGAAGGATCAAAAACCGGTATCGCGGAGAAATCCGTGCTCATACTCGGTGAACGCGACGCGATACTCATCGACGGTCAGTGGTTGTTGTCCGATGGTGCGGCGCTTGCGGAGAAGATTGCAGCGACCGGCAAACGCCTCACGCACATACTCATCACGCACGGCCACCCGGATCACTACATGGGCCTGGAACCCATCCGTGAACAATTTCCGGATGCGCGGATATTTGCGCGCCCGGCAGTAGTCCATGAGATTCGTCATGAGTTCGGTGCGAAATGGATGCACTGGGAACAAATGTTTGGCAAGGACATCCCGATTGCGCCTGTGGTGCCCGAGATTTTCGGTGGGGATATCATCAAACTCGAAGGCCATGAGATTCGTTTTGTCGATTTGCCGGCCGCGGAAACAGCCGCCGCGACGGCGTTTTACGTCCCGGACGCGGGCGCGTTGATCACGGGTGACCTCGTTTTTTCGAAAATGCATTACTACTTCGCCGATCTGAACAATCCGGTGGGCTGGATTACCGCGCTCGAGCAACTGAAAGCACTCGGCCCGATTAAAACGGTGTTTCCCGGACACGGCCCGGTCGGCGGGATCGAATTGATCGATGAGGCGATCGATTACATGCGCACGTATATCGATACCGCGCAACCGGGTGTGCCGCTGCGCGACGTGGTTCCGGCCATGGTTGCCGCGTATCCCGATTACGGCGGCGAATTGATCCTGTGGTGGACCCGCGGCCCGGGCTTCGGCGCGTTCGGACCGCATGCGGAGGGCGTGCCCCGTCAGTTGCTCGCAGCACTACCGCCGCCGCTCGCGTATCCGGCGCAGGGGTGCGGTGTGGCTGCAACCGGCCTCGTGGAAAAACTGTTTCACGCCGGCTTCACCGGCGGCAATGTCGAGGTGCTCGATTCCGTTCTGCATGAAGATTTTGCGTTCGATGATCCCGCATTCCCGCCGGGGCGCGAAGGCCTCAAACAACTCGTCGCGAAAAATAATGCGAGCTTTTCCGGGTGGCATTTCGAGATCCACGACATGCTCTGCGACGGCGACAAGATCACCGTGCGCTGGTCCGGGCTCGGTCGGCACACGGGCTCGTTCATGGGTGAGAAGCCAACGATGAACGATATTGAATTGAAGGGAATTTCCATCTACCTCGTCGAAGGCGATCGGATCAGGGCCGACTGGGTAGTACCCGACAATCTCGGTTTTCTCCGTCAGATTGGCGTGTTTTCGTCACCGGATATGACCGGCAATGGCGGATCGTAGCGCGGATCCCCGGGACGACGACCCGTAGTCAGTTCGTCGCGCGGTCGAGTAATACCGAACAGAAATTGCCGACGATGAACGCAACGATAAATATCGGGGGTTCGATCGAACCGATCGTGAGCGACGCGATCGCGGGACCGGGACAATAACCGGCGATACCCCAGCCGATGCCGAAAATAGACGCGCCGATGAGTAGCGGCCGGTCGACGGCCTGCGACAGGGGTATTTCGAATTTCGCGCCGAACAACGGCTTCGTGAGACGCAATACGAAACGGAATGACAGCAACGTCACCCCGACGGCACCACCCATGACCAGCGCCAGGGACGGATCCCAGTCGCCGGCAAAATCGAGAAATCCGAGGACCTTCTCGGGGTTAATCATTTGCGACACGGCAAGGCCAAGGCCAAACAAAACACCGGTCATCAATGCGACGATATGGCGACTCACTGGACCGCTCCAATGACATGGCGGACAACGAATGTGGTTGCCACCGCGACCGAGAAGAACGTGACCGTTGAGGCGAGCGAGCGGCCGGACGTGCGACCAATGCCGCAGACCCCGTGGCCGCTGGTACAGCCGTTACCGATGCGGCTGCCGAACCCAACGAGCCAGCCGGACAGGACCAGCAACGGCAGTGAGTAGCCGCTGCGCGGGGTGAAGGTTGGCCCGGCCAATTGCCACCACAATCCCCCGCCGATCGCGACCCCGAGTAGAAACAACACCCGCCACCAGCGATCGGGGGAACGCATCTTGAGGACGCCGCGAAATATCCCCGAAATACCGGCAATCTGGCCATTCATCCACAACAGCAATGTTGCAGACAAGCCGATCATGATGCCGCCGGCGAGCGCGGAATATGGTGTGAAGTTTTCCATGACAGTACTCCCTGGGCCGGCCGTCACCGGTCTGTTCGTTGGATATTATTATATTAGTTTTTTCTAATATTTAAACCCCCGAGTAATATCTTCGCTGTGAAGGTCGTGCCGTGCCCGTGAGCTATGATGCAGCCCATGACGCGCGCACCGGCACATCCGACGCGATCCGACATCCACATCATGGATCCGGATTTCCACCGCGACCCGGCCGAGGCCTACCGCTGGATGCGCGCCAACGCGCCGGTTTACTGGGACGCCGGCGCGCCGCTGTACGGCGGCGACGGTGCCTGGGGCATTACCCGCCACGCCGATATCCGCGCCGTGTCGACCCAGGACAAACTGTTCTCGTCGGCCGGCGGTTCGCGCCCGGACGCCCCGCCCGTACCATCGATGATTAATACCGATGTCCCGGAACACACCGCCCGGCGCGGCATCCATCGGCACCGCTTCACTGCGAAATCCGTGCGCCGTTACGAAGACTACGTTCGCGACGTCGCGATCGAACTGATCGAAGCGGTGCGGCCGAGGGGTCACTGCGATCTCGTGCGGGATCTCGCGACGCCGCTGCCGATGCGCATCATCGGACGAATGATGGACTTGCCCGGGAATGATTACGCGCGCCTGTTGCACTGGTCCGATCTCATTGCGACCGGTCTTGCCAACCAGCCTGCCGAGTTCGAGTCGCAGGTGCTCGCCGCTGCGAGCGAGTTTGAACATTACATTGAAGACTGGTTCGCGCGGCGCGAATCGCAACCCGGCGACGACCTGCTCAGCGCGATCGTCGGCGCCAGGATCGGCGACCGACCGCTCGCGCGCAAAGAAAAAATTCACGAAGCCCTGCTGTTACTCGTTGGCGGGGATGAGACAACCCGGCACGTGCTGACGGGCGGCACGGTCGCGTTGCTGGCGCATCCCGCGCAGTTCGCGATCCTGCGCGAAGACTACGAACGTATTCCGCGGGCGGTCGAAGAAATGCTGCGCTGGGTAACCCCGGTCAAAACGCTCGCGCGGACCGTCGTCCGGGAGACGGCGCTTGGCGATCAGCAGTTACGCACAGGTGACCGCGTTGTCATGTTGTTCGAGTCCGGTAACCGTGACGATGCCGTGTTTGACGAGCCGGACGTCTTCGACATCGGACGGGAACCGAACCATCACGTCAGCTTCGGTGGTTACGGCAGACATCATTGCCTTGGCGCGCATCTTGCCCGGCTCGAAATCCGGGTGATGATGGAGGAAATCCTCGCGCGCCTGCCGAACCTCGCACGGGCCGATGACGGACCGCTGCCCAAACGTTTCGGTACGTTCGTTCTCGGTCTCGAAAGCGTGCCGGTCGTATTCTGAGCGCTTGCGCCCCACCCGCAATGTCGATGCACCGCACAATGGAAGCCAGAGTCTGGCCCGGTTCATAGCCGGGCTGGTTCGCGATCGACGTGTCAGAACATCGGGTTCTGCGGCGCGAGACCCGCGAGCACGCGGCCAACGTCTTCGACCACGTGATCCTGGAGTTGCATGTGATGCTGCGCCACGTTCAGATCACGAACCGCGCGGTCGAGCCGCGGATCGAGCGCCGCGCCGGTCCCGCCGAGCGACTGGATCAGCTGCATCGCCTCGATCGCCTGGTGGGCCGCACACACCACCGCGAGACGTACATTCGCGACTTCGGGGACCGTCAGGTTCGCGCCGGAACGCACGCGGGCGCACGCGTCCTCGACATTGCGATAGAGGTAGGCACGCGCGCCTTCGATGGCCCCTTCCGCTCGTGCCAGTTTCAGGTGCACGCGAGGCTCCTCGCGCGCCGGTCGTGTTCCGGCAAAAGGTGAACGGTCGAGTAACGGGTGCAACGCGTCCATGGCGCCGCGGGCCATGCCGCATACGGCTGCCGCTTTGCTCATGGCGAAGCGCAGTCCGACCGGGATCCGCCACAACGGTGCCGGATCGCGCGGCGGGCCAAATATGTCGAGCGTTCTCTCGCCGGGAACGAATGTCGGCGCAAACTCAAAGTCATCACTCGCGGTGCCCTTGAGCCCGCTCGTATGCCAGGTGTCGATCAGGGTCGCTGCACTGGCCGGGGCGAATGCGAGCGTGAGTTCGGGCCGACCGGCGGCAGTCATCCTCGGCTCGCCATTTTCACACACGACACACAACCCGCCGAGCCATGTCGCGTGGCGACACCCGCTGGCAAAACGCCAGCGACCTTCGATCTCGTAGCCACCTTCCTGAACGTGGGCGCGTCCGGTACCGACGACGGTCAGCGTGGCAGCGGCACGCGGGTTGTCGCCGAGCATCGCTTCGATGACGGCAGGTTCGAAGTAAGAGCCGATACACGCGCTCGATTCCGAACCGACCATCGCACACCAGCCGACAGAAGCATCCGCACGGGACAACGCGTCGACGACCCGCAGGTGCGTCAGCGGATCCGCTTCGGCCCCGCCGAAACGCCGGGCGAGCTGCAGGGTAAACGCCGACATACCGTGCAATCCAGCGAGAACGTCCTCAGTGAGGCGTCGCTCGCTTTCAATGGCAGCGGCGTCGCGGATGATGATCGGCGCGAGTGCGGTGGCGGCGGTGACGAGCGGTGTGTCGTTCACGGACAGTGACATGGCCGATCGATCTAGAGATCCATCGGCAACCCGAGATGATCCCGGTAAATAAACTCGCGATGCGCCATTAGCCGTTCTGTCGCAGCGGTCGCGACCGCCGGGTCGAAATTCATGTACATCGGCCTGAAGTCGTCGAGCATCGGGCAGTCCTCGGGCGGGAGCGGTTCGATCAAGTGCGAAAAACCGGCCCAGTAAATGTCGAGCGCGGACAACTGTCCGCCGATAAAGTAGCGCGATCCTTTCGCCTGTTCCGCTTCGAGTTGCGCATCGAGCGCCTGCAGTACGCCAACAACGCGTGCCGGCGCCGCTTCGGCGGCGGCGGGGCTATACCCGTACTTCGCACCAAAGCCCGCGAAGAAAGCCTTGTTCTCGTCCGGCAGGTCCGGATTCGACAGGCCCATGTGAACCAGCATGAGCCGACGGCACCAACCGAACCCGTGCGGCGCACAGATTTCGTTCAGCAACCCGATCATCCGCATTCGTTGCTCCGGGTCGGACGGAATGACGGCAGTTTCGGGCGCGACGCGTTCGGCGAGATAAATCTGTTCCAGCCAGTTCGAACGTGGAAACTCGTCGTTCCACGCGATTACGGGAACCGAGGACTGCGCTGTCCAGGCAATGAGATCGGCGTGGTCGTCGTTCAGATCGAAGCGACCGCGAACGTAGGGAATCTTCTTCACATCGAGGACGCCGCGGATGCCCTCGGCCCATGGCCCCGGGATTTTCTCGGCGACGATCAGACGCATACCGTCGTGGTCGCGTGCTTCGGCAATGGTGACGTATTCCGCCATGGTTGCTCTCTCCCGGCTAAATGATTGCGAACGAGTATAACGTCCCGGATCGAATGCTTCATTGCAACATCGAACAACCATGGACGCGGCGTTCTCGCTTCCATTAAGCTCGACGGCCACGCACAGCAGACCGGACTCGAACACGGGGGACACACGATGATAAAAGGGATCGCAACGGCGAGCCGACGGACGGATCTCGACGCCACGGAATTTCATCGCTACTGGCGGGAAACGCACGGACCGCTTGCCCTGAAGATAAAAGCACTGAGGCGGTACGTACAGAGTCACCGCACGGACGACGTTTTTCCAGGATTCGAGTCGTGTCCTTATGACGGCGTGGCCGAAATCTGGTTCGACGATCTCGACACGCTACTCGGTCTCGGCAACAATCCTGATTACGTGAACGGTGCGCAGGCCGATGAACCGAATTTCGTCGACATGAGCAGTCTCCGTTTTCTCGCGACCCGCGAGCACGTATTCATCGACGAGATTAAGATCGAGCATGACACTCCGTTGTTGAAAGCCGTCTTTCTCCTGACGAGAAAACCCGGCATGAGCGTCGCCGACTTTCAGGCCTACTGGATCGACAAACACGCGCCACAGATTCCAACCGACATGGGGGTGTTGCGCTACGTGCAGTGTCATCAGGCGCCGGAAACCTACGCCGATTCGACACCGGCGTACGATGGGGTCGCAGAATTATCGTTCGCCGACTACGCGGCATTCGAAACGTACTGGTCGAGCGAACGCGTGCAGGCGATTTTCGCCGCGGATGCACCGCAGTTCCTCGATCCGGCAAACTGTACGGCGTTCCTCGCCGAAGAAACCCGGGTGCTTTGGCCATGAAGACCGTTACACTCACGGCGACGATACTCTCGCTGCTCATCGGCGCCTGCGCGTCAGCCGACAACAACCCCGTCGACGAGAAATGGTGGCCGAGCGAATTTGGTCCCGATGACGAGGCCGGGGCGACGAATTACATCACGGCGGAAAAGCGCATCGGCGCCGCCGCGCTGGTCCGCAAGGGCCAGGTGGCAACGCTCGGGATGCCTTATCACTCGCGGATCCCCGTGTTTCCCGGCCGAATTTTTACGTTAACGATTCCCGGCGGCGGTAAACCCACGCACGATCTGGCCTGGTCCGGCGACGGTTACCGGCAAACGTTCATGGACGAAATTGTCACCGCGCAGATTGGCCAGGTCGGAACGCAATTCGATTCGCTCGGTCATCCGATGATCAAAATCGAAGGCAAGCAGGCGCAGGGGTTTGCCGATGGTAACTACCTGTACAACGGGCATCGACTCGAAGAAATCGGTGGCCCGTATGGCCTCGCCAGGAACGGCACCGAGAATGTCGGATCGTTCTTTACGCGCGGCATCATTATCGATCTCGTCAAACTGAAGGGCGGTAATCTTCCGATCGGTTATCCGGTCACGATGGACGACTATCGCGCGGCGCTGAAACAGGCTGGCATCGACGATGCACGCGAAGGCGACGTCGTCCTCGTTCGCACCGGCTGGAATGATCTTTGGCGCGGCAACATGGACAAAACCGGCGCGCAGGCGACGGCGGACAACGCGCGCTTCAACTCGGGCGGACCCGGGATTTCGCCAGAGGTCTGCGACCACCTTGCGTCGAAAAAAATTGCGATGCTCGGCGCGGACAACTGGGGCATCGAACCGTACGATTTCAACGGCGAAGGACAATGGCCGACCCCGCTATCCGAAATCAGGGAATGGGGCTACTGTCACATGAACCTGTCGGCGCGACGCGGCATCTACCTGTTCGAGAACCTGAACCTGAAAGAACTGGGCGAACGCGGCCCGGGCGAATTCCTGTTCAGCTGGGCACCGTTGAAACTCGTCGGAGCGACCGGATCACCGGGAAACCCGATCGCCGTGTGGTGAGTCCCGCGGGCCGGACAGCGTCCCGCTTCGCGAAATCGCGACCTATGCAGGCGGCACGCTGCTGTCGCTGACCCAGTTGCCGTGAAAGCCGAACGGAATGCGCTGCGGCATCGCGATTTTCGCGACGTAGCCGCGATCGAAGTCCGCCGCATCGAGGATCACGAAATCGGTACGGGCCTCGCCGAGGTCGTGGACAAAGGTGAGTAACCAGCCGTCGTCTTCGGCGCTGCCACCCGCCTTCGGCACAAACACAGCTTCGCCGGCCGCGCGCCCGTCACCATGGTCGAAAACCCACCGCTCGCCTGTTTGCAAATCGTGCTTTAACGTCGGCCACCCCGAAGCACCGTCAGACGACGGTGAGACGGTATATCCGTAGCGGTAAGACTGCGTCGACAGCGACTCCCGGTGTCGGGGAAACTCGTTCGGCCGCTCGTCGATCACATGAATGGAAACGCTGCGCTGCCCGGGGTTCAGCACCCAACGTTCGAGCCGGCCCATGGAATCTCCGAACGGACCTGCAGTGTCCTTGTCGAACATGCTGTCGTAGACGCAGAGATCGATCACGACGTCACCGTTCGGCGCATCGTGAGCATTCATCGGGTGGTAACTATAGCCGAGCGGGACGTCGATCCAGATGATGTCATCGGTACCACCATCCCGCGGGAGCAGACCAACCCGGTTGCCGTAATCCGGATTCCAGCGAAACGGAAAGCGCGACATCATGGCGAGTTTCAGTGACACCGTTACGGGCTGGTCGTAGACCACCGCGTAGCGCCCGGTCAGCGACATGTCGTGCACCATGCTCATTCCCGGCAACGGAATGTCGACGCTGTGCCTGACCCGGCCGTCCGGGGCGACGACGAGATACTGAATGTGATCGCGCCATTCGGCCCATGCATAAACCATCGCGTGCAGCTCCCGGGTGGCCGGGTCGAACTTCGGATGCGCGGTGAAGCCTCCCGGCAGGGTGCCGTAAAAGTCGTTCCGCCCTACCGTCTCGAGTTCGTAGGTGAGCTCGACCGGGCACCCCCCCGCTTCGACCGTCGCCCAGGTCGTACCGGCAAAACCGGCGACGTTCGTATTCGGTCCGTGGCCGTTGTTGTTCCAGTTCGGGCCGTCGATATCGTCGATGTGTTTCGCTTTCGATACCTGTTTCGAGCCGACGTAGCGGTTGCGGTACCACGCGGCTCGCCCTTCGCGAAGGCAAATGCCGTGGACCATGCCGTCACCGATGAACCAGTGATAGGACTTGTCTTTCGGTGGCGTGACCGGGTTCGGTCCGTTACGCAGATAACGTCCATTCAACTCCGATGGAATCTCGCCGTCGACAGCGAGATCGGTCACCGTGAGTTCATCGCTCACCGGCGCGAAATTTCCGCCAAGATACGGATTCGCTGTTTTCTTCCAGGGCATGTTCATTCGTTTGCTCCGTTCGGGTTTTATTGGATTACGCTCACGATGGGCGACAGGATCAGCACGGCAACGCTTATTCAAACGGCGGTCGTTCCGTCGGAATCGGAATGAATTCGATCAATTCGAGCATGATGCCGTCGGGGTCTCTGAAGATCACGACGCGCCGCTCGCCGAATTCTCCCATGTCCCACGTTTCGATCGGGCCTACCGGTGTGCGCCCGGTTAACTGAAGCCGCGCATGAGCCGCCTCGATGTCGTCAACCTCGAACGCGACGCGAATGATACCCAGATCGGTCGGCCGCTGGTACGGCTGACCATAGGGCTCAGGTGTGTGCCACTGGAGGACGTCGATCGGATTGCGTGAATCGGAGCGTATGCCAAGCAGTGTCGCGGCGAAACGCATCTGTCCGTCGGTGAATTCCGTCCCGTCAGGATTACGCAATGCATCACCGAGCGATCCGTTCGTCACCGGCTGCAACTGGGCCGGGGCAAGGTACACGGTCAGGTCGAGGCCGATGACATCGCGATAGAACTTGTAGGAGGTCGGGAGATCACGGACGTTCAGGTTACAGTGATGCAGCATCCCCGGATAGACGGTCGTGCTGTCGGGATCATCAACGCCGATCATTTCGAGCGTGGTGCCGTCGGGGTCGCGATACGCAAACACGCGAACCCTGAATCCGTCCGGCGTCAACACGATCCAGCTCGGTTCGCCGTACGGTCTGCCGCCGTGGGCGAGCACCGTCTGATACGCGTCGTCGAGATTGTTCACGAGGGAATTCTGGCGGTATATCCCAACGTGATTAGCCTCCGCGTAAGGTTTGCCGGTCGGCAACGGCGTCTTCCATTCGATCAGATGAATGTACCGCGGCGGGAACTCGGCGATGAATTCCCCGGGAGGCGAGACATCCTTGCGGTTTTCGAGCACCCAGCCGACACAGTGCCCGTGGTCGATGCCGAGTCCGCGGTAAGGTTGCGGCGGGCCACCGATGCGCGCACGGCGCTGCACCGGCAGCGTCGCTTCGTAGAACTCGACGGCCCGATCAAGATCGGAGACGTTGATCACGACATGCGAAAACCGGTTGATGTGCCCGCGCAATCCGTAGGCGAGCCGGTCGATGGCTGCGGTGGTCTGATGATCGTCAGTCATCGCGGTACTCCGTCTGTCTGTCGTCCTTGAGGGAGCATAACGCGGCGACGCAGACCTTGCACCGGCAGCCGGGCGTTCCGCCAACGGAGGCGACTGGTATATTGGGTCCCCGGTACCCTGCCTGCCGGAACGGAGGTTAGAACACTATGCCGATCACCCGTCTTATTATCCCGCTTTGTGTATTCGCGTTTTTTGCCGGCGGCACCGCCATGGCGGACGAGGCCGCGAATGCCGCCATGGCCGCCCGTATCGAACGCCAGTTAACTGCTGAAGGGCGGGACAAGTACGACGCGGCAAAAGATCCCGGGCGCAAACCGGCGCAGGTTATGCAGTTCTACGGGGTCGAGTCCGGCATGACAGTACTAGACATGATTACCGGCGCCGGTTACAGCGCGGAGATACTGGCCGCGGCCGTCGGTCCGGACGGTATCGTGTACGCGCAGAACACTCATTTCGTGGTACGGCTCATCAACGGCGCGCATCACAAGGCGATGCTTGGTCGCCTGGAAAAAGATCGCCTGCCGAACGTCCGCTACATCGTCGTCGATGTCGGCGACATGCCGTTCGATAACGACATCGACATGGTGTTCTGGGGTATGAACATACACGACATTTACCATCGCGACGGCAGGGCGGCGACGCTCGAATTTCTCGCATCCGTGATGCGGGCCATGAAACCGGGCGCCGTGCTCGCACTCGGCGATCATCTCGGCAACGCCGGCAACGACAACGCAGAACTCCATCGTATCGAGCAAGGTACGATGATCGCGCTGATCGAGGAAGCGGGATTCGTGGTCGAGGCCACGTCCAGTCTGCTTGCGAACCCGGATGACGATCGCACCCGTTCCGTGTTCGACGACGGGCTGCGCTACAACACGGATCGATTACTCGTGCGCGCCCGCAAACCGGACTGACGCGCCGCTTCCAACGCAACGCCGGCTGGCGCTATGCTGGCAAGCTGAAAGATAACCCGGAGCAACACCGATGTCCCGAATCCCGCTGGTTGAGCGTGAAGGCGCCGATGACGACGTACGTGCGATGTTCGATCGCGTCGACGGACTCGGTTTTTCGCTCTTGAACGTATTTAAACTGTGGGCCAACAATGCGCAGGCGGCCGCCGGTTTCCTCGACATCGCCGAGGCGTTGTACGGGGAGCCAACGCTGTCGGCGCGCTACCGCGAACTCGCGTATTTACGCGCGTCACAATTGAATAGTTGCCACTACTGAATTCCGACCCATGTGATGCTCGGTCGGAGCGTCGGATTAACGGACGGGGAAATGGCCGCGATGGCGGACCCGGAAAGTTGCGCAACGTTTGACGATCGCGACAAGCTGGTGCTGCGCTATTCGGAAAAACTCACGCGTGATAACAAGGTCGACGGACCGCTGTACGCGGAACTCGAAGCCGCGTTTAGTCGCGAGGAGCTCGTCGAACTCGCGATGACCGTGGGCTTGTCGGCGATGGTCAACCGGGTTCACGCGACGTTCGCGACCGACGTCGATGAATCGACACTGGCATCCGTCGCCGATGGGCCGGCGTGCCCGATCGGACATTAATCCGGGCCGCAGGAGACGCGGCGGCAGAATTGGCCCACAAGGCTCGCCCGGCCCGGTGATTGCACGGAGAGCGAACGGCAGGGCATTACGTCCCGCTTGTCCGTTAAGCGCACGCACCCGGGGCAACCGTGGTTGATTCCTCCGACCCAGTGTCGCTACCATGCCGGGGCACATTGCACCAACCTGCCTGGGGAGAATGATTCATGACGCGCTTACTGGTATCCGTATTATTGTTCGTGTTCGTTGCCCCGCTGACCGCGCAGGCCGAAGACTGGCACACGTCGAAATGGGGCAAGGACGACACGATCGGGTCCGTCAACCTCGTCACACCGGAACGCATCCTCGCGGCAACCAAACTCGTGAAAACCGGTCAACGCTATGCGCTCGGGCAGGTCACGGGTCGCGACACGCCCGCGTTCGGTACCCGCACCTTCGAATTGTTCGCGGTCTCGCACGGCGGTGTCTTCGACGGAACGAGCGACCCGTACGGCAACAACAAAATGACCACGAATGACGACTGGGCGCTCGTGTGGATGGGGGTCGGTTCGCAGATAGACGGTCTCGGGCACGTCGGTATCGATCATGTGTATTACAACGGTAATCATGTGCGCGATTTTTTCTCCCCGGGTGGTTTGAAAAAACTCGGCACGCACAACATTCCCCCGATCGTCTCGCGCGGCATCGTGCTCGACATAGTCGGCTACTTGAAAGAAACCTCGCCCGACAAGGTCATGACCGTCGAAGGTTTTGACATGGTCGTCGCGGGTACGCCGATTAATCAGCCCGAAATCGACGGCGCATTAAAACGCCAGGGCCTGAGCCTGCAAACGGGCGATGTCGTGCTGTTGCATACCGGGTACATGGAAATGGCCGACATTGATGTTGCGCGGTACAAGAAATCGATTCCCGGGCTCGGGGTACAGGGGGCGAAATATCTCGCCGGTCACGATCCCATCGCGGTCGGCGCGGATACGTTTGCGCTCGAAGTTCTGCCGTTCGAGAATCCCGACAACGGTTTCGAAGTACATCTCGAACTGATCCCGAAACGCGGCATCTATATCCTCGAAAATATGGTCACCCGCGAACTCGTGAAGGACGAAGCATGGGAGTTCATGTTCGTACTCGGACAGGCCCGCATGGAAGGCGCGGTGCAGATGATCATCAACCCGGTGGCGATCCGGTGATTGCATGAGCCTGCCGACGCGATTGACGTCCCGCCCGGCGGACCGCACCGAGCGCATGCATGGCGCGTCTCGCCGATAAAATTGCGATTGTTGTCGGCGCCGGCCAGACCCCCGGCGCCACGATCGGTAACGGACGCGCGACGGCCATTCGATTTGCCCAGGAAGGCGCGACCGTATTGCTCGTCGACAGCAATCCCGACTCGGCCGCTGAAACCCTCGAACTGATAGAACAGCGCGGTGGGAAAGGCAGCTGCCTGACGGCGGACATCACCGACGAGGCGGCGTGTGCCGGTATCGCCGCGTCCTGCGTGGACCGTTATGGCCGCATCGACGTGCTGCATAACAATGTCGGTATCGGAAGCGGCGATCGCGGACCAACGACGATTACCGAAGCCGTGTGGGACCGCATCTTCGCGGTCAATCTGAAAGGCATCATGTTCACCTGCAAGCACGTTCTGCCGGTCATGCGTGAACAGGGCAGCGGCAGCATCATTAATATTTCCTCGATCGCCGCGATTTGCGAGATGGGACTCGTGAGCTATAAAGCATCGAAGGCCGCGCTGAACGCCTATACCCACACGCTCGCGACCGGCGGCGCGCGATATGGCATTCGCGCCAATGTGATCATGCCGGGCCTGATGAACACGCCGATGGCAATCGAGGGCTACGTCGAGGCCGGCCGCGATCGCGACACCCTGATCGAACAACGCAATGCCAGCGTCCCGCTTGGCGGTGAGATGGGCTCGGCCTGGGATGTGGCGAATGCCGCGCTGTTTCTCGCCTCGGACGAAGCGAAATTCATTACGGGCGCGTGCCTGCCGGTCGACGGCGGCCAGTCGGCACTCATCGGCTGACCACCGTGACCGTAATCTGAACCCGTCACACGCGGCCATGCTTCAGTTTTACCATGGCGCTAACGTACATGGCCCCCGGTCCGTTGCGTGCTGCCCGATCCGTCTGGAAGAGACAAAAACCTGGCTGGAAGGCGACGGCCTCACACAACTCGCGGCGTTTCTGCAGCGAAAAACCGACCTTCGGCTCGAACCTCCATCGGATTCCGCGACGAACACAGAATCGTTTGCGGCGATATTTGCGAAACTCCTCATGGCGCTCCAGCGCGAGGCACAATCGGAGGCGGAGATTGCGCCGTGGTTTGTTGTTTCGTCAGAACAGCAGGCCGACGTTTATTTCGAATTCGAACGGGAGGATATTGCACGTGGCGCAATTCGCTACGCGCTGGCGCTGATCCACCACGCTTATTGGCTGAGCAGAGGTGAACCGGAACGCGCCGAGTCGGAAACAGCGAAGGTCGCGGCGGGGTTCAACCGGCTCGCGCAACACTATACAGCCGGTTGGGGTATGAAATTACTCTGCGACCGTGCGCGGCAACGCGGCATTGCGGTTGACCGCGTCGCTGCCGGGTTTCATATCCTCGGTGAGGGTCGCTTCCAGCGACGGCGGTACTGGGGCTTTACGGATCGCACGAGCCACCTCGGCGTCGAACTCACGACAAACAAAAACGCCGCGCTGCAGCTTCTCGGCAGTCGCGGGTTGCCGGTACCGCGCCATATTCAGGCGCGGACTGTTGAGCAGGCGATCACGGCCGCGAATGCCATTGGATATCCCGTCGTCATGAAACCACTCGCGGCGGACTTTGGACGCGGCGTCCGCCTGAACGTGAACAGCGATGCCGCGATCCGGGACGGGTGGTCGTACACGGCGGAGTACGGTCCGGTCGTGCTGATCGAACGATACATCACCGGACGCGATTACCGTGTGTTCGTCGCCGATGGTCGGATGTTATGCGCCGCCGAACGATGCGCGCCGACGGTGACCGGAGACGGTGTGCGCGGGATCAGCGAACTCGTCGCCGAACTGAATAACGATCCGCGGCGCGGACTGAAATCAGACAGCTGGCTCGTGGCCCTCGTCCACGATGACGACATGGACTCACTACTCGCGGAACGCGGCTACGATTTCTCATCGATTCCCGCGTCCGGCGAAGTCGTCCCGTTACGGCGCGTCCCGACGATGAGCAGCGGCGGCCACTCACGCAACGTCACCAATGACGTCCATCCGGATAATAGACTGATCGCCGAATGGGCCGCTGCGTTGTTCGCCATCGATTTGTGCGGTGTCGACTTTATCTGCCCGGATATCAGCCGATCCTACCGCGAGGTCGGGGGTGCTATCTGCGAAGTGAATGCGAGTCCCGGACTACAACCGCACGGCGCGGCTGAAGGCCAGCAAATCGATATCGTCGACACGATGCTCGGCGCGCTCTACCCACCCGGTGCGGAGTCTCGCATTCACAAGACCCTGGTCGTCGGCGCAGCTGAAAATGAGCGCGCATTAAGCGTTGCGAAATCGATCGCCGAACAGTTGGTGCGGAAGGGCCATTGCGTCGGGACAGCATTATTCGGACACGTAGTCGTCGAGGACCTTGAATTGACCACCGATGCTCTCGCCGGACCGGCGGCAGCAGTGATGCTGACCGGTCATCCCGCGATCGATTCGATAGTGTTACTGGTCGCGCCGGAAGATATCGCCGCTCACGGCCTCGGGATCACGGAGTGCGACATTACCGTCATCGTCGATCCGGATGGGCTAGGCGCCACGGAGCCAGAGCAAGCGACCGTCGCCGTGGCCACGTCGTTGGCCCACAACCGACCTGCCATAGCGGGTGAGGATCCTGCAACAATCGTCGCCGAGTTCGTGACGCGGATCGCCTGATCGATTAACGCCGTCACCATGACATCGTCGTTCGGTACGCACGAAACCGGTTCAGGACGACCCGGTCGCCCTGTTGATGTCACTATCCAGGTGGTCGACCCGGGACACCGACCGAGCGATAACCACGCAGCGACCTGCCTACAGCATCTGCCCGGCGTTCAGCGCCGACTCCGTGGCCGGATCGCCCTTGATACGCGTGTGCACCATCAGCCGCTCGTCGCGGTGATCGTAGGGGCGAGCCCGGTGCAGGAGGCAGCGATTGTCCCAAACGGCAATATCGCCAGGGGCCCAGTCGTGAACGTAGGTTCTCGGCGGCTGGCAGGTAAATTTTACGAGTTCGGCCAGCAGCGCTTCAGCCTCCGCGTCGTCGAGGTCGACAATGCGTCCGGCGTGCCGACCGATGTACAACGCAGGCCGTCCCGTGACCGGATGAACTTTCACCAGCGGCCTCAGTGGCGGCTCACCGGCGAAAAATCCGTAACCCGCACCGACCGGCACATCGTGGCCGATTTTTGCCTGCGAGTAAAAGAACGAATGGAACGCATCGAGTCCATGAATCTTTGTGCGCAGGACCGGATCGAGTGCATCGTAGGCCGCACGCGGATCGGCCCACTCGGTCTGCCCGCCGCTGGGGGGAACGACGTGGGCCGAGAGTAGTGATGCTTTAGCGGACAAGGGCATGTAGGAACTGTCGGTGTGCCAACCTTCGTTACCTTTCAGTAATTGCATCTGGTACGTGTCGTCAGCCATCAGGGCGCCGTCTTCGCCTTTGTTCGAAATGGGGATCGACCGGAGGTCCTCGACCAGGATTTCGATTTCCCCGAAGCGCTCGGCGAAAGCGATTTGATCCTCGTCCGATAAATGCTGACCAGGAAAGACCAGAAGACCATATTCGAGGAACGCCGCCTCGATATCTGCCCATGTCGATTCATCGAGCGCTGATAAATCGACGTCGGAAATGAGCGCGCCGAGCGTCGCCCCGGTTGGTTCGATCGTCAGTCCCATCATCGCTTCTCCGCACACCCGGTATGTCAGAGTATTCCACCGGCCTGTCTAGCATGGCAAGCCGCCTGCCGCGCCGTCGTGTTCAACGTGGACGTGACTGCCTCAGCGCGGGATTCACCCGGTCGAGATCCGCCTGGACTTCCTCTTGCGTACGTTCGTAGACAATTTCGCGTCCTTTCAGCGATCCGGCGTACGCGAGACCGTTTCTCGTCGGGGTGAGCTCGCACTTGAAGCTGTGCACACCTTCACCCAGGACGACCTCGATTTTGGCCGGGGTTTTACGCAGGACGACAACGTCCAGGTTTTGTCCGTTTTCCAGGCGGACCTTGATCTTTTCCGTCTCCATAACATCACGCTCCCGCGGTTGCTCAATCGATCGTCACAACGCGACATCGCCCTTGAACAGGCGCTGCGCGATCGTTCGGTTAAGAATTTCATTCGTGCCGTCCGCGACGTTAACGATGCGGAGCGCATGCCACGCATCGGTCAGACCGAGTTCGTTCGTAAACCCCATCGCGCCGTGCACTTGCATCGCCTGGTCGACCGCACGATATCCGACCTGAACGGAATAGGCTTTCGCCATCGACAGTTCCTTGATCGCCGGGTGGCCCTGGTCGAGCAGGCTCGCGGCATTCAGCCCCATCAGATGCGCACCATGCAGTTCAGTCGCGGCTGCGGCAAGCGGAAAACTGACGCCCTGGTAATCTGCGATCGCCGACCCGAAAGCCTCACGCGTCGCGGCATAATCAAGCGCCTTCTCAATGGCCCAGCGACCGTAGCCGACGGAGCGCGCGGAATTGTAAATGCGACCGAGCGACACACCGTAGAGCGCCGCCCTGAATCCTTCGTCGAGGGTTCCGACGAGTTGCCACGGCTCGATGTGTATATCGTCGAAACTCAATTCGGCCTCGTCGCCGCCAATGTGTCCGAACAGCCGGATAATGCGCTGAACATTGAACCCGGGCGCGTCGGTCGGCACCAGAAATGCAGAAATACCGCCCTGTCTGGCGGCCGCCTTGTCGCGGTCGGTAATCGCGAAAACAATGCAGTAGTCTGCGACCGGCGCGTTCGTCGTCCAGATTTTTCTGCCCGACAGGCGCCAGCCGTCACCGTCCCGGACCGCCCGCGTCTTAATCATCGACGCGTCGGAACCCGCATTCGGTTCGGACAAGCCGAAACACATCGATTGGGACCCGTCCATCAAACCCGGCATCACGCGCTCTCGCGCCTCGGCGGTCACTTTTTCGAGCAGGCGGCTCGGACCGAAAGCCCAGTGCGCCAGCACGTACAGCATAAGCCAGTTCTGCGGCCCGCAACGATGAAACAGCGCTTCCCATGCGACGTAGTAAGCGAGGTGTCCGAGACCGCCGCCGCCGAGGCCCGCCGGTGCGCACATGTGATAAAACCCGGCACTCGCCGAAGCCATGCGGACTTCGCGGATGAGCGCGAGCGCCGGGTCGGTAAAACGGCCGTCGTCCCGGTACAGCGTGCGGGGATCCTCAAACAACGCCCGATGCTGTTCGTGCCGCGGAAAGACTTCGCGCTCGGCGAATGTAACAATTGCCTCGCGCGCCGCCGCGACGTCGTCGGGCAATGGCGTTGCTATTGCGCTCACATCGTCTCCTCGGTCTGCATTGTGGTCCTCGGCATGGCGTCGTGAGGGCTAGTCGATATGCTCGAGCGGAAGCTCCGTTCGATCGATCACCTTGCGCAGTACGAAGCTCGAATGAACGCCTGTCACGCCATCGATGCGGGTCAGCCGGCCGAGCAGGAATTCCTCATAGTAAGTCATATCCGGAAGAACGGCCTTGAGCAGGTAGTCGGCCGCCTGGCCGGTGACGATGCTGCACTCGATTACCTCGGCGAATGCCGTGACCTGGCGTTCGAACGTTTCGAAACGGTCGGGCGTATGCCGGTCCATGGTGATCGAAATCATGGCGGTGATGTTAAGTCCGAGCAGCGCCTGGTTGAGCAACGTCACGTGCCGCTCGATCAGCCCCGACGCTTCGAGCCGCTTGACCCGTCGCGAGCACGGGGTCGGCGAGAGCCCGACCTTCTCGGCGAGCTCGAGATTGCTGATGCGGCCATCGGATTGCATCAGCGCGAGGATCCGACGGTCCGTACGGTCGAGCTTCAGCGGCTTGATACGCATTTTCGATGTCGACATCGTATTTAGGTTGGAAATAGAGAGATATTATCTAATAATATACAGTTTTATAGTTAATATCTTCTATTTATATTGATATTATTGGATTATTTGCACACATTCGCTCATCGAACCCGCCTATACTTCATGGCCTGATGGCGACAGACGTGCGGCAGACCGCACCCGTTCGTCCCGACCGTGAACGACATAAATGAGTGAAGCCCATGAGCAGTTTCGACCACAGTAAATATCTTCCCTACGCACCGATTGATCTCCCGAACCGGACCTGGCCCGATCAGGTCATCGGGTCTTCGCCGAAGTGGTGCAGCGTGGATCTGCGTGATGGTAATCAGGCACTCATCGACCCGATGAACGTCGCCCAGAAACTGCAGATGTTCAAACAGCTCGTCAAAGTCGGCTTCAAGGAAATTGAGGTCGGGTTTCCGGCCGCGTCGCAGCCGGATTTTGATTTCGTCCGTTGCCTTATCGATGACGGCCTGATCCCGGACGACGTTACCGTCCAGGTGTTGACGCAGGCGCGACCCGAATTGATCAGCCGTTCGTTCGAAGCGCTCGCCGGCTCGAAGCAGGCGATTATGCATTTGTACAATTCCACCTCGACGGTACAGCGTGAACAGGTATTTGCGCTCGACCGCGAAGGGATCAAACAAATCGCGGTCGACGGCGCCGAATTCGTGAAAGCCGAGGCGGCGAAATACCGGGATACACGATGGACGTTTCAGTATTCACCCGAAAGTTTTACCGGCACGGAGCTCGATTACGCCATCGATGTGTGCGACGCCGTACTCGACGTGTGGGATGCACGACCGGAGCAGCCATGCATTATTAACCTGCCGGCAACAGTGGAAATGGCAACACCGAACGTCTATGCCGATCAGATCGAATGGATGTCGACGCATATCCGGCGCCGCGACGGTGTCGTGCTCAGCCTGCATACGCATAACGATCGCGGTTGCGCCGTTGCCGCAGCCGAACTCGGGGTCATGGCTGGTGCCGACCGCATCGAAGGCACGTTGCTTGGTAACGGTGAACGTACCGGGAACATGGATATCGTGACGATGGCCATGAATCTCTACAGCCGCGGCGTCGACCCGGAACTCGACCTGTCGAACATGGACGAAATCATCCGCTGCGTGAAGGCCTGTACCCAGCTTCCGGTTCATCCACGACACCCGTATGCCGGTGAGCTCGTGTTCACGGCGTTTTCCGGCAGCCACCAGGACGCGATCAAAAAATGCCTTGCACGGCGTGCCGAAGACGATCCGTGGGATGTTGCTTACCTGCCGATCGATCCTGCCGATCTCGGACGCTCCTACCAGGAAGTGATCCGTATCAACAGTCAGTCCGGCAAGGGCGGAATCGCTTATGTACTGGAACAGGAACAGGGTCTGCAGATTCCCCGGTGGCTGCAGGTTGACTTCAGTACGGTGGTACAGAAGTTTGCGGAAGACAGCGCAGCGGAAGTCGCGCCGGATAAAATTGTTGAATTGTTCAACGAACAGTACTTTGATACGCGTGCTCCGCTCGATCTGACGGGCTACCAGCTCGCGCGCGAGAACAACGAAGACCAGCTTGTCGCGAACCTGACCGAAAACGGCAACAACATTTCGCTGCAGGGCCGCGCGTCCGGTGTTGTCGGAGCGTTTGTTGCTGCCCTCGAAACGCATTGCGGTAAAGACATCGTACTCGTGGAGTACAACGAACACACTCTGAGCAAGGCCGATGGCGCAGGTGCCGACGCGGTCACCTACGTCCAGATCAATATCGACAGCCGCCGCTACTGCGGGGTCGGGCGCTCGAGCGACATCGTCGAAGCATCGCTGCTTGCGATCCTGAGCGCCGTGAATCAACCGCTGAATGTTGGTGCCGTAAAGGCGGCCTGAAGATCCCCGTCCCCGGGGCGCCGGCGGGTGCCCCGGGCTCGTTCGTCCCGCGTCCTGCGGGCGAAAGCCCGCACAATGCCTGCGACCGTCTGGCCAAGGGCTGTACACCGCCCTTAAAATGTCACGACTGTTTCGTGTTTCAGGGTTGTACAGATGATAAAGAAAGCCTACGCCGACATTGCCGACGGCCAGATTCACTATTATTACGGCGGCCCGGCGGACCAGGCCCCGATAATCTTCCTGCACCAGAATGTCAGCGGCGCGAAGATGTACCTGCCGACCCTCGAGAAACTGGTCGATACGCACCGCTGTATCGCACTCGACCTGCCGGGCTTCGGCGGTTCGTTCGACCCGCCGCCGATCGATTCGATCAGTCGGCTGCAGGAATACACGATGGCCTTCATCGATGCACTCGGCATCGATGAATTTCACGCCTACGGCAACCATACGGGTGCAGCTATGGCCGCAGAAATGGCGTCGCTGTATCCGGACCGGGTGAAGAGCTGCATGATGATGGGCGCGACTCTGTTATCGGAGGAGGAAGCAATTCCATTTCGCGAGGAGTTCAGCGGTTCGGCCGGCCCCTCTCACGATGCCGAATACCTTGAAGCCACCTGGAATTACATTTACAACCTCGGCGGGAAACTCGATCTCGATAACATGAACGACGAGTTCTCCGGCGCATTACGTGCGTGGCGGATCCGGGGCGACATTTACCGGTGCGTGTGGGACTACCGATTCGATCTGTTTATCGAGGGCGTTGAATGTCCGGCCCTGTTGATATGTGCGCCGGACGACGTGCTCTATATCGGCCATAAGAATACGGCCGCTGCAATGCCCGGGGCGAAGGTTGTCGACGTCAACGGCACGAACTTCGAGCCGTATTTCGACCCCGAGGGCGTCAGTCGCGGAATTAAGGAATTTCTGGCGGAAAACGGATTGCGCTGACGCGCGGCAGCTTCAGGCCGAAAAGTAGTCCGACATATCGCCGTCTTTGACTTCGCTGACGCTGATGCCGGCGTCCGCCTTCTTCGCTTCATTGCGCGACGCTTCGATGGCCTCTTTGCGCAGGAACAGGCGCAGCAAGTCGCTCAACTCTTTCTCGAGCGCCTTGTCGGTCATGGTCGGAATCACGACGGGAAAACTGCCGAGTCCGAGCAGGCTGTCGTCGAGGACCACGAGCGGCAGACCCTTGCGTTCTTCGAGGATTTGCAAAAACACGGCGTAGTAGGTGCCGATGAGGCCGTACTTGTCGTCGCGGCGGACCTGATCGAGCAGTTTTTTGCGTGACAGCGACAGTATGCTGTTGCGGATCCGGTAGTCGGAATCACTGACGGCGAGTTCGTCGAACCACGAACCGTAAAACGTCATGCTGTTTTTCCACGTGATGCCGAGTTTCGGATCCGGCATTCCCACCCGCCCGATGAATCGGGGTTTGGGATCGGAGATCATCGCGATTCTTTCGACCTTGGGTTCGCCGTCCGGAAAAGTCAGCCGGTTGACGGAAAAAGATTCTTTATCACGCAGCGCAACAAACGTCTTTTTCAGGCCGATGATCGACAGGGCCTTGGCGATATTTCTGCGTGAAAATGCAGGCATGGATCCGGGTCCCTGTGTCAGTCCCTTGCGAGAAGAGGCACTGTTCGTTCCTTAAACGTGCCCGCCGTACCGGAACGATATCTCATTTTCGCCAATCGGGGGTGTAAATTTTCGTTTCGATGTGGCCGGCGCAACGGGTCATGCAATGAGACCGTCCGGATAGTCCGGGTACTGTTCGATTTCCGGTGGCAATTCCAGCCAGGGCTGGGCGCTCGAACACCACAGGCTGAACGACGGGCGGAGACGCGATTTGTCGTCGAGGGTACCGCCCATCATCGAGCGGATATCGGGGTAGCGATCGAGTGTGATCATCACCGCCGATCCGCAGCCCGGGCAGAAATGCCGGTTGAGCGCGCTGCCATCGTCAGCGTGCGCGGAAAAAACACTCAGGGATCCACCGTTGAGTCGGACGTCGTCGCGTCCGTACACGATCGCGATCAGAAACGCGGAGCCGGATTGACGCTGGCAACGCTCACACTGACATAAACCCATGCTTTGCGGCTCGCCGCGACACCGGTACCGCACTGCACCACACAGACACCCGCCCGTCAGATCTTCGCTCATGTACAAACCCCGGCTGCAACGTGTCCGCGAGCTTAACGTGCTTCATCGGATACGCGAAATACGAAGTGGCGCGCGGCTGGCCGCCCCCGGGCCGCTGCGCAATAATCGCACTGGATTCTGAACACCGGGTATGCCATGCGCGAAGATATCGAATTCGATGCCGACGGGACAACGTTGCGCGGTTGGTTTTATCGCCCCCCGGAGGCGCCGCTACCCTACCCGGCGGTGGTCATGGCGCACGGTTTCTCCGCGGTAAAGGAAATGGGTCTGAACCGCTACGCCGAGGTCTTCGTACGCGCCGGGCTCGCCTGTATCGTCTACGACAATCGTAATCTCGGGGCCAGCGACGGGCTGCCGCGCAACGACATCGACCCGATAGCGCAAATGCGCGATTACCGTCATGCGGTGTCCTATGCACGCTCACGCGCAGACGTCGACGACGGCCGCATTGGCGCTTGGGGTACGAGCTATACCGGCGGGCTCGTATTAATCGCGGCCGCTACCGATCGCCGGATCCGCTGCGTGGTGTCCCAGGTCCCGGCCATCCACGGCATGCAAAGTGCGCGTCTTGCCTACGATGACGACACTCTGAATGAACGCCTTAAGATGATCGAAGAAGAACGCGACCGACTGTTTGCGAGTGAACCGCCGCGCACCGTCAACGTCGTCGAATACGATCCGGCACAACCGCCGTCGTCAGCGAACAACCGCACCTACGAATTTTTTCATGCCTACGATGATGTCGAGGAATTCGACTGGCCGAACTGCATTACCGTCCGCTCGCTCGATCACCGCTTTGAGTACGATGCACTGTCCTACGCCGAAAGAGTCAGTCCGACGCCGCTGCTAATGATCGTAGCAAGCGATGATGTGGTCACTCCGACCAAACTGGCCCTGCAAGCGTTCGCAAGGGCCGGCGAGCCGAAATCCCTCGAGATGATTAACGGTGATCACTATCGACCCTATCTCGAGTCATTCGACGAATCAGGCGCGCTGGCGCGCGACTGGTTCGTGCAACATCTCGTTGGCGTGTAACGCGGGCGTCACGTCGTAGCCCACCCGCGTCGGTGTCCGGGCAGTCGAAGTTCATCCGCGTACCGGCTCGCGAGTTGTCGTGCGCCGCTCGGAACATGCGAACTCGGGAACAGCTCTTCGGTCGGGGCCACTCGGCCCAGCGCCTCTTTCGCGACAGTGATTTGATGGACTTCCGACGGGCCGTCCGCGAGTCCGAGGGCGTACCCCCACAACAACCATTCACCGAAGAGCATTTCGTTCGACACACCGAGCGCGCCGTGAAGGTGAATCGCCCGTTTCGCCGCGCTCACCATGACCCGCTCGCTCAATACCTTGGCGGCCGCAATATCGGCGCGGACGACTTTGTAATCGTTGAACTTGTCGATCTTCCAGGCCGTTTGCAACACGAGCAGACGGAATTGTTCAATTTCCATCCACAGGTCTGCGACTTCCGCCTGCACCATCTGCTTCGCCGACAGTACTTCGCGCTGCGTGGTCCGACTCTGTACACGTTCACAAACGGCTTCGAACGCGCGGCGCGCAAGACCAACCGTACGCATCGCGTGATGCACGCGGCCGCCGCCCAGACGGGTCTGCGCGATTTTGAACGCGTCGCCGGCATTGCCGAGCAAGTCCGCATCGCCGAGTCGCACATCGTTGAATCGCAGATAGGCGTGTGCACCGTGCTCGGGCTGTTCGAAAGCCATACCGGCATTGCGCACGAACTCAACTCCGTCGGTTTTCGTCGGCACGAGGAACATCGACGCGCCCTTGTAAATTGACACATCCGGATCGGTCACGGCCATCACGATCAGGAATTCCGCCCACCGCGCATTTGAGGCGAACCATTTTTCGCCCTGCAGGATCCAGCCGTCGCCGTCACGAACCGCGCGTGCGGTAAATACTTTCGGGTCGGCACCGCCCTGTGGCTCGGTCATCGAAAAGCACGACACGATGTCGCCGTCGAGTAACGGTTTGAGGTAGGTTTGCTTTTGCGCATCGGTGCCGAAATGCGCGAGGATCTCCGCATTACCGGTGTCCGGCGCCGCCGTACCGAATATCGTCGGCGCGAAAAACGAACGACCGAGAATTTCATTCATCAGCGCGAGCTTCAATTGCCCCCAGCCACCCCCGCCGAGCGCCGGCGACAAATGGCAGGCCCATAATCCGGCGTCGCGCACCCGCGCCTTCAACGGCGCCATAATCGCCATCAGCGCGGCATTGTCGACGTTATACGTTTCGTCTTTCGGAAAAAGATAATCGAGCGGCTCGATCTCTTCGCGGACGAAATCCGTCATCCAGTCGAGCTTGTCCTGAAATGCCGGTTCGGTTTCGAAATTCCACATACTGCGCTCTCGGTTCAATTCGCGAGCCGAAAGTATCGCATGAACCGGTCGCGGGGCGGCCGCCGAATGGCGCCCGCTTACCCGCTATAGCAATCGCTGCCTGAACAGTGATATCAGCCGCAGCGGCGGGAACTAATCCCGCAGGTCGGGCCCGCTTTCGGGATCAACGTAGCTACGCTCGAAGCGACGGGCATTCTCGCGCATGACCGTCAGAAAATCCCCGGTGGCTGGTGCGTTGAAGCAAGGATCGAAAACGACGATCGTGATGCCGAGTTCACCCAGACGTGCTTTCGTTTGTGGCAGCGGCTCGGCCTCCCACAGCATCCAGCGTGACGGGTAACTGGCCAACACGCTGCCGAGCACCGCCCACTCGGCGGCGTCGGGAAATGTATCCGGTTCCCAGGTCAGCGCTTCAACCGCGAGCCCATAGCGGCGCGCGAAATACTGGTACACCGGATGCGATGCGAGCCACCGTCTCTCGGGGTCGCGCCTGGCCGACGCCGCAACCGCCCGATCGAGGTCACCGAGATCACGATTCAACGCCGCGGAATTTGTCGCGAACATCGGACCGGCAGCCGGCGCAAGTCGCTTCAGATCATCGGCGACAGCACTCGCCTGGCTGGCGGCCTGGGCGAAATCCAGCCATGTTGTGAAAGCAGTGCCGCCGTGATCATGATCCCCTGCCGGACCATGCCGGTGCGCCGAAGCGGCGCCGCCCGTGATCATGGCCGCGCGGAATCCCGCCGAGGTATCGAGCAGGCGCGACCGGGGCAGAGAGGCAAGCCCGCGCCATCGCGCGTACCCGGCACCGTTCAATACGATGAGATCGGCGTTCTGGTAGGCGACGACGATGTCGGCGGACGGCCGCCAGAAAGCGGGGTCGATGTCGCGCGGCGCCGGGAATATTACCTGTGCGCGGTCCCCCGCGATCCGCGCGGCGAAATACTGTAGCGGATAATTCACCGTATACACGGACAGCGGCGGGGATAGTGCGGTATCGTTCTCGCCGGACGCACCGAGCGAGGCAAGTGCGAGAAATAAAAGGGCCGCGACGTTCAGTGAACCCGTCACGCGACGAGGGCGTCGACGGGCGTCATGGGTCACACCAGCCATCGTATAAAAATTCCGTCGTGTGTCGTTCATCCGAGGATCCACAGGCGCACCAGCGTATCGCCGGCAAATTTCGCGGAATACGCCAACAACGCCGCTAACGCGATGCTCGCGGTAGCGATCACGAATACTTCGGCGGCGAGAAGGCGGACGGTGGTGGACCGGTTGCATCCGAGCATCGCATTCGTTTCCATTTCTTTCGAACGCAGGCGCAATGACAGCGCGAACACGAGAAACACCGCGAGGAGGGTCGCGCTCGCAATGACGACGATGACAGCGTCGAGCATTTGCTTGATACGAAATACGGTGTCGAGGAGGCCGTCGATCACGGAGGCGGGTTCGATCACCTTAAGCGTCGCGTCCCCGTCGAGATAACGCCCGCGTAACAGCGCGCCTGACTTTTCGTCACGCGGGATGGCGATTAATGCCGATAACGGAAAATGGCCGTCGTCGCCATGGACATGGAAACTGTCGATATTGGCTTCCGTGATTTCGCGGTATTGCATGAGCTTCGCGTTCGCCGTGACGAGTCCTTTCTCGCGCGACAGAACGACGCTGGCGTCGTCAATGGACGCAAGGTCGGCGTGACCGTGGGTTAACCCTTCGATGATCCACGCGGTCTTGATGTCGACAAAAACCGCCCGGTCGTCGGCCGACCGCGCGGGCTCCAGCACCCCGGCGACGGTCATCTTCAACGGATAAACGCCGGCGAGATCGAATACCGCTTCCGGCGCGGTCACGAGATGATCGCCGGGTCCGACTCCGAGCGCTTCCGCCACCTCGGCGCCGAGTACGCACTCACCGATCAAGGCCATCTGGCGGCCGTTTCCGATCCGCAATCCCCTGAATTCGAAATAATCGATCTCGGTACCGACGACGGGGAAGCCCCGCGCTGCGAAGCGGGCATAAACGGGGATGACGCGGGCGAACCCGGTCGCGACGACCTCATCGATCGCCCGCGCCGGTATGGACGCCGGACGCTCGTCGTCGAAGTACAGGGTGTTCATCGCCAGTTCGAGTGCGCTGCCGGGGGCGCCGAAGATCAGCGGTGTCGTGCGGGCGCGGGCGCGCAACTGGCTTTCCGTTTGCGTGAGCAGTACATCGAGCACCGCGGGTACCGCCATGATAATGCTGAGGCTCGCGACGAGCATCGCCGTGCGCGCCCGGTGGAAGACGAGGTAACGCCAGGCGAGATACAGGCTGTCCATCAGGGGCCGGGGGTAAAGTCGGCAAAATCGACCGTACGATCGAATCGCGGGAGTAGTTCGTGATCGTGCGTCACGGCCACCAGTGTCGCGCCTTCGGCGGCAACGGCCTCGAACAACAGGTCCAGAATTTGATGCTTCGTCGCCGGATCGAGGTTTCCCGTCGCCTCGTCGGCGAGGATCAACCGGGGAGACGTCATCAATGCGCGGCAGATCGCTGTGCGTTGTTTCTCCCCCTGCGAAAGCCGATCAGGGCGACGCTCCAGCAACGCCGCGATACCCATGCGCGACGCAAGGGTGCGTGCGCGTGCGTGAACGCTGCCGTCGAGTGTGAGAGCCCGGGAAATACGATAAGGATGCAGAATATTATCCATCGCGCTCAGGTAGTCGAGCAGACGGAAATCCTGAAAGATAAACCCGACCTGCGCGCTGCGGAAAAGCCGCCGGCCACGATCGGTCATTGCGCAAACGTCCTCGCGCCCGACGAAAACGCGACCAGCGGTCGGCGTGAGTATCCCGGCGATCAGCGCGAGCAACGTCGTTTTACCGGCGCCGCTCGGCCCGATCACGGCGAGCTTTTCAGCGGCCGGTACGTGCAGCCCGGGGACCCTGAGCCGGAAGTCGCCCTCCCGGTAGGCGAACTCGAGACCCTCGATGTCGATCATTACTTGCCAGCCGGCGCCGTAGCGTCAGCGCCGGGTGCACCGGCTTCGACGCGTTCTTCCTCGAGCACGTCCATTGCGGCAATCTTCCAGTCCGCATCCGTCGCGACCAGGTCGAGAACTGCTTCGTAGCGATTTTCGCGGGTGTGTACATGACCCCAGTGTCCGACCGTGCCGGATACATTCCACTGGCCGCGAATACTGGCCCGCGTTCCGCCGTCCGTGAGCCGCTGCGGCTCCGCGGCCGTTACCTCGACCGCGGTGACTTTAGCCTGGGCGCCGCCCGCTTTCTTAACCGCGAATGCGCGCCGATGCTGCAGGTATAAATCGGTCAACAACGCGCCGTCGACGGTGAGCGCAAGCTTGTCGTACACGTCCTCTTCCTCACGGAAATCGAACGCACGGTAGACGTTCGTGAGTAGTGTATCGAGCAGTTCAGCCGCCTGGCGCGGATCGATTGTCCCGGCAACGGCAGCCGGTCGCTGCAGCGGCAGGCGCGCGTACGGCAGCGTCACAAAACCGATCGCGAGCAAGGCCAGGGAAAACGCAACGGGACGCCAGGTCGATGTTCCACGGCGGCGCATCGTGAACCATATCGCAAGCACTACGAGCGAGGCGATCGCGCAACCCGTGCTCACCAACGGTACTTCGATCTGACCGAATGATCCGCCCACGGCAACGGGTTCGATGGTCGGCAGGCGGTATTTTTTCAGGTGATTGGTCCAGGTGTGTACATTGGATTCGGGGTCGACGAACGACGGCAGCGGCCCGGCCGGGTCTGTCGCGATGGCGGGCACGCGTTGAATTTCGTCGGTAAACAGATCCCAGTCGACCGAAACCTCCTGCGGAATACCATCCGTGATATAGGTAAGGATCACCCCGACGATAGCCGTGGACACTTCGATACGCTGCGGGTTTTCGACGAGCGTGATCCCGTTCACGCCCACCTGCACGTAGTTGATCCGGTCGAGGATCGGCTTTCCCGCGGCACCGTCTATCGTGACCGGGTTACGGGCGAGGAGAAATTCTCCGACCTGCTGCAGCACCAACTCAAGCTCTTCGCCGTCGATGGTTTCGTCGTCGGCGAGATCAAACGACAACCACTGTTCGAGATCCTTTACCCGGGTCAAAATCTCGTGGCGTACCTCCCACGGCTCGACATACAGGAAAGTCATCATCGCGGACTTGTGGTGGCGCTTCAGGTTCGGATTTTCGAATACGCTGTACCACGGATCAGTCCAGTCCAGGTTCAGCTTTGCGGGCGCACCGAGGTAGCGGAAATCGATCACCGGAACCGATTTGTGGTAGGTGATAAACCCGATCGTCGCTCTCGCGAGACCGGCATCGTCCTGTGGCGGAATGAATGTCAACGACGCCGGTCGGCCACTGAACGGATAAATGATTTCGACGTATAACACGCGCTTGTCGGCGGGTGCGTCGGGTACGCGCTGCCGCGTATACGGGTTCAGCATGCCTGCGAACGGCGACCGCCGGTCGACGCGCAGCCGCGGTTCGGCCACGCGCAATTCGCCTGTCAACCGGGTGCCGTCGCCCGTTGCGACCTGCAGTCCGCGTTCTGAAAATCGCCGCATGCGCTCTTCGAGCGGCGGTCGCTGTGGATCGGGCGAAGCCAGCCAGTCGTCGGGGAGGAGTTCGGCGAACATTTCAAGATCACCGACGTAGATCTCGAGCGCCACCTTGACCGCGTCATCGAGCACCGTGATCTCCGCGATGTTCGGTGAAGTCTCGGCTCCCGTCAGGTTAATCCAGTCCGCACCTGCCTTTTTGCCGACGCACAGCGCGCCTGCGATGAAGAGCACGGCGGCGATGACGCGTCGGGTAAAGTTCAGCCGAACGCAGGCGTCCGGGTTGTCATTGAGAAGCATGAAGTAAATACGGTTAGCGAAGGCGTTGACGTTTCAATTCTAGCGCACTTTGTATCGACGCCCGGTTGGGGTCGCCCGGGCTCAGGGCGGCAGCAGCGGCTTCGAATGTCAGCTGATCGGGCCAGAAACCGGTTCGGCGATGACCGCCTAGTCTCCTCCCAGGTAGATACGATCTGTTCTCAGGGTCAGCCGGATATAGACGTCAAAATCGTTCTTCTTGCCCCGCGATCCGGTTTCCGCATCAATCTGATCACGCCAGCGCGCGCGGATTTCGAGCGTTCGATTTTGCGCTCGATTGTACTGGTAACGGACTTCGAACAGGCGTTCGTTACTGCGATACTGTGGCGATAGTAGCCAGCCGGCGTCCGTATGCCCATAGTTTACGCCGATACTGTGACGAGGCATCACGTTCATGACGCTCGCCGACGCGTTCCAGGCCAAACCATCGGCATCGCCGCGACCGGGAAGATCCACCGCCCGCCAGCGGGGTGTCTGCGGTGCGTAACCGACCTCCGAGGCGACGCGCAGGCGACGATTATTTTCACCGATCGGCCACGCCGCCGCGGTGCGCGCGACGATGCCCCAGTAATCTTCGCGCCGCTCGCTGCCGAGACCGTCGAACGCGAGGGATTCCGGAAGAAAGGAGATGTCGATGGCACGCTGCACGATTGGTCCCCATTTCTCGAGATTCTCCGCCGCGAGGAACAGTGATGCCCGCGACCCCGAATCAGCAAAATCGAGCGGCGAGTGACGCGCATTCGACGCACCCGATTTCGAGTTGTATTGCACGACGACATTCCCGTTCCAGCCTCCCTGGAAACGCCTCGACGCCTGAATTCCGTCCGTCCAGTTTACGTTCGTGCCACTGCTGTCGTTACGATCGAGGGACTTGCTGAACACACCGGCCCGTGTCACGAATTTCGTCTGCAATCTTCCAATGGCGACGTTTCGACCGTTCGCAGAATAGAAGTGAAGGAAAAGCTCGTCGAGCGTGAGATCGCCCTGGTCAATGCTACTCGAATCCCCAATATCGGCAGTCAGCGCAAAATTCGCTCCGGCCTTGTCCGTTGTCGAAAGCCCGGCGAGACGCGCCGTTGCCCTCAGGTTCGGTCTCAATATCGCAGTGCCTGCAAGCCGGTAGCGAGCGCCAAAGCCATCACCTGTTTCGTTCGAGCCATCGTCGCTCTCGTCATCGAAATAAAACAACCCGGCACGAACATCGGCGACCGCATAGAACCTGGAGGGCGGTTCAGGGGCAGCGGTTTTTTTCGGTTTCCCGGCATCTTCCGCTGGGCGGCTGTCCTCCGCTTTACGTTTGGGGTCCCGCGTGGCGGGAGCGTCGGATTTGACGGCGTCGGCGTCCGGCTCGGGCGCCGTTTCTTTTTCGGTTGATTCGGTCCCGGGGCTTTCGGGCTCCGCTTTCTCTGTGTGCGTCTCGATGGAACCGTCTGCGTCGATTTCGAGGCTGTCCGGATCGTCCTTGGGGGTCTTTGTCTTCGTATCGCCGTCCTGCTCAGGAGTGTCCGCGTCACTTACGGGTTGATCGATCGAACCTTCCGTGTCGATTGCGAGGTCGTCCGGGTCCGCCTCCGATTCCCCGGACGATGTCTCTGCTTTAGCGTCGCTGTCTTGATCGGAACTATCCGCTTCATCTATGGGTTGATCGATCGAACCTTCCGTGTCGATCGCCAGGTCGTCCGGGTCCGCCTCCGATTCCCCGGATGATGTCCCAGCATTAGCGTCGCCATCCTGCGCGGCACTGTCCGTGTCCCCTGCGGGCTGATTGATCGACCCTTCTGTCTCGATCCCCTGGTCGTCGCCGGACGCATCGACCTGAGTGTTTGTCCCGACTCCGGATGCCTTTTTTGTCGGCGCCACGGTCGTTTGCCTGATGGTTTCGGGTTGCTGGGCCAACGACAGTGCCGACGCCAACCCGCAGCAAAGTATCACGGCAATGAGACACGCTGTTCGCACGCGGACATGCGCCATTCGCCAGTTGGGTGTGCTGTCGCAATGTGTGCCAAAACCGCTCACCGCGACAAGGCGCTCGCGCCACTGAAACCGGTTACCCGCGCAGTCGCCGCGACTGTCCGGGCCAAGTTGTTTCGAATGAGAAATATGCACGAAAAGGTCATCGTATCGGTATTCTTGCGGCGGGACATCGGCGTCGTTATCGCCGCTCAATCGATCGTCCCCACCAGGTTCTCCGCGCAGTATACGCGAGCGTGGCCTGGCTTACGGTCCGCCCGAGGATCTGATGGTCAGGACCGGTCGGCCGCGGCATCGCCGGTTTCGGTTCCGTGTGGCGATCGAGGATGATCTGCGGTCGGCCTGACCGATGAGTCACCGTGCAGTTCGAGGGTACTGTCCGCCGCGGCTCGGCAGACCCGAGCTTCGAACCAGCGGGTGTCCGCGCCGACGCCGTAACCGGTGGTTAGTAGCCTTATCACCGGTAGCGATCTGACTAGGCGGCGCCGGGCGACGCGGACCGCTCAACCCGATTCGGACTCGTCACGACGACCGTACGCGGCGTATTTCGTATTTCGCGACGGCACGCGATCGATTCCGGTTCGCGAGCCCGTCGCATGGTGGCGGGAACGCCGGCCTTGCCGGATTCGACCCGGTACTTACGACGCGGCGGCCTGATTCGGGTCGCCAAGATCCTCGATCGCTCTCGCACGCAGCTTGACCTTCTGGACTTTACCGGACGGGGTCATCGGAAACTCGTCGACAAACAATACGTGGCGGGGAATCTTGAAACTCGCGACATGTCCGCGCAAGTTCGAGAGTACGTCGTCCTCGCTCAATTCCGATCCTCGCGTACGAATGATGTAGGCGATTGCCACTTCGTGGAGCCGCGGATCGGGGTAACCGACGACCGCGACCGCGGCGAGGCCATCGAGCCCCATCAGTCGCGCTTCGATTTCTGCGGGAGATACATTTTCACCGCCGACCTTCAACATGTCCTTGTAACGACCGAGAAAAACGTAGCGCCCGTCCTCACGCTGTTTCGCCATATCGCCGGTCATGAACCAGCCCTCAGGCGTAAAACTGTCGGCCGTTGCTTCGGGCTTTTCGTAATACCCTTTCATCACCGTATAACCCTTCACCATTAACTGCCCGGGTTCGCCCACCGGCACCGGCGTGGCGGTTTCGGGGTCGCCGATCTGGTATTCGACCCCGTTCATCGGACAACCCGACGCGTAAACCCGCTGCTCCCGTGTTTCCGTCGGCGATGAAACAGAAACAAACGCCCAGATTTCCGTCATGCCGAAACCGGAAATTGTGGGGCAGAACACATCCTGCACCTGCTCGGCAATCGGGATCGTCGCGTCCGTACCGGATGGCAGCGTGCCGAGCCGCAGCGAGGAAATATCGCGCGGCGCCTGGGCCTGGGCTTCCAGCAAATCTTTCCAGTGCGTGTCGAAGCCGTGTGCGATCGTGACCTGCTCGGTTTCGATCAGCCGCAGGGCCTCGTCCGGGTCGAACACATCCATGAGTATTTGTTTCGCCCCGGCAACGATGCAGAGCAACGCGACCTCGCCGAGCCCGTACAAGTGAAACATGGGCAGGTAATTGATCTCCGTATCGGTGAACGTGAGGCCCATGATCGCAGCCCGCTCCATGCAGTTGCGAATATTGATATGCGAATGCATAACGCCTTTCGGGTTTCCGGTCGTCCCCGAGGTGTAACCGATCAGCGCGAGACCATCGGGATCGACCGAGGCCGCGCGTTCCGCGAGCGCCACATCGCTGATCGTGTCCGCCTGATTGAGAGCCTCGGTCCACGTCAGGGTTCCGGGTAGTTTGTTGTCACCGACGAATACGACCCGGCGTAAATCGGGGAAACCGTCGAGTGAGTGCGCGTTCGCGTTGCCGCTCGCCGTATCAGGGAGTACATCGCGCAACATCTCGAGGTAATTGACCGGCCCGGAATGATCGTCGGAGATAATCGTCGCCGTATTCGACTGCCTGACGACGTAATCGATATCATCGTTGCGATAGCGGGTGTTCAGCGGAACGAGGACGCAACCGGCTTTCCACACGGCATACATCGCGAACAGCCATTCCGGCTTGTTGTTCATCCACAGCGCGACCTTCTCGCCTGGCTGCACACCGATAGCCATGAGCGCTTTCGCTGCGCGGTCGACTTCCGCGGAGAATTCGTTCCAGGTCCAGCGCTGATCCTTGAACACGAGTGCTTCGCGCTCGCCCCACCGGTGCGCGGCGTCGGCCGGCAATTGACCGAAGGTACGCTTTTCAAACCACTCACTCATAACCGTCGTCTCCTTAATCAGCTTCGCCGCCGGGCGACGCACGCGATTGTTACCTGCATCGCGCGATGCACCCCGGTGGTGAGTCCCGTTCGTGTGGACATTCAATTCTGGCGCAGGGCGGGCTGGCCCGCAACGTCTCGAGGAGACCCTCGAATGCCGTCTATGGCCTTAAATGCTAACGTGACATGCACATCGAATCAGCCCGGAGAACAACGCAATGATCATGCCGCCACAAAGCCTTGGTGTCTTTCTGTACCCGGACAACTTCAACGGGGCCGAACTCGCAACGTTTGCGCAACGCTTCGAAAGCCTCGGTTACGCGGCCATCTGGTATCCGGAAGCCATGTTCTACGAGAGTTTTACCGTCGGCGGCTATCTGCTCAGTCAGACGCAACGGATCACGGTCGCCAGCGGCATCGCGAATATCTATGGCCGCGATCCGGTCGCCGTTTTGCAATGCAGCAGAGGGTTGGAACAATGTTATCCGGGCCGCTATATCACCGGTCTCGGCGTATCGCATAAATCACTGGTCGAGGATCTTCGCGGCCATGTTTACGGTAAGCCGATGGCGACGATGATCGACTATCTCGATGGGATCGACGCGGCGCGTTCGAAAATTGCCGGGACCGACACCCCGCTCGTGCTCGCGGCGCTCGGCCCGAAAATGCTCGAACTCGCCGCGGCGCGCAGCAATGGCGCGCATCCGTTCAATTCGCCGCCGGAACATACCCGTTGGGCACGGGATTTGATGGGCCCGGATGCATGGATTTGCACGGCCCAGCATGTTTGCCTCACCGAGGATGCGGATCTCGCGCGTGCCGTCGCGCGACGCGCCCTCGAGTTCTATTTCGTCACACCGAATCATTATCGAAACTGGTTGCGCGTCGGTTACACGACCGAAGATCTGGAAAACGGCGGCAGCGATCGCCTTATCGACGCCCTCGTCGCATGGGGCACGGAGGCGCAGATCCGTGATCGTATCCGGCAACATTTCGACGCCGGCGCGACCCAGGTGATTATCAATACGATACGGCCCGAATCAGCGGAATCGAAGGACAAGCCGATTGGCGGATACAACTACCAGTCGGCACCGCACTGGGACGTGTACGAGATGCTCGCGCCGGCCGGCAATTGACGCGCTGCCGCCGCGAGAGAGCGGCGGCAGCGTCTGTTTTTCGCGGATCAGGCGGGGTTGTTCGAGTTAAAAATATCCCAGTGAAGCTTCCATTTGCCGCGCTCTTTTTTCCAGATCACAACGTATTTCCCGACGTCGAGCTTGTTGCCATTGATGTCTTTCAACGTATAGCTGCCGAGTTCATTCACCGTCGTACCGTGGACTTCGATGTCGACGGTGCGCAGCGTACCGCCGCGAATTCCCATATCCATCGCGCCCTGCCAGAACCGGCGGATCGCGGCATGGCCTTTGTGAACCGGCGCGTTGGCGGGGCACAATTTAGCAGTTTTCGTGTACAGCGCCGCACTGGCTTTTGCATCGCCGGCTTTCAGCGTATCGCACAGTGCCTTGTTTGCGGCCTTGATCGCTCCCGCCACGTCTTCTTTTTTCTTGGTCGCCATCGTCGTCTTCCTCCTCTTTGAACCCAGGGCTTATGCATAACGGTTCGGTCTGTCACCAGCTTGCCGTTTACAGTAGCAGTATCGGTCAAACATCAAACCAACGCGATAGCGCTGGCCACGAGTGAATTATTTGCGGCGTTTCGCCGGAGTCAGCAGGGACACGTAGCTCGTCCCCGGCCGGTTGTCGGCGGTGACCGGTAAATCGTAACGGCCCCAGCCTTCGAGTCCCTGCATCATGACGCTGACATGTGTGAAGCCGTCCTCACGCAGCGCGCGCGCAGCATCGGCGGCACGATCTCCGCCGTCGGCACCGATGATGAGGCGCGCGTCTTTTGCGAACACATCGTTTGCCACGAGCAGAAAGCTGTCGTTTGGATGCGTCTGTTTCGTCGTTGGATGGAAAAATACGGTCGGTATGTTGACCACGCGCGTCACTTTCGGATGCCGTACCGCGAATTCCGCGACCGCGCGGACATCGACATACGTTGCACCGTCGTCGTTTTCGAATTCGGCGAATACTTCGAGCGGGTTCAGTTCGGAATCGTCCATAGTGTTCAGTCGAACGACGGAAATTGCGGTACGAGTGGCGGTATCACCTGGCAGCGATAGCGTTCGGCGTCGGGGTTGCGTCCGCTCAGTGTGTAGACGGTCGTATCCCCCTCATTGGCAACTTCCACTTCTTCAATATGATGGTGCAATATCGGTCCGTCGGGCGACAGGGCGAAAATGCAGTCAATAAGACGCCGCGCCGGCAAGCGTCCGAAGTCCGGGTGGTCCAGCGCCTCCGGCGGCTTTTTCTCGCTCATACAATGTGCTCCCCCGCCGGGCATTCTATGGCGCGACAGCCGCGGCGCCAAGCCACCCTGCCCTGCGCCAAGGTCGATTTCCTTGACCCGCGCACGGTTAGGTATTACAAACGAACGGACATTTTCGAGGTGAGCCCGCAATGTCCGCGACCCCCCAGAAAGAACTCGTGACCGGCGAAACGTGGTTCGAAACCGGCGCAGATGTCCCGAATGTCGGGGCGAAGCTGTTTGCATTGCGCAACCAGTGTACGGAGTGCAATGTTTGCGAAGTCGCCTGTTCGCTCGTGCATTCGCCGGACGGGGAAATCAATCCGCAACTCGCCCGCATTCGCATCGACCACGCGCCCGACAAGCCGAGCCGAATTAACAGCGACGGGCTCGGGTTTGTCGCCGAAATCTGTCACCACTGCGGTAACCCGCCTCCGTGCGCGGAAGTCTGCCCTACCGACGCGTTTTATTACGATACCGAGACGCTGGCCGCGGTGATCGATCAGGACAAATGTATCCAGTGCATGGAATGCGTTCCGGGATGTCCGTTCGACGTCGTCTTCGTCGCTCCGAGCGGCGAGTTGCTCAAATGCGATTTGTGCGGCGGCGATCCGGTCTGTGTTAAAGCGTGCTCAACCCGCCCCGAATTACTCAACAAGGGCAAGCAATACAACCGCATGCCGGTACTGTTCTACGAAGAACAGGCCGACTTCAATCGCCTGTCGCGCGAAGAACCCGTGGCCCGCGATGAAGTCGGGATGATGCAGGCCATGCTCGAGCGTGGCGAAATCAGCTCCGGCGCCTGAGGAGGCAGAGACGATGGAAAGCAACCTGTTACGCGTTGATCTGACGACCGGCGAGATCCGGAGCGAAATCATTCCGCACGAGGTTTTCGAACGCTGGGTCGGCGGTTCCGGCATCAATAACTGGATCATGTGGGAACATTTTCTGACCCACGATGTGAATTGCGATCCGCGCAGCCCGGACAATATTTTTGTCTTCGGTATTGGTCCGTTGGCCGGGTCCGGTGCCGGCAGCGGGGTCAAGGGTCGAATTACGTTCAAGAGCCCCTGCTACGACATGTTCGGAGATTCGGCCGGCGGCGGAAAGTTTCCCTACATGGTTCGGTTTACCGGCTACGAGTACATCGCGATTACCGGCCGCGCGCCGAAGCCGGTGTACCTGCACATCTGTAACGATGAGGTGTCGTTACATGACGCAAGCCACTTATGGGGCAAGGACACCAAGGACACGCACGCGATCCTGCAGCAGGAACTCGGCGACTACCCGTCGAAAACGCATACGTTGTCGATCGGGCAGGCAGGAGAAAACCAGGTCGGCATCGCCGGGGTCGTATCCGACGCACTGCGTATCCACGCACGCTGCGGTGGCGGCGCCGTACTTGGCTCGAAGAACCTGAAAGCCATCGCGGTGCAGGGCAACGGCGGTATCCGTATCGAACGACCCGAAGGGATCATGAAATGGTCGGACGAGTTTCGTCAGAGCCTCGACCAGAACGAAGCCGTCTACGGTTTCAAACGCCGCGGCACACTCGGCGCCGTCGAAATGTACCAGCACATTGGCAGCCACTTCTGGCGCAATAACCAGGGCAACATGTTTCGCGGCGGCGAAATTACCTCGGACAACTGGGTGAAGCGATTCCACAAATACTCCGAAGTCTGTTCATCTGATTGCTTCATCGCCTGCGATGCCAAGTACAAGATCGACGGCACGGAATCCCCCGCAGCAGAAAAATATGTCGGTGAAACGTTTCGGCGACCGGAGTACCTGACGACAGGCAGCGCCGCGGGTGCGCTCGACGTCCGCGACTGGGCCGAGGTCGCTCACTGGGGCAAGATCACGAATGACTACGGTATCGACAATCAGGATCTGAGCTGCGCTATCAGCTTTCTGATGGAGCTGAAACAACGCGATCTCATCAGCGACGACGACGTGGCCGATCTGTTCGGCCACAGCCAGAGCCTCGAATGGGGCAACATGGATGACATCGAACAGCTCGTCGAAAGCATCGTATTTCAGTCCAATACGTTCGGGAAATTATTTGGTGACGGGCCGTACAAAGGTGCCCTGCGCTACTCGGAAATGAAGGGACAGAACTTCATGAAGTACGCGATGTACGGCAAGGGCGGCGCCAGCTTCACGGAAGAAATGCGGCCGTTCCCGACCTGGATGAACAACATGGCGGTGGCTTCACGCGGCGCGGATCATCTGAAGGGCCTCGGTCTAATCGAAAAATTTCAGCGACGGGACCTTTCGGAGATCTACTTCGGCGGGCCGGAAGCGGCGGACCTCACGACGACGAAGTACAAAGGCGCTTCGACCGCAATTATCGAAAACCAGGTGGCACTGCTGAACTCCTACGGCGTGTGCATGTTCCACTGGATGCTCGACCCGGCCGGTTACATGCCCGAGAGCTACTACGGTGAGGCGTATCGATCCATCACCGGTGTCGAACACGACTCGGAACAGCTCATGCGCGACGGCGAACGCATCTGCAACCTGGAAAAAGCGTTCAACTCGCGGGTCGGCATGCGCCGCGAGCACGACACGATTTGCGAGCGCTGGATGTGGGAGCCGACGGATGAAGGCATGTATCCCGGCAAAGTCGCTGCCGACATGTTCGAGCCCGTACTCGACGAATACTACGAATGGCGCGGCTGGGATCAGAAAAGCGGTCTGCAGACCCGGTCGAAACTCGATGAACTTGGCCTCGGCGAAGTCGCCGACGTGCTCGAAGACGACGGTGCGCTGGCACGCGGGTAGTACCGATGATTACGGTTCGCACGGAATACCATTCGCATTTCCGCGAGATCACCGGCCTCGCCGGGGACACGTTCGAACTCGAACAACCGCTCGTGTCCGAACTCGCGCGCCAGCTAACGGACAAATACGGCGACAAAATGTCAGCTCTTCTGATTGACCCGAAGACGAACGGGCTTAACGCGAACGGAACGATGTATGTCGACTCGAAAGGCCGGCGGATTTATATCGACGACACGCTGGAAGACGGCGAGACGATCGCGTTTCTCGTCGGTATCGCGGGCGGTTAAACCGATCGCCGTCGTGATCGACCCGCGCTGATCTCGGGTCACTTTCCGAAAATTACGCTAACGTCAGGCCGTTTGTCAGTGCCTCAACCCGTATGCGACCGCACGAAGGCGCCCAACTGTTCGATCGCTTCCTGCCCCTTATCGAGCATGGGCGCGAACAGATGCCAGACGTGGATCATGTCGTCCCAGACTTCCACCGTCACATCGACGCCGGCCGCTTTCATTTTCTGTTCTATGCGAATGCTGTCATCGAGCAGGACCTCGGCATCGCCAACGTGAATCAGCATCGGCGGCAACCCGGTGAAATCCGCGTGTAATGGCGCGGCGAGCGGCGATTTCGCATCCGCCCCATTGAGGTAGGTCCCGCCCATCTGCAGCAGAATTTCCTTTTGCACCATGGGGTCAACCGACGCGCGGGAGACGATCGAATCGCCGGTGCACTCCATATCGGTCCACGGTGAAATCGGTACGGCACAGGCCGGCATGGCGAGTCCCGCATCGCGGATCGCCACGAGTGCCGCGATCGTCAGGCCGCCGCCGGCGGAATCACCGGCGAGCGCAATCCGTTCGGCCGCGTAACCCCGCTCCAGCAACCAGCGATAAGCCGCGACCGCGTCCTCGACCGCCGCTGGAAACGGGTTCTCCGGTGCGAGCCGATAATTGAGCGCCAGTACGCGACCATTAATCGCCTTCGTAGCGCGCTCGATCATGGGCCGGTGTGACTGCACGGAACCAATCAGGTAACCGCCGCCATGGAGATACAACAGTACGCGGTTCGCGTCACCGCCGTTGACATCGAACCATTCGCCATCGACCCCGCCCGCATCAACCGGTACCGCCGTCACATCGTCGAGAGAAGGAAACATCCCGCCCATCGTATCGAAACCGGCCCGCATTTCCTCGAGCGAAGCCCCTTCGGCAACGACCGGATTTTCTTTCAACATCGTACGGATTTCTTCGATCTGGGCATTGGCCATGAGGTGCTCCTTAAGCTGGTTTCTGTTCGGCGCTGTGCCGCGCTTCGACCCGTCAGTGTACCGCGAACGCCGGTTGGCCCGGGTACCGTGAATTCACGCGAACCGGGGAAACGCGATCGCGCCCAGGCGACGCAACGGGCCATTCAGTCCTTCGAGATTCGCCTCCAGGTAGGCGGCACTCTGATCATGCGTTTGCGCATAAATGGCCGCAGTTAATTGCATTGCGTCGCGGCCCGGCCACTCGGCGGGCAACAACTCATCCGGCAGGTCAGGCAATTTGAGGAGGATCCGCCGGTATTCGTGGATCAGAAGGGTTTGCAGTTCGAACAGACGCGCCGGTTCCCCTTGCCCACCATTGTTAATCGCCGCCAGCGCGGACCGAAAATTTTCGATGAATGAAATATACCGGGCTGCGAATTCATCGAGCCGCCATGTCTCGGCGGCAAGACGGTTCATCGCCTGTCCGTCACGCAGTGCTTCCGTGCGCGCCCGCATGACAACGGCGTCTCGCGCCACTTCGAGTTCGTGCAGGGTCGCAGCCAGTGATGCCTGATCTGCGCACGGGTGAGCCAGGACCCCGGGAGCAATACTGCCGAACCCGAGCCAGCTTAATTCCCGCCTCAGTTCGTCGCGGGCGCTTCCCTCGACAAACGACGCCAGCACGAGGGTCCACAACCCGTCCCATGCAGCCGGCCGCGCGGCATAGATTCGTTGCGCACTGCGTTCGTACTGACGCTGACCGAATTCGGTAAACGAGTAATAACTCTTGCGGCCCTGTTTCACGCACGACAACCAGTTGTCCCGGGTGAGGCGGAACACGGCGGTGCGTATCTGACGGGCGTTCAGGCCAAACGGTTCGAGGATCCCGATGAGACTGCTGAGGCCGACGACATTGCCGAGCTCGGAGATCGAATCGCCAAATACAGTCACGATAAGGGACCCTGCGCGGGGCGGCTGGCGCCCGGGAACCGACGCGAGACCCGGGTCGATCGCCGCCGTATCGTTCAACGCGCGGCGTCGAAGTCGAGCACTACCGTGTCTGTCACCGGGTGGGCCTGGCATGACAGCACGTAACCTTCGGCGACTTCAGCCGGTTCCAGGGCGTGGTTTAAATCCATGTCGACCTCGCCTTCGGTCACCCGCGCCTTGCACGTCGCGCAGACGCCGCCTTTGCAGGCAAACGGTAAGTCGAGCCCCGCATCCGTTGCCGCATCGAGAATGTTCTCGCCATCGGGGGTTATTTCCAGCGTCGTTTCACGGCCATCCGATTTCACCGTCACGGCGCACACTTTCCCGCCGTGACGACGCGCGCGTTCGTGATGCTTTTCGACAGCGGTAGCGGCGTCTTCGGCGGAGGCGCCGAACAGTTCGTAATGTATCCGCGCCTCGTCGATTCCCGACGCGCGTAATCCCCGCGATACCTCGGAGATCATTGCTTCGGGCCCGCAGAGAAAAAACTCGTCCGTGCTCGCGAGATCGAGCAATCCGTGGATCAGTTCGCCGCCTTTCGCATTATCGATACGTCCATTGAGTATTTCCGTGTCGCGGTTTTCGCGACTGAGTATATGGATCAGCTGAAACCTCGCCATGTAGCGGTTTTTCAGCAGCTCGAGTTCTTCACGGAACATGATGCTTGCGACTTTCTGGTTGCCGTATAGCAACGTCACGTGGCTGTCCGGCTCGCGCGCAAGTATCGACTTGACGATAGATATGATCGGCGTGATCCCGCTGCCGGCGGCGATGCACAGATAGGTTTTCGCATGCTTCGAATCGAGCGCACAGGTAAACGTACCTTCCGGCGGCATCACTTCGACGACATCACCGGAGCGCAGCGTCTCGTTCGCGTATGTGGAAAACACACCACCCTCGACCCGCTTCACCGCCACCTGCAGCGCTTCGTCATCGAGCCCGGCACAAATCGAGTAGGACCGGCGTACTTCTTCACCGTCGATTTCGCTTTTCAGCGTGAGATACTGGCCGTGTTCAAACCGGAACGTGTCGGCAAGCGACGGCGGCACTTCGAAGCTGACGCGGACGGCATCGTCGGTCTCTCCGTCGACGGCAGCAATGGTCAGTGGGTGGAATTCAGTCATGCTGAGAAGGGCCTCCGCGGGCGTTCGAACATTCCCGTCGACGCGTGTAATTAACAACGCTCATATACATTTGAAATAGTCGAACGGTTCGAGACACTGTCGGCATCGGTAGAGTGCCTTGCACGCCGTCGAACCGAATTCGCTCACCCGCTCCGTATCGCTCGATTCGCATTGCGGGCATTGGATCGCGGCTGCCCCGGCGAGCGACCGTTTGTCACTGCTCGCGCCCAGCGGTGGCGCGATGCCAACCTCGAGCAGCTTCTGCCGCCCGGCCGCCGTTAACCAATCCGTGGTCCAGGCCGGGGCGAGCCTCGTTTCGATGGTCGCACCGTGGATACCCGACGCACCCAGCGCCGCGCGGATATCCTCTTCGATCGTGCGCATAGCCGGACACCCGCTGTAAGTCGGCGTGATGACGATAACGATGTTGCCATTATCGATACGGACATCGCGGAGGATACCCAAATCGGCGATCGTTAAAATCGGGATCTCCGGATCGCGAACCGCATCGAGCAATGCCCGGATATCGGACGCAGTGGGTGATGCATGCGCGCTCATTACCGCGATCCCTGGCTACCACTCGAGGCCCGGGTAAGCCCGCTGGACGGACTGCATTTCGGCCAGCAGGAACCCCATGTGCTCTGTGTGCAATCCCGCGCGACCGCTGACGGCAAGCGGCATGTCGGCCGGAATCGCCAGGGTCGCCGCACCGAGTATCGATTCCGTTGCTTCCCGCCAGGCGCGCTCGAGCGCCGCCGGATCGGGGCCGATGTTCGCGTTCGCTGCGTACTCGTCGACGGCGTCGAGCGCAAACAGTTCGCTCGTAAAGCGCCACTGTTCGTCGAGTGCCTGCTGTGCGCGAGCGTGACTTTCCTCGGTACCGTCTCCGAGTCGCACCAGCCACTCGGAAGAATGGCGCAGGTGATAACGGCTCTCTTTCACCACCTTGGCGGCGATCGCGGCGAGCGTGTCATCGGAAGAATTCTGCAGACGGTCGTACAACTCGTAATGGTACGCATCCATCAGCGTCTGCCGCACGATGGAGTAAGCGAAGTCTCCGACCGGCAACTCGCACAGCAGAAAATTTTTGAATTCTCGTTCGTTGCGCTGGTAAGCCAAATCGTCTTCCGTGCGCCCGGCGCCTTCGAGTTCGCCGGCGTGTGTCAGTAACATGCGTGCCCGGCCGATGTGGTCGAGCGCCGTGTTGGCCATCGCGACGTCTTCTTCGACGAAGGGACTGTGTCCGCACCATTCGGATAACCGCTGGCCAAGGATTAACGCGTTATCCCCGAGGCGCAGAACGTATTCAACGTGTCCGGTAGCGACGCTCACAATTTCAGTTCCTCGGGCACGTCGTAAAATGACGCATGACGATAAACCTTGTCTTCGGCGGGATCGAAAAACGACGCCCCTTCCGCCTCCTGACTCGCGTGGATATCTTCCGACCGGACGACCCAGATACTGCAACCTTCCTGGCGTCGCGTGTACACATCACGCGCATACTGCATCGCCTGTTCCGGATCGGCGGCGTGTAATGAACCGACATGTTTGTGTTCGAGGCCCCGACGCGATCGGAGAAAAACTTCCCACAGTGGTAAATGTTTAGTCATTGCCGTTTCCTCATGCAGCCTGTTCTTTGCGCGCCCTGGTCTTCGCCGCGTGCGCCATCATCGCCTCGCGGATCCACTCGCCCTCTGCGTTCGCGGCACGTCTGGCGGCAAGCCGCTCCGCGTTGCACGGACCTGCGCCGGCGAGTACAGCCTGAAATTCTTCCCAGTCGATTTCGCCGAAATCGTAATGGCCGCGTTCCTCGTTCCACTTGAGTTCGTCATCGGGAATACGCAGCCCGATGTGTTCGGCCTGGAGAACGCTCTGGTCGACGAATTTCTGCCGCAGGTCGTCGTTCGTCTGTCGCTTGATTTTCCAGCGCATGGATTTTCCGGTGTGCGCCGAATCCGCATCGTGCGGCCCGAACATCATCAGGGTTGGCCACCACCAGCGATCCAGTGCGTCCTGTGCCATTGCTTTTTGTTCATCCGAACCGCGCGCCAGCGTGGTCATGATTTCGTAGCCCTGCCGCTGATGAAAACTCTCTTCCTTACAGATGCGCACCATGGCACGCGCGTAGGGACCATACGATGTCCGGCACAGTGAAATCTGGTTCACGATTGCCGCACCATCGACAAGCCAGCCAATCGCGCCGACGTCGGCCCAGCTCAGGGTTGGATAATTGAAAATACTGGCGTATTTCGCTTTGCCTGACAGCAATTGCTCCATCAATTCTTCGCGCGCGATACCGAGCGTTTCGGTCGCGCTATACAGGTAGAGCCCATGACCCGCTTCGTCCTGGACCTTCGCGAGCAATACGGCTTTGCGGCGTAACGTCGGAGCACGTGTTATCCAGTTACCCTCGGGCAATTGTCCGACCACTTCCGAATGGGCGTGCTGCGATATCTGGCGGATGAGATTTCTTCGATAGGCTTCCGGCATCCAGTCTTTCGGCTCGATTTTCTCTTCGGCGTCGACCCGTTGCTGAAAATCGTTTTCGAGTGCCTGTTGTTCCGCGCTAGCTCGTTCCATATCGCTTCTCTTTGTTGCGTGCCCGCGCACAGCGCGGTTGGTTGGTTGCCTAGGACGCCGGGGGGGGGCCTGCCAGGACGCTGCCGCTGACCCGGTAGGTGCGGCCCAGAAACTGTGCGATCGCCTGCTCTGCGCGGTCTCTGATCGCAACGTTATAAGTCGCCGTGCGTCCGGCGCGATGGGTCTCCGTCGCGATTGCCGTGACGGTTTCGCCGAGACGGCCCGGACTGAGGAATTCCATTGACGTACTCACGGCGACGTAGGCCGAGTCGCGCGAATTACTGGCGAAAGCCATTGCCGTGTCGGCGAGCGAAAACAGCAGGCCGCCATGGCATACACGGCCACCGTTACCCATCCACGGTTTGATCTCCATACACATCTCGGCATAACCAGCGCGAATGGTGACGAGTTCGATGCCGAGCGCTTGCGCCGCCTCGTCGCGAGCGTACATGGCGTCGGCACAGCGTCGGGCGAGTTCGTCGGGGTTCGTGGCAGTGTCCATAGGGTGTCGTAGCAAGCGGGGCCTGCGTCAGATTAATGTTCAGCCAAGATATGATACATAAATTTCATATATCCGCAATATTTTGTAATATATTGTGATGCCTGTCGCCGGTGACGTCAGGAAAATTGCGGCATCACCTGCTCGGCGAACAATCGCATCGAGGTTTTCAGCGCGTCGGTTGGAATACCGGGCAGCTGCATGCGACAGATCAATTCGCTCGGCTCGAGCTGGTCCACGGCATCCTTCAGCTGCTCGGTCGCCGAAGCCGGATCGCCGATCACATAGCGCGACGCAAACGAGCGGAAATCCACCTGACCCGCGTCGGTAATGAGTTCGCCCTTATCATTGCGTAACTGCCGCTCCCCTTGCGCCGATTTTCGTCCGTAGAGACCAAATATGTGGTTCACCGCCGGGCCCGCGAGTTCCTCGGCCTGCTTCGTGGTGGGTGCGACGAAGACTTCGCGGATGACCGGTCGTTCCCGGGTCGAGAATCCGGCTTCGGCCGCCGCCGCGTCGTAGCGTTCGTAATGTCCGACGAGTTCCTCGACGGTGTGCCGAGGCGACGCTGTCACGGGGCAGCGGCGTGCCGCCGCGCGCCCGAGTAATTTCGGGCCCGATACGCCGTACCAGATGGGTATCGGGTTCTGTACCGGCCGCGGCATCAACCGGGTGGGCGGAATGCGATAGTAACGCCCGTCGTGTTCGAGCACGTCGTCGCGCCAGGATTTTTCGAGGATATCGAGGATCTCCTCTGCGCGGCCGAAGCGTTCGTCGTGCGGTATACCGTAAGCGGTGAATTCCTCCGAGACGTAACCGGGCGAGACGCCGAGCGTCAGCCGACCGTCGCTCAGGTTATCAAGCGTCAGGATATCTTCGGCAAGACGCAGCGGATCGTAGAGCGGCAGCACGAGTATGTTCGACACCAGCCGCATCGTCCGGGTCAGTCCCGCAGCCTTCGCGAGCACGGGCAGCGGACTCGGCGCCCAGCCGTTATCCTGGAAATGATGCTCGGTGGTCTGAAACGAATCAAAACCGAGCTGTTCCGCAAATGGAATCAGCTCATCCATCTCCCGGAACGTATCGAGGTGCGACATTGTCGAACCCGGCGGAACGATAAAACTGTACATCAAGCCGAATTTCATGGGGAACTGCCCTCTGCTTGTGCCCGGACTTCCCGCAGCCAGGGCAGCGTATCGTGCAACAGGTTTTTGAACGCCGGGATGTCGAAATGATCGACCCCCTCTATAAAGCTTACACGCACATCACAACCCTCGGCCGTTAACGACGCCACCGTGTCCCGCAATGAGTCGGCATCGAAAATAGAGTCGGCCGTCGAATGCAGTGCATAAATCGGCGCACCGCAATCTGCTTTCGCGGCACGCTCAAATCCGGAGATTGGAATCGCCGCCGAGAAGAACCCGGCGTAGCGGGAAATGAAGTGCCAGGTACCGGCCGCACCCATGCTGTAGCCTGTGATAATCCGGAAACCGGAATCCGTCGCATAGTGCTTTTCGAGCACGTCATAGAGCGCCATCACCGCGCTTTCGTTCGCCGTGCTCTTCCAGTCTCCCCCGAGCGTGACGGGTGCAACGAATAGTGCGTCGAGTCCGGACAGGCCCGGCGCGATCAAGCCCTCTATTAATGGTCGGCCGTAAAACCCGCTCGGCGGTCCGCCGTAGTGCAGTACGAGGACCAGCGTTTGCGAACCGTCCCGCGGTAGCGCGTGCGGCAGATTCAGCGTGTAGCGTAAACGCTGGCCATCGGCGAGCGGGAATTCAAGATCATGCGAGCCTGCCGATGTCGGAAGGTCGCTGGTAGGTGAATCAGCCACGGCCGGACCTGCTATCGTTAAAATGATAATGATCGCCGCCCGGACCGACCCGATCAACCGATTCGGTATCCGCGAAGGCCGGTAATGGCTGGCAGCGCCGGCGGGAATCGGTTCCATGGTCTGGTCGCCTCCGGTAAATTGTCGCGACAGGGGTCACGCACCTCCAAACACAGGACTGGCATCCGATGCAAAGCGGTGACGAGTCTCTTGAAGCCTCTGAATTCACAGCATACGACGCGTTGACCCGACAGGCCGACTATCGGAGTTTGTGCGACAGTCTGCTCGAATCACTCGCCGCTATAAGCCCCGGTCTCGACGCTGCGTTACTCGAAGTCTACGACGATCGTGGCCATGCGTCCTGGCAGCAACCCGAGCTCGAACACCTTGTAGTGAGACACTTCCCGACACTCGACAACCGGGAGCAACCCGCCTGGCTGGCCGAAGGGCTCGCGACCTCGCCGCTCACGGGACCGGTCGCGCTCATGCGCGTCGCCGACGCCGAGATCGTTTGCATCGGGGGCCTCAACGGTATCTGGCGCTTCATCGAGATCCGGGGCTGCATTGAGGACGATTACCGTCGCAGCGTCCGGCGATTAACGAATATTTTTGCCAACCTGATGCGGCTCATCGATCGATTTGAGCGCGACCCTCTGACCGGCCTGTTCAACCGCCAGTCTTTCGAGCACCGTTTCGCGGATCTCATCGAGTATCAGCAGCAAAATCCGTCGCGGGATCGCAGCGCCGGCGGCACGTGGCTCGCGATCGCCGACATCGACCATTTCAAAAGGGTCAACGATACCTACGGCCACCTGTTTGGTGACGAGATCCTGTTGTTGATCTCGCAGATTATGCGGCAGTCGTTCCGCTTCGATGATCTGTTGTTCCGCTATGGCGGGGAGGAGTTCATCATTATCCTGAACAATACGAACGAGACCGGTGCGCGGCAGGCACTCGAACGGTTTTGCGCTGCGATCAGGGTTTATGAATTTCCGCGTCTCAAGGCCATGACGATGAGCGTCGGTTGGGCCGCGGTAGCGGTGCGCGAATTTTCAACCGACGTCATTCATAAAGCGGACAAGGCATTGTATTACGCGAAGGACAACGGGCGCGATCGGGTAGTGAGCTACGAAGCGGTGTTTGCGGAGCCTGAAGCAGACCATGAATGACCGCGGGCGCTGCCCCGGCCGCGGATGCGCAGGTTATTCTTCGTCGACGCTCGACAGATCGTTCGTCGATGACCCGTCGGCGGTCGTATCGTTGCGCAACGCCTTGCGATAACTCGTCGTCACGATTTCATCGATATCGGCCGGACCCGATTCAACGGCATCGGACGTATCGTAGACCTCGATGAGATCGGCATGGCGATACAAACGCTTGCCCTCGCGGGGAAAGTCGGAAATGGCAACCGCACAACGCTCGCCACCCATCAGGCACACGAGGCTTTTATTGAGCGGATTGCGCAGCTGGTGGGGTGCCGATTGTGCCGGAAACCCGGCAAAGTCTCCCGGCCCGAGCAAATGCTCCTGCCCATCGATGTCGAGCACCGCCTGCCCCTGCAGGATATACAACCACTCCTCTTCGCAGGCATGCGAGTGAAACACCGACGCGGCACCGCCCGCCGGAACGCGGACAACGTTAATACGCGTGCGCTCGAGTCCCACCATACGATCGAGCTGTGATCCGGGGACGATCGTGTCCGGATTCCACGGATAGGAAATCGTGTGCTTGAACTCGAACGCCTTCTCGGCGCGGACTATGTGCGTCTTGTTCCTCATCAGTCATGCGGCATGCGTGTTTCCGAATGGTCTCCCTGTCCGGTCGGTCGGGCCCGTCGATCGCTCAAAGGTTAACATATCTCCGGGTAGCCGGTTCGCGGCCCGTTGACGGCTCGCTCGGATCGCGCCAGTCGATGAATTAAACTGGAAATCCCACTAAAAAAGCACATGTGACGACGACATGAAAATTGCCGTAACGCCGGTAACACCATTCCAGCAGAACTGCTCAATCGCGTGGTGCGAACACACGCTGCGCGCCACGGTGATTGACCCGGGGGGCGATCTCGATGCGCTGAAGAACACCATCGATGAATACGAACTGACAGTGGAAAAGATCCTCCTGACCCACGCGCATATCGACCATGCCGGGGCCGCCGCCGCCCTGCGCGACGACCTCGACGTTCCTATCGAAGGACCTCACCGCGACGATCAATTCTGGATCGAGGCATTGCCGGAACAGGGGCAGCGTTTCGGGTTTCCGCCCGCGGAAGCTTTTGCGCCCGCCCGGTGGCTCGAACAGGGTGACGTCGTTACGTTCGGCGATGAACAAATGGAAGTCTATCACTGCCCCGGACATACGCCGGGCCATGTCGTGTTCTTTCACCGCGAGGCAAAACTGGCGATCGTCGGCGACGTCCTGTTCAAGGGGTCGATCGGGCGAACCGATTTCCCCCGCGGGGACCACGGCACGCTCATCCGGTCGATTACCGAGCGCCTGTGGCCGCTCGGCCATGACGTGGCTTTCGTACCGGGGCACGGTCCGATGTCGACTTTCGGCGAGGAACGCGTGTCGAATCCGTTCGTATCGGACGACGCGCTGTCCTGAGGAATCGCCGAGGCGGCGGCGGTGCCGTTTGGTGGCCTCGAAATTCTCAATTTTTGCCCCGATCGGTCGCTAATTCGGTTAATAGCCGAACCCTCTCGGAGAACATCCCGTTGCAAGCCACCGAACTGACACCGCCGCCTGCGAGCGGCCTCGACCGCATCGAGGCCCTGGAAACGGTACGCAGATTGCTGCCAATGCGCTATTTGAGCGATGAAGAGTTCGCTCGCATCACCGCGAAAACCGACGTGGAACAATGTCCTGCGGGCAAAGAGTTGTTTCGGGTCGGTAATGACGATCATTTCATTTTTTACGTCCTCTCGGGCGATATCACGGTCGCGGACTCGAGCGGCGCATCGTTCACGATATCCGGCGGCAGTATCGAGGGACAGCAGCCGCTGAGCCCGCACCAGCGGGACCGGGTCAAAGCGATGACGGTGACGGCCGTCGAGTACATGCGGTTTCCGTCTGACCTGATGAAACTGCACGATGCGGACCCGCTTACGGCCGTGACGCTCGACGAAATTAACGAGAACGACGAATCCATCGATAACCAGGTTTTGTTCGACGTCTATCACGCCGTAATGAATAACGACCTCGTCTTGCCGAGCCTTCCGGACGTTGCCCTGAAGATTCGCGAGATCGCGAGCAGCGAGGAAGCGTCGGTGGAAGATGTGGCCAAAATCGTTCGCGCGGACGCCAGCACCACCGCTTATTGCATCAGCGTAGCCAACAGTGCCGCCCACGGAGGGCATTCGAAGATCGATAATGTGCTCGATGCGGTCGTGCGCCTGGGCATTGAATCAACCCGGGATCTCGTTGTCGCGTACACGATGCGCAGTCTGTTTTCCGGCACCTCTGCAGCTGCGAAAAAACTGATGCACGAAGCCTGGAAGCACAGTTGCCGAATTGCCGCGTTGAGTTTCATACTTGCGCGCGACGTTGGCCGGCTGAATCCGGAGCGGGCGTTGCTGGCCGGATTGCTCCATGACATCGGGGTGACCGTGTTAATCAAGGAATCGCAATCGCATCAGGTTCTTATCGATGACCCGATCGCGTTCGACCGCCTGTGCCACGAACTATCCGGACAGATTGGCGCAATGGTGTTGCGCGCCTGGAAATTCCCCGACGTATTCGTCACCGCGGCGCTCGAAGCGGAGTTTTTCGCCAAACCCGCGTCTGACCGAATTCAGTTGGCTGATGTGGTCATGCTCGCGCACCTGCACGACCGGGAACCCGCGCCATGGTCGCTGGCCAGTGAAAACCTTGCCGATTTATCAATCCACAGCAAACTGAGCGCCTACGACATGACCGAGGATTCGCGTCTCGCTGTCATCGAGGAAGCGGAGCAGGAACTCGCGGAGCTGACCTCCCTCCTGACGGGATAGTTCAACCCGCCCAGGCGTGCGCAAGCATGGTCCGTTTGCGGCCCGCCTGCTTCAGCCGTGTCATACAATGGCTCTTCGGACCATTGATATCCGCACCGCATTGACCGTTTTCCCGACTCACCATCGCTGCATCTTCGTCCTGGCAATCGTGTGCCTCGGCCTCATGCGCACCGCCGGGGCCGCGCGGGGCTACGACTATACGATCTCGACAACGGAGGCTCTGCTGTCGCTGTCCGTATCGCTTTGCTTCGGCGATCGGGCGCGGCCGGAAGCGTTACGCGCCAGTTCCGAACTCGCGCGCCGGCTCGGTCGGATCGAAACCCGTGATGCAAACGGGCAAACAACGACACTTCGCATGGCGGACAATATTGTCCGGCTGCCGGGCGATCTGACCGGGTGTGTGCATTACGACGTGGCGTTACCACCTGGTCACGAAGGTGATCGACGCGCGGCGGTGCACCGGCACAACGGCGCGGTGATGTTCAGCCTCGATCGATTCGCGCTGACGCCGTCCTCGTCCGACCGATGGGAGAGCACGCGACTCGTTTTCAGACTTCCGCCGGAGGTCGGTGTCTCGGCGCCGGGTATCGAGACGCACAACGCCGATGGCGATCGCGTCTTTACACTGCGCGATCGACCGCACAGTTGGCATGGCGACATCGTGCTGGGGCAAATGAGCACTGACACGCTCGTGATCGGCGGCTCGCACCTGCGGGTCAGCGTCGTCGGGCGGTCCGGGGCGGACCAGCGGTCCCGCCTGAAGCGGTGGCTGAGCGCGGGAGCCGATGCGCTTACCGGGGTCTACGGTCGCTTCCCCGTCGACCAGGTCCAGGTCTTGATCGTCCCGCTGGGGCGCGATTCCGATCCGGTGCCGTGGGGTGAAGTGGTTCGCGGCGGCGGTGACGCCGTGCATCTCTATGTCGACGGCACCCGCACGCTGGAAGAATTGAACGCGAACTGGGTGCTGTGCCATGAACTCAGCCACCTGTTGCACCCGTACGTCGCGGCCGGCGGCTCATGGTTGCCGGAAGGTATCGCGAGCTACTACCAGAATGTGCTGCGGGCACGGGCCGGATTGATCACAGCGCAAACCGCATGGCGGAAACTCAATGCAGGTTTCGTACGCGGTCTGAAACAAACGACCGGTGAGCGTTCACTGGTTAATGCCACGCGCGCGATGATGCGGCGCGGCGAATACATGCGGGTCTACTGGAGCGGCGCGGCGATGGCGCTGATTGCCGACGTCGAACTTCGCGAACAATCCGGCGGTACCGTGTCTCTCGACACGATCCTGGATCAACTCTCTCGCTGCTGTCTGCCTGCGACGAGGCGGTGGGATCCTGGTGAATTAATGGCCGAAATGGATCGCATCGCCGGATCAGACGTGTTCATGCGGTTGTATGAAGATTATGTACGCAGGCCGGTATTTCCCGATGTGCGCGACACCTATCGCGCGCTGGGAATTGATGCGGGCGCGAAACCTCTCGACGATGGGACAAACCGCGACGCGGCGAAGCTGCGTAGTGCGATCATGGGCGGAGACTAGATTCTAGCGCTCGGATCCATCCCTGATCCCGAGGATCACGTCGCGCTCGACGAACCGACCCAGTATTTCGCGGCCCCCGGCGACCACGGCATCAACATCGGCAAGGTTAAATTCCCCGGCAAGCGCGCGCATCACTGCCTCGCCACTCAGTTCATCCCCCGCCAGCAGCAGTTCCACCGCGCGGGCGCTCGCGACGTTGACATCGATCGTACCGTAGCGATGTTCACGGTCGCGAAACGCCAGAATGAACGTCGGCGAATCGGGGGAATCCGCGAACCTGCTCGTCTCGTCGATCGAATGAACAGGGAATGCATAACGGACCAGTCGCAGAGTCGGATTCACGACCGGGATGCCCCGCATGACATCTCCGAGGGGATCGACATCGCTGTCGTCGATCCGTGATTCGTCGGCGCTCACTTCGGTTTCCAGCATTTCGAAGTGCGCGAGTTCGTACAAAAACGGCGGGTCGTCGGGTTCCTCGCGCAATTCATCGAGGTAGTTCAGAAATTCGCCCGGTAATTCGACGAACAATGGCGTCGTCGACCGATGGCGCAAAAAATAATCGCGCACCATGGCCGACCAGGCCTCTTCGGGCATGACAGCTTTTACGCGCGGAAAATTGTCGCTGATAAACGTCTCCGCGTTTCTGATCACCGCATTCGAATAAACCGCGACCCGTTCCCGTGCCAGTCCGTCGGGTGGCGGCGCGTTATCCGGGTCGCGCAGATGCTCGGTAAACGCGCGCTGCACGTGGAAAAAACGGGGTTCAGACACGGGTCCGCGCAATCCGGTTACGATACCAGGCGTCGACGGCGACTATCGTCATGGAGAGATTGAATCCTGCGAATGTGCCCGACCTCTTCAACGCACGTCGCGAGCGACGGAATGTTCTCGTCACGTTCGAGCATCGTCGGGAATACACCGTGCGTCGCATACGCCGCGTCGAGCAAATCCCACACCGGATCAATGACCGGCGTGCCGTGGGTATCGATAATCACCTCTGGCGCCGCGCCGCTGTGCCCCGCGATATGCGCATACGCGATTCGGGACGCCGGCAGTTGTTCGACGAAAGCGACGGGGTCGTAGGCATGATTGACGCTGTTGACATAAATATTGTTGATATCGAGGAGCAGCTCGCAATCGGCTTCCTCGAGCACGATCCGAATGAAATCGAGTTCGCCGATTTCCTGTCCGGGCGCGCAATAATAAGACGCGTTTTCGACCGTAATCCGGCGCCCGAGCAGGTCCTGGACCTGGCTAACCCTGCCGGCGACGTAACGTGCCGCTTCTTCTGTGTAGGGAACCGGAAGGAGTTCGTAAAGATGACCGCCGTCCGCGCAGTAGGAGAGATGGTCGCCATAGTGGCGGATATCGTAGCGCTCGAGAAACTGCCTGACCCGCCGGACAAATGCGGCGTCGATGGGATCGGGTCCGCCGAGGTTAAGCGACAGGCCGTGTGCGGCAAGGGGAACCTCAGCAGCGATTTTTTCCAGTGTGGCTTCGAGCCGGCCGCCAACCCCGACCCAGTTCTCCGGCGCGAGCTCCATGAAGTCGATCGGTTCGGGGATCCGATCCAAAAGCGGGCCCAGATGGGCCCGCCTCAATCCTAACCCGGCGCCGTACACAGGAGCGCTCTGTTGCACTGAATGACGCCGGATTTATTGTCGGATTTACTTGCCGGACGTGTGCGGCGTCGAGCAGCTGGAACTGGCGAACGTACCGCAAACACCGGGGTCTTTCTTGCCCGTTGCGATTTTACCCTCGCTGTATTTACCCATCTGGTCACCACCGTAGGTGAACCCGGTTTCGTCATTAATCATGACTTTGTTGCCCTGCATGTCAACGGCTTCACCGGCGACGCTTACGCCTTCGCCGAACTCCACCATCTGAAACGGGTTGTCGGCACTTACCGGCGCGGCAACCGCCAACGCGATCGTCGAACCCACTGCGGCGACGATGGGCTTAAGGCTGTTCTTCTTCATCTGGACTTCCTCCTCACAAGAATAAAACGTTTTATTGTGTTGCCGTTTTTCGCTGCGGGTAACGGTGACCATGGCAATTCCTTTACGCGGTCGCAATTACACGTTCAGCAGTAACGGCATATAGAATGGTATTACCGCCATTTGGAGAAGTCTAGGCGGGCAGTCCCGACGTACGGCACCGCATTGTGGAAACACCGGAGGCTGCAGGCAAAACAAAAAAAACCCCGCGTCGGAATCGAAGCGGGGCGATGTAACAACAAATCAAAGCTATCACTACCGCGGTCAAGCGTAAGCAGGAGTGCCCCGAACAGCATGGGAAATATTCCCAAGAACCATCAGCTAACGGCCAATATTGTGCTGCTCGCCTGTCTCTGCGCGTTCGGCTTGAGCGCGACGGCGGAATCGGGGGCGGCCGCGGTGCGGCGCGGTGATTACGCAGCCGCAGCCAGCCGCTTCATGGCGGGGGCGGAACGTGGCGATCCGATCGCGCAAAACAATCTCGGGGCGCTCTATCTGCAGGGCCGCGGGGTCGTCCAGGATTACGCGCAAGCCCGCATATTGTTCGAGCAGGCGGCCGCCGGGGGCCTCGCCGGTGCGATGTTTAACCTCGGGATCGTTTATTTGCGCGGCTACGGGGTCTCCGAGGAGATCGATCTTGCCAACGAATGGTTTCGCAAGGCCGCCGACGGCGGTGACCGGGAAGCACAGTTTTTCCTCGGGCTGCACCTGTATCAGGGTCGCGGCACCGAGGCTGACATCGGTGCGGCAGCGATATTATTCGAGCAGGCCGCGGCGCAGGATCTTGCGGCGGCGCAATATAACCTCGGGGTAATGTACCTGACCGGGGAAGGGGTCGAACAAAACGACGCCAGGGCGCTCGGCTTGCTCGAACGCGCCGCGGAACAGGGTAACGAGCAGGCGGAAATGACGGTCGCTAAACTCGACCTGGCCAGTACCGACGACCCCGAACGCTCACAGCGCGGTTTCGACACGTTCAAACGTCTGGCCGAGGCGGGTAATGCCGATGCACAGGTAACCCTGGGTCTGCTGTACACGTTCGGGCAGACGGCCACCCACGACCCGGAAGAAGGCCGATTCTGGCTGAAAGTCGCCTCCAATCAGGGCTCGGGAGCGGCCCAGCTTAATCTCGGCAATATTTACGCGGAAGGAATCGGAGTCGAACGTGATCTCGTGACCGCGTACGCCTGGTACAGCATCAGTGCCGTAACCGGCGAACCGGTCGCCGCGGAAGCCCGGGACTCGGTCGCGAAGGAACTCGACGAGGCGGAGCTTGCGCGAGGCGACCTCCTCGCCGGTGAACTGGCGAACGCACTGCCAACGCGCGACGTCGGGGAAGATGCGAAGCCGCCGATCACACCGTGATTCAGCTCGTATTCAGTGCCACCACCTTATCGTCGCGGTAACCTCATGTTCTACGTTACGAAGTCGTGCACCGGACGGTAGGCCGTCCATTTTGCTAGGATATTGGCCATGCTATTGAGTTTGATGATATTCCGCGTTGCCCGTCCGCACCTCCGGCGGGTTGTTTTCACAGGGCTCGTCGTGGCGCTGTCGAACGTTGCGACTGCGCTCGAAGAAAGCCCCACCCAGCCGGCCGAAAATCCTTCGATCACCACCGAAGAGGTGCGCGAGGAGGCGGGCCAGAACTGCGAGTGGGCCTGCCTGAAGTGGACCAAAATGTGTAATGTCGATCCCCGTGGCGTCTACAAGTGCCGTCGGTCATGCGCGAATTTCGGCGAAATTTGTGAGTAGCGAGGCAAAGCCCCCGACCCCGCCCTGGAACGCTATCGACACGGTCATCCTGGACATGGATGGCACGCTACTCGATCTCTACTTCGATACACAGGTGTGGAACCACACGCTGCCCGAACGGTTTGCCGCGGCGTCCGGGCGCTCCATCGAGGAAGCAAAAGCTGAAGTCGCCCGTCGCCTCGACAGTGCCAGGGGCACGCTCGACTGGTACTGCCTCGATTACTGGAGCGAACATCTCGATATCGATGTCGCCGGGCTCGAACGTGAGCTCGGCCACCTCGTGACACCGCGTCCGGGTGCGATTGATTTTCTTGAACGACTCGCTGCGTCCGACCATCGGGTTATCCTCGCTACGAACGCCCATCCAAGCGGAATGCAGCGCAAATTCGAACTCACTGGCATTGACCGGTATTTCGACGACGTCGCGAGTTCCCATGACTACGGTGACTGCAAAGAGAGCGGGCGGTTCTGGAAGGTTTTCTGTGATGCGTTTGCCGTCGATCCGTCAGCCGCGTTGTTGATCGACGACAATCATTCGGTATTGGATGCCGCGCGCGAGTTTGGTATCGCCTTCGTGTACGGAGTGCGGCTCCCGGATACGCGCGGCCCTGCTGTGACGAGCAGCGATTTCTATTGTCTCGAATCGTTTGACGAGATTCGTTTCGCAAGCCGGGACCGTTCTTCGTCGTACGCCGCCGGATAGCCGGTGAGGCGTTACGCGCGCGCGAGTACGATATCGAATACTCTCGAACCGGCAGCCGCCGCCTTCCTCTCGAATTTAGTGACACCCCGGAACGATGCACGCGGTGCGTAACGGCCGGCACCGGCGAGATTTCGCCACGCCGGTAATTCCTCGATCGTGTGAATGATCGATTCTGCATAATCTTCGCAATCCGTTGCGATAAACGCACGACCGTGCCGATGAAGGCGCGGGTGCAGCAACTGGAAAAACGGCGCCTGCAACAGACGGCGTTTGTGATGCCGTTTCTTCGGCCAGGGATCGGGAAAAAAAACGAGTACACGATCGAAAACCGCTTCGCCGATCGGTGCGAGCAAATCGCACACGTCAGCACCCGATACGCGGATATTCGATAACCCGGCGCCGACTGAACGCCCGATCAGATGCCCGAGCCCGGGCCGGTAGACTTCGACCGCAATGAAATCCGTGTTCGGATCGCCGGTCGCAAGCGCGAGCGTGCAGGCTCCGTCACCGGAGCCGATTTCAAGGGTACGCGGCGCAACGCGTGCGAATGTGGCGGTCAGATCAGCGCCGGTTTCGATCGGCGGCAGGGCGCAACGATCCCAGTGTTTTGCCAGGGCTTCTTTTTGCGCGGGAGTAATACGGCTGTCGCGCCGGACAAAGCTTCGAATCTGCGGTTGAACACGGGCCGATGCCAGATCGTGTTCTTCCGGTACACCTTTGGGCATGGGGCAAAACGTTACCGCGACGATCGCAGCGCAACCGGCGCTACAGTTCGACGATAAGACCCTCGTGTGCGATGTGACAGGCCATATCCGATCCGCGTTCACGGATGATTTGCAGGCAATCGTGATGAATTGCGCCGACCTTCTCGTCGTCGTACGTCGGATCGTGGTGGTAGAGGTAAAGCGTTTTCACCTCCGCGTCGATGGCGAAATTCACGGCATCGACATAGCACGAATGGCCCCATCCACGCTTCTTGTCATAGTCGTGCGGCGTGTATTGCGCATCGTGGATGAGGATGTCGGTACCGCGGATAGCATCCAGTTCGGCGTCGCGTTCTTCGTTTTCTATGCGTTCCAGCAGTTCGTGTTCTTCTTCATCGAATTCGTCGCGCCGCCGCTGTATCGATGACTTCAGAAAATCGATCTCGTTGTCGGAGACATAAACGATGTTCTTGCCGGCGACGTTGATTCGATACCCGTAAGTAACACCGGGATGATGTACGTTGTGGAAGTTCAGCGATATCGGTCCGTGCGTGGTGCCGCTTTTCGATGGACTCAGGTACTCGATGTTCGCCATCCATGTTTCTGTTTCAACGGGAAAGTAGGGGGCCTTCATCTGGTTCGACAGCCGGGTTTCGATATCCTCGGCGCTCTCGCCGGGGCCGAAGAATTTGATTTTCCAGTGCGGCGAAAACGCAGGCTGAAAAAATGGCAGTCCGCAAATGTGATCCCAGTGATAGTGGGTGAAAACGACCAGCATTTCCGCGATATCGGTCTGCGCCATCAGCGTCTCGCCGAGCGGAATAATGCCGGTGCCGCCGTCACAAACGAGCAGGTGATCGCCTGACCGGATTTCGACACACGACGTATTCCCGCCGACACCGAGGTGGGATTTTTGCGGGGCGGCGTAGGATCCGCGCACGCCCCAGAATCTCAGATAGGAATCGGGTGTATCCGCAGCGCTCATCGGCGTGCCGTTTCATCTGCGGCGAGCATGAGTCGGACGCACCTATAAATCATGGGTGTTGCGCCACGTTCAGAAGTAACGCGTGGGTCCGCCGCCTGCCCTCGCAGGTACTCAATTCGGAATGGGTCATCCGCCAGGGTGCCGTTTATGTAGAAGCCGTAAACCGCACGATAAGTTCTTCGATCGCTTTTGTCGACATCGGCTTGGCAACAAATTCAACAACTCCCAGTTCTTTCGCCGCCACCCGGTCCTGCGCATAGTCTTTCGAACTGATCACGACCGTCGGCGTATCCTTGTGCAGCGGGAGGTGGCGCAACTCCTGCAAAAACGTCAGCCCGTCTTTTTCGGGCATGATGATGTCGAGGAACAGCAGCGCCGGTTTGTTCTTCTCGAGATAATTAAACGCGTCATTGGCGGAGGCAAACATTTCCACCTCGACGTCCAGCAATGCGGTCGCGCGTTCGAAAAAAACGCGTACCGTAGAGCTATCGTCGACGATGACGATCGTGGGCTTATTCAATGACATGCCGTTTTATTCCGTCGGAGTATTCTGGTCCGATTGAGAATTTACCTTAGTATTATACTCTAACTTCTTGAGATTAGAGCCATTGTAGACGATTTAGATCAAAAATCGTCAGTTTTTCTCGGTATCGCGGCCAGCAGCGTTCGATCAAGTTCGCATGATAACCCACTTGAGTCGCGACATGCGCGACCTGAAACCCGCTAAAAACGGGCCAATGTCCGGTTATTGAACTCTCGTCAGCGACTGATCGCTGCCCGCACTCGCCGGGGCCCGAATCCGGGTCGTCACGTATCCGCGGCATCGAGGGTCCCGATCCGGGCACCGCTGTTCATGTGACGGCTATCGGGGAACGTCATTCAATCGAGGCAACTTTCGGGCGGCGCGCCGGTTGACGATGTCCTCGACGTGACCGCATAGCCGCGGTATTCGTAACGGCGGGGGGTGCGGCGATGAAGAGCGCGGAACCGACGCGCACCGGTGGATAACGAACGGAATCGAGTGGTGAGCATTGAGGGAGGCCCGCCCACATCCGTTCGCGCGGGGATAATCGTCCGCTCGTGACTCACTCCATGGTGAAACGGTAGAATCCCCGCAACTCTTGTCCGTAGCGGGTGTAGTTCAATGGTAGAACATCAGCTTCCCAAGCTGAATACGTGGGTTCGATTCCCATCACCCGCTCCAGTTTTCGCTAGCGCCCGATAGTGATGCTCGACGGGCCGGTTGCCGCGCTGCGTAATCCCGACCTCGAAGCCGAGGTTGCGGCGCTGTACAGCGACAAGCTCGCTTACCACAATTTCCAGCACGCGCTCGATACTATCGCTGCGGCGGACGGAATCACGCAAAAATGCATCGACGAAGGCATCCGGGTGGATGCGGAAGTCGTGTATTACGCATTGCTGTTCCACGACGCCGGCTTTCTCGATGATCACCACGCGCTCGGCTTTGAGACGAAAGAAGCTTACGCGGCCGATCTCGCGCAGAAACGACTCACACACCGAGGCACGAACGAGTCGACCATCAACAAAGTTGTCGACGCGATCCTCAGTACACACAAGGACGCGAGTTTTGTTACGGCTGAGCAGAAAGCCGTGCGCGCGGCCGATTTATCCGGGCTCGCAGCGGACTACGAAACATTTGTCCGTAACTCGGCTAATCTCAAAACCGAATACGAACTGTTTCATGCAAGAGAACTCGACTGGCGGGAATGGGTGGACAATGCGAGCGGGATGATTCGCTTCTATCTGTCACAGGAAATTCGTCTGACGAGTTTTTTTTCAAATAAGGACGGCGATTCGCGATTTCACGTCGCGGTCCGGGACAATCTCAACCGACTGGAGGCCGAATCGTACGACAGCGGATTGGGCTGATTCGACTGCGCCTAACCGGCGCCATCCCCGATTTTTAGCACAATGTGATCGCTTTGCGTCGCATTCAGTTTTGCGCGCATCGCCTGGGTGCTCGCGAGATCCGAATACGGGCCGACGTGCACCCGGTACCAGACATCCTGACCGTTGATGACGACCCGGTGGATCTTCGCGGTGATACCGCGGAGCGCCAGCGCCGCCTTCGCACTGTCGGCGTCCGCGTACTCCTTGAACGACCCGACCTGGATGACATAGGTGCCGCGGTCCGGCGGCGTATCTTCGGGAGTTTTAGGCTTGGGTTTAACGATTTGCCAGTCCGGTACCCGCACTTCTATTTCGGGAAGAATCTGGTGGAACGTGAATTCACGCTCTGGGCCCGAACGGCCCATTTCTTCTTCGAGTCTTGCTCCACTGTATGTTGAGCGGTCATCGGGATCGAGTTCATCGTGGACTGCGGGATCCCCGCCGTTCCAGAAAGGACCGATACGCAGCACAAAAACCGCGGCGGCAACGACGAGCCCGAGTCCGAGCCCGCTGATGAACGATACCCAACTGCCCGTTGGCTTTGGTTGCGATTTCTTTTTCGCTGCCGAATTTTTGTAGTCGCGTGCCATTTACATTGCTTCGGGCGCCGACACGCCGAGGAGATCGAGGCCGTTGACGAGCACCTGCTTCACAGCGGTAATCAGGGCGAGCTTCGCGTTTCGCGGTGCCGCATCATCAGTAATGATCCGACTGGCGTTGTAGTAGCCATGAAAATCCGCCGCGAGTTCGCGCAGATAATTGGTGATCAGATGCGGCTCTCGATTTTCCACCGCGCTCGCAAGCATCGCAGGGTAACGCATCAGTAACACGGCAAGTTGCTTCTCGCGGGGATCCGTAAGCGCCTCGATCGCCAGCAGGCCGGCGTCAATGTCGGCAACGTAACCCTTCTCTGCAAGCTGGCTCATCACGCTGCAAATTCTGGCGTGAGCATACTGGACGTAATACACCGGATTGTCGTTGCTTTGCGACTTCGCGAGATCGAGGTCGAAATCGAGATGCTGATCCGAACGCCGCGTAATGTAGAAGAAACGCGCCGCATCGCGACCAACGTCCGCGACAAGTTCGGCGAGCGTCACGAATTGCCCCGATCGCGTGGACATCGCGACCTTCTCGCCATTTTCATACAACACGGCGAACTGTACGAGCAGAATTTCCAATCGCTCCGGCGCGAGGCCCAGGGCTTCGATTGACGCCTTGACGCGAGCGATATAACCGTGATGATCAGCCCCCCATATATTGACAATCTCATCGAAGCCACGCGCAAACTTGTTTTCGTGGTAGGCGATGTCCGATGCAAAATACGTTGCGGTTCCGTTGTCTCGTACCACGACGCGATCTTTTTCATCGCCAAACGCCGTGCTTTTAAACCATTGCGCGCCATCCCGCTCTTCGACGTGGCCGTGCTCGCTCAGAATGTCGACGGCACGCGTGATACGGCCATCGTCGAACAATGAGCTCTCCGAAAACCAGACATCAAATTCCACCCCGAAGTCACGCAGGTCGTGGCGAATACCCGCCAGGATCTCATCGCGAGCGAAGCTGTGCAGTGCTTTGTAACGTTCATCTCCGAGCGCGACCTTGCACGCTGCGATCAATTCGTCGAGGGCCGTTTCCGGATCAGTGCCCGTTGCCGACGGCGCCGATGGCGAGCATTCAAAGTGACCGCCTTGCCCGGTGCGTAATCGCCCCGCCATCGTCACGATATATTCACCCTGGTAGCCATTGTCCGGTAATGCAATATCTGAACCCCCGGCCTGCAGGTAGCGCACGAGCAGGCTGGCGGCGAGGATGTCCATCTGACGACCGGCATCGTTGACGTAATATTCGCGCTCAACCTCGAAACCGGCGGCGGCCATTATGTTTGCGAGTACCGCACCGTAGGCGGCACCACGTCCGTGACCCACGTGCAACGGTCCGGTCGGGTTGGCGGAGACGAACTCTATTTGCACGCGCCGTCCGGCACCAACCTGCGAACATCCGTAAGCGGATCCGGCCGCGTGTACCTGGCGCACGACGCCCATGAACGCCGAGGTCGCGATGCGCAGGTTGATGAAACCCGGACCCGCGGTCTCCGCGTGTTCGAGTACTTCACTGGCTGTGAGCTTCTCGACCACGGCACCCGCCAGATCGCGTGGCGTCATGCCAAGCTTTTTCGCGAGCACGAGCGCAATATTCGTACTGAAATCCCCGTGGTCCGGGTTTCGCGGCACCTCGAGCTGAATGTCCGGGACGTTGATGGGCGGGTGCCCGGCTTCTTCGAGCACGGCGCCGACCGCGTGCTCAACCGTGGTGCGTAGTTGTTGCTTCAATGAGATGAACCGTATCCGTTGTCGAATGAGCGGGCGTTCGGAACCCGCCGGGCGATAATCCGTCGCGCCTGGGTGCGATGTTGCGACCCCGCGACTGGACGGGAGCGCATTCTAGCGCGTCTGCGGGAAGTGCGCATGAAACAGAAAACGGCTCGAATAAATTCAGCGCACAACCGTTAACCCGAGACTCTCCCAGGCCTGCATCCCTCCCCGATACCATTTGAGCTTGTGCGCGGGATAGCCGAGCTTCAACAGGGTTCGTATGTTCGTCGGTGATTGCCCGCACCAGTTGCCGTTGCAAAACAGTACGAGCGTGCGCGCATCGCTGAAATTCCAGAACCCTTCCTGTGCTATGGCACCAAATGTATTCTCAAAAATCTCGGTTAATTCGAACGGGTCGGCCCCGGCGCTGGGACTCAGGCGTGTCCAGGGAATGTTTACCGAACCCGGGATGGTACCGTTGGCTACCCAGTCTTCGGTTCGGGAGTCGACGACGAGCAAGCGGTTAACCGGATCGGTAGCGCGTTCGAGGTAATCGAGCATTTCCAGCTCCCCAATCGTCTCGACACCGGGCGCGAGCACTATCGGCTGCACGCAAAACGACGGGCAGTCGCGGGATGTCCTCGCGTAGGACGGGCTGATCGTGTTCGCCTCATCCTGGTTTCGCATGATCGTAACGGCGCGTCCCGCATGTTGAACGACGACCCGCTCGAGGGTCGGGGTTATGTTGACCCGGAGTCCGGTGTCGTCGGTCAGGGCTGCGCTCGGAAACGCAATCAGGGCAATAATGACCGGCCATCGATACATGTCGCGTTTACTCCGCTGGACGTTGAAACCGGCGCTACCGCCGCCGCACTACAGCGTATCCTGCGGATCGATATCGATCGACCAGCGCACACTGCGCGTCATCCCCGAGGCTTCGCTAGCTTCGATAAGGGCCCTGACACCGGCGCCAAGGGTCTTGCGCGAATTCGCTGTAACCATTAACTGCGCGCGGTAGCGGCCCGCCTTCTTTTCCATCGCTGCCGGGATCGGGCCGAGTATATCGATTCCGTCACCGCGCGGCAGGTTCGCGTTCTCGCGCAGGACCCGCAGAAAATTCAGTGGCGCGCCCGCCTTCGGCGATTCGGCCCGGATGAGCGCCATCGAAACATAGGGTGGCAACGCGGCGAGGCGGCGTTCGGTCAGCGCCCGCTCGACGAAGCGGTCGTATCCGTCGGTGATCAGCGTTTGCAGTAATTCGTGGTGCGGATGATGCGTCTGTATCAATACTTCGCCCGGTATGGCGGCCCGACCGGCGCGGCCGGCAACCTGGATGATGGTCTGGGCGAGACGTTCTTCCGCGCGGAAGTCCGTGCTGAATAACTGGCTGTCCGCATCAACGATTCCGACGAGGGTCACATTCGCGAAATCGTGACCCTTGGACAGCATCTGCGTGCCGATCAGGATATCGACGGAACCGTCTCTGACCGCGGCGAATGTCGCTTCCATGGCCCCGCGTTTGCGCATCGAGTCGCGGTCGACGCGAGCAATGTTGCGCTCCGGAAATCTTGCCCGCAACGACTCCTCTATTTGCTCGGTGCCGAGTCCGAGCGGGACATGTTCGGGTACCGGGCAACAGGGCGGTAGCTGGGCGACCCGCTTCTGCCCGCCGCAGTGATGGCACACGAGCGCCTGGCGACCCTTATGCCACACGTAGTTAGCGTCGCAACGCGGGCAGGCAGCAATCCATCCGCACTGGTGACATAAAACGACGGGGGCAAAGCCGCGTCGGTTCAGGAACAAAAGCGTTTGTTCGCCCCGTTCGAGGCGTGTTTCGATGGCGCGGCATAACGTATCGGACAAGCCGCCATCGAGCTTTAGACCGCGAACGTCAACGCAGCGAATGTCGGGCTGACGCGCGGCTCCGGCACGCTGAGGCAATGCCAGATAAGCAAACTTCCGGCGTTCGACATTGAGAAAAGCTTCGAGTGAGGGAGTTGCCGTGCCCAGCACGATGGGAACATTGAGATGCTGCGCGCGTACAACGGCGACGTCTCGCGCGTTATAACGAAAGCCGTCCTGCTGTTTGAGCGACGCATCATGTTCTTCGTCGACGACGATAAGCCCGAGCCGGGGCAGCGGCGCCCAGACTGCCGAGCGGGTTCCCATGAGGACGCCGACCTCGCCATGGCGACAGCCGAGCCAGACCGCCGCGCGCTGAGCGTCGGTCAATCCCGAGTGCAACACCGCGACCCGGGCACCAAACCGCCGCGACAGACGCGAGACCATCTGCTCGGTCAGTGATATTTCGGGAACCAGCATTAATGCGGTCTGCCCACGTTCGAGCGCGGCCGCAATCAACGCAAGATACACCTCCGTCTTGCCGCTGCCCGTGATGCCATGCAGCAGATGCACCTGAAACATTCCGGTCGTTGCACCGACGGATTCGACGGCCTCGCGCTGGGCCGGGTTCAATTCCGGCGGCAAGTCGGCAGTCGCGTGGTCTGTCGGACGGTCACGTTCACGGCGTACCACCAATCCTTTCTTTTCGAGCTCGCGCAACGGACGGCGCCAGTCGAAGTCGAGCATCGTAAAGTCTTCGGTTGTGCACGGGTGCGCCACGAGACGTTGCAACAGCAACGCCTGACGCGGCGCTTTCGCCTCGAGATCCTGCGGCACCACCCTGGCGTCCGGTGCGATTGACCATTCGTCAATCCGCCGCGGCGCGGCGGCAAGACCCCGGCGTACCGTGCCGGGCAGCGTTGCCGCAATGACCTCGCCAATGGGGTGCTGATAATACGTTGCGGCCCAGTGCGCGAGTCTGAGCTCGGCAAGTGACAATTCCGGGATCCCGGTGATGACTTCGGCTATCGCTTTCAGACGCGACCGATCCGCCTGCGCTTCGACAGGGGCTGCCAGCACAACGCCCATCCGCTCACCTCGTCCGAACGGGATGCGGACAATGCTGCCGACCGCCGGCATCGGTCCGGCAGGAGTCGAGGCCGGATCACCGGGGGGAAGATAGTGAAACGTTTTGCGCAACGGCGCGAATACCGCAACTTCGACGGCGTTCTCCGGCGCTGTCATCAATCCGTGCTGGTTCGCGAACCCGTTTGGGCGACGCCGTCGAGCAGCTGTTCGACCGCCGCCGCGTTGGCACGCCTGAAGGGCTTGCTGTCGAGGCTGCTCAGCGGCGGGTGCGCGAGAAATGTCAACGGCATAACGATAATGTCGAAATCGAGTTCTTTGTCAGGGACGGTAAAGTTCGGAAAGTTTTCATATTGCCTCGGCCCGGTCTTCAGCTGCACTTCACCGAGCCGGTAACTGATTTCGTGATCATGAAAATACCGTGTGACCGATTCGATTTCATCAGTGTACAGGTGCAGGGTGATCGGAGAATAATCACACGCCGTGCCATATAGAACCGGGCCAACGAGGCGTGGTTCGAACGCGCCAAGCGACCGCATCGCGGCGAGAGCCTCGCGGCGCATGATGGTGATGCGACCCTGATGTTCGTCACCGCCGAACAATTGCTGGTATTCGATCAACGCTTCGTGGACGGCGATGTTCTCGGGCATATTGCGCGAACTGCCCATGCCGAGATCCTCGGCCGCCTTACGTTTTGCGTCCGCAAAGGTCTCTGCTGTTCCTTCGGCAATCATACGCGCGGCGGTTTGCGCGATTTCTTGGCGCATGGCCTGGCTCGGGGGACGACGGTTAGCTCGCATGGTTTGCGTTCACGTGTTCGGAAGGCCACTGCCATCCGTTGGTGTTGCGCTCGTTTCAGAAAAGACTTTCGGGGACCGGCTGATCGCGCGGGTTCCCCATGGGTGAATTGAAGCGTTTCTTCGCCTTCGGAACATTACCTTCGCGGAACGACTCGAACACCGCATTCGGATCGTCTGCGCCCGCCAGGAGCCCCGTCGACGGATCGATTTTCACGGTGATCAGACCCGCCGGCCGCTCCATGATTGATTCCGGCGCCCCGTCGAGCGCAACGCGCATGTAATCCACCCACATCGGCAACGCCGCGCTGGCGCCGGTTTCGCGCTTGCCGAGCGGTTTCGAATCATCGAAACCAACCCAGACCGTCGTGACGAGGTCGCCGTTAAAGCCGGAGAACCATGCGTCTTTCTGGTCGTTCGTCGTGCCTGTTTTCCCGGCGAGATCTTCTCTGTTTAGCGTAAGGGCGCGACGACCAGTGCCGTGTTTGACGACGTCGCGCATCATCGAATTCATAATCCACGCGTTATTCGGATCCAGAACCCGGGTCGCAGGACGTGCGCGGCCCTCTTCGGCCTGTTCGATCATCGCTGCGATATCGAGAGGCTCGCCTTCTTCGTCGTACGCCCCGTCGGCACAGTCATTGCACACCGTCGGCGGATCGGCGCGCATGACGATATCGCCGGTTTCGGTTTCGATTCTTTCAATGAAGTACGGTTCGACCCGGTAACCGCCGTTCGCGAGAATCGCGTAGCCTGATATGAGTTCATAGGGCGTGAGTTCGCCGCTGCCGAGCGACATCGACAAATTCTTCGGCAGCCTGTTTGTATCGAAGCCAAAACGCTCGACGTGGGCTACCGTGTTGTTGATGCCGATGGCACGCAACAGTCGTATGGAGACGAGGTTGCGCGAATGCGCCAGCGCCTTGCGCAGCGGGGTCGGCCCGTAATATTTTCCGCTGTAATTCTCGGGACGCCACGCACTTTCGAGCCCGGGCGCATCGAACACGATGGGCGCGTCGTTAACGAATGTGGCCGCGGTGTAACCCTGTTCCAGGGCCGCAGAATAAATGAACGGTTTGAAGTTGGATCCGGGCTGACGCAGCGCCTGCATCACGCGATTGAATTTACTCTTCTTGAAATCGAATCCACCGACGAGGGCCTCGACAGCACCATCGGCCGCACGCAACGAGATGAGTGCACCTTCGACATCCGGGATCTGGGCAAGCCGCCAGTAACCGATCTTTTCCGCGGCGGTCGGTTCCTTCTTCGCGTCAGGGTCCGGTGGCTCGGGCGCGCGCCACTGGATGCGCACGACGTCTCCCAGCGTGACCACTTCATCGGCAGCTTTTGGTCGTGCCCCGCGACCATTGTGCGACAAATACTTCCGCGCCCACCGGAGTCCGTCCCAGGGAATCGTCAACATCCCATCGGCTGCGGTAAACACCTGGACATCGCGCTCGCCCATGCCGACGACCAACGTCGGGCGCAACGGCCCGATATCGATGTAAGCACTGAGCAGTCTTTCGTATTCGGTCGGGTCGAGCGCGGAAATATCAAACTGGTGTTCCGGTCCGCGATAACCGTGGCGACGGTCATAGTCGAGCAACGTTTTCACCAGCGCGTCGTTGGCCGCTTCCTGGTGCGTCGACAACACCGTCGTGATGACCTGGTAGCCGGCGGTGTACGCATCGTCCCGATAATTTTCGCGCAGATAAGCGCGGACCATTTCTGCAAGATACGGCGCGTCGACTTCCGTCCGTAAACCGTGAACCGTCGCCGCGACGGGCTCGGCAAGTGCAGCCTCGTACATCGGCCGGTCGATGTAGCCGAGCTTCAACATGCGTGACAAAACATAGGCGCGCCGCCCTTCAGCCGCATCGGGATTCGTCACCGGATTTGTGTTCGACGGAGCCTTGGGCAATCCCGCTATCATCGCGATCTGACCCAGCGTCAACTCTTCGAGCGTCGCACCGTAGTAAACCTGGGCGGCAGCGCCGACGCCGTAGGCACGGTGCCCGAGAAATATTTTGTTCAGGTACAGCTCGAGGATTTCGTCTTTCGATAACTCCTGCTCGATCTTCACCGCCAGAACGATTTCCTTAATCTTGCGTTCGTAGGTCTTCTCGGGGGTAAGAAAAAAGTTACGCGCGACCTGCATGGTAATGGTCGACCCGCCCTGTTTCTTTTCGCGCGTTTGCGCCAGTTCGATCGCCGCGCGCGCTATCGCCATCCAGTCGACCCCGGGGTGTTCGTAGAAGCGATCGTCTTCGGAGGCGATAAACGCCTGCTTCAACAGCGCCGGGACCTGATCGATTGCGACCGGATGGCGCCGCTTTTCGCCGAATTCGGCGATCAGGCGGCGATCTTTCGTATAGACCCGCAACGGGGTCTGTAAATGAACTTCACGCAGGGCATCCGCAGAAGGCAGTTGTGGCAGAACAGTCCATAAGACGGCGCCGACTGTGACGATTCCGACAACAAAAGCCGCTAGCAGCAAATAGAATGAAAATCGCAACATCTTGTGTCTTTGGCCGAAGTAAATGCTATATGTTCTGCAAATTTACTTTAAAACCTGAATATAACCTCTGGAAACTATTACATTTTCAATGAAAAACAGTTTGTTTTTTGAAATGGGATTGTCTATAGTTAGCTTAAGAATTTAAGGTTAAAGAACACTTTTTCGTCGTAACCTATTTATTTATAAGGGAAAAGTTGTGGCTCTCATCGGACGCAAACAGGCTCCCATGTTGGGTGTAGACATCAGCTCAACGTCGGTCAAACTGCTTGAGCTCTCCCGCAGTGGCGGGCGATACAGAGTGGAAAGCTATGCTGTAGAACCCCTACCGCCGAATTCCGTCGTTGAAAAGAATATCACGGATGCGGAACTCGTCGGCGAGGCCATCGGCAGGGCGGTGAAGAAATCGGGCACCAGGACGCGGACCGCCGCGTGTGCTGTCGCCGGGTCGGCAGTCATTACCAAAGTCATCTCCATGCCGGCAAATTTGTCGGAGGACGAGATGGAAGGCCAAATCCAGATCGAGGCCGACCAGTACATTCCTTACCCGCTCGAGGAAATCAGCCTCGATTTCGAAGTCCTCGATACCTCCGCGGCTGAACCCGACCGGGTTGATGTGCTACTCGCCGCCTCACGCAGCGACAACGTCGATGTCAGGGTCGCCGCCCTCGAAGTGGGCGGACTGCAGGCAAAAGTGGTCGACGTCGAAGCGTTTGCACTCGAGAACGCCGTATCACTCCTGATGGACGGGATTAATTCGCCACACGTCGTAGCGGTGATGGACGTCGGCGCGACGACCTCCACCCTGAGTGTGCTCGAAGATCAGTCCATCGTGTACACGCGCGAACAACTGTTCGGCGGTCGTCAGCTGACCGACGAGATTCAGCGACGTTACGGATTGTCCTATGAAGAAGCCGGTCTGGCGAAACGCCAGGGAGGCCTTCCCGATAACTACGAACCGGAAGTGTTGCAACCGTTTCGCGAATCGATGGCGCAGGAAGTGAACCGAGCGTTGCAGTTCTTCTACTCATCCAGCCAGGTGGGAGCCGTCGATCACGTGATCGTTGCCGGTGGTTGCGCATCGATCGCCGGAATTGAAGAACTGATCCGCGAGAAGATCGACACGCCGGTCACTATCGCGAACCCGTTTGAAAATATGTCGGTGGCTTCGCGTGTCCGTGCTGACGCACTGGCCAACGACGCGCCGGCAATGATGATTGCCTGCGGACTATCGCTGAGGAGTTTCGACTGATGGCAAGAGTTAATTTACTGCCATGGCGCGAGGAACAGCGCAACCAGCGCAAAACCGAGTACCTGACGATCGTCGGCATTTGCGCGGTGATTGCACTGATGGTCTGGGGTGCCGTGCACTGGCACTTCAACGAAAGGATTGACTATCAGAAGAGCCGTAACGATTACCTGCAATCGGAAATCAAGAAACTGGACGAGAAAATCAAGGAAATCCAGGAGCTTGAAAAAGAGAAGGATCGGCTGTTGGCGCGTATGAAAGCGATCGAGACGCTGCAAACGAGTCGCCCGATCATCGTGCACATATTCGATGAGCTCGTCGATTCCCTGCCCGAAGGCGTGTATCTCAAAGAAATCTCACAGGCGGGAAAGAAATTCACTATTAAGGGCGTCGCGCAATCGAATGCGCGTGTATCGAACTACATGCGCAACGTAGAGAAGTCGGATTGGTTGAAGAACCCTACCCTCGACGTCATCGAAACGTCGACGGAAGACGGGCGAAGGATTGCCAATTTCACTTTGAGGTTTGAACAGACGTCTCCGCAGGTAGCGACTGCGGATGAAGAGGGAGACGTGTAATGACCCTGTCAGAACTCAATAATCTCAGCTTCGACAACATCGGTTCCTGGCCGGTCGTTGTCAAAATCGTGTTCATACTGATTGTCTGCTCCGCGATTCTCGGTCTTGCGTACTGGAAGGACATCAGCCCGCTGCAGGAAGACCTGCGTAAAGTCGAAGCGGAAGAAACCGACCTGAAAGTGACGTTCGAAGGACGCCAGAAGAAGGCCGCCAATCTCAACGCGCTGAAACAGCAGCTTGAAGACATCAAGGAAACGTTCGGTGATTTGCTGAAGCGACTGCCGAACCGCACCGAAGTGGCAGCGTTACTCGTCGATATATCGCAACAGGGTCTCGGTTCCGGCCTCGAGTTTGAATTGTTCAGACCAGGGCGCGAACGCCCCGCCGACTTTTATGTCGAGTTACCGATCAATATCACCGTGGTAGGCGACTATCACGAGTTCGGTAATTTCATCAGCGGCGTTTCCGACCTGCCGCGTATCGTCACGAATCACGATGTGCAAATTAAGCCGAAGGGCGATGGACGCCTGGTGTTGCAGACCGTAGCGAAGACTTATCGCTATATGGATGAAGAAGAGGAAGCCGGCCAATGAAGTTTGCAAGTACCCGATTACTTGGCATTGCGGCGTGCGCTTGCGTAACCCTGACTCTTTCGGGTTGCGTCAATCGCGACATGTCCGACCTGGAGAACTACGCCTCCGACGTACTGTCCAGACCGGGCGGACGCATCGAGCCGCTACCGCCGATCAAACCGTATGAACGTTACCTGTACGCGTCCGGCGGCGAGGGTTTGCGGGATCCCTTCCGTTCGTTCTTCCGGCCGGAGCCGAAAGAACAGGAAATTGACACCGGGGGGGATCCGAATCAACAGAGGTTCGCCACGGAAATCCTCACCCATAACCGCGAAGAACTCGAACAACTCGAGCTCGATTCGCTGCGCATGGTCGGGATCCTCGAAAACAACAATGAGCTGTGGGGCATTATTCGCGACCCTGGTGGGACCGTACATCGCGTGCAGGTTGGCAACTATATGGGCGCGAACTACGGAAAGATATTGAACATTCAAGAAGATCGGATAGAGCTTCGTGAAATCGTTAAAGACTCACAAGGACTGTGGGAAGAGCGTCAGGCTACCTTGGCATTATCTGAGGACTAACCCAAAGAAGGGGTGAAGGAAAATGATGGCTGCAATGTTATCTGCAAACCGAAAAGTTAATTCAACCGTGCGTTCGCGGACGCGGCGGATACTGTCTGTCTTCAGTGGCGCGGCATTATGCGTATCCATGATGGTCGCGACCTCATCTGCATGGGCGGCCACGCTGAACGATATTAATTACACGTCCCTGCCGGGCGACCGGGTACAACTCCGGTTGGAGCTGTCCGAACCTCTGGGCGGTGAACCGCTCAGCTTCACAATCGACAATCCGGCCAGGGTCGCCCTGGATTTCCCGGGTACCTCGCTGAACATCGATCAGAAATCGCAAACGATAGGTATCGGCAACACCGAGAGCGTCACGGCAGTAGAAGCGGAAGGACGTACCCGGGTCGTCGTGAACCTCGTCAACATGGTGCCTTACGACGTGACCAGCGACGGTAACACCGTCACGGTCACGTTCGAGGGTGGCGCGGCCGATATCGCTTCGGAGGTCTCTGGCGAAATAGCCACGCTTCCTGGTAAGGCCACGAATGCCCAGATCAATGACATTGATTTCCGCCGCGGCGCCGGTGGCGAAGCACAGGTCATTATCGCTTTGTCCAACCCCGACGTAGGCATCAACATTCGCGAGCAAGGCAAGAACATCATTGTGGATTTCGTTGACACCGCGCTGCCGGAAGAGCTCGATCGCCGCCTCGACGTGATCGATTTCGCAACACCGGCCAAGGAAATCGATACGTTCGCCCATGGCAACGGTACACGCATGGTTATCAAACCAAACGGCCTGTACGAACATCTGGCCTACCAGTCGGATAATGTCTTCACGCTTGAACTCAAACCGCTGACCCCGGCCGAAGAAGAGGAACTGAAGAAAGACAAATTCGGTTATACCGGCGAGCGCCTGTCGCTGAATTTCCAGAACATCGAAGTACGTGCGGTGCTCCAGTTGATCGCGGACTTCACGGAATTCAACCTCGTGGCTAGCGATACGGTTGGCGGCAATGTCACCCTGCGTCTGAAGAACGTTCCGTGGGACCAGGCGATGGACATCATCCTGAAATCCAAGGGCCTGGGTATGCGACAGGTTGGCAACGTCGTCATGGTCGCGCCGCAGGAAGAAATAGCCGCGCGCGAGAAACTTGAACTCGAAGCGCAACAGCAAATCCAGGAGCTCGCGCCGCTGCGTACCGAGTTCGTACAAGTCAACTACGCCAAGGCCAGCGATATCGCGAGCCTGCTCAAGGCGGACGAGAACAACCTGCTGTCGGAGCGCGGCAACGTAACGGTCGATGCGCGAACCAACACGTTGCTGATTCAGGATACGGCGGAGCAGCTGACCGACATACGCGAAGTCGTCCAGGCGCTCGACGTGCCGGTGCGACAGGTCCTGATCGAGTCACGTATCGTTATCGCGAACGAGGACTTCAGCAAGGATCTTGGTGTGAAGTTTGGTTACAGCCACTTCAACGACCGGAAAAACCTCGCCCTGGATAACGCTAACGGTACGAAGTCGGATTTCGTCAGCGCCATCGGTGGTGGCATACCCGGAGATACGGATGTGGGCCTCACATCGTTCAATACGGACGGCCTCGAAAACTACATTGTCGACCTTGGCGTCGCCGGCCCCGCGGCGGCATTCAAGTGGTCCATCGGCCGTATCGGTAGTTACCTGCTGCAACTCGAGTTGTCCGCGCTGCAGGCCGAAGGCCGCGGCGAGGTGGTCTCGAGTCCGCGGGTGATTACCGCGAACCAGAAGGAAGCCATCATCGAGGCGGGTACGGAAATCCCCTACCAGGAAGCGTCGTCGAGCGGTGCCACATCGATTTCGTTCAAGAAAGCGGTGCTGAGCCTGCGCGTTACGCCGCGCATTACGCCGGATGACCGCATTATTATGGACCTCGCGGTTAACAAGGACTCCGTCGGCCAGGTATTTGCCGGCGTGCCGAGCATCGATACGAACGAAGTATCGACGCAGGTTCTCGTGGCTAACGGCGATACGGTCGTACTGGGCGGAATCTTCGAATCGGAAAACCGTGACGACGTCACGAGCGTACCGTTCTTCGGCGACCTGCCGTATTTTGGACGACTGTTCAAGAACACCTCGGTGGACAATACGCGGCAGGAACTCCTCGTGTTCGTGACACCGAAAATACTGAAGGATTCGCTGTCGCTGTCTTCACGTTAAGACGCTTTTGAATCCACACTGAAAGCGGAGCCATGTGCTCCGCTTTTTTTTGCGCCTGAACGTCGTTCCTGCAACAATTCAGCCGCATGTACGCGGTAATTGAATCTGGTGCGAACGGCAACGCGCAACGCCTCGGCATGCCGCACTACGGACGCGTGATCCGTGGACGGCGGCAGGACCGGATGAGGTGAGCAGACAGTCGCGGATATTCCTCGTCGGACCCATGGGCGCCGGCAAAACAACTATCGGCAAGCGCCTGGCGAAAGCGCTGCGGAAATCTTTCATCGACACCGACCAGGAACTCGAACGCCGCACGGGTGCGTCGGTCGCATTGATTTTCGACGTCGAGGGAGAAAGCGGGTTCCGTGCACGGGAGAAACGAATCATCGACGAACTTTCGGAACTCGATGACGTCGTAATGGCTACCGGCGGGGGCGCGGTCCTCGATCCCGCAAACCGTATGGCGCTGTCAAATCGCGGGTTCGTCGTATACCTCCATGCACCGGTCGATCAACTCGTCGATCGCACCCGGCGGGACGCGAACCGCCCGCTACTTGACACGGACAACCCCGGAGCACGTTTGCGGGAAATTATGGAAATTCGCGAACCGCTGTACCAGGAAGTCGCGGATCTCGTCGTTGATACCGGAAAGCTCAATATGCAGGACGTACTGAAACAGATTCGAGCGGCCGTCTTATGACCGAAATTCGCGTGGAACTCGGTGAACGCGCCTACCCTATTTCGATTGGCGCCGGACTGCTTGAAGACGCGGCGTTGTTGCGCCGATCCACGGCGTCGAATCAAATCATGATAGTGACGAACGAAACCGTCGCACCGTTGTATCTCGCACCTGTAGAAGAGGCATTTTCGGATCGGGCCGTTGCCACTGCAATGCTACCGGACGGAGAGCAGCACAAAACCCTCGCTAGCTTTGATCATATTATTTCCGCGTTATTGGAACGGGGGTACGATCGGAGCTGCACCCTGGTGGCGCTGGGCGGCGGCGTCGTTGGCGACATCACCGGGTTTGCGGCCGCCAGTTATCAGCGCGGTGTCGCGTGCGTACAGATTCCGACCACCCTGCTTGCCCAGGTCGATTCTTCCGTCGGTGGTAAAACTGCGGTAAACCACCCGCTCGGCAAGAATATGATTGGTGCATTTCACCAGCCTTCGCATGTGATCGTCGACACGTCGTCTCTGGGGACGCTCGACCCCCGCGAGCTGAGGGCTGGCGTGGCCGAAGTCATCAAGTATGGCTTGCTCGGTGATCGTCCGTTATTCGACTGGCTCGAGAATAACGTCGCTGATCTGCTTGATCTCGATCCGGCGGCGGTAACGCACGCAATTAAACGATCGTGCGAAAACAAGGCTTCGATTGTTGCCCAGGACGAACTCGAAGGAGGCGTTCGCGCCCTGCTCAATCTTGGCCACACGTTCGGTCACGGCATCGAGAACGTTTACGGTTACGGTAACTGGCTGCACGGCGAAGCGGTCGGCTGTGGTCTGTGCATGGCGGCGGATCTGTCCATGCGCATGGGCCTGATTTCCGAACAGGATTACGCGCGTATTCTCAGTCTGAACGAGCGCGCCGGGCTCCCGCAAAGACCTCCGGCCGGCGTGGGGGCCGATGCCCTGCACCAGGCGATGCTTGTAGATAAAAAAAATCGCGACGGTCGCATCCGCCTCGTTCTCCTCCGGGCGATAGGCGAGGCGTTTGTCACCGACGATTATCCGCGCGACATTTTTCAACAGGTACTGGCCACGGGTACTCGCGGCTGAAATCAATGGCAGTCGGGTCGAAATCGCGGGCATCACGCTGATATGACCGCTACGCACCCCAGCGTGGTACTGGCCGACTACGCCGCAACAGAAGCGCAGTCGCGGGGGCGCGAGTATGCCGAGCCTTCGCCGGCGTTCCGGTCCCAGTTTCAGCGCGATCGTGACCGCATCATCCACAGCTCTGCGTTCCGCAGACTCGAGTACAAGACGCAGGTTTTCGTCAACCATGAAGGCGATATGTTCAGAACGCGTCTCACCCATTCTCTCGAAGTCGCGCAGATAGCCCGCAGCGTCTCGCGCGCGCTGCGTTTGAACGAGGATCTCACCGAGGCGATTGCACTGGCCCACGATCTTGGTCACACGCCGTTTGGCCACGCGGGGCAGGACGCGCTGAATACTAAAATGAAGAAATTCGGCGGCTTCGAGCACAATTTTCAATCGCTGCGTGTGGTCGAATACCTTGAAGAGCGTTACCCCGATTTTCGTGGCCTTAACCTCATGTTCGAATCGCGCGAGGGAATACTGAAACATTGCAGCGTCGAGCGTGCGCGCCGTATCGGCGCGTTGGGGGAACGATTTATTCATCGACAACAGCCATCTCTCGAAGCCCAGGTCGCCAATGTCGCCGATGAAATAGCCTACAATCACCATGACATCGACGATGGGCTGCGCGCGAACCTGTTGACCCTGGACGTTCTCGCTACCTATCCACTGTTCGCCGAGCTCCACGAAAATGCGCTCAGGCGCTGGAACAAAAGCAGTACGAAACGAATTCTCTACAGTGTGATACGAGAAATGCTGAATTATTTCGTGGTCGACCTGATTGAAGCAACGCGGTCACGCCTCGCTGAACTGTCACCGTCTAACCTCGACGATATTCGTACCGCGCCTTTCCCGGCCATCGATTTTTCACCCGCTGTGCGGGCCGAGCATACCGCGCTGAAGCGGCTGTTGAAGAGCCACCTGTACAACCACGCCCGCGTAAAGACGAATGCCGACAATGCGCGGATCGTCGTCGGCCAGTTGTTCGATGCCTTGTTCGCCGAACCACACATCCTGCCGGCCGAACACCGCCCGGTCGGGACCAGCGGCGATGACAATATCCGGGCACAGCATGTCGCCGACTACATCGCCGGGATGACGGATCGGTTTTCCATCAGTGAACATCGCCGCTTGTTCGGGCGCGAACAGTTCGATCGGTCATCCGCGAGAGACCGCGTTCCATGAGCGCCGGCGTCGATCCATTTGTTGCTGGCGATACGGAGTCGTCGTACTTCATCACCACTACGCTCAGACAACGCATCGAACTGGTCCGCCATCTCGTGGGCTTCGGCCGACAGATAGTGGTTCTGACGGGACCGGCCGGCGCGGGCAAAACCGCGTTACTCGATCAGATCACCGGCAGCGAAGAAAACGACTGGCATGTCGTGCAACTGACGGGTGGGCCGACATTGAATGGCGACGCGCTGCTCGAAAGGATTTGTGGCGAGCTCGGGATCGAACGGGACGGCGGTGATATCAGCACGGTCAAAGCCGTTCAGGCACACGTCGCGACAGCCAACGCGCAGGGTCGCACTACAGTGCTCGCGATTGACGACGCCGACGGGCTGCCCGCGGACACCGCCGGATGTCTGGCCGCGCTTGCTCACGCCACGGATGCAGAGGCTGAATTGAAGGTGGTTCTCAGTGCCGACCCCGCGTTGTCGGCAATTATCGATCAATTGCAACACGAAACCGGGCAGGACGCGCTGCTCCACGTCGTCGAGGTGCCGCGCCTGTCTGACGAACAAACGCGGGAAATGTTGCAGCATCGCTGGGCGAGCGCCTACGGCGACGAACGGTTTCCGTTCAGCGAAATGGAAATGTCGCAGATTTATCAACAAGCGGCCGGGCTTCCGGGGAAGGCGATCGTACTCGCACGTCAGGTACAAATCATGAGCGGCGGTCCGGCGAGTACCGAGCGCGACCCGGCACAACGACTGTTGATCAGCGGTGTTGCGGCGATCGGGATCCTCGTGGTCATTGCGTTTTTTTCCAGCGGGTCACCGGACGAGGACGCGCCGGAACTGGTTGAACTGGACCTCCCCGGAGAGCTCATCGACAAGCCGGAGAATGAGGCGCCGCCGGTAGAACGCCCCGCACCGTCGAGCCCGACAGCCGGCGTGCAACCGCCCGCCGCGATATCGGCGGCGCCCGCCGAACCACCAACGGCTCTCGAACCGGTAGTGCTTCCTGAACCAGCGGGAATTGCCGAAACTGCAGAGCCTGCCGTCGAAACGACCGTTGAGGTGCATACCGGGCCGACCGAACCTGCTGCCTCCGGCGACCTCACTGCCGCAGAAACGGCGGTTCCAGCCCCCTCGCCCCCCGGGAATCGCCGATCGCCCCCTGCCGCTGCCGCTGCCGAGAATTCCGTAACGGCAGTTAACCCGCCGCCGCCGGCAGAATCCCGGCCGGTGCCGGAAATCGGGACGAGCGCCGAAAAGGAGTCACAGCCGGCATATTCACTGGATTGGCTCCGCACCCGGCCCGAGTCGAGCTACGTCCTGCAGTTGTTTGGCGTGCGCGATCGCGCCGCCGCCCAGGCCTTTATCCGCAAGCGCGGGATTGGTCCGCGAAGCACGATCATAACGACCCGTCATGCCGACGCTCCGTGGTACGTGGTAATATACGGCCACTATCGCGATCGCGCGGCTGCGCAGGCCACGATCGATGATTTACCAGCGAAATTAGCTGGCACCAGCCCATGGGCGCGACCAATAAAGAGTCTCGAATAAGCCCGCGGTGCGGACCGTGTACCCGATAATATTTCTATAATATTCAGTACGTTGGACCCAATTTGCTGGTGCACGCCGCGTTTGCCCGTCGTGGCTGCAGCAGGTGCACGCAGATGACACCCGCTACCGCCTAAGGCTATAATCGCCGGCCTTTTTTCGCCCGAATTTAACCCGTTCGAAGAGCTTCAGGGAGGCACCGAACCGCATGCCAATGATTCGACCCCCATTCCCCCAACCTGACCGGCCGATCAGCGGGTTGTACGACGCCGACTACGAACATGATTCGTGCGGGGTGGGATTCGTGGTCGATATGAAGGGGCGGAAATCCCACGCAATCATCGAGCATGCGATGACCGTCCTGAAAAACCTGTTGCATCGGGGTGCTTGCGGCTGCGAAGAAAACACCGGTGACGGCGCCGGCATCCTCGTGCAAATGCCCGACGGTTTCCTGCGAGCGAAATGCGCGGAAGCCGGATTGACCCTGCCCGCGGCCGCGGATTATGGCGCGGGTCTCGTGTTTCTCCCGACCGACGAGTCGGCGGCGACCCGTTGCCGTGACGAATTCGCGCGCGTTATCGAAGAAGAAGGCCTGAAGCTTTGCGGCTGGCGTGACGTGCCAACTGACCATTCCCCCATCGGACCGACGGCCCGATCCGCCGAGCCGCTCATCGAGCAAATATTCATCGCCCGGGGAGACGTTGCAGCAGGTGACGCGTTTGAACGCAAGCTCTACGTCGTGCGCAAGCGTGTCGAACACGCCATCTGGGGATCGGAAATCCCGGGCGGCGACCGGTTCTACATCCCGAGCCTGTCACATCAGACACTCATCTATAAAGGGATGCTGATTGGTTCGCAGGTGGAGACGATGTTTCCGGATATCGTCGATCCGACGTTTGAAAGCGCGCTCGCGCTCGTCCACCAGCGGTTTTCCACGAATACGTTCCCGTCCTGGCCCCTGGCCCAGCCGTTTCGCTACATCGCCCACAATGGTGAAATTAATACGCTGCGCGGAAACGCCAACTGGATGCGGGCACGCGAGGCACTATGCGAATCGAACCTGTTCGGCGACGATCTGCAAAAATTGTTTCCGATCGTGCTCGAAGGGAATTCCGACTCAGCGGGATTCGACCAGGTGCTGGAATTCCTGCACATGGCGGGACGCCCCCTGCCGCTGGCAGTGCTCATGATGATCCCGGAAGCCTGGAGCGCGCATGAGTCGATGAGCCCCGACCGCCGGGCATTTTACGAATACTACAGCTGCCTGATGGAACCGTGGGATGGCCCGGCATCAATCGCGTTCACCGATGGCCGCGTGATCGGAGCCGTACTCGATCGAAACGGGCTGCGCCCGTCGCGTTACTACGTGACGAAAGACGATCTCGTCGTCATGGCCTCCGAGGTCGGTGTGCTGGATATCCCGCCGGAAAATATTGAAATCAAGGAACGCCTGCATCCGGGGCGGATCTTTCTCGTCGATACGGAACAGGGTCGCATCATCGACGATCAGGAACTGAAGCAGCAGTACATCGACGAACACCCGTTCGCCGAGTGGCTCGAGCAGAGCTATACCGCGATCGATGATTTGCCGGAACCGCCCTCGGTCGCGCCCATTGATCACGACACGCTCCTCGTCCGGCAGCAGGCTTTTGGTTACACCCATGAAGACCTGCGCATCATCCTGCAGCCGATGGCCGAAAAAGGCGTCGAGCCGACCGGATCGATGGGAACGGACGCGGCGCTCGCGGTGTTGTCGGATCGGCCCCGGCTGCTCTATGACTATTTCAAGCAGCTGTTTGCCCAGGTGACGAATCCGCCGCTCGACGGTATTCGCGAAGAACTGGTGACGCAGGTATCGACGCCGATCGGGCCCGAGGCCAACCTGCTCGAGGCGACTGCGGACAGCTGTCGTCAAATCAAGATCGAATCACCCCTGCTGGATAACCGCGACCTCGCGCGTATCCGGTACGTCGAGGCCCACGGGTTCCGCGCGATCACCATACCGTCGATCTACCCGGTTAGCGACGGGGTCGCCGGGCTCGAATCCGCCATTCAGTCGATGTGCGACGTGGCCGACGCGGCGATCGACGATGGTCATTCGTTCATTATCCTCTCCGATCGCGGGGTCGACCCGGAGCACGCTCACATCCCGACGGCACTCGCGACGGCCGGATTGCATCACCACCTCGTACGCAACGGCAAGCGAACCCGCGTTGCCCTCGTTGTGGAATCGGGAGAACCGCGCGAAATACATCATTTCGCCGTACTGCTTGGTTACGGCGCCGACGCGATTAATCCTTACGTCGCGCTTGAGACGCTCGATGATCTGCTGCGCCAGAATATCCTGAAAAAAGTCGATGGCCGCAGGCAGGGTGAACCCGCGCACGCCGCAGCCGTACGCAATTTCATCAAGGCGGTGAACAAAGGGCTGACGAAAGTCATGTCGAAAATGGGCATCTCGACCGTGCAGTCCTACCGTGGTGCGCAGATTTTCGAAGCGGTCGGCCTGAACAGCGCGTTGATCGATAAGTACTTTACTTCAACCGCCTCGCGCATCGAGGGCATCGGCATCGATGTTGTCGAACAGGAAGTCAGCCGGCGCCACCACGAGGCGTTCCCGCAGCGCCCGGTTAAAAAGCCCGAACTCGACTGGGGCGGCGAATACCAGTGGCGGCGCGACGGCGAATACCATCTATTCAACCCGGAAACCGTGTTCAAACTCCAGCACGCAACGCGATCGAACAGGTTCGATATTTTTCGCGAGTACACGGCCCTCGTGGATGACCAGAGCGAGCGTCACGCGACGCTGCGTGGGTTGCTCAGGTTCAGGGAAGACAGGCCGCCCGTTCCGATCGACGAAGTCGAATCGGTTGAAACGATCATGGCGCGTTTCCATACCGGCGCCATGTCCTACGGTTCGATCAGTGCCGAGGCGCACGAGACCCTTGCAATCGGTTTGAATCGTATTGGTGGCCGCTCGAACACCGGCGAGGGAGGCGAGGATCCCGATCGCTACACGCCCGATGCAAACGGCGATCTCCGTCGAAGCGCCATCAAACAGGTCGCGTCCGGCCGCTTTGGTGTAACCAGTGAATACCTGGTCAACGCCGACGATCTGCAGATCAAAATGGCCCAGGGCGCAAAACCCGGTGAAGGCGGGCAGTTGCCCGGACACAAGGTCTATCCCGAGATTGCAAAAACCCGCCATTCGACGCCGGGTGTCGGCCTGATATCACCGCCGCCACATCACGACATCTATTCGATCGAGGATCTCGCGCAGCTGATCCATGACTTGAAAAACTCGAACCCGCTCGCGCGCATACACGTCAAACTCGTCGCCGAGATTGGGGTGGGTACGGTCGCGGCCGGCGTCGCCAAAGCGCATTCCGATGTCGTCCTGATTTCCGGCTATGACGGCGGCACCGGCGCGTCACCGGTAACCTCGCTCAAACATGCCGGCGTTCCGTGGGAGCTTGGTCTCGCGGAAACCCAGCAGGTCCTGGTCGAAAATAAGTTGCGCGACCGGATCGTGGTCCAGGTCGACGGACAAATGAAAACCGGCCGCGACGTCATCATCGCGGCGTTGCTCGGCGCGGAGGAATTCGGTTTCTCGACCGCGCCGCTCGTTGTCATGGGCTGCATCATGATGCGCGTGTGCCACCTGAACACGTGCCCGGTCGGCATTGCCACGCAGGACCCGCGCCTGCGCGAAAAGTTTGCCGGTAAACCCGAGTTCGTGGAGAACTTTTTTCAGTTCATCGCCGAGGAAATCCGCGAATACATGGCCGCACTCGGCTTCCGTACCATGCAGGAAATGGTCGGGCGGGTGGAACGACTCGATGTCGCCGACGCGGTCGCACACTGGAAAGCCCGCGGTCTCGATTTTTCGAAAATCCTGGCCAAACCCGACGTCGGTCCGGAGGTCGCGATTCATCGTATTCGCGAGCAGGACCACGGTCTCGACGAATCGCTGGACCGGACGACTATCGTCGGCCTGTGCAAGGACGCGCTCGATAACGGCGGCCCGGTCGATGCGATCCTCCCGATCAAAAACACGAACCGGACGGTGGGCACGATACTCGGCTACGAAATTACGAAACGCTACGGTGGCGCGGGCTTACCCGACGACACGATTAAGTTGCATTTCAACGGCTCGGCCGGTCAGAGTTTCGGCGCGTTCGTCCCGAAAGGCGTGACGATGACCATCGAGGGTGATGCGAACGATTACGTTGGCAAAGGCCTCTCCGGCGCAAAAATCATTGTCTATCCACCGCGGCACGCGACGTTCGTGCCCGAGGAAAACATCCTTATCGGTAATGTCGCGTTATACGGCGCGACATCGGGAGAAGCCTATTTTCGCGGTATCGCCGGCGAGCGTTTCTGCGTGCGAAACAGCGGCGCATCGACCGTCGTCGAAGGCATCGGCGACCATGGCTGCGAGTACATGACCGGCGGGTGCGCCGTCATCATCGGGCCCACCGGGCGTAATTTTGCCGCCGGGATGTCAGGTGGCGTGGCTTTTGTCCACGACCCCGACAAGGTTTTCCCCGGACGCTGCAACACCGAGATGGTCGATCTCGAGGCCATTGGTTCGGAAGACGAAGACCGCGTCGTTGAGTTGCTGCGCAACCATGTTCGTCATACGCAAAGTACGGTTGCGCAATCGATCCTCGATAACTGGAAAATGACTATTAAGGACTTCGTCAAAGTCATGCCGAAAGACTACAAAAAAGTACTCGAAGCGATCGAGACGGCACGTCGCACAGGAATTCCTGAAGACCAGGCCATCATGGAGGCTTCGAATGGCTAAGGTAACGGGCTTTCTCGAACACACGAGGGAAAAGCAACCCTATCGTCCCGTCACGGAGCGGCTCAAGGACTGGGACCAGGTCATGACCGAATGGCCGCGCGACACGCTCCAGGAGCAGGCCGCGCGATGCATGGACTGCGGCATTCCGTTCTGCCACCAGGGCTGCCCGCTCGGCAATCTGATTCCCGACTGGAACGACCTCGTTTACCGTGAACGCTGGCGCGAGGCGATCGATCGGCTGCACGCAACGAACAATTTCCCCGAGTTTACCGGCACGCTGTGCCCGGCCCCCTGCGAAGGCTCATGTGTACTCGGTATTAATGACGAACCGGTCACCATCAAAGCGATTGAACTGACGATTATTGATCATGCCTTTGAAAAAGGCTGGGTCGTGCCGATGCCGCCGCAGGTCGAGACCGGCAAATGCGTCGCGATCGTCGGCTCGGGCCCGGCCGGTCTTGGCGCCGCACAGCAGCTCAGACGCGCCGGCCACAGCGTCACGGTATTCGAGCGCGCAGACCGCATCGGCGGCCTGCTGCGCTATGGCATCCCGGAATTTAAAATGGAAAAGCGGGTTCTCGACCGGCGTCTCGAGCAGATGACGGCCGAAGGGGTCGAATTCCGCACGAATGCGAACGTCGGGGTCGATGTCGATATCGCAGAGCTGCGTGAAACCTACGATGCCGTACTTCTGGCCGGCGGCGCCACGGAACCGCGTGATCTGGACATACCCGGTCGCGATCTCGAGGGCGTGCATTTCGCGATGGATTTTCTCACACCGCAGAACCAGCTTTGCGAGGGCGACCGGATCTCACCTGAAGAACTGATTAGCGCCGAAGGCAAACACGTGATCATTATCGGCGGTGGCGATACGGGCGCCGACTGCCTAGGCACGTCGCACCGGCAGCACGCGGCATCAATTCACCAACTCGAGATCATGCCGCGGCCGCCGCAGACACGAGCGCAAAACAATCCGTGGCCGTTGTGGCCCCAGGTTTTCCGTGTCGCATCGGCACACGAGGAAGGCGGGGAGCGACTTTATTCCGTGTCGAGCAAACGTTTTGTCGACGACGGTAACGGCAAGGTCCGGGCGCTCGAACTGGCCGAAGTAAAAATGACGACCGAAGACGGACGGCCGCGACTCAATGAGGTATCAGGGTCCGCCCGCGAATTACCATGCGACCTCGCGTTGCTCGCCATGGGTTTTACCGGTCCCGAGCAACCCAGGCTTATCGAGCGGCTCGGCGTGAAACTCACGGAACGCGGGAATGTCTGGCGCGATGCAGATTGGATGACATCCATCGAAGGTGTTTTTACCGCCGGCGATATGCAACGCGGTCAATCACTCATCGTCTGGGCGATCGCGGAAGGACGCTCGGCGGCGCAATGCATTGATACGTTCCTCATGGGAACTTCGGACCTGCCCGCGCCACTCGATTGAATTCCTCGACGAACACCACCCGCCCGTAAACAGCTCGTTCCTGCCAGTCGTGTCCACATCCTCGAGTCGCTTTCTGCGAGCACTGCATCGGCAACCCGTTGATGCGACGCCGGTGTGGATCATGCGGCAGGCCGGCAGGTACCTGCCCGAATACCGTGCGACCCGTCAGCGTGCGGGCGACTTCCTGACGTTATGCAAAACCCCTGAGCTCGCGTGCGAAGTGACGCTGCAGCCGCTCGCGCGTTTCCCGCTCGACGCCGCCATCGTCTTTTCCGACATCCTGACGATTCCGGACGCGATGGGGCTCGGCCTGTCGCTTGAAGAAGGCATCGGTCCACGCTTCGCGCGGCCGGTCCAGAGTGCGGATGCGATCAAGCGTCTCGGGCTTCCTGACCCGGAGGACGATCTCGGCTACGTGACCGATGCGATTCGGCTGATTAAGGACGCGATCGATGTGCCGTTAATCGGGTTCTGCGGCAGCCCCTGGACACTGGCGACCTACATGATCGAAGGCGGCAGTGGTCACGACTTCAAGGTCATCAAGAAAATGCTGTACGACGAACCTGCGCTACTCACGCAGTTACTCGACTTGCTCGTTGAAGCTAGCACTCACTACCTCCAGGCCCAAATAGAAGCGGGGGTCGACGCGGTCATGATCTTCGACACTTGGGGCGGCATCCTGTCGTGGCCGGCATTTGAGACTTTCTCCAGAAACCCCATGAGCCGCATTGTCGCGGGCATCGGCGACAGCGTACCGAGCATCGTTTTCACGAAAGGGGGCGGTCAGTGGCTCGAGGCAAATGCGGCGCTCGGTTGCGCCGCACTGGGCCTCGACTGGTCGACCGATATCGCGGCCGCACGGCATCGCGTCGGCGATCGGGTCGCGCTTCAGGGCAACATGGATCCCGCGTGCTTGCGCGCGGGTCCGGATGCGATTGCTGCCGAAGCCAGGGCAATCATCGATGCGTTCGGACCGCATCCCGGTCATGTTTTCAATCTGGGGCACGGGATCACTCCCGACATCGATCCGGAGCATGTCGCAGTCCTCGTCGACGCGGTTCATTCGCACAGCGCGCGCGTGCTGGCCGACCGCTGAACGTCGCCGTTGAAACCAAGACTGTTCGAATCACTGGGTCTCCTTGCTAAAGGTTTCTGCATGGGCGCCGCGGACGTCGTCCCGGGTGTCTCGGGCGGCACGATGGCGTTCATCCTCGGGATCTACGCCCGGCTAATCGACGCGATAAAATCTTTCGACGCGATCTGGGCCGCCGCCCTGCTGCGTGCTGACGCCAAAACCGCATTGTCACGTCCCCATTTCGGCTTCCTGATCCCGCTCGGGGCCGGTATCGTCGCCGCGGTCGCGTTTTTTACCCGCGTCGTTCCAATTCCGACCCTGCTGCATTCCCACCCTGAACATGTCTACGGACTATTTTTCGGTTTGATCGTGGGCTCGATAGTCGTTTTATTACGCGATTTGGGATGGCGCTCCGCAACCGAGATGTTCTGGTTGTTTGTCGGCATCGGTATCGGCGGTGCTGTCGTCACCGCGGTGCCGACGACAACACCTGACACATGGTGGTTCGTGACATTCAGCGGCGCCATCGCAATTTGCGCGATGGTTCTCCCCGGAATTTCCGGCTCGTTCATCCTGCTGATCATGGGGAAGTATGCTTATGTGCTCGATGGCATCGGCCGTCTCGACCCCGGTATTTTAATCCCCTTTGCCGCCGGCGCTGCGTTTGGCCTCGCCGCGTTCACCCGCTTGCTGTCCTGGCTGCTGCATCGGTTCGAACGTCGCATGATGATGGTCATCTGCGGATTTCTGATCGCCTCCCTTTGGGTGATCTGGCCATTCCAGCAACGCGAATACGTCACCGTCCGTGGCAAACAACGGCTGATTGAATCTGCCCCGCTGCCCCCGGCTGTCGACGACCTCTCGCTGCAATCGGCGGGCCTCGCCGCGATTGGATTCGCTGTTGTCGTCGTCGCGAGCGCTATCGCGAAACAGCGGCTGCTCGCGAGTCGCCCGCGGTAGCTTTCGCGCCTCCGTGGCGCATATTTCTATTCTTTTGTGCCTTGCCGGGCTACGCTTCGCATTGAGGGTCCGCGCCGCGTGACGGTCGGGGCCCGGGCCAAATTCATGTCGGGGCCGAATTTCCGCCTCTGTAACGAATCAAAGTGTCATGACTGCGATACCGATTTCTGATCTCGTACTGATCGTGATGGGCCTGCTGACCGTCGCCATGCTTGCGGCGAGCATTGGCCGCAACCTGCCCATTCCGTATACGGTGTTTCTCGTCGTGATCGGGATGCTGCTTGCGACTTTATCGCGCAACATCACGGCCCTCTCTCCATTGCAAAGCTTCGAACTCACGCCGGACCTCGTATTTTTCATTTTCCTGCCCGCGCTCATTTTTGAATCGGCGCTGAACCTTGACGCTCGCCAGCTGCTCAAGGACGTCGCCCCGATTTTCATACTCGCCGCACCTGCACTCGTCATTTCGACAGCAATGATCGGTTTCGGAATATGGGCGTACATGGACCTGGATTTGACGCTCGCTTTATTGTTTGGCGCATTAATTGCCGCTACGGATCCAGTCGCCGTGGTCGCACTGTTCAAGGAACTCGGTGCCCCGGCGAGATTAACCACGCTGGTCGAGGGGGAATCCCTGTTTAACGACGCAACGGCGATCGTCATTTTCCACATTCTGCTGGGGATCGCGCTGGCCGGCACATTTTCCTCGGGCGATCTGGGTCACGCCGTGCTTGAATTCTTCCGTGTCTTTTTCGGGGGCATATTGACCGGCGCGCTTATCGGGTTCGGGATCGGAGAGTTGATGCGACGCATCCGCGGCAGCGAACTGGCCATACTCGTGATGTCGATCGTCATGGCTTATTCGAGTTTTGTCATCGCTGAACACGTGCTACACGTCTCCGGTGTGATGGCCGCGGTTGCCGCGGCCATTGCCATGGGCGTGTTCGCCGTCACGAGAATACCGGACGGCGCGCTGCATTCGATCCACGAGACGTGGGAAGTGATCGCACTAGTGTGCAATTCGCTTCTGTTCCTGATGATCGGATTATCGGTCGATCTTGCGCTGGTGATTGCCAACCTCGACGCCATTTTTGTCGCCGCCATGCTGGTTCTGGTGGCACGCGCGGCCGCCGTCTACACCCTCGTACCGGCGACTACCCGGTTGTTCTCGCTGCCGCTCGTAAAAATGGGTGAACGGCACATCATGTGGTGGGGTGGATTGAAAGGGGGTCTCGCGATCGCGATCGTTTTATCGATCCCGGACTCGCTTGCGGGCAAGCAGACCCTGGTGCAACTGACACTCGGCGTGGTGTTGTTTACGTTACTGATTAACGCACCGTCGATCAGGCCAATGATACGACGCCTCGGTCTCGATCGAATGTCGGACGAGGAAAACGAGGAACTCCGCCGCGGGTTACTCGAAGCCGAGAGACAAGCAAGCGGCGTCGTCGACCGACTCTCGTCGGCGACCGGATTGCGAACCGAACGCCGTGAATTGATTGAATCCCGCCTCGACGAAATATTTTCGCAGGATACGGATGGTGAAGATCCGGGTCGGCAATTGCGCCACGCGTATCTCGAAGCATTACGACTCGAACTGGAAGAGCTCGAGTCGTTATATAAACTCGGCCTGGTTCAGGAGTACACCTACCTCGACCTGCGCGCCCGCCTGCGCCGCGACCGCGAGGCGTGGACCAATGCACCTGCTGATGCCGAATTGGCCGACAGCGGCACTAACAGCAACATTTTTGCCAGAATCGAGCAGGCCGCGTTGCGCTGGATACGCGAACGGAACACGCTCGCGCGGGTACTCGCACGGCTGCAGGTTGCGCGCCTGAGCCAGGGGTTTCAGCGCGATATCGCGGGAATTCTGTGCGGCGAAGCCGTGATCGAATCACTACCGCAACAGGTCGGGCTCGCTTCCGGTGATACAGCGAAAATTGTCAGCCTGTACCGGGAGCGCGTCGCTCGCAAGCGTACCCGCCTGGACGCGCTGCGTGACGATTTTCCGGAGTTTTTTGCCAGTATCGAGGACCGGCTCACCGAAGCGGCAGCGCTGGCCTGCGCGCGCCAGCACGCCGTGCAGAGCTACCAGCATGGCGACATCGGGGCAAAGGCGTACGGTCGTATCGAACGACAACTCGACCACGCGCTGAATTCTCTGCCCGGCTTATCGGACCCGGATAGTGCCCCAAGTCCGGCTGACCTGATTGAAGGCGTGCCGCTGTTCAACGGCCTGTCGGCGGCAGCCATCGAAAAACTCGCGGACAGCGCTCAGGCCGTGACGTTTCTGTCGGGGGATGTCGTCATCGGCGAGCGCGAGAAGGGCACGGCCTTGTATATCATCATGCTGGGTATCGTCGATGTTTATCGTAGCGAAGGGGACGGTGAAGAGCACCTGGCGAAACTCGCGAAAGGAGAATTCTTCGGCGAACGTGCGCTGCTCGGCGATGAAATCCGCACCGCCACGGTGAAAGCAGCAACGACGCTGACATTGTTGCGACTCACTCGGCGCAGTGTACGTCGGCTCGCAAGCGAACACGCAGAGATCGAAGCGAGGCTCGAACAGGCCAATGAGGATCGACGCTAAAGCTGCTTGCGACCAAGCAGCCGAACGCCGATCAGCGAAGCGATGCACAGCAGCGGTAGCAACGCACGCGGCTGGTCTGTAAATGGCGTGGTGCCGGTACGCGCGGAAACTTCTCCGCCCAACACCTCCGGCTCAAATTGTCCCGATCGTGAAACGACCCGTCCACGATGATCGATAATCGCGGAAATTCCCGTGTTCGTAGCCCGCAGCATAACGCGGCCGGCTTCCAGCGCCCGCATTCGCGCAATTTGTAAATGTTGGTGCGGCGCGATCGAGTCCCCGAACCAGGCGTCGTTGCTGACGTTGATCAGTATCGCGGCCTGCGGTAGTGCGCGCACGACTTCCGTCGCGTAGGCGTCTTCGTAACAGATCGATATTCCGACGACGTGATCGGCGACGATGACCGGCGGCTGCGCCGCTGCGCCCGAGGCAAAGTTCGACATCGGAATCCGCAGGAACGTCAACACCGGACGAAGCCATCGATCAAACGGCAGGTACTCGCCGAACGGAACGAGATGGCGTTTGTGGTACACACCGTCGTTCGCGCCCAATGCGACGACGCTGTTCAGATACCGGGAACCGTCATGTGTATCGGCCGTCGGCATGCCGGTCAACAGGGTCGTGTCGTTATCGCGTGCGCGCCTGCGCAGGTTTTGCAGCGTCTCCGGGACTTCCGCCGGAAACGCCGGGATTGCCGTTTCCGGCCACACGATAAGCGAACTGCCCCAGTGCCCGGCCGACAGCTCGGTGTACAGATCGATGCTCGGCTGGCGGAAGTCGCGGCGCCATTTAACGGCCTGTGGAACCGCCCCCTGCACGAGGGCGACCGTCAGTGGGTCGCCGGTTTTTTCGGTCCACTCAATTTGTTCCAGCGCGAACGAACCAGCGCCGATCATTGCAATCAATCCGAGCGCAGCAATCCTTTCGGCGTGCTTCCCGTTAATCAGCAGGACCAGGCCGCCCGCAATGACGCCCGTGAGCAGCCCAACGCCATAGGTTCCCAGCACCGGCGTAACTGTCGACAGCGGCGAATCTGATTGGCTGTAGCCGATCAGTAACCACGGAAAACCGGTAAACAACCAGCCCCGCAACCACTCAATGGTCACCCAGGCAGCCGGTGCGACCAACAGGACTCCCAGAGCGCGCGACTCGCCGCGGACGTAAGCGTACAAATAGCCCGCCAAAGCCGGATATACACTCATGAACAGCACGAATGCACCGGTGACCGGAACGGAGAACGAATACAGCGGCAAGCCGAATTGATGCACGCTGACCTGTATCCACCAGATACCATGGCCGAACATGCCGAGCCCGAACCAGTATCCGGTCGCGGCAGCGCAACGGGGCGACCGGGTTTCCCACAGGTGGAATAACAGTGCGAGGCAGACTGGCGCGAGGAAGTAGGCACCGTACGGCGCGAATGCGAGGGGAACGGCGGCCCCCGCCGCAATCGCTGCAATGACCTGGAAAGCGGGCCGAACAGCCAATCAGTCAGGCACGCTCACGCGTTGGCGACGAATGTTCGCGATCCGTTCCAATCGCGACGCGCACGACGCGCAGCACATGGATGCGGCGACGATCGCAGCGCAATACCTTGAAATCGAACCCGCCGAACGCGATCGATTCCGCACGCTCGGGAACGTGGCCGAACGCGTCCGTGACGAGGCCGCCGATAGTATCGAAAGTTTCGCTGCTGAAATCACTGGTGAAGAATTTGTTGAACTCGTCTATCGGCGTGTGCGCCTTGACGGTAAACCGATTTCCGCGATGCTGGCGAATGTACTCTTCATCATCGATGTCGTGTTCATCGTCTATCTCGCCGACGATCTGTTCGATCACATCTTCGATGCTGACGAGCCCGTCGATAACGCCGTATTCGTCGAGAACAATGGCGAGGTGATTGCGGCTCGTGCGGAATTCCCGGAGCAGGATATTCAGCCGCTTGCTTTCCGGTACAAACACGGCCGGACGGATCATGTCCTTGATATCGAATTCGTAATCCGGGGCGACCGCGAGTGCGAGCAGATCCTTGGCGAGAAGTATGCCCATGACTTTCTCATGCTTGTCATCGAGGACGGGGAAACGCGAGTGGCCCGACTCGACGACTTCCGGCAATATCTCCTGGGCGCTGGAATTCTCGTCGACGAAAACCATCTGCGAACGCGGCACCATAATGTCGCCGACTTTCATCTCGGATACGAGCAGCGCGCCTTCCATCATCGCCACCGTACTCATGTCCATGAGGTGGTGAGACTCGGCTTCGTGGAGATAATCGATAACGTCCTGGCGGTCGGACGGGCCGGGAATGAGTCTTTGCGCAAATTGCCGCAACCAGGCGGGTATCGAGCGCGATTGCGCGCGGCTGGGGTGACCGTCGTTCATACGTAAGGATCAGGATAGCCTAGTTCCGCAAGGATTGTCCGCTCAAGCGACTCCATGGCGCGCGCATCGTCTTCACCGAGATGATCGTAACCGAGGAGGTGTAACGTGCCGTGGACGACGAGGTGCGCGAAGTGCGCCTCGACCCCGGTGCTGCCGGCGGCGGATTGGGCCGCGGCGACCGGCGCGCAGATGACGACATCGCCAAGCAAACTGGGGGTGAGATGCGGGCCGTCGAGCGGGAAAGCCAGAACATTCGTCGCTCCGTCGCGACCACGCCACTCGCGGTTGAGCCGTTCGCCTTCCTTGCGTCCCACAATCCGGACGGTCATCTCCGCATCGCAGTGCTCACTGGCGAGAGTCGTCGCTGCCCAGTGACCAATTTGTTCTGCCGCCGGGAGATCGACGTCGTCGGTGGCGAATTGAACGGTAATCGACATGCGTGCGGACGCGGCGGGCGACGCCCTCAGCCGTCCTCGCCGGACTCCTGCTCGTGCTTTTCGTAGGCATCGAGTATGCGTCCCACCAGACTGTGGCGCACCACGTCACGGGAACGGAAAAACGTAAAACTGATACCGGGTATCGGTTGAACGATGTCGACCGAATGGCGCAGACCCGAAGGCTTGCCGCGGGGCAGGTCCACCTGGGTCACATCGCCCGTGATGACCGCTTTCGACCCGAAACCAATTCGCGTCAGAAACATTTTCATCTGCTCTATGGTCGTGTTTTGTGCTTCATCGAGAATGATGAACGATTCGTTGAGGGTTCGGCCACGCATAAAGGCGAGCGGCGCGACTTCGATCACGTTGCGATCGATCAATTTAGCGACCCTCTCGAAGCCCAGCATTTCGTACAGAGCGTCGTACAGCGGCCGCAAATAGGGATCAACTTTTTGCGCCATATCGCCCGGCAGAAACCCGAGGCGTTCGCCGGCCTCTACAGCGGGCCGCACGAGGCACAAGCGGCGTACCTGTTCACTTTCAAGCGCCGCGACAGCGCAAGCGACGGCGAGATAGGTTTTTCCGGTGCCGGCCGGTCCGACACCGAAGCTGATGTCATGTTTGCCAATATTCGTAACGTAGGCGCGCTGGTTAGCCCCGCGAGCCTTGATGATTGCGCGCCGGGTGCGGACGCTTACCTCGGTCGGTTCGCGCTCTTGTGTCACGCTGTCGAGTTCGGATTCCTGCAGCTGCAGATGCACATCGCCGGTCGCTATCGACTTCGACCCGGTCAGGTCATAGAGGATACGCACCGTGCGCTCTGCCCGCGCCACGGCTTCGGGACTGCCATTGATCGAAAATTCGTTACCGCGCTGGTTGATGTCAACACCGAGGCGTCGCTCGAGCAAACGGATGTGCTCGTCGAACTGTCCGCACAGGTTGGCGAGCCGGTCGTTTTCGAACGGATCAAGGAGAACGACGGCGTTCGTGCTGGCTGACATCTAGTGCGTTTCCGCCAGCTCGTTCAGCGCGCCGCGCAGGGAATTCGGCAGCACACCGCAGATTTCGACATCGGCAAAGTCCCCAATCAAATGGTCAGGGCCCGGGAAATTCACCACCCGGTTATTCTCGGTCCGCCCGGACAGTTCAGCGTTATCTTTCTTCGCGCGACCAGTGACCAGTACGCGCTGAACCGTGCCTTGCATCGCCGCGCTCTTCGCGGCGGCAGACTCGTTGATACGGCGTTGCAGGATCGCGAGGCGATGTTTCTTCTCCTCCATAGTCACGTCATCCGGAAGAGACGCCGCGGGTGTGCCGGGACGCGCGCTGTAGATAAAGCTGAAGGAATGGTCGAAATCAACTTTATCAATCAGTGCCATCGTCGCGGCAAAGTCGTCAGCCGTTTCGCCCGGAAACCCGACGATAAAATCCGATGAGATGGATACGTCCGGGCGGGCACTCCTCAATTTCCGGATCCGCGAGACGTATTCAAGCGTCGTGTGTCCACGTTTCATCAGGGCGAGTACCCGGTCCGAGCCGCTCTGTACCGGCAAATGCACATGGCTGACGAGCTCCGGTATTTCGGCGTAGGTCGTAATGAGCCGGTCGCTGAATTCCACCGGATGCGACGTGGTATAGCGAATGCGATCAATGCCGTCGATCACCGCCACGTAGCGGATCAGGGCCGCGAGATCGGCGATCTTGCCGTCATGCATCGGCCCCCGGTAAGCGTTGACGTTTTGCCCGAGCAGCGTCACTTCCCTCACGCCTTGTTCGCTCAACGCAAAGATCTCCGCGATAACGTCGTCGAACGGCCGGCTGAACTCCTCGCCACGGGTGTAGGGGACGACACAAAAACTGCAGTATTTACTGCACCCTTCCATGATCGATACAAAGGCGGTCGGGCCTTCAGCCCGTGCGGGGGGCAGGGAATCGAACTTTTCTATTTCGGGAAACGAGACATCAATGACCGCTTTCCCACCAGTCGTCGCTTCGTCGACGAGTTCGGGCAGGCGATGCAACGTTTGCGGTCCGAAAATGACGTCTACGAACGGTGCTCGTTGCCACAGTAATTCGCCCTCCTGCGACGCGACGCACCCGCCCACGCCGATCTTCACCTCCGGCCGGGCCTCCTTGATCGAACGCCACCGGCCGAGTTCCGAAAACAGCTTCTCGGCGGCTTTCTCGCGAATTGAGCAGGTATTCATCAATAACAGATCGGCGTTATCCGCGCTTTCGACAACTTCGTAGCCGCGCCGATCACTCATCAATTCAGCCATCTGATGCGAATCATATTCGTTCATCTGGCAGCCGAACGTCTTGATAAATATGCGGTTTTTAGGACCTTCTGACATTGTTGGGCGTTAGCCGTTGCGCAATCGAGGGCGCATTATCGTGGAACCGCAAGGAAAAAACCACGCGGGTCGGGGGCATTATTCAGCCGTGTCGGAACTGGCGAGACGCGTGCGCAGGGACCACACGTAGATGAGCAGAAATATTGCGATGTAGAGTTCCTGCAGCTCTTTCAGGTTGACCGCGAGCAACGCCCACTCGATATCGAACCAGGTTTTGCAGCGCTCGACCAGGCGCACCCCGAAGACGAATGCGGCGGCCGGAACACACACCATGGTCGGCGTGATCGCATCGACAAAACGCAGCGGCAACGGTGCGACATCCACCCGCCGCCGTCCGCTCAACGGGATGATCAGGCCACCAACGATGATGGCGATCGTCAGCACGGTCTTTACAACCCTGCCGAAGTGGATGTTCAGGTTATGGAAATTTGTTTCGCCCTGGCGATTGTTGTCGGCGAAATATTCCGGCGATGTCCAGCCCACCCAATGCTGCCCCCAACTCGCCTCCTCTCCGGCGAACCCGAAACACACCGCCGCGACGCCGCAGAACCAAATTAAAAATGCGGGACCGAAACGGCGGTAGTAACGCAGGGCTAGCAGCGATGCAAAGACCGTTGCCGGCAGCAGCAACAGTGTCGTCGCGTTTTCGATGAACCCGCTTTCGGATTCGATCCAGGTCGAAAAAAATCGATTCTCCGGATCGAGCTGCCGCGTCGTGAGGTGAATCAACAACGGCAGGGGCAAACTCCATAGCCAGATTAGCGGATTCAGATCCCTGACATTACTTCCCGCCATCGGCAACCACCCGGATGTTATCGATCAGGCGGGCGCCGCCGAGCCAGGCGGCGGCCAGTATGGAGATCCCGCTGTCGCCGTCGTCGGCGAGGGACAGGTCCTGCGAACGCCGAATACTGAAGTACTCCGGTTTGAAACCGGCCTCGCGAAGCCGCTGCTCGCATTTGGCCTCGATCGGGCGAAATTCCGCACCACCCTTCAGCACCTCATCGCGTGCCTGTTGAAGCGTGCGGTAGATCAGCGGTGCTTTTTTTCGTTCCTCGTCCGTGAGGTAACTGTTGCGGGAACTCATGGCGAGGCCGTCCGGCTCCCGCACGATCGGCTGGCCAATAACTTCGACCGGCATGCACAAATCGTCGACCATGCGACGAATGACCATGAGCTGCTGCAGATCCTTTTCGCCGAACAATGCGCAATCCGGTTGCACGCTGCAGAACAGTTTTGTCACAACGGTAGCAACCCCCGAGAAATGCCCAGGGCGGAACTCCCCGCACAGGATCGTCGACAAACCGGGTACGGTCACCCGCGTGTCTTCTTCCATGCCGCCGGGATAGAGCTGCTGCAGGTTCGGCGCGAACAGTACGTCGAGTCCGTTCGGTGCGAGCTTTGCCTTGTCCTCTTCGAGCGTGCTTGGATAGGTTGCATAATCTTCGCCTTTACCAAACTGGATTGGATTCACGAAGATACTGACCACTGTTCGGTCAGCGATCTCGCGCGCGCGCTCGAGCAACGACAGGTGACCATCATGCAGGTTACCCATTGTCGGCACGAATGCGATCCTGTGCCCATCGCGCCGCCATGTGGCCACGATGTCACGCAGTTCTGCCGTATTAAAAACAGTATCCATTCCGGTGCAGCGATTTTGCCTGTCGATGATGTGTACGGCCGCGGGAAGCGGTTGTCGAACGCGCTATTCTATAGTGAGATTCTTGCGCGCGGATACCGCCGCTGGGCGATCCATGGTCGAATCGGACATCCATACTTGTGCAGGGCCATCGTGGTCCTAATTTCGGTCGTAGGCGAAGTAACATTTTCCTCGAACACCGCGATGAATCGCGTCGAGCAGCTGCGAGTAAGCGCCGTCGTCAACAGCGAAATTAGCCCCGTCGGTCTCGACGAACAGGACCGGCGCCGCTTCATAGCGGCGAAAAAATTCAGCATAGGCGCCGCACAGGCCGTTCAGGTAGGCGGGGTCGATGTGTTGTTCATATTCACGGCCGCGACGCTCGATGCGCTCAAGTAAAACCGGGACGTCAGCCTGCAGATAGATCACGAGGTCCGGCGCCGGCACACTGTCGACGACGCGATCGTAGAGGACATCATAAATATCGAACTCCGCCTCCGTTAGCGTGAGGCGGGCAAACAGCCGATCCTTCTCCATCATGTAGTCGGATATGTACACGGCCCGAAATAAATCGTTCTGCCTGAAAGCCTGCAGCTGTTCGACACGCTGAAACAGGAAATGCAGTTGGGTCGGTAGCGCGTAACGGCCGGGATCGGCGTAATACTTTTCGAGGAAAGGATTTTCCGCCACACCTTCCAGCATCATATCCGTACCGTACGTCGCGGCGATGCGACGAGCGAGCGTTGTTTTTCCAACCCCGATTGGGCCCTCGATCGCAATGATGCCGACGCTCGGCGGTGGTTCACGCATCCTCTAGACGTACCGCGCTCGCGGATGTGGCGAACCGTTGCGCACATTGGCGCAACGGTTCACCGTCGGGCAGTATCAGCCCGGGTGCAATTTCGAATAGCGGGAGAATCACGAAGTCGCGGTCCCTGAGTCCCGGATGCGGCAGCCTGAGCCGCGGACCATCGATGTGTTCATCCCCGTGCAGCAGCAAATCGAGGTCGAGTGTTCGCGGTCCCCAGTGAATCCCGTCGCGGGTCCGACCGTGGGCCTGTTCGATTGCCTGCAGGCTCTCGAGCAATTCGAGACTCGAGAGATTCGTGTGTACGGCGATGGCCGCATTGATGTAGTGCGGCTGATCCGGCGGCCCCATCGGCGGACTCGAATACAAGGACGACCGGGCGATCACTTCGAGTCCGTCGGCGCGATCGATTGCGTCCATGGCGGAGCGAACCTGCGCTGGCGGGTCATCGAGGTTACTGCCGATCCCGATATAGGCGACGGACATACTCGCGGGCACGGCCGACCGTTTCAGCGTTCGCGACGGCGACGGCGTGGGCGCTGCCTTTTTCGCGGCGCGTCGCGCAAAGAATCGAGCATCTCCGCTCGCCCGTCACCATCGGTTTCCTGAAGGTCGGTCCACCATTGGGCGGCGTCCTCGAGCGGTTCCCCGGCACGCGCGCGCAATAGCAGGAAATCATAGGCGGCACGAAACCGCGGGTGTTCGAGTAATTTGGCCGCGCGCTTTTGCGGGCGCTTCACCAGCCGCGGTTGCAAACCCCAGATTTCCCGACTGACGGTCGTGAAGCGCCGCGGGATCGCGACTCTGCGGACCTGCTCGGCGACAACGTCGTCGGCCGCGACGCGGGCGGCATCGCCCGGGTTCATGCCGTCTGCTATCAGGTCTTCGCGCCGTGCGCAGACGACTCCCCACAGGATTGCGGCGAAAATAAACGCCGGCGTTACCGGTTTTCCATCGCGGATCCGCTCATCGGTATTGGCGAGCGCCGCCTGCACGAGTTTCAGTTCATACCCTTCGCCGGCAAAACCCGCCTCGGCGAGCGGAAACAGGTGTTCGAATAACCCGTACTCCCGCATGGCCTCGAACGTCGCGAGCCCCTGGCCGGAATGCAGCAATTTCAGCGATTCGTCGAATAATCTCGCTGGCGCAATTTCGTCGAGCAGGTCGCCATAATCAGTGAATGCGCGCCGGGTCGGCTCATCGATCTCGAGATCGAGTTTTGCCGCGAAGCGTATCGCGCGGAGCATGCGGACGGGATCTTCACGATAGCGCTGCGCGGGATCCCCGATGAGACGCAAGCGCCGGGCACGAATATCCTCGACCCCGCCGACGTAATCCACGACGGAGTAATCGGCAATGTTGTAATACAGCGCATTGACCGTGAAATCACGCCGCCACACATCATCGTCGAGCGTGCCATAGACGTTGTCACGGAGAATTCGACCGGTATCGGTGATAGACGCGCCGTCTGCATCGCCGTCATGGCTTGCGCGAAACGTGGCGACTTCGATCACCTCGCGGCCAAAACGAACGTGTGCGAGCCGGAAACGCCGCCCAATCAGGCGACTGTTACGAAACAATTCGCGGATTTCTTCAGGATGCGCGTCGGTCGCAATATCGAAGTCCTTCGGCTCGAGGCCGAGAAGAATATCGCGCACGCCGCCGCCAACGAGGAAGGCCTGGTATCCCGCCCGGTGCAGACGGTAGAGCACTTTCAGCGCATTCTCGGATATCTGTTTGCGGGATACGGAATGTTCGTCTCGCGTATAGATCCGCGCCTCGTTGCGGTGTTCCGGGGTCTTCTTGCGTGCCTGGGATTGTTTCGCCGAGCGCGAGCGGGGGAGGAGGTAATCTAGAAAACTCAATGGGCGTCCGGTTGTTGGCAGCGGGATGGTCTCTATAATAGCACCTCATCCCGCCACGCTCCCTTCGTCTAGTGGCCTAGGACGTCGGCCTCTCACGCCGAAAACAGGGGTTCAAGTCCCCTAGGGAGCGCCACTCGAATCCGGCCTGCGTTTCTGCGGCCGCCTGTCCCGGCTACCGGGGCTCGACGACAGTGACCGGCAGGCTATCGTCCGGCGCGGCAACAAGCGTGTCCCTGAGCCAGGTCGCGGCCCGAAAATCGACGCGTTCCCGCACGCCGACGGTCTGAATTTCGCCACCGGGATCCCGCCCGTGTTGCAGGCGATGAATGTCGGTGAGAACAGCGATGGCATAGGTAACGAGCGCAGGCTGATCGAGATGCAGCTGGTGGCCGCTGTCTCGCGCCACGATGTGCGCCGAGTGAGGGCTTTGCGCGGCAAGCTCCGTTTGCATTTCCATCCAAAGATTTTCCAGCAGGGTACCGCGCGTATCCGCGGGCCATACCCGCTTGCCACGCGACAGCACTACAACCGGTATCTGTATCAAATCCTGGGCGTCACGAAGTTCACGCGCGCTTTCGCGAAATCCGAGAAACTCGTGGGCGAGCGCGCGGCGTGTACGCCGACGGTTCATTTGCTGCCGCACGAGACGCCGTGCCGCGTCGGGAAGACTCGGATGAGGTTTTGGCGCCTTGCCGAATTTCACCATGCCCCACCGCGCTTTTGGTGCCGTATTGAGATTGAACGGCGGCGCCATAAACCGTTCTACCTGGGCCGGGTGAGATGAATCGACCAACACGAGGCCGGCCGCGAGATAGGGGTAACGGCGCGCGAACAACTGCATGTTGTAGCCGCCGTAGGAGTGGCCCGCAAGTATGAACGGACCCTCGAAGTCCAGTGCGTTCAGCAACAGGTACAACTCGTTGGCGATGGTGGAGCTTGTGCGTGGCAGGCGACCGCTGTCGCTCCAGCCATAGCCCGCGCGGTCGTACGTGCACACGCGGGTAAATTCCCGGACCCGGTTAACGACGGCACGCCACTCCACCGAATGACCGCCGAGCCCGGCATCGAATACGACAGCAGGCGTACCGTAACCCTCGCAATTGATGTGCAGACGATAGCCGCCCACGTCGAGCAGGAGGCCAGGCGCCTCGCCTGACCCGGCCAGAACCGGCTGGGCAGCGAACACGGCGATGCAGAGAATGAGATTACGTATTGCCATGGGGACCCGCAATGACGCCTCCGTTACATGATCAGGACCGCGCGTCCTGTCTACGTACGTTGCCGTATTGTCGCAAATTAGTTCGCCCGATGCGCTGGCTTCGTCACTAGGCAGACCCCTCATTAAGCAAGACAATAGCGCAGTGTCACAAAATCTTACAAAAGAATGCCGTGGGCCGACGCTGCTTCGATGTATCGGAGCTGCCGCTTACGATGCGGTGGCCCTGCTTGCGATCTGGTTTTTCGGCACCCTGGTACTCGTGATCGCGTGGCGCGGAATCGCGATCGATGCCGGAAATCCGTTTTTTACACTGTACCTCGCGGTCCTTGCTTACGGGTATTTCGGCTACTGCTGGTCGCGCTCGGGACAAACGCTCGGCATGAAGTCCTGGAAAATCAGGCTGGTGCCGCGAACCGACGAGCCGCGCATTACGTGGCGCCACACGCTGCTGCGATTCACCTCGGCGATAGTCTCGGTCGGCCTGTGCGGTCTTGGTTACCTGTGGGCGCTGATCGATGCGGACGGCCTCACGTGGCACGACCGGATCTCGGCGACACGTCTGCGCGACGCCGGATAAGCGCTTTGCGGGATCAAGTCGTCCGCAGTAACAGCACGGCGCCGATCAACGCCATGGCCAGCGCCGGACCGCCGGCACTGAGCGCCGGCGTGATTTCGAACACGATCCCGAGATGGCCCGCGGCCTGGTTCAACAGATGAAACCCGAGCCCGACGAGACCGCCGACGAGTACCCGTTGCCCGACCGTGGTCGTACGGTTGGCGCGAAGCACCATCGGAATGGCAAGAAATACCATCACCCCGCTCGCGAACGGATAGATGACCTTGACCCATAATGCATGCTCGTAACGCCGCGCACTCTGCCCGTTTTCCTTTAGAAAGCGGATATATTTCACGAGCGTCCACACCGACAGGCTATCCGGCTGGATCGCGACCATCGCGATGAGGTCCGGCCGCAGCAATGAATCCCACGCCGCCTGCTCGACGTTGCGGCTTTCGATACTCGTATCGGAAATGATCGTCTGCGCAATATCCTCGAGTATCCATTGTCCTTCGGCATAGCGCGCCTGGCGCGCGTGTGTGCTGGTGCGCAGTTCGCTGTTTGCGTCGAATTCGTAGATGAAAATATCCCGGATCTGGTTGCCCGGAAGGATCTCGCGGATATTGATGTAGCTGTCGCCGTCGCGTGCCCAGAATCCGTTCTGTGTTTTCAGCGCGATGCGATCGTTGATCGCAAGCGAGCGGTATTGCCGGGCATAATTTTCCGCGGGCGGGGCCATGAATTCGCCGACGAGGACCGCGCCGGCAACGAACAGCGCACCGGCCTTCATTACCGAAATGACGACCCGGAATTTTGACACGCCGGCGCAGCGCACCACGGTTATTTCACCGTTACGCATCATGCCGCCGAGGCCCAGCAACGATCCGATCAAGGCTGCCATGGGAAACAGCTCATAGGCCAGCGCAGGCGCGCTCAGGGCAACGTAGACCAACACCTGGACGATGCCGTAGGATCCGCGACCGACCTCTTCGAGTTCGTCCACGAGCGCAAAGAACGTGAATATCGCGAGCAGCGTCAGCAACACGGTCAGGGTCGAGGCGATAATATTCGTCGCGACGTAGCGATCTATCGTCCGCATCAGGATTCCTGTGCCTCCCTCAACAGCGCGGTTTTGCGCCCTATGTGGCAAACGAATACACTTTCGGCCTTTATCAAAATGCGCCCATGAACGGCTTTGCCGGGATGCAGACCGGGCGCATCGGTAGTCAGGCAGCAGAGGGAAGTGATGGACATTTCAATCAAACACGGCACACCGGGCAAGCAGAAAACGGCCTGCTTTATCGCACCAGTATATAGCGGAAAGAATCTCGGCGAATGTGCCTCGGCGCTCGACAAATCGAGCCGGCAGACGTTCAGCAAGCTGGTCAAGCGTGGTGATATCTCCGGCAAGACTGCCGAAACGCTGATGGTACCCAACGCCAGCGGCCTCGCCGCCGAGCGGGTTCTGCTCGTCGGAGCGGGAAAGCGCAGCGGAATCTCTGCAGCCGAATACAGCAAGCTCGTCCGTAAGGCCGCCGCTGCGGTCACCGGGTCGGGAGCAAAAAACGCGCTGTCGGCGCTGACGGAAATCGAGGTCAAAGAGCGCGACGACGCGTGGAAGGTCAGGCAACAGATACTCGCCTTCGACGCCGTGAGCTACCGCTTCGATGAATTCAAAACGATACCGAAGCGCAAACCTCAGGGATTCGGCAGGCTCGCGATCTATCAAAGCGGGGAGCCCTCTCAGGCGGTAAGCAACGAAGTCCGGGTCGGGCAATCGCTCGTCGGTGGCCTGAAGCTCACGAAAGATCTGGGCAACACGCCGGCAAATTTCTGCACGCCGCAGCATCTCGCAGAGCATGCGCGAACGCTGGCCGATCGATTCAAGTCGATCAAGGTCGATGTACTGAGCGAAGCCTCGATGGAAAAACTCGGGATGGGTTCCCTGTTGTCGGTGTCCCGTGGCAGCGAACAGCCAGCCAAGTTGATCACGATGGAATACAGCGGCGGAAAATCCGGCGAGAAGCCGATCGTTCTCGTTGGTAAGGGCGTCACGTTCGACTCCGGCGGTATCTCGCTGAAACCGGGCGCCGCGATGGATGAAATGAAATACGACATGTGCGGCGCTGCGACGGTGTTCGGGGTAATGTCGGCGGTCGCCCAATCCGCGCTCCCCATCAACGTCGTCGGCGTGGTTCCGGCGACGGAAAATCTGCCTGATGGTAAAGCGACGAAACCCGGCGATATCGTAACGAGTATGTCGGGACAAACCATCGAGATTCTGAATACCGATGCAGAGGGCCGCCTCATACTCTGCGATGCACTGACTTACAGCGCGCGTTTCGAACCCGAGGTGGTCATCGATATCGCCACCCTGACCGGTGCGTGCATTATTGCACTCGGCCATGCCACAACGGCTTTGATGAGTAACGACGACGAGCTCGCCGATGAGCTGCTTGCCGCCGGCCAGGAAAGCGGCGACCGCGCTTGGCAGCTGCCGTTGTGGGATGAATACCAGGATCAGATCAAGAGCCCGTTTGCCGATATGGCAAACGTTGGCGGTCGCGCCGCCGGCTCCATCACGGCCGCGTGTTTTCTCGCGCGGTTCACGAAAGATTATCGCTGGGCGCACCTTGATATCGCCGGAACGGCATGGCGCAGCGGTAGTTCGAAAAGCGCGACGGGCCGACCGGTAAACCTTCTCTTTCAGTATCTGCGTGATCGAATTGCGCGGCACACCGATTAAACCCGTCGACGGACCGCGATGACCCGCGTCGATTTCTACGTCATGGACAACCCGAACGCGCGTCAACACGACATGCTCGTGTGCCGGCTCGCCGAGAAAGCGTGGCGCGCCGGTCATGCGGTCTACCTGCGTTGCCAGGGACCGGAGAACCTCGCGGAAATCGACGACCTCCTGTGGACCTTTAAGGACACAGCGTTCGTTCCGCACGCGCCCGCAGCCGACCCGGCGGTCGATACGGTGCCGGTGACGCTCGGTCACGGTGATGAGACGCCGCCATCGAACGACGTATTAATCAATCTCGGTGATAGCGTTCCAACTTTTTTCAGTCGTTTCGAACGGGTCATGGAAACGACCGGCGCGGATGAAAGATCGCGAATTGCGGCGCGCGATCGCTATCGTTATTACCAGGAACGCGGTTATACGCTGAACACGCACCGATTGGGTTCGCAGCGTGGCTGAAGACACAGAAGACGGCTCCGGCAGCCTGGACCGGACCATCGATCAGCTGGAATTGTTGCTCGAATCGCAGCGGGAACAGCAACCGGACGCGGCAGCGCAGTCACGCCCGCCTGAAGGTGTGGCCGTACCGAAGCTCACGCGGAAGGTGTCCGAAATCAATCCGCAGCAGCGAGCGGTTGAGAACGGTCCCGGTCGTGTCGAAGTATCGCCGTCTGCGCCCGAACCCGGGCCGGCAGGCGATACAACCGCGCTGGTCGATGACGTCCGGCGAATGGTTGATGAGAACATTCGCGCCGCGGTTGCAGGCCTGAAAGCGGACGTCGTCGCCGATCTGAAACGGGAACTGGTTCCGGACCCGACCCCGCAGGCGCCCGAACAGCGCCGCGACCCTCCTGAAACCGTCGCAAGGGCTGCGGCGGAACCCATTGGAAAAACATTGAAACATTCTGACATGGAAAAAACCTACGACCCGCATTCAATCGAAGCCGGGCGTTACGACCACTGGGAGCAATCGGGCTACTTTCAGCCGCACGGAGCCGGGGATCCGTACTGCATCATGCTGCCGCCACCGAACGTGACGGGCTCGTTGCACATGGGCCATGCCTTTCAGGATACGTTGATGGACGCACTGATGCGGTACAAGCGCATGCAAGGCACGCGCGCACTGTGGCAGTGCGGTACTGATCACGCGGGAATTGCGACACAAATGGTCGTCGAACGCAGGCTCGCCAACGAAGGGCAGTCACGTGTTGAAATGGGGCGCGAAAAGTTTGTCGATGCGGTGTGGCAGTGGAAAGGCGAATCCGGCGGCACCATTACCCGGCAGCTGCGCCGGATGGGCGCCTCGATGGACTGGAGCCGCGAACGCTTTACGCTCGACGACGATCTGTCGCGTGCGGTGACGGAGGTTTTTGTCAGGCTCTACGATGAAGATCTGATCTACCGCGGCAAACGACTCGTCAACTGGGATCCGGTGCTTCACACGGCCATTTCCGATCTCGAGGTCGTATCGGAAGAGGAGAACGGGAAGCTCTGGCACATTCGCTACCCGCTGGACGACGGCTCGGGGCACGTCGTTGTCGCAACAACGCGCCCCGAGACCATGCTCGGCGACTCGGCCGTTGCGGTTCACCCCGACGACGACCGCTACCGTCGCATCATCGGAAAATCGATAACGTTGCCGCTGTGCGATCGCTCGATTCCCATAATCGCCGATGCGTACGTCGATCCGGAGTTCGGCTCGGGGTGCGTAAAAATCACCCCGGCGCACGATTTTAACGACTACGAAGTTGGCAAGCGGCACGATCTCGAACTGATCAACATCTTCGACAACAGCGCGGCAGTGAACGAAAACGCACCGGCGGCGTATCGCGGACTCGATCGCTACGCCGCGCGCGAACGGGTTATTGCTGACCTAGAGGCGCTCGACCTGATTGCGCGCATCGACGACCACAAACTCATGGTGCCCCGAGGCGATCGCTCTCACGCCGTCGTCGAACCGTACCTGACGGACCAGTGGTTCGTGCGTATCGAACCGCTCGCGAAACCGGCAATAGCCGCGGTCGAAAACGGCGACATCCGTTTTGTCCCGGAGAACTGGAGCAAAACCTATTTCGAATGGATGCGGAATATCGAAGACTGGTGCATTTCACGCCAACTGTGGTGGGGCCACCGGATTCCGGCCTGGTATGACGATGATGGCAACATCTACGTCGGACACGACGAAGCCGAAGCCCGGGCCCGCGGAAGCCTCGCGGGCGACGTGCGGCTGACCCGCGACGACGACGTTCTCGATACCTGGTTTTCTTCCGCTCTGTGGCCGTTTTCGACCCTTGGCTGGCCGGACAAAACACCGGAACTCGAAACGTTTTACCCGACCAGCGTACTCGTCACGGGCTTCGACATCATTTTCTTCTGGGTTGCCCGGATGATCATGATGGGTTTGAAATTTATGGGCGAGGTGCCATTTCGCGAAGTCTATATCCATGGTCTCGTACGCGATGCCGATGGCAATAAAATGTCGAAATCGAAAGGCAACATTCTCGATCCCATCGATTTAATCGACGGCATCGAACTGGAGCCGCTGGTCGATAAGCGCACGGTGGGGCTGATGCGCCCGCAGGATGCCGAGAAGATCGAGGCAGCGACACGAAAACAGTTTCCCGACGGCATTGCGAGCTTCGGCACCGACGCGCTGAGATTCACGTTTGCCTCAATGGCGACGCAGGGACGCGACATTCGTTTTGATCTCGGACGAGTGGGCGGTTATCGGAATTTCTGTAACAAGATTTGGAATGCGGCGCGATTCGTCATGATGATGTGTAACGGTCACGACGTCAGTACCGGCGATATCGACCCGCTGCCCGGACTTCCGGAGAACTGGATCCGTTCGCGGTTGCGCACAAACCTGGCGCAAATCCGCGAAGGATTCGAAACCTATCGCTTCGACCTGTCGGCGCAGGCGGTGTATGAATTCATCTGGGACGAATACTGCGACTGGTACATCGAGTTGGCGAAGATAACGCTGAACGATCCGGCAGCTAGCGCCGAAGCACAACTCGCGGCGCGGCGAACGCTCGTGGAGGTGCTCGAAATCAGCCTGCGGGCGCTGCATCCGCTCATGCCCTACATCACCGATGAAATCTGGTTAAAGGTTGCGCCGGTACTCGGCAAGGGCGGGAAAACCATAATGCTGCAGCCGTTTCCGAATACCTCGCAGCTGCAACACGATAGTGAAGCCGAACTCGCGATTGAATGGTTGCGTCAATTTATTCTCGGCGTCCGGAGAATTCGGGCGGACAACAATATCGAGCCGAATCGTAAACTCGCGATCAATGTTCAGGGCGGATCGGCAGCCGAACGGGTATGGCTCGAGACCTACGAAATCTACGTTTGTCAGCTTGCGCGGATCGACAATATCGAACGCGTCCTCGAGGCGTCGGCCGATGCCGCGACCGCGCTGGCCGGGGAGACCACGGTGCTGGTGCCCCTGTCCGACCTGATCGACGTCGGGGTTGAAAAGCAACGTCTGGGGAAAGATCTGGAGAAAATGCGCGGCGACCTGTCACGCGTAGCCGGAAAACTCGCTAACCCGTCTTTTGTCGAGAAGGCACCGGCAGCGGTCGTCGACAAGGAACGCACCCGCCAGAAAGAACTCGAAGATAAAATCGGAAGAACGGAATCGCAGCTGGACAAACTGCAGGCGATGCCCTGATTCAGGCCCGGGCGAGCGCGTCCGGGACCCCGATCAAACGCCTGACACTTTCAGCACGATCCGCACGGCCAGGTACACGGCGCCGATGAAAAGAAGCGTCGCAATGACGGCGACGATGACGAATTGCTTTGGCGATCCGTGCTCAAAATCACGCCGTCGGTTTTTCTCGCTCTGAACACCGAGCGCCGCGGCCATGACACCGGCAATCACATCGCGCAGCCCATGGGGTTTTTCGGGTTCTTCGATTCGCATAAGATGTGCCGCTCGCGGCCTGTTCGACTGTCGAACAGAAACTGTACCCGAAATCCAGTAGCGGTTTTTCCCATGTTCGAACGCCTTAAAGAAGATATCGACTGCGTTTTTGAGCGCGACCCGGCGGCTCGCACGACGCTTGAAGTGCTGACCGCCTACCCTGGCCTGCACGCGGTCGTGATGCATCGGGTGAGCCGCTTTTTGTGGCAGCGCGGCCTGAAATGGCTGGCGCGGATGAATTCTCACCTCGCCCGTTGGCTGACCGGAATTGAAATTCATCCGGGCGCAACGATAGGGCGCCGGTTTTTTATCGATCACGGGATGGGTGTCGTGATCGGGGAAACCGCCGAGATCGGCGATGACTGCACGCTCTACCACGGGGTTACGCTCGGCGGCACGAGTTGGGAGAAGGGCAAACGCCATCCCACACTCGAAAACGGCGTTGTCGTCGGCGCCGGTGCAAAAGTACTCGGCCCGATCACGGTCGGTGAAAACGGACGTATCGGCTCCAATGCCGTCGTCGTCAAGGACGTACCACCCAATGCAACCATTGTCGGTGTTCCCGGACGCATCGCGGGGGCCAGCGACGACGGTGTGGCCGCGAGCGAGCGCGAGAAAACCGCCGAGCGGCTTGGATTTGACGCTTATGGCCAGATGCGCGACCTGAGAGACCCCATGGCGCAGGCGGTAGACTCATTGCTGGATCACGCAAAAACCGTTGAAAATCAACTGGATGAGTTACGAAACACCTTGCACCAACTGGGTCTGGAGACGCCCGCCGACGCAGGGCCGCCAGGCCCCGGAGATGACGAACCGTAAATCTTGACCAAAACACTTGGTATCGTGGATAATTCCCAACCGTTTTAGTTGGTATTGTTCTCAATCACGGACTCGTCTTATGCGCCTGACCACACGCGGCCGCTACGCCGTCACTGCGATGCTCGACCTCGCTCTGCATTATCATCACGGACCGGTATCGTTGGCCGAGATCGCCGAGCGCCAGGGTATTTCGCAATCTTATCTCGAACAGCTGTTTTCGCGTCTGCGTAAGCGCGGACTGGTCGACGGGACCCGTGGGCCGGGAGGCGGATACCGGCTGGTGAAATCGAGCGAACTGATCTCGGTTGCCGATGTGATTGACGCCGTCGATGAAAATGTCGACGCGACCCGTTGCGGCGGACAGCGTAACTGCCAGGGCGAGCAGCGTTGCCTGACCCACGATCTGTGGGAGGATCTCAGCACCCAAATCCGGGATTTCCTTGGCAACGTGAGTCTCGACGAACTCGTTGGCAAGCGGAGCGTACAGGTCGTTCGCCAGTGGCAGGATGACCGTCACGAACCGGGCAATGCCGCATCGCTGCCGGAAGGAGTGTAAACAATGGCCGTCACTATGACCGATCGTGCCGCCGAGCACGTTAAATCTTATCTGCACAGTGAACCCGAGGCCGAAGGTATGCGTCTGGCGGTGCGTACGACCGGCTGCTCCGGGTATATGTATGTCGTTGAAGCAGCGAAATCCGTTGACGAAGCAGACGCGGTTTTCGAGACGAACGGTATCAAAATCGTGATCGATCCGATGAGTCTGCAGTACGTCGATGGTACGAACATCGACTTCGGACGCGACGGTCTCAACGAGGGCTTTCGCTTCGAAAACCCGAACGTCAAGGAAACCTGCGGCTGCGGCGAAAGCTTCAGTCTCTGAGCCGCCGCATTCACGAGCCGAGGACACACCAGCATGTCGAGCCAGCCGCAAGAAATCGATGATTTCGTCAAACAATCCTACGACGCGGGTTTCTATACCGATATCGAACAGGACAGCGTTCCTCCCGGTCTCGATCCTGGTGTCATCGAATTTATTTCGAAAAAAAAGGGCGAACCCGAGTGGATGCTGGAATGGCGCCTGAAGGCATATGAGCGATGGACGAAGATGCACGAGCCGGATTGGGCGCACGTGCATTATCCGCCGATCGATCTGCAGGCGATCTCTTATTACTCCGCGCCGAAGTCACAGGAAGACGCCCCGAAAAGCCTTGATGAGGTAGACCCCGAACTGCTGGCGACTTACGAAAAGCTCGGCATACCGCTCGAAGAGCAGAAAATGCTGGCCGGGGTCGCGGTCGACATGGTTTTTGACAGCGTCTCCGTCCATACGACGTTCAAAGAGAAACTGGCAGAAGCCGGCGTCATTTTCTGTTCGTTTTCCGAGGCGGTCATCAATCACCCGGAACTCGTGCAACGGTATCTCGGTAGCGTGGTTCCGGTCACTGATAATTACTTTGCGGCTTTGAACTCGGCCGTGTTCACCGACGGTTCTTTCGTCTATATCCCGAAGAACACGCGCTGCCCGATGGAGTTATCGACGTACTTCCGCATTAACGCGATGAACACGGGGCAATTCGAGCGCACGCTCATCATCGCCGAGAGCGGTTCCTACGTCAGCTACCTCGAGGGCTGCACGGCACCGATGCGCGATGAGAATCAGCTCCACGCGGCGGTCGTCGAGCTCGTCGTACTCGACGACGCCGAAATCAAGTATTCGACCGTGCAGAACTGGTATCCGGGTGACGAACAAGGCAAGGGTGGCATCTACAATTTCGTAACGAAACGCGGTGATTGTCGCGGTAAGAATTCGAAAATTTCGTGGACCCAGGTCGAAACCGGATCCGCGATCACATGGAAATACCCCAGCTGTATTCTTAAAGGCGATAATTCGGTTGGCGAATTTTACTCTGTCGCTCTGGCGAGAAATTATCAGCAGGCCGACACCGGAACGAAGATGGTCCATCTTGGTCGCAACACCAAAAGTACGATCATCTCCAAGGGTATTTCAGCGGACCAGGGGCAAAACGCGTATCGCGGCCTCGTACGTGTCGCGAAAGGCGCCGCCAACGCACGCAACTATACGCAATGCGATTCGTTATTGATCGGCGATCGTTCCGGAGCGCATACCTTTCCCTACGTCGAAGTGAAAAACACGACCGCGCAGGTCGAGCACGAAGCGTCGACCTCGAAAATCAGCGACGACCAGTTGTTTTACCTCCGTCAGCGCGGCATCAGCGACGAGGATGCGATCAATATGATCGTCAACGGCTTTTGCCGCGACGTGTTCAAGGAATTGCCGATGGAATTCGCCGTTGAAGCGCAGAAACTGTTGAGCATCTCGCTCGAAAACTCGATCGGCTGAATACAGTCGATTTCAACAACATCCTGGAATTAGCATGCTAGAAATCAGCAATCTGCAAGTGACCGCAGACAACAAGCCCATTCTCAAAGGTTTAAACCTCAGTGTTAAACCTGGCGAGGTCCACGCCATCATGGGTCCTAACGGTTCCGGTAAAAGCACGCTTGCTCACGTCATCGCGGGTCGTGACGGTTACGAAGTGACGGGCGGATCTGTGACCTATAACGGAAAAGATCTCCTTGAACTCGCACCGGAAGAACGCGCCGGCGAGGGTGTCTTTCTCGCATTTCAGTACCCGGTCGAAATTCCCGGGGTCAAGAACGTGTATATGCTCAAAGCCGCATTGAATGGCGTGCGCAAATATCGTGGCGAACCTGAGTTGAGCGCGATAGATTTCCTCAAACTCGTCAAGGCAAAAACGAAGTCCGTCGGACTCGATGACAGCCTGCTCAACCGGCCGGTAAACTCGGGTTTTTCGGGCGGCGAGAAAAAACGCAACGAGGTTTTTCAGATGAGCGTACTCGAACCCAGCCTCGCAATACTGGATGAAACCGATTCAGGTCTCGACATCGATGCGCTGAAAGCAGTCGGTGAGGGCGTCAATCAGATGCGCGACGAGCAGCGCTCTTTTGTCGTTGTTACGCACTACCAGCGCCTGCTCGATCATATCGTGCCGGATTTCGTTCACGTCCTCGCAAATGGTCGCATCGTCCGCTCCGGGACACGCGAACTTGCGCTGGAACTCGAGGAGCGGGGCTACGACTGGCTCAAGGATGAGGTTGCGGCGGCATGAGCAAGCTGGCGGCGACGCTGACCGACCAATTCCGCGATCACGGAGGAACCCTCTCGGGGTCCGCCCATCCGCGCGTCGCGGAGGCGCGCAAGCGGGCGCTCGATGAATTCAATACGGCCGGTTTGCCGAATCTTAAAGTCGAGGACTGGAAATATACCGACATCAGCACGATTCGAGACGCTGATTATGAGGCGTTAACCGGCGAGGGCGCCGGCACCGAAACAGGGGCGCTTGAACTCGGCGACATCGATCTGCCGCGTTTTACCGACCATCTCGCCATCTTTGTCGATGGACAATTTTGCGCGCGTCTGTCGAACATCGGTCAGCTTCCCGATGCGGTCGCGCTCGACGTCCTGGCGCAACTGTTCGATGACGGATCGACTGATGCGATCGCACATCTCGACAAAAACGAGGACGCTTTTACGGCGCTGAATTCCGCGTTCGTCAATGACGGCGTGCACATCGTCATCGCAGACGGGTGCGAAGTAACTGACCCGATCCACATCCTGTTCATCAATACGCCGGCACCCCGGGCACGCCTGAATACCGCACGTTTAATCGTCAAAGCGGGAAGCAACAGCCGCTGCACAGTGGTGGAAAGCCATTACAGTATGGAAGGTGCGCAAGGCCTTACGAACGCGATGACGGAACTCGATGCAGACGAGGGCGCCGCCATAGCGCACTACCGTCTGCAGATTGATCAGCCCGGCACCCATCACATCGGAAACGTGACGGCCATTTCGGGACGCGATGCCAACGTAGAAACCTGCTCGTTTGCGTTCGGCGGCGGAATTACGCGTATCGATGTGAACGCGGACCTCGTTGGCCCAGGCGCCGGGGTAGCCATGAACGGTCTGTTCATGGCCGACGACCGGCAACATATTGATCACCACACACGGATCCGGCACCTCGTCGGCAATACGCATAGCAGTGAAAATTACAAAGGCATTGCCGACGGAAACGGGCGAGGAGTTTTCAACGGCAAGATTTATGTAGCGCCCGATGCGCAGAAAATCGAGGCCCTGCAATCAAGCAAGAACCTGCTGTTGTCCGACGGCGCAGAAATCGATACGAAACCGGAGCTCGAGATCTACGCCGACGACGTAAAATGCGCTCATGGCGCTACCGTTGGGCAGCTCGACGAAGACGCCTACTTTTATCTTCGCTCACGCGGCGTGGACGGGCAAAGCGCGCGCAGCATCCTCACATTTGCGTTTGCTGCCGACATCGCGGCCGGAATTTCTATCGAACCTCTCAGGCAGTGGCTCGAACAACGCATTATCCAGCGAACCCATGCGACCGGCGTGAACGAGATAGAATCCCGTGAATAAAGCGCACGCAACGGAATTCCTTTCCGGCTTCGATGCTGGACAGATTCGGGCAGATTTTCCGATTCTGCGAGAATCGGTTAACGGTCACCCGCTCGTCTATCTCGATAATGCCGCAACGACGCAGAAACCCGCGTCGGTGATCGAAACGGTCGATGATTATTATCGGACCAAGAACGCGAACATTCATCGCGGGGTGCATACGTTAAGCCAGATTGGTACGGACGCTTACGAGAATGCGCGCCAGAAAGTTCAGCAGTTTCTGAACGCCGGGAGCGCCGAGGAAATAGTCTTCACGCGCGGCACGACCGAATCGATTAATCTTGCGGCAGCGAGCCTTGCGCAACTGCTACTGGAACGGGGTGATGAAATCATCGTTCTGGAGTCCGAGCACCATTCCAATATCGTCCCGTGGCAAATGGTTTGCGCGCGTCACGAGACGAAACTCGTCGTTGTACCGATCAACGACGCCGGCGAGATCAGCACCGAAGAATTCGAACAACTGTTGTCGCCGCGGACAAAAATCGCCGCACTCGGGCACGTGTCGAACGCGCTCGGCACGATAAACCCGGTCGAGGAAATGACGCGCCTGGCGCATGCGCGCGGCGCCACGGTTCTGCTCGACGGCGCCCAGGCAGTCGCGCATACGGCCGTCGATGTGCAGGCGATCGGCTGCGACCTCTACGCTTTTTCCGGCCACAAGTTGTTTGGTCCCACGGGAATCGGTGCGCTTTACGGAAAGCGCGAATTACTCGATGCGCTGCCTCCTTACCAGGGCGGCGGCGATATGATCACCGAAGTCCGTTTTGACGGTACGGAATACAACGAGGTGCCTTACAAATTCGAGGCCGGAACCCCGAATATCGCGGGAGCTATCGGTCTCGGCGCCGCCATTGACTATATCGACGGGATCGATTTCCCGGCCGCGATCCACCACGAGGATGAGTTGCTTGCGTACGCGACGCAGCAGCTCATCAGCGAAATCGATGATGTCACCCTGATCGGCACGGCCGAGCGTAAAACGGCCGTGCTGTCCTTTGTCATCGATGGAATCCACCCACAGGACGTCGGCCTGTTGCTGGATAACCAGGGTGTCGCCGTACGAACGGGGCATCACTGCGCCATGCCGGTGATGCAACGTTTTGGCCTGCCCGGAACGGTCAGGGCATCACTATCGATTTACAACACGAAAGACGACATCGATCGATTCATCGCCGCGCTTAAAACCGCAGCGATGATGTTGCGGTAAACGAAAGGCGCCACCATGAATAACCCGAACGATTTTAACGAGGCGATTACGCTCAAGCGCGACTGCGAGGCGGTTTTGATCCCGGATGGCGCATCGATAACGCTCCGGGAGGGGACGGCGGTTTATGTCACCCAGGCGCTCGGCGGGTCGGTGACGGTCAATGTGAACGGAAATCTCGCGAGGATCCCCCCGGACAGCGTCGACGCGATCGGACTCGAAGTCGAAGCGATGCCGGCCGATGCGGCCGCCCCGAGCGGGGACGGTACGGTCAATGAAGCGATGGTGTGGGACCAGCTCAGCACGTGCTACGACCCGGAGATCCCGATTAATATTGTCGAGCTCGGATTGATTTATCGATGCGAAGTCAGTCCACTGGAGGAAGGTGGCAACCGGGTCGACATCGACATGACCCTGACCGCTCCCGGCTGCGGTATGGGACCGTTTCTCGTCGACGATGTCGTCTACAAGCTGCGACAGGTCCCGAACGTCTCGGAAGTCCGTGTCGAGCTCGTGTTCGACCCGATCTGGAATCCCGAGATGATGTCCGAAGCGGCCCGGTTACAGACCGGCCTGTACTGATTCTGGCCGGGGTCCCGGCCAACCCGGGGTAACGGGGACGATGCCCGGCCCGCGCCCGCTCACGGGGGTTCAATTGCGCGGTGCAAAAAAGCGTCGCTCAGCAGTGCTTTTCCCCTCGGCAGCCTCTATAATACCGCCGATTTTTCAATACCTTATGAATCTATTTTTAGGAGCATGGTCGTCATGGCTACGGAACGAACCCTTTCCATCGTAAAACCCAGCGCTGTCGCTGAGAATCACATTGGCGCGATTCTGGCAAAGCTGGAGCAGGCCGGGCTCAAAATCGTCGCCGCGAAAATGGTGCAGTTATCGCAGGCGGATGCGGAAGAGTTCTATGGCGTCCATCGGGAACGCCCGTTTTTTGGCGAACTCGTCGAATTCATGATTTCCGGACCCGTCATGGTGCAGGTCCTCGAAGGTAACAACGCCATCAAGGTCAATCGCGATGTCATGGGCGCGACGAACCCGGCCGAAGCCGCCCCGGGAACCATCCGCGCCGAATTCGCCAAGGACATCTCCGAGAACGCCGTGCACGGGTCCGACGCACCCGACACGGCGGCCACGGAAATCAGCTTTTTCTTCAATGACGACGCTATCTGCCCACGCTGATATTCATGATGCCCGCGGCGCCGACAAATCTTTCTGACCTCGATGTGACGGGGCTTGACGCCTATATGGCGGAACTCGGTGAGAAACCGTATCGGTCGACACAACTCATCAAGTGGATACACCAGTTCGGGGTCACCGATTACGATGGCATGACGAACCTGAGCAAGGCATTCCGGCAACGTCTCGCCAGTGACACGGAAATTCGTTTCCCGGAAGTGGTCACGGTACAGGAATCGCACGATGGAACCATCAAGTGGTTGTTGCGCGTCGATTCGGGAAACTGCATAGAAACCGTGTTCATACCGGAGAATGATCGGGGCACGTTGTGCGTATCCTCCCAGGTCGGCTGCCCCCTCGATTGCCAGTTCTGCGCGACCGCGACACAGGGCTTCAATCGCAACCTCGCCGTCGGGGAAATCATCGGCCAGGTATGGCTCGCCGCGCGCCACCTCGGGCAAACGCCGAAAAGTACGCGCCGCATCACGAACGTCGTGATGATGGGTATGGGCGAGCCGCTGCTCAATTTTGACAACGTCGTCGGCGCGATGCGGATGATGATGGATGACCATGCGTATAACCTAGCGCGCAAACGCATTACGCTGTCGACCGCCGGGCACGTTCCCGGTATTCATCGATTACGTGAAACATGTCCGGTGAGCCTCGCCGTTTCATTGCATGCACCGAATAACGAGATCCGTAGCGAAATCGTTCCGCTCAATCGGAAATATCCGCTCGATTTGCTCATCGAGGCATGCCGCGATTACGCCGGCGCGAATCCCCACGAACAGATTACGTTCGAGTACGTAATGCTCCGCGGCATCAATGACGACCGCGCCCTTGCCCGGGACCTCGTGCGACTGCTCGAAGGACTCCCGGCAAAAGTGAACCTGATCCCGTTTAACCCGTTTCCGGGCGCACGCTACGAGTGCTCGGATCGGGAAGTCATCGACACTTTTCGCGAACCACTCGTTCGCGCGGGCATCGTGACTATCACCCGCAAAACGCGCGGTGACGATATAGACGCCGCCTGCGGCCAGCTCGTGGGTAAAGTGCAGGCCCGGAGTGCCCGCAGACGCGCCGAACACCATCTGGAGAGAGTGTCATGACAAGGAAAGTGAACACGATCACCGCACTGACGGCAGCGCTGGCCATGCTCGTCGGGTGTGCCACGCAATCGACAAACAACAACAAGCCGGTGCAGGACCCGACGAGAGTGGCGGACGTAAACACGAAGCTGGCGATCGCTTACATGCGCGACGGCGACAATGAGCAAGCGGTAAAAAAGCTCGAAAAAGCCATAGAAACCGACCCGACCTATGCCGCCGCGTACTCCACGCTGGGGCTGTTGTACAACCGGGTCGGTGAATTCGAAAAGGCGGACGCGAATTTCAGGGAGGCGATCCGCCTCGAGCCCGACAATTCCGCATTTTTGAACAATTACGGACAGGTGTTGTGCCAGAACGGGCAACACGACAAGGGGCAGGAAATGTTCACCAGAGCGGGCGCAAACCCGTTGTACCGTTCCCCCGAAATCGCGCTCAATAACGCTGGCATCTGTGCCATGACGGCAGGTGACCTGAACGGCGCAGAAGGGTATTTCCGCGATGCACTGCAACTCAATCCCCGCATCCCGCAGGCGCTGCTGCGAATGTCTATGATCAGCTATGAACTCGAACGCTATTTGCCGGCTCGAGCGTATTTGCAACGCTACCTCGAAATCGGGTCGCACACGGCGCAGAGTTTGTGGCTGGGGATCCGGATCGAGCGCGAACTCGGCGATAACGACGCGCTCGCAAGTTACAGCCTGCAGCTTGAAAAGAGCTATCCGGATTCGAATGAAACCCGATTGTTACTGGAGTCAAAAGGGATCTGATGTCGCTGAAAGATGACGATTCCAACGCTCACGGTGCGGCACCAGCTGAATCTCCCGGCCGCCTGATCGCCAAAGCGCGCGAAGCGATGTCTATCGGCGCGGTCGACCTGGCGACGCGCCTGCGCCTGGACACGCGCATCGTTCAGGCCCTCGAGCGCGACGACTTCGAAAACCTGCCGGCGCCAATGTTCGTCAAGGGCTACATCCGCTCGATCGCGAAGGAGCTCGACCTCGACGCCGATACCGTACTGCGCGCGTACGAAACGCAGACGTCGGTCGAACCACCATCACTGGCAGACTTCTCGAGCCGCGCCCCTGAACAGGTCGGAATCAACAGCACCGTTATCAAGATCGTAACCTACGGCCTCGTCACGTTGCTCGTTATTCTGATCGCGTTGTGGTGGCGCGCGAATTACCCGGAAAGCGATACTGTGCCGCCGGCGAGTCCGGATGCGAGCACGGCGACTTCGGCAACCCCGTTACCGTACGCGTTCGAAGTCGTCGAACATGACAACGATTCCTGGCGAATTGCACCGCCGCCGGAAACGACGCTCATGCCGGCGCCGGAGGCGCCGACCACGGACGACGCGGAATCGGTAGCGAGTGCAACATCACCAGGTACGGGACATAGTCTGACCGTTGCAACCAGTGATGAGGCGTGGGTCGAAATCTACGACACCGACGGCGAGCGACTGTATTTCGGCATGGCGCGCAGTGACCGCACGATCGAATTGAGCGAGCAGGAATATTACCGCCTGACGCTCGGAAACAGCGAATCGATTACGCTCACGTACGACGGCGATGTCGTCGATCTTGCGCCGCACTCTGCACAGGGCGTGGCGCAGCTCGAACTCGGCGCCACAACACAGAGCGGGAACGCGAATCCGTGAAGCTACAATCGATCAAGGGCATGAACGATGTTGTCCCGCCGGATTCCGTGACATGGCAACGTGCACAGGATTTGCTTGCAGGTGTACTCGGAAGTTACGGGTACCGCGAAATTCGTCTCCCTGTTATGGAGAATACGGGGGTCTTCGAGCGCTCGATCGGTGACGTGACTGACATCGTGCAAAAGGAAATGTATACGTTTACCGATCGCAACGGGGACAGTATCACGCTACGGCCGGAAGGCACGGCGGGCTGTGTCCGCGCCGCGTTACAACATGGCCTGCTGCAACAACCGAGGAAATTGTGGTACATCGGCCCGATGTTCCGCCACGAGCGCCCGCAAAAAGGCCGCTATCGCCAGTTCCACCAGATCGGTGTCGAGGTGTTCGGACTACCCGGGCCGGATATCGATGCGGAACTGATCATGATGACCGCGAGAATGTGGGCCGAGCTCGAACTGCGTGATCTTCGCCTGGAACTGAATACGCTCGGTACGCTCGAGAGCCGTCATCGTTATCGGGACGTGCTGATCGACTACTTCTCCGCGCACAAAGAGCAGCTCGATGAAGACAGTGTGAATCGGCTCGAGCGCAATCCGATGCGCATACTCGACAGTAAAAACCCGGCACTGAAGGGCCTGGTCACCGGGGCACCGAAACTCGCGGAACACCTCGATAGTGAATCTCGCGCACACTTCGACCGATTGTGTGAAATTCTCGACCGGGCAGGAATCGCGTTCACAGTGAATCCACACCTCGTCCGTGGACTCGATTATTATTCGAACACCGTGTTTGAGTGGATCACGGACGATCTCGGTGCACAGGGTACGGTCTGTGCGGGCGGGCGCTACGACGGACTCGTGGAACTGCTCGGTGGCAAACCGACTCCGGCCATTGGCTTCGCCATGGGGCTCGAACGGCTAATCGAACTCGCACGCGACAGCCTCAATCGAGAACCGGATACCGATGCCGATGTCTATGTCATTGTCACCGACGGGCAGTTTACGAGCGACGCGCTGGCACTCGCCGAGTCGTTGCGCGATGCGCAGCGCACATGGCGGGTCATATCGCACTGCGGCGGCGGCAGCATGAAGTCGCAAATGAAAAAGGCCGATCGCTCCGGCGCGCGCGTGGCGATGATCATTGGCGAAGAAGAATTCGCAAACGGAACGGTGACGATTAAGCCGTTGCGGGAACAAACGGAACAGGACACGATACCGCGCTGCGACAGCATCGCCGCATTACACAAGCTGCTGAATTAGCAGCCCGAAACGAATCCGGGCCAGCGGTGCGGTTTTATTGCGCACGGGAATACTCAGCAGCGGCTGCCGTTCATTCGCAGTCGACACACGGGAGAAAGAGCGTTGGACGCTTACACGACAGAACAGGAACAAATCGAAAAAATCAAGAAATGGTGGGACGAGAACGGCAAAGCCATCGTTTTTGGCCTGATCCTGGGAGTTGGCGGGCTGTTTGGTTATCGCTACTGGGAGTCCGCACGGCTTGCCGAAGGACAGAGTGCGTCGATCAATTACGAGCACCTGCTCGCGATCGCATCGGCCGGGGCCGGTGATGAGGCGACTCAAGCCGGGGAAACCATCATCAACGCCTACCCGAAAAGCACGTATGCGAGGCTCGCATCGCTGGTGCTGGCCAAGCTTGCCGTCGATATTCGCAACCTCGAGGAAGCGAAATCACGGTTGCAATGGGTGATCGATCATTCCGAGGGCGGCAAGTTAAAGCCGGTAGCGCTGGCGCGGATGGCGCAAATTCATATCGCGGAAGGCAATACGGAGCAGGCCGCGGCAATGGTTGCTGCGATCGACGCGGAACATGCCGACCAATTTCTTGAAATCCGCGCGGACGTGCTTCTGGCGCAGGGCGAACCCGAACAGGCGCGCGCGCTTTACAGCCTTGCACTTGTCGAGGCCCGGAAACGTGGCAGCGGTGGCGAGGCGATTCAATTGAAAATTGATAACCTCGCGCTGGCCGCACGCTAGGCGAACGACGATGAAGCTGATTCGCGTAATAATCGCTGCGGCGGCACTGAACGTTACCGCCTGCGCAACAGTGAAAGACACGATAAGTGGTGTCGTGGCGAAAGAAAGCGACAACTCGATACCGCCCGCCGAACTCATCGACTTTGATGCCACCGTCAACGTCGATCGTGTCTGGTCTGATCGCTACGGCAAGGGCGTCGACAAGCTGTTTATTCCGCTGATTCCTGAACCTTACGCCGGCAAAATTTACACCGCGGACAGGGACGGCCGGGTTATTGCACTGGACGCACAAACCGGCGACAAGATCTGGTCGGAACGTAACAAGCAGTTGCGCATATCCGGCGGACCCGGTGCCGGGGACGGCTACGTCTACGTTGGTACTTCGGATGCCGAAGTGGTCGCATTTGATGCTGAAACGGGTGAAGAAAAATGGGTGTCCTCCGTTTCCAGCGAAGTACTCGCGCCGCCGCGTTCAGCATTGAACACGGTCGTCGTACGAACCGGGGACGGCAAGCTTTACGGACTCGACGTGTCGACCGGCAAACGCAAATGGGTCTACGATCGGACGATCCCGGTATTGACGCTGCGCGGGACGGGCGCACCGATTATCTACGGCAGTCTCGTGATCGCAGGGTTCGATAACGGCCGTCTGGTCGCGCTCGATCTGGAAACCGGAAAACAGGACTGGGAAACCCGGCTCGCAGTGCCCAGCGGGCGATCCGATCTCGAACGCATGGTCGATGTCGACGCGGAACCGGCGATCCTTGACGATACCGCCTACGTCGCGACCTTTCAGGCGAGCGTCGCCGCGGTTTCAGTTGCCAACGGACAGCTCGAATGGACGCGTGAAATTTCCTCTTACTCGAAAATTGCGGTCGACGATCGCCGCGTCTATGTATCGGACGACCTCGGGTATGTATGGGCTCTCGACCGCTTCAATGGCGCCTCAATCTGGAAGCAGGAAGCGCTGAAAGCGCGCCAGTTATCCGGTCCCGCGGTCGTGGGCGATTACATCGTCGTCGGCGACCTCGAAGGTTATCTTCACTGGATAAACCGCGAAACAGGTGATTTCGTGAACCGAACGCGGCTGGACAACACGCGCATACTCGTCCCGGCCCGAACCGTGGGCGATATGCTGTTCGCGTTCAGTTCGTCCGGCGAGCTGGCGGCCTATCGTCTCGAAGGTGAAGCGATTGCAGCCCAATCCGATATTCCCTAGCGTCGCTGAAGCGCGAGTCCGTGAACGACGACCGTCTGCCTGACACGAAGCCCGTCATAACGATTGTCGGGCGTCCGAATGTCGGGAAATCAACGCTGTTTAACCGGCTCACGCGCAGCCGGGACGCACTGGTTGCCGATGTCGCCGGCGTCACCCGAGACATCAACGTTGGTGTCGGCAGGCTTGGCCGCGCAGCGTATCTCGTCGCCGATACCGGCGGCATCGACAGCGGCGCGAGAGGCGATATCAACGCACGCGTCTCCGAACAGGCGCTCAGCGTTATCGACGACAGTGATGCCATCCTGCTCGTAGTCGACGGCAAGGAGGGGCTTAACAGCGAAGACGAATATATTGCCGGTATCGTGCGCAGAACCGGCATTCCCGTCACACTCGTTGTAAACAAGGTAGACCACGCCGATCCGCACCTGATCAGCAGCGAGTTCAGTAGTCTCGGGCTCGAAACCAGCGCGCCAATTTCCGCGCTGTCCGGGAACGGCGTCGACCAACTGATTGATGAGGTGACTGCCAGCTGGCCGGGCGACGACGCTTTCGAAACAGACAAGGCGGGCGAAAACCGTACCCGCGTTGCGATCGTCGGACGACCGAACGTCGGGAAGTCGACGCTGGTCAATCGGATGCTCGGCGAGGAACGCATGATCACGGCAGACTTTCCCGGCACAACGCATGACAGCGTCGCCACGGATTTCGTCCGGCGTGACCGCGCCTACACGCTGATTGATACCGCGGGGCTACGGCGCCGCGCACGGGTCAGCGATGTTGTAGAAAAGTTCAGTGCAGTCAAAGCCCTGCAGGCAATCGAGCTTGCTGCCGTCATCGTAGTCGTTCTCGACGCAACCGAAGCTGTGACCGACCAGGATGCGCATTTGCTTGGCCTGGTCCTCGAAAGCGGGCGGTCGGTCGTTATCGCCGTGAACAAGTGGGACGGCCTGGCAGCGGATCAGCGTGATCAAATCCGGCGTGATCTCGATCGGAAACTGCGGTTCATCGATTACGCCGAACGGGTGTTTATTTCTGCCTTGCACGGCACCGGGGTCGGTGAGCTTTTTTCGCATATCGACAGCGCTTACCGATCATCCCAGATCGGTGCGAAAACGGGCAAGGTCACGCAGATGCTGCACGACGCCGTTGACGCCCACTCGCCCCCCCTGGTCAGGGGACGGCGCATCAAGCTTCGCTACGCGCATTTAGGCGGTCGCAACCCGCCAACCATCATTATTCACGGCAGCCAGGTCAAAGCGCTACCTGAGTCATATCGCCGCTACCTCGCGAATTACTTTCGCCAGGCGTTCGCACTCACCGGAACACCCGTCCGTATCGAGCTGAAACAAGGTAGCAACCCCTATGAAAACGAACGCAATGTGCTCACCCCGCGTCAGGCTCAGCGACGTCGGCGCATGATGAAACACGTGAAGAAGAAGCGCTGATCCAGGCCTGCAGGCCTATACCACGACCCAGTTCGTCGGGGAGTCCTGTTCGGCGATTTCCCAGGCGACATCGTCCTCACCCAGTACGCGTTCGAGCGAATTCGCCACGAGCTCGCGATCGTTTGCGCGCGCGCTGACATGAGCACCCATGACGAATTGCAGCCGTTCAGACTTCAGTGATTCGAGTAACGTGGACGCCTGTCCGTTATTGAAGTGCCCGAGCCGGCCGGCGATCCGTTCCTTGACTGACGCAGGGTACTCGCATGATGACAACAACCCGGGATCGTGATTGAACTCCAGTACGAGCGCGCCGCAACCGGCAAAATGTTGCTGGATATACGGTGTGTCACTGCCGAGGTCTGTGAGTATGCCGAGACGTTTCGAATCGTGCTCTACCACGAACTGGCACGGCTCCCGGGCGTCATGCGGTACCGGGGCAGGTCGCAGCGTCATTGAGCCGATCGAAAAGCTCTCATGCGGTGATATTTCCGTCACGTCGAATCCGCTGTCCTGGCCGAAGGAGGCCGCACTCCGTGTGCCGTGGGTCATGTACACCGGGATGCCATAACGGCGCGCGAGCGGTGCAACGCCGCCAACATGATCGCCATGCTCGTGCGTTACCACGACGGCGCTCAGGCGGGTAAGGTCGAAATCCACAGCCTCGGCGCGTTGCCGAAGGCGGCGGACCGACAATCCGCAGTCGACGAGGATAGCGGTTGTCCCTGAATCGACGACGGTCGCGTTACCACTGCTGCCGCTGGCAAGGACCGAAAAGCGCACCTCAGCGCGCCGCCCGCGGAAGCCGCGTCCCGGCGCCCCGGCGGAACCGGTAAGCGTCTTTCACCAAACTACGATCCGGCGTTCAATTCCTGATTAATACGGCCGAGAAGTTGACCCGCAATATCGCCGGTTTCCCATTGACCCTCGCGGTTCAGCACGACGAGCTCGGTTTTCGGACCGACTCCGGTCAGGGTCAACTGTAATTGCTCGGCCCCGCCGCCCCAGAATTTGAGTTTGGAGAACACGCCCTCTTTCTTTGCTTCGGCGCTTTGCGGCACACGTATCATGTACACGCCGCGTCCGCGGTCCTCCTGCTCGACTTCGATGCCGGCCCGGCTCAATGCGGCGCCTGTGCTGTCCCAGGCTTCGGCGAATTCCTGTCCAATCGCGAGATAAACCTTGCCGCCGCCGGCGCTGACCAGCTCTGCGAGTTGCGGTCCGCTGCTGTACGACGCTTCCGCTTCCGGTTCATATGTTTCCCCGACTGCGCCAGGTTGCGCTCCGGCGGGAACCGGTGCGGCCGGCAGGCCCCCCGATCCGGTGTCAACGGTCGCGTCGCTTCCGGCACCACCGCCGCCGCCGCCGCCGCCGCCGCCGCCGCCGCCGCCGCCGCCGCCGCCGCCAAGATCTTGCTGGATTCGCTCCACGATGCGTCTTTCAAGTGCGACATCCCGTGCCCGCGCCTGCCAAATCAGGTTGTCGCCCTGCGGGACCAGCTCTTCGCCGCGATGCGAGACGTACAACAGGGTCGTACCGGCTTCCTCGCCGGGTTCGGCGAATACTTTGAACTTGTCCCGGACGAGTTCTTCCTGATTTTCATTCCACGTCGTTTCGATGACACCGAGTTCTTCGTCATCGAGTTCGAGCTCGTATCCGAGACCGTTCCAGAAACTGCGCAGCCTCGGCCATATCTGTACCGTCACACCTTCGACGGCCAGTACGGTTTCATTTTCGAGTAACTTGATGGCGCTCGATTCGGAGCGCTCGAGGTCCTCGTCGCGCTTGCGTTCGGCCGCACGTTCCTGAAACGTCGAAAAACTGGCCGCCTCACCGGAATTCGGAATCGCCATACGATCCTGGATCGCATCGGTCGTCAAATCCGGCGGCACTTCGAGATCGGGGAGGCTTTTGCTCTTCTTGTACTCGGTACGCCGATCCGGCAATACCTCATCGAGCTTCGGAACGAGCTGGGAGCAGCCAGTCAGTATGACCACGACGAGTGCGCCCACAAGGCAAGTTCTTACCATGCCGGATAATCCCCTCAACGAAAGTTGTTTAAACGCAATCAGCCTGTCGACTGCCTATACGCGTGATTGATCGTAGTTGACGCCAGCTTCATCGAGCGCTTTGCAAACCCGTCGTCTGGCGCCATCGGACAGCCATGTCATCGGCAGGCGGATGCCGGTATCACACAGGCCCATCACGTGAACCGCCCATTTCACCGGAATCGGATTCGACTCACAGAACAATTCGGCGTGAAGTGCCATCAGTTTTTCATCAATTTCGAGCGCCGATGTCGCATCGCCGGCCAGGGCCGCTTCGCACAAGGCCTTCATTTCCTTCGGTACGACATTCGCAGTGACGGAAATGACGCCGTCGCCACCCGCCAGCATGAATTCGCGCCCGGTGGCATCGTCTCCACTCAGCAACACGAAATCGTCTCCGCACGACGCTCGGAGCGCGGCGACCCGGTCGACTTCTCCGGTCGCTTCCTTGACCCCGACGATGTTATCGATCGCAGCCAGCCGGGCGATCGTATCGGGCAGCATATCGCACGCCGTGCGGCCCGGGACGTTATACAGGATCTGCGGAATAGCGACGGCTTCGGCGATGACCCTGTGATGCTGGTACAGGCCTTCCTGGGTCGGCTTGTTGTAATACGGCGTGACCAGGAGGCAGGCGTCGGCGCCCGCTTCAGCCGCGCACCGGGTCAGGCGGATCGCTTCGGTCGTCGAATTCGCTCCGGTGCCCGCGATCACGGGGATCCGGCCACCGATGTGTAAAACGACACGGCGTATCGCTTCGCAGTGCTCGTCCTCGCTCAGGGTTGCCGATTCGCCGGTCGTACCGACGGCGACGATGGCGTCGGTCCCGCTGGCGATGTGGAAATCCAGCAGCGCCTCGAATCGGGGCCAATCGATAGCCGCGTCCGGCGAAACCCCGCCAAGCATCGGGCTGACCACGGCAACCATACTTCCGCGCAAACGTGCCATCGATAAAACTCTCTAAAACAACCGATTATGGTAACTTTCCGTGCCTGCTATGACAAGGAGACAACGGTTCCGGTTCCATTTATCGGTGCCCCCGCAAGCCCGGCACATGCTTGCGGATCGACGGTCCGAACATGCACAATAACCGCCGCCCACACCCGCCCATCGAACCTTTCCCTGCCCATGGATAACTACGTCGCGATTTCGGCCATTGGCGCCAATCGACCCAAGCTCATCGAGCCGTTCATCAAGGCCATCAGGGATTGCGGCTGTAACATCGTTGACAGCCGGATGACCGTACTTGGCGACCGGCTCGCCATGATGCTGTTGCTGTCCGGCCCGTGGGATGCGATTGCGAAAATCGAGAATCTGCTGCCGCGCCTCGAAAAGCAGCTCGAACTCGACACGATCGTGCAGCGCACGGAACCGCGGAAACCCGAGGGCAGCCTCATGCCGTACGCCGTCGAGGTGGTCGCGGTGGACAATGTCGGCATCGTCCACGATATCACGCAGTTTTTTTCCCAACGTGAAATCAACGTGGAAGACCTCTACTCGGGAACCTACACGGCAGCTCACACCGGTACTCCCATGTTTTCCCTGCACATGACGATCGGGATTCCCACCGACGTTTCCATTGCTTCATTGCGCGGCGAATTTATGGAGTTCTGCGATCAGCTCAACCTTGACTCGATCATGGAACCCGTCAAATAGCGACTCTGCGCTAATGTCCTGCGTGAACCCGGCAGCCGCACGCAGACGATGAACGGGCGACTCTTTGTCCTCGATACGAACGTGCTGCTGCACGATCCGGGCGCGATCTTTCGCTTTGCGGAACATGACGTGTTTATCCCCATGGTCGTACTCGAGGAGCTCGACGCAGCGAAGCGCGGTACCTCGGACCTCGCCCGCAGCGCACGCCAGGTGAGCCGCTTTCTCGAAGATGTGATCGGCGACAGCGATCACGACGCGATCGAAAATGGACTGCCGTTACCGTCCGTGGTCCACGGCGTGAACGATTACGCGCCGAGCGGCCGCGTTTTTCTGCAAACCTCCGCCGTCGCGGACGAGCCGCTGCCCGCGAGCCTGCCGGGTAACTCGCCGGACAACGCGATTCTCGCGACCGCACTCGCCGAGACCCGCCGGCGGGACGGGTGCCATATCGTACTCGTGTCGAAAGACATCAATCTCCGCATCAAGGCGCGTATCGCCGGGGTCACGGCCGAGGACTATTACAACGACAAAACCCTTGATGATGTCGACCTGCTGTTCACCGGCACTCATATCCTCGGTGATGACGAGATGCGCGAAGTCACCGCCGCGGCCGCGGGCGCTGACGAACGGTTTTACCTCGACACCGGTGTCCTTGCGGACCTGCATCCGAATGAGGGGCTTTTCGACGCTGACGAGGACGTCATCGCAGTCGCGAGGGGAATAGAGGGCGGGCGACAGGTGCTCGACCCTGCGATCGATTATACGGCTGCCGGCCACGCCGTATGGGGAATCCACGCGCGCAATGCCGAGCAAAACTTCGCGATTAATTTGCTCATGGATCCGGACGTCGAATTTGTCACGCTCCTCGGGGTCGCGGGTACCGGGAAAACCCTGCTTGCGTTAGCCGCGGGACTCGCCCAGTGCATGGAAGCGAAAACCTATCGTGAGATCATCATGACACGTGAAACGATCTCCGTCGGTGAAGACATCGGTTTTCTGCCCGGATCGGAAGAAGAAAAAATGACCCCGTGGATGGGGGCCCTGCTCGATAACCTCGAGGTGCTCGCCGACACTGGCGAAGGCGGCGCCTGGGGCAGGTCCGCGACGTCCGATGTGATCCAGAACCGGATCAAGATCCGTTCGCTCAGCTTTATGCGGGGACGCACGTTCCTGAACCGCTACATCATCATCGACGAGGCGCAAAACCTCACCGCGAAGCAGATGCGGACCCTGATTACCCGCGCCGGGCCCGGAACGAAAATCGTCTGTCTCGGTAACATCGCGCAAATCGACACGCCCTATCTGAGCGAAACGACGTCCGGGCTCACTTACGTCGTCGACCGGTTCCGGCCCTGGGCTTACAGCGGCCACGTCACCCTGAAACGCGGCGAACGGTCGCGACTCGCGGATTACGCGACGAATCACCTGTAACGCACGGATTATTGCCCTCAGGCCGTCGCGGGAGCTTCGGTCGGTACAACGTCGCTTGCGCGGGGCCACGCGCGCAGCAGGGACTTCACGAGGGTCGCGAGCGGAATCGCGAAGAACACACCCCAGAAACCCCACAGGCCGCCGAATACGAGCACGGCGATAATGATCGCCACCGGGTGAAGGTTGACGACATCGGAAAACAACAGTGGCACGAGCAGGTTGCCGTCGAGCGCCTGAATGATTCCGTAGGCCACCATGATCCAGACGAACTCGTTGCCCCAGCCGAGCTGCAGGTAACCGGCCAGCGCTACCGGTAACGTGACGACGGCCGCCCCCAGGTAAGGCACGATGACGGATAAACCGACGAGCACGCCGAGCAGCGGCGCGTAGGACAGGCCGAGCAGGGAAAACGTCGAGTAGGAAACGCCGCCGACGATAAATATTTCATACACCTTGCCGCGGACGTAGTTGCCGATTTGGTCATCCATCTCGAGCCAGACCTGATCGATGACACCGCGGTCGCGAGGCAGCAATCCGGTGGTCCAGCTCACGAGCTGCGCCTTGTCCTTGAGAAAGAAAAACACGAGCACGGGGCCCAGAATGACGTAAATGAGCACCGTGACGATGGCGGGTATCGTCGCCAGCGAAATCGACAGCACGTTTTGCCCGAGACCGCTGACCCACGACCGAATCGCACCGATCACGTTGTCGATTTGGGTCGTCGTTATGATGTTGGGGTAGACCTCCGGCAGACGCAGTAACAGCGCCCGGCCCTCGTTAATCATTCGCGGGAGTTCCTGAATAAAATTCGTTATCTGTCGCGACAGAATCGGCATCAAACCGAGGATGAGGAATACCAGTATCGTCAGAAACAGGCTGAAGACGAGGGTCACAGCCAGGATCCGCGGGACCCCCCGGCGCCCCAGCTGGCCGACCGCACCTTCGAGCAGGTACGCGATAACCACCGCGGCGAGGACCGGCGCGAGCATGTGCCCGAAGTACAGGATGACCACCGCTCCGATAACGAGCAGCACGATGAGCAGGACCGCCTGGGGGTGCGAAAAGTAACGGCGATACCAGCTGCTGACAATGTCAAACATTGAGGTCTGAGAAGAGCGAATGATGCCGGTGCGTGATGGCTCTGAGTATATCGCCCGGCCCCGCGGCATCACAACAAGCGCATTTCTGACAATTTCCATCGAAATCGAAGGCGGCTGGGTTTATTCTGCCGCTTCGATGAAGATCTTCGCGACATACAACATCAAGGGCGGGGTCGGGAAGACCGCGGCGGCGGTCAATCTGGCCTATCTGTCCGGTCAGAGCGGTTTCAGAACACTGATCTGGGATCTGGACGCTCAGGGCGCGGCGAGTTTCTATTTCCGTACCCGCGCCCGCCTCAAGGGAGGAGCGGAACGCCTGCTGAAGCGCAAACGCAATTTGCCGAAATTTATTCGTCACACGGGTTACGACAACGTCGACCTGATACCCGCGGATTTCTCGCTCAGAAACCTCGATATCGACCTCGCGGAAAAGAAGAATCCTGATATACAGCTGATCAAAATGCTGCGGGCGGTCAAGCACGAATACGACGTCGTCATGCTCGACTGCGCCCCCACCGTGTCATTGGCGTCGGAAAATATCATTCACATGGCCGACTGGCTCCTGATACCCCTTATCCCCACGCATTTGTCGTTGCGCGCCTACCAGCAGCTGCACAAATTCTTCACAAAAGAAGGGATCGACATGGATCATCTGATGCCGTTTTTTTCGATGGTCGACAAACGCAAGAAGCTGCATCGGGGATTGATCGTGGAGTTCGCTGCGGATCATCCGGAGCTGTTACGAACCTACATACCGTATCTCAGCCAAATCGAGCAAATGGGTGTACATCGTGCACCGGTCGGTGCGTTTGCTCCGCGCGGCGCCGGCGGACGCGCATTCGACAGCTTGTGGCAGGCGATCATGGCCCGGACTGTACTCGCGCCCCGCGAGGAACAGTGAGCGCGCCTGACTCCGGAGAAATCCGGGCGCTGGTGCAGCAGATCCGTCGCTGGGGAGGCGAACTCGGTTTTCAGCAGATTGGCATCAGTGACGTGTCGCTTGTTCGCGACGAGGCCCGACTCAAGGCCTGGCTGAAACTCGAACGGCACGGCGAGATGCACTACATGGAAAAGCACGGGGTGAAACGGTCGCGCCCCGGGCTCCTGATCCCGCGCACCGTGTCGGTCATCGCGGCGCGCATGAACTACCTGACGGAAAACAACGCCCGGGCAGCGATCGCCCTGGCGGATCAGGAGCGTGGCTACGTTTCGCGTTACGCGCTCGGGCGTGACTATCACAAATTAATCCGCTCCCGGCTGCAGCGTCTCGCGGACAACATCGGCAGCGAAATCCGTGACTTCGGTTACCGCGTGTTTACCGACAGTGCGCCGGTTCTCGAACGGGCACTGGCACGCAAGGCGGGTCTTGGCTGGGTCGGAAAACATACGAACCTGATAAACCGCGACGACGGATCGTGGTTTTTTCTCGGGGAAATTTACACGGATCTGCCGCTGCCGGCCGATCCGGCACACGACGAAGAGTATTGTGGCAGTTGCGTTGCGTGCATCGACGTGTGCCCCACAGCGGCCATTGTCGCCCCGTATGAGATCGACGCACGACGCTGCATCTCGTACCTGACCATCGAGCTTGACGGGGTTATTCCGGCGGAATTGCGACCGTTAATCGGCAACCGCGTATTTGGTTGCGATGACTGCCAAATCGTCTGCCCGTGGAATCGTTACGCGTCGTTAAGTGCAGAGAAGGATTTCGCGCCAAGATTCAACCTCGACAACGCACCGTTAATCGATTTGTTTAACTGGACGGAATCCGAGTTCGAAGAACGGACGCGCGGCTCTGCCATTCGCCGGATTAGTTACGAGCAGTGGTCGAGAAATCTCGCGGTCGCTCTCGGTAACGCGCCGCCTGCCGACCGAATCCGGACAGCATTGCGTGCGCGCCTTAACGACGCCTCGCCAATGCTCGCCGAGCACATTCACTGGGCGATAGAGCGTCAATCCGGTTCGGAACCATGATCAGGCGGGAGCCACGACGTCGGCGCCTTGTCCGGTCGCATTACGAACCGGCGGACTGCACGTATCCCGATCTGCTTCGAGCCAGTTAATGAGCGGCCCCCAGGTTTCCAGGTCGGCCCGCACCCGATGCCGCGGCAATTCGCAAATGCCTTTTCCTTCTCCCGCCGCGTGAACGTAGACCTGAGCATCGCGCAGACTCGTAATGAACGGAATTTCCAGCTGGCGGAGAAAGCGCAGCAGCGCCCGGTACACTTTTGTGTTTTTTTTGACCCGGTTTGCGACAACACCGATACGACCGTCGCGCGGCTTAATCTTCGCGCATAGCAAGAGGTCGCCGATGCAACGCGAAGCCGCGTGGATATCGATTTCCGAAGGCAATACGGGTATGACAACGGCGTGCGCGTCGCGTGCGAGATTTTCCAATACGTCCCTGCCCGTGCCTGCCGGGGTATCGACGATCACGTAGGCCGCATCCGGGGACGTGTGTAACTGAAAGGCGCGAGTCGTCCTTGTGTTTCTTTCGAAGGCCTTGACGATATCGATGGCGGGACACGCATCAGGACGGGCGGCTATCCAGCGTGCGCTGGAGCCCTGGGGATCGAAGTCCATCAAAGCGACATGATGCCCTTCGGCCGCATACCAGGCGGCCAGGTTGGTCGCCAGCGTCGTCTTCCCTGAACCGCCCTTGGGGTTCAACACGATGATTTTCTTCATGGGCTCACCACGACCACTTGCTCCTGCAGCGGCCTGCGTACCGATATTATTCTAAAGCTGTTACGCTTGTTTTACGCCTGATCTTGACCAGGAACAAGCGCTTGGCACGTAACTCGTAAGTAATCTGTTACAGATTCCTCTAAACACTTTTCGTCATCGGACGACAAAAGCTTGAGACCGCGTCGAGGAACGGGACATGGAAAACGCCTCCGAATTGAATCCGCGCACCTACGATTGGTGCGTGCGTGCGTTCGACAGCGTTAAAAAGCTCCTCGGTGTCCGCATAAAAATGCACCATGAGCACGGCCAGGTCGAACAGGGCGATGTGTTTCTGTTCAACCATTTCGCGCGCATGGAAACGTTTATTCCGCAATACCTGATCTACCAGGAAAGCGGCGCTTTTTGCCGCTCGATCGCGGCGGCGGAATTCTTCAAGGGCAACGATCGCTTCACCCAGGTCTTATATGAGCTCGGTGCGGTACCGGCCGATCACCCGGATCTCATGGCAATGCTCGCACGCGATATATTGAAAGGACGCAAGATCGTGATTTTCCCGGAAGGCGGAATGGTCAAGGATCGCCAGGTCCTCGACGATCGTGGACGCTACAGCGTTTATTCGCGCTCGGCGCAATCGCGGCGCAAACATCACACCGGCGCCGCCCGGCTCGCGATTGGCTTGCAGATCATCAAGCTCCGCGTCCTTGAAGCGCAAGCCCGCGGAAATCACGCGCTCATCGAAGACTGGACCCGTCAGCTGGACCTGCCGGGTCCCGAAGCGTTGCTTGATAACGCAAGCAGACCGGTCACCATTGTGCCGGCGAACATCACGTTCTACCCGCTGCGCATCAGTGACAATATTCTGCGACGCGGGGCAGAAATGCTGCACGGCGATCTTTCCCAGCGCGCCGTCGAAGAACTGATCGTCGAGGGCAACCTGTTTTTCAAGACGACGGATATGGACATCCGGCTCGGCGATGCCATTGTTCCACTCGATTCGTGGGTGTGGTGGGAACGCCTGCTCGCGACCTACCTTGCTCGTCAGCTCGTTCACCCCGGGGACATTTTCGACGGCGATTACCTGCGCCGGGATTTCGTTCGGCGCAATGCGACGAAAGGATTACGCGCCAGTATTTCGCGGCTGCGCAATCGGTACATGCACGACATTTACGGTGAAGTCACGGTTAATACGAGTCATCTTGCGTCGCGGGCGATACTGAAAAATCTCGAAAACGGTTTGCAAAAACTGGATCTCAGCGAGTTCAAACATGTCATTTACGTCGCGATAAAAAATCTGCAACAACAGCGTCATGTGTACCTGCATCGCAGCATATGTAACCCGAGCGTCTACCGCGCCCTGCTGACACATGAAACCCCCGAGCTGACACAGTTTCTGCAATCGGCCGAAACCGCTGAACTGATCGAGACGCATCCCGATGAGATTCGCTTCCTGGACAAGCTTGCGACCGATCACGAATTCGATTCCGTACGTCTGGAGAACCCGATCGAAGTTTATGGCAACGAGATTGAACCCGTCGCCGAAGTGGACGCGGCGATTGACGACGCGATAGCCAGAGTTGGAACGCTCAACCGGGAAGCCTACGCCCGCTTCGTCTACGACGACGAACTGGTGGGACACGAGTGGGATAAGACCCTGTTCGACAAGGCAGCGCATGCAGAAATCAATAACCGGGAAACGGCCAGCGCCGACCCGAGACCGTTTTTGCTGGAGCCCGAAGGTGGTTCCGATCTGGGCGTTTTGCTTATCCATGGATTTCTCGCCTCACCGGCGGAGGTACGGCCGTTCGGCGAGAAGCTGCAGGCCGCGGGGCATACGGTCCTTGGAGTGCGGTTAAAGGGGCACGGAACGTCCCCGTGGGATCTGCGTGAAAGGAGCTGGGAGGATTGGTTTGCCTCGGTCGAACGCGGTTTGCATATTCTCCGGGGGCTTTGCCGGGAGGTCTGTATCGTTGGTTTTTCCACGGGCGGCGCGCTGGGGCTGTTGCAGGCTGCGCGGGCACCGGACGAAGTCCTCGCGGTGGCGTCGGTGTGCGCGCCGATCAAGTTCCGCAATAAAAATATGCGGTTTGTGCCGTTGATGCACGGCGCTAATCGTGTTGTTCGCTGGTTGTCCAGGTACGAAGGCGTCATGCCGTTTCGACCGAACGAATCGGAACACCCGCATATCAACTATCGCAATATGCCGATCCGATCACTCTACGAGTTAACCCGTCTCGTAGGACGTCTCAAAGACGAGTTGTCACGGCTGCAATGCCCGGTGAGTATTATCCAGTCGGCCGCCGATCACGTCGTCGATCCGGCCAGCGCCACGATCGCCTACGATCGACTCTGTACCGAGGAGAAGGAGATTCACTGGGTCGAATCCGAACGTCACGGCATCCTCAACGAAGACGTCGGCCATACCCACGAGATATTGCTTAACTTTGTTAACAACGCGGCGACTGAGAGCAGGGAGCAGCAGGTCGAGGCGACGGTTGAGGTCAGCGTGGAAGAACATGTCGTTTAACCCGCTGACGGAACGTTACAACCGGCAATAACCGACGGACTTTTATTGCGTGAAGCTACGACGGCGGCGCGCGGTAGCCGGGTTCCCGGCGGGTTACGGTGGCGGCAGGCGCCGCCCGGAGTAACCACCCGCGAATTCGTTGCGCTGTTTGATCTTCGTAACCGTAAAAATCCGGTCCTGCGCCGTCAACTTCCTGTGTTTCGATAATGTTTGGATAAACCCGCTTGAGCGGGACACGTCGGCGTTGGTGACGTAACGCGCGCCTATCGCGAGTACCGGCGATATCAAGTATCGCGATGTCGGTCCCGGCGAGATCCGCATCCCAGGCACCGATCCCGACGAAGCCGACCACCGCGGAACCCGGGTTCAGCGCTATTGCCTGCAGGGCTGCCGGTGCACCGTCGGCGTCCGCTACGACGACGACATTCTCCAGACCCTCGGCGCGATGCCGGGCAACGGCTGCGACGATCCGCAATGCGGCCGCCTCGGTGTTATCGTCGGTCCCGGCCTGATGGACCGACAAGACCGACCACCCGCCGGCAGCAGCTGCTTCGGCCAGGGCGCGCAGCACCGACGCGTTGTCCACTATCGAACCCGGGCCCCCGCTGATGACGAGACCGCCGAACGGTATCGGAGCCTCGGGCGGCCGGTATAAGACGAGATAGGCCGCATCCGCAGTCTCGAGCCAAAGCTGTTCCGCTTCGAACCGGATCAGCGCAAGCCGGTCGGCGACGAGTTCTCCGGCACGAAGCGCGGCCGTTGGGGAAGAATCGGGCGCCGCTGTGCCGGACGCGGCCGGCTGCGGCTCGGGAGGATCCGCGGGTTGCTGCGCCCCGACCGGCCCGGTCACCACGAAGGAGAGGGCGAGGGCGAGGAAAAAAGCGCTTGTTTTGAACCATTCGGGCAAGCTCATGATCAGCTATATCGGCACGATTACGTTGCCCCTGAAACGGTCCGGGTCGCCGGGTTTCCGGGTGCAGATCCGGTGCCGATGCGGTAAAGTTGCGCGCTTTCCGAATCCCGCCGTTGGCGGGTAGTGACCGCACATGAAACAACCTGATGTGATTGCACCGTCGATCCTCGCGGCGGATTTCGCACGGCTCGGTGCCGAGGTCGAGAACGTGCTCGCCGCGGGTGCGAAACTCGTCCATTTCGATGTGATGGATAACCACTATGTCCCGAACCTGACCGTCGGACCAGTCGTCTGTTCCGCATTGCGCAATTACGGAATCGAGGCGGAAATCGACGTCCACCTGATGGTCAAACCGGTCGACCGCATCGTCGGCGATTTCGCTGAATCCGGCGCCAGCTACATCACCTTCCATCCGGAAGCGAGCGAACATATCGACCGAACCCTGCAATTGATCCACGATGCGGGCTGTAAAAGCGGACTCGTATTCAACCCTGCGACGCCGCTCGATTATCTCGATTACGTACTCGACAGGATCGACATGATTCTTATTATGTCGGTTAACCCCGGCTTTGGCGGGCAGTCGTTCATTCGCGGGGCGCTGGAAAAACTGCGCCTGGCGCGTGCCATCATCGACCGCAGCCAACGACCGATCCGGCTCGAGATCGACGGTGGGGTTAAAACAGACAATATCGGCGCGATCGCGGCCGCGGGCGCCGATACGTTCGTTGCCGGTTCAGCCATATTCGGCAGTAACGATTATGCGGCGACGATAGAGACCATGTTTACCGAGATCGAACGATCCCGTTCTGTATGATTTGCGACGACGTCAGCGCGATAATTTTTGATCTCGACGGCACACTCGTCGACAGCGCACCCGATCTCGCCGCCGGCGTCGCGCACGCGTTATCCGGAACCGGACAGCCCGCTCCGTCCCTCGACGAGGTACGCGCATATATCGGTGAAGGGGCCGCTCGCCTGGTCCACCGTGCGTTAACCGGCGAACTCGATGGCGTCGCCGACGACGTGGTGTTTCAACGCGTGAGCGATTCCTTTTTCGAATTTTACGCCGCGAACATCTGCGAGCATTCGCGTCTGTATCCGAACGTGAAATCGACGCTAAGCGAACTGCAGGTACGAGGATATTCGCTCGCGTGTGCGACGAATAAACCGGCACGGTTTACCTTGCCGCTGCTCGAAGCGCTCAACATCGATACGTTTTTTCCCGTGTGTGTCAGCGGGGATACCCTGCCGCAGAAAAAGCCGGATCCCGCGCCGCTGCTGTTCGCTGCCGACGGGCTCGGAGTCCCGGCGGCAAACTGTGCGATGATCGGAGACACGGCCATCGACGTCATTGCAGCACGCGCCGCCGGAATGCCCGTTATCGCCGTCGATTACGGGTATGGTTCGCGCCAGGCTATTGAGCAGGCCGCCCCCGATCGGGTTGTCAGTGCCATCGGTGAGCTTGCCGAATACCTGCCGCCGCTGTTGGTCGCCTCCTGACGGACCGGGATTCACACCATGATTCTGATGATCGACAACTACGACTCGTTCACCTACAACCTGGTGCAATATTGCGGGGAACTTGGCAAGCCCGTAGACGTCGTGCGCAATGATGCCGTTACTCTCGACGGCATCGCGGCAATGGAACCCGAAGCGATCATCATCTCGCCCGGCCCATGTACTCCGAATGAAGCCGGTATTTCGCTCGCCGTCGTCGAGCGATTCGGACGCACAACCCCGATACTCGGGGTATGCCTCGGCCATCAGAGTATCGCGCAGGCACTGGGCGGGCGTATCGTTCACGCGAAAACAGTCATGCATGGCAAGACATCGCCCGTGCATCACCGGAACAGCGACATCTTTTCCGGTCTCGACGAGCCGTTTACGGCAACGCGCTACCATTCGCTCGTCGTCGAACACGCATCGCTGCCGGATTGTCTTGAAATTACGGCCTGGACGGAAACCGAGTCCGGAGATTTTGATGAAATCATGGGCCTTAAACACAACGAATATCCGCTCTATAGCGTTCAGTTTCATCCCGAATCGATATTGACCGAGAGCGGGCATGCGCTGCTCGCGAATTTCTTCGCACTGGCCGTACCGGACCGCTGAGACATGGACATCCGTCGCGCCATCGCGATCGCCGTTGCCGGTAACGATATCGCTTTCGAGGACATGCTCGAGGTCGTCCGCCAGATCATGTTGGGCGAAGCAACACCGGCGCAGATCGCCGGCTTGCTCGTTGCGCTCAGCATGAAAGGAGAAACGATCGACGAAGTCTGCGCGGCCGCAACGGTGATGCGTGAACTCGCACTACCCGTAGCCGTTGCTGTGAAGCCGCTAATCGATACCTGTGGGACCGGCGGCGACGCGGCGCGAACGTTCAATATTTCGACCGCGACCGCTTTTGTCGTCGCGGCAGCCGGTGGACACGTTGCCAAACACGGCAATCGTTCGGTATCGAGTTCTAGCGGTTCCGCGGACGTACTCGAAGCGGCCGGCGCTCGTATCACGATGGGACACGACGACGTCGCACGGGCCATTGAGGAAACCGGCGTGGGATTCATGTTCGCTCCCGCACACCACGGGGCAACACGACATGCGGCAGGACCGCGCCGCGAACTCGGTATCCGGACCTTGTTTAACGTTCTCGGCCCGTTGACGAACCCTGCCGGTGCACCACTACAACTGGTCGGTGTATTCAGTCGCGGATGGCAGGAAAAAGTGGTCCAGGTTCTCGCCCGACTCGGTTCCGAACGTGCGTTCGTCGTGAATGCCGAGGACGGTCTTGATGAAATCAGCATCGCCTCGACGACAGCTGTCGCGGAACTGCGGGATGGGACCATCACATGGTTTGATATTGATCCTCGCGACTACGGATTCGAGCTACAGCCGTTGTCGACGATCGTTGTCAGCGACGCGGCTGACAGCCTTGCAACGATCAACGCTGTTTTTGCGGACCAGCCAGGTCCGGCGCGCGACATCATAGTACTCAACGCCGGCGCGGCGATTTACCTCTCGGGTCTCGCGGAATCGCTTGGCGACGGTTTTGATCGCGCTTCGACGCTAATCCGGGAAGGGGCCGCGGCGGAGCGTTTTCGGCATTTTATCGATTTCACGCAAACGACGACGGCCCCCTGAGAGCATCACAATGTCGAATGAGGAGAAGCAACCGGGCGGGACGAACGTACTCGACGAAATCGTTGCACATAAATGGACGGAGGTCGCAGCCCGGCAGGAACGCACACCGCTCGCGGAAATCGAGCGACGCGCGAAGGCGGCGGAACGTCCGCGCGATTTTGCGGGTTCGATGTTACGGCGTCTGGACAGCGGCGATCCGGCTGTCATTGCCGAATGCAAGAAGGCATCGCCGAGCAAGGGACTCATTCGTGAAGACTATGAACCCGGCCTGATTGCATCGAGCTATGCTGCAGGCGGCGCGGCTTGTCTTTCAGTGCTCACCGACGAACGCTATTTCCAGGGCCACGACGACCACCTTATCGCCGCACGCGCGGCGTGCGACCTCCCGGTCATCCGCAAGGACTTCGTTGTCGATCCGTGGCAGGTCTTCGAAGCGAGAGCGCTCGGGGCCGACTGCATCTTGTTGATAGTCGCCTGCCTCGATGACGAGAGCCTGCAGGAACTGGCGGTGCTGGCGACAAAACTCGGGATGGATGCCTTGATTGAAGTCCATGATCGGACGGAACTCGAGCGCGCGTTGCGACTGCGTCTGCCGTTGATCGGCGTTAATAATCGCGATCTGAAACGGTTCGTAACCGATATCGATACAACGATCGGCCTGCTGGGCGACATACCGGACGACCGCATCGTGGTCACTGAGTCCGGCATCCACACACGGGCGGACGTAGAACGCCTGCGCGGGCGCGGTGTCGGTGCCTTCCTCGTCGGCGAGGCGTTTATGCGCGCCGACGACCCCGGCGCAATGCTGAAAGATCTGTTCTTCTGAACCCGCTCCGCCGCACCGGGTCGGTGCAGCCCGATCGGCAGCGCTACCAGGTTCCGAACACGTCAGCAGGATCCTTGAACGCCTTGAATTCGAGGCAATTGCCGCTCGGGTCTTCGAGGAAAAACGTCGCCTGCTCGCCCACTTTGCCCTTGAAACGAACGTGGGGTTCCACCCTGAAGCCGATGCCGATGTAGGTCATGTGATCGACCGCGAGGTGCCAGTCCTCCCAGTCCATAATCAGGCCAAAGTGTGGTACCGGAATATCTATCGCTTCCACGGGGTTCGTTGCGGGCGGGGCATAATCCGGCACCAGGTGTGCCGTTAACTGATAGCCGAAAAAATTCAAATCCAGCCACGTATCGGTACTTCGGCCGACGCGGCAGGCCAGTACATCCGTATAGAAGGCACGCGTCTTTTCGAGATCTGCTACGGGGAAGGCCAGATGAAGACTTGGCCGTCCGCGGAATTCCTCGAGTGGTCCGCCGCTAGTCGATTCGCTGGCCATAGGTTTTGAATTTCTCCATTACATCGCGCATTTCGTCGTCACCCAGTACGACCGGATCCCCGACCGACAGAGCGGCCGTGTATTGCCTCGCCAGGTTTTCGACCTCGACGGCCAGCGCGACCGCTTTGGCAGGAGACGAGCCGAGCGCGAGTACGCCGTGATTCGCGAGCAAACAGGCCATGCGCCCCTCAATGGCATCGAGCGCAGCCTCGGACAGTGCCTGGGTGCCGAACGTAGCATAGCGGGCGCAACGAATCGAATCGCCGCCGGCGATCGCAACCATGTAATGAAACGCCGGTATATCGCGGCGCAGACAGGCAAGCGCGGTCGCGAAACAGGAATGCGTGTGCACGATGGCGTTAATGTCGGGGCGCGCGCGATAAATATCCCGATGCATACGCCACTCCGACGACGGGACCAGGCCCGCAGTAACAACCTCGCCATCCATGCCAAGCGCGACGATAGAATCCGCCGCAAGCGTTGCAGCGCCGACCCCGCTCGGCGTGATCAACATACCATCTCGCGCCATCCTCGCGCTCGCGTTACCGGCGCTGCCGGTGTTCAATCCCGTGTGCTCGAGGCGTACCATTGCCTCGACGAGTGCGACGCGCGACTCGACCGGAGTTTGTGCAAGCGTATTTGTCATCTGCGCGCCGTCCGCGGGGCCGCACGCGTCCGGAATCGCGGAACGCTCATTTCAGAAAGAGCGCGTAGGTCGGATTATCGCTCTCCTCGACGTAGGGCATGTTCAGGCCGGACAGAAACGTCTCGAATGCCTCATCGTCAGCCGCCGGGATCTGGATGCCCATCAGGACACGACCGTAGGCGGCACCATGATTACGATAGTGAAACAAGCTGATATTCCAGCGATCGCCGATCTGGCTCAGAAAATGCAACAACGCGCCGGGGCGCTCGGGGAACTCGAAGCGCAAAAGACGTTCGTCCGCGATTCCGCCCGCGTGTCCACCGACCATGTAGCGGATGTGCATTTTGGCGAGTTCGTCCGACGATATATCGCTGACGGCAAACCCTTTGTCGCGCAGATGTTCGATCAACGACTCCTTTTCCTCGTCACCATGGCGCAACTGGATGCCGGCGAAAACGACGGCGTCTTTACTGTCTGCGTAACGATAGTTGAACTCGGTAATCGACCGCGCACCCAGCGCATGGCAAAACTCGCGGAAACTACCCGGCCGCTCGGGGATAGTCGTCGCGATGAGCGCCTCTCTGTGCTCGCCTAGTGCGGACAATTCGGCGATGTGACGCAGACGGTCGAAGTTCACGTTAGCGCCGCTGAAAATGGCCACGAGCTCGCGATTATGGGCCGATTCGCGCTTGACCCATTGCTTCAGGCCCGCGACGGCGAGCGCGCCCGCCGGTTCCGCGATCGCCCGGGTGTCCTCGAAGATGTCCTTAACCGCGGCACAGATCTCGTCGATCGTGACGGTGATGACCTCGTCGACGCAACTGCGGGCAACACGAAATGTCTCTTCGCCGACCTGACGCACGGCCGCCCCGTCCGCAAAAATACCGATGCGGGGTAATTTCACGCGTTCGTCGGCAGCCAGGGCCGCGTGCATGCTCGCCGCCTCGTCCGCTTCGACTCCGATCACCTTAATCGAGGGTTCGAGTGCCTTGACGTAAGCGCCGACGCCGGCGATGAGGCCGCCCCCGCCTACCGGGACGAATATGGCATCGATACGGCCATGGTGCTGGCGTAAAATTTCCATGCCGACCGTTCCCTGGCCGGCGATGACTAGCGGGTGATCGTAGGGCGGCACGTAGGTCGCCTGGCTCTCGTCAGCGAGCACGTGTGCGTGATCGCTTGCCTCATCGTAGGTATTGCCGTGCAGGACAATGTTCGCGCCGAGCCTGCGTACTGCGAGAACCTTGATCTCGGGCGTGGTTTTCGGCATTACGATCGTCGCTTCGATGCCGAGCTTTGCGGCCGCCAATGCGACTCCCTGGGCGTGATTGCCTGCCGATGCGGTGATCACCCCGCGCGAGCGCTCGTCGCTGTCCAATTGCGACATCAGATTATAGGCGCCGCGAATTTTGTACGAAAAAACCGGCTGCGTATCCTCGCGCTTGATCCAGACCGAGTTGTCTATCCGCTCACTCAGTTCCGGTGCGCGGTCGAGCGGGGTCTCCCGGGCAACGTCGTAGACCGGTGCCTTGAGAATCATCTTGAGGTAATCATTGTGCATTCGTATAAGATAACATTTAGCGTGAATTCACGCGTTTAAATGAAACCTGTCACGATGCCCGAGGAGCGCTGACCGTGGACCAGAACGAAAAAAAGGAAGCCGCCGCACAAGCCGCACTGGCGGACATTGTGCTCGAGGGTTTTATCGGTATTGGTACCGGAAGCACGGCAAATTATTTCATCGATCTTCTGAGCACCCGCAAGCACGAATTTGAAGGCGCGGTTGCGAGTTCCGAAGCCTCTGCCGAGCGATTGCGCTCGCACGGTATACCGGTGCTCGAACTGAACGGCGTCGGCGAACTTGCTTACTACGTCGACGGTGCCGATGAAGCAACCCGGCACGGACACCTTATCAAGGGGGGCGGCGGTGCGTTAACCCGTGAAAAGATCGTCGCCGCCGCGAGCCGGACGTTTATCTGCATCGTGGACGACTCCAAGATGGTCGACCGCCTCGGGCGGTTTCCCCTGCCGATCGAAGTCATTCCGATGGCGCGCAGTTACGTCGCGCGCGAAATGGTCGGGATGGGCGGCCGCCCCGAACTACGGCACGGGTTTACAACCGATAACGGCAACCAGATTATCGATGTCTATGATCTCGAAATTCGCGAACCCGTTGCACTGGAAACCGCGATCAATCAACTGGCCGGGGTTGTCACAAATGGTCTGTTCGCCGCGCGCGGCGCCGACATGATTCTTGCCGCAACGGATTCCGGCGTCGATCGAATCGAATGACATAAAGCGCGCGAAACCTCTCGCGCCGATCGTCGAATTGCACGAGCGGGCTAGGCTGCCGCTTCCTCGGGATCCTCGTCATCTTCCTTGATGTACAGTCTGCAAAGCACCAGACCGACTTCAAACAGCAGCCAGACGGGGACTGCAAGCAATATCTGCGAAATGACATCGGGTGGCGTCAACAGCATGCCGACGACGAATGCCGCAACAATCACGTACGGACGTTTACCGGCGAGGGCTTCGCGGGTCGTTACTCCGCTACGCACGGCGAGATAGGTGACAACCGGCACCTCAAACGCGGCACCAAAGGCGAAAAACAACTTCAGTACGAAATCGAGATAGCGACTGATATCCGTCATCACGGTGACGCCTTCCGGTGCGATCGCGGTGAAAAACCCGAACATGAGCGGGAACACGACGTAGTAGGCGAAAGCGATACCGAAATAAAACAGGAACGTACTCGACACCAGTACCGGCAGCGCCAGCTGCTGCTCATTTTGGTACAGACCCGGCGCCACGAAAGACCACACCTGGTAAAAGATGTAGGGAATCGAAATAAAAACGGCGACGAAAAGGGACAACTTGAACGGTGCCAGAAACGGCGACGCGACTTCGGTTGCAATCATCGTCGCGCCGGTATCCGCCATGTGATGCAGTAGCGGTTCTGCCAGCCACAAATACAGCTCATTCGCGAACGGCAGCAGTGCGAGCAATACGAGGAGTACGCACAGCAGCGTCTTCATAATACGGCTGCGGAGTTCCTTCAGGTGAGATACGAAGCTCTGTTCGCTACGATCGAGCCCGTCGTCCGCGTCTTCGATAATCTCATCGACTTCGTCGATGGGTGTGTCGTCGCCTTCGGCCATCAGGAATTAACTGGAAGCGGTCTTTTCGTCGACCGGTTTTTCTTCTTCGACAGCGACCGACTCGATCGGTTTTCCCTGATCATCAACATCGATCGGTTCGTTGATCGTTTTCGCCAGGTCGTCGATGTGGTTTTTGGAAAATTCGTTTCTGAGTCGATTGACTTCCTCGAATTCCGCATCGCGCTCGAGTTCGTACTTCAGCTCGCGCAGCGTACGCCGCCCGCGGCCGATTAGCTTCCCCACGGTCCGGGTCAGTTCGGGCAGTTTGTCGGGGCCAACGACGACGAGGGCCACGATGGCGATGAGGGAAAATTCCCAGAATCCAATGTCAAACACAGGGGGTGTCCGGTTACGCTTTCTCTTTTTCGGTCACGTTCGTCTCGCCTTCTATGACCCGTCCCGCATCCGGCTTGGCGGCAATTTCATCGGTATCGTCCTCGCCTTCCTTCAGGGCTTTCTTGAAGTCGCGGATCCAACCGCCGACATCGGTACCGACGCCGCGAATTTTCTTCGTCCCGAACACCAGCATAACGATGACGAGGATGACTATGAGTTCTTTGATTCCGAATGACATGGTATGTCTCCAAGGGCGTTACCCCCGACGATAACGCCTATTGTTGCTGACGGCGGGCCTTTTCCTCAAGCCCGGACTGCCCGAATCGCCGATCGAGTTCTCGCAGAACCTCGCCCGAATCGATGCCGTAGTGTGCTAATAAGACCAGCGAATGAAACCAAAGGTCCGCGGTCTCGTGAATTATTTCCGTGGCATTCCCGCCTTTCCCGGAAATCAGTAACTCGGCGGCCTCTTCGCCGATTTTTTTCAGGATGTGATCCGTACCTTTCGCGTACAGACCCGCTACATAGGACGATTCCGGGTCTGCAGCTTTTCGTTCCTCCAGGACCCGAAATAGTTCATTAATGATGTCCGCGGACATATTCAGCCCCTCGCCCCATCGTCGGAATTCCCGGTATATATCGCCGCAGGGTCCCGGATAACCGGGTCGATCGTGCGCCATTGACCGTCTTCCAGCACCCGGTAAAAACAACTGTATCGCCCGGTGTGGCAGGCAATACCGCCAACCTGTTCCACCCGCATCAGGATTGCATCGGCGTCACAGTCGATACGCAGTTCCTGCAACCGCTGGATGTGACCCGATTCTTCGCCCTTGCGCCACAACTTCTGCCGCGACCGGGACCAGTAAACGGCCCGGCTTTCGTTGACCGTCGCCTGCAGCGCCTCACGGTTCATCCACGCGAGCGTCAACAGCCGCCCGTTCGCCGCATCCTGAGCGATGGCCGGCACGAGACCCTGTCCGTCCCATTTGATGTCCTCGATCCAGCTCAAAGCCGAACCTCAATTTGTCGTTGCCGCATATGGGCCTTGGCCTCAGCAATCGTATGATGCTCGAAGTGAAATATACTGGCGGCGAGCACGGCATCTGCGTGGCCTGCCTTGACCCCGTCGGCGAGATGATCGAGCGTACCGACGCCACCGGAGGCGATCACCGGTATCGGGGTCGCATCTGCCACGGCCCGGGTCAATGCGATATCGAAACCATCCCTCGTTCCGTCGCGGTCCATGCTCGTCAGCAGGATTTCTCCTGCCCCAAGATCGGACATACGGACACACCACTCAATGGCGTCAATACCGGTCGGTTTGCGCCCTCCGTGAGTATAGATCTCCCAACGGTCAGGGTCGCTGCTGACACGGCGCGCATCGACCGCAACGACGATGCACTGTGAACCGAATTTCTGTGCCGCCTCGCGAACGAATTCCGGGTTTGTCACCGCGGCTGTGTTGATCGATACCTTATCGGCCCCTGCGTTCAACATCCGTCGAATATCTTCTATTGTGCGAATGCCGCCGCCGACTGTCAGCGGAATGAAGACCTGGGCGGCAACCTCCTCGACGACGTGGACCATGGTGTCGCGATCTTCATGGCTTGCGGTTATATCAAGAAAGGTAATTTCGTCAGCGCCTTCTTCGTTATAGCGTTTCGCGACTTCAACGGGATCACCGGCATCCTGAATATCGATGAATTGAACGCCCTTGACGACACGGCCGGCATCGACATCGAGGCAGGGGATAACCCGTTTTGCTAAACCGGACATAGCGCTGGGCGCAGGGGTTATCGAAGACGAAGCGTCGCGTGTGCGACGTCAGTCGTGTCCGGCTCCGCTCAGTTCGTCGGCGAGCGTCTGCGCTTCGGCAAGGTCGAGCGTTCCCTCGTAGATAGCGCGACCGGTGATGGCGCCGTTGACGCCTTCTTCCTCTACGGCACACAAAGCACGTATATCGTCGAGGTTTGTGACCCCTCCGGACGCGATGACAGGTATGGCGAGTTCGCTGGCAAACGCGACGGTTGCGTCAATATTGAGGCCGTCCATCATGCCGTCGCGAGTGATATCGGTGAATACGATGGCAGCGACGCCGTCGTTTTCAAAATGCTGTGCGAGATCGATCGCATCGTGCCGCGAGAGTTTCGACCAGCCTTCGATCGCGACCTTACCTTCGCGCACATCGAGTCCGACGATAATGTGACCGGGAAATTCGAGGCAGACGTCGGATACGAAGTGCGGCGCCGTGACCGCTTTCGTGCCGAGTATGCAGTAACGCACGCCCGCGTCGAGGTATTCCTGAATGCTGTCTTCGTCGCGAATACCGCCGCCAACCTGAATCGGCACGTCCGGAAACTTCTCGGCAATATCATGGATAACGCCCGAGTTGACCGGTTTTCCGGTCGTAGCGCCGTCGAGATCGACGATATGAAGACGCCTCGCGCCGGCTTCGACCCAGCGGCTGGCAACGGCCAGCGGGTCGTCCGAATACACGGTGTCATCGTCCATGCGACCCTGTTTGAGACGGACGCATTTACCGTCTTTCAGATCGATTGCGGGTATCAGCAACATGGCAGTTAAATCGGGAGGTGTTCAGATGGGCGACAAGGATTGTTTGCGGTTCGGGTACCGTCTTTCAATCGGGTTAGCGACTATTTATGAGGAAATATTAGCACAACCGGGCCTTGTTGCGGTTAATCCCGGCGAAAACTGCGCGTCAGTGAGCTTCGTGCCAGTTTGCCCCGCGTCCGGCATCAACGACAAGCGGTACCGTCAATTGCGCGGCGGTGGTCATCAGCTCGCACAGTTCCGCACTCACCTCATCGGCCGCCGCTTCGTCGACCTCAAGAACCAGTTCGTCGTGGACCTGCATGATGATGGTGGCGGGTACCGATCCGGATTCGAGCCACCGGTCTACCGCGATCATGGCCCGCTTGATGATATCCGCCGCCGTTCCCTGCATCGGCGCATTGATCGCTGTGCGCTCGGCGTATTGTCGCCGCTGGGCATTACGCGCGTTGATTTCGGGCAGGTACAACCGCCGCCCGAATACGGTTTCGACATAACCGGATTCGCGCGCCTGCTCTTTCGTCTCGTCCATGAACGCCCTCACCCCCGGGTAGCGGGCGAAGTAGAGATCGACGTACTCCTGCGCCGCGCCGCGTTCGATGCCGAGCTGCCGGCCGAGTCCGAATGCGGACATACCGTAGATCAAGCCAAAATTGACCGCCTTGGCCGCGCGGCGCTGCTCGTCGGACACCTGGTCGAGCGCGACGCCGAGGATTTCCGCCGCGGTCGCGCGGTGTACGTCCGCACCAGTGCGAAATGCTTCGAGCAGGCGGTCGTCGTTCGACAGGTGCGCCATGATCCGGAGTTCGATTTGTGAATAATCCGCGGCAATCAGAATCCGGCCTTCCGGGGCGATGAAGGCGTTGCGAATGCGGCGGCCTTCGGCGGTGCGGATGGGAATATTCTGAAGGTTCGGATCAGACGACGATAATCGGCCCGTCGCGGCAACCGCCTGGTGGTAGCTCGTGTGAACGCGCCCGGTCGCCGGGGAAATTTCCAGCGGCAGCTTGTCGGTATAGGTTGATTTCAGTTTACTGAGTGCACGGTGCTCGAGGATCAATTTTGGCAGGGGATAGTCGTCTGCAAGCTCGACCAGGACGGCCTCCGCGGTCGATGGTTGGCCTTTCGGGGTTTTCGCCTTGACCGGCAGGCCGAGTTTATCGAACAGGATCGTCTGGATCTGCTTCGGCGAACCGATGTTGAACACCTCACCGGCGGTGTCGTGTGCCTCGGCCTCGAGTTCGTCGAGACGGCGCGCGATTTCACTGCTTTGTTCGGCGAGCATTTCGGCGTCAATGAGCACGCCGGTACGTTCAACACGCGACAACACCGGAACGAGCGGCATTTCTAGGTCCCGGTACACCGCTTCCAGGGATTTCGTTTCGTGCAGTTCTGCAGACAGCTTGTGGTGCAGGCACAGGCAGGCTTCCGCGTCCTCGGCCGCGTACGGCGTTGCCACTTCGATACTGACCTCGTTGAATCCGATCTGTTTCGCACCCTTACCGGCGACATCCTCGTAGTGGATGGTCTGGCGCCCGAGGTATTTCAGCACGAGAGTATCGAGATCGTGGCGCGATCCAACACTGTTCACGACGTAGGACTCGAGCATCGTATCGTGTTCGATACCGTTCAGTTCGATGCCGTGATTCAGCAGGACGTTGCGGTCGTATTTAAGGTGATGGCCGAGTTTCGCCACAGCCGGGTCTTCGAGCAGCGGGCGCATTCGCTCGAGCACAAAATCGCGGCCGAGCTGATCGGGCGCGCCCGCGTAGTCATGGGCAACCGGCACATAGGCGGCTCGTCCAGGTTCCACCGCGAAAGACAGCCCGACGACTTCGGCGGCCATGTAATCGAGACTCGTGGTTTCGGTGTCGAACGCGAAGTATTCCGCCTGCGCCAATCGTTCCAGCCACGCATCGAATTGCGCGACTTCAAGTATCGTCTCGTATTCGACCGTCGGTGCTTCGGTAATGTCTTCTGCGACGGGCTCGTCGCTCTCGCCCAGTTGCCGCAACCAGGTTTTGAATTCGAGTTCCTGGAACAGTGTCGTCAGTCTGCTACGGTCGCGCTCGCCTGCCACGAGTTCATTCACCGTGACCCCGACGTCGACGTCGTCGATAATAGTCACGAGCCGTTTCGACAGCGGGATGTCGTCGAGCGCGTTGCGCAGATTTTCACCGACCTTGCCGCCGATGCTGTCGGCATTCGCAATGATACTGTCGAGATCGCCGTATTGGCCGAGCCACTTCACCGCGGTCTTGGGACCGACCTTGTCTACGCCGGGTATGTTGTCGACCTTGTCACCGATTAGCGTGAGGTAATCGACGATTCTCTCGGGACGGACGCCGAACTTGTTCTCGACCCCGTCCGGGTCGAGTACGGAATGATCCATCGTATTGATCAGCCGGATTTTTCCGTTGACCAGTTGTGCCATGTCCTTGTCGCCGGTCGATATGACGACTTCTATATCGTCCGCCGCGGCCGCGCGGGCGAGCGTGCCAATCACGTCGTCCGCTTCGACGTGATCGACGATGACGAGGGGGAATCCCAGCGCGCGAATTATTTCAAAAATAGGTTCTATCTGCTGGCGCAGATCGTCCGGCATGGGCGGCCGGTTAGCCTTGTATTCGGGGAAGTAATCATCCCGCAGCGTTTTACCCTTCGGGTCGAAAATAACGCCAAAATAATCCGGGGTGTACTCGTCGTACAGGCTCCGCAGCATCGATATGACACCGTGGATGGCTCCGGTTGGAAACTGTTTCGAGTTCGTCAGCGCCGGTAACGCATGGTAGGCACGAAAGAGGTAGGAGGAACCGTCGACGAGGACGAGTTTCTTGTCGGTCATGATTGTTCGCCACGGGATTGCATCAGCGCATCGATATCATTACCACAGCGGCCCGGCTGCGCGTTTTGCGGGGCCCGTCGGGAGAATTGGTCAATTATAGATGGTATGCTAACCCGTCGCCGTGGTGGCGAGCATGAACTTTATCGAGAACCCAAATGCTGCGTATTTATCCCGTTATTCTGCTGCTCTGCTTTCTTCTGATCCCGGCGCCGCTGCTCGCACAAGCACCGCAGGGGCTCGAAGAACTGCCGCCACCGGATTTTGTCGAATCGGACGAAGAACTCGAACCCGAAGTGACGATCATTCAGCGCGAAGATGCGACTGTCGAGGAATATCGGCTCAACGGGGTCCTGTACACGATTAAGGTGACGCCCAAAGTCGGTAAACCCTACTATTTCGTTGACCGTGACGGCGATGGCGTCATGGATTCGCGCATGAGCGATCTGTATAACCCGCTGCGCGTGCCGCAGTGGGTCATTTTTAGCTGGTAGCCCCTCCGCACCGGCCGCCATGCGGCCGGCCCCTGCCTGAACAACACGCGGCCACGCATCGTGTCTGTCTATACGAAAATCACCCAACCGGTTCTGACTAGTTTTCTCCGGAACTACCCCCTCGGCGAACTCATCGAACACCACGGGATCGCGGAAGGCATCGAAAATACGAACTACCGCGTCGTGACGACCGTGGGCGCCTATGTATTGACGATATTCGAACGAACAGCGGTGGACGATCTGCCGTTCTGTGTGGACCTTATGGCTTACCTCGCGGACGGGAACATTCCGAGTGCGAATCCGCTCGCAGGCAACGACGGGGTTTATTTGCGGGAACTGGAGGGAAAACCCGCTCTCGTGGTCCGGCATCTGCCAGGCGCGAGTATTACCGAACCGGACCCATCGCACTGTCGGGCGGTCGGCCGCACCCTGGCAGAAATGCATGTGCTGACGTCGGCGTATCCCCGCGAGCGCGCGAGCGATCGGGGCCCGGTGTGGCATCGCAAGGCGGCCGCGAAAGTGCGTAACAAGCTGTCGCCGTCGGACCGCAAGATCCTCGACGACGAACTTACAGCAATGCTCTCGTTCGATTTTCCGGCGATTCCGCAGGGTGTGATTCACGCGGATCTGTTTCGCGATAACGTCCTGTTTGAAGCGGCAACCGTGACCGGATTCATCGATTTCTACTACGCCCACAGCGGCGCCTTGATGTACGACCTGGCGGTGACGGCGGCCGACTGGTGTTTCGACCCGGCGACCGGATTTGCCCAGGAACGGATGCGCGCGTTGTGTCAGTCCTATGCGGAAATAAGGCCGCCGGGCGAGAGAGAAATGCAGGCGTGGTCAGCGTGTTTACGCGCCGCCGGTTTGCGCTTCTGGTTGTCGCGGTTGTGCGATCTCATGTATCCGCGGGGCGGCGAAATCACCCGGACCAAGGACCCTGAATACTTCCACGCTCTATTGCTGCTGTTACAGCAGGATCCCGGCGCAGCAACAATCGCCTGGAGCTGATCCCGGGCTGCAGTTCACGGCACGAATTTCGCACCCAAAAAAAAGGCCCTCACAAGGAGGGCCTTTGCTTAACTTGACGGTAACCGTCAGTTACTTTCTGTCACAACAAAATCGACCCGACGGTTCTTGTACATGTTTTCCGCCGTGTCATTCGGTGCGACCGGTGAGCTTTCACCGTAACCGACCGGAGACATGTGAGTTTCGTCGACACCCTTGCTGACCATGTAAGCGGCAACCGCTTCAGCACGTCGCTGTGACAGCTTCAGGTTGTAAGCATCAGAGCCGCGGCTGTCCGTGTGTCCTTCGACCCGGACGTGCACGCTCGCATGGTCATTGAGCACCTTTGCCGCGTTGTCGAGTATCGGCATGGACTCGGACTTGATAACCGCCTTGTTCGTGTCGAAATTCACGCCTTCGAGGCTCAGGATGAGTTCACCGACTTCCGGGCAACCCACCGGGTCGACCTTGACGCCGGGAGGTGTTCCGGGGCAATCATCGGAGGCATCGATAACGCCATCACCATCGCTGTCTTTCGGCGGCTGCGGCTTCGGCTTCGGCGCGGGTTTCGGCTTCGGCTTCGGCGGCGGTGGTGGCTCGTCTTCTTTACACAGGAACCACGCGACCCCGGCACCGAGTGCGGCACCGGCGGCCATCGCGCCTTCGCTGTCGTCTCCGTCGAATGCGCCGGCGGCAATTGCCGCACCGGCCACACCGCCGAGCAGCGGGCAAATGACCTGCACCGGTTTGATATCCTGGTTAGCACAGCCGGCCGCAAAAGCTGCGGTGACGGCAATGGCGAAAAATCTGAAAATTCTATTCATCACGGACTTCCCCGATTATGGACTTGCGCTTATGCGCTTCCGAAATGTTGCTCTTATGCAACAAATATTATTCTTCAAAAGCGATGGTATCACAATTTGTGACAAAAAATGTAGCATTTGTTGCACAACGCTGTCGTGTGTAATTCACAAGAGGAAAATCGTGGCCAATCCGAGAAACGCGACAAAACCGACCACGTCGGTGACTGTGGTGAGCACGACGCCACCGGCCAACGCCGGATCGACGTTAATGCGATGCAGAACCAGGGGGATGACAGCGCCGGCGAAAGCCGCGATCACGAGATTGATAATCACCGCGGCACCGATGACGCAGCCGAGCCACAGGTCCTGAAACCACAGGCCGCCCACGGTCGCGACCACGACCGCCCAGAGGATTCCGTTAAGCGCACCGATTCCGAGTTCGCGGTACAGCAAAAGCCGTGCGTTAGCAGGGCCGACCTGACCAAGCGCCATGCCCCTGATCACAATGGTGAGGGTCTGGCTGCCCGCAATACCGCCCATGCTCGCCACGACCGGCATCAGGATTGCGAGTGCCACGAGTTGCTCGATGGTGCCTTCGAAGCGTCCAATCACCCAGGCGGCGAGAAACGCGGTGCCGAGATTGATGCCCAACCAGGTTGCGCGGCGGCGGGTTGAATCAACGACCGGCGCGAAAATATCGTCTTCTTCGTCAAGACCTGCGGCGGACATGAATGAATGTGCACTCTGCTCGCGGATAACGTCGACGACGTCGTCGACGGTAATTCGGCCAAGCAGCGCGCCATCGCTGTCTATTACGGCTGCCGACAACAGGTCGCGCTGTTCGAACTGCAGCGCGACCGCCGCTGCATCGGTTGTCGCCGGAATGCCCTCGGCGTCGATTTGCATCAGGTCACCGACGTAGGCGTCCGCCGACGCACACACGAGCTTGGCCAGAGGGACGAGGCCGAGATAGGTATTTTCACGGTCAACGACCATGAGGCTGTCGGTTTTCTCGGGTACGACCCCAAGCAGGCGCAGGTAACGCAGTACGGCTTCGACTTCGACGTCAGCGCGCACGGTCACCACGTCAACGTTCATCAGGCCGCCGGCAGTATCTTCCGGAAACGACAGAATCGAGGCGATCCGCGCACGATTCTGCTCGTCCATCGATCGCAGAACTTGATCGGCCAGGGGTTCCGGCAAATCCTGGAGGATGTCTGCCGCATCATCCGTGTCGAGGGTCGCCGTGGCGGCGGCCACCTCGTGCGGTTGCATATTTTCGAGCAACGCCGCACGAACCTGATCGTTTGCTTCGGCAAGCACGTCACCCTCAACTTCGGGTTCGACGTGGACCCAAAGCTCATCGCGCATTTCAGCGGGTAACGATTCGAGCACGTCCGCGAGTTCGGACGGGTGCAGGCTTGCGAGTTCGTCACGGACGGCGAGCAGGTCGTTCGCTTCGAGCGCTGCCTGGATCGAAAGCAGCAACGCCTGATTGCGACTGGTTTCTTCAGAGTAGCTCATAACCGAACCATGGGGCGTCCCGCCATTGCGGCGAAGGAAGTCAACGCCGAATTCCGAAAGCGCCGTGAAAACGGACAACGTGCGATGAACGTGCAATCATCGCGGCGCGTGGTGCGGTCGTCAGTGTAGCAAAAATGCGCGGGCGCGAAGCGCGCGGCCACAGGCGGTACAAGCGTTTCAGTCGAGACCCGCGAGTAGTGCGTGCAACGTTTCAGGCTCGGATACCGCGAGCGCGTCCCGCGAAATTTGTTCAACGTCTTCGATGCGTGTCTCGGTGACCATATTCTTGACCTCGAGCAGCAGCGACGGATGCACGCTGAATTCTCGCAAACCGAGGCCAAGCAGAAGGCGCGTGTAACGCGTGTCACCGGCCATTTCGCCACACATCGCGACGGGTATCGAAGCGGCCTGGCCGGCGTCGATTGTTGTCGCGATCAATCTGAGTACCGCGGGATTGAGCGGATCGTAGAGGTAGCTTACTGCGTCGTTTACCCGATCGATGGCAATGGTGTACTGGATCAGATCATTCGTCCCGATCGAAAAGAAATCGAGATGACGGGCGAAAGAATCCGCGCATATCGCTGCCGCCGGCACTTCTATCATGCCGCCTATCGGCATATCCGGATCGAAAGCAATGCCGCGTTCACTGAAATCCTGCTGTACCGAGCGTACGTTAGTGACCACCTGGCGCGCTTCCTCGACGTTCGACAGCATCGGAATCATTAGTCGAACCGGGCCGTAGGCAGACGCGCGCACGATTGCACGCAATTGCGGCCAATAAAGACTCGGCTCGTGCAGCGATAACCTTATCGCGCGCAGACCGAGCGCGGGGTTGGCCCCGGGAAGAACGGGCCAGCCGGTGTGAAAATCCTTGTCGGAGCCAAGATCCAGCGTCCGAATCGTTATCGGCAGACCGTCGAGCGCATCGATCAGTTTTCGATAGGTCGCGAAATGTTCTTCTTCGTCCGGCTGGTCCGCCCGGTTCATGTAAAGAAATTCCGTTCGGTACAAGCCGACGCCATCGGCGCCGACGGTTCGCGCTGCTTCAAAATCGATTGCAAGCTCAACGTTTGCATGTAGCGCGACGGTCACCCCGTCGAGCGTTACTGTCGCGGCACCGCGGAGATTGTCGAGACTTTCGACATGGCGTGCGTGTTCGACCCGCCGCGATTCGTAATGGGCGAGAACGCCGGCATCGGGGTCGCCGACGACGACGCCTTCGTCACCGTCGATCACGATGAGCTCGTTTTCCTTCACGTAACGCTGCACGCCGTGCACCGCGACGATCCCGGGTATACCGAGGCTACGGGCGAGGATCGACATATGCGACGTCGGTCCGCCGAAATCGGTAACAAAAGCGGCAACCCCGTTACGTTGCATCAGGACCGTATCGGCGGGGGTGAGGTCGTCGGCGATAATGACCATTCCGTGCAGACGGCTGTCCGGCGCTTCATGACGCAACGGCGCGTGATTGAGCAGTACGCGCTGGATGCGGGAAATCACGTGATCAACATCATCCTTGCGCGTTCGGAGATAGGGGTCGTCCATTTCGTCGAACGCCTGTACGAGCGCGTCGCGTTGCTGCTTGAGTGCCCATTCCGCATTGCAACCCTGTTCCCTGATCAAGCGCTCGGCATCAAACGTGAGTGCTGAATCTTCGAGCATCAGGAGGTGGGTATCGATGAACGCCGCGATGTCCGCGGACGTGGTAACCGGTATTTGTTTGCGCACTTCACGCAGGTCGGATTTCGCCTGCCGTACCGCATCGCGCAACCGCTCGATTTCGCGAGCTATACCTTCAGCGGGAACCGGATATTCGTCGATTTCGAGCTGCGTGCGCTCGATAATATGTGCCTTGCCGATGGCGATGCCCCGCGATACACCGACACCGTGGAGAGAAAAGGTCACGAAGATTCACCAAAGCGATCGGCCACGAGCTCGGCGAGGGCGTCGAGCGCGGACTCCGCTTCGGGGCCCTCGGTTGTGATTTCTATCGAAACACCTTGCGAGGCGGCAAGCATCATAACGCCCATGATGCTCTTGCCGTTGACGGGGTTGCCCCCGCGCGTCACCTGTACGTCGCAGTCGTAGTGTCCGGCGGTCTGCACGAATTTCGCTGCGGCCCGCGCGTGGAGCCCGAGCCGGTTGATGATTTCGATTTCACGCGTCGGCATGGCTACTATGCTAATCGAGGATCGCGCGGGTGAGAAATCCCGGGTGCGAACAACCTCGAAAGCGAAGGGCCCGCGCCGCAGGCCGGGTAACGACCAGAACGCGGGAGGGGCAGGCCGTTGTTCAGCTGTCGCGATGAACGAGCATGATCTGGCGCGACGTTCTGAAATGGGCGGCAGCACGCTCGGCCACGTAGACAGAGCGATGCCGGCCGCCTGTACAGCCGGCTGCGATTGTCAGATAGCTGCGATTGTCGGCCTCGAACGCCGGTATCCAGTGTTCGAGAAACGCGACGATGTCGTCGACCATCCGCCCTACCGTGGGGTCCGCCTGGAGAAAATCCTGTACCGCCTGGTCGCGTCCGCTCAAATCCCGCAAGGCGGGATCCCAGTAAGGATTCGGCAGGCAACGGACATCAAAAACAAAATCCGCATCAGGGGGCAGCCCGTTCTTGTAACCAAACGAACAGACCTGCAACGATACGGAATCATGCGGTCGGAGCGCGACCCGTTCGGCGATGATTCCGCGGAATTCGTGGATATGAGAGTGGGTCGTATCAACACGCAGATCAGCACGGTCCGACATCGGCTCCATGATGATGCGTTCTTTTGCTATCGCCTGGTCGAGTCGCTGTTCACTCGACGACAACGGGTGTCGACGCCGCGTTTCGCTAAAGCGATTGATCAGCGTTTGATCACTGGCCTCGATGTAGACCAGTTCGACGTCCAGTCTCATCTGGTGGAGCGCGTCGAGCATCTGCGGGAAACGGGATAAATCGCTCGACGGATTACGCGCGTCAATTCCGACGGCAACACGTCGATAGTGCGGAAGATCCCCCTTGTCTATGAATTCCGCGAGATCAAGCAACAGTCCTGCCGGCATGTTATCGACGCAATAGAATCCGGCGTCTTCGAGCGCGTGCAGGGCGATCGATTTACCCGCGCCGGACAGGCCTGTAACGATGACAAAACGGCGGCTCACGTGTCTGCCAGCAATGAATAGACGGTTTCGCTGGAAGTCTCGGTTCTCAGTCCATTGACAAGTTCAGCGTCACTGAACAACCTCGCGAGTTCCCCCAGCATTTCGTTATGTTCTGCCGTCGTGTCCTCGGGGACGAATAACGCAAAGAACAGATCAACCGGTTCACCATCGAGAGCGTCGAAATCGATCGGATTCTCGGTGCGCAGGAACGCGCCCTGCATAACACGCAGGTGCGCGATTCGACCATGCGGTATGGCGATGCCCTGACCGAGCCCGGTGCTACCGAGGCGCTCGCGGACGATCAACCCGTCGAATGCCTGGGCGGGGGTCAGATGCGGCGTGTCTGTTGAGGCGAGCCGTGCGAGCTCTTCCAGGACCGCCTTTTTACTGATGGCGTCAACATCGACGGTTACGCGTCGTGGCAGCAATATGTCGGCAACGTGCATGTTTCCATCGCGCCGTTTATTCGGCCCCTTGTTGTTGCTTGATGCCGCCTTCCCGGCGGTGGTGATCGGTCGTTTTTTCCTTGTGCTTGCGAACCTGGCGGTCGAGCTTGTCGATCATGCCGTCGATAGCGGCATACATGTCATCGTGCTCGCTCGCGGCGTGAATCTTGCTGCCACTGATCTGCAATGTCGTTTCGGCTTTGTGCCGTTGCTTTTCGACGTCGAGTACCACGTGCGCGTCGATGACGTGGTCAAAATGGCGCTTGACCCGCTCCATCTTCGTGTTGATGTAATCTTTCAACGAATCGGATATTTCCACGTGATGTCCTGAAATGCTCAGTTGCATTACGTCCTCCCTCGGGGTCGAAATAGAAACTGTCTGCAGCGCGGCGCCCGGACCCTGTGGGACGTCGCAAGACCAAAAATATCGCGCTCGCCGGATGGAATCAGCGCGCGCATCAAAACGGGATTCAGCTTAATTGCTTACGCTCATTTGACGGCGGGATGTGCATCGCCTCCCGGTACTTCGCTACCGTTCGCCGGGCAACTTTGACACCCTGATCGGACAGCAGATTCGCGATCTTACTATCACTTAAGGGTTTCTGGGTGTTCTCCGCGGAAATCAATTTCCTGATCACGGCACGAATCGCGGTCGAGGATGCCTCGCCGCCGAGAGTCGTGCCGACGTGACTGGAGAAAAAGTACTTCAATTCATAGATTCCGCGCGGTGAATGCATGTACTTTCGCGTAGTAACGCGTGAAATCGTCGATTCATGCATATCGAGCGTTTCAGCAATGTCGTGCAACACGAGCGGCTTCATCGCTTCGTCACCGTGCTCGAGAAACGCTTGTTGCCGTTCGACGATGGCGGTGGCCACCCGTAGCAACGTTTCGCTTCGACTCTGCAAACTCTTGATGAACCATTTCGCTTCCTGCAAATGGGATTTCAGCGAACTGTTGTCAGGACTATTGTCCGCGCGCTTAATCATCCCGGCGTAATAGGGATTAACACGAATTTGGGGCAGCGAATCGGAATTCAGCTCGACCTTCCAGCGTCCTTTTTCTTTGCGTACGTAAACATCGGGAATGACGTATTCCGGTGGCTTTTCGTTATAGCGGGCACCCGGCCGCGGATTCAGTGTCTGGATAAGGTCAAGGATCTCGCGGAGATCTTCCTGCGAAACTTTCAAGCGTCGCATCACCAGCGCGTAATCCCGGGAGCCGAGTATCTCGAGATGCTGCCGACAGACTTCAAGCGCTTCGTCGAGCCACTGCGTCGCCGGGTCAAGCTGATGCAGCTGCAGTAGCAGACACTCTTTCAGGTCGCGCGCGCCAATGCCGGCCGGATCAAGGCCCTGAACCTGCTTCAGCACTGCAGCGACTTCGTCCGTTTCAATCTGGATCTCGTCGTTGCCACTGACCGTCTCGCAGACCGACTCCAGGCCTGACTCGAGATAACCGTCATCGTTCAGCATGTCGACGATGGCGAAAGCGATCGCTCGGTCGGTTTCTGTCAGGGGCAGCAGGTTCAATTGCCACAGGAGGTGGTCACGCAATGTTTCCTCTGCGCTGCGAATGCTGTCGAATTCGGTCTGCGCGCCGGTGCCGGCCGGCGACGTCGCGCCTGCAGGGCCGGGAGCGTCGTAAATCTCGTCCCAATCGCTGTCGACCGGAAGGTCTTGCGGAATGTCCTCGGCGGTCGATTGGGTAACCTCGATTTCGCCGGAATCGCTGCTGTCGTCCTGAGCCTCGCCCGCGCCGTTTATATCGCCGGTTTCCGGGGCGGCTTCCGCGGCGACGCCCTCCTCGGAAGACGATCCGGAATCTTCGTCGAGTTCCAGCATCATGTTGGAATCGAGCGCATCCTGCACTTCTGCGCTCAATTCAAGCGACGACAGTTGCAACAAGCGAATCGCCTGCTGCAGCTGTGGCGTCATCGTCAGGCTTTGACCTAACTTGAGCTGGATAGATTGCTTCATTCCAATACGTTAATCGGCCGGGTGCGGCTTTTATTTACTGATCCGTAGTTTACCGTATTATCTTCAGCCGACACTTGGTAAAGATTAAAATTTGTTAGCCCATACGGGAAATGTGAACGGTGCAATACCCGGGCATAACCCGAAACCGCGAGGCGGGTTTAGCGCAATGATTCAGAGTGTAAAATCATCGCCAAGATAGACTTCGCGCACGTGCTCATCAACGAGAATCTGATCCGAGGTACCCTCGGCTATGATCCTTCCCTCATTAACGATGTAGGCGCGGTCGCAAATACCCAACGTTTCTCTCACGTTGTGGTCGGTAATCAACACACCAATCCCGAGTTGGCTCAGATGCTGAATGATGCGTTGAATATCGCCAACCGAGATCGGGTCGACCCCGGCAAACGGCTCGTCGAGCAGCACGAATTGCGGCTGACTGGCAAGCGCTCTCGCGATTTCGACCCGCCGTCGCTCCCCACCCGACAACGACATCCCGAGATTGTCGCGTATGTGCTTGATGTGGAACTCCTGGAGCAAAGCCTCGAGGCGTCGCTCGCGCTGTTCGGCCGTAATTTTTGGCACGATTTCGAGCACGGCGGCGATATTCTGGGCGACCGACAATTTCCGGAACACCGACGCTTCCTGCGGCAGGTAGCCGAGCCCTTTTCGCGCGCGCAGATCCATCGGCAGACGCGTGAGGTCGTCGTCGTTGAGCTGGATAGATCCGCCTTCGCTCGCGATAAGACCGACGATCATATAGAAACTCGTGGTCTTGCCGGCGCCGTTCGGTCCGAGCAGACCAATCACTTCGCCGCTTTGTACCGTCAGGCTGACGTCGTGTACGACTTTGCGTGACTTGTAGGTCTTGGACAGGTGACGAACCGCGAGCACGCTCATCGACAAGGCCTCACGGGATCAACTGCAACCGAAAGTGCACGGCGCAATCGCAAATCCGCGGGTCCGCTGCGGACCCGCGATCCGGGCGAGTGGATCATTCGTTCGCTGCTTTTGGTTTCTTCGGGGGAATGATAACGCGAACGCGTCCTGCTTTTTTAGGTTTGCCCGGGGTCTGCTTCGTTTTCGGCGCGGCGCGCGCGGTGATCACGCTTTTTGCCGTGTCATAATTGATTCGGTCACCCTCGAACAGCCGCGCGCCCTGGGTCAGGCGGGCCTTGTTAATCAAATGCAGCAGGCTTTTCAGTTGATGGTATTCAATCAGCAGGGCCTCGCCTTCCACATCGTCACCGCTGTCGGGCGTTTGCTTGAAATATGCCGGTCGTCCCTCGAGATAAACATCCTGTAAATCGCGGTCCTCGGAGAAATTGACCTTGAGCTTGTCGCCGGTCATTTTGATCGAACCCTGGGTAACCACAACGTTGCCAACGTAGATCGTCTTACCTTCCTGGTCATCGAGCTCTGCGAAATCCGCTTCAATTTCGATCGGTTGTTGCGAATCGGTTGCGAGTGCGTACGTATCGAACGCCACAAGTACGCTGAATGCGATAACGCTAGCTTTGAGGAGTGACTTCATGGCGGCTTCTCACCTGCTTCAATAATTCCAGACGGTCGTGAGCGAAATTCGCCCGCATGCCGATCGTTTTCGTAACTGTCGTCTCGCTCGTAATCGTCGCCGGATCGTCCGTCTCGGCGTATTGCTCCTGCGGCAAAACCCTGAGTTCGGAAGTCAGCACCTCGAATTCGCGGTCACCGGCCTGGTTCAATCGCCAGATTTCGACATCGCCGTGGAGTAAAACGACTTCGTTGCCGGAACTCACCCACCCGGTCTCGGCGATTACATACCACGGGTCGGTGCTGCCATTGTAGATTTCCATGCGTGGCTTCTCCAACTCGGTCGAATCATCGTCCGGATAATGCGTGACCAAATCCGCATAGAGCACGTTGGTTACCGCGCCGGTTTCGTCGAGTGTGTTACGTACCATGTCTTCTATATAGTAATCCGGTTCGTGCGGACGCGATGGCCCCGCGACGCCGTCGTCCTCGTCAAGGTACTGCCATAACCAGAACGTCAACGCACCGAGCGATACGAAAATAAACGCCGACAGTACCGCGGGACTAGGCATCGTCGGCAGAAATCTCCGCCAGCGGATCGAATCGGGACATCTGCCTCGCGAGCGTACCTTGTGCTGACATTATCAGTTCACAGACCTCGCGCGCGGCGCCGGAACCGCCTTCGGCTGTCGTCCGGTAGGCGGCAAACTCACTGAGTTTCCAGTTCGCGTCCGCCACCGCGACCGGCAATCCGACCCGGGCCATGACGGGTATGTCCGGCAGGTCGTCGCCGACATAGCACACGGCTGCGCCGTCGAGACCGAGTTTCGCACACAGACGCTCGAACGCAGCGCTCTTATCGGTCTGACCCTGAAATACGAGATCAATTCCCAGTTCTTTCATGCGCTGGTCGACAATCGGGGAATCGCGGCCGGTAATAATCGCAATGTCGACACCACTTTCCCGTAGCATGACCATGCCGAGCCCGTCGCGGACGCAGAAGTTTTTGCTTTCACTGCCGTCTGCACCAAGCACGATACGACCGTCGGTCAGCACGCCATCGACATCGAAAATCACGAGCTTGATCCCCGCCGCGCGTGCAAGGATCCGGTGATCGGGCTGCACCGCTAAAACGCGCCTGAGCGCAGCAGATCATGCATATTGAGAACGCCGGTCAGGCGATTGTCCTGGTCGACGACCAATAACGCGTTGATCTTCTTGTCCTGCATGATGCGCAACGCGTCTGCGGCGAGGATATCTGCATCGGCCGTTGTGCAGTCCCGGGTCATAACGCTTTCTATCGCGGTCGTGTTCAGGTCGAGTCGCTGATCGATGACCCTGCGCAGGTCGCCGTCGGTAAAGATGCCGGTCACCCGACCGCCGCTATCCACGACCGCGGTCATGCCGAGTCCCTTTTGCGTAATTTCGACGAGTGCCTCGCTAATCACTGCATCAGGCGCGACGCTCGGCATTTCGGTACCGGTATGGATCAGGCCGCCGATTTTCAGTAACAGGCGACGCCCGAGCGTACCGCCTGGATGCGATCGGGCGAAATCTTCTTCGGTGAAGCCACGCGCTTCCAGCATGGCAATGGCGAGCGCGTCGCCCATCGCCAGAGCCGCCGTGGTGCTCGAGGTCGGCGCGAGGCCCAGTGGGCAGGCTTCTTCCGCCACGCCGACGTCGATATGCACTGTCGCTTGCTTGGCGAGGCTCGAAGCGGGATTTCCGGTCATAGCGATCAGGGGGATACCGAGACGCCGGATCAACGGAATCAGAATAACGAGCTCGCCGGTTTCGCCGGAGTTCGACAATGCGAGAACAACATCGTCCGGGGTAATCATCCCCATGTCACCGTGGCTCGCTTCCCCGGGATGAACGAAAAATGCGGGGGTACCGGTGCTCGCCAGAGTCGCTGCGATCTTCCCACCGATGTGACCCGACTTGCCCATGCCGAGGACGACGATGCGACCTCTGCAGCCAAGCATGGACGTGACCGCGTGGCCGAACGCCGCGTCGATCCGATCAACGAGATTTCCAATCGCGCGCGATTCGATTCCGAGCACGGCGCGGGCAACCCCGAGCAACCGCTCGAGGTCTCCGTCATCGACTGATGGTTCAGGTAGGCTCATGCTATTTTCAATGGCGACGGGGTACCGGCTCCGGTTCAGCTAGTGGCAAACAGCAGCGATTGGTAGGCCGCAAACCCGGACAACAGCAAAGCACCTTCGACCCTCGAGATACAGCGGTCACCACCACGCCGTGCGGCCATCACGAACAGGACGACGCTCAGGCCCGCCATGATCGGAAAATCCCGTGACATGACGGCGCCATCGAGGGTCGCCGGGTGTATCAACGCCGGTACGCTCATTACGCCGAGAACGTTGAACATATTGGAACCGATCACGTTTCCAAGCGCAATGTCGCTTTCGCCTTTGAGAGCGCTGGCTATCGATGCCGCGAGTTCCGGCAGACTCGTGCCCACCGCGACAATAGTCAGCCCGATAATGAGGTCGCTGACGCCGTATTCACGGGCGACGGTGATCGCGCCATCGACGAGGAGGTTGGAGCCCAGCAGTAACAGGGTTAGTCCGACGGAAAACCACATGACCGCCTTTCCCGTTGACACGCCCGCGGCGAGATGGTGCTCCATTTCCTGACTGAGCGCATCCTTATCGTCGCCCGTCAAACTGAGCCATGTGATCGTCCCGAGCAGACCGACGAGCCCGACGAACAGGATCAGACCATCGGCGTGCGTCAACTTTCGGTCCCAGCACACTGCGAATGCCAAACCGATGCACAGGAACATGATCGGAAATTCGCGCTGTAATACCTTGGAGCGAACCGCGAGTGGCAGCACCAGCGCTGTCGTGCCAATAACCAGTCCGATGTTGGCGATGTTGGAACCGAGGGCGTTGCCGACGGCGATCGAAGGATTGCCCTGCAGCGAGGCGACTGCGGCGACGAGCATTTCCGGTGCGGACGTGGCGAACCCGACCACGGTCAAGCCAACGAGCAACGGCGGGATGCCGAAATTATTGGCCGCCGCCGCGGCGCCTTCGACGAACCGATCGGCCCCGAAAGTCAGTAAAACGAGGCCAGTCAGAATGGCAAGGTACGGTTCTAGCATGTTTGGTTGTTCAGAATCTGGACCCGTTGTCGCCCTGCGTCGCATGTCGTGCCGACTGCAATTCGCGGCGACTCCGTAAATGGTGCGTAACCGGAGCCGGCAACCCCGGTCCGCCAGTCCTCCCGGCGTGCCCCGCGACGATCTGCGCGGGCGGTTCGTTCGGCTTTGCCTGCAGGATGTCAGCCAAGGCCGACAATATGCCAGATCCGGGTATTCGCTGTCACAACAGCCGTTGTTCGCCCGGTATACTTTTTGCCGTGGGTTTGTAACCGGACAGACGGATGAGAGCAATGATACTGGCCGCCGGGCGTGGCGAGCGAATGGGTGACCTCACCAGCGCGCTCCCCAAACCGCTGCTCGAGGTTGACGGAAGACCGTTAATCGAACACACCATTGCCCGTTTGTCGGATAGCGGCATCACCAATCTCGTCGTCAACCTTGCCTATCGCGGCGACCAGATCCGGGAGTATCTCGGTGACGGCAGCAGACATGGCGTGTCGATCCATTATTCAACGGAACCCGCCGGCGCTCTCGACACCGGTGGCGGCATCGCCGCGGCCCTCGATCTGCTCGGCCCGGACCCGTTCCTCGCCGTTAACAGCGATGTCTGGACCAGTTTCGATTTTGCCACGCTGGCACCGCCGCGGGGCCTTGCCCACCTGGTCCTGGTGCCGAATCCCGTGCACAACCCGGAGGGCGATTTCTGCCTGATCGACGGGAAAATGGTCGGCGCAGGGTCTCCGATGATGACGTTCTCGGGGATCGGGGTCTACCGGCCACAATTGTTCACCGCACACGAACCAGGGCAGCGATTTGCGCTTGCACCGGTGTTACGGGCCGCAATCGACGACGATCAGGCCTCTGGACAGCTATTTGAAGGATGTTGGGTCGATGTCGGGACACCGGATCGGCTGCGGCATGCCAATATAATTGCTGCAACGCAACAAAAACGCTGAAAAATCGTGTATACTGCGCCCTCGCAAGTCGACCTTGCTTGCCGCGACGGGGTGACCCGAACGCGACTCTGCAACTTAATCGACATTGCCAACTGCCGAAAAGTCGCCCGCAGGGCGACCCCTCCGACCCGGACGTTTCGGGCCCGGCAGTTACCCGCGCAAGCGGGTATTTATTGCAAATAACGCTGACGCTGGTAACAACTTGATGTTAATTGACCGCCCTTGGGTTCGCGGTGTGTGGCTGCCCTGCGCGACTGTTTTAGTTCTGGCCTTACTCGCTCCGTTCGTGGGCGCGGAGGAGCCTGTGACGCAGACCCTCGCGGGTACGGCGCCAAAGGTGCTGCGCGTCGTCAAATTCAACGACTACGGCCTCGACCGGCAAAGCGGTGAACCGGTAGCCGTTACGATGCTGCAGGACTTTGCGCAGGACGCCGGTTACGAAGTCCAATGGGTGAATGTTTTCCGCTCGGCCGAAGCGCTCGAAAACCTCCTCGAAGGGACCGCGGACTTAAGCATCGGCGCGGTGCCGATTGACCACCAGAATGATGACCGGCTGCGAGCTTCCGAAGCCATCGCCTTGAAGCGGTTTCGCGTTATCGGGCAACAACAACAGGAAATAGACAGTCCGCTCGGACTGGCTGGAATGAGTCTCGCGGTCAAACTGTCCTCGCCGATGTGGCCTTATCTCGACCGCCTGCGCACTGCACTCGGAGATCTGCGACTGCAGGTGCTGCCGGATGACCTCAGCCTCGAGGACACCCTGCAGATGGTCAGCGACGGCATCTACGATGCCGCGTTGGTCGCAACTGAATCCGGTGACCATACGCTTGAGAATTTCCCGCGCACAAAATACCTGTTCGACCTGTCCGGGCCGCAACCGATTTCGTGGTTTGCCGCCGCTCGCGGACATGCGCTGATCGATGAGGTCAATACATTCATCGCGCGCTATCACACCGTCTATCATGATCCCGATCCGCGGTTACGGACTTTTAACGAAGCGAAGCAGCAGGGCAGGTTGCGTGTAATCACCCGGCTCGACGGACGAAATTACTTCCTCAAAGGTGGCCAACCGGCCGGTTTCGAACTCGGACTTGCACGCCGGTTCGCGGCACGGCACGGCTTGCGGTTGGACGTTCTCGTCGCCCGGGATGACGACCAAATCGTGCAATGGTTACGCGACGGCGTCGGCGACGTTGTGACGTCGCGGATCGATGCGACCGTGATACACGGCGATCCGGGTTTCCGGATGTCACGCGATTACCGCTATGAAGCCGCCGTCCTGGTTTCGCGAAACGGGGCGGCGCTGTCATCGAAAGAGTCGCTCGTCGACGCGACACTGGGGGCATACGAGGCGTCGGCCAACCTTGAGGCGCTGAATCGGTTTGCCGGCGACATTGCACGCGTTGTACCGGTCGGCCAGCAGGTCTCGTTAGCGAAACTGCTTGAGTACATCGACAACGGGACGATTGACGGCGCGGTCATCGATGCGCAGCACCTCGCAACGGTACTCGAATCGCATCCCGATCTCGTTGCGGGTCTGTCGATTCCGAGTCCGTACCGGTATCGGTGGACGTTGCGCGGTAACGATCAGCCGCTGGCAAAAGCGGTCGATGTTTTCCTGCAATCAGAATACCGGAAAGAAACCTATAACGTGCTCGAACGCCGCTATGTACGGGGGCAGCAATCCACGCCACCGGCGTTCGATGATATTTCGCCGTTTGACGAGTTGCTGCAAAGTTACTCCGACCGCTACGGCTTCGACTGGCGCCTGATCGCCGCGCAGATGTACCAGGAAAGCCAGTTTGATCCGAACGCGATTTCGACCGCTGGTGCGATCGGCCTGATGCAATTGATGCCCGCAACGGCAGAGTCTCTCGGATTCGACAACCCGCGTAACCCAGAAGCGGGGATCCACGCCGGGGTAAAATACCTGAATCGCCTGCGGAACCGGTTTGAGCGCCACATCCCCATGAGCGAGCGAACCTGGCTTGCACTCGCGGCCTACAATATTGGTTACGACCGTGTGCGGCGGGCCCGGGCCCGTGCATTGGATGCGGGTCTCAACCCCGACAAATGGTTTGGTCACGTCGAAGTGGCCATGCGCGAGATGTCGCAGCCCGGACCGGCCTACGGTTGCCGGTGCGGACAAGCCGTTGCTTACGTGCGTTCTATTCGCTCGCTGTACTACGCCTACCGCAACGTCCGCCTGGCGGTCGCCGAGGTGCGACGCCCGCGCCCGGTCAAATCGCAGACCGGAATATCCGGCTGAATACGCCCCTGCGTTTAACTGTAGCGGGTTGGATCGGGCACTCCGGCGACGCCAAAACCTTCCGCGCGTAACCGACAGGCGTCGCACAGACCGCACGCCCGTCCTTCCGTGTCAGCCTGATAGCAGGACACGGTCGCGGCGTAATCAACCCCGAGCGACACTCCCAGTTTGATAATTTCCGCCTTAGAGAAATCGATAAGCGGCGCCTCGACGAGCGGGGCGACGCCCTCGATTCCCGTTTTCGTCGCGATTTCGGCGAGGTTTTGAAACGCAGCGATGAATTCGGGCCGGCAGTCGGGATAACCGGAATAATCAACAGCGTTAACCCCGATGAAAATGGATTGAGCCTCAACGATCTCGGCCCAGCCGAGCGCGATGGCGAGCATGACCGTGTTTCGCGCCGGTACGTAAGTAACCGGGATCCCCTCCGTCGCTCCCACCGGAACATCGATTTCCGTATCGGTAAGGGCAGAGCCGCCAAACTGGCCGTAGTCGAGACGTACGACCCGGTGCTCTGCCGCGCCAAGGCCCGTGGCTATCCGCGCAGCCGCATCGATTTCTGCATTATGTCGCTGGCCGTAATCGATACTCAGTGCATAGCACGCGTAATCCGCGGCGCGCGCTTGCGCCAGAACAGTCGCGGAATCCAGTCCACCAGACAACAAGACGATGGCTCGCATATCGACTCAGCGTCCGGGCTCATCGCCCCACAGGTACTTGTGTAGCTGAACCTGGAGACGCGCCGGTAGTTTGTCAGCGAGTAACCACTCGCCGAGTTCGCGGGGATGGAGTCGTTCGTGGTTCGGCGACAGCAGGATAGTGGCGCGATCCGCGAGACCATATTGTTCGATCATTTTTTTCGTCCAGTCGTAATCCGCCCGATCGGAGACGACGAATTTGACCTCGTCGTGGCGCCGCAGCTTCTCGATGTTCGTATACAGATTGCGGGCCTGCTCGCCCGACGACGGCGTTTTCAGGTCCATGACGGTCATAACACGTTCGTCGACATCGGCGATCGATAACGCGCCACTCGTTTCCAGCGAAACCGAGTGGCCCGCATCGCACAGCTCTTTCAGTAACTCCTTGCATCGGGGCTGCGCGAGCGGCTCGCCGCCCGTTACAGTGACGTGATCCACGCCGTGCCCGCTCACGGCGTCAATGATTTCCGGGATCGATTTTTGTGTACCACCGCTAAAAGCGTAAGCGGTATCGCAATAAGTACAGCGCAACGGGCAGCCGGTCAGCCGGACGAATACCGTAGGTAGTCCAACTGTAGATGACTCTCCCTGGATCGATAGAAAGATTTCGGTGATGCGCAGCATCGGTATAACGACGAGATGACCTCGGGTTGATTCATCCGTCCCTCATGGTCGCGCGGTTGCGTCGGCGAGGATATGGATCCGCTCCTCGGCGAGACGGGCAGCCGTTGTGCCAGGATAGCGGCTACGCAGATCTTCGAGGACAGCACGCGCCTGATCGAGTTGGCCGAGTTCATAATAGCTGTAGCCGATTTTCAGCATCGCGTGGGAACGTTTTTTACTGGCCGGATAGTTTTCAATCAATTTGCGGTATTCGACGAGAGCCAGCTCAAATTCCCGCTTCACGTAATAGGTCTCGCCGAGCCAGTACTGAGCGTTGTCCCCGTACTGACTGTCGGGAAACTGCGTGAGGAAATCGCTGAATGCGGCGATGGAGTCATCATACTGCCCGGCCTTGAGGAGGCTGAACGCGTCACGGTAAGCGATCTCCGATGCCTCGTTGTCGACGGTGGGTCCACGCGGCGCGATGGATGGGCGGCCAACGACCGATACGGGGGTATCGACGTCACTAACCGTCGGTTGCGGTAATCCGTCGGAGACTTGATCGCCCGGTACGGGCGCGGCCGGCAGTTGACCTGCTGCCGCCGTATCCGGCGATTCCTGCATCTGCAACGAGCTTGGCGAGGCAGTCCCTGCAATCGCGTCTGCCTGCCCTGGGACTATCGTGGTCAGCGGCGGGTCCCCGGTTTCATCGGTCATCGCAATTCCGGTCGCGCCACCTCCGGACAAGACGCGCAGGCGTTGATCGAGATCGACGTAGGTATCACGCTGCGTCTTGCGCAACTGGTCTATCGTGTAGGTCTGTTCCTCGATCTGGCCGCGCAGCCGCTGCACTTCCTGTTGCAGATTCTCTATCTGCTGAAGCATGTCGAGGAGCCCGCGGTTGTCGAGCGCACGTTCGAGTTTCGCGACGCGGGATTCGACAGTCGCCCGCTTCGTCTGTGCCCATAACGGTCCCGCCATGAGCAGGCCGACCAATGCGACCGCGCCGGGCAGGAACAGAATTCTCATCGCAGGGTTGTTCATCACGCCGCCCTCTAGTAAATAATTTCGACCCGTCGATTCAGCGCGTACGATTCTTCGCTGTGTCCTTCAATTACGGGTCTTTCTTCACCGTAGCTGACTGCGCTGACCTGGCCTGCCGAAGCGCCGAGGAGCACGAGCTGCTTGCGCACGGCCAGTGCGCGACGTTCGCCCAGCGCAAGATTGTACTCGCGGGAACCCCGTTCATCGGCGTGTCCCTCGAGGCTGATCGACACGCTCGGATTGGCCGCGAGATAGGCGGCATGGGCCTCAATGGTGGTACGAAAATCGGCGCGCACGTTACTGCTGTCGTATTCGAAATAAATCACCCGAACCGACAACGGGCCATCCGGATCGTTCGGATCGCCGAGCGCGCTTTGCGAATACGGGTCCGGCTCATCGATGCCCGTACTGACAGCGGAATCGATATCGTTCATCTCATCGTTTGAAATCCCGCGATCCTCGACCGAAGGGGCCGCATCTTTCGTCGTATCTGAACCGCCGCATCCTGCGACGAGAATCGCCGCTGCGATGATCAGGACCCATCTGAAGCTCGACACGGTCATCTGTTTCTCCTTTTCCCCAATGTAGCTGACCGCCCCGCATGCCTTGGCATGCGCGACCGTCGTATTACTTTCGAATTGGTCCCCAGGCAGGCTCGCGAACCTCGCCTTGTTGCAGAGCCAAGCGCTGGCGTACCCGGCCATCGGCTGACACCGCCGCCAGCTCGGCGCCGTTCGCGCCCATTGTCGCATAAATAATCATCGCGCCGTTCGGCGCAAAGCTCGGCGATTCGTCGAGCTTTGCGTCGGTCAGCACGTCGAACCGGCCCTTTTCGAGGTCGACCAGTGCGATGCGATAGCCGCGGTCACCACCGTTGACGACGGCCATCATTTTACCGTCCGGGGACACACTGGCTCGTGCGTTGTAGGCACCCATATTGAATGTGAGCCGTTGCGGTCGTCCACCATCGACGGTGACTTCATAGATCTGCGGGCCACCGCCCCGGTCGGAAGTAAACACGAGACGCCGGCCATCCGGCATCCACCGCGCTTCCGTGTCGATCGCCGGGTGGGTCGTCAGCCGTCGTGTCTTGCGCGTCGCCAGGTCCATGACGTAAATGTCCGGGTTACCGTCGAGCGAGCGGGTCATAGCCAGCCGGCGCCCGTCCGGGGAAAACGAGGGCGCGCTGTTGATGCCGCGCCCGTAAGCGACCTTTTCCCGTTTTCCGGTACGTATGTTTTGCACGAAAATAGCGGAATTGCGCTCTTCGAACGAGACATACGCGATGCGATCGCCGCGCGGTGACCATGCGGGCGACAACAGAGGTTCGGCGGACTCAAGTATCGTGCGCGCATTGAAGCCATCCGAATCTGCGATTTGTAATTGATACCGTGAGCGTTTCGAGGATGTTTTTTCCACCGTCACATAGGCGATACGCGTCGCAAAGGCGCCTTTCGTTTTCAATATGGCCTCGAAAATCAGATCGCTCACGTGATGCGCCGTCAGGCGTAAATTCGCTCCGCTGGTCGGGATGCGGAACCCCGCCAGTTGCTTCCCGGCAATGACGTCGACCAGCCTGAATTCAACGGCATAACGATCCGCTTCAATTTGTTTAACCTCGCCGATCACGAGATTGTCGATTCCGAGCAGCCGCCAGTCTTTGAAATTGATATCGCCGAAACTTGCAGGGCGTGCCGGTAAATCGGCAACCGGCATCGGCGCAAAACGGCCGCTGCGGCGAAGATCGGCCGAAACCACCGCATCGACGTTCACCGGCCGTGTTGCGTCGGCCGCCCAGTCGAACGGCACGACAGCGATTGGCAGCGCACCTTCGACGCCCTGCGTGATGCGGATCTCCAATAGCTCACGCGATTGCGCACCGACGCCGCCGGTAAAGACTATCGGGAGTACGAGACATAACCATGCAGCCGTGAGTTTCACGCGTTATTGCTCCGGGTCGAAGACAAACTTTATTTCCCGCATACGCTGAAACAGACGCGGATCCGACGGTACGGGAAGTGGCGCCGCTTTACGCACAGCGTTCTCGGCCTGACGATCGAACGAAGCGTCGCCACTCGAAGAAATAACGCGGGCCTCGACAACTTCTCCGCCCGGTATCATGCGCACATACAGGGTACAGCTCAGGCCGGTCGCCAAATCCGGGTAGATAAAAACGCGGGCCACCCGCGTCCGTACTGCAGCGATATATCGCGCGATTTCTTCCTCGTCGGCACGTTCGCGGATTTCCTGCTCACGCTCGGCCTCTTCGCTTGCAAGCGCTTCGGCCAATGCCGCAGCGCGTGCCGCCTCTTCACGGGTCTTTTTCGCCGCTTCGAGTCGTTCAGCCTCGGCCACGCGCTTGTTCTCGATCTCCTCGAGACGTTGCTTCTCGGCGGCAGCCTTTTCGCGTTCCTTATCGAGGCGTTTGCGCTCGGCGCGCTCCTCGGCTTGTTGCTTCGCCAGCCGCTGCTTCTCCACCTCGAGTTTTTTCTTCTCGTCGGCGATGCGCTTTTTTTCCGCCTTCTTTTGCCGTTCCAGTTTTGCTTTTTCGTCGCGCAGCGCCTGGGCCTTTTTCTCTTCAGCGCGGCGCTTTTGGTCTGCTTCGCGGCGTTTCTTCTTTTCGATCTGCCGTAACCGCTCGGCTTCGGCGTCAAGCGCACTTTGATCGATAACGCGCGCTTTCACGATGGGAACAGAAGATATTGGCAGCGGAGTGGGATCAGCCTTGAAGTCGGTAGTGATCATCAGCAATGCGAGCGCGACAATATGGATTCCGGCAGCGTAAAGAAAAGCACGTGATTTTTTCGTTCGACCTGTTTGCATGATTAAAATTCAATGCGGCACCCGACAATGGGCGAATCCGGGCGGCCCGGGTTCAGGCGAGGCCGGTGTTCGGCTGGAACACGTTTCATCACGTTCAGCCGTCCGGAGGTTCCGTGATGAGCCCGACCGTGTCGATCCCGGCGCCCTGCAGTAGCGACATGACGGCCACGACACGACCGTACTGGACTTCGCGATCGCCCTTGACGAGAAATTGCGTATCGGGACGATACTTAATCAGTCCCCCGACCCGGGTAACCAGCGTCGCCTCGTCGATCGCAGTGCCTGCCTCTTCGCCGAAGTCGAGATACACCGAACCACCGGCATCGACGGTAATGACTACCGGCTCGCGGTCCGAAGGCGGGATCACCTCCGAGGGAACCTGGGGCAGGTCGATTTTCACGCCCTGGGTAATTAGCGGCGCCGTTATCATGAAAATAATCAGCAATACGAGCATGACATCAATGTAGGGAACGACATTAATGTCGGACATGAGGCGTTGACGGGTCGGACGGCGGGGCATCAGGGTGAGTGCGCCTGGCGTTGGAGAATAGCGGAAAATTCTTCGACGAAAATATCGTAACGCGTGCTGAGCCGATCAATTTCGCTCGAAAACCGGTTATAGGCGATCACGGCGGGAATGGCCGCGAACAGCCCCATCGCGGTCGCGATCAGCGCCTCGGATATTCCCGGCGCGACCATGGCGAGTGTCGCCTGATGGACGTTACCGAGCGCCTGAAAAGAATTCATGATGCCCCAGACGGTGCCAAAAAGACCGATGTACGGGCTGACCGAACCCACGGTTGCAAGCGTCGGCAACCCGGCTTCCAGATGTTCCAGATGACGGCTGATGGCGATGCGCATGGCGCGTTGCGTACCTTCCAGGATCAGGCCGGCGTCGATACCTTCGCGCATGCGCAAGCGTGCATATTCCTTGAAGCCGGACTCGAATACCTTTTCCAGACCTGCGAGTTCGACCCGCTTCGCACTGACCTTACTGAACAGGGCGGTCAAATCATCGGCGCTGCGGAACTGGTCTTCGAAGCCCCGCGCCTCGCTTTTGAATAGCCGGAGTTCCCGGCGCTTCGTGAAGATGAGTGTCCACGACGCGAGCGAGGCAAGCAGCAATACCAGCATGACGAATTTGACGAGCAGGCTCGCACCAAGAATCAGACTGGCGATCGAAAGATCAGCCTGCAGCATTCACCATCTCCCTGTATACGTTCGGCGGAATTTTGCATGGTCGGAGGCTCGCGGTATCGACGCAACCGACCTTGATTTCAGCGCGACACAATAAGGTGTCTCCTCTGACGATGTCCTGACCGAACACCATACTCGCGCGGCCGCATTTCAGCAGTGATGAGGCGACCTCGATCTCGTCGTTAAATCGTGCCGGCTGGCGGTAGTCGATGGAAATCTTTTTCACGACAAAGAATACGCTTTCAGCCCGGGCGAGTGCGTCCTGTTCGAAGCCGAGGCCGCGCAACCATTCCGTTCGTGCACGCTCCATGAACCGCAGGTAGTTTGCGTGATAGACGATGCGCCCGGCATCGGTATCCTCATAATAGATTCTGATTGGCCAGCGATGACCCGGTGGTGGTGTCATCGTCAGTCGGGATCGGTCGCCTGGTCGAATAAATCCTGCATCGGCGCATTAGCCGCCGGGGGTTCAAGCCCGAAATGGAGCCAGGCGGCGCGCGTTGCCATGCGACCTCTCGGCGTACGCATGAGAAAGCCCTGCTGAATCAGGTACGGTTCGAGCACGTCTTCGATGGTACCGCGCTCTTCGCTAATTGCCGCCGAAATACTGTCGATGCCAACCGGCCCGCCGTCGAATTTCTGGATGACCGACAACAACAGTTTGCGGTCCATCATATCGAATCCGTTGACGTCGACGTTAAGCATGTCGAGTGCACGGCCGGCGACGTCCTCGGTCAATTCACCGTCGGCCTTGACTTCTGCATAGTCGCGCGCACGTCGCAGCAGGCGGTTTGCTATACGCGGCGTGCCGCGCGCGCGCCGGGCGATTTCGGCCGCACCGTTGCGATCAATCGCCACGCCGAGGATTTTCGCGGCGCGCAGTACGATTGTCGTCAGGTCTTCGGTTGAATAGAACTCCAGCCGTTGTACGATGCCGAAGCGATCGCGCAGGGGCGATGTCAGCAATCCGGCACGGGTGGTCGCACCGACGAGCGTGAACCGGGGCAGGTCGAGTTTGATCGCGCGCGCTGCAGGACCTTCGCCGATCATGATGTCGAGCTGGTAGTCCTCCATCGCGGGATAGAGAATCTCTTCGACCACGGGGCTCAGGCGATGAATCTCGTCGATAAACAGCACGTCGTGCGGTTCGAGATTCGTCAGCATCGCGGCGAGGTCGCCGGCCCGTTCGAGAACCGGCCCCGAGGTCTGCCGCAAATTGACTTTCAGTTCATTCGCAATGATGTGGGCGAGGGTGGTTTTACCGAGACCCGGTGGTCCGAAAATAAGGACGTGATCGAGGGCTTCGTCTCGTGCACGGGCGGCCGAGACGAAGATCTCCATTTGCTCCCGCACTGCCGGCTGACCGATGTAATCATCAAGGTTGCGCGGGCGGATCGCATTGTCCGCGGCCGCGTCTTCACCGGCAATTTGTCCGTCGATCAGTCGCTCTTCATCCATTAGTGATTCGCTGGCGCAATGCTCAGGACGCTCCCGATTAAAATCGCGGCACTGTGACTGCGAGTGAGGCCTTCTGCCGACGGCGGTTACCATTGTACCGAAGCGCACCGACTGGTCCGACACGGATCCGAAGGCAGCAGTTCGACCATCTCCAATCGGTGCAGATATTACCGGGCGAACGTGGCGAGAAAATGGCCGTTTGGAGTCTAACCGGCGTCATTTGTCCTGGACCATTCATCCTAATCGCTGCAGTACCTCGCGGATAATCTCTTCGCTGGGTTTCCCCGCTGTCTCGAGTTCGAGCACGAGGCGGCTTGCTTCCGGTGGTTTGTAACCGAGTGCAATCAGTCCGCTGATAGCATCGCTGACGGCGTCCGCCTGCGACCCGCCTGCCGCGGCCACCGGAGCGACCGCGCCAGACGGCGTCCAATTCCCGACCCGATCGCGCATTTCGACGATCAGGCGCTCCGCGGTTTTTTTCCCGATACCCGGTAACGCGGTTAACCGCGCCGTGTCGCTTTCGTGAACGCAACGGACGAATTCGTCAGCCTCGATGCCGGACAATATCGCGAGCGCGACTTTGGCCCCGACACCGCTGACCTTGATCAGGGACCGGAACAGTTCGCGTTCCGCATCACTCGCGAATCCGAACAGGAGGTGGGCATCGTCGCGAACGACGAGATGCGTCAGCAACACGACGTTATCGTTCAGATCCGGCAACGACCAGATTGTCGTCATCGGCACCTCGATTTCGTAACCGACGCCCTGGCAGTCGACAACCACCCACGGCGGCCGCTTTTCGATCAGAATCCCGGCGAGGCGGCTTATCATGTCGGGCGCCCGCGACGTACGAGCTTTGCCGCTTTGATGCCACGCATTCCGTATTGCGTGTGTCCATGGCACAGAGCGGCAGCCAACGCATCGGCCGCATCCGCCGGCGGCGCCTCGGGCAAACACAGTAACGCCTTGATCATATGTTGGACCTGTTGTTTCCCCGCGTGTCCGCGCCCGACGACCGCTTGCTTAATCTGCGTTGCACTGTACTCGAATACCGGCAGCGACATCTGCGCACACGCGACGATGGCGCTACCGCGGGCCTGTCCGAGTTTCAGTGCGGAATCCGGATTACGGCTCATAAATATTTTTTCAATCACCGCGTGGTCCGGCTGATTGCGGGTAACCACCGCGGAAAGATCATCGAAGATTGTTTTCAACCGCTGCGGCACTTCGAGATCGGCAACGTGAATACAACCGCTGTCGAGATGCACGGCGCGGGCTCCGTCCATGCGCACGACACCGTAGCCGGTAATGCGAGAACCGGGGTCGATGCCGAGGATGGTGATTACCGGCAACGCATAAGCCCTTTATTCATGCCTCCAGCTGGGCGAGTACTTCATCGGGAATTTCCGCGTTCGAATAAACCTTCTGTGTATCATCGAGTTCTTCGAGCATGTCGAGCAGGCGGATCATTTTTTCCGCGCCTCCGGCATCGAGCGCAGTGCTGTTTTCTGCTCGCATCGTAATTTCGGCATTTTCCGCCTCGAAGCCCGCGGCCGCCATCGCTGCGTTGACGTCGCTGAAATCGTCGGGAACGGTAAGAATGTCGATGGACGTGTCTTCGTTGACGATAACGTCTTCTGCCCCGGCTTCGAGTGCCGCCTCCATGAGCGTATCTTCGTTACTACCGGCGGGGTAGCTGAGAAACCCGACTTTCGCGAACATATAGGCAACGGAACCGTCCGTCCCGAGATTTCCGCCGCTCTTGGTGAAGGCGTGGCGCACTTCGGCGACGGTGCGATTTCGATTGTCGGTCATGCAATCCACCATGACGGCGATGCCACCTGGCCCGTAGCCCTCGTAACGAATCTCGTCGTAATTTTCTCCCTCACCGCCACCGGCGCCCTTCGTGACGGCCCGGTTGATGGTGTCTTTCGTCATGTTGTTGCTCAGCGCGTTATCGACCGCAGCGCGAAGTCGGGGATTGGCGCCGGGATCACCGCCGCCGAGGCGCGCGGCAACGGTAATTTCCCGGATCAGGCGGGTAAATATCTTGCCGCGTTTCGCGTCCTGCCGGCTCTTGCGATGCTTGATGTTCGCCCACTTGCTGTGCCCTGCCATGCAATCTCTCGGATGTCACTTGATGCAGCGCGTATTTTCGCAGATGTTCGCGCGACTTGCAGCGGGCATGGTGTTCGTTCAGGCGTCGTCGTTCCCGTAAATCGTCTGTTCACGCGCGGCGGCGAAATCGAGCAATCGTTTTATCGGAATCCGTGCCCGTGCACACAGTTCCGGCGGTAGCTCTATTTCGTTCGTTCCCGCGCGCAACACCTCGGCAAGTGGCTCCAGACGGTTCATCGCCATCCACGGGCAGTGCGCGCAACTGCGACACGTGGCGCCCCGCCCACTCGTCGGTGCCTCGATCAGGGTCTTGCCGGGAGCGGCAGCCTGCATTTTGTAGAAAATCCCGGCGTCTGTGGCCACGATGAACGTGTCGGCGTCGAGATCCCGCACCGCGGTGATCAAGCCGGTCGTGGAACTGACGACATCGGCCTGGGCGATCACCGAGGGCGGCGATTCCGGGTGAACGAGCACTTTTGCCTGCGGGTGCTCGGCGCGGAGTTGTTCGAGTTCCCGTCCCTTGAATTCTTCGTGGACGATGCAGGCGCTGTTCCAGAGCAGCATGTCTGCACCGGTTTCGCTGCGAATATAGTCGCCGAGATAACGATCCGGTGCCCACAGGATTTTTGCGCCGTCGCGGTCGAGTTGACGGATGACCTCGAGCGCGCTGCCGGACGTCACCATCCAGTCCGCGCGGGCTTTCACCGCTGCGCTCGTGTTCGCGTAGACGACGACCGTGCGTTCCGGATGCTGATCGCAAAATGCGCTGAACTGGTCTGCCGGACAGCCGAGGTCGAGTGAGCAATTCGCATCGAGGTCCGGCATCAGAACGGTTTTCTCGGGATTGAGAATTTTCGCGGTCTCGCCCATGAAGCGGACCCCGGCGACAACCAGGGTCTGTGCGGCATGCTCGTAGCCGAACCGGGCCATATCGAGCGAGTCCGACACGTAACCGCCGGTAGCCTCTGCCAGCGCCTGAATAGCGGGGTCGGTGTAGTAATGGGCGACAAGAACCGCGTTGCGCTGTTGCAGCAACGAGGTGATTTCCTCGACGAGAGCGGCTGAATCCGGGTCGGCCGGGTCAGCCGTGCGCGTCTCCGGAACATCGAAATGCGGCAGCTCGATGTCTATTACACCTTCGATTGACGATGTCATAACGACTCCTGCTGATTGACCGGCAAGCCGCACGCTGCGGCCGCCGCACCTGTTTCCTGATATGGGGCTCATTATGGCAAATTCGACCCCCACGGGGGACGGGAAAGGTACCAGTCGCACCAGGACCGTAAGGGTGGCCGCGCCAGCCTGCGCAATTGCTCGCAGGCGGCAGAGTCGAAGTGCCTACTTACTTTTTGCTTTCTGCTCGGCGCGGGGCAGACGGATGCCAATTTCCTTCAGCTGGCTCTCCGCCACGGTCGCCGGCGCCGCAGTCATCAGACAGCTCGCCGTCTGGGTCTTGGGAAACGGGATCACGTCGCGAATCGAGTGTTCACCGGCCATCAGCATGACCAGCCGATCGAGGCCAAAAGCGATGCCGCCGTGCGGCGGACAGCCGTACTGCAGGGCATCGAGGAGAAATCCGAACTTTTCGCGCGCTTCGTCGGGCGCGATGCCGAGTAATTCGAAGACGGCGCTCTGTGTTGCCGGGTCGTGAATACGAATCGATCCACCGCCAATTTCGCTCCCGTTCAGCACCATGTCGTAGGCACGGGACAATGCCGTCGCGGGGTCTTCGAGCGAGCCGCTCGGCGCGGTAAACGGATGATGCAACGCTTCCCAGCGCTTTGCTTCGGCACTCCACTCGAACATCGGAAAATCGACGACCCACAACGGCCGCCAGGCGTCCTCGAGAAGTTCAAGATCGGCGGCGACCCGGTCGCGCAACGCGCCGAGCGCGGCGTTTACCGTCGATGCCGTATCAGCGCCAAAGAAAATCAGATCGCCGTCCGCTGCACCCGTACGTTCCAGGATTGCGGTGACGACGTCGTCGGGCAGGAATTTCAGTATCGGCGACTGCAATCCGTCACGGCCTGCGGCCGAGTCGTTGACCTTGATGTACGCGAGACCGCGCGCACCGTAGATCGCAACGAATTCCGTGTAATCGTCAATTTGCTTCCGCGTCAGTCGCCCACCGCCCGGTGCCAGCATCGCCGCGACCCGGCCTTCCGGATCGTTCGCAGGGCCGGCGAATACTTTGAATTCCACTGCGGCCATAACGTCGCCGAGTTCAACGAGTTCCAGCGGATTACGCAGATCGGGCCGGTCACTGCCATACCGCAGCATGGCTTCGGCGTAGCTCAGCCGCGGAAAGGGATCGGGCAGGGCGACGTTGAGGATGTTGGCGAAAACGGAGCGAATCATCGCTTCCATCAGGTCCATCACGTCGTGCTCTTCAATAAACGACATTTCGACGTCGAGCTGGGTAAATTCGGGTTGTCGGTCGGCGCGCAGGTCTTCGTCGCGGAAACACCGCACGATCTGGTAGTAACGATCGAAGCCGGACATCATCAGCAATTGCTTGAACAGCTGGGGCGACTGCGGCAGCGCGAAAAACCGGCCCGGGTGGGTACGACTCGGCACGAGGTAGTCGCGGGCACCTTCGGGTGTCGCCTTCGTCAGCATCGGCGTCTCGATGTCGAGAAAGTCGTTGCCGTCCAGATAGTCCCGGAGCATACGGCTGACCCGCGCTCGCAGCGCAATGTTCCGCTGCATCCGTTCCGTACGCAGATCGATGTAACGGTATTTGAGTCGCGTGTCCTCGTGGATATGTTGTTCTTCGAGTTGAAACGGCACGGTCGACGCGGCATTGAGTACCTCGAGGTCCTTGACCAGGACTTCGACCTTGCCCGTCGTCATTTCGGGGTTTTCAGTCCCTTCCGGCCGCAACCGGACGCGGCCGGTCGCGCGCAGGACATATTCACCGCGAACGCGTTCGGCCGTCGCGAAACTGTCAGGGGTGTCCGGATCGATGACGATTTGGACAATCCCCGCCCGATCACGAAGGTCGATGAAGATGACCCCGCCGTGGTCGCGCCGGTGGTGTACCCAGCCACAGACGGTAATTTCGCTGTCGAGTTCGGCTTCGGTAATGTGTCCGCAATAGTGACTACGCATGGCTCGGTCTTTGCAGGCTTGGTTCGGAGGTGATGCCCCGTGGTGGGGGGCGGATTGTTAAGCGAAAGCGGAAATCCGGTGGTGACGGCACGCCCGCGGGCGTGGATGATACGGTGTGCAGTGCAACGTCGCAATCAACGGGCGGGGTTAATTTTCGCTCTTTGCGGCGGGTTTCTTGGCGGTATCTGATGTCGTCCCCGAATCGGATTTCTTGGCCGTGTCCTTTTTGTCGCCGGAGCCGGAATCTCCGGAATCTCCGGAATCTCCACTTTCGCCGGATTTCTTGTCGGCCGGCTTGGTCTTGAAATCGGTTTCGTACCAACCAGTGCCCTTCAGCCGGAAAGCGACCTTGGAGACGAGCTTCTGCAATGCGTTCTCGCCGCAGGCCGGACAGGCATCCGGCGGCCCTGCGCTGATTTTGCGCATCGCCTCGAACTGGTGGCCGCAATCGTTGCATTGATACTCATAAATAGGCATGAACGTTCCAATCAATCTGTGACGAGCGGAGGAAAATACGGTCTCGGCAGAAAATTTCAAGTCCCGTGCGGCGCAAAGGCAATGCGCGAAGACGAACCGGCGGGCAGGATACTGCCGTGCGTCCAACCGTCGCAAGCGACGGATTTGGACTGGCGGGCGCATTTTCGCTATCATCGCCCGCCTTCCCGGATCAGTCGCGTGCGCTCACGCTGCCCATCGGCGGCGGATCGCGGAAGAAACTACCCGCCCCGGGAAATTCTGTTACGGGCCGTTAGCTCAGCTGGTAGAGCACCGGACTTTTAATCCGATGGTCGTAGGTTCGAACCCTACACGGCCCACCATTCCCATGCCCCGCGAAAGCGCGACCCTGGCGCACAAACGTCGCGGGCAATCAAGGTTGTCGGCATCGAAACCGTGCCGTAGCGGGGGGTCGCGCGCAACGTGTTGCCCGTTGCCGGGCGCCGCGCGATCGTGTTCTAGCTTAGGCGGCGCGGCGGAATTTGCCGTCGGTGACGTTGTTCGTGCCGGGAGCCGCAATGGCGGGATCGCCTGCCCGGTTCGCGGAGCGCAGTGCTTTCGGATCCGGCGTATTCGCTATGACCCGGGCAATTTCTGCCAGGCGGTTAACGAAAAAGGTCCCGAGACCCAGCGCCAGACACCAGTGGAAGGCGCTGAACAGCAGCGTTTCGGCGATCACATGCGGAAACCACAGAATGCCGGCGAGGGCTGTGGCGGCGCCTGCCAGCGCGATAACGCCGGCGACGTCGAGGATGGACGAGGACCGTAACTTCTTATTCATTCTACGCCTGCAATTTTATTATGCGGTTCGGGTCTTTTATTTGCGGGCCGATTTTTTTTATTCGGCCTCTGCCTGACTAAGGTGGGAATCATACGCCGGCTGCGTGTCATTTCTGTGAACTATGCCGCACTCGGGCCCCGGTTCCGGGCATTTAACACATTTTTAAAATTGCGCACCGCCGCAGAACGGCCGGAGCGCTAGCGGTGGATGCCGGGACCGGTCATTGGCAGTCCGTCACTCATGAGCGCAAGGAAATATTCGAGTTCGCGGTAAGCACGGCTTTGCGGGAATTCGGGTTCCGCCCGCACTTGCTCGAGACAGCCGACAAAGCGCTGATGGAGCGTCCCGAGCGCGCCCCAGCTCAGGCCATAGACCGGGTAATGATTCACGACACCGAGCAATGGTGCGAGGGTCTGTTCCCGCAGGTGGCGGCCGGCTGCCGTCATGTGGCAGTCCGCGCAGGACAGATTCAGCTGGCCCCGCTTCGTGTAAAAATACGCCCTGCCGGCCGCATAAGCCGCAGCTGCCGCTTCGGTCACCGGCGCTGCCACGGAGCGGCGGGTGCCCCTTGTGTTGAAATTCAGAGTCGCGAGAATTTTCGACAACTCACCCCGGCGGTAGTCGAGCGCCGTCTCGCCATGTCGTTCACGACAGTCGTTCACCGCGACGGCCAGTGTCACGATGCGGTTCGAACCGGAATCGTGGTAGGGGTAGGTGTTCGGCGGACGTTCATCAAATGCCAGGCAGTCGAGCAGTTTGCCGCCATCGGCGAAGGGGGTCGCCACCAGCTCCGCGCCTTCGTCGAGTGCGAATTCGTACGGGGGAAACTCGTTAATCTCTGCGTATTGCCGGGCGAGATTCTCATCAATGGCGTACACGCCCAGCACGAAATCGTCCGCTTTGGACTGCGGGAAACGCTCGAGGTAGAACCGCACAAACGCGTCACGATCGGTGGCGGCTACTGACCCCGGATCCGCACTGACCGCCGCGGCAAACAAGGCAATACCGACGCAAAACGCGCCGATTGACGGACCATAGGAGTCGCGTAGCCGGATCACAATAGCGCCTTGAATTCGTCGCGCGCTCCCTGATTGTCGCGCCACTTGACGATGAGCGCATCGCCGGCCTGCGCACCGCTGAACGTGAACGAAAGATATGGGTTTTTCGCCACACCGGCGCCCCAATGGCCGAGCATAACCACCTCGCCGTTATGGCTGCACGAGATCTCCCGGATGTAATGCGGCGCGATAACCTCGCCGTTTTTGCGTCGGCCGCCGACGTCCATCGGATGCTTCACCAGCATCCGCACGGTCGCGATATCGCCATTGATCGCCGTGCGTACCTTAATGGTCGAGGCCATTGCCTATACCCCGCATCCGCCGATGGTCACTTCGATTGATTTTGCTGCCTGGTAGCAGCCCGCGCCGGTTTCGACCACGGCAATGACTTCGCAGGATTCGGCGAGCTTGATCCGGGTCGCGACGAAACCTGCCGTGCGCGGTCCACACACGAACGTCGCCACGAGCGGCACCGGGTTTTTGCTCGCGATAATCGATATTGCGCGGACCTCGTCGAGATCCGTTTCCACCTTGATCGGGACGACGGCGCCGTTTTCGGCGAGATCCGCGGCCACGATCCGAATCGCATCGCTTTGATCCGGCGCTTGATCGGGATAAAGCTCACGCAAGGTATCGGCCACCGTAGTGGCACGAAATGCTGTACTCGGCCGGGATAGCCACGACGACGCGGCAGCAAACGGTGCCAGCAATGCGCCGGCGACTATCGCCAGCAGCGCTCGTCGCCGCGGCGGGCAACCTGATTTGGACAAACCCGGGGATCGATGCGTCATAGCGTGTACAGAAAATCGACGATCGCGTCGATTTCCTTCGCGCTCAGTATCCCGTGGCGCCCATAGGGAGGCATTAACGACCGCGCATTGAACTCACCCGCATCCCACACCTGCGCACTCAGACGTTCGCGGTCCGGAAACCGCGCGCGCATCGACGCGAGCGGGGGTCCGATGTCACCCATTTGGGTGCCCCCGGCGATCACGTGACAGGCCAGGCAATTTCCCTTGTCGCGGGCGAACGCGAGGGCTTCGCCGTTCAAAACGTCAACCGCTTCGACGGAAGTGAACCTTGCCATCGCAAAAATCATAGTCACGATCTGCGCTGATCGCATCGACCCGAACCTCTCAGCGGCGGCGTTCCTGCCGCTCCTTGTCGCGCGCAACCGTGCCTTTTTCGAGTTGTTCGAGTTCAGCATTGATTTCTTCAAGACGCGCATCTATCCGCAAGCGGTGATAATTCGACAAGTCCGGTACATTCTGCGCAAGACGCAGTTGCTGCATGGCGAGGCGAAGCTCGCCGAGCGAACGATAATACTCTGACAGCGAAAAATGGGCGTTGGCACTCTGGCCGAGTTGCGTTTCGGCCTCGGCGAGCAACTTGAACATTTTCGGATCACCCCGATTTCCGAACGACAGGCTGCGTAATTCTTTTTTCGCCAGATCCGGCTTGCTCGCATAGATGAGCATGTTTGCGTACCCGTACGCCGCAGCCCTACTCTCGGGGGCGTCGCGGTAAATCGCCTCGTACAGCCCGAGAGCACCTTCGATGTCACCGGCTTCAAATTCGATATTCGCTTCGGCGAGACGGAAAGCGAGAATGTTGGGCGATTCCACGAGCAACTTCGCCACTTCGATGCGCGCCTTTTCGAACTGGTTCGAAGCCGTCAGGCCAAGTACGTAACCGTAGCGTGCGACGCTTGGATGCACCGATGTGCCTTCCTGTAATGCCTCTTTATAGAAGCGTTTAACCGCGGCCGGATCATTCGCCGCAAGCACGCTGAGCTTCGTTCGCACGAGATGGTATTCGTAACTGTCTTCGCGAATCGGAGCCGCCCCCATGCGTTCAGCACGCTCGCGCGCTTCGGCGATGCGATTAACGGTAACCGGGTGGGTACGCAGGATTTCCGGAATGAAATCCGGATCCGTGTAACGACTGGCCGTTTGCAGTCGCTGAAAAAAATCGGCCATCGAATAGGTGTTGTAGCCCGCTTCGTAGAGTAGCTGGATGCCAATACGATCGGCCTCTCGCTCGTTGGCCCGGGTAAAGTTGATTTGACGTTGCGCGCCTATCGCCTGCACTGCTGTCAACGCGCCGATACCGGCCTCCGGATTCATCGCCGTCAGCGCGATGGCACCGAGCAGTGCCGCCATGGCGGGAATACTCGTACGTTTCTGCGCCTCGATCATCCGCGCTGTGTGCCGTTGGGTGATATGAACGATTTCGTGTGCGAGTACCGAGGCGACTTCACTTTCGCTTCTCGATTCGAGAATCAACGCGGTATGGATGCCAATGAACCCGCCCGGGACGGCGAACGCGTTGATTCCCCGTGCATTCAGCATAAAAAACGTGAATTCACCTTCGTACCCTGACAGCCTGCCCAGGCTGTCGCCGAGATTCTGAACGTAATCCTCGATTTCCTCGTCATCGACGATCGGCGCGTAACGGCGCATTTGCCGCATAAACCCCTCGCCAAGCTGCTTCTCCTGCTCGGGCGAAATAATCGCCCCTGAGGAGTCGCCGAAATCCGGGAGATTTTCAATTTCGGACCAAACGGGCGTCGCGTAGGACCAGGCGAGTGCGACGGCGGCACAAATCACGAGCAGCCGCCCGTGCAGGGTCATCGCAACAAATTTTCGTCGTGTCGTAGTCAATGAGTTCCAGCCTGTCAGTGTAAGAGTAATCCGGGAGCGCAATTCCGAACCGGGCTACGGTCAGGTCGTTAGGTCGAATAACACGCGTCGAGTTCCTTCGATACTGCGAAGACGCCGGCAAGACCACCCGCTGTGCTGGCATTGTACGCGTGACAGCGCGCACTAACCTTATCTGACGCTCCACGCCGCCTCGTCCCGGCCAGGGCGGTCCGGATCGCACGTGGTATTTCATAATGCCGCGCACGTAATTAGTATGGGCCCCGAAATGCCGCCGGTTGCCGTAAATGGCCAGAACCGACCGACCCCGAAATACCTAGCTTAGGAGCAACAATGGGACGACGCAATGCATTCTATGCCCAGTCCGGCGGAGTAACCGCCGTCATTAACGCGAGTGCCTGTGGGGTCATTGAAACCGCCCGCCGGCACGGTGACCAGATCGGCAATGTCATTGCCGGACGCAACGGCATTATCGGGGCGTTGACCGAAGATCTGATCGACACGTCCGTGGAATCCGATGAAGCGATCGCAGCGTTGCGATACACACCGTCGGGCGCATTCGGATCATGCCGGTACAAACTGAAAGGCCTTGACGAGAACCTCGCAGAATACGAAAGACTGCTCGAGGTTTTTGCGGCGCACGACATCGGCTACTTTTTCTATAACGGCGGCGGTGACTCCCAGGACACGACAAACAAAATTGCTCAGCTCAGCAGCGACCGCGGCTATCCCCTGACCTGTATCGGTATCCCCAAGACGGTCGACAACGACCTCCCGATCACAGACAACTGCCCGGGCTTCGGCTCGGTTGCGAAATACGTCGCCGTGTCGATCCGCGAAGCCGGATTCGACGTCGCGTCAATGGCGAAGACGTCGACGAAAATATTCGTGATGGAGGTCATGGGCCGCCATGCCGGCTGGATCGCGGCGGCCGGTGGCCTGGCCGCGGAGCAGGACGGCGACCCGCCGCACCTTATTTTATTTCCCGAAATCGCTTTCGATGAAGACGATTTTGTCGCGCGGGTCGACGCGTGCGTGCAGCGTTACGGATACTGCGCGATTGTTGTCTCTGAAGGCGTACGTAACAGCAATGGCGATTTTGTTGCCGACGCGGGCACCACTGACGCGTTCGGCCACGCACAACTCGGCGGCGTTGCGCCAGTCATCGCGGAACTGCTTAAGCAGCGCCTCGGTCTGAAATACCATTGGGCGGTCGCGGATTATTTGCAGCGCGCCGCACGTCATATCGCCTCGGCAACCGATGTCGAACAGGCATACGCGCTGGGTCGCGCCGCCGTTGAAATGGCGTTGTCCGGTAAAAACGCCATGATGCCCACGATCGTGCGCACGGCAGACGAACCCTACGCCTGGGAAATCGGGGAAGCCCGACTCGAAGACGTCGCCAATGTCGAAAAAATGATGCCGCGCGACTACATCACCAAAGATGGATATGGCATAACCACGGCGTGTCGCCGGTATCTGAGCCCGCTTATCGCCGGTGAAGACTACCCGCCTTACCGCAATGGATTACCCGCCTATGTGCGACTCGGCAACGAGCCGGTGGCAAAGAAGCTCGCGAACAGTTTCGAACTCGGGTAGCCGCGCGCGGTACCGCCGCGGCCTCAATCTGCGGGGCCGCTGAACACGCTGCGCAGTCCGGCGCGGGCGAATAGTTCCAGCGTCTCCACGAGCGGCAAACCAACGACGTTGGAATAGCTGCCTTCGATACGCTCGACAAATGCGCCGCCCAAACCCTGGATACCATAAGCACCCGCTTTGTCTGCGGGTTCGCCACTCGCCCAGTATGCCTTGATCTCGACGGGTGTCAGTTTGCGGAACTTGACCCGGGTGCGTACGCCGATCACCTCCGCGGTGCGCTGCACGAGCGCAACCCCCGAGTACACCTCGTGCCACCGGCCCGACAGCTGTGACAGCATCGCCGCGGCGGCGGAGAAATTTTCCGGCTTGCCCAGCAACGCGCCCTCTATCGCCACCGCCGTGTCGGCGGCGAGTACGGGGCCCGAACGTTGCGTGCGCGCGCAAACGACTTCGGCCTTTTCGAGCGCGATGCGCCGGACGTAATTGTTCGGCGATTCGTCGCGCTTTCGAACCTCGTCGATACCGGCCGGCACGACCCGGTAGCTGACGCCAAGCAGATCGAGAAACGCGGCACGACGCGGCGAGGCGGACGCGAGAATCAGCTCGGTTGTAAGGCCTGTCGTCGTCATTGCATGGCAGTCATGCTTGTCGAATGTGTCGGCATACCCGCGCCATTATTCCCGGTGGTAGGGATGATTGTTGAGCAGGCTCCATGCGCGGTAGAGCTGTTCCAGCACGATTACCCGAACTAGCTGATGGGGCAGGGTGAGCGCGGACAACGACCAGCGGCGATCCGCGGCGTCGACCAGTGTCGGCGCGAGTCCCGCGGCGCCGCCGATGATGCACACAACATCATTGTATTCACCCCGCCAACGCTGCAGTTCACCGGCGAGTTGTTTCGTCGACCACGACTGACCGCGCTCCTCGAGGGCGATCGTGTGGGCAGTGCGAGGTATCGCGCGTTGCAATTTCGCCGCCTCCTTGCCGAGCCCGGCGCTGCGGTTCGGGGTGGGGCCGGCGGGCGCGATTTCCGTTACGCGGACGTCGAGCTGGCCGCTGAATCGTTTCAGGTACTCCTCGGCACCGCGCGCCACCCAGTCGGCCGGGCGCCTGGTGACACACAGAATATGGATGCGCATCGCCATCGTCGGCGAATTACCGGTCGATCAGGAATCCGCCGCCGCATCGGCAGACGGTGCCGCGGGCGAGGTATTTTCCCAGAGTTTTTCGAGTTGATAATGTTCGCGTGTTTCCGGCTGCATCGTGTGTACGATCACATCTCCGAAGTCGATCAGAACCCACTCTCCGGCGTTTTCACCTTCGACCCCCAAGGGTCGGACATTTTCGTTGCGCGCCGCTTCAAGAACGCGATCTTTCAGCGCTTTAACCTGTCGCGCGGAACGGCCGGAGGCAACGACCATGTAATCGGTAATGGTCGTCAGTGAACGAACGTCCAGCACACGGATATCTTCGGCTTTACCGTCGTCGAGCGAAGCGGAAACAAGGTCGCGCAGTGTTTCAGAGGATAATTCGGCAGTCATGTCACGTCCGGTAAAGTTGTTGCGCCTCTATCATACCTGCGACCGACCCCGGCACGAGATAGCTGATATCGCGTCCGGCGACGATGCGAGCGCGAATGTCGGTCGACGATATCGGGAGCAAGGGGATGGGTTGAAAGTAGATGCTCCCGCACGGCGCCGTATTGAGAACGTCCGGATCTGTACTTCCCGTTGCGTCGATAAGGGCTTCGATCCGCGGGTCCAGCGGCGTTCGGGCGATCGGTCGGTCGACCACGATCAGATGCGCGAAATCGAGTAACTCGTTCCAGCGATGCCACGTGCACAACCCGTGAAACGCATCGGCACCGAGTAACAAGCATAACGGGGTGTCGACGAGTTCTTCACGCAGGGAAATGAGCGTATCAATCGAATAGGACGTACCGCCTCGCGTCAGTTCGCGATCGTCGGCGATGAGATGCTGATCGTCGAGCGCCCCTGCCAGCATATCGAATCGGGTTGCGCCGTCGACGAGCGGCGGACCGCGGTGATTTGGCTGATTGAGCGGCACGAAACGAACGGTCGCAAGACGCAACAATTCCCGCGCTTCTATCGCCAGGCGAATATGACCTATGTGGACGGGATCAAACGTTCCGCCAAGGACCCCGATCGCGCGTCGGTCGGGCGCCGGAGTGGTCATGTGGCGCGGTGAGATGCTGGCGACGGACTAACTCCGCACGTGTCCGTCGCCGAGGACGATCCATTTCTGCGACGTCAGCCCGGTCAGACCCACCGGGCCGCGGGCATGAATTTTATCGGTGCTGATCCCGACTTCCGCGCCAAGGCCGTATTCGAAGCCGTCCGCAAACCGGGTCGACGCATTGAGCATGACCGAACTCGAATCAACTTCGGCAAGAAAACGTCGGGCTGCGGCGAGATTTTCCGTGACGATGCAATCCGTGTGCTGCGAACCGTACTGCCGTATATGCGCCATCGCCGCGTCAATGCCGTCAACTATACGCACCGAGAGTATCGGTCCCAGATACTCTTCGTACCAGTCATCCTCTGTTGCAGCGATCACACCCGGGTCGAGAGCCCGCACGTTATCGTCGCCGCGCAACTCGACACCCGCTTCCCGATAGGCCGCGAAAAGCGGCGGTATTACGGCGAGCGCAATTGACTCTGCTACGAGCAGAGTCTCCATCGTGTTGCACGTACCAAAACGTTGCGTCTTCGAATTCAGAGCGATGTCGAAGGCCTTCGCCGGATCTGCGGCAGCGTCGATGTAGACATGGCAGACCCCGTCGAGATGCTTGATCACGGGCATCCGCGCTTCGCGGCTGACCCTTTCAATGAGCCCCTTGCCACCGCGCGGAACTATCACATCAACATTGTCGCTCGCGGCCAGCAACGCACCGACCGCGGCACGATCGGTCGTGGCAAAAACCTGCACGGCTTCTTCCGGCAAACCGGCTTGCGCGAGGCCGCGGGCAATGCAGTCCGCAATCGCGGTATTCGAATGCAACGCTTCCGACCCGCCGCGCAGGATTGCTGCATTACCGGCCTTCAGACACAGGGCGGCTGCGTCCGCGGTGACATTCGGCCGCGATTCGTAAATGATTCCGACGACGCCGATCGGCACGCGCATCTGACCGACCTGGATTCCGTTCGGCCGGTAACGCAGATCGGTCGTCTCCCCGATCGGGTCGGGAAGTTCGGCGATTTGGCGCAGTCCTTCAGCCATCGCGCTGATGCGCTCGTCGGTTAGTTCGAGGCGATCGACCAACGCACTATCGAGACCGGCGGCGGCCGAGACGTCTTTTGAATTCGCTGCGAGTATTGCGGGGGCAGACGCTTCGATATTCCGCGCGATCGCCTCGAGGGCTGCATTTTTTTCACCCGTCGACGCGCGTGCCATCGCGATCGCGGCGTGTCGGGCCGCCCGCCCGACGGTTTCGACATAATCGACGGGGTCGATCGGTTCGACGACGGGGAGTGTATCTGCAGTTGTACTCATGGTCTTTTCAGCTCTGGTGCGATAGTCCGGGTAGCGCGGTCCATGGCCGCACTAGTCTATCATTGCTCCATCGACCGGACTAACGATGCGCCGGACGTGCCGCCAGTTTCAGGCACAGCAACTCGAGCTCGTCCCAGGCGCTGCCGAATGCGGCTCCCTTGATAATCCGGTCGAGCCGCATACTGTCTTCGAACAGGCGCCGAACCCGCGGGGCGGGCGCGCGTTCCAATGCCCGTCTGACGATGCCGGCACGGGAACTCCAGACGTTATGATCGTTCAGTACTGCTGCCATGGGTTGCCCTGCGGCCAGCGCAATCGCCATTTGTAACAAAGCGCGCAGCTCGCGATTGACCGCCCAGCCGATGACCACAGCGTCCGTACCTTCTTCCCGCAGGCCGCGCAGCATACGAATTGCGCGACCCGCGTCACCGGCAAGCGTCGCATCGATCAGACCGAAGACGTCGAACCGGGCGCTGTCGACCGTGGCCGAGACGACCGTGTCGACGTCGACCTCGCCGCCGTCGACGAGTAACGCGAGCTTGTCGAGTTCCTGTGCGACGGCGAGCAGGTTGCCTTCTGCCCGCACCGCGATCAACTCCGCGGCCGCAGAGGATAATCGCAGGTCGTAGCGTTGAGCGCGCTGCCGGATCCAGTTTTCCAGCTGTCCCGCCTTGACCTGTCGCGCCTGCACGGCGACTCCGGCACCGTCGAGCGTTTTGAACCATTTCGATTTCTGGGCGTTGCGGTCGAGCTTCTCGGCTGTCACCAGCAGAACGTCGTCGACGTCGTCGCGGTCGAGCAATTCCGCCAGCGCGGCGGCGCCGGTTTTATCCGGCTTGCGCGCGCGTAGCCGGACTTCGATGAGTCGCCGTTCCGCGAACAGGGACATTTCGCTCGCTCCCGCGAGCAGTAGCTGCCAGTCGAATCCGGCCTCGACTTCAAACAACAGGCGTTCGCCGATTCCGGCCTCGCGCGCGGCAGCGCGGACCGCATCGACGCTTTCCATTATTTGCAGGGGTTCATCGCCAAACACGAGGTAGGCTCGCGCCAAACCGTCACGGCCGAGCGTCGTGTCGAGTTTTTCCGGTCCAATCAGCATGGGGACACTGTCGTCGAAACCCATCCCGGGTTCCGCCGCGCGGCGGTACTCCGGCAATCGTCAGCGCGCAGCGAAATCAATCGTTTCCAGGCGCAGGCGGATTGTTTGCGCGGCGTCCTCGGCAAGTTCTCGCTTGATAATCGTTGCCCGCTCCCGGGTGCCCAGGATCGAATTTTCATCGAACACGAAGTCCTGTACCCAGCTCAGCCGTTCCGGCGGCACCAGCAGCTTGCCTTCTTTTCCGCGAACGGAAAATTGCACCTGCAGGCCCAGTTCGACTTCGCGCACCTTGCCGGTGTCCGCATCGACCGACAGTACGCGGCGGTCGAAAGATTCTTCGTCGAGCTCAATGACGGCGTCGGCGGAAGTGCGTTGTTTCTCGAGGCGGATCCCTGAATTGACGAGTTCCGTCATCAGTGCCCGCCGCAATTGCTGCGCGCCGCCGGCACGGACATGTACGGAATCGACAGCAATGGTCTTCTCGCGCATGCCGCGAAGACCCCATCCGCTGCAGGCGCCGAGCGTGGCGATGAGCAACAACACCAACGGAATTCTTATCACGGGACTTGTCATTTTTCGATTATCGCACGACTACGTTGATTAGACGCCCGGGCACGACGATGACCTTGACGACCGTTTTGTCGCCGATTGTCCGCGCGACGTTCGGGTCCTGCAGTGCAGCCGCTTCGAGTACGTGCTTCTCGCTGTCCGCCGGCGCCGAAATCTCCGCCCGTTTTTTGCCGTTGACCTGCACGACGAGTGAAATCTCATCGCGCACGAGCGCCGCGGAATCGGGTTCAGGCCAGCGGGCATCGACGAGGGATTCTTCACGACCGAGCGCGCGCCACAGCGTCTCCGTGCAATGCGGAACGATCGGCGCGAGCAGCAGCACCGCTGCTTCCAGTCCTTCCTGCATGACAGCCCGGCCCATTTCGCTGTCTTCGCCGTTGCGGGACAGGCCGTTAATCAACTCCATCACGGCGGCAATGGCGGTGTTGAACTTGTAGCGCCGGGCAATATCGTCGGTGACTTTCGCGATCGTTTCGTGGACCTGTCGACGCAGGTCTTTCATTGACGGACTCAGACGCGACGCATCAACCGCGACGCGGGGCCCGGCGTTCACATGCTGCCAGGTGAGACGCCATAGACTTTTCAGGAACCGTGACGCCCCTTCGACGGCGTTGTCCGACCATTCGAGCGCCTGATCGGGTGGCGCGGCAAACATCGTATACAAGCGCACCGTGTCGGCGCCGTACTGGTCGATCAGGGCTTGCGGATCGACACCGTTATTTTTCGATTTAGACATCTTTTCGACGGCGCCAATGGTGACCGGCTGACCGTCCGAATCGGCGATGGCCTCGACGGCCCGTCCCTTTTCGTCGGTCTTCACGCTCACGTCCGCCGGATTGAAATATTGCGGCTTGCCACCGTCCGTGTCGCGATAGTAGGTTTCCTTGCACACCATTCCCTGGGTCAGCAAGCGGGTGAACGGTTCGCCGGGACTCACGAGGCCGACGTCACGCATGAGCTTCTGAAAAAACCGCGCGTACAGGAGATGAAGGACTGCATGTTCGATACCGCCGATATAAATATCGACCGGCATCCAGTAATCGACGCGCTCATCGACCATGGCGTTTTCGGCATCCGGACAGCAAAAGCGCGCGAAATACCACGACGATTCGAAAAACGTATCGAACGTATCTGTTTCGCGGGTTGCCGGCGCCCCGGTTGCGGCGATATCCGTGTTGACGAATTCGTCCATCGACTGGAGTGGTGAGGAAACACCCTGCCATTCGATGTTCTCCGGCAGACGCACGGGCAATCGTTCCTGCGCCTCGGGAACCAACTCACCGTCCGCGGCGTAAACCACCGGTATCGGGCATCCCCAATAGCGTTGCCGAGACACGAGCCAGTCGCGCAGGCGATATTGCACCCGGCGTTGGGCGCGGTTGTCGCGCTCGAGCCGATCCGCGATTCGATCGAAGGCGATGGCGAAATCGAGGCCGTCGTACTCGCCGCTGTTGCCGAGGTTGCCCTTTTCCGTATACGCCGCCTGGTCAATTCCCGGGTTGTCGCCGCTCGCGGGGAAAATGACCTGGCGGATGGGCAAACCATAGGCGGTGGCAAATTCCCAATCGCGCTGATCGTGACCCGGCACCGACATGACCGCACCGGTGCCATATCCCATCAGCACGAAATTGGCGACCCACACATCGACCGGATCGCCGGTCAAGGGGTGGTCGACGGTGACCCCGAGCGGGATACCACGCTTCTCCATTTTTTCGACGTCAGCCTCGGACGTCGACATCGTCGAACAGCTTTCGATAAACGCGCGAATCTCCGGATTCGCGCCCGCCGCTGCCGTCGACAGTTCGTGTTCGGGCGCCACGGCCATGTACGTCACGCCATAGAGCGTATCCGGCCGGGTCGTGTAAACCTCGAGATCCCCCGTGCCGTCGCTCAGGGGAAATTTGACCGCGAGCCCCTCGGAGCGACCAATCCAGTTGCGCTGCATGGTTTTCACCGCATCCGGCCAGCCGTCGAGGTTTTCGATATCGTTCAGCAGTTCGTCGGCATACTCGGTAATGCGGAGAAACCATTGCGGTATCTCGCGCCGTTCGACCAGGGCTCCGGAGCGCCAGCCGCGGCCATCGATGACCTGCTCGTTCGCGAGTACCGTCTGATCGACCGGATCCCAGTTGACGACCGCCTTCTTGCGATAAACGAGACCACGCTCATACAACTTCGTGAAAAACCATTGTTCCCAGCGGTAGTAGTCGGGGTCGCAGGTCGCGAGCTCGCGGTCCCAGTCGTAGGCGAACCCGAGGCGCTGCAGTTGTCCGCGCATGTAATCGATGTTTGTCCGGGTCCACCGGGCGGGGGGTACGTTGTTCTCAATCGCAGCGTTTTCGGCCGGCAAGCCGAACGCGTCCCAACCCATCGGCTGCATCACGTTCTTGCCGAGCATGCGCTGATAGCGGGATATCACATCGCCAATGGTGTAGTTCCGCACGTGCCCCATATGCAGGCGCCCGCTCGGGTACGGGAACATCGACAGGCAGTAGAATTTTTCGCGATCCGGGTTTTCCTTGACTGCGAACGTCTTTTCTTCCTGCCAGAACTGCTGCAGCGCGGCTTCGATTACGCCAGGGTCGTACCGTTGTTCCATCGGGATCGGGTCTGTCTTCGGGATGTTTTCGTTAGGCCGTCAAGGCGGGTCAGGTCCATCGTGACTGGCCGGAAATCCACCATTGTGGAGCGAATCCGGCGCGACCTGACCGTGGCGACGGGGCGGTCGCGAAGCATACCTGAGCGCATAGTAGCGCGCAAAAAACCGGCCCGAAAACTTTCCGGGCCGGCTCGCGCATCGCCAGGCGATGCGCTCAACGCGGTTGTCGGTTAGTCCGCGTGCACCACCAGCTTGTTACGGTTCTTGTCGACCGTGGCCATCCCGATGCCCTTGACCAGGACGAGATCGTCGACGGACCCGAACGGGCCGTTCGCGTCTCGAAACGAGACGATAGCCTCGGCCCGAGCGGGCCCGATTCCGGAGATGGTAGCGGCGATAACCGCTGCGTCAGCCGTGTTGATATCGACCGGCTCGGCATTAGCGACACTGATCGCCAGGCACAACAGGCAGGTGGTGAGGGTCTTTTTCAAATATGTCATGGTTCTTCTCCTTCCATGGATCCGAGATGACGAGGCTGCATCACACCAGAGGTGCTGAACGGTCGGCAAGCCGGCCGGCACCCTCGCAGTCCCGGGTGACAAACAGCCGCCACCATGGCGGCTGACGAACAGCATACTAAACGATTCTGCCGAATCCAACCGGGGTGCAGGCGATTGAATTAAAAAGAATTTTTACGTCGGTGGCGCGCGATACCGTATCGCGGCCCTGTCATGAATCCGTAATATACGAGGCCTACTATCGTGTCGGTCGATCCGTGACAGAATAGGTGCGACGCGCCCAGGTAGCCATGATGGGAACAATCCTCATTGTCGATGACGAACCCGCCATCCGGCAGATGCTCGTATTTACGCTGGCAGGTGACGGGCATTCGTGTCTTGAGGCCGCGGACGCGGAGGAAGCGCATTCGTCCATCGTTCAGCGACGACCCGACCTCATCCTGCTCGACTGGATGCTGCCGGGTATCAGCGGGGTCGATTTCGCGCGAAGGGTTAAACGCGACAACAAAACGCGCGGAATCCCGATCATCATGCTGACGGCGCGCGGGGAGGAGGCGGACAAAGTGCGTGCGCTCGACATCGGAGCGGACGATTACATTACGAAGCCATTCTCGACCAGCGAGCTTCTCGCCCGGATCCGGGCCGTTATCCGCCGCAGTGGGTCGGACGAGACCCGGCGCGATAATATCGATCGGGGCCCGATCCACATCGATACCCGCACACACCGGGTCAGCGTCGGTGACGAGGCCATCGAATTGAGTCCAACGGAATTCCGTCTGCTGCATTACTTCATGGCGAATACGGAGCGCGTCCATACCCGCGGCCAGCTGCTCGACGCTGTGTGGGGCGATAATGCGTACGTCGAAGAACGTACCGTCGACGTTCATATACGCCGTTTGCGCAAACTACTGGCACCGTACCGCTGCGATCGCCATGTCCAGACGGTGCGCGGTGTTGGCTACCGATTTTCGCTCGATTCGGATTGAATCCGGTGCCTGTGTCCACGGCCCGGGAACGGGCAGCAAGCAGTGGTGAGGATCATCGCATGCGACTAGAATCGCGCCAGGAGTCGTGATGCATACATTTGACATAATTCGCCTGGCACTGACACTGTTCGCAGGCCTCCTGCTCGGCTGGGCGCTTGACAGCGTAACGCTCGGCTTATTGATCGCGTTGTCACTGTACTGTCTCTGGTTGCACCGAAACCTCTCCCGTTTGCTCGGCTGGGTGCGTCACCGGAAACAGGCCGAAGCACCTGATCCGCGCGGCGTGTTCGAAGAATTGTGCCGCGAAGTCGATTACCTCCGCGAACGCCACAAGAAACGCAAAAAGAAGCTCGGCGCGTATCTGAAACAATTCCAGCAGGCGACGCGGGCGTTACCTGACAGCACGGTCGTACTGGACGAGGCCGGAGACGTCGAATGGGCAAACAAGGCAGCGGCCGAAGTCCTCGGGATCCGGTGGCCGGAGGATCGCGGCCAGCGCATATCGAATCTGATCCGCGACCCGGCAGTGCTCGAGTTCATCGAGAATCACGGGAGTAAATCAAGTCTCGACATCGCCTCCCCGATCGATTCGAGTATCCATCTGAACGTCAGGCTGACCCGCTCGGGTAATCGCCAACGGCTGTTTGTCGCACGTGACGTGACGCAATTACACCGGGCGAATCAAATTCGCAGCGATTTCGTCGCGAACGTGTCGCATGAGCTTCGCACCCCGATCACCGTCCTCAGGGGTTACGTCGAAAACATGACGGCGCAAACCGACCTGTGTCCGCCGGCGTGGCGGGGGGCACTCGAACAAATGGGCACCCACATTGGCCGGATGCAGGCTGTGGTCGAGGATCTTCTGCTGCTGTCAGGACTCGAACAACGGGATCGGGTCGAGGATCCGGAGCCGGTGCCGATCGCCGAACTCATCGTCGATATTCATCGAAGATCGCAGGCGCTCGATGCGCATAAGGACCATATCTTTATGCTCGAAATCAACACGGACGTGTCGATTCAGGGTTCACACAAGGAACTTTACAGTTGTCTGTCGAACCTGATCTACAACGCGCTGAACTACACGGATGAACGCGGCATCATAGAAATACACTGGTACCGCGACGCCGACGGTGCACACTTCTCGGTCAAGGATAACGGCATCGGGATCAGCGCCGAGCATATCCCGCGACTCACGGAACGTTTTTACCGGGCGGACTCCTCGCGCTCTCGAGCGCGGGGCGGTACCGGACTCGGCCTGGCGATTGTGAAACATATCCTTACGCGCCACCGTGCGACCCTGCACATCGAAAGCGAAGTCGGCCAGGGAAGCATGTTCCGGTGCGACTTTCCGCCCGAGGTAATCGTCGAAGTGGGCGAAGTGGACGAGGACATGGACAAGACGGCCTGAACGGCTGTCACTTGCGGGAGAGATTCAGCTCCTGCTCGATATCCTCGAGTGAGGTGTGCCGCACATCCTTACCCTCGACAAAGTAGATGATGTATTCGCCGATGTTGTTCGCATGATCCCCGATCCGCTCGAACGCACGCACCGCGAGTACCGCGTTGAGCACCTGCGAAATACTTCGCGGATCTTCCATCATGTAGGTAATGAGCTGACGCATAATCGCGTCGTTCTCGGCATCGACTTCCGGGTCTTGCTGGGCAACCCGGAACGCGGCCTGCGAATCCATGCGGGCGAAAGCGTCGAGTACTTCGTGCAGGATGCGTTTCACGTGGTCGCCCATCGCGAGGATACCGGTGTAATAAGCCTTGGGGCTTTCGGTCGTCGTTAATTCGACGGTCATGCGGCCGACTTTTTCGACTTCATCACCGATCCGTTCCAGATCGGTAATGGTTTTACTGACGGCGAGAACGAGGCGCAAGTCACCCGCGGCGGGTTGCCTGCGTAACAGGATACCCGTGCACTCCTCGTCGATTTCGACCTCGAGCGCGTTAACCTTGTAGTCGTGAGTCGCGACATACTCCGCGAGTTCCGAATCACCCCGTGCGAGTGCTTCGAGCGCCTTCGACAGGTGATCCTCGACCAGGCCGCCCATCGCCAGCACATTCGAACGCAGATCGTTGAGTTCCTTGTCGAACTGGTGGGATATGTGGTGGGGGATGTCTCGCAATGCCATTTCGCTGACCCTGCTTTCTAGCCGTAACGGCCGGTGATGTAATCTTCCGTTTGCTTCTGGGCGGGGTTCGTGAAGATCGTTTTCGTGTCATCGAACTCGATCAGATCGCCCAGGTACATGAACGCCGTGTAATCGGAAACACGTGTCGCCTGTTGCATGTTGTGAGTAACGATCACAATCGTGTAATCGCGTTTCAATTCGTAAATCAGTTCTTCGATTTTCAGCGTCGAAATCGGATCGAGGGCGGAAGCCGGTTCGTCGAGGAGCAATACTTCCGGTTCAATGGCTATCGCCCGTGCGATGACGAGACGTTGCTGCTGGCCGCCCGACAGACTCAGCGCCGATTCCTGAATACGATCCTTCACTTCCTCCCACAAGGCAGCGGCACGGAGCGAGCGTTCGACAGCACGGTCGAGCGTGCGACGATTCTTGACGCCCTGGATACGCAACCCGTAGGCGACGTTTTCGTAAATTGATTTCGGAAACGGATTCGGTTTCTGAAAGACCATGCCGATGCGCCGCCGAAGGTTCGCGACATTTACGTCACGGTCGTAAATATCTTCATCGTGCAGCAGGATCGATCCGTTGATGCGGACGCCTTCGATCAAATCGTTCATGCGGTTAAAACAGCGGAGCAGCGTCGACTTCCCGCAGCCGCTCGGGCCGATGAACGCGGTGACTTTCTTCTCCGGGATTTCCATATTGATCCCGTTCAGCGCCTGCTGCTCACCATAGTACAGGTCGAGATTTTCAACCCTGAGCGATACGTTTTCCTGGCTCTCGGTCTCGGCGTCAGGTACGTCGTCGGTCCGGATTTTATTTTCGGCAGCGTCGATCATGGCTGTGTCGAAATTCAGTGCTCCGCTCATCGCGCCTCACCGTAAGGTGAAAGTACGAATGGTCTGGTGTACTCAGGAATCCCCGGCATTGTACTTGTCCCGCAGTTGATTGCGAATTCGAATCGCCGCGATATTGAGCGCGACAATCAGGATAATCAGGAGCATCGCCGTCGCATAAACGAGGGGGCGCGCGGCTTCCACGTTCGGGCTTTGAAAACCGACGTCGTAGATGTGGAACCCGAGATGCATGAATTTTCGGTCGACATGGAGGAACGGGAAGTTACCGTCAAGCGGTAGCGATGGCGCGAGTTTAACGACCCCGACCATCATCAGCGGCGCGACTTCTCCGGCTGCCCGCGCGATCGAGAGGATCAGACCGGTCATCATCGCCGGCGTCGCCATGGGCAACACCGTCCGCCAGAGCGTCTCGGCCTTCGTCGCGCCCAGCGCGAGCGAACCTTCCCTGATCGCGCGCGGAATACGGGTCAGCCCTTCCTCGGTCGAGACGATGACCACCGGGACGGTCAAAATTGCGAGGGTCAGTGCGGACCAGAGTATGCCCGGCGTGCCGAATGTGGGCGCCGGAAGCGCCTCGGGGAAGAACAGCTGGTCGATGTTGCCGCCGAGGAAATATACGAAAAACCCGAGTCCGAACACGCCGTAGACGATTGAGGGTACGCCCGCGAGGTTGTTTACCGCGATGCGAATAGTCCGGGTCAGCAGACCCTGGTGCGCGTATTCGCGCAGGTAGATAGCGGCAATAACGCCGAACGGCGTGACGAATACGGACATGATGATCACGAGCAGGACGGTACCGAATATCGCCGGGAACACACCGCCTTCCGTATTCGCTTCGCGGGGTTCATCGGAAACAAATTCGTAGGCTTTTGCGGCGTAGTGCCCGAGTTTCGCAAGGAAACTCATTTCGTTCGGCCGATAGATGCGCACGAGTTTCGACACCGGCAGCACGATCGTCTCACCGGATTGTGTTCGTGTGGTTGCGGTGTAACGGGCGATTTCCGTATACAAATCACCGAGCACACTGTTGTAGTCCTCGTATTGTGATTCGAGTTTCTTCCGTTCGCTCGCAATGGCTTCGAATGGTCCGGCAGCTGTTTCTCCGTCGAGACCCAGGCGGCGCTCACGCAGGCGCAGCTTTTCCATCGCGAAATTGATCGAGCCTATCTCACCTTTTTCGATGGCCTCGATTTGTTCCCGTATTTCGGTCTTCTCACCGAGGGCTGCCTGCAGGGCAGCCCACGCACCCTCACCATCGGCGACAAGCTCTGCATCGCGTTCCACCCGTTCGAGGTAACCGTAAAAATTTCCCCATTCGTCGCGTTCGGCAACAAACATTCCGGGTAGTTTGTTGCGGGCTTCGATATCGGTTTCGTTAACCCAGACGAAGTCCGCACCGGTTACGTCGCGGTTCCCGACCTTGACGAGAAAACGGGTGACGAACTCGACGCCTTCGGGAACGAAGTCGCCGCGTCCACGAACCCGCGCAGCGCTGACAATCTCTTCGTCGACGATGTTGCCGAGCAGCGTCGTCGAGGTGCCATCGACGGCATTAACCGTGATCGTCTCGACCTCAGCGGGCCAGAAATGGCCGAGTCCGCGCGCCGCAATTAACAGGAGCAAGCCGAAAACCATGACGAGATTAAGGCTCACCATGCCGGCACTCAGCCACACCCACGGGCTGCCGCCGCCGATCCATGTTCTGATTGAATCGAGGCGCCGCATTACAGGTTGCTGTATTTGACGCGAAGGCGCTGACGCACGACTTCGGCAACGGTATTGACGATAAACGTCACGAGGAACAAAACGAGCGCGGCTAGAAACAACACCCGGTAGTGCGTGCTGTTGACCTCCGATTCAGGCATCTCGACGGCGATATTTGCTGACAGGGCGCGAAAACCCTCGAATATATTCATGTCCATAATGGGGGTATTCCCGGTTGCCATCAGCACGATCATCGTTTCGCCGACGGCGCGACCCAACCCGATCATGACCGCGGAAAAAATTCCCGGACTGGCGGTCAGGATGACGACGCCGATCACGGTCTGCCACGGCGTCGCGCCGAGCGCGAGCGAACCGGACGTGAGATGCCGCGGCACCCCGAAAACCGCATCTTCGCTGATGGAAAAAATCGTCGGTATAACCGCAAATCCGATGGCCATGCCGACAACGAGCGAATTGCGCTGATCATAGGTAATTCCGAACTCGGTGGTCAGCCAAAGCGGGAGGTTGCCGTTAAAAAACAGCGCCTCGATCGGCGCACTCAGCGCGAGCGAGAACCATATTCCGAGACACACGACGGGAACGAGAACCGCAGCTTCCCATCCGTTCGGGACGACTGCTTGCCACCGGCGCGGGAGCTTGTCGACGATCAGGGCCGCCGTGACAAAAGACACCGGCACCAGCACGCACGCCAGAAACACGCCCGCGAGGTGTTGTTCGATGAGTGGCGCGAGCCACAGTCCCGCCAGAAATCCGAGGATCACCGTCGGCACCGCCGCCATCACTTCAACCGAAGGTTTGACAAAGTTACGCATTTTCGGCGTCATGAAATACGCCGTATAAACGGCGCCGAGTATCGCCAGCGGGATCGCGAACAACATCGCGTAAAACGAGGCTTTCAACGTTCCGAAAGTGAGCGGCGTCAGACTGAGCTTTGGTTCGAAGTCGCTGCTCGCCGATGACGACTGCCAGATGTACGCTGGCCCCCCCCGGCTTTCGTACCAGACAGGCCCCCACAGCGAACGCCAGGATATTTCCGGATGCTCGTTGTGTACCTCGAAAAACTGCGCCAGCCCCGCATCATCGACTGCAATCAGGGCACTGGCACGCGGACTGATCGCGAGTTCGCGGAGTATCACGGTGGACACGTTTTCCCGGAGTAAAACTCGCCCGGCGGTTGTGTGAAACAGCCCGACATTGCCGTTGCTGTCGGTCGCGGCAAACCCTTTGCGAAAGTACTCCGGTTCAATCCGGGTGACTGCCGATTCGAACGCCGCGAATTCCCTGACCCGCTGTAGCGTGTAGTTGTTGTTTTCATCGCGCACCGGAAACCACTGCGCTATTTTTCCATCCGAATCGCCGATTAGCAGCGATATGCCGCCGGCGAGGAATTCCATGGCCGTCAGCGCAGATCCGTTGTCGAGCGCATTGACCCGATCGACCAGGCGCGGGGAATTTTTGTCCTGGATATCGTAAAAACTGATCTGACCGTCGCTGGAGGCAAGGTACAGTTCGCGCTGATCGGCATCGACAAGAATATGCTCGATCGCGAAATCGACTGCCGCAATCGGCGCGTGGGAAGTTTCGAGTTCTATTTCGTCGCCGAGCATCGATTCCTCGGCGGTGACATAGGTCAGCATCAGCGATCCGTCTGCGCCAACGGAAACTATCGTCGTCTCGTCCCCGTTCGACTGCGCGGCGATCTTCACGATCCCGGCGCTGCCGTGTCCCAGTTCGGTCGGTCCGGGTCCGAGCGGATAGGCGAGGGACGGCGTGATTTGACGCTTGTCGTCGGGGTAACTGATCGCGTAGTCGGCCTGCACCACTATTGCCGTGCCGTCGTCGTAGGCGAGAAAAATATCGCGGCTCGCCGGATCGCCATTCGTCACCGCGACGACGGCATTCGTGTCGCTGTGCGCAATGGTCCCCTGCTCGATGCGGATCCCGTCGTCGGTCGAGAAGAACGAATACTCCCCCGTCGTGGTTACCGCGAGTCCTATCTCGGCGTATTCATCGAGCGCGAGGTGAGCGAGATCGCTGCCCCTGAACGGCAGCTGATAGTTGCTGTCTGCCTCGATACGCGCGCTGACGAACATCGGGACGACCACATAAAACAGGTAGAAGAATATCATCACGATCGCGATGATCACGCTGACCCCGCCAATGCCCATTGTCCACGCGAACAGCCGGTTCTTGAGCATGCGCCAGTTGCGGCGGCGCACCTCGGTTTCACGCGATAGCTCGTCTAGTGCGCTTTCCAAACCGGGATCTCTGAAAACCTGGTGTTCGGGACCGGAACAACGCGATGATCATTGCTTGAAAACCCGGGAAATAACCGTGTCGAGGACGCGGGCGATCGGGTAAACCTGCGGGTAATCATCGATCCCTGGTCCGCTCAACCACCAAACAGCGGGGCATATTTCGCCACGACCTTCGCAGGCAGCGGTATGTAGCCGTCTTTTACCACGACGGACTGGCCGGTCTTCGACATGACCATGCGGATGAACTCACGCTCGAGCGGCGGCAGCGGCTTGTTCGGGTGCTTGTTCACGTAAACATAGAGAAAGCGGGATAACGGAAACTTGCCCGACACAGCGCTGTCTGCACTCGCTTCGACAAAGTCTCCGCCATCTTTTTTCGCCAGCGCGACGGCACGGACCCCCGATGTCTGGTAACCGATGCCGGAGTAACCGATGCCGTTGATCGATTTCGTAACGCCCTGTACGACCGACGCGGAGCCCGGCTGCTCGTTCACGGAGTTTTTGTAATCACCTTTGCATAGCGCCTTTTTCTTGAAGTAGCCGTAGGTTCCGGACACGGAATTCCGGCCGTAAAGTTGAATCGGCCGTGAGGACCACTCGCCGCTGAGGCCGAGTTCTCCCCAGGTCGTGATGTCGGAAGCAAAACCGCACTTCCTGGTGGCTGAGAATATCGCGTCGACCTGCGGAATACTCAGGCCGTCGATGGGATTATCCTTGTGTACATACACGGCCAGCGCGTCGATCGCGACGGGTATCGCCGTCGGCTTGTAGCCATGGCGTGTCTCGAATGCTTCGGTTTCCTTGTCCTTCATTTTCCGGCTCATGGGGCCGAGATTCGACGTTCCCTCCGTCAGCGCCGGCGGCGCCGTGCTGGAACCGGCAGCCTGGACCTGAATATTGACGTTCGGGTATAGCCGCTTGAACTCCTCGGTCCACAGCGTCATCAGGTTTGCGAGGGTGTCGGAACCAACACTCGAGATGTTGCCGGCGACGCCGCTCGCTTTCGTATAATCAGCAAGACCCGGATCGAGTCGATCCTCGGCCTGCAGCGTTACCGAGGTCCCGAGTAATATCGCCGGAAGCATCGCAAGCAATTGTTTTTTCAAAAAATACCCCCTCGTCAGCTGATTCGCGCGACCCCGCTGCCAGGTTCCGCGCGGTGGTCACGCGCCGCTCGTACGCGACCGACGGCGCCATTAGAACCGGGTTTTGTTACAAGAATGTGACGAACAGGGGGTGGTGGGGGTAAAGCGGGTAAGTCCGCTCAGTGCTCGGCGACGATATAGCAAATCCAGCCGGCATCAGCCTCGGCATCTCCGGCGGGATAAAATTCGCCGTTCGCTTCCTCGCCGGACTCATCCCAGCCCTGCCAGTACACGGTGACGTTGGCGAAACCGGCTTCCATCAGGATCTCCTTGATTTCGGGAAGCGTCCACAGGCGCCAGTCGTAAGTAAATGCTTTTTTCAGGCGCGTACCGTCGCTGAACCTGAAATGGATGTGACAACGCATGTCGCCCGTAATCGGATTATAGGCCGCCTGGTGCCAGGTATAACGATAATCGTCGTAATCGGTGTGTTCCTTCACGACCCGAAAGGCGTCATAGCCGCCGAAACAATCAAGAAAGAAAACCCCGTCCTCGTTGAGTGCGTCATGCACTTTCGAGTAATAGTCGCGCATCACGGCCCGCTCCTTGAATATCATGTAACTGAAATTCATCGCAAGAATGATGTCCTGGTCGCGTACATCTGCCGTGAGAACGTTATCGTGCACAAGGGCGACCCGCTCGTCTGCGCCCCGTTTCAGCTTTGCAACATGGTGCCGGCGGCCCCAGTCCATCACGTCTTCGTCGAGATCGACCCCGACGGCATAATTGTCAGGCCGCCGGCGCGCCCATTCGCAGGAGGTATTGCCGGTTCCGCAGAAATCTTCGCGTAATCTCGATGCCTGCCGTCCACGCAAGGCACGAAAGGTGTCGTCGACGAAATCAATTTCGGCATCAACCGCCTGCACGGACTTTTCATACAGCGCGTGTCGATCGGCGGTTGCCGCGGTCAGCAGTCGGGCGTTCTTTTTGTTTCTTTTCGATTGTTTTCGTTTTTTTTCCTTCGATGCCATGTTTTCCGCCGGTTCCCGCTATAATTAGTAAGATAAATAACGCGCGCGATTCTATCACCATCTCCGTGGTGATTATTGATTGACAATCGACGTGCCCCCGACGTGCCCGAATGATCATGGATGCCAAGACGCTTAACCTCGGCGACGCCGAACTCTACATCAATCGCGAACTCTCTCAGCTCGAATTCAATCGGCGGGTGCTCGAACAGGCGAAGGATCATTCAAATCCCTTGCTCGAACGACTCAAATTTCTGTGCATTGCGAGCAGTAATCTCGATGAATTTTTTGAAATCCGGGTCTCCGGGCTGAAACAACAGGTCGCCTACAAATCCGAATCGACCGGCCCGGATCAAATGACCCCGGTCGAACAACTACGCCGTATCAGCGACATCGCGCACGATCTCGTGCGCGAACAGTACCGCGTGCTGAACGAGGAATTGATCCCCCTGCTTGCGGAGGAGAAAATTCACTTTCTGAAACGCGCGCAGTGGAATACAAAGCAGGCGGCCTGGGTAAAACGCTACTTCAACCGGGAACTGATGCCGGTATTGAGCCCGATCGGACTCGACCCGTCACATCCGTTTCCGCGCATACTCAACAAGAGCCTCAACTTTCTCGTGTCCCTCGAAGGCAAGGACGCGTTCGGGCGCAACAGCGCAATCGCGATCGTCCAGGCGCCGCGCGCGCTGCCGAGAATTATCAATATCCCGGAAAGCCACGCCGGCGGGCCGCACGAGTTCGTCTTCCTGTCTTCGATTATTCACGCCCATGTCCAGGACATTTTCCCCGGCATGAGCGTAACCGGTTGTTATCAGTTCCGGGTAACGCGCGACAGCGATTTGTTCGTCGACGACGAGGAAGTGGAAGACCTGTTGCGAGCGCTCGAAGGTGAACTCGATCAGCGCCGGTTCGGCGCCGCCGTCAGGCTCGAAGTCGCGGCGGAATGTCCGATCGAGATGATCAGTCGCCTCGGTCACGAATTCAAACTCGTCGACAACGAAATTTACCGCTGCGACGGTCCGGTCAACCTGACGCGCCTGATGGCGGTACCGGCAATGGTAACGCGACCCGATCTCAAGTATCCGCCTTTCACGCCGAGCCGCCCACGCCGCCTTGGCATGGACAGCGATCTGTTCGCCGTGATCCGCCGCGGTGACCTGATGTTGCATCACCCGTTTGAGTCTTTTGTTCCGGTCATTGAGTTTCTCAGACAGGCCGCGTCGGACCCCGATGTCCTCGTCATAAAACAGACGTTGTACCGAACGGGCCCCGATTCACCGGTCGCCGAAGCGCTGATCGAGGCTGCGCGCGCGGGCAAGGAAGTCACCGTCGTGGTTGAACTGAAGGCCCGCTTCGACGAACGCGCGAACATCGATCTTGCGGCAAAGCTCCAGGAGGCCGGAGCGCACGTCGTCTACGGGGTCGTCGGGCATAAAACCCACGCGAAGATGATTCTCGTTGTCCGCCGCGAAGGCAAGGTGCTGCGTCGATACGTTCATCTTGGCACCGGCAACTATCATCCGAGTACGGCCCGTCTTTATACCGACTATGGTCTGTTCACCTGCGACAACGCCTTCGGGGTCGACGTACAGAAAATTTTCCACCAGTTGACGGCCCCCGGGCGTCCGGGAAAGTTGAAAAAAATGCTGCAGTCGCCGTTCACGCTGCATAAGACCACGCTGGAGTATATCGAGCGCGAAGCGGAAAACGCGCGCGCGGGCAAGCCGGCGCGAATTATCGCGAAGATGAATGCGTTGGTCGAAGTGCAGGTGATCAAGGCGCTTTACGAAGCCTCCGGAGCGGGGGTGAAAGTCGATCTCATCGTGCGCGGCGTATGCGCGCTGCGCCCGGGTATCGAAAACGTATCGGAGAATATCCACGTCCGCTCCATCGTCGGCCGCTTCCTTGAACACACACGTGTCTTCTATTTTTATAACGACGGCCAGGAAGACGTGTACCTGTCGAGTGCCGACTGGATGGGGCGCAATTTCTTCAACCGGGTCGAGAGCTGCTTCATGGTCGAGGACAAACGCCTGCGCGACCGTATCGTCAAACTCGGATTGAACACCTACCTGAGTGATAACGTGCGCGCATGGCAGTTGCGCAGCGACGGTACTTATGTGCGGGTCAAACCTGGCTCGGCGCGGCCGCGCGACGCGCAGCAGATCCTGTTGGAACGGCTCGGTGACTAGCGCCGCCTACTTGAATTTCAGTTTCAGCCCTGCTGTCTTGAGATAATTCGCTTCGGTATCGAGATCGGCGTTCGTAAGCTGGTGAACCTTGAGCCAGCCCTCGGGAAAGCGGAGTCTGATCTTGTTGCCGTCGGCCTTAACCCGGATTTCCGGCAGTGGCGTTTCGCTCCGGCGTCGATGCAGCACGACGGCGAGTCGCAGTAGTACGCAAAGACGCTCCAGGGGCGCGCGAGCCGGATCCGGGATCGTATCGAACTCCGCGTTCGGCCATTTGCGCCGGTGCCCACGCACGAGCACGGCGAGCCGGCGTTGTTCGCCGCGCGAAAATCCCGGCATATCGAGGTGGGCCAGGAGATAACCGCCGTGTTTATGGTACTGGCTATGAGAAATGGCGCTGCCGATTTCGTGCAGCGACCCCGCCCAATGCAGTAATTGAATATCCGCCTCACGGCCCAGATCCCACGATGATTCAACCTGTTCCCAAAATTCTTTTGCGGTCGTGAACACGCGGTGGGCTTGCGCACGGTCGATCGCGTACCCGTCGAGCAGGCCAGCGACCGTTTGTTCGCGCACGTCCTCATCCTGGATCCGTCCGAGCAGGTCATACAACAAACCTTCCCGGAGTGCACGGGAAGAAACGCGCATGTGCTCGATACCGAGCGTGTGAAAAATTGCCAGCAGGATGGCGACCCCGCCCGCGAAAACCGGGCGGCGCTCATCGGACAAACCCTCGAGCGTAAGCTTGTCGATGTGTCCGGCACCGATCATGAGCTCGCGCAACTGTTCGAGCGAACCGCGCGTAATACCATCCTTGCTCCAGCCATTGGCAACGATCACATCGCGTATCGCAATATTCGTCCCGGAGGCACCGATCACCGACTGCCAGCCCTGGTCGCGATACATTGCTTCAATCGGCCCCAGTTCCTGCTGTGCCCGCAGTTCCGCACGTTGCATCGCCTGGGCCGTAATCGTCCCGTCGGCGAAGAGCGCCCCACTCATCGAGACGCACCCCATGTGCAGACTTTCCATCAGCAGCGGATCGAAACGTCGTCCGAGAATCAGTTCGGTACTGCCGCCCCCGATATCGATAACGAGTCGCAGATCGGATTCATCTTCAAGACCGTGGGAAACGCCGAGATAAATGAGGCGGGCTTCCTCGCGACCGGCGATGACGTCGATCGGAAATCCGAGAGCGGCTTCGCCGCGCGCGAGAAATTCCCTGCCGTTGCGCGCCTTTCGCAGAGTATTCGTGCCGACGACACGAACATTATCGGAATCGAAGTCGCGTATGCGCTCGCCGAAGCGGTGCAGCGTCTCGATACCGCGCTCCATCGCGGCGGCGTCGATGATGTTGTCCGGGCCGAGACCGGCGGCCAGGCGCACCATTTCACGAACCCGATCGACGATCTTGAACTGACCGTTCGCGGTTTGAGCAACCACCATGTGGAAGCTGTTCGAGCCGAGGTCAACGGCTGCAATCGAGGTCGGTGTGTCGAGATCCATACCGTTACTGTCGATCACTGTGCGCCGTCCGCAGAACGGCATGATGGATGGGTTTCGGGGATTGTCCTCATTATACTGGGCTGTGCAAGCTGTACGGGAGATTCCATGTCCACAACCAATATTGAACGCATCGACCCACTCGCCGCCGAAGCCATGCTCGACCATGAGCCGCGTGCGCGGCTTATCGATGTGCGCAGTACCGTCGAATTCGAATACGTCGGCCACCCCATCGGGGCGATCCATGTTCCGTGGAAGGAATTTCCGGACTGGCGCGAGAATACCGCGTTCGTCGCGGCGGTACGCGATGTTTTGCGCAACGATGGCGGCGACGAACCGGATCGGCCGATTTTACTGATTTGTCGCAGCGGCGTGCGGTCGTACAGCGCGGCCGAGCGTCTCGGCGAATCGGGGTATGTGCGTTTGTACAGTGTCGATGAAGGCTTCGAAGGCGATAAAGACGACCATCGACACCGGGGCAATCTGAACGGCTGGCGTTATCACGGCCTGCCGTGGGAGCAGGGCTAGGGACACCGTCTCACCGCCTCAGCGAACCGCATGACCAGCACGCGTGGAATTGCGGTTCCGACTCTTCTCCGCAGTGCTGGCATGTCCACACCTTCCCGTCCCCCGGGGGAACTTCGAGCGCGTCACCGACTATCCGGCGTGCTGTGGCGGCCGTTGCGTCGTCGAGTACCCATAGCTCCGGCCAGCATTCGTTCGGCGGCAGCTCCCCGGATCCGCCAATCAGCAACTCGTTGCGCACGATGCAGGAAATACCGGCATCTTCGAGGACGGATTTCAGATAACCGACGAGTATCGGGTCATCGGCGACGTGGATACGTTTCATCGCGCCGAGTCTCACAAATGGAGCGGCGATGAACAAGCGCGCTAACAGCCTGAAAGCGCCGAATAAACAATGCGAGCATTCGTCCCGACTCGCCCGTATAATGGCGCGCCTTTTGCCCGGATACCCCCGTTTTCATGAGTAATCACCTACGCAACATCGCGATCGTCGCCCATGTCGATCATGGCAAGACCACGCTCGTCGACCAGTTGCTGAAGCAGTCGGGTACCCTCGAACGCGGTGCCGAACGCACCGAACGGATTCTCGACAGCAATGACCTCGAGCGCGAACGCGGGATCACCATCCTCGCCAAAAACACCGCGATCCGCTGGAACGACTACCAGATCAACATTGTCGACACGCCGGGACATGCGGATTTTGGTGGTGAAGTCGAGCGAATTCTGTCGATGGTGGATTCCGTCCTGCTGCTGGTCGATTCGGTCGACGGGCCGATGCCGCAAACACGCTTCGTGACGCAAAAAGCGTTTGCCCGGGGGCTGCGCCCGATTGTCGTCATCAATAAAATTGATCGCGACGGTGCGCGACCCGACTGGGTGCTCGACCAGACGTTCGAGTTATTCGACCGCCTCGGCGCGACCGACGAACAACTCGATTTTCCCGTGATCTACACCTCGGCTACGCTCGGTTACGCGCGTCGCGAACCGGACGGCGAGGAAACAGATATGACCGCGTTGTTCCAAATGATCGTCGATTCCGTCGCCGCCCCGGCAGTGACGCGTGACGGTCCTTTTCAGATGCAAATCAGTTCGCTCGATTATTCCAGCTACGTCGGCGCAATCGGGATTGGGCGAGTCGAACGCGGCGAGGTCAGGCCCGGTCAGGCGATTACGCTGATCAACAGCGAAGGGCGGCAACGCAACGCGAAGATACTGGAAGTCCTCGGGTTCAATGGTCTCGTGCGCGAAGCACGAAAGTCGGCGGAGGCCGGTGACATTATCGCTGTAACCGGGATCGATGGCGTGCGCATATCCGATACCCTGTGCGACCCGGCCGTCGTTGAGGCACTGCCGGCCCTCGTCGTGGATGAACCCACCGTCAGTGTTTCGTTCGAAGTATCCGATTCGCCGCTGGTCGGCCGCGACGGCCAGTTCGTGACGAGTCGCCAGCTCACCGAGCGACTTGAACAGGAGCTGATCCATAACGTCGCGTTACGGGTCGAGCCAACCGACGATCCCAAGCGACAGATCGTTTCGGGTCGCGGAGAACTGCACCTCGCCATCCTGATGGAAAACATGCGACGTGAAGGCTACGAATTTTCCGTTGGGCGCCCCCAGGTGATCGTGAAGACGATCGACGGTGTCGACCACGAACCCTACGAACAACTCAGTGTCGATGTGCCTGCGGAAAATCAGGGCGCGGTCATGCAACGGCTGGGCGAGCGTAAAGGTGAGCTGAAACAAATGCAGCCGGACGGTAAGGGACGCGTGCGACTTGATTACCGCATTCCGGCGCGGGGTCTCATTGGCTTTCGCACCGAATTTCTCACCGCAACGTCCGGCGCCGGTCTGTTGTATCACACGTTCGAGTGCTTCGCGCCGAAGAAACCGGACGTCATTGGCAACCGTAATAACGGTGTGCTCATCTCCAACGGCGCGGGTAAAGCACTGGCTTACGCATTATTTAATTTGCAGGAACGGGGGCGTTTGTTCATCCGGCACGCGGACGAAGTGTACGAAGGGATGATCATTGGCATCCACTCGCGCGATAACGACCTGGTCGTCAACCCGCTGAAGGCCAAGCAGCTTACGAATGTGCGTGCCGCGGGCAACGACGAAAACCTGCTCCTGACTCCGCCCGTCGAGTTCGATCTAGAACAGGCACTGGAATTTATTGCCGACGACGAACTCGTGGAGATCACACCGACGGCCATCCGGGTTCGCAAGCGCTTCCTTAAAGAGCCGGACCGGCGCCGCGAAGAACGTCTGAAGAGCGCCTGATCGCCGACATCGTCAGGTGCGATGATAGGGCTGCTGCAGAGAATCACCGAGGCCCGCGTCGACGTCAACGGCGAGACGACGGGCGCAGTCGGTGCCGGCTTACTCGTGCTCGTCGGCGTGCAGCGCGGCGATGCAGAACCACAGGCTGACCGGCTCCTCGAACGCCTCCTCAGCTACCGTGTTTTTCCCGACGCAGACGGCAAAATGAACCGCGATCTGCGCGATACAGGGGGTGGACTGCTGCTCGTACCGCAATTTACGCTCGCTGCGGATACGCGCAAGGGCACCCGTCCGAGCTTTACCTCGGCGGCGCCGCCGGATGAGGGAAAAGTGCTGTTCGATTACCTGTTGCACGCGGCACAGGCGGCACATAAACCGGTTGGCAGCGGCCGGTTTGGTGCGCACATGCTGGTCTCACTGACGAACGATGGACCGGTGACGTTCTGGCTGGAAGTACCGCCGTCTCCCGATCCGCAGGGTTTGTCCGGTTAATTCAAACCTGCGATAAATTCGTCGATGTGTGCGGCAACCCGCGCCGCGCCCGCACCGAGAGTAATGCTGTAATGGTTCGTATCACCGATCTCCGCACATTCGAGGTTTTCGATCGCGGCGACTTTTTCCGCAACGGCCTTCGGCGGCAGCAACGGTTTCGGCTGATTCAACAACCCGCGGGGCGCGGTCAGCAATAACATCGGCACGCCGACCTCGTCGATCCGCATGACCATCGCCGGATCGAGCGGGCCATGGGCGTCGGCACTGACGGCCTCGGCGTTGACCCGCGATCGAAACGCGGGCGCGGACCCGCCGAGATCGTAATCGGCGAACGCCCTGACGTCGTCGTTCCACGCTTGTGCATCCTGAAACGCCGGGTGCGCCTGCCAGAAACGATAATAGCTCTCGCGATCCGGATACACTTCGCGAAGACGTGCGAGCGCCGGACCCAATACGCCCTTGATCACATCTTCCGGCGTCGCGCCATCACGCAGCGGCAGGGCGATGCCACCGTCGACGAGGACGAGGCCGCGGATCCGTTCGGGCGCTGCGGCGGCGAGGTCGAGGCCAATGTAGGCGCCGAGCGAGTGGCCGACAGTGATAATGGACTCCAGACCGTAGTAATCGAGCAACGCTGTCAGGTCCTCGACGTGCGCCGCGAATCCATACGGCGGCGGCAATTCACCGCTGTCTCCGCGCCCGCGCAGATCGGGCGCGTACACGTCGTAATCGCGGGCCAGCGACCGGACGACCCGGGGCCAGCCCATGTGCGACGAGGTGATCCCGTGGACCGCGAGTATCGGTGTATCGGCACCCGGCCAGCGGGCAACGCAGTAGTCGCCGCCCGTGACGGGGATGTGTTCCAGATCGTGCATGATCGAGCCTCCGCCGTGCTATTGTCGCCGGCACGTGCGCGAATTACGCGCACCGGGAAAGTCCGTCGCCATCATCGTGAAGCGTCTGCTTATCGTATACCACAGTCGTTCCGGCCACACGTCGTCGATGGCCGACGCAGTGATCGACGGCGCCCGCGACGACGCCATCAACGGCGTCGCGGTCATTGTTCGCGACGCCCTCGAAGCGACGCCCGAAGATCTGCTCGAATGCGACGGCATCATGCTCGGTACGCCGGAGAACTTTGGCTACATGTCGGGCGCGATGAAAATGTTTTTCGAAACGATCTACTACCCGTGCCTGGAGCAGACCCAGGGTCTGCCGTACGCGGTTTTTATCCGCGCCGGAAACGACGGGCAGGGCGCCCTATCGAGCATGACCCGCATCATTACCGGGCTGCGGTGGCGTGAAGTTGCCCCTCCCGTCATTATCGCCGGTGAGTTTGCGTCCGACCGGCTCGGCGAATGCCGCGAACTCGGCACGGCTGTAGCCGCAGGGCTCGAAGCCGGAATATTCTGAGAGCGCCACGCGTCACGGTCCCCGGAACCGAATTCGCTTACAATGGTCCCGTGTTAGCCGAGCCGTAACGATGAACCCACCTGACAATACCGTGCGCCTGCCTGAAGTGGCTGCGCAAGAACCGCCCGGGGATATTCGCAAAACAGCCCTCGATCCTGATTTCTGGTATCCCGTTGCGCGCAGCCGCGACCTGAAACGCGGCAAGGCGCTCGCTGCGAAATTCGCCGGCGAACCGATCGTGCTGGTCCGGCCGACGAACGCGCCGCCGTTTGCGCTCGAAGACCGCTGCGCCCACCGCCAGGTCCCCCTGCACGTCGGCCACGTTACCAACGATGCGATCAAATGCGGCTACCACGGGTGGACCTACGACAAGGGCGGCAAATGCACGAGCGTGCCGTATCTCGATCTGTGTACGCTGAAACCAAACTGTGTCAGAAGCTATCCGTGCCGCGAGGCCTATGGGCTGATCTTCGTTTTCCCGGGCGACCGCGCGAAAGCCGATACCGCGGTATTTCCCGATATCCCGTCCGCTTCCGATCCGGCCTACAAAACGCGCTATCTCGATCGACGCGTGGGTTGTCACTGGTCGTTCATGCACGAAAACCTGATGGACATGAACCACCAGTTTTTGCACCGACGCCTGATGGGCGGGATCAAAACAATCTTTCTCGGCACACGTAGCGGCGAGAACTGGATCGAGTCGGATTACACGTTCAAGCGCGCGAGCGGCAAACAGCCGCTCGGCGAAAAGTTCATGCTGGGCAAGCGCCCGGAGGCCGCGCCCGAAGAGCGCGACATGATGACAATCCGGACGGAATACCCTTATCAGACGCTGCGTTTCTGGACTGCCGGGAGCGAAACACCGGCGCTTGATCTATGGAACGTCTACATCCCGCTCGACCGGGAACAGCGCACGAACCACACTTACGGGCTCATGATGATCAAGCGGCCGTCGATCCCCGGCGTGATCAATGTGCTGTGGCCTTTCATCGTCTGGTTCACGAACGGCATATTTGCCGAGGATCGCTGGATCTGCGAACTCGAGCAAGCCGCGTTCGACGCGCAGGGCGAAGATCAGAATCACGAAATATTTCCCGCGATCCGGGAACTGCGTCGCGTGATCGTGGAAAACGGTCAGCCCATCGGCGAATAGGTGCGCCCGGCGCGTCTACGCCCGCCGCCACACGAGCGTATTGACGACCTTCGTACCGTCGGCAACGCGAATTGGCGGCGTTTTTAAAACAAGTGCGCCGTCGGCGCTGAATTCGAAATAACGGAGCTGGTCGCCGCCAACCCAGCCTGCCGCGAGCGATCCTTCGACGTGGTGTACGACCGTGTTCTCTGCTGCATTCAGGGTAAACGTCCCGTAGTAGCTCGTGTAGCCCAGATAAGCCTGCCTGAATTCCTCGAGCGGCACCTCGTCGAGATTGCGCTGGCTCAGGCGTTCGCGGTCCTTGCTCATGAGCTGCGCGGACATGTAGCCGGCCGCGTCATAAATGATCAATCCGTGCGTACCGTCCCCGAGGGGGAATGGCTGCCGCCCCGCCTCGGTTTCCGCGTACGCGTCGGCAAGGCGCCAGGTGCCGGCAAAAGTTGCCGGGGTCACGCTCGGTTCGTTCGCCATGTCAGGTTTCCTCTCCATCGAGATTAAATTGCAGCGTGCTGGACCTGTTGCCGCTGCTCAGCGCATCGCGGTGTTCGGCGTAATTGAGCAACGACAACAGAGTCCTGCCCTGCCCGATGCGCTCGATAACCGCATTTTCCGTTTCCTTGATGGCCTCGGCGGCCGGCAACAATGCGGCCGCTTCCGCCTCGCTGAGTACGATGATGCCATCGTCGTCACCGAACACGACATCGCCCGGGTTCACGGTTACCCCGCCGCAGGCGACCGCGACCTGACGCTCGCCGAGCGCATTGACCGTGCCCGAAACGGGGGTGGTAGTGCGAGCATAAACCGGCAGTTCCAGAGACCGTATGGTCGACACGTCACGACACGCTCCGTCGATCACGATACCACCGAGCCCGAGTCGCGCCGCCTCGAGCGAAAACAGCTCCCCGACCACGGCGACCGTACTGCCCTGGGTATCGACGACGAGAACCTCGCCTGCCTGCGCTTCTTCGAGCGCCGCGATGATGGCGAAAAAATCATTGCTGCAACGAACCGTGTACGCGGCGCCGAGTAGCGTGAGGCCGGGACGAACGGGGCGTAACTCGGGCGCCATGACCCGAATCGACTTGTCTGCGTCGGCCAATGCCGCGGGGTCGACCCGTCGCAGTCGTTCAAGTAGTTGTTCTGAAATCATGCCCGGCTCCGTTATTTCATCGTGCTTCGCCGACCCAGTCGCGCGGGGTCAGAAATTTATCGTGCAACCGGGCTTCGGCGCTGCCCGGCTCCGGTGACCAGTTGTAGCGCCAGTTCACGACCGGCGGCAATGACATCAATATCGATTCGGTGCGCCCGCCAGTCTGCAATCCAAACAGCGTGCCGCGATCGTAGACGAGATTGAATTCAACATAGCGCCCGCGACGGTATAACTGAAACGACCGCTCGCGTTCACTGTAGGGCAGGTTACGGCGGCGCTCCACGATGGGCACATAAGCGGGGATGTAACTGTTGCCGACACTTTGCAGGTAGCGAAAACACTGGTCCATGGGCCATTCGTTCAGGTCGTCGAAAAACAACCCGCCGATCCCGCGTTGTTCGTTACGGTGCGGGATATGGAAGTACTCGTCACACCACCGCTTGTGGTCCGCGTACACCGTCTCGCCGTAGGGCGAGCACGCGTCCCGCGCGACGGCGTGCCAGTGCCGGGCATCTTCTTCGAATCCGTAGTACGGGGTCAGGTCATAGCCCCCACCGAACCACCACACCGGCGGTTTATCAGCGGCACTGGCAAGAAAGAACCGGACGTTGGCGTGCGACGTCGGCACGTAAGGATTCAGCGGGTGGACGACGAGCGAGACACCCATCGCGTGAAACGCGCGGCCTTTCAATTCCGGTCGTTTTGCTGTCGCCGCGGCCGGTAACTCCGCACCGGTGACTTCGGAAAAATTGACCCCGGCCTGCTCGAATACCGCGCCGCCACTCAACACCCGCGTACGTCCGCCGCCACCGGCATCGCGCTGCCAGTCGTCGGCGAGGAATGTTTGCGCACCATCGACGTCGGCGAGACTCTGACAGATCGTGTCCTGCAACTGCTGCAGGTAGCGGCGGATCTGCGGCACCTGTTCGGCGACGATTTCTGACTCATTCATCGGTTTTGTCTTCAATACCAAATTTCAATTAGTCGGGTAATTTGGTAATGTACGCGCCCTCTTCCCGAAGATCGAATTGGCATCGAACATGAGCGCCCGACAAGCTACCGTGTCACGCGACACGCGCGAAACGCAGATCTCCGTGGCCGTCAATCTCGACGGTTCAGGTGACAGCGTGCTTGCGACAGGCCTGCCATTTCTCGATCACATGCTCGATCAGATTGCACGACACGGCTTGATCGATCTGAACGTCAGCGCGACTGGCGATCTCGAAATCGACGCGCATCACACGGTCGAGGACATCGGAATTACGTTAGGCCAGGCCTGCACCCGGGCGCTCGGTTCTAAAACCGGGATCCGCCGCTACGGTCACGCATACGTTCCGCTCGACGAAGCGTTGTCGCGTGTCGTGCTCGATCTGTCAGGACGTCCCGGACTCGAATACCAGGTCGCGTTTCCGCGCGCCCGCGTCGGCGATTTCGACGTCGATTTGTTCCACGAGTTTTTCCAGGGCTTTGTTAATCACGCCATGGTAACGATGCACATCGACATGATTCGCGGAGACAATGCCCATCACATCATCGAAACGATATTCAAGGCGTTCGGCCGGGCGCTGCGCATGGCCGTCGAGCCGGACCCGCGCATGGCAGGAATCACGCCATCGACGAAGGGAACCTTGTCGTCCTAGTCACAGCCGCGTCGTTGCCCGGCACTCCCGCGTAACCTTTTGAGCCCCAATACCGGAATCCCACAACAATGTCCGAGGTAGCGATAGTCGACTACGGCAGTTCCAACCTGCGCTCGGTCGCGAAGGCGCTCGAATTCGTCGCCGACGGTGACCACGATATCGTCGTTACGAGCGACCCGAAAACGATACTCAATGCCGGGCGGGTCGTGTTCCCCGGGCAGGGTGCGATCGGCGATTGCATGGCGTCGCTTACCGAATGTGATCTCATTGCGATATTGCACGAAGCGCTCGCGAACCGACCGTTTCTCGGAATTTGTCTCGGCCTTCAATCGCTCATGACAAACAGCGACGAGGACGGCGGGGTCGAGTGTCTTGCGCGATACCGGGGTGCGGTACGTCATTTCCGCGCGAATGCCGGACCGGCGGACGACGGCTCGCCAAGGAAGATCCCGCACATGGGCTGGAACCAGGTCTACTGGCGCAAACCGCATCCGCTCGTCAAGGGCATCGAGGACGGCTCACGATTCTATTTTGTCCACAGCTACTACGTCGTACCGGATGACGATAACGTGATCATGGGCGAGACCGACTATATCGATCGCTTCACCTCGGCTATCGCCGCCGACAACGTATTCGCGACCCAGTTTCATCCGGAAAAAAGCGCCACGGGCGGCCTCGCCCTGCTGAAAAACTTCCTCGCATGGAACGGCACGGTTTGATATGGCTTGTGCAACCCGCGCAGAAGAGGCTTGCGGCAGGTAATCCCGGTATTTGCAGGTCAACCTCCAGGCTGACCGCAGCGAATTCCCCTATCTACTCACGCGCAATCGCGCGGTAGCCGATATCGCGGCGGCAAAACGCCCCTTCGAACCCGATTTTATCGACCCTGGCGTAGGCGCGTCGTTGCGCCTCACCGACCGTATCGCCGAGGCCGACGACGCACAGAACGCGCCCGCCGGCGGTGACGATGTCCCCGTTACTCTCGGCCGTACCGGCGTGGAACACGTAGGTATCCTGTGTCGCGGCCGGGCCAAGACCCGTGATCGGTTTCCCTTTCGGGTAGTTGGCAGGGTAGCCGCCCGATGCGAGGACAACCCCGAGTGCTTTGCGCGGGTCCCACTCGAGTTCAACTTCGTCGCCGCGGCCGTCGAGTACCGCAAGACACGCCGATGCGAGATCCGATCGCAGCCGCATCATAATCGGCTGGGTTTCCGGATCGCCAAAGCGGCAATTGTATTCGAGCACCTTTGGCGTACCGTCCGCCGCGATCATGAGGCCGGCGTAGAGAAAACCCTGGTAGGGGCGACGATCGGCGACCATTCCGGCCAACGTCGGCTTGATCACTTCATCGATGATCCGCTCGTGCAGTTGTTCGTCGACGATTGGCGCCGGGGTATAGGCGCCCATGCCGCCGGTGTTCGGCCCCTTGTCGCCGTCGTCGCGCGCCTTGTGATCCTGTGATGACGCGAAGGGGATAATGTTCGTGCCGTCGGTCATGACGATGAAACTGACTTCCTCGCCGACCAGAAACTCCTCAACGACGATGCGCCGGCCGGCCTCGCCGAATGCATCCCCCGACAACATATCCCGCGCCGCAGTGACTGCGTCATCATGATTGGCCGCAATCACAACCCCTTTACCGGCGGCAAGCCCGTCCGCCTTGATCACGATCGGTACCGGCTGCGACCGGATATAAGCGATGGCACGTTCGACATCTTCAAAAGTTTCGAAAGTGGCCGTCGGTATCGCGTGCCGTTGCAGAAACGACTTCATGTAGGCTTTTGAACCTTCGAGGGCCGCCGCCTCGCGCTGCGGGCCGAAGCAATGCAGTCCGGCAAGTCTGAACACATCGACAACGCCGGCGACCAGCGGGGCCTCCGGACCGACGATCGTGAGGTCGATGGCATTCGTTCGTGCAAACCCGACGAGTTCGCCAATGTCTTGTGCATCGATGGCGACATTTTCGACTTTGTCCTCGGCAGCCGTACCCGCGTTGCCCGGCGCGCAATAAACGCGATCGACATCAGGCGACTGGGCGATCTTCCAGGCGAGCGCATGCTCCCTGCCGCCGCCACCGATAATGAGAACCTGCACCGGTGGCTTGCCTAATGCCGGAAATGCCGCATACCGGTGAAAACCATCGCCATGCCGTGCTCGTCGGCGCTGGCGATCACTTCCTCGTCACGCATCGAACCGCCCGGCTGAATGACGGCAGTGATACCGACCTCGGCGGCCGAATCGATACCGTCGCGAAACGGAAAAAAAGCGTCGGACGCCATCACCGAGCCGCGGACTTCAAGGGTCTCGTCCGCAGCCTTGATTGCTGCGATACGGGCGCTGTATACCCGGCTCATCTGGCCGGCGCCAACACCGATTGTGCGGCGGTCGCGGGCGTACACGATCGCATTCGATTTGACGCACCTCACGACTTTCCAGGCAAACATCAAATCGCGCATTTCCGCATCGCTGGGGTTCCGCTGGCTGACGACGCTGAGGTCGCCGGCCGCGAAGTCGTGTCGGAACGGATCCCTGTTTTGTACCAGCAGACCGCCCGTCACCCGTTTGTAATCCCGGTGCGCGAACGGCGCCGGGTTACGCTGCCCGAGGGTCAACAGGCGAAGATTTGCCTTCGTCGCACATACTTCAAGTGCGCTCGCTGAAACCGAGGGGACGGCGATCACTTCGACAAATTGACGTTCGGTAATGAGCTCAGCGGTTTCGCCATCGAGTTCGCGATTGAACGCAATGATCCCGCCAAACGCCGATGTCGGATCGGTTGCGTACGCGAGTTCGTACGCTTCGGCAACAGACGCCGCTTCGGCGACACCGCACGGGTTGGCGTGTTTGACGATACAGCACGCCGCGTCGTCAAACGCCCATACGCATTCGATCGCGGCATCCGTATCCGCGATGTTGTTGTACGAAAGCGCCTTGCCCTGGTGTTGGTCCGCAGCGCCGATCGTTCCGGCGATGCCTTGCCCGTCAACGTAAAAAGCCGCCTGCTGGTGGGGGTTTTCACCGTAACGGAGGTCCTGTTTCTTGGCGAGATTCAGCGTGATTCGATCGGGAAACGCGTCGTTGCCGGCTGTGTCATTCAGATATCCGGCGATCGCCGCATCATAATCGGCCGTATGTCGAAACGCTTTCGCGGCCAGTTCGAAACGCCGATCGGGCGCGAGTGCACGATTGTTTGCGCCGAGTGCCGCCGCCAGGTCTTCGTAGTCACCCGGATCGACAACGATAGCCACATCGCGGTGATTTTTTGCCGCGGCGCGCACCATCGTCGGCCCGCCTATATCGATATTCTCGATCGCCTCCTCGAGCGTGCAATCAGGCCGCGCAATCGTCTCGCTGAACGGATACAGATTGACGACCACGAGATCGATTGCGCGAATACCGTGCTCCGCCATTACGCCGTCATCCGTCCCTCGCCGTCCGAGGATGCCACCGTGAACCCTGGGGTGGAGTGTTTTCACCCGCCCGTCCATCATCTCCGGATGGCCGGTGTACTCCGCGACGTCCGTCACCGGGATACCCGCTTCGCGCAGCAATGTCGCGGTACCGCCCGTCGACAGGATTTCGATGCCGAGTGCGGCGAGTCGTTGTCCGAATTCGACGACCCCGGTTTTGTCTGAAACGCTGATCAGCGCCGTATCGACCTGCCCCTGGCTTGCCATGAGTCAGTCGCCGAGTCCGTATTTATGTAATTTTTTTCGCAGGGTTGCACGATTCAGGCCGAGGAATGCCGCTGCTTTGGAAATGTTACCGCGGGTTTCGGCCATGACGACTTCCAGTAACGGCTGTTCGATTTCGGACAGGACGAGATCGTAGAGGCCGCTCGGCGCCTGTCCGTTCAGTTCGTCAAAATAGCGTTCCAGTGATTCCCTCACGTGTCCGGCCAACGGCTGCGAATTGCTCGCGTGGGTTGCGCGTTGTGCCGCTCCGGCTTGCTTTGCGATCATGCAGCCATAGCTCCTTCATTTTTGTTTTCATCATTATCGATCAGCGCAATTTGGGCGTGCGCCGTGTCCGTTCGATTGAATGTCCGCCGCAGCTCAGCGCCGTCCGGCAGCGTCGCGGTGTACCACCCGATGTGTTTCCGTGCGATCCGTGGGCCCGCCACTTCACCGTAAAGATCATAAAGCGCGGCGAGATGCTGCCTCATCGTGGCGAAAATTTCTCTGCGTGACGGGGTCGCCGGTATCGCAGCGCCGTTGAGGCCGGCTTTCACCTGGTTGAATATCCATGGGTTTCCGTAAGCGCCGCGTCCGATCATGAGTCCGTCGCAACCGGTCGTGTCGAGAACCCGGCGGGCAGTCGCCGCGTCGGTGATGTCGCCATTGGCAATCACCGGCACGGAAACAACGGATTTAACGGCCGCTATCGTGTCGTATTCGGCGGCGCCCTTGAATGCGCAGGCGCGGCTGCGGCCATGTAACGTGAGCAGCTGGATGCCGCAATCTTCCGCGAGCCGGGCGATGCGCGGCGCATTGCGATGAGTTCGATCCCACCCTGTTCTCAGCTTCAGCGTTACCGGTACATCGACGGCACCGACCACCGCGCCGAGCAACTTCGCGACGAGAGGTTCGTCGCGCAATAGCGCCGACCCGGCGAGTTTGTTGCACACCTTTTTTGCCGGGCATCCCATGTTGATGTCGATGACGTCGGCACCGTGATCGACACAATAACGCGCTGCGTCGGCAAGTGCGTCGGGTTCTGCACCCGCAATCTGTACGATACGTATCCCGCGGCTGTGACCGAACTCGAGTCTTCTTCGGGTTTTAGCGGTTGCACGCAAACGCGGATTACTTGCGACCATTTCGGACACCGCGTAATCAGCGCCGTGGTCGCGGCAGACGTCGCGAAAAACCCGATCGCTGACCCCGGCCATAGGCGCGAGCGCGAGGGGCCGCACAAATTGAAAGCTGCCGAGGCTGAACACTGCGTCGTTAATCATCCGATCCAGTTTGCCGGGAGTAAGCTACCCTATCGCGGGCGCAGGGCCCGTCGCGTACAGAGAAGATTGACGGATTTTGGTTTGTCGCAGCCTGGGCTACAGCACATGGTCGGGGGCCCCGTCGTATTCATTCGACTTTACTGGGCCTACACCGGTCACTCGGTTTCGATAATAGCCACTTCCACGTAGCGGCGAAAGGGTCTGGCGGGAATTTTTTGAACGCGAGCCGGGAGACCTCGGAGCGACCGTCCGAATCCCGTTCTGCGACGCGGCTCCCGACGCCCGGGCGAAGTCGAATAGGTCGGGCGCGTTAAAGGAAATCGAATTCGAAGCTCACCGCACGATCGCCGCTCTGGTGTACTTCAAGGACGACATACACGGCCCGCTCCGGCGGCATGCCGGCGGCGATATCGATGCTTTTGTCGAGGTATTCGTCCGGGGCGAAACGGCGCACCCCGATTATTTCGCCGGTCGGCCCCTGCAGCCCGAGCTGGATCACCGGGAATGGGGTGGCGCCCGATGCGCGACTGACGAGCGTTGCATTGACGAGCAGCGCGTCGCGATAACGCGGATGATCCCGTACGTCACGCGCGACGAGTTCAATGTCGACCGGTTCGGCGGGTGCTGAAGGACATCGGAGGTACTCGCACATCGTGGCGCGTAACGGCGCCAGCTCCGGTACCGCCGCGACGATGTCATCACGCAGAAAATACGCGATTTGCGCGAACAGCGCCGCCGTCAGCAGAAGTCCGAGTACGACCCAGAGCCAACGGATGCCGCGTCGGGGTTGACGGTGCAGCGCCGCGACTTCTTCCCTGAGAATATCGGGGACTTCTTCGAGGTCGACTTCCGGCACCGCTTCTTCGAACTCATCGGCGTCGGTTTCGGTCTCCGGTTCGGTGAACAGAATGGCGTGCTCCGACTCACTCAACACAGTCGTTGCCGGACGCAGTAACGGGAACTCGGCGTCGGCGGGCAGCGTTGGCTCAACGCCGGCAAACGCTTCGGGAATCTCATCGGATTCGACCGGTGCGTTGGCCGAAGGAGAATCAACACGCGCAGCGCCATCCGGGTCAAACCCGGAGACATCGATGATGCTCTGCGTGTCGTCACGGGGTCCGTGGTCGCCCGCGGCCGTGGAGACATCGATAAGATTTTCGTCGAGCGTCGTATCGTAATCGGTTTCAAACGCGGGTTCCGGGTCGACCACGGATCCGATGGAGACGCCCGGCCGATCGGCTGCGATGTCGAATTCCGGGGGTTCCGTCGGGACTTCCACCGGCGGTGGCTCGACCGGTGGCGGCTCGACCGGTGGCGACTCGACCGGTGACGACTCGACCGGTGGCGACTCGACCGGTGACGACTCGACCGGTGACGACTCGACCGGTGACGGCTCGACCGGTGACGGCTCGCTTACAGCCGAACCGGACACGGGAAGATCTTCGGCCGGATCGATCAGAACGAATGCCGGCCCCGGATCGGTGCTGTCGACCGCGGATTCCGGTTCGGGATGTTCGCTCGGTGACGGTCCAGGTTGGAATGTCGGCTCGTCGGCGAGGCGTTCGAGGGCGTTGAACTGGGTCGCGCACTCACCGCATTCGACGAAGCCCTGCGCCGCGCTCAGATCGGACGCGCCAAGCTGGTAAATCGTCCCGCACTTCGGGCATTGCGTCAGCAAGGGACACCGCTCATCAGCACACCCGATCAAAAATCATTAAGAGTTCCCGCCACGAGCGCCCATCCATCGGTTTGCCGTTGTTCGTCCATCTTAAACGCGCCGGCATAAGCCGCCAAGAGATCCGGGACCTGTTCGGCGAGTACACCGGACAGTACGATACGCCCCCCCGGGGCCAGGAGCCGCCCAAAGCGCCCGGCGAGCCCGAGCAGCGGTTCCAGCAGAATGTTGGCGACGATTAAATCGTAGGCCCCGGGGCGCAGCAGGGCCGGATCGGCGCTGACGACAACCTGCTGTTGATTCAATGCCGCGTTGCGCTCGCACACGACAAGCGCTTGTGCATCGATATCGATCGCCTCGACAGATGCCGCACCGAGCGTCGCCGCAGCCAGCGCAAGAATGCCCGAGCCACAACCGTAGTCGAGTACCCGGCACCCGCTAACCGCGCCCGGCGTGGCGATCCATTCCAGGCACAGGGCTGTTGTCGCATGATTCCCGGTACCGAAAGCCATTCCCGGATCGATCCGGATGACGTGGTCGCAACCCGTAACCGGTTCGCGCCACGTTGGGCATACGCACAGGCACCCACCGAACAGCCGGGGCTCGAAATGCTCGCGCCAGACCGATTGCCATTGCCGATCGGCGAGTTCGTCGATCCATAATTTGAGCGGCGAGACCCCGGCCGTACTGAAACGCGATTCGAGCCCGCCGTGCCCCGTTCCCGCCGCGAACAGGCCGGTTACGTTGCACACGGGCCACAGCGGCTGTTCGCCGTCGAGTTTATCGACGACCAACGGTACGTCGTCAGCGGCTGTGCAGGTCACGGCTGCGGCCCCGGCTTGTTCGAACACGGCCTCGGTTTGCGCCACGTCGGATTCGCGCACGGTGCAGGTACATGTGATCCACGCGGCGGTCACGCGAATCGCGGGGCCGGATCGGCCGGCCCGGAGTAACGGTCGGGCCGGTCGGCGCAGGCCGGGGCCACCCGGCAGCGCTCCGGGTCAGTCTGCGTGAGCAAGCTTGTGTTCGAGGTAGTGAATATCGGTGCCGCCTGCGGCAAAAGCGGCATCGTGAATCAGGTCGCGATGCAGCGGCAGATTCGTATCGATACCCTCGATGACGATTTCCGTGAGCGCGTTCGACATACGCGCGAATGCGGCTTCGCGGGTCGACGCGTGGGCAATGAGTTTCGCGATCAGCGAATCATAGTAAGGTGGAACGGTATAGCCGTCATAGAGATGTGAATCGACGCGAATGCCAGGCCCGCCTGGTGGATGGAATAAACTGATCGTTCCGGGCGATGGTCGGAACGAGACCGGATCTTCAGCGTTGATCCGGCATTCAATCGCGTGCCCGTGGATCTGGACATCCTGTTGGCCGAATGACAATGGTTCGCCGGCCGCGATCGTGATCTGCTCTTTCACGATATCGATTCCGGTAATCATTTCCGTCACCGGGTGTTCGACCTGTACGCGGGTGTTCATTTCAATGAAATAGAATTCGTCGTTCTCGTAGAGGAATTCAAACGTGCCCGCACCCCGGTAGTCGATCGCGCGACAAGCGTTAGCGCAAAGTTCGCCCATGCGATCACGCGTCGCCTGGTCTATGCCCGGCGCTGGCGCCTCTTCAATCACTTTTTGATGACGACGCTGCATCGAGCAGTCGCGGTCGAGGAGATGAACGACGTTGCCGTGACCGTCTGCAAGAACCTGAAATTCAACGTGGCGCGGGTGCTCGAGAAACTTTTCAACATAGACCGCGTCATTCTGAAACGCCGCGAGCGCTTCGCGCTTCGTCAGTCCAAGCGCATTTGGCAACGCCGCTTCCGCGTGGACGACTCGCATCCCGCGACCGCCCCCGCCGCCGGCGGCCTTGAGGATGACGGGGTAGCCAATGTCGCGGGCGATGCGAAGGTTCTCCTTCATGTCGTCGCCGAGCGCAGTCTCGGAACCGGGAACACACGGGACGCCAACCGATTTCATCGTTCTGATCGCGGAGAGCTTGTCCCCCATGAGGCGGATGGTCTCCGGTTTCGGGCCAATGAAGTTAAAACCGCTTTGCTCGACCCTTTCCGCGAAGTCGGCGTTTTCGGACAGGAAACCGTAGCCGGGGTGAATCGCCATCGCATCGGTTACTTCCGCGGCACTGAGTATGGCCGGGACGTTGAGGTAGCTCTCCGTGGGAATGGGCGGACCGATGCACACCGATTCGTCGGCGAGGCGTACGTGCATCAAATCCCGATCGGCCGAGGAATGAATTGCCACGGTTTTGATATCGAGTTCGCGGCAGGCTCTGAGTATGCGCAGCGCGATTTCGCCGCGATTGGCGATAACGATTTTATCGAGCATTAAAAAACCTCAATCGATGACGAACAACGGTTGCTCGTATTCAACCGGATGGCCGTTCTCGGCGAGTACCGCCGTAATCGTACCGGCCCGGTCGGCTTCGATCGGGTTCATTATTTTCATGGCCTCGATGATGCACAACGGGTCACCCACGCTAACGGCCTGACCGACGCGCACGAATGGTTCGCTTTCCGGCGAAGGCGCGTCGTAGAACGTGCCGACCATCGGCGCCGCGACGACATGACCTTCGTGTGCATGATTTTCCTGGGGCGCCGGTTCTGCTTCACGCTGGGGTGCACTGGCTGGCATCGGGGCCGCCGGCGCCGGCGCCGCGACGGTCGTCATGGGTACGGACGCACCACGCGATATGCGCACCGACTCTTCACCTTCCTTGATCTCGATTTCGGCGATGCCGGATTCTTCGAGCAATTCGATCAGTTTTTTGACTTTACGTATATCCATGGGGTCTCTTCCGTCGCCGAAATTCTCTGAAATTTGCGCGCTTAATCTGCGCCCGCCCTGAGCACGTTGGCGGCAGCCTCTACGGCATGGGCATAACCGTCTGCACCGAGTCCGGTAATAACACCGACGGCAATATCGGACAGATACGAGTGTTGTCGGAATGCCTCGCGCGCGTGCACATTGGACAGGTGGACCTCGATAAACGGGATCGAAACCCCGAGCAGCGCGTCTCTCAGCGCGACGCTCGTGTGGGTGAATGCGCCGGGATTGATGATGATAAATGCGACACTGTCAGCCTTCGCCGCATGGATCGCCTCGATGAGCACGTGTTCTGCGTTGCTCTGTATGCTGTCGAGTTCGTGGCCGAGGCGCCGAGCATCGTCGCCTGCCCGACGTTCGATGTCCGCAAGCGTTGTCTTGCCGTAGGTCGTCGTTTCCCTTTCGCCGAGCAAATTGAGATTGGGTCCGTTTATCAACAGGATGCGCGCCATGGTTGTGCGGTCCGGAATTCAGGGGTGCGAAACGCCGCGGACGTTATCACGTAATCGCCGCAAATACGAGCGTGTTCGTGGCCGATGCCGGCGATTTCGGCTCAGTTTTGCAGGCGCCAGCAGCCGTCTTTGGCGCTCGGCAACAGGCTTTAAAGTGCGGCGTTCAAAGCCGCTTCGACGTCGGGTTCGTGCCATTCCCCCTGGTGGGTGGCGATGACCCGTCCGTCACGTCCGATCAGGGCCGAGTAGGGCAGCGCACCGATCGTGTTGCCGAGTGCGCGCATGTAGTTGGACACGTTTTCCTCGCCCACGAGCACGGGGTAATTCATGCCCTGTTTCGCGGCATATTCGGTCACCGCCTCGACCCGATCGAGCGCGATTCCGACGAAGCGGACTTCGCGGTCGGAGAACCGCTGCTGCAGGTCGATGAACGCGGGGATTTCCTTACGGCACGGCGGGCACCAGGTCGCCCAGAAATTCACCACGACGAGCTGGCCCGCCCATTCACTCATATGCCGCTCGCGTCCTTCGAGATCACTGAACGACCAATACGACAGCGCGTCGTCGCTCGCCGGCGCAGGCGCCGGTGTCGTCGTCACGATCGGCACGGTGGGCCGCCCGGTACGGTGTTTTTCGTTGAGTAAATAACCGGCGTAAGCGGCGCAGATTGCAACCGTCGTACCCAATACGACGAGGACTCGTTGTATCGGTGTCACTGCAGCTCGCCGAGTTGCGCCGTGAAATCGGCGGGACCGACAAAGCCCAGCAGACGGTGGCTGCGCAGTTCAGCACCTTCGGTATCGAAGAACAGCACGGCCGGCGGCCCGAACAGCTCAAAACGTTTCAACAGCGCGCGGTCGGCATCGTCGTTCGCCGTCACGTCGGCCCGGAGCAGCACGACGTTGCGCAACGCCGCCTGCACACTCGCATGACGGAATGTTTCCCGTTCGAGGTGTTTGCACTCGATGCACCAGTCGGCGTAGAAATCGAGCATCACCGGTTGTCCTGCTGCGCGTGCGCGCGCCAGGCCCGCCTCGAATCCGCTGAGGCCCTTGATCGCTTCGAACGGCAGCTCGTCGGCGCCGCGCTCTGGGCCGCCTGCCAGCGGTTCAAGCGGATGCCACGGATTCACCGCCCCGGCGCCGGCGCCGACGATCAGTACCGCCCCGTAACACAGCATCGCGAGCCCGACGCCCTTGGTGAGTCGGCGCCAGCCGGCGTCGCCGGGCCGCAGTGCATCGAGGGCACCGAGATAGATCGCACACACGATGATCAGAACGGCCCACAGTGCGAGCGTGACCGGGCCGGGCAATATGCGTTCGAGAAACCAGACCGCCACCCCGAGAAGTAACACGCCAAAGACGCGTTTCACCGTATCCATCCAGGCGCCAGCTCGCGGCAGCAACTGACCCGCGGAGGCGCCAACGAGTAACAAGGGGGCGCCCATGCCGAGGCCGAGCGCGAACAACGCCGCACCACCGATGGCGGCGCTGCCTTCGTGGCTGAGATAAATCAACGCTCCCGCCAACGGCGGCGCAACGCAGGGTCCGACGATGATGGCCGACAGCAACCCCATCAGGGCGACGCCGATGAGGTTGCCGCCGCGCTGGTTACGACTGAGGGCATCGAGTCGGGTTTGCAGCGCCGCCGGCAACTGCAGTTCGTAGAAACCGAACATCGACAGCGCGAGCGCAACGAAAACGAGGCTGAACGTCACGATGACGGCCGGCTGCTGGAATGTTGCCTGAAGGTTGTGGCCGAACAACCCGGCGACGAGACCGACGAGTGCGTAAGTCGCCGCCATCGCTAGAACGTAAATCCCGGACAACGACAAACCCCGGGCCATCGAGACCGGTTGCGCCTGCCCGACGATAATGCCCGAGAGGATCGGAACCATCGGAAACACGCACGGGGTCAGCGACAGCAGCAGGCCGAACACAAAAAACGTGCCGGCGACGGCGAGCAGCGACCGACCGGCGAGCGAGGTAGCGATGTCGTCGGCAGAGAGACTGCTACCCATGCCGCTTTCGGCCGCCCCCGCCGCGGATGCGGCGCCGAGTCCTGCGGTCGACACATAAAACGTTTTCTTAATCGGCGGATAGCAGATGCCGTCCTCGGCGCAGCCCTGGTAGCCGACCGTCAAACCGATCTCTCCGGCGGCACCGGGCGGAATATCGAGCGGCGCGGTGACGGCTGCCCCTTCACGATAAATCGCGACCGCACCGAATTCGGGATCGTCTTTCATTTGACCTGCAGGTCGCTGCAGTTCACCGATGACGAAGGCGGGATCTTCGGCGGTGAGCTTCATCTTGTCCCGATAGAGATAGTATCCGGGCGCGATTTCCCAAGTCAGCCTCACGGCACCCTCGACAATCGCGTGGTCGAACCGGAAAGCGACTTCCGGATCGAGAAACTCGGGCTGACCGCCGCCGAGCCGGTCGAGGCGATCCAGCAGACCAGCCGAAGCGCCGCCAATGCTGCAGAGCAGCAGCGCGATGATCGCTAGCGGGCTGTTTGCTCGTTTATCCATTGGAGGTACTGCTTGAAACCGCGTTCGATAGGGACAGCGATGACTTCCGGGAGTTCATACGGGTGATTCGCGATAATAGCCTGTTCGAGTTCGTCGTAGCGTGATTCCGTCGTCTTGATCAGCATCAGCGTTTCGCTATCTTCGGTGACTTCACCGCGCCAGCGATACACCGAACGAACCGGCGCAACCATATTCACGCACGCGGCGAGTCCGCGCTCGACGAGATGTCGCGCGATCGCCGTCGCGCTGTCGCCGTCGGGGCAGGTGCACATCACCGTTAAAAAACCGGCTTGTCGTGATTTCATCGGCTGCCGAGCGTCTCTGCTTGATTGGCGGCACCAGCGCGGGCCCCGGCCATTGTAATCCGGCGTTGGCACGCCATATAGTGAGTCATGCGTATTTCTCCGTTCGGCATTGTATTCCTGGCGCTTCTGAGCGTGCCTCTGCTGGAAATTTACCTGTTGATTTCGATGGGCCGGGTCATTGGCGCCGGCGCGACCATACTCGTGGTCATCGTGACGGCCGTACTCGGCGCGTGGCTGCTGCGCCTGCAGGGATTAAGCACGCTGGCCCGCGTTCAGGCGGCAACCCAGGCGGGACAGTTGCCGGCGATCGAACTCGTCGAAGGGTTGATCCTGCTCGTTTCCGGCGCGCTGCTGCTCACGCCGGGATTTTTCACCGACACCATCGGGTTCCTGACACTCGTGCCGTCCATCCGCGCCCGCCTCGCCACGGCGCTGCTGAAACGCGCGATGCAAGATCCGAGTGTCGTTGTCAACGTACAGGCGCGCACGGACCGCAGCGGACCGCAAACGATCGAAGGGACGTATCGACGCGAAGACCCGCCGTAAGTCAGCCGCTCGACATCGGCCCGCCCGGTAGTAACATGAACGCACCATGGCGTCACGACGCAACGAATTCAGCTGGGCGGATCTGCGCGACGAAGAGTTGCTCGATGTCCGTTTCTGCGATTTAAATCTCCGTCTTGAAGCGACCCCGCTCGCGGATCGTATCGAGCGCCTGTACTGCGAGCTCGAGCGCCGCGATTTGCGTTTCCGGCCGCATGTCTGGTTATCAGAGGAATGGTTTTCTCCGGACAACGTCCCCGGTGTCGCTATCCCGTTCTATCTCGCGCATCCGCGCCTGATGAAACTCGAGTACCAGCAGATGTTTGAAGTCGAAGGCGGCACGGATCGATGGTGCATGCAGTTGCTGCGCCATGAAACGGGCCACGCGATCGATACGGCTTTTCGATTGCGCCGACGCAAATCGTGGCGCGGACATTTCGGTTCATTCAACCGGCGCTATCCGAAATACTACACGCCAAGACCGCAGAGCCGAAGCTATGTGCTGCATCTCGACTGGTGGTATGCACAATGCCACCCGGCGGAGGATTACGCCGAGACGTTCGCTGTCTGGCTGAGGCCGCGGTCGAAGTGGCGGCGCGACTACGCGAAGTGGCCAGCGCTTAAGAAGCTCAATGCGGTCGACGAGATGATGGCCTCTATCGCCGGCACCACGGCGCCGGTACGCAGTCGGCGACAGGTTGAGCCGTTGTCGACGAACCGCAAAACGATGCGTCAGCACTACGCCGAGAAACGCGCGCATTACGGTATCGAAGTGCCGGCTTTCTACGACAGCGACCTGCAACGCGTGTTCACCCCGCGGCCGAAAAGCAGAAAGCGCCGACGCACTGCCGCCGCATTTCTGCGCCGCGTTGCGCCGGAGTTATGCCAGTTATGCGCCCACGGGACCGGCGAGCACCCGTATTTTGTCGCCCAACTGATCCAGGAAATGGTACGGCGCTGTCGCGAACTGAAACTCTACCTCGACGCACCCGAAAGCAAGGTCATGCTCGACGTCGGTGTGCTGATCACGGTCCAGACTGTCAATTATCTGCACAAGGGCCAGCACAAGGTGCCCGTATGAAACGCCTGCGCGTACTCGTTCTGGTTCACGAAGATCTGATCCCGCCTGCGTCGATGGACGGTTACAGCGACGAAGAGATCGTCCAGTGGAAAACCGAATACGATGTTGTTACGACGCTACGCGAGATCGGCCATGACGTGAATGTCCTCGGGGTTCGCGCCGACCTTGGCGTCATCCGCGAGGCACTGCTCAATTTCAAGCCGGACATTGCCTTCAACCTGCTCGAAGAGTTTCATGGTAATCCACTCTATGATCACCATGTCGCCGGATATCTCGAGCTGATGCAGCAGAGCTATACCGGGTGCAACCCGCGCGGGCTGCTGATCGCACACGATAAAGCGCTGTCGAAAAAAATCCTGTCGTACCATCGCATTCGTGCACCCCGCTTCAGCGTGTTTCCGCGCGGACGTAAGCCGCGACTGTCGAAGCGCCTGCGTTTCCCCTTAATCGTTAAGTCGCTGTTCGAAGAGGGCTCCTACGGTATCTCGCAGGCTTCCATCGTACGAACCGCGGATAAATGTCTCGAACGCATTGCCTACCTGCACGAGAAACTCCGTACGCCGGTCATCGTTGAAGAATTTGTCGAAGGACGCGAACTGTACTTGTCGATCATCGGTAATCAGCGCGTCGAGGTACTGCCACCCGTCGAGCTGCAGTTCGGCAACCTGCCCGAGGGGTCTCATCCCATCGCGACTTCGCGCGCGAAATGGAACTGGAAATACCAGGAAGCGCGGCAAATTGAATTGAAAATTCCGACCGATTTGGACGACGCGACGTTGCGGCGACTGAAACGCCTCGGACGACGAATCTACCGGGTACTCGACCTCACCGGTTATGCACGCGTGGATTTACGGCTCACCGAAACAGGAGAGATGTTCGTCCTTGAGGCGAACGCTAATCCTGACATCGGCTTCGGCGAAGAACTGTCGGTCGCCGGCGAAGCGGTCGGACTCGAGTACGCCCAACTGCTGCAAAAAATCGTCAACCTCGGGTTGCGCTACAACAAACAAAGCTGAACCCGGGAAATGGCTGACCACGGGGACGAATTACCGGAACGACTACGCGGCGACGCGCTACGCCTGCTCGACCGTTTCGAGACTGCGTGCGCGGCAGCGGGGCTCGCCGTCACGCCGGCTGAGTTCGAGCGGTTGCTGCGTCCCTTCGCGTGCAGTGCGTTCATCGCCGAAGGCGCGATTGGAGATCCCGCCTGGTTCGTCGAGGCGGTGCTCAATGCCCGGAGCGACCCGCGCGACCGCGATGCTTTCACTGCGGCGATTCAGACCGAGCTCGACGGGGTCGATGATGACGCACAGGCGTGGGCGCGATTGCGCAAACTTCGCAATCGCGAACTTGCGCGCATAGCGTGGCGCGACATCGTTGCCGGCGCGCCGGTCGAATCGGTGATTCACGAGCTGTCCGATTTCGCCGACGCATGCATCGACGCAAGCCTCGAATGGGTGGCTGCCCGGGCCGCCGCCCGCTTCGGCGTACCAACCGATGACAACGGCGAACCGCTCAGTCTCGTGGTCATTGCGATGGGCAAACTCGGCGGGCGCGAACTTAATTTTTCCTCGGATATCGATTTGATTTTCGCGTTTCCCGCCGCGGGGGTCACGGTCGGCGGCAAGCGGGAAATCTCCAACCAGGAATACTTCGACAAACTGGGCCGCCAGTTTATCGCGATGCTCAGCGAACCCAGCGCCGATGGTTTCGTATTTCGTGTCGATATGCGTCTGCGACCGTTCGGCGACAGTGGTCCGCTGTGCGCGAGCTTCGATGCGCTGGAACATTACTATCAGCTGCACGGGCGTGATTGGGAGCGCTATGCATTTATCAAGGCCCGCCTGGTGACGGGATCAACGGCGTCCCATGCGGCTCTCGAATCTATCCTGCGTCCGTTCGTCTACCGGCGTTATCTCGATTTCGGTGCACTCGAGGCCGTACGGGAAATGAAAGCACTGATCGATGCCGAAGTCCGGCGCCGGGATCTCTCGCGCGACGTGAAACTCGGCGCCGGAGGCATTCGCGAGATTGAGTTCATCGGCCAGACTTTTCAATTAATGCGCGGCGGTCGCGAGGATCGCCTGCGTCGTCGCTCGATACTGGCGATATTGAACACGTGCGGGGAACTCGGCCTCATTGAAATCGAAGATGTTGACGCACTCGCCGATGCTTACCGGTTTCTGCGCCGCGCGGAGCATCGGTTACAGCAATACGCCGATCGTCAGACCCACGAGCTGCCGGATGATCCGGTCGGCCGGGCGCGCCTGGCGCTAGGTCTCGGGTTTGGCGACTACGACGCGTTTGCCCTCGAACTGGAAAGACACCGGACGCACGTACAGCGCTGCTTTCGTGCCCTGCTGCGGCCGGAAGAACCTGATGATTCGGAACGCGAATCCGACCGCCGCCTCGCGACCGAACTATGGACCGGGGCGACGGACGATCCGAAAGTGCTGGCGACGCTCGGGTTTGGCGATCCGGGCGCGACTCTCGTCGTGATTGAACAACTGCAGGCGCCGGCGTTTCTCGGACGCCTCAGCCGTGAAGGCCGTGAACGGCTCGACCGGCTCATGCCGCGATTAATTGAAGCCACGGCGAAGCGGAACCGCTCACCGACAACGTTTGCGCGACTCGCGGAGTTGATACGGGCCATTGCCCGCCGGTCGGTTTATTTGTCCTTGCTCGTGGATAATCCGGCCACACTCGACCGCGTTATCGATCTCTATGACGCGAGTCCGTGGATCGCGCGGCAAATCACCAGCCACCCCCTGTTGCTCGATGAATTGCTCGATACCCGCGCGTTGTACGCGCCACCCGGCCCCGAAGCGCTGATCGAGCGGCTCGGGGCATTACTCGGGTCGCACCGCGATGATGATCTCGAAACGCTGATGGATACGCTCCGACAATTCAAAAATCAGCAGGTTTTACGCGTTGCCGCGAGCGACGTCATGGGCGAGTTTCCGATTGCCGAGGTCAGTAACCAGCTAACGTACATCGCCGAAACACTGCTGCACCACGCGCTCGCAATGGCCACCCGGATCCTCGAACAGAAACACGGATCGCCGGGCTGCATCGAACAAGGCAAACCACGCAAGGTCGGGTACGCGATCATTGCCTACGGCAAGCTTGGCGGGCTAGAGCTCGGTTACGGTTCTGATCTCGACCTCGTGTTCCTGCACGATTCCGGGGGTGATAAGCAGGTCACCGATGGTGAGCGCTCTATCGACAATAATGTTTATTTCACGCGACTGACCCAGCGGATCATACATTTCCTCAGCACACTGACCGCGGCGGGTCGCGCCTACGAGGTCGATACGCGGTTGCGACCGAGCGGCGAATCCGGGCTACTCGTCAGTTCGGTGGGTGCGTTCGCGACGTATCAACACGACAGCGCCTGGACCTGGGAGCACCAGGCGTTGATTCGAGCCCGCGCCGTCGCGGGCGATTCGCGCACCATGAGTGCTTTCGCCAACGTGCGCTCGAAAACCCTCTGCGCATCGCGCGATCGGGCTACGCTGCGTCAGGATATTCTCGACATGCGCGAACGGATCCGGGGCGAACACGACCGCTCGGACGCGCAATACTTCGATTTGAAGCAGGGCTCGGGAGGTATCACTGATATTGAATTTATGGTGCAATACGGCGTCCTCAGATGGGCCCACCAACATAACGAACTGCTTGAGTTTTCCGATAATCTGCGCCTGCTCGAACGACTGACGGACTTCGGTCTGATGACTGCGCCGATGGGCACCGCGTTAACCGAGGCGTACTTCGCCTTGCGCGCCGCCGTACATCGGAGTGCACTGCAGGAAATCGAGGGCCTTGTCGAGGATACGAAATTCCGACAACACCGTGATGCAGTTATCGCGGCATGGCAGGAATGGTTTGCCGCGCCGTAACGTTTCGCGTATTCGAAAATCCAGGAGACGATGACATGAGCTACGCCGATCGAGACGGCGTGATTTGGATGGACGGCCAAATGGTGCCGTGGCGCGATGCCCAAGTTCACGTACTTACCCATACTTTGCATTACGGTGTTGGCGCTTTCGAAGGGATCCGGGCATACCAGACACCGCGGGGCACGGCGATTTTCCGTCTCGACGATCACATTCGCCGGTTGTTCGAAACGGCGCACATCCTCGAAATGGATATACCCTTTTCGCGCGATGATATTCGTAGTGCCTGTATCGACAGCGTCAGACAAAACGAACTCGAAACGGCCTACCTGCGGCCACTCGTTTATTACGGCTCGGAAGGCATGGGGTTGCATGCCGACAATCTGTCGGTTCACGTCGCGATCGCGTCGTGGTACTGGGGAGCCTATCTCGGCAGCGATGCGCTCGAGAAGGGGATCCGTATCAAGACGTCTTCCTATACCCGCCATCTTGTCAACAGCGTCATGTGCAAAGCCAAGGCGTGCGGAAACTACATCAATTCAATCCTGGCGTTGCAGGAAGCCGCTCGCGACGGTTACGACGAAGCATTGTTGCTGGACGCCGACGGCATGGTGGCCGAAGGCAGCGGGGAGAATATATTTATCGTCAGAAACGGGGTGATCTACACACCCGAGCTGACCTCCGCACTCGAAGGCATTACCCGTGACACGGTGTTGCAGCTTGCCGAAGCGGAAGGCTACAGCGTGGTAGAGAAACGTATTACGAGAGACGAAGTGTACATCTGTGACGAAGCCTTTTTTACCGGTACGGCAGCGGAAGTCACGCCCATTCGTGAACTCGACAATCGCACTATCGGTAAAGGCACACCGGGCCCCGTGACCAAGCAGCTGCAGTCGGTCTACCTCGATCTCGTCGAAGGGCGACGCGATGGTTACGACGACTGGCTGACCGTGGTGTAGCACGGCCCGACGGTCGCGCGGTTCGTGGTCGAAGCGGTCCGCCCACTGGTTGTCTGGCGCTTCTGCGATGCGAAGCCGGGGCACGACCGACAGAGCGCCGGTCTCGTCGCGGCACTTGGCCGGCGCCTGGCCATCGAGACCTGTACTTTCGATACCCGGGCGATTCGGGTAACGCCGTTGCAATTCGCGCGCGCGCAACTGCCTTTCGCCGCATCGGCACCCGATCTGATCATTGGCGCCGGGCGCGCGTGCCAGTGGCCGATGCTCGCAAGCCGTCGCGCACGCGGGGGCTATACGGCCTACCTGATGAAGCCCGCGTGGCCGATTGCCTGTTTCGACGTTTGTCTGATTCCCCACCACGACCGACCACCGGAAAACCCGCGAGTGATTGCGACCGAAGGCGTGCTGAACGACATCAGCACCGACAAGCCGCAGGGCGACGGCGGTCTCATTCTGATCGGAGGTCCGTCGGCGCATTTCTCGTGGAACGGAAAGTCTTTAATCGAACAGGTTCAGGCGATTATCGATGCGTTTCCGCAGAAATCCTGGACGCTGGCGAATTCGCGTCGTACGCCACCCACGACGTCATCGGCGCTCGGATCGCTTGCCCGCGAGGGCGTGCGCTTCGCGGACGCCGGGTCGACCGACGAGCAATGGCTGGCCGGGGAATTTGCCCGCGCGGACACGATTTGGGTCAGTGGCGACAGTGTGTCGATGATGTACGAAGCGTTGTCCACGGGTGCCGGGATTGGCATCCTCGATGTGCCCGCAAAGCGCGACAGCCGGATCAGCCGTATCGCCGACAGACTCGGTGACCGCGGCCTCGCCGTGCGTTTTGCCGACTGGCGTTCAGGCGTTCCGATTTCCGCTGGCGCCCCGCTGCGCGAAGCGGATCGCTGTGCAGAACTGATTCTTGCCCGACTGCCGTGCGCACACGCCGCCGCGCGGGGAGCCTGATCGGTGCCATTGACTGTCATGCAACTGCTGCCGGCGCTGAACGTCGGGGGCGTCGAACGGGGCACCCTCGAAATTGCCGCGGCGCTGGTCGCCGCCGGACATCGCGCAGTCGTTGTCTCGGCCGGCGGCCGGCTGGCCGAAGATCTGACGGCCGTCGGGGCGATCCACGAGACGCTTCCGATCGGGCACAAATCAGTACTGACGCTACGCTACATCAGGACACTTCGTACGCTGATTCGATCCCATCAGGTCGACATTGTGCACGCGCGCTCACGCTTGCCTGCCTGGATCGGCTACCGCGCGATCAGGGCTATGAAACCCGTCGAGCGACCCGGTTGGGTCACCACGGTGCACGGCCCGTACACCGTGAACCGCTACAGCCGCGTCATGACGAGTGGCGAGCGCATCATTGCGATTTCCGAATTCATTCGCGACTACATAGAGCGGAACTACCCGGGGGTCCCGCCGCAACGAATAAGGGTCATTCCCCGAGGCATCGATCGCACGATTTACCCGCGCGACTTCGTCCCGGATTCACGTTGGCGGGAATCGTTTGCCAGCCAGTACCCGGCGACGGTAAATCGGCGACTACTCGTCCTTCCCGGCCGGCTGACCCGCTGGAAAGGACAAAGCGAATTTATCGGACTGATCGGCCGGCTCGTCGCTAAAGGCGAGCCAGTACACGGCCTCGTCGCGGGCGGCGCGTCCGCGAGTACGCAGGCGTACGCCGAAGAGTTGCGCGCGCGCGTCACCGCGCTCGGACTCGACGGCCACGTCACGTTCCTGGGAACGCGCGACGATTTACGCGAGATTCTCGCCATCGCGGACATCTCGTTTTCACTCACGCTCGAACCCGAAGCGTTTGGTCGTACCACCGCGGAAGCGTTAAGCGTTGGCACACCGGTGGTCGGATACGACCACGGCGGGACCAGCGAGATTCTTCGCCACGTTCTGCCTGAAGGACTCGTCAAACTTCGCGACGGCAACATGCTCGAGGCGCGCACGGACCAATTCCTGAAGGCGCCGCCAACGGTCCCGGCTGACCATCCGTTTACGCTCGAACGGATGCAATCCGGCACGCTCGCGGTTTATGAAGAATTGGCGGACGAGCGACATCCTTCGACGGGCTAATCCGGCCATTGTGCATATCGGTAGCCGAATTCGTAGCGGAGAAATGTTGCGCATCGTGATGCAATGAATTCGCGGTCGTGTGCGCTGTAACGGGTCAACGGCTCATCGTCGTCGCGATGGATTTCGCCCGGCGGGCGCTCGGGGTCCGCACGCACAGCCATGGCCGATTTCGTCGCCGCGGCGATGCCGGCTTCGAGGCTCGGTTCAGCAAGCGGCATCCCGAGGTGCTGCACGACCCGGCGCAGCACCATCGCGGTATCTGCCAGCAAATCCTCGTAGCGCACAACGAGTATGCCAGTGGATTCATCCGCGGCGAGGCGCCCCCAGGCGTTCTGGAAACGGAAGCACCACCACAAATCGCTGTTGAAACGCCGTCCCGACGGGTCCCCGCGCAGAAACGCCGAGAACGACACGCCGTAACGTTGTTCCCACTTTCGGTAATTCGACACGAGCGAGGTGCGCAGATCGCGTACGAGTAAAACGAGTGGCGGGAACTGAACGACGCCACTGCGCAGCAATGCATGACACGCCATCGGGGCGACCGAATGAGTGCTCTTTAATGTCGGAATGTCCGCATCCGGGATCGGATCAGCGAATCCGCCAATGATGTCGTTGGCGTGATTGTAACGCGGGGGTTCGATGCCGTAATGATGCGCCATCGCGTTGGCCAGCATGAATTTCAACCAGTGCGTTCCCGACTGGTGCATGCTCACGATGCCGCCGTCGCAACGCCGTAAACGCAATGCCGCGTAGTTACCAAGCTCGTGTCGCAGGCGATGATATCGGAATAGTGAGGTATCGCTGATCGGTCCGGGCTCGCGACGGTGATTAAGCGATTGGGATGTTAACGTGAAACCCTGTCCGCGTCGCGTCGACCCGGCGCGCTATAATCGGACCGGCGGATGAATATTCTGATCATTAAACTCGGCGCACTCGGTGACGTCGTTATGGCGACGCCGCTGATCGAAGCGATACAGAAACACCACCCGGGTGCCGTCTGTCACCTACTCACAACGCCTGCTTTTGCGCCGCTGTTCCGCTCGTGGCCGGACCTCGAGGTCATTGCGCAACCGCGGCGCGGCTGGCGCCCGATGATGCACACCATACGCCTCGTGCGGCGACTTCGGGCAACACGAATTTACGATCTGCAGGGCAATGACCGAAGCGCAGTCGTATGCGCCCTCTCGGGCGCCACCGACCGGGTCGGGAACCACACGCGTTACCCGTACACGCATCACCCAGCGGAACCATGGAACGGACAGTGTCATATTTTTGAGCGTATGGTCACGGTATTGGGCGCAGCCGGGATCGACACCGTGCCCGGAATTCCCCGGCTGCCGCTCGATGAAGAAGAGCACACCGGGGTTGACGAGTGGATCGCGCGCGCGGGGCTGAACTCGCAACCCTATGTGGTCGTGCATGCCGGCGCGAGCGCCGCCCGCCCCGAGAAACGCTGGCCTTATTTTGCCGAACTTGGTCAGCGCCTCAGCACAGCGGGAATTTGTCCGGTGTTCGTCGGCACCGATGCCGAACGTGATGAAAACTCGCGCCTCGCGGCAGCGGCCGCCGGCCTCGACGCGAGCGGCGCGTTCAGCGTCAATGCGCTGGCCGAATTCGGTCGCAGATCGCGGTTTGCCGTCACCAATGATTCCGGGCCGATGCACGTTCTTGCCGCCGCCGGCATCCCCGTTGTCGGCTTGTTCGGCCCGAGCGACTGGCGGCGTAACCATGCGCTCGGACAGGGCGAACACGTGATCGCGTGCGTGGAAATCTGTGAAGATTTCGCCGGCCGGCGGACCGGTGACTGTCTCGATCGGATCTCTGTCGATCGGGTGTGGCAACAACTCGGCGATGCGGGTCTAGTGTGAGCCTGGCGACGCCGTGATCAGCTGATCGTATAACTTGAGATAACGGCCGACGACGATCGCTTCACTGTAATGTGCCTCGAAACGGCTACGGGCCGTACCCGCACGGGCGTGTGCCGACTCCCGGTCACCCGCGACGGTAACGAGTGCACGGGCGAGTGCACCGGCGTCGGCGACAGGGACCATCAATGCGGTGGTCTCGTCAAGAAACGTCGACGGGCCGTCGGTACGCGTCGCAATGATTGGAATACCGCAGGCCATCGCCTCGAGGCAAACGATCCCGAACGGTTCATCACGTGACGGAAGAATAAAAACGTCGGCCTCGCGGAGAATACTTTGCACATCGTCGCGCCAACCGAGAAACGTGACCGCCCCCGCGATTCCGAGACGGTTGATCTGATCATGGAGAGCATCAGACTCGGGGCCGTCGCCGGCTAACCTGAGTTCTATCGCGCAGCCTTGCTCGATCGCGAACGCGAGGGCTTCGAACAACACATCGAATCCCTTTTTATGCACCATGCGTCCAACGGCAACGACGCGCAATCGCGCACTGTCCCGATCCGTGAGCGGGGCATCCGGCACGAGCGCAGAAAAGTTCGGAATGATCGTGGTGTGCGCGGGTTCAATGCCCTGGTCGAGAAGATAGCGCTGCTGTTTTTCTGTCGTAGCTACGAGGTGGTCGACGGAATGGTAGTACTTCAGGTTGACGTAATTGTGTGTTTTCGCAAGCGTGGGTATGCCGAGCGAGCGAGCGGCCGGACCAGCCACGGCGGCGGCACGGGCCAGGTGCAATTGCACGATCGACGGACCGTACTGAACGAGAGATTTCCTGATCGTGCGCCGGGCAAAAATGTCCCACGAGCCGCGCACGGTGACTTCTTCCAGCGACAAACCCGGTATTGATCGCAGGTGCTCACGCGCTTGAGCGCGCGATTCGCACAACGCGAGTACGTCGTGGCCACGTTCACACAGCGCCCGACACAAATCGACGAACGACCGCTCGGCACCGCCGAAACCTTTGCCGAGCATGACTTGTGCAATTCGCACAGTGTTTCAGTCCGGCGTAGACGAGCGTCGATGGGCGAAGGCAGGATGCCCCCGCAGCGCGTCAACGACTGCTGCTGGTCCGAGTTGTTCGAGGTCTTCGTCCGGCGCAAGCACCACCGCAGCGCGTTCGCCCCAGGGTTTATAACGTGCCGGTCGTCCCGGTCCGAATACGGTCAGCGTCGGAATCCCGAGCGCCGCGGCGATATGTCCCAGTCCGGAATCATTACCGATGAACATGCCGGCGCCATTCATGCATGCCGCCGCATCAAGCAACCCGGTCGTACCGGCGAGGTTCAGGACCGGTATCGCGCAATGCTGCGCGAGATACTCTCCGAGTGCCGTGTCATCCCCGGAGCCAACCACGAGCACCCGCGAAAAGTCTGCGCCGAGATCGTCGATGAGCCGCGCGTAGCGATCAATTGGCCAGATTTTGCCCGGCCAGTTCGCCCCCGGAGCGACCACTAGCGTCGCGGCATCCGTTGCGCCCCCGAGCAGCGCAGCTGCGTTCGCCCGTGACGCATCGTCCAACCACAAGCGGGCCGGGGGAATAGTCACGTCCGGTCCCAGGATCGGCGCCAGCGCCGTGAAATGGTGTTCGACTGCGTGCGTGCCGCGTGAAGTCCCGCGACGCTTCTGCCCACGCTGGCCGCAGCGTATCAGCAAGGTGAGAAAAGCAGTGCGCAAATCAACGGCTATCTCGTAGTGGCGTTCGCGCAGTCGCGCGATGAGATTAACCGTACCGCCGACCCCGTCGCGCTTGTTGCGGTGAATGATGTCACCGAGATAGGGGCAAGCGCGCAACAGTTCAGAGGATCTCGAATCCGCGACGACGTCGATAAGATAGTCCGGATAGGACAGGTGCAGCGCCTCCAGCAACGGCGTTGTCATGACGAGGTCGCCGATGTTGCTCAGCGTGATGAACAGCATGCGTCGCTGTTTCATCATGGCGCTGTATCGCCGAGCACTTTCTCGATCGCCCCGGCGACAGCGCCGACGGGTATTCGCGACATCTCCGGCCCGCCGAACTCGCGCGCTGAAATCGCGATGCGATCGCCATAAGGCGGCTTGAACTTGCTCGCACTCGTATGTCCGAACAGGGTAATCAGCGGTCGGCCGCCGGCTGCGAGCAGGTGTCCGCCACCGGCATCATTCGCCACCCCGACATCGATACGTCGTGCCAGCGCGATACTGAGTAGAGGGCCGGCGCCGTGGCCCGCCGTCGCTTGCTCGGGAAATTCCGCGCGCGGTACGGCTTCGGCGAGCGCCGCTTTGTGATCGGCCTCTTCGGGTCCGAGAAAGAATACGGGAGTGCGCCCGCACGCAGCCTGAAGGCGGGCGAGTTCGATGAAGCGGTCCAGCGGCCAGCGTTTGCTGATCCCCGCCGACCCCGGCGCGAACCCGACATAACCGTTGCTTGCGGGTAACAGCGTTCGCGCCAGCGACGTGTTGTCCTCACCGACGGCGACGGAACAATCGATATCGAGTTCGCGTCCGGCGGCAAGCGAGGCGAGACACCGGAGCTGGTCGAACGCGGCATTGGGATAAGGATCTGTCGGTCGACGGTCGGAAAAGCGAAAACCGAACGCCGGCGACACGAACACTTCGTGTGGAATTCGGCGCAGGAGCAAGGTCGAGCGCAGCTTCCTTTCCGTGGCGATGACGATATTAAACGGACACCCTGGTGGCGGCCGCAGCAGCTCTGACCAGCGGATTCCGATTCCCGCGGTTTCCCTGACTTCGTCGATTACCCCTGCCGCGAGGGCAGCCAGAGAACCGGCAAACACGCTTCGCCGTAACCCGGCGACCCAGACGAGACGGTGTTCCGGCAGCGCTTTTTTCAGCGCGACGATCACGGGCCATTTGATCAGCGCGTCTCCGATCCGATCACCCGTGACGTGGACGAGAATAGACGAGTGGTCAGTAGGGTTGATACGACTTCTCTTCGACAAGTTCCGAGCCCAGGCGGTCATTGATGATTCGCTTAACGGCGGCGCGCTCGTCATTTGTCCGGTAGACATTGCGAGCCAGCTCGGTAAAACCGGCGTCGAACTCCCTTGCCAATTCCTTGTCGCGGATGGCATCTTCAATGTCCCAAAGCTTCTCATTGGTCATTTTCAGCCGGGCGCGTTCTTCGGCTATCAGGTCCGGGCCGACACCGGCGCGCATCCATGCATCGTTAAGAACGGCGAGCTCACGTTCGACGTTGGCGCGTTTTTCCGGATCGCGTATACGTTCGAACTTGATTTCGAGAATGGTTATCTTGTCGATTAATTCGCCGTAGGAAATATCTATTTTGATGCTCATCGGTACATTCACTGCCAGGCGTAAAATCTGGTCTTAAGGTGGTTCGTCGTCTGCGGGAATGCGTCGACGTCGGTCGCCGGGGTTGTATTCGCTACCCCGCGCAATCCGCGCTAAACTTCACCCGCCCGGGATTAGTGCCCGGAAAAGATGAATCTCACGTGCTTTGTAATTCCTTCCGCCGCGACCAAAGCGATTTTACTCACAATACGGATGCGGGGCCATGATGACACCGTGGTTTTATCGGGCGGAATAATCGCTATCCGTTACTTATTCCGAAGGCTGCCTGAGCCAGACATTCCTGTGACCGATTACCCCGGACGGCTATCAACCGCGGCGATTACGACGCTCGTCGCGTTATTCCTTTTGTCATCCGGCGCGGGCGCCCAGGACGCGACCAGCCTGTTCAGCGAATACAACGACCGGATCTACCAGATCCGTATCATCGAAAATTCGACCGGAAAGCAGGCCGGACTCGGTTCGGGCTTTCTCGTCAGTGCGGACGGTCTCGTCGTTACGAATTACCACGTCATTGCAGCGCTAACAGAGGCGCCGGACCGATACAGTGTGGAATTTGTACGCATCAACGGCGACACCGGCGCACTGGCCTTGCTGGCACTCGATGTTGTTAACGACTTGGCGTTACTTCGCCGTGAGGAACCACCGGGCTATTACGTTCAGCTTGCCTCCGCCCTTCCGCCGCAGGGAGAGGACATCTATTCGATCGGGAATCCGCATGATCTCGGCTGGACGGTGGTTCCGGGCACCTACAACGGTATTACCGGGCACAGCGTCTATGAACGGATCCATTTTTCGGGTTCGGTTAATCCCGGTATGAGCGGCGGCCCGGTCCTCAATCGCAACGGCGAGGTTATTGGCGTCAACGTCGCCACCGCGGGGAATCAACTGAGCTTTCTCGTCCCTCTGAACCGGGTCGCGGAATTTCTCGATCGCGCGCCCCGGACGCCGATAGATTTCACGGAAGTTGACGCCGCGATTACACAGCAACTGAAGGACAATCAGCGCTCGGTCGTGAATGAGATGCTGAAACATTCCTGGGGAAGTGTGGAATTCGGTAACGCATCCGTGCCCCGGGAAATAGCGCCGTTTATCAAGTGCTGGGGATATGTCGACGACGATCCGGAAATCCATTACGGCCATTCTGCGACGACCTGCAACAGCGAAGATCAGATTTACCTCGCACATGACTTTAGTACGGGGAATGTTGTCTATCAGTTCAACTGGCTGGAGAGCGACGATCTGAACAGTTTTCAGTTCTATAACATGCTGAAAGAGAAAATCGCGAATACTTATCCGGATAACGAAGGCGGCAAGAACGACGTAACGAACTTTCAATGTAATGATGATTTCGTCGAAACCTCTGCCGGGAGCGGCGCCACGGTTGTCACTAAGACAACGTTTTGTGCGCGCGAGTATCGTCGCTTCCGGGGGGTCTTTGACGTGCTTTATTTTGGCGTTTCGGTGCATGAGCGCCTCGGCGCGCTGATCAGCCATTTCACCATGGCCGGTGTCGAGCCCGATCTCGCACGGGAATTTCTGCGCAAGTTTCTGGACGGGATTACATGGAAGTAATCATCGAAGTCGTGAGCCGAGGCGGGCATATCATCGAGCGCCATCGGGCGAGCGGGTCGCGCATATCGATTGGGCGCGGGTTTGACAACGAATTGATTATTTCCGACGAGACCGTGAGTCCCCGTCACGCCGTCCTTGTGACGGATGAGGGCGGCAATCTCGTACTCGCAGACGCGGGAAGCCTCAACGGCACGCGGTCGGACAATCACGGTAAAGCAGACCGGTTTCGCGTCGTCTCGGGTGAGACCTATACACTGGGTAGGGCCAGGATCCGCGTTTACCAGCCCGGTGATCCCGTAGCGGAGACGGTCAGGGTCGGGGAACTTGATGGCTTGATCAACCGTCTCAGCAGTTACGGGGCGCTACTGGTGCTCGTCGCTGCCGTTGCGGTCCTGACGGTCGTTGAGTTGTGGCTGAACTCCTACTCGGGAATCCAGTGGGACCACATAGGAATTGGTCTGTTCGGTGTATTTTCGGCCGCTGCGATGATCGCGATTTTTCTTGCGATTGTCGGTCGCGTGATCAAGCACGAGGGCAGGGTGCAAACACAGCTGGCGTTGGTTTTGTCTTATTTATTGGTGCAAAGCGCGATAGTTTACGTCTACGAGCTGATTTTGTTTAATACACTCAATATCTGGGTGAGTGCGGTCGCAGGCCTGGCAGCGAGTTACTGCTTACTCGCATTTGTTTTGTGGCTGTGCCTGCATGTCGCTACCAACCTGGGCAGCATGCAACGCTGGAAGTTTTCGTTCGTCGTCACCACAGTTCTGTTGTGTATCTCGGTATTTCCCGAAATTTTTTCGCACAATGAATTCTCGGATACTCCGAGTTACGTGAAAGAAGTAAAACCCCCGGTATTGCGTCTTGCCGGTAACATTAACAGCGCCGATTTCGTCAGACGAACGACGGCCGTTTTCGAGTTTGAGAAAGATGAATACGAATAGATTTTGTAGCGGGCGAATTAAATGGTTGAACCTGGCCGGATGGTTTTGCCTGTTATTGTGGGCTCCACTGGCGGCGTTCGCTCAAAGCCCTGCGTTTGAAGCCGACGCCAAATTGACAAAAAATGCGCGAACCTGGGCAGAAGAATTCGTTACTTTTGCTGCTGATCGCTACAAGGTTGAACTGGACTGGACCCAGGTCAGTATCAAATATATCGATGAAATCGTCGATGATCTGCACAAGACCTACCTCGCGGAAACACCCGAGGAACAGCTCGTCGCGCCGATTGGCAGGGCGCTTGGCAGCTACGTCGCCGAGGTATATCGAATTTACTATGGCGGACAATGGGGCTGGATCGAACTGGAAGCGGGCTCGTTCCCGGGTGTGCGGTCCCAATCGGGGGCTGACTTTTTCCCGCTAAAAAAGGCGCTCGATCGAATCAAAACCGGCGACGATCCGGATATTTGGGAATATTTCCAGCTGTTGAGCGACCAGTAAATCCCGCCGCTGTCCTTATTTCCCGATACAGAACGACGAAAAAATTTCGCCGAGCAAGTCTTCGCTCGTAAACTCACCGAGCAGGCGCCCGAGTTCATAACCGGCGACGCGAAGTTGTTCGGCGGCGAGTTCCGGTGCTTCCGAGAACAACCGAACGGCATCGAAATCGAGAGCGGAACATGCAGCTTTCAACGCGGTTAAATGGCGGTCGCGCGCAAGCACGATGCTGTCGTGATCGCCATCGAGGTGGAACCGCTCGAGGACGGCGCGTTCGAGCAGATCAACCCCCTCGCCGGACCGGGCGGAAAGATCCACCTGACTCACGTTACCTTGCGTTGTCAGCGAAGCCGGGAGGCCGAGCAGATCGATCTTGTTCCTGATGTTGAATACCGGTACCGCATCATCGACACCATGAGTCACGGTGTCGTCGTCATCATCCGTATAAACATGGAATAGAGCATCTGCGGCGCCGATTCGTTCCCGGGCGCGGCGGACGCCCTCGCGCTCGATGGGATCGTCGGACTCACGAATACCGGCGGTATCGTGGATTCGCACGACGAGACCTGCGAATTCGATATCAACGCTTAACACATCGCGGGTCGTACCGGGTCGGGGGTCGACGATTGCGCGATCCTCTCGCGCGAGCTGGTTGAGGAGGGTCGACTTGCCGACATTCGGCTTGCCTACGATAGCGACATCGATGCCGCGGTTCAGGCGGGCGCCGTTTTGAGCATCAGACAAAAGGTGGGTCAGTTTCTTCCGCACCGAAGCCGTTCGGCTGACCAGGGCCCGGATTGTTTCCGACGGGATATCGTCTTCCGGAAAATCAATATTCGCTTCAATATGGACTCGAACGTATTTCAGATCACCGTCGATGTCGATGATGCGTTGTGAAAACGCGCCGGACAGGGACTGTTGTGCCAGGCGCGCCGCGCGGGTCGAGTTGCTGTCGATCAGGTCCGCGATTGCTTCAGCCTGTAGTAAATCGATTTTACCGTTGAGAAATGCGCGTTTCGAAAATTCGCCGGGTAGCGCCACGCGTGCTCCCGAATCGACGATGCAATGGAGTACCTCGCGCGTTACGACCCGTCCGCCGTGGGTATGGATTTCAAGGACATCTTCACCGGTAAACGAACGCGGCGCCGGATAATAAATGGCAATCGCGTGATCGATCGTGTCCGAGGATAGATTGCGGACGGTGCGGTAGGCAGCGGTTCTCGGGGTTGGAAGCTCGCCGATGATGTGATGAGCAATGGTCCGTACGCCGGGACCGGAAACGCGAACGATGCCGACAGCGCCCCGGCCTGGTGCGGTCGCTATTGCCGCGATGGTGTCGTCCGCGTTCATCGGGCTACATTGGCGCAGCGGCTCGTCAGGTGTTGTCGCCGGCTTCGATGCTACGGGTAATCTGCCATTGTTGTGCGATGGACAGAATGTTGTTTACCACCCAATATAAAACGAGGCCGGATGGGAAAAACATAAAAAATATCGTGAACGCGAAAGGCAGCACCTGCATGACCTTTTGCTGGATCGGGTCCATCGGTGCCGGATTGAGCTTCTGCTGGATCCACATGCTCACACCCATGATCAGGGGTAACACGTAGAGTGGGTCCTTAGCGGACAGATCGGTAAGCCATAGTGCGAACGGAGCCTGGCGGAGTTCGACGCTTTCGAGCAGCACCCAGTAGAGTGAGATGAACACGGGAATCTGGACGAGGATAGGCAGGCATCCGCCAAGAGGATTGATTTTTTCCTCTTTGTACAATTCCATCATTGCCTGGTTCATTCGCGTCCGGTCACTGCCGTAGCGTTCTTTCATCGCCACCATGCGGGGTTGTACTTTGCGCATTTTTGCCATCGACCGGTAACCCGCGGCAGAAAGCGGGTAGAAAAACAGCTTCAGCAACAGCGTGATAATAATAATGGCCCAACCCCAGTTCCCCGTGAGGTCGCGAATGAACTGCAACGAGACAAACAGCGGTTTGGCAATGAACCACAGGACCCCGAAATCAACGGTCAACTCGAGCCCCGGCGCGACGTCGTGCAACACTTCCTGCAGTTTCGGGCCTATAAAGATGGACGAAGCGATGGTGCCACTCTGACCCGGAGCAAGTGCAAGGGCCTCGCCCCAGAAACCGACGGCATAACGCGTGTCGTCGAGGATAAGGGAATAGAAATGGCTGTTGTTCTGAGGCGGCGGCAACAGCGCGCTGACGAAGTAATGCTCCAGGATACCGACCCAGCCAGCTTCGACCGTTATATCGAGTGGCGCATCCTGCAGGTCGTCGTAGTCATATTTTTCGTATCGCTTTTCGGGAGTCGACAGTGCCGCTCCCGTAAAAGTGTAGATCAGACCACGTTTCGACTCGGGCTTGCTGCGCTGAAGTTGTTCGTAGGCACGTCCGCTCCATTCCTCGGTCCCATTGTTGGAAACCTGGTACTCGATGGCGACAACGTAACTTCCGCGGGTGAATGTATAGATTTTAACGACGTCGAGGCCGGCCGGGTCCTGCCAGCGCAGCGGCACGACGAGGGTGTTCGCGTCATCGTGCATTGTGTACTCGGTGGCTTGTGCAAGGTACCGGGCGCGGTGATCCGGGGCGTCGGTACTTCCCTTCATACCGCCCTGGTGGATAAAGAACCGGTCCGGGCGCTGGTCGAGCAATGCGAAATGGTCGTCGGGCGTGTTTTGCTCTATGGGGAATTTCGCCAGCGCCGCACGGGAAATTCCTCCGCCGACGAGGTTGAGGTCGATTTCGAGAACATCGGTGGTAATTCTGATCGCATCGGTGGTCGTGTCAGCGGGTTCGAATGCGAGAGCCGGGCGGGTCGGTACGGGAACCGGGTCGGGGGCGGCGGGTTCGTCTGCCGGCGGCGGTTCGAATACGGGTGTGTCTGTACTGCCGCCCTGCGCTGCGGGGGTCGGTGCCGTGTTGTAGTCGCGTTGCCAGGCGTCCCACAGCATGAGTGAGACGAATGACAGCGCAATGATCAGAAACAGACGCGTGTTATCCATAGTCGCCGGGGCTCTTTTTTCGTTGCTGCTCTATCGCGGCTGTGTCAGCCGATTTTTGCCCATAATTCATCGAGTTTTCGCGCCAGCGCGTTGTTTGTTCGGAATCGCGTCGCCGAGGTCGCCTGAACGACGATATCAACGTTCTGCAGGTGAGAAAAATTGAGGCGGAAGCTTTCGCGGACGACGCGTTTTATCCGGTTTCGATCGACGGCACGCGCGGCACTACGGCGGCTGATTGCGAGGCCCAGTCTGGGGTGGTCGAGCCCGTTACGGCGTGCTATCACTGTAAATTCCCGATTGCGCAGCCGCTGTCCGGATGAAAACGCCTGGCGAAATTCGCTCGAATCGAGCAGCCGCATCGATTTGTCGAACGCCTGCTCGTGCGGGCGCGACACGCGGTTTATGAGGTCAGGCGGGCCCGCCCTTTCGCGCGTCTCGCCTTGATCACGCGCCTGCCGGCTTTGGTCGCCATTCTTGCGCGGAATCCGTGCCGCCGCGCACGTTTCAATCGACTGGGTTGGAAGGTTCTTTTCATGATTCGGCCAGGCTAATTTTTCGTCGGTTAATCAAGGTGTTTCACGCTCGCGCGAAGCCGGCGGATTGTACGCTCCGGTGTTCGTGGCTGTCAATTGGCGCGGTGTTTCGGGTGTTTGTGGATAACTCCTATGAGGGCAGTTACACTCGGCCGGTCCATCGTGGAATGATCAGTTAGGGAAAGGAAGCGTTAGTGAACCCGGCAGTCTGGCAAAAATGCCTCAAGCAGCTTGAGGCCGAGCTGACCTCTCAACAATACAACACCTGGATACGCCCGCTGCATGTCGTCGAAAATAAGGAAGAATTGCAGCTACTGGCGCCTAACCGGTTTGTACTCGACTGGATCCGGGACAAATATTCAGCGCGCATAGAAAGTTTACTGCTGGAAATTGCGCCGGACGACACGCCGTCCATGTCGCTCAGCATCGGCAGTGCCGATGCGGCGGCATCTGTTGCACCTGCCCGGGTGTCACCGGTCGTTACAGACAGTACGACGGGCTCAAAAGCACCGAAAAGGGTGAAATTCAGTAGTCGTCTGAAGGAAGATTTCACGTTTGAGAACTTCGTTGAAGGTAAATCCAACCAGCTTGCGCGGGCCGCATCACTGCAGATAGCTGAAAACCCGGGCCGGGCATACAACCCGTTGTTCATTTGTGGCGGTGTCGGGCTTGGCAAAACCCACCTGATGCACGCGGTCGGGAATGTGGTCGTCGCTAACCGGCCGGAAGCGAAAGTTGTCTATCTGCATTCCGAACGATTCGTTGCCGACATGGTAAAAGGGCTTCAGCACAACACGATTAGCGATTTCAAACGATTTTATCGATCGGTCGATGCATTGCTGATCGATGACATCCAGTTCTTTGCCGGCAAAGAACGTTCACAAGAAGAATTCTTCCATACTTTCAATGCCTTACTTGAGGGTCAGCAACAGATCATCCTGACCTGCGACCGCTATCCCAAGGAGGTTTCAGGGGTCGAAGAACGGCTTAAATCGCGCTTCGGATGGGGTCTCACGGTCGCGATTGAACCGCCGGAACTCGAAACCCGGGTCGCGATCCTGATGAGCAAGGCGTTGCAAACCGGGGTGAGACTGCCGGACGAAGTCGCTTTTTTCGTCGCCAAACGATTCAAATCGAATATCCGTGAACTTGAAGGTGCGCTGCACCGGTTAATAGCGAACGCGCATTTCACCGGTCAAAACATCACCCTGGATTTTGCAAAGTCAGCGCTTAAAGACCTGCTCGCGCTGCAGGACCGAATGGTGACGATAGAAAACATCCAGAAAACCGTCGCCGAGTATTACAAAATGCGGGTCGCCGATTTGCTGTCCAAGCGGCGCAGCCGATCGATAGCGCGACCGCGTCAGATCGCCATGGCGCTGTCGAAAGAACTCACGAATCATTCGCTGCCCGAAATCGGTGACGCGTTCGGCGGACGTGATCATACGACGGTCATTCATGCCTGTCGCAAGATTGCCGACCTGCGCCGAAGTGAGTCGAGAATTAACGAAGACTTCATCAATCTCGAACGAATATTAACGACGTGACACGCTGTGGATAACTTTCGTTGATCGGAATCCGATCAGGTTATTCACAATTCATCCACAGGGTGGATCTAATGGATACCGCCGTTATACAACCCGGGCAGCGAACGTAACCAGCTGAAAAATAAAAGAATAATTGCATTATCAACAGACATGTTCCTGCACTATAGATACTATAACTGGTAGTAAATAATGAAACTTACTATTACTAGAGAGGAATTGCTTGCCCCACTGCAAGCGATTAACAACGTTGTAGAGCGTCGCCAGACATTACCGATTCTGGGTAATGTTCTCGTTACCGCGGACGACGACGGAACCATGACCCTGACGGCAACAGACATGGAAGTCGAAATTGTCGTCAACCTCACGGCAGCCGTGGAGCAATCGGGAACGGTGACGGTTCCTGCGAGAAAGTTTCTCGATATTTGTCGCGCGCTTCCCGGCGAGGCAAAACTGACGTTTTCGACCCAGGAAGAGAAGGTCAAGCTGCAGTCCGGCCGCAGTCGTTTTTTGCTGGCAACCCAGCCGCCGGCAGAGTTTCCGAGTATCGGCAGCTTTGAATCGTTTGTAGAATTCGAGTTAACGGCAGAGACGCTAAGCGCCCTGGTTGACGGGACGCAATTTGCAATGGCCCATCAGGACGTCCGCTATTATCTGAATGGCTTACTGTTTGAAATCAGCGACGGGCTGATCAGGACAGTGGCGACAGATGGGCACCGACTCGCCTTATGTGACCGACCGCTTCAAGCCTCCAACTCAGAAGAACGGCAGATTATCGTTCCGCGCAAGGGGGTCGTCGAATTGATGCGGATGATGTCCGGTGACGATGAAGCGATCAAGGTTTTTATTGGTGCGAATCATCTCAAAGCCACGACCGCCCGGCAGACTCTGACGACGAAACTCGTCGACGGGCGTTTCCCGGATTACGAACGGGTGATACCGCGTGCCGGCGAAAAGAAGGTGTACGCGAATCGGGAAGTGCTGAAGGCCGGACTCGCCCGGGCGTCGATCCTGTCCAACGAAAAATTCCGCGGCGTCAGGGTCGTGCTCAGCAATAATCAACTCATGGCGATCGCCCATAATCCGGAACAAGAGGAAGCAGAAGAGGAAATCGAGGTCCAATATGACGGTGACGAGTTGGAAATAGGCTTTAATGTTTCCTATCTGCTTGATGTGTTGGGTGTTTTGAAAAGTGAGGACGTTCGGGTCGATTTCATCGATTCAAACAGTAGCTGCCTCATCCAGGACCCCGGGGACGAAACTGCACGCTACGTCATTATGCCGATGAGGCTGTGATAGCGACCGCAGAGGGCCTGACTATACGATGGAGTTGACCTCGCTGTCGGTTCAGTACGTACGCCGGCTCGCACAAGTGAGTCTGAAACCCGCGCGACGACAGAACCTGATTTGCGGTGACAACGGTAGTGGCAAAACAAGCGTACTCGAGGCCATTCACTACCTGGCGACAGCACGGTCGTTTCGCACCTCGAGGGCGGGGGAAGTGATTACCCACGGCCACGACGCCCTGACGGTCGCCGGCGAGTTTACCGCCGGGGACGGAACCCCGTATCGGGTCGGCGTTGAGAAAACCCGGGGAGCAACACGGCTTAAGCTGAACGGAGAAAACCTTAACGTCGCTTCGAAAATCGCGCGATTGATACCGGTTCTCACGTTTAATACCGAATCGTACCTACTTCTCAACGGCGGGCCATCAAATCGCCGGGCGCTCCTCGACCGACTACTGTTCCACGTGGAACAAGACTACCTCGAGGTCCTGAAGACTTATCATCGCTGCCTCAAACAACGCAACGCATTATTGAGGGCCAGAAGCAGTTCCGGACAGATTGGCTCGTGGGACGAGCAACTCGCGGAGGCGGCGAACAGAATCGACGGATGGCGATCGGAATGCGTCAATCGGGTGAATGCGTGCCTCGGGGATTCGCCGTTGAGCGAATCGATTGGAGAATTGTCGTTTCAGTACCGTCGGGGCTGGCAGGCAGAAACGCCTCTGATCACGCTGCTGGAAAAGAACCGCTCCCGGGACATGGAAAGCGGGAACACCATGGCAGGGCCGCATCGCGCGGAACTTCGCATCGATATCGGTGGGGCAACCGCGAAATCAATCGTATCGCGAGGGCAGGGAAAGCTTATAATAGGGGCGATAGTCAGTGCGCAAGCCCGTTATCTTGGACGTTACGCCGAAGAAAGACCGATTTTGCTGATAGACGATCTGGCTTCCGAGCTCGATAGGGAAGCGCGCCGAAAAGCGGTCGAATCATTGTTGAGTACCGATGCGCAGTGCTTCTTCACGGCGATAGAGTCTTCAGATTTGCCGCCAGAACTGGTCGGTTCGTCAGAAATGTTTCACGTGGAACAAGGTGTCGTCCGTGCCGGATAAACACCAGGAGTCAAGAATGGCTGAGGACAAGCAGTACACATCGTCAAACATCAAGGTCCTGAAGGGCCTGGATGCGGTCAGGAAACGCCCGGGAATGTATATCGGGGACACGGACGACGGAACGGGCCTGCACCACATGGTGTTTGAAGTCGTGGACAACAGTGTCGATGAAGCGCTGGCTGGTCATTGCACGACAATCGACGTGAAAATCAGGTCAGACAACGCAGTGACGGTGATTGACGACGGTCGCGGCATCCCGGTCGATTTCCACGAAGAAGAAAACGCATCGGCAGCGGAAGTCATTATGACGACCCTGCATGCCGGCGGAAAGTTCGATGACGATTCTTACAAGGTCTCCGGCGGCCTTCACGGTGTCGGCGTTTCCGTCGTCAACGCGTTGTCGGAGTCGCTCGACCTCACCATTTACAAAGACGGCTCCGCCTGGCAACAACATTACGCGAACGGCGCGCCGACAAACGAGTTGAAGGCGACCGGAGAGACCACCCGGAGCGGAACTGAAATTACGTTCGTGCCGAGTGCCGACGTGTTCCGGAACATCGAGTTTCATTACGACATCCTAGCTAGCCGGTTGCGTGAGCTTTCCTTCCTAAATTCCGGATTACAAATAAATTTAACCGACGACAGAACGCAAAAATCGGACAAGTTCGAATATCAGGGCGGGATTGCGGCTTTTGTCAGCCATCTGAATCGGACGAAAACCCCGTTGCATCAGTCGGTCATTCACCTGAACGACGAACGCGAAGGGGTTGAGGTGGAACTGGCCCTGCAGTGGAACGATTCGTACCAGGAAAACATATTCTGCTACACGAATAACATTCCTCAGCGCGATGGGGGCACGCATCTGGCCGGGTTCCGATCCGCGCTGACCCGAACGCTCAATACCTATATCGATAAAGAGGGGCTTGCCGCAAAAAACAAGGTTGCCGTATCCGGAGAAGATGTCAGGGAAGGTTTGACCGGAGTGTTATCGGTCAAAGTACCGGACCCGAAATTCTCCTCACAGACAAAAGACAAACTCGTATCGAGCGAGGTCAAAGGTGCAGTCGAGTCGGTTCTCGCCGAGCATTTGAATGCGTTTCTGCTCGAGCGGCCACAGGATGCGAAAGCGGTGATGGCGAAGATCATCGATGCGGCCCGCGCGCGGGAAGCGGCCCGTAAGGCGCGCGAACTCACGCGTCGGAAAACGGCCCTCGATATCGCCGGCTTGCCAGGAAAGCTTGCCGACTGCCAGGAACGCGATCCGGCCAAATCCGAATTGTTTATCGTCGAGGGTGACTCGGCGGGCGGTTCCGCGAAGCAGGGCAGACACCGAAAGTACCAGGCGATCCTCCCGCTCAAGGGAAAAATATTAAACGTCGAAAAGGCGCGCTTCGATAAAATGCTGTCTTCGACGGAAGTCGCGACCCTGATTACCGCCCTGGGATGCGGCATTGGTGCCGACGAATATGATCCGTCGAAACTGCGTTATCACCGCATCATCATCATGACGGATGCCGACGTCGATGGATCCCACATTCGTACGTTGCTGCTCACGTTTTTTTATCGTCAAATGCGTGAATTGATCGAACGCGGGCACATCTACATCGCGCAACCGCCGCTGTATAAAGTGAAAAAAGGAAAACAGGAACGGTACCTCAAAGACGACAGCGAACTCGATCATTATGTTCTCGAACTGGCGACCGAAGATGCCAGTTTTCTGTTAAACGGCGACGCCCTCGAAGAAAACCAGATCACGGAAATTGCCGACCAATATCTCTCTCTCAACGAAACAACGAACCGGCTGAGTACCCGTTACGATCCGCTGATACTACAGGCGATGCGTCGGATGGCGCCGCTCGACCAACCCGCCGACGCCGAGGAAGCGGTGCTTGCACGTTGGGCAGAAGAGATTACGAGCCTGCTAATCGAACGTTCCGACAGCTCGATGGCGTTCGCCGGAGAAGCGAATTTTCGCTCGCCGGAGAACTGGGACATATGTATCAATATCACGTTGCACGGCCTGACGACGGAGCATCGCTTCGGTCGCGATTTTTTCTCGTCGACCGAGTACAAGCGCCTGTCGGCGATGGGCGGAATCCTTGATGCGCCGCAGAGTGATCTGACGGTCAAACGCGGCGACCAGGAGTACACGGCAACGTCGCTCCGGCAAGGACTTGATCGTCTACTCAACGACACACGACGTCTCGTCCACGTGCAACGGTACAAAGGACTCGGGGAAATGAATCCCGAGCAGTTGTGGGACACGACGATGGACGCCGAAACACGCCACCTCGTTCAGGTACAAATCGAGGACGCTGTCGCGGCGGATCAAATTTTCTCGACCCTGATGGGTGACCAGGTAGAACCACGACGGCTCTTCATTGAAGAACATGCGCTGTCAGTGACGAACCTCGATACCTGATTACGCTGCCGCCAAAGCCCACACGATCACCCGGTCTGCTCCCGCCTCGAGCAGAATGTTACCCATCGCGCTGGCCGTCGCGCCTGTCGTAATCACGTCGTCGAAAACGATCGCGGTTCCGACGGCGACGTCGCGCTTCGCCGCGAACGCACCGCGAGCATTCTTCTGGCGAAGCCTGGCATCGAGCCGCGACTGTGGCCGTAACCCGTGGGGTTTGTGAATACTTACTTCGTCGATATCTATCCCCAGTCTCCCCGAGACGGGTAACGCGAGTTCGACCGCCTGATTGAAACCGCGTTGCGCGAAACGGCCCCGCGAGAGCGGTACCGGAAAAATCACCGTCGTGCTGCCAGGCACCGTTGCCGGGGAGACAAAGTGCTGTGCCGCAATGTCACCCAACATTCTCGCGACCGCGAGATCGCCGCCGTATTTCATGCGGTGTATCAACTGGCGCAGCGGATAAGCGAAGTCGAAGCAAACATCTACCGACTCAATGGAAGGTAAGTTCTTCGTCCACGGTCGACACCGCCAGGGGAGGTCGTCATAACACCCCGGACATAAACGACCGCAACGAATGCGGTCCCCGCACAAATGGCAACGGCCGAATAACGACTCCAGCGACGTTGCGACCGATTGGACAATATTCGTCCAGTTGTATCGTTTTATGCCATCAACTAAAGTTGACGACTGCTCTTTACCGCTCATTGATCGACCTCCCTGTCGAATAACGAAGGACTGACAATATGGCAACGCCGCTGACCCGACAAGCGCACGGTGAACAACCGACCGAACCGCAACGACACGATTGGGGGGAGCTCGAAGTCACAGCCTTACTAACCGAACCGCTGAACGATTTGCTGTTTGCGGCCCAGTCATTGCACCGGCGCTATTTCGATCCCAACGAAGTGCAACTCAGTACACTGTTGAATATAAAAAGCGGCGGTTGTCCTGAAGATTGCGCCTATTGTCCGCAGAGTGCGCGCTACGATACGGGCGTCGAATCTGATGCGCTGCTCGATGTCGGGACGGTACGCAAAGCGGCTGAAACCGCTAAGGCAAACGGTGCGACCCGCTTTTGCATGGGCGCAGCGTGGCGATCTCCAAAAGACCGCGACCTTGATAAAGTTGCCGTGTTAATCGAAACCGTCAAAGAACTCGGCATGGAATCCTGCGTCACCCTCGGAATGCTGAAGTCCGAACAGGCCGCTCGACTCAAAAACGCCGGTCTCGACTATTACAATCACAACCTCGATACGTCGCCGGAGTTCTATGGCGAAATCATTTCGACCCGTACCTACCAGGACCGACTCGATACGTTATCCCACGTCCGCGAAGCCGGTATCAACGTTTGTTGCGGCGGAATTATCGGCATGGGTGAAACCACAACCGACCGTGCTCAGCTACTCATCAACCTTGCGAACCTGCCGCAACACCCGGAAAGCGTTCCCATCAATCTCCTGGTTAAGGTCGCGGGAACGCCGCTCGATACGGAAGCCGACGTCGAAGCGCTCGACATGGTGCGCATGATCGCGAGCGCACGCATCATGATGCCAGAGTCTTACGTCCGACTATCGGCGGGCCGCGAATCGTTGAGCGATGAAGCCCAGGCCTTGTGCTTCTTCGCCGGCGCCAATTCAATTTTTTACGGCGAGCAATTGCTGACCACGCCGAATCCCGTCGCCGACGCCGATCGCGCCTTGTTTGCGAAACTGGGTATCCGCGCCAGCGGACATTGAGCGCTGACCCGGTCGACGCCGTGTGAGTACGTTGGAGCTGCAGCTGCACGCCGCTATCGCGCGCGCGCGTGAGGAAAACCGCCACCGCACGCTCGAACCGATTAGTTCCGCGCAAGGACGCACGGTAGAATTCGGCAGCGACTCTCTGATCAATTTTTGCAGCAACGATTATCTTGCGCTCGCCTCCGATCCTCGTGTGCGCGACGCGGCGTGCGAAGCGGTATCGCGTTACGGGGTCGGCAGTGGTGCATCGGCCTTGCTGTCCGGTCGCAGCACCGTGCACGCCGAACTCGAACGCAGGGTTGCCGCGTTCATGCGCTGCGAAGCCGCGTTGTTGTTTTCTTCCGGGTATCTCGCGAACCTCGGCGTCATTACCGCATTACTCGGCCGCCGTGATCACGCGTTTCACGACCGTCTCAACCATGCCTCGCTGATCGATGCGGTTAAACTGTCCGGCGCAAAATCCACGCGCTATCGCCACGCCGACACACAGCATCTCAACTCACTCATCAGTTCCAGCGACGCGACGGTGCGGTGGGTGATCACCGACACGGTATTCAGCATGGACGGCGATCTCGCTCCGCTGGGGGAACTTGCGGCCATCGCGGAGCAACACGAGGCGACTTTAATCGGCGACGATGCGCACGGCTTCGGCGTTCTCGGCGGAGGTCGGGGCACGGCCATTGCGCTCGGCCTCGGGCCCGGGAAACTACCGGTTCAAGTCGTAACGTTCGGCAAGGCACTGGGTACGGCCGGCGCGGCGGTCGTCGGTAGCGCAGCACTCATCGAAACACTGATTCAGTCGAGCCGGACTTTTATTTACGACACCGCGCCCCCGCCGGTTATCGCCGCGGCCACCATCGCCGCACTCGACGTCATCGGTAGCGATTCGAATCCCGTAACCCGTCTTAACGACAACATCAATTACTTCAGGGCGCGAGCCCGCGACCTGCCGATAGGGGCATCGACAACGCCAATCCAGCCGGTGATTATCGGCGACGAAATGACCACGGTGGAGACCGGAGCGCGATTACGGGAATGTGGTCTTTATGTCCGCGCCGTGCGGCCGCCGACGGTGCCGGCGGGAACGTCGCGATTGCGCATTTGCATCAACGCCGGGCATACCCGCGCCGACATCGACGCTCTTGTCGCCGGGCTGGGTTCGGTGTTGTCGGTGACCGCCGGTTGACGATGGACGAAAACCTCCACATCGACAAGCACCGTACCCGACAGGCATTCGACCGTGCCGCTTCGAGTTACGACGCGCACGCAGCGATCCAGCGTCACGTGGCCGATCACCTCGTGGAATCGCTCGATGTGATGAATCTGACGCCGCGAACCATTATCGATATCGGTGCGGGTACGGGCTATTGCGCGGGAGCACTCAGGCGTCGCTACACCCGTGCACAACTGCTGCTCGTCGATTTCTCTGCGGCCATGCTCGAAGCAGCCCGCGCAAAAGCACCACGGTGGCGATCCCGCCAGCGTTACATTTGCGCCGACGCGGAAGGGCTTCCCTTTGCGGACGCCTCCGCCGACATCGTTTTCTCCAGCCTCACGTTTCAGTGGTGCAGCAATCTCGACGCCGTGTTCGCTGAATGCCGGCGGGTGCTGAAACCGGAAGGGTTGTTCATTTTTTCGAGCCTCGGCCCCGACACTCTCCACGAGCTTCGCGCAGCATGGCGCGTCGTCGATGCGGCCCCGCGGGTCAATCCGTTCATCGATATGCACGATGTCGGGGATGCGCTCGTGCGCGCCGGCTTTGCCGGTCCGGTCCTCGAGTGCGATGTGCTGACCGCGACCTATGACGATGCCACCGCGGTAATGCGGGACCTCAGGGGAATCGGTGCCGTCAACACACTCGGCGGTCGCAAACGTGGTTTGTCAACGCGAAACGACATCCGGCGTATGAGCGAGGCATACGATACATTCCGCATCGACGGACGAATTCCCGCTACCTACGAGGTCGTCTATGCACACGCGTGGCGTCCGGGGGCGGACGCCCGCCCGCAGGACGGCAGCACCGTCGCGACGTTTCCTTTTTCGCAACTGACCCGGCGCCCGGCCCAATGACCGGCTCGGTATTTATCACCGGTACGGATACCGAGATCGGCAAGACCACCGTCAGCTGCGCAATCCTGCGCAGGCTGAACCGCGACGGCCAACGCGCGGTCGGTATGAAGCCCGTCGCTGCCGGAACGCTGCACGATCGCGCGAACGCGGATGCGCTCGAACTCCGTGCGTGTGCGCCGGCCAATCCGGCCTACGCTGCCACGAACCCGTGGTTGTTCGACGCCCCGACTTCCCCTGACATCGCCGCCAGCCACGCTGGCGCCGTCATCACGCTCGACGAAATCGAGCGGGCCTACGGTGCCTGTGCCGCGGTTGCGAACATCGTCATCGTTGAAGGCGTCGGCGGCTGGCGCGTCCCGCTCGGTCCGGGTTTACAAACCGTCGACATGGTCCGGCGTCTTGATTTGCCGGTCATCCTCGTCTGCGGTTTGCGGCTCGGCTGCATCAACCACGCCCTGCTCAGCGCCGAGACTATCATCGCCGACGGTCTCGACCTTCTCGGTTGGGTCGCCAACGACATCGACCCCGAATACACGTACGCAGCAGAATCCTTAACAACCCTCGAGACACGTATGCCGACCCCCCTGATCGGCGTGAACGCGTGGCGGGGTCATCCGGAACCCGATAATATGGGGCCAGGTCTCGGCGCCGGCATCGATCGGTTGTGGCGGTAACGCCGGGGCCGGCCCGGACCAGGAATTGCGCGGTGATACAACAAATCAGTAATTTTCCGAACGGTGACGCGCGCTGGGTGATCCAACCGACCCGCTCGATGACCTGGGGTGAGGCGAAAATTTTTATCGCTTGTGTCGCCGGGGTCAGTTTTGCAATCGGCCTGTGGTTTCTGGCCCACGGGTACCCTCTCGTGCTGCCGTTTTCCGGACTGGAGACGCTCGCCGTTGCGATCGCGTTCTATATCGTGCTCCGGGAGGGCGAAAATCGCGAGGTGATCTCCGTTCTCGCAGACCAGGTGGTCATCGAAAAAGGCCGCCGTGAGGCCGATGTCCGAGCGGAATTCGATCGGTCGTGGGCGCGCGTAGAGTTGTCGCGTTCGCCGCGTCGATGGTACCCGAGCCGGCTCTCGATAGCCTCGCACGGACGCTTCGTCGAACTCGGCAATTTCCTGACAAATGGCGAGCGCGAAGCGCTGGCTTCCGCCCTGATTAACGCGATAGAGAAAAACCGCTAGAATAGGCGGGCTTTAATAAAAACAAGCGGCGACCGGCCAGTGCGTCCGGTGCGGCGAACGATACGATTTTTTAGATTCTCGTCAATTATCAAGATTAGAGAAGCGCTAATCTCGCGTCGCGCTGTAATCGCGGCGGAGCAGGAGGCAAGATGATTTCACTATTCACCAAATTTCGCAGCAGCGTTGCACTGGGCCTGGCCCTCGCCAGTATTCCCGGGCTTGCCCTGGCCGACTGGGGCTTGAACCTGCCGCGCGGGGTCACGCCGTTCAGTCGCGAGATCTACGACCTGCACATGCTGATACTGTGGATTTGCGTGGTCATCGGAATTGGCGTCTTCGGCGTGATTTTCTATTCCATCTTCAAATTCCGAAAATCTCAGGGTGCCGTTGCCGCCCAGTGGCATGAGAGCACGACGGTCGAAGTCGTGTGGACGGTACTCCCGTTAATCGTGCTCATCGCCATGGCGGTTCCGGCAACGAAAGCACTCATCATGATGGAGGACGTGTCGAACGCAGACATGACCATCAAGGTCACCGGATATCAGTGGAAGTGGCATTACGAATATGTAGACGATGGTGTGAGCTTCTACAGCACGTTAGCGCAGGACAGTAACGAAGCGCGCGCGCTCGGGTCCGACATCGACCCCGCTACGGTGGACAATTACCTGCTCGATGTCGACAACCGGGTCGTCGTTCCCGTGAATAAAAAGATCCGCTTCCTGACCACGGCCGGCGATGTGATTCATGCCTGGTGGGTGGTGGATCTCGGCTGGAAACGCGATGCCATCCCCGGCTTCATCAACGAATCATGGGCGACAATCGAAGAAGTCGGCGTGTACCGCGGCCAGTGCGCGGAACTCTGCGGCAAGGACCACGGCTTTATGCCGATCGTTGTCGAAGCCGTCTCGGAAGCCGATTACGCGGCCTGGGTCAGCTCGATGAAGGAACAGGCCGTCGCGGCCAACTGATCCGGCGGCACCCGCCGGAGCATACGAATTTGAACAAAACTACGATTTTTAGTTGAGGATCCGCCCATGAGCGAGGCAGCAACGCACGACGCACATCACGACGACCACGATCACCATCCGACCGGGATCAAGCGGTGGTTGTTTACCACGAACCACAAGGACATCGGCACGATGTACCTCGTGTTCGCACTCATCATGTTCTTCATCGGCGGCGCGATGGCGATGATCATTCGCCTCGAGCTGTTCCAGCCGGGCCTGCAATTCGTCGACCCGCAGTTCTTTAATTCGATGACGACCCTGCACGCGCTCGTCATGATTTTCGGCGGGGTCATGCCCGCCTGGACCGGTTTCGCAAACTGGCTCATCCCGATGATGATCGGAGCGCCGGACATGGCCTTACCGCGCCTGAACAACTGGAGCTTCTGGATACTGCCGTTCGCATTCACGCTTCTTCTGGGAACACTGTTTCTGCCAGGCGGCGCACCCGCCGGCGGGTGGACGATGTATCCGCCGCTCGTGCTGCAGACCGGTGATGCTTTTCCGTTTCTTATCTTCGCCGTCCATTTCATGGGCGCGTCGTCGATAGCCGGTGCCATCAATATCATCGCGACGGTGTTCAACATGCGCGCCCCCGGCATGACGCTGATGAAACTGCCGCTGTTCGTATGGACCTGGATAATCACGGCGTTTCTGCTGATCGCATCGATTCCGGTGCTCGCCGGCGCAGTGACGATGTTACTGACGGACAAGTTTTTCGGTACCGCCTTTTTTGCCGCATCGGGTGGCGGCGATCCCGTCATGTTCCAGCACATTTTCTGGTTCTTCGGTCATCCGGAAGTCTACATTCTGATCCTGCCGGCTTTCGGTATCGCCTCGGCCATTATTCCGACGTTTGCCCGCAAGCCGCTGTTCGGCTACGCCTCGATGGTTTACGCGAGTGCGGCCATCGCATTTCTGTCGTTCATCGTGTGGGCGCACCACATGTTCACCGTAGGCATGCCGCTCGCGGGCGAATTGTTTTTCATGTACACCACCGTGCTTATCGCGGTTCCGACCGGGGTGAAGGTATTCAATTGGTGCGCGACGATGTGGCAGAGCTCGATGACGTTCGAGGTGCCCATGCTGTTCGCCCTCGCGTTTGTCATCCTGTTTACCATCGGCGGTTTCTCGGGTCTGATGCTGGGTATCACTCCGGTTGACTTTCAGTACCACGATACGTATTTCGTCGTCGCGCATTTCCACTACGTACTCGTTACCGGCGCGATTTACGCGATTATCGCTGCAACTTATTTCTGGCTGCCGAAATGGACCGGCCACATGTATGACGAGTCGCTGGGCAAATGGCACTTCTGGTTGTCCGCAGTCTCGGTCAACGTACTGTTCTTCCCGCAGCATTTCCTCGGTCTTGCCGGCATGCCCCGGCGTATTCCCGACTACGCCGTCCAGTTCGCTGATTTCAATATGATCTCGAGTCTTGGCGGGTTTGTCTTCGGCTTATCCCAGATCCTGTTCGTCATGGTGATCTGGAAGTGCGTCAAAGGCGGGGAGAAAGCGACGGACAACGTATGGGAAGGCGCACACGGACTCGAGTGGACGCTGCCATCGCCGCCGCCCTACCATAGTTTCACGACACCGCCGTCGCCGGCCTCGATAGAAGGCGGGATGCGGTAAGTTCCGGTGACTGACGCGAACAACGACGGGCTCGAGGGAAAACGCCGTGCGGCTATCCGCACGGCGGCAGTACTCGGTACCCTCGTCGTTGTCTACTATATCGGATTCATTGTGAGCCATCTGTAGCATGTCTGCGGATATCGATCGGGCGAACAAACGCCTCGGCCTGAAATTACTCGCCGTGACGGCAGTGATGTTCGGCTTTGGCTATGCGCTTATTCCGCTCTACGACGTGTTCTGTGACATTACCGGCCTGAACGGAAAAACCGGCCGCGTGTCTTCGGCCGAAGCCCGCCAGACGACCGTCGACGAGAGCCGCCTCGTCACCGTGGAGTTTATTACGAGCACGAGCGGTTCACTGCCGTGGGATTTCAAAGCCAAGGTGCACAAAATTCAGGTTCACCCCGGCGCCGTGACCGAAGTGATGTTCGAGGCCGTGAACCACGCTCAGTTTCCCGTGATCGGACACGCGGTCCCGAGCGTAGCCCCGGGGTCTGCCGCCCGCTACTTCAATAAGACCGAGTGTTTTTGCTTTACGCAGCAGGAGCTCGCGCCGGGTGAAACAAAAGATATGCCGGTTCGGTTCATTGTCGATCCCAGGCTGCCAGCGCACGTTCGCGTCGTGACACTGGCTTATACATTTTTCGAAGCGCCCGAAACGGCGGCGGTATCAAATGCCGCCACCGATTCGAGGTCGTGATGATTCAAGTCGATACGATTTAGATTGAGAGAGTAAACATCATGTCTGAAGCCCACGCCGACTATTACGTCCCCGAACCGAGTCATTACCCGGTTTCACTGTCGATTTCCCTGTTCCTCATGTTTGTCGGCGGCGCTACGACGCTCAACGGCGTCGGCATCGGGCCGGTCATACTCGGGCTCGGCTTTCTCGGCTTTGTCCTCGTTATGTTCGGGTGGTTCGGCACCGTGATAGGTGAGAGCGAATCCGGCAAGTACAACGAAGCGGAAGATACGAGTTTCCGCATGGGAATGCTGTGGTTCATTTTCTCCGAGGTCATGTTTTTTGCCGCATTCTTCGGCGCCCTGTACTACGCGCGTATTTATTCCGTGCCATGGCTGTCAGGGGAAGGCTCGGGCGCGGCGACAAACCAGTTTCTGTGGCCGGATTTCGTCGCCAACTGGCCGCTGTTACAGACGCCGTCGAACTACGGGTTTTCGGAGGCCAAAGACGTTATCGCTGCCTGGGGGATCCCGGCGTGGAATACGGCGATTCTCCTGACCAGCGGATTTACCGTGACGATGGCCCACTGGGCGCTTAAAGCGAACAATCGCCGCGGACTCATTGGCTGGCTGGCCGCAACCGTCGCGCTCGGCGTTATCTTCGTCTATCTCCAGGCAGGAGAGTACGGCCACGCCTACCATGAACTCGGCCTGACGATGAATGCCGGGATCTACGGTGCCACATTTTTCATGCTCACGGGCTTTCACGGTTTTCACGTGTCAATGGGTACGTTGATGCTCTTCGTCATCCTGATGCGTTCGATCAAGGGGCATTTCACCCCGAAACATCATTTCGCGTTCGAAGCCGTCGCCTGGTACTGGCATTTCGTCGACGTGGTGTGGATTGGCCTGTTTATTTTCGTCTACTGGATTTAATTCGCGCTTCCGGGCGCCCGCGAAAGCGGGCGCGCCCCGGCCGACAACACCGCTTATGCGTTCGGTGAGATGATGCCGAGCGCGGACAGGACCATCAAAACGGCAAACAGGGCTATGGACAGCCCGACGCGTATCGTTAGTGCTTTGACCATCGCCGTATCGCTGTCGCCGCCACGGTTCCTCGCCAGCTGAAATAATGCCGTGCCCAGCGAAGCGAGTATGAGAACGAGCATTGTAATGACTATGTACTTCACCAGGGGCGGCATCGGCGGTCACCGTGATCATCGGGCTGGCCAGTATATACCGCTTTGTCCGGCCTGAGATTGTAAAACCTCCCGGGATGACGTTCGGTGAATACGCGCGGTAACCATGCCCTTATCATGACTGCGGTCACGGCGCTTGCCGTGTTCGCCCTGCTCATTCGACTCGGACTCTGGCAGCTTGACCGGGCCCAAGAGAAAAAAGTGCGCGCAGCCGACTACGAAACCCGGTTTGCGGCGCCACCGGTGCATCTCGACGGCGCCACCCGGCACAGTTTCGCGGATTTGCGCTGGCGACGGGTGTCGGCTGCCGGGCGCTACATTGCGCCGGTAATCTTGCTCGACAATCGCACGCGTCGCGGCCGGGCCGGGTTCGAAGTACTCACGTTCTATGTGATCGACAAGACAAAGACCGTTCTCGTGAATCGAGGGTGGGTGCCGGGCGATCCCGATCGGTCGCGCCTGCCGGATGTCGGTATTCCCGCTGCCCCGGCTGTTCTGAGCGGATTCGCCGGGCCGCCACCCGTTACCGGGATAGCGTTGAATGAAACGGCGGCCCTGATAGAAAACCTAGTCCCCGACGTGGACCGGGTGCAACGCGTCACGATAGAGGACTTCGCGGCTTATTATGGTGTCGCGCTCGAACCGTTCATCGTCTACCTCGATGAGTCCGCGCCGGCCGGGTATAACCGGCAATGGAATCCGCCGGGCGACGGGTCGGCGAAACACCACGCTTACGCGATTCAATGGTTTAGCATGGCGGCGATACTCGTCGTTATCATGGTGGCGCTCGCAGTGCGTCGAAAAAATATGGGAGTCATTATCTAGTTGGCCGACGAACAACCTACCGATCAGCCCGCGAGCGCCCGACAGAGATGGTTACTGGTCGGTCTGGTCGCGATCTTTGCCGGCCCCATTCTGATTGCCTGGGCGTATACGGCCGGCTACATCGGGCTCGAAGGGATCAGCAGGACGAACCGCGGCAACCTGATCAATCCACCCATCGACCTGCGAGAAACGGCTCCGACTGCTGCGTTATTCGCCAAGGCCAACCTCGAACCCGGAGAGTGGGTACTTACCTACCTCAACGATGGTCCCTGTGAAGTGGCCTGTCGGGATATTCTCGGTAAGCTCACAACAATCCGGTCGGTGCTTGGTTACTCCGGGCAGCGGGTCCGCGTCATTGCGCTGTCGCCGGGCACCCCGGCGACGGATCCCGAACCAACCGACGCCGCCCATATGCTGACCGATACCGGCGCACACACAGCGCTCATGGCCGGGCTGGCGTCGCGCGGTGGACCGTTTCCCAAAGCGCAAATTGTCTTCATCGACTGGCGCAGGCAACTGGTTATGCGCTACGACGACGACACCCCGTCCATCGACATCAAAAAGGATCTGAATAAGCTCTTGCGGGCGTCCCGGATCCGCTAGGCTTTAGTGTTCCGACGGCTGCCCGCCGTGCCGTGGCTCGCACTCACATTGTGTATAATGTGCCGCCCGTGCGGGCCTTATCCCAACAGGGTCCCGCGCTACCGGCCACCGTATTACCGAGCACCTGGAAACGCCTCAACACGCACCGATGTCCGACGCGACCCTGACCAACCGAACAATGCCCTCATGGCGGGAATACCTCGCGCTGTGCAAGCCCCGGGTCGTGTCGCTGATCATATTCACCGCCATCGTCGGCATGCTCCTCGCGACCCCGGGTGCCGTGCCGCTGCAACTCTTCGTCTTTGGTACGCTCGGAATCGGGCTCGCGGCCGCATCAGCCGCCGCCATTAACCATGTCGCCGACAACAGAATCGATGCGTTAATGGAACGGACCCGGGACCGCCCGTTGCCCCAGGGAGAAATCTCACGACCCCATGCGTTGATCTTCGCTTTACTGATCGGGGCTCTGGCGATGTATCTGCTGATCGCCTTCGTGAACGTATTGACGGCTGTATTGACGTTCGCCTCGCTCATCGGCTATGCCGTGATCTATACGATGTATCTGAAGCACGCGACCCCGCAAAACATTGTCATCGGCGGGGCCGCGGGTGCTGCGCCTCCTGTTCTCGGCTGGACCGCTGTCACGGGTACGGTGGATCCCCACGCCCTGCTGCTGTTTCTGATAATTTTCGCCTGGACGCCGCCACATTTTTGGGCGCTGGCCATCTACCGCCGCGAGGAATACGCGAAGGCAGCGGTGCCGATGTTGCCGATAACGCACGGGGTCGACTACACCCGCGTGCAGATCCTTCTGTATACGATCGTACTCACCGTCGCCACGATTCTGCCTTACGCAACCTACATGTGTGGGCCGCTTTACCTCGCAGCCGCGCTCGTGCTCGATGCCGGATTCCTTTATTACGCGATCCGGATGATGTTTGACCATCGCGACGAGCTTGCCAGGGAGACATTCCGCTATTCAATTGTCTACCTGACGGTACTGTTCATCGCACTGTTCGTCGATCACTACCTGCCGCTGTTGCAGCGGGTGGTCTGAGCCGTGACGCCGACGGAACCGCGGCAAACCTCCGGCTCTGTCGTCGCTCGGATCACGCTGTAACAAAGCCGGGCTGTGCTGCAAACCCCTGCGATATGACGGCATCTGACGCGCCAGCCAATCGATTGCCGCGATGGTTGTGGCTCTGGTTCCCACCGGTACTCCTGATCGCGATCGTCCCGATCAAAATCATTTCGCCGGAATTCTACGCGCAATATATTGACGGGGAGCTTGGCCTGATCGAGCTCGCTACGCCGTTGATTTCCATCGCCGGTGCGATCGTCGGTATCCGGCTCATGATGATCAGCGCATCGCTAAAATCCCCGAAGATCCAAACCTGGATTTTGCTGACGACACTAGGCTGCGTGTACTTTGCCGGGGAAGAGTTGTCCTGGGGTCAGCATCTGTTCGGTTGGGGCACCCCGGAGTACCTCGAGGCAATCAACGACCAGGAAGAAACGAATCTCCACAACATCAGCAGCTGGTTCGACCAGAAGCCGCGCATGCTACTCGAATTCTGGGTGCTGATAGGCGGCGTTATCCTGCCGTTCTCCCGTCTCGTCCGCGGCGATCCCGGACCGCTGGCCGGCACGGAACGCTACTGGTTCTGGCCGACCGTCGAGGTTTTGCCGACCGCGTTTCTCGCGATCATCGTCCGTCTGCCCGAGCGGATAAAGTCGCTGTTTGATATCGAACAGCTCCCGCTCGAGCTCCGCTTCAGCGAACCGCAGGAGTATTACTTCGCGCTTTTCTTGCTGATCTATCTCGCTTCGATCGACCGCCGGTTACGGCATCCGTCCTGACGGCGTAATCCGGCTCCGGGTTAACCCGCGGCGGTATTCGATTCGTGCGACAGTGCGAGCGTTTCTGACATCGCGCCCTTGATTGCCTTGAAGGCGCTTTTCTCGATCTGCCGGATCCGCTCGGCGGATACGGAGTACTGATCCGCCAGCGTTTGCAGCGTTGCCTTGGGTTCGCTCAACCAGCGCCGGGTGACGATATCCCGGCTTCTGTCATCGAGTTCGGACAACGCAGCGCTCAGGTCGTTGTGGCTGTTCTCGCGCGCTTCGAGGTTTTCGAGGTTGCTCGACGGTTCGAAGCGGTTATCGGCAAGGTGAGCAGCCGGCGCCATTGGTTCGTCGTCATCGGCCGGGTTCGCGTCGAACGCCATATCGTGGGCGCTGAGGCGTTCCTCCATCAGCAGAACGTCCTTCGGCTCGACGTTCAGATCGGCCGCAATGGCTTCTACTTCAGCCTTGTTCATCCAGCCGAGACGCTTTTTCGAGCTCCGGAGATTGAAAAACAGCTTTCGTTGCGATTTCGTCGTCGCGACTTTCACGATCCGCCAGTTGCGGATGATGAATTCGTGCATTTCCGCGCGGACCCAATGCACGGCGAAAGACACCAGGCGAACGCCGACGGTCGGGTCAAAACGTTTCACCGCCTTCATCAGGCCAATATTGCCTTCCTGGATCAGATCGCCCTGGGCGAGCCCGTAACCCGCGTAACCCCGTGCAACCCGAACGACAAAGCGCAGATGAGACATGACGAGCTGCCGGGCAGCGTCGATATCGTCGTCTTCACGAAATCGCCGTGCGAGATCCTGCTCTGCCTCTAGACTCAACATCGGCACCCGATTCACGGCGTCAATGTAAGCCTCCAGCGAGCCGGTCGGCAACGGGATCTGACAATCTAAAGCTGTACTCATGGACGGGTTCCTCCCGAATTTCTACTCTGATTTTAGCACTCTCGGAATAAGAGTGCTAACAGAGGAAATAGTTCCGTCGCAGCCGCTCCGGGCTTAGCGCCCGAGCGCGAAATCGAGCCGACCGAGATAGATTCTCACCGCGACCAGCGCACCGAACCAGCCCATGGCGGCCCCAATCCCGAGCGTGACCAGGACTGCGACGGGCGACAGATTGATCAGTGCCATCGCGTTGCCGTAAGCCACCGCGAGAGTGGCCACGGCCGGATCGAGCACCGCGACGGCTGTCGCCACGATGGCGCACGCCAGGGCAGCGCCGAGTGCTCCCTGCGCCGCCCCGCTATAGAGGAAAGGACGGCTGACGTACGCATCCGTCGCGCCGCACAACTTCAGCACTTCGATCTCGTCTCGTCGGTTCTGAATGCCCGTGCGTATCGTATTGCCGATAATGAGCAGTACGCCGGTCCCGACAACGGTTGCGATCACCACGGCCAGGCGGGTCAGCAGCGAGGAAATTGCCTCGAGCCGCCGAATCCAGACAATATCGAACACCGCGTCTTCTACGCCGGGTAAATTTGCCAGATGCTCCCGGAACCCTTCCCCGGACGCCCCGTCGAACGTATTTTTCCCGACATCGAGCGCGATTGTGTAAGGCAGCGGGTTCGTGCCCAGCGAATCGACCACGCCCCCGAGTTCGGAGCCTTCGGTCAGAGCGACGAGTGCCGCGTCCTTGTCAATCACGCGCGCAGCGCCAATGCGATCGTCGAGCGCCAGGTTCGACGCAATATCTTCCGCCATCGCGCGGGTCGCACTCGATTCGAGAAACAGACTGACTTCGGGCGCCGCCCCGAGTTCGGCGGTGAGCAGCATGAAATTGGTTTGCAGAACGTGCAACCCGACGGGCAGGGCGAGCGTCACCGCGATAACGAGAACACTGAGCACGATACTCCCGCGATTCACCCGCATATTGGCCGCGGTGTCGCGTATCGAGGCGCGGTGTTGCCGCAGCCACGCGCTCGTCGCGCGGGGGCCGGACCGACGCGCGGCCGATTTTCGTGCGAACGTCGCTTTCATCACCACCGTCCCGATCAGCCGACCGCAGCGACCTGGCCGCCCGCGAGCGCGATACGACGATGTCGCTGGTGGCGGATCAATTCGAGATCGTGTGTCGCGATGACCACGGTGACGCCAATATCATTGAACTGGCCGAACAGTTTCAGAATTTCGATGGACAAGGCCGGATCGAGATTGCCGGTCGGTTCATCGGCGAGCAGGATTTGCGGTCGATTGACTACGGCTCGTGCGATTCCTACCCGCTGCTGTTCCCCGCTCGAGAGCGCGCGGGGTGAGAATTTCTCTTTCGACAGCAGGCCCACTTTATCGAGCGCCGCCCTGACCCGCTTATTGATCTCCGTCGTTCGGTGTCCTGCGACGACAAGCGGCAACGCGACGTTATCGAACACCGTGCGATCCGGCAGCAGGCGATGTTCCTGGAAAATAAAACCGATGCGCCGGCGGTAAAACGGGACGTCCTTACGCCGCACGCGATCGAGGTTCCGACCATCGACAATCACCTGGCCCCGACTCGCCGCTTCGATCAGTGCGACGAGTCGCAGCAAAGTGCTTTTGCCTGCTCCCGAGTGTCCGGTCAAAAAAACGAATTCACCCTCGTCGATGTTGAGTGAGATATTCCGCAGCGCATCCTGGCGGCGCCCGTAGGTCTTGTAGACGCTGTCGAACTGGATCATCAGGCCGATGTTTCGGTACTCTCGAGCGCACCGTCGGCCATCAGTGCCGTGGCAAAATCGCGCGCCGAGAACGTTCGCAGGTCGTCATAGGTCTCCCCGATTCCGACATAGCGTATCGGCAGCCCGAGAGCCGACGCCAGGGCGAAAACGATACCGCCTTTTGCGGTTCCGTCGAGTTTCGTCAGGGTCACCGCATCGAGGTGGATCTGTTCGTGAAACAGACGTGCCTGCGCGAGCGCATTCTGCCCCATTGTCGCATCGAGTATCAGCATCGTTTCGTGCGGTGCGGTGTCGTCAAATTTTTTGATTACGCGTTTAACTTTCTCGAGTTCCGCCATCAGGTTCGATTGCGTGTGCAGTCGTCCCGCCGTGTCCGCCAGCAGGACATCGATACCGCGCGCCTTCGCCGCCGCACAGGCATCAAACAGCACCGATGCCGGGTCGGCGCCGGTTTCCTGTGCTACCACCGGAATGTCGAGCCGGCGACCCCACTCGGACAATTGCTCAACGGCTGCCGCGCGAAACGTATCCCCCGCGGCAAACATGACGCTGTAACCGGAGGCCTGCAGCCTCTGGCCCATCTTCGCTATCGTGGTCGTTTTACCGGCGCCGTTAACCCCGACGATCAGAATGACGAACGGGCCCTCCAGCGTATCCGGAACCGTCAATGGTTCTTCGCAGGGCGCCAGCAGCGCGGTCATTTCTTCGGTGATGACGTCGGCCACATCAATGTCCGGGTCGGCCTTGCTCGCCCGACAGCGCTCGACGATGCGAGCCGTTGCCTCGACCCCGCAATCGGCCAGAAGCAGCGCTGATTCGAGCGCTTCCAGTGTTTGCTCGTCGATGACTCGCTCGCGCCCGAGGACCGACTTGAGTCCGCCGAGAATACTGTCGCGGGTCCGCGAAATCCCTTCTGCTAATCGTCTAAACATGACCAGGTCGTTATTGTCGTCCGCCCGCCGCGTTCGGCAGTGTTGCCATTCGGGGTAATCGGATATCCTACCACCCCCATTACCTTGTGCCATCGGCGGAACCAACAGGCTTCCGTGATGGTCTCGCTCCATACGGTTTACCATCGGAGATCACTGTTGCGTCATTTCGCTCTCATGCTCGCCGCGTGCTGCGGCCTGTTCACCGGTCCCGTCAGTGCGGCGGCGCGGACTCACGAGTTCATGCTTGATAACGGACTCAAGGTCATCGTGCAGGAGGACCACCGCGCCCCCGTCGCGGTCGTCCAGATCTGGTACAAAATAGGTGCCAGCGCGGAATATGACGGAATAACCGGTGTATCCCACGCGCTTGAACACATGATGTTCCAGGGCACGACCAACATTCCGGCCGGAGAGTTCTCGGAAATCGTAGCGGCCCATGGCGGTAACGAAAACGCATTTACCAGTACGGACTACACGGCTTATTTCCAGACATGGTCAGCGGATAACGTCGAACTGAGTTTCGAGCTCGAAGCCGACCGGATGCGGAACCTCCTGCTGCACGAATCGGAGTTCGAAAAAGAAATCCGCGTGGTACTCGAAGAGCGCCGGATGCGGACCGACGACAATCCCCGCGCGCTGCTCGGCGAGGCGGCGCGTGCAGTCGCTTACCAAACCAGCCCGTACCGGCAACCGGTTATCGGTTGGGCTGCGGATTTGCAGGGCATGCAGATTGAGGATCTGAAGACCTGGTACGAGCGTTGGTATGCCCCGGACAATGCGACACTGGTCGTTGTCGGCGATGTCGACCCCGAGCAAATTGTCACGCTGGCGAAAAAACATTTTGGTCCAATCGCGCGACAGAATATCCCGCCCCCTCGGATGCGGCCGGAAGTAGCGCAGCAAGGTACGAAATCGCTGACCATGACGAGCGAGAAAGCGCGCGTCCCGCAGTTGTACATGGCCTACAAGTCACCCGTGCTGAACGATGCTCTCGCGCCCGACGGAGACGTCGAAGAATGGGAAATTTACGCGTTGGACGTGCTTTCCGAGACGCTCGACGGCAACGCCAGCGCGCGCCTCCCGCGAAAACTCGTGCGTGAAAGTGCGGTCGCAGCCGAGGTCGGCGTGCATTATTCCTCCGCTTCCAGATTGTCCACGCTATTCAGCTTCAGCGCGGCGCCAAGCGGCGACCATACGCTCGAGGAACTTGAAGAGGCCATACGGGCGGAGATCGCGACGTTGCAGACCGAACCCCCCAGCGTCGCGGAACTTGATCGAATAAAAACGAAGGTCGTGGCCGACAGTGTTTATGAACGTGATTCGATGTTTTATCAGGGGATGATTATCGGGACGTTGGAATCGGTCGGTCTCGACTGGCGCCTCAATGATGAGTACGCGAACAAGATCAAGGCCGTAACCCCGGAGCAGGTACGCACCGTCGCCGCGAAGTATCTCGTGCCCGAGCGACTCACGATCGCCAAATTGCTTCCGGCCACCAAAGGAGCCGAAAAATGATGCCGACGAAGAATTACCGGGGCCTCGTTGCGGTCATGGCATGGATGATCGCACTCGGAGCCGAGGCCGGGCCGGAAATCGAACACTGGACAACCGACAACGGTGCCCGCGTTTATTTTGTCGAAGCGCCGGAAATACCGATACTCGATGTCCGTTTCGTGTTCAACGCCGGCAGTGCAAGGGACGGCGATAAGGCGGGCCTGGCGCAGTTGACGAGCCAGTTGCTCACCGAAGGCGCCGGCGATTTCGACGCCAACGAATTCAACGATCGGATCGCCGATACTGGCGCCGAGTTTTCGAGCGGGGCGCTCAGGGATATGGCGTGGGTGTCATTAAGGACGCTTTCCGATCCGCACTATCGTGACCCCGCGCTCGGACTCATGCGCAAAGTTCTTGCCCGTCCCCGGTTCGATGCCGATGCCGTGATTCGACGCAAGGCAAACGCGTTAGTGCATATCAAGCGCGAGGAGCAGTCGCCTTCCGCTATCGCGAGCAAGGTATTCTACAAAGCGGTCTATCGCGATCATCCCTACGCGTCGCCGTTACCGGGAACCGAGAGTTCAGTCGACGCGCTGTCGCGGGACGATATCGTGGCATTTCATCAACGCTATTACGTCGCGCGGAATGCGGCAATCGCCATCGTCGGCGCTATCTCGAGGGAAGCGGCCACCGCGATTGCCGAGCAGCTGAGCACAGACATGGCCAGTGGCGAGGCGGCGCCGACGTTATCGCCCGTCACGCAACTCGACAGCGCCGCGAATGAACACGTTGAATTTCCCTCGATTCAGAGTCACGTTCGCATCGGTCAGCCCGGCCTCAAACGCGGCGACCCTGATTACTTCCCCCTGCTCGTCGGAAACCACGTGCTCGGCGGTGGTGGGCTTGTGTCGATACTGTTTGATGAAGTGCGTGAGAAGCGCGGATTGTCCTACAGCGTGAACAGTCGTTTTTCGCCGATGGCCGAACTTGGCCCGTTCACGGCTTCCCTGCAGACGGATAATTCGCAGGAGGCTGAGGCGATCGCGGTGCTGCGTGATGAACTCGGCAAGTTTATCGCCGACGGACCGACACCAACGGCGCTCGAAGCAGCGAAACAGAATCTGATCGGCGGATTTCCGCTGCGGGTCGACAGTAATTCAAAAATCGTCGAATACCTGTCGATGATTGGTTTCTACGGGTTGCCGCTCGATTACCTCAATACGTTTACGGATAACGTTGCCTCAGTGACGGTTGAAGCGGTGAAATCAGCATTTCAGCGGCGCCTCAATCCGGAAAAAATGATCACCGTCGTCGTTGGGCGAGGCGACGTAAAAGCAGGCGGTTGAGCGTGGCCGTCGGGTTGTCTGCCCGGCAAGCCCTCGCGGTCTCAATGAGGCGAAGCGGTCGATGAAGGGCTCCGGGGGCGACAGTGGCCGCGTGCGGATTATCGGCGGGCGCTGGCGCGGAAGAAAGCTCGCGGTCGCATCGCGGCCGTCGTTGCGACCCAGCCCGGATCGTGTCCGGGAAACGCTGTTCAACTGGCTTTCGCCTTACCTGTCGGGGGCCGCCTGCCTCGATCTCTTTGCCGGCACGGGTGTGTTGGGCTTCGAGGCGCTGTCGCGCGATGCGGCGGGCGTGACGTTTCTCGATAACGATCGCGTCGTGACCGGGCTGCTCGAAAGTCACTGCTCGGAACTCGCCACCACCGAGGCGGTTATCGTCGAGGCAGATGTCCTCACCTGGCTTCGCACGACGCCGCCGACCCCATACGACATCGTTTTCGTCGACCCGCCGTTCGGGCGCGGATTAATCGAGGAAGTCGCTGTTGCCCTGTCACGGGGTTGGCTCAAACCTCACGCGCGGGTGTATCTTGAAGCGGAGAAAATCCCTATATTGGACCTCGAACAGAGTGGCTGGCGGTTACTTCGCGAGGGACAGACCCGGCATGTTGAATTTGCGCTCATGGAGATCGCGCCGCGCGGATCCGACTGAGTGCCCCGCCGTCAACAATAATAAGCCTTTGGAGTGACTACATTGACGAAGACCGCCATCTACCCCGGCACGTTCGACCCGATCACAAACGGTCATGCCGACATCGTCGCGCGCGCCGCGCGGATCTTCGATCGGGTCATTGTCGCGATCGCCGGAAGCACGTCGAAATCCACCGCATTCTCGACCGATGAGCGAGTCGAACTCGCGACGACCGTCCTGAGCCAGTACGAGAACGTCGAAATATCGCGTTTCAACGGGCTACTGGTCGAATATGCGGCAGACCGCAAGGCTTCCGCCGTGTTGCGCGGCCTGCGTGCAGTTTCCGATTTTGAATTCGAATTTCAGCTCGCAGGAATGAACCGGCGTCTCAATCCGGAAATTGACACGGTGTTTCTGACCCCTTCCGAACAATTCCTGTTTATTTCCTCGTCGTTGATCCGCGAAATTTCTGCGCTCGGCGGCGACGTGACAGAATTCGTTCATCCGGTCGTCGCCGCAGCGCTCGAGGAGCGCCTCGGCGGGAAGCGCAAGCAATCCTGAGGCATCGTCATTGTCCGCGCGGTCCTCGCGCCCTCGGTATTGCGTGGCAATAGAAGGCCGTGCGACCCGCGTTAAGCGCCGGTCGCGAGGGCGCGGCGAGAGCGACCCGTTGCAGAAAGGCAAAAGATCATGAGAAAAATCCGTACACCGGTCATCGTTCTGCTCGGTTGCCTGGCGATATTTCGCATTGGCGCCGAGGCCTCCGGCGCCACCGCCCCGAAAGCCGCCGTTGCATCGGCCCACCCGGCCGCAACGGCCGCGGGGCGTGCGGTGCTCGAAGCTGGCGGCAACGCATTCGATGCGGCGATCGCCGTCGCCGCCGCACTCGCGGTCGTCGAGCCGTATTCATCGGGTATTGGTGGCGGGGCGTTTTTCCTCGTACATCGTGCCGACGACGGCAAGACGACCATGATCGACGCGAGAGAACGGGCACCGGGTGCCTCGACGCACGATATGTATCTCGACGAGGCCGGCGAATTTGTCCGCGCACGGGCGCTGAACGGCCCGCTGGCTGCTGGCATACCCGGTACGCCCGCGGGTCTTGTCCATCTTGCCGAGAATTACGGACGCCTGCCGCTGTCCGAAAGCCTGGCGCACGCCGTGCGGCTCGCCAACGACGGGTTTGCACTGACGCCGCGCTACGTGCGCATGGCCGGTTTTCGCAAGCAGGCCTTTGTCGATCAGGGACACGGCGCGGAGATTTTCCTCGGCGAGGACGGCGAGCCGACCCTCGGCGAAATTGTTCGCCAACCCGATCTGGCGAGAACGCTGCTGGCACTCGGGGACCGCGGGTTCGCAGGGTTTTACGACGGCGACGTCGCGGAAAAACTGGTCACGGGTATGCGCGCCGACGGTGGTATCTGGACGCGGGACGATTTGAAAGATTATCGGGTCGTCGAACGTGAACCGATTGTGGCCAATTACGCGGGTACCCGCATTGTCTCGGCGCCGCCGCCTTCGTCCGGCGGGGTCGTCATGGCCGAAGCGTTCCACATACTCGGTGAGTTCGATCTCGGCGCGATGGATCCGGACACACGCCGTCATGTGGTCATTGAAGCCATGCGTCGCGCGTATCGCGACCGCGCGGAATACCTCGGCGATCCGGATTTTGTCGATATCCCGGTGGCGCGGCTCGTGAGCCCGGCCTACGGGCGTGAACTCGCCGCAGACCTGTCGCTCGAGACCGCGACACCAAGCGAATCGCTCCGTCCGCTCGAGCCCGAGAAGGGCCGCGACACGACACATTTCTCGGTCCTCGACCGCGCAGGCAATCGGGTCGCTGCAACGCTCAGCGTCAATTACCCGTTCGGCGCCTGCTACGTCCCCGACGGGACCGGCGTATTACTGAACAACGAAATGGATGATTTTTCCGCGCGTCCGATGACCCCGAATGCCTACGGGCTCGTGGGGGTCGCTGCGAACGCCATCGCGCCGGGCAAGCGGCCGCTGTCGAGCATGACGCCGACGTTTCTCGAATCGCCCGACAAGGTTGGTATTCTCGGTACACCGGGCGGCAGCCGGATCATCACCATGGTGATGATCGGCATTCTCGAGTTTATTGCCGGACGCGATCCCGAAGCCTGGGTTGGAGCGAAGCGTTTTCACCACCAGTATCTGCCGGATGAAGTTCAGTACGAAAAGGGCGGATTGACCGCGAGCGAGCAGGCTTCGCTAACCACTCGCGGACACACGCTACGGGAACTCACGCGCAACTACGGCAACATGCACGCGATACTGTGGAATCGCGTGACCGGTGACGTCACCGCCGCGAGCGATCCGCGTGGCGAAGGTGAGGCCGCAGTATTCGCCGCGCCGGTGCCGGCTCAGCGCTGACATTTCGGGCAGTAAAAACTCGAACGCTGACCGATAACCTGTTGGCGGATGGTCGCACGGCCGCACCTGCAGGCCTCTCCGGCGCGACCGTACGCGTTCAGTTGCAAGCTGAAATACCCCGGTTCGCCATCACTTTTCACGAAATCGCGCAACGTCGTCCCGCCCACTTCGATCGCTTCGCCAAGCACTTCGCGAACCGCTTTGACGAGGCGGCGGTAACGCTCGATGCTGACGCGGCCGGCGGCGCGCTTCGGGTGGATCCCCGCGCGGAAAAGTGCCTCGCTGGCGTAAATGTTGCCCACCCCGACAACAATTCTGCCGTCCATAATGTAGTTCTTGATCGCGGTTCGCCGCCCGCGCGCGCCGGCGTGCAGATATTGTCCATCGAAAGCGTCATCCCATGGTTCCGGCCCGAGGTGGGCGAACAACGGATGCTGTTCAATCGGCGCGGCGTTCCAGAGCATCAGTCCAAAACGCCGCGGGTCATGGAATCGCAGCCGACGCTCGCCGCCGAACGTCAATTCCACGTGGTCGTGCTTTTTAAACGGTGTCGACGGCCGCACGATCCGCAGGCTGCCGGACATACCGAGGTGTACGATCAGATCGCCGGTCGGAAAATGAAACAACAGGTATTTCGCACGCCGGCTGACGGACGCGAGTCTTTGCCCCGACAGCAACACGCTCAGGTTGGCCGGTACCGGTTGCCGCAACCGGGCCTCGCGGACGGTAACGCCCGTTATGGTTTGCTTCTCGACAAGCGGCGCAATGCCGCGCCGCGTCGTTTCAACTTCGGGAAGTTCAGGCACGGCGGCGACGCCACCCGATAAACAAACCGTTCAGGGCAAACGCGGCCGGAAGCGCGAACAGAAACGCGAACCCGATGACGGCCTGGTGCCAGTCCTCAAGCACGAGCTGATTATCCTCGGCCGTACGGCTCGGCACATTCACGAGCCCGTCTTCGCGTGACAACCATTCCATGATCCTGACCCCGAGATCCTGATTGCCGCTGTTTTGCAGATACGTGTTGGCGAGAAAGTCCCCGTCGCCGAACACGACGACCCGCTGTTGGCGCGTGCCGTGATCACGCGACAGCGCCAGGGCGAGCGGTAGCGGCCCCGGATAGTCCTGGCCGTCGTCGAAGCCGACGTTCCCTTCCAGGGCTCCGGTTTCACTCCAGGTCTGCTCGCCACTGAGAATCAGTCGCTCGACGTGCCAGCCTTCGGGCGCCCGTTCGTGGATCCCGCCGGCGAGAAACATGACGGTCGTGTAGTTGAATTCCGCAAGTGCCGCATGTGCGCCGTAGTTTGTCAGGAGTACAAATGCGGGATTATCGATACCGTGTGCCAGGGTGACCGGATCGACGACCGTCCCGGGGATTGATTCGAACCCGACACGCCGGGCCAGCGCCGCCAGACCGGGTGGCAGATCCGGTTCACTCAGCCACAGGAGGTTACCGCCGGACTCGACATAGGCGGCAATCGCCGCGCTTTCTGTTGCCGTGTAATCGAGCTGCGGACTGGCAATGACAAGGATGCCCGTATTGGCGGGAACCTGGTATTCGGCGAGGTTGATTTCCTGCACCTTGAACCCGCGTTTCTCCAGCACCGTCGACCAGTCCGAGATGTCGTGATTCGCGGTTCGGGTGGGGCTGCGTTCGCCATGACCACTGACAAATACGACCCATTGTTCCGAGGCCCGGGCGAGTCGCGCAAGCGCTTCGGTCACGGATTGTTCGCTATATCCGGTGGTACGTTCCGTTCGTAGCGAATTGCTTATTAACAGCTCGCCGTCGCGAATTTCCTCGTCGCGGACTTTCTCCGGTTCGCTGGCCGGATCAATGAACTCGAGTGAGACATCCGGCCGGTGACGCTGATAGCGCGAGACGAGGTGCGCGATTTGTTGCCGCCACGGATGACGCGGCGGCAAATACGCGGTAACCGTGATGGGTTCGTCCAGTGCATCGAGCACCGCCGCGCTCGCGGCAGACAACGTATGCGCCTGCGCGCGGGTCACATCCCGCGACCCCGGGTACTGGTTTGCCAGCCACAGTACACCGCCGCCGATGGCGACGATCGCGACGAAGCGCAGGGCATGCCAGACTCGCCCGCTGCGCGGTGGTTTGGCTTTAGAGTGGTCTGCGGTCGCCATCAAGGCTCCATGTGGCGATCGCGAGCGCCGTTAGCGTTATCGCGACGAAGTAGGCAACGGCAGTGCTGTCCAGCAATCCGCCGGCGAGGCGCTGGAAATGATTCAGGCTGGAAACATCGGCGAGTATTCCGGCATCGCGGCCGAGCCGGCTCGCCCAGTCAACGGACCACAACGCGGCAAGCAAGCCGAAGCTCGCGATCGCGGCAAGCGCCGGTTGCGCGAACAGGGCGGAGAACATCACCCCGATGGCAGCATAGGTCGTTATCAGCAATCCCATTGCAAAAAGGCCGCAGGCGGTCATGCCGAGATCAATCGGCGCCCCCCACAACAGCGTCAGCGGCATCAGCGCAATCATCAGCCAGATAACTGCGAGCAGAGCCAGAACGCCCAGGAATTTGCCGACGATGATTTGCCACGATGTTACCGGCGAACTGTAAAGTAACGACAGCGATCCGCTGCGACGTTCGCCACTGATCGTTGTCATCGTGATCACGGGTACGACGAACAGGAGCAGCATTGCGCCCGCGCCGAGCATGGGGATGACGATGATTTCCGATACTCCCGGGGGTTCAGGCATGGCCCGCAGTTTTTCCGCAAATTCTGTGTACAGTTCTATCTGGGTAAGAAACCGGTACGCGATGATGAATTCCGTCACGCACAGCAACGCCCAGGCCAGGGGTGTGCGGAACAACGACGTCGCTTCGCGCCGCGCAATAACCCAAATCACGCCAGTTCCATCCCGTCATGACACGTGAGATCGACAAAGACCTGTTCGAGCGGTGACACATCGCGTGTCAGTTCGCGTAGTCCCCAGCCGTTTTCCGAAGCAAGACCGCACAGCGCGTCGGCCGCGCGATCGTAATCATCGACCGATAAGCGGTAGCGCCCCGTGCCGAGTACTTCATGACGCTGGACGCAGGCGAGGCCCGACCAGTCAAATTGAAGGTCGGGATTGGCGAACGTCACCAGCAACGTATTCTCGGTTCGATCGATCGTCTCATTAAACGCGATACGGCCGTGATTCAGGATCGCGACCCGGTTGCACAGCATCTGGGCTTCCGATAGCACATGCGTGGAGAGGATAATCGCGTGCTCGGCCGCGAGCGATTCTATGGTCTCGCGGACCATGCGAATCTGATTCGGATCGAGCCCGCTCGTCGGTTCGTCAAGCACGACGACAGCGGGTTTATGCAGCAGCGCCTGGGCGATACCTGCACGCTGCCGGTATCCTTTCGACAAATTGCCAATCAGCCGGTTGCCGACATCCCCGAGGTCGCAATGCTGCTTGGCCTCTGCAATCGCGTCGTGCGCGTCGGTCGCGCCGAGGCCACGCAAACGCGCACAGTAGTCGAGGTATTCATCGACGGTGGCGTCAATGTGCAGCGGCGGCACTTCCGGCAAATACCCGAGGTGCCGTTTAGCCTGGACCGGATTTCGTGCCAGATCGTGGCCGCAGATTTCCACGCGGCCAGCGTGCGGCGCGAGCACGCCGCACAGGATATTCATCGTCGTCGACTTACCCGCACCGTTGGGTCCAAGGAAGCCAAGAACTTCCCCGCGATGCAATTCCAGATCGATGTCGAACAGCACCTGGCGGCCGTGGTAATAACGCGAGAGTTCGTGTGCTGTTAGCAGCGGGGAATCCACCATGGGACGCCTATTATTCGCGAGCACCGCGATGTTGCCAAGCGGTGCTGCAGGCGCGCAACAACGGTGTTCCCGGCCCAAAAGATTCAAACGGTTTGTGTATCAAGGGCGAATTGGGCGAATATAGCGCCGATCCCAACAAGTCGGTGGACTGCGCATTTCATGACCTCGTTTAACGGAATTCTCGACCTGCCCTGGTGGGGCGTCATCATCGCCACACTCGGTTTAACGCACATCACGATAGCCGCAGTTACGATCTACCTGCATCGCTGCCAGGCGCATCGGGCGGTCGAACTGCACCCGGGCGTTGCCTTGTTTTTTCGTGCCTGGTTATGGCTGACGACCGGCATGACGACGAAGACCTGGACGGCGGTGCATCGTAAACATCACGCGTTCGTCGATCAGGAAGCCGATCCCCACAGCCCGCAGGTACTCGGTATCAGCAAGGTTCTCGGCGAAGGCGCCGAGCTGTACCGGACTGCGGGTCGTGATGCCGCGACGCTCGCGAAGTATGGTCATGGCACACCGAAGGACTGGCTGGAGCGTCACGTCTTTGGTATCCATGATCGGATCGGGATTTTTGCAATGCTAGCGATCGATCTCGTCCTGTTCGGACCGTTGGGGCTCACGGTCTGGGCCGTGCAGATGATGTGGATCCCGCTATTTGCTGCCGGGGTTATCAACGGGATCGGGCATTACGCCGGTTACCGGAATTTCGAAACGGCCGATGCGTCGACGAATATCGTTCCCTGGGGTGTCCTGATCGGCGGTGAGGAGCTGCATAACAACCATCATGCGTTCGCGAGCTCGGCGCGGTTCTCTGCCCGTCCCTTCGAGTTCGATGTTGGCTGGCTGTACATTAAAGGGCTCGTGTTACTTCGGCTCGCGCGGGTGAAAAAGCTGGCCGCGGTCCCGCGCATCGACAACACGAAAGCGAAAATCGATTCCGATACCCTGAGCGCCGTGATCAGCGGCCGATTTCATGTCATGGCCGATTACGCTCGCCAGGTCATCAACACGGTGTATCGAGAGGAACTCAAAAACGCACAGACCGCGGCGCGCAAAATCCTCAAACCGACTCGCCCCCTGCTCGCCAGAGAGCAAAGCCGGATGGACGAACAGCAGCGCAGCGTATTGGCGCGTGGCCTCGAATACAGTGCCGCGCTCAGGATCGTCTACGATTTCCGCGAGCAACTACAGCAGATATTTCTCGAGCGCACCGCAACCCAGGAGCGCCTGCTGAGCCAGCTGCAGGAATGGAGCCGTCGCGCCGAAGCGACCGGTATCGCGGCCCTCGAGGAGTTCGCGGCATCGATACGCTGCTATACGCAGGGCGCGGAACTACCAGCATGAGCTGCGATTAATCGAGCAAAAAAAACCCGCTCCAGGCGGGTTTTTTCTTGTCGAAGGCGCGATCGGTTATTTGATCTTCGCTTCCTTGTACATGACGTGCTTGCGTACCACCGGATCGTATTTCATACGTTCCATTTTCTCCGGGTGGGTCCGCTTGTTCTTTGCCGTCGTATAGTAGTGACCGGTGTCGGCGGTCGATACGAGTTTGATTTTTTCCAGCATGTCGGTGCTCCCGCCTAGATTTTCGTGCCGCTCGCACGAATGTCGTGCAAGACCCGATCGATGCCGCGTTTGTCGATAATACGCAGGCCTTTCGTGCTGACACGTAGTTTCACCCAGCGCTGCTCGCTCTCCACCCAGAACCGGTGGCTTTGCAGATTAGGCAGAAAGCGCCGCCGCGTTTTGTTGTGCGCGTGCGACACATTATTTCCGGCTACGGGCCGCTTACCGGTGACCTGGCAAACACGGGACATTGTTGGTGAACACCTGTTCGTTTTCGGGCGCGCAATTCTAGCTGGTTTCCCGGTTGAGGCCAAGTAGCCCGGTGTGGGTCGTTGCGTGGCTCATCCGAGCAGGCCCAGATCGGCGAAAGATGCTGTCGCGCCGGCCGTGACCACGAGATGGTCGAGAACCCGAACGTCGATGAGGCGCAGCGCTTCGGTGAGGCGCCGGGTGAGATGTTTGTCCGCTGCACTCGGCTCACACACGCCGGACGGGTGATTGTGGGCGAATATAACCGCCGCTGCATTGATTTCGAGGACTCTTTTTACCACTTCCCGGGGATGGACCGTGGCGCTGTCTATCGTTCCTTCGGACAGGGTTTCGAACGACATCACCCGATGACGGGTGTCCAGGAACAGCGCGCAGAATGCCTCTCGCGGTCGATGGCCGAGCTCCGCGGTGAGAAAACGGCGGGCCGCCGCTGCATCGGTAATGGCATCGCCGCTATGCATCGCATCCCGCAACGCCCGCCGCCCGATCTCGAGGCCGGCGTGCAGCGCAGCAAATTTGGCCTCGCCGAGGCCGTCGTGGCGACAGAATCCCCGCCGATCGAGCGCTACCAGGCGTCCGATACCGCCGGCGGCGCCGAGCACGTCCCGGGCGAGCGACAGCGCATCGGTACCGGTGACGCCACGGGTCAGGATGACAGCGAGCAGTTCCGCGTCGGAGAGTGCCGCGGGACCATGGATCAGCAATTTTTCACGGGGCCGTTCGGCCCGGGGCCAATGCTTTATGGACATGTAAACTTCCTTGTCTAACATGTTATTTATAATGCCTTTATAGTGCACAGCACCGAATTGATGAGGTACTATGCGAGGCATCGTCGGGTCAATATACCATGAGCCAATTACAGTCCAAGCGAGTGCTTCTCATCGTCACCGGCGGCATTGCCGCATACAAGGCGCTCGAACTCGTCCGGCGCCTCGGCGACGCCGGGGCAGCCGTCCGGGTCGTCATGACCGACGCCGCCCAGCGTTTCGTTACGCCGCTGAGCTTTCAGGCCCTGTCAGGACAGCCCGTGCACACTGATCTGCTCGACGAACGGGCCGAGGCTGCGATGGGTCACATTGAACTCTCCCGGTGGGCGGATCTCGTCGTCGTCGCCCCGGCCAGCGCGAATTTTATCGCCCGGTTGCGCGCGGGCATTGCCGATGATCTCGCGAGCACGTTGTGCCTTGCCACGACCGCGCCAATCCTCCTGGCGCCGGCGATGAACCACCAGATGTGGCAGAACCCGGCAACCCAGGACAATCTTTCGGCATTGCTTGCTCGCGGCATGCGCGTGGTGGGCCCCGCGAGCGGAGCGCAGGCCTGTGGAGAAACCGGGCCTGGCCGCCTTGCTGAGCCACAGGACATCGTCACAGCGATCGCGCTGCCATTCACGGAGCCGCTGCTCGACGGGGTGCAAGTCGTGGTCACCGCAGGTCCGACGCAGGAAGCGATCGACCCGGTGCGCTACATCACGAACCGGAGCTCCGGCAAGATGGGCTACGCCGTTGCCGCGGCGGCTGTCGAAGCCGGTGCGAATGTCACGCTCATTTCCGGGCCGACCGCATTGAGTCCGCCACGGTTAGTCGATGCGATGCGGGTATTGACCGCAGCTGAAATGCACGACGCGGTATCACGCGTAATTGATTCGGCGGACATCTTTATCGCGACGGCCGCTGTCGCGGACTACCGGGTCCAGCAACCGGCAACGAGCAAACAAAAAAAGAAGGCCGAAAGCCTGAGCCTGACTCTCACACCGACTCAAGATATACTTCACAGCGTTACCGCCCGGGAAAATCCGCCTTTTGCGGTCGGATTCGCTGCGGAGACGGATAACCTGCTGGACAACGCGCGTTCAAAACTGGAACGAAAATCGCTCGATATGATCGCTGCTAACATCGTCGGTGTCGAAGGGGTGGGCTTCGACAGCAACGACAACGAGTTGCATGTGTTGTGGCCGGGTGGCGAAGAACGTCTCGCGCGTGCCCCCAAGGTGGCGATCGCGCGACAACTCGTCCAACTCGTCGCCGAACATTACCGAGCCGGGTCCTGATCGGAACGCCCGGCAACCAACACGACACAACAGAATCCCTCCAGCGTAAACCATCATGCCCTCGTTCGCGGAATTGACCAGCCAGCTACCGAAACGGACCGTAATAATCGCTGTCGCCGCGATCGTCGGTGTCATTGTTCTCGTATCGGTCGTGACCACCGTATTCGATCGCATCGACACGGCGCGCGCCGAAGCGCGGGCGAATGAAGACCAGGCCATGGCCGACGGGCTCGCCCGCGAATTCGGCGGGATCCTGGAACCACAACGACAATTGCTAGCGGCGCTCGCGCAAAAGCCCGCGATCGTCGGTGCACTGAGCGCAGAGAAATCTACGCGCGAAAAAGCCGCGGCGGTGGCCCAGTCGGATATCCCCGGTGCCCTGCTGTTGCGGTTGCTTCCGCGAGGTGCCGACCACGTTGATCCCAATTCGAAACCACCGCTGACGTTCGCCTCTGTCGATATGCTGCACGATGCGGCGCAATCGGAAAAGGACGTCAAGGCCGAACTGCATCTAGGCGGCACGGACAACGAACACATCGTAATGATCCAGCGCGTGCCGATTACCGGCGAACCGGTGGGTTTTCTGCACCTGAGCCTTGGTTCGGAAATTGTGCGCGACGCCGTAGCCGCCATCAACAACGTGACGGGCTACGCGGAAGTTCGTCAGCCGGTGCCGAAAGGGCCGCCGGTGATTATCGCGCGTATCGGTGACCGGCCGTCCGGTGAAGCGGCTTCTGCGATTGCAGGGATCAGCGGAACAACATGGGTCGTGTCGTATCGCGCTGCCGCCACTGCGGTGGGCGGGTCGGCGAGCTGGCTGGTGCCGGCACTCGGCGCATTGTTCGGTCTCGGCCTGTTGGTCGGGATTGGCGGTTTTATCGTCCGGCGTCGCGGCGGCGGCACCTCGTCGGACACAGTGATGTATCAGGGTGCCATCAAGGCGATACTCGAAGGCGCACACCCGGGCCTCGAACAATTGTTGCCGGGCGAAGTCCGGCCACTGGCGACGGACATCGGGCCGGTGTCGCAGGGCATCGACGATGATGAGCGCGACGACATCACGGAATTCAAGCCACGCGCGGACCCGGTCGAGTTGCCGGAGGCGTTCGACATTACGGCGGATGCCGGAACCGGTATCGAAGTCGTCGAAGAACCACCGGAAGGCGCCGCAATCGACCCGTCGATCTTTCGCAGCTACGACATCCGCGGGGTCGTCGGTGAAACGCTAACCCCGGAGGGGATCTACGAAATCGGACGGGCACTGGGATCGGAAGCAGCGGCGCGCGGACAGCAAACCGTTGTCACGGCGCGCGACGGCCGCAATTCGAGCCAGGAACTCCGCGACGCACTGATCGAGGGCCTGCGCGACGTTGGTCGCGACGTCCTCGACATCGGACTGACGCCAACACCCGTGTTGTACTTCGCGACGCATTATCTCGATAGCCACAGCGGCGTCATGATTACCGGCAGCCACAATCCCCCGGAATACAACGGGCTGAAAATTGTTCTCGACGGTGAAACGTTATCCGGCGAAGCGATCCAGGCGATCCGGGAACGCATCGACAACGGCGATTTCACCACCGGCGAAGGAACCATGCAGTCAACGGAAATCATTCCGGATTACATTCGCCGCATCAGCGAAGAGATCCCGGTCACGCTCGGTAATGCGCTGAAAGTGGTCGTCGACTGCGGCAACAGCGTCCCCGGAATCGCTGCACCGCACATCCTGCGTGCTATCGGCCACGACGTCGTCGAACTGTATTGCGAAGTCGACGGTGATTTTCCGAACCACCACCCGGATCCGAGTCAGCCGGAAAACCTGGCCGACCTGATTCAGGCAGTCGAAGACGAGGACGCGGATATCGGGCTCGCCTTCGACGGGGATGGCGACCGACTGGGGGTCGTTGATAACGCCGGCAACATCATCTGGCCCGATCGACAAATGATCCTCTTCGCGCGCGACGTGTTGTCGCGCAATCCGGGGGCGAAGATTATTTATGACGTGAAGTGCTCGCGCGTACTCGCCGACGAAATCAAGGCGCACGGGGGCGAGGCCATCATGTCGCCCAGCGGTCATTCACTCATCAAGACTCAAATGCAGGAAACCGGCGCGCTGCTCGCCGGCGAGATGAGTGGCCATATTTTCTTCAAGGAGCGCTGGTACGGATTCGACGATGCGCTTTACTCCGCCGCGCGGTTACTGGAAATTCTCGTCAACGCAGGTACCAGCGCAAGCGATGTTTTCAATGCCTTGCCCGGCGGGGTCGCAACGCCCGAACTACGTCTCGACATGCCTGAGAGCGCACACCAGGAATTCATGCAAAACGTGATTGGGGCGGCAGATTTCGGGGACGCCGAAGTTTCAACGATCGATGGACTCCGAGTCGACTTTACAGACGGCTGGGGGCTGATTCGGCCGTCGAACACGACCCCGTGTCTCGTCCTGCGGTTCGAGGGCGATGACGATTCAGCGCTCGAAACAGTCAAGCAGGCTTTTCGTGATTTGCTGCTGAAAGTCGATGATCAAATCGAGCTGCCGTTCTAGCGGCATGCTACACGCGCCTGTCGCAAGGCGCTGACCGACTGACGAGCGACAACATGGATTCATCCCAGGCACTCAACATCGCTCACGTGTTGACCGAGGCGCTGCCGTATATCCAGCGCTATCAGGACAAGTGCGTTGTCATCAAGTACGGTGGCAACGCGATGGTCGACGCGGAATTGCAAAGCGGCTTTGCGCGCGACGTCGTACTGATGAAGCTGGTCGGGATACATCCCATCGTCGTGCATGGCGGCGGTCCCCAGATTGGCGAATTGCTCGAGCGTATTGGCAAGGAATCACGATTTGTCGACGGCATGCGGGTGACCGACGCAGAGACAATGGATGTCGTCGAAATGGTTCTTGGCGGACTCGTGAACAAGCAGATAGTGTCCCTGATTAATTCCCATGGCGGCCGCGCTATCGGTTTGAGTGGCAAGGACGGGCCGCTGATTCGAGCAAAGAAAATGCACCTCTCGCGGACGGACCCGGCACTGGATGCACCGGAGATTATCGATCTCGGACATGTCGGAGAAGTCACGACGATTGATCAGTCCGTACTCGATCACCTCGCGCACGGTGGTTTCATCCCGGTGATCGCGCCGATCGGACTCGGAGAGGACGGTTTGTCCTACAACATTAACGCAGACATTGTCGCCGGCAAGGTCGCCGAAACCATGGGCGCAGAGAAGCTCGTCTTGCTGACTAACACGCAGGGATTGCTCGCGAAATCCGGTGAGTTGTTAACGGGTCTTGATGCCGGGCGCGTGGGTGAGTTAATCGCCGACGGAACGATTACCGAAGGCATGTTGCCGAAGATCAACGCCGCGCTCGACGCGGTGGGCGCCGGAGTCGGGCGCGCGCATATTATCGACGGCCGCGTCGCGCACTCGGTGCTCCTCGAATTGTTCACGGATTCCGGTATCGGTACGCTCATTGAGTCGTAGAGAACCCAATCGGCGCCAGCAGATACTCGAGGTACTGGCCGGCGAACTCGAATCGCGCCCCGGTTCGAGAATTACCACGGCAAATCTTGCAAAGGCCGTGGGGGTCTCCGAGGCGGCGCTGTATCGACACTTCCCCAGCAAGGCGAAGATGTTTGAAGCCTTGATCGAGTTCGCCGAGGATTCCGTTTTCGGTCTTGTGAACCGGATCATCGAGGAACAGGACGATCCCGAAACGCAGGTTTTCCAGATTAGTGCCATGGTGCTTCGCTTTGGTGAGCGCAACCCGGGCATTTCGCGAATACTCGTCGGCGACGCATTACTCGGTGAGCACGAACGATTACGACGGCGAATCGAACAGTTTTTTGCGCGCCTGGAAACGCAGTTGAATCAATTGCTGCGTGAACGTGCAGCGGCGGAAGGTTCGCAGCGCGCGCGGGCCGAAGTCCCGGCGCTGGCAAACCTCGTGGTGTCGGTCATCGACGGACGCTTATCGCAGTTCGTTCGCACGGAGTTCAGGGTCTCGCCCTGCACGAACTTCGACGATCAGTGGCAGATTCTCATCCGCCCGGCATGATCGCCCGACGGCGGTCTCGACTTAGTCCGCGAGCGCCGCGTCGAGTCCCTTGAGCTTACGGAATCGATCGATGTCGCGGTCGAACTTGGCACTGATATCGGTTCGCTCGATTTCCTTTGTTTCGATGAATTTTGCGTTGTCCCGGATCTGGGCACGCAGACTTCCGATATCAGCGACGAGCTTCTCCGGGGGCTGCTTGCCGCGACGTTCATGATCGGCGGCCTCCTGAATAAGTTCTTCGAGGCTCTTTTTCAGTTTGTCGATATGGCTTTCGGTAATTTTAACCTGCGATTGCAAGTGTGAAATCTGGCCGTCACGCGCAAGGATCATGTCGTCTTCCGAACTGAACGTATCGAGCAGCACCTGGTCTTTGACCGCCTCTCGTCGCTTTTCTTCGGCCGCCAGCATCGCCGCCCGCCGCTCGGCGCGTTCGGTTTCCAGCTGCTCGACAGTCATGGCCTGTTGTCGACGGCCGACGGTGACACCGGCCGCACTTTTCGTTTCGTGACCCTGCTGAGCGAATTCCGGCGGAACCGTGTTGCCGCATTCGCGCACGCCTTCATGATTATTCCAGCACTTGATCGTGGACTGGGCGCTTGCGTTGATCGCGCCGATCGCGAGGCACAACACCACGACGAGGCCCGCGCGATGCGGCCCGCAGCCGGTAGTATTCACAGATTTTTCGAGATCCTGGCTCATAGGTAGCTCACCCCACGATATGCCAACTATTATAGTATTGCCCAATGAATAGACGGTGAATCAGGTGCCGTAGTTCCTGCGATATTGTGCAATGGCTTCCAGATCACCGCTCCGACCGCCTGATTCTTCTAAATATTCAATGATGTTAACAAGTGTCACGAGACTGAACACAGGGATTCCGTGACGCTGTCTGACTTCATCGACCGCAGAGCGATTTTCTTGACCCCGCTCCTGCCGGTCGAGCGCTATCACGACGCCTGCCGCTTCGGCCCCGGCGGCGGTAATAATCCCCATCGATTCACCGACCGAGGTTCCCGCTGAAATTACATCGTCTACGATCAGGGCCCGGCCCGCCAGCGGGGCGCCCAGCGTATTGCCGCCTTCGCCGTGATCCTTCGCTTCCTTCCGGTTGAAGCAATAAGGCACGTCGCGGTCGTGGGACGTGGCGAACGCGATAGCAATCGCCGAGCCGAGCGGTATTCCCTTGTAGGCCGGTCCGAAAAGAATGTCGAACGCAATTTCATTCGCCACGATAGCCTGAGCGTAAAAGTCGCCAAGCTGCGCCAGCGCCCGGCCGGAGTTGAATAAACCGGTGTTGAAGAAATAAGGGCTCTGCCGGCCCGACTTCAGAGTAAATTCGCCGAATTTAAGTACGTCGTGTGCAAGAGCAAATGTTATGAATTCGCGCTGGTAATCGAGCATCGAGCTTCAGGTCTCCGATTTGCGATGGTCGCCCGCCCGGAGGGGTCCAGTTACACTAGCCGGCCGCCACGAGCCTGCCAGCAGAATCGTGAGACTAAAACCGACACAGGCCGATCCCATCGATGAGAATAATCTCGCTCAATTGTAACGGTATCCGTTCGGCAAACCAGAAAGGTTTGTTTCAATGGCTGTCGCGCCAGCGCGCGGACATTTTGTGCCTGCAGGAAACGAAGGCGCAGATAAGCCAGCTCGGAGACGAGATTACACGGCGACGCGGCTGGCACAGCTATTTCATGGATGCCGAAAAGCCCGGCTACAGCGGTGTGGCCGTGTACAGCAAGCTCGAACCCGATAACGTCGTCTATGGATTGGACAACGAGACCTACGATCGCGAAGGGCGTTACCTGCAGCTGGATTTCGGCCGCTTGAGTGTCGCCTCGCTCTACCTGCCGTCGGGATCCTCGGGCGATGTCCGGCAGCGGGTCAAGTTCGATTTTCTCGATTACTACATGCCGCTGCTGAAGCGACGGCGTCGCGAGCGGCGCGAGTACGTACTGTGCGGCGACTGGAACATAGCGCACAAGCAAATCGATTTAAGAAACTGGCGTTCCAACCAGAAAAATTCGGGATTTCTGCCCGAAGAGCGCCGTTTCATGGATGAGTTATTCGACGATGTCGGCTACGTCGACGCTTTCCGCGCCGTGAATGATCAACCGGATCAGTACACGTGGTGGTCAAACCGGGGTCAGTCCTGGGCGAATAACGTCGGATGGCGGATCGACTACCAGGTGATTACCCCCGGTCTGGCGGACCGGGTCTCCGGCGCTTCGATCTACAAACGCAAGCGTTTCTCCGACCACGCGCCGCTGCTGGTCGACTACCGTGGTGATACCCGTGAAATTGCCGGCATCTGAACCCGGGCGGACTATTCCGTATAGAACTGTTGCTTGAACGTCGTCGTATGACTCGACGATTCGCCTTCGGGGGTGACCGTGATTTCAAAACTCAGCGTTTCGTTGTGGTCGACCGGTAGTTCCCCGATGTAATAAATCGCACCGCTGTCGTTCAGTTCGCGCATGTCGATCGTCCTCAGTTGCGCATTCAGGTTGACAGCCTCGGCGCTTACCGCTGCCTTTACGGGTTGGGTCGCCATCCCCATCACGCGCCGCAGAACCGCAACATTAACCAGCGCGCGGTTTTTGCTGCGGATGATTCCGTATGCGCGGGCGACACTCGGTTCGATGAGATCCGTCGTTAATGCGTTGTAATGGATCTGATAATCGCCAAACGCCTCGGAGCGCTCGGCCGTCGCTGTTTGCATAGACAACACAGCACTCACCAGGAACAAGAGGCTAATCAGGCGACGTGGGAACATGGCGGTTACTCCTTCGCGGCAACGCGGGGATTTCACCACAGCATAGCAGAAGTGCCGACAACGCCCTCCGGTGACCGGCGAAAGCCGGGAGTCGTTGTTCGAACCGCCTGTGCGTGACTTTTGCCGCCTTGTTCGCGGGCGTGCCGAGGATGCTCGGCGGCGCACTCTCAAGGTTGGCGGCGAAAGCGGTAGGTCGCGATCTCGCCGAGCAGTTTCGGCGCGAAGCGCATACCGAGTCCGGTGCGATGGGATGCGTCGAGCGTCGTGCGCTGCAATATTTCGAAGCCGGCCTCGGCACAAAAATCCTCGAAGTCGCTGATCGTACAGATATGGATATTGGGCGTGTCGTACCACGTATTCGGCAGGTGGGGCGTGACCGGCATGCGACCGAAGCATAACTGTAACCGGCATTTCCAGTGACCCATGTTAGGAAACGTCACGATTCCTTCGCGGCCGACCCGCAGCATTTCGTGCAGCAATTGGTGCGGAAAGCGCACCGCCTGGATGGTTTGCGTCATCACCACGTAGTCGAACGCGTCGTCATCGAAATCCGTCAGTCCCTGGTCGAGATTCGCCTGCACGACATTAACCCCGTTCGCGATACAGGAAATGATATTTTCCGGATCGATTTCAATGCCGTATCCGCTCGTACCCTGATCGCGCTGCAGTGCAGCAAGGAGCTGGCCGTCGCCGCACCCCAGATCGAGTACGCGGCTGCCCGGCGTGACCCACTGTGCAATAAGCGCCTGGTCGGCACGCAGCCCGGTCACGTCCGCGTTTCCTCGCCGATCCGTTCGAAATACCGGCGTAACGCCGCGTGATACAGCGGTACTTCGAGTAAAAACGAGTCGTGACCCTGCTCCGATTCGACGTCGATGTAACTCACGTCTTTCCGCGCATCGAGTAGTGCGCGAACGATTTCCCGTGATTTCGTTGGCGAAAACCGCCAATCGCTGGTGAACGATACGATCAGAAATTTCGCCTCGCAGCCCGACAGCGTCCGGGTCAGATCGTTGTCGAAATTCGCGGCGGGGTCGAAATAATCCAGCGATTTCGTCATCAGCAGATAAGAGTTCGCGTCGAAGCGCTGCACGAAAGACTGCCCCTGATGCCGGAGATAACTTTCGATCTGAAATTCGACGTCATAGCCGAAATTAAGTTTGCCGTCGCGCAGTTCACGACCGAATTTTGCGTGCAACACGTCGTCCGACAGATACGTGATGTGGCCAAGCATACGGGCGAGCATGAGGCCCTGTTCAGGCACAACGCCGTGTTCCCGGTAATGGCCGTCGTGAAACGCCGGGTCGAACCGAATCGCCTGGCGCGCGACCTCGTTAAAGGCGATGTTCTGCGTGGAGAGTTTCGGTGCGGCCGCGATGACGACGGCGTGCGCGATGCGATCCGGGTAGTCGATCGCCCATTGCAGCGCCTGCATGCCGCCGAGACTGCCACCCATGACCGCCGCCCAGCGACGGATGCCCAGATTGTCAGCAAGCCTTGCCTGGCTTTCCACCCAGTCGCGAACGGTCGGAATCGGAAATTCGGGTCCGTACTCGTTGCCGGTTGCGGGATTGATGGTCAACGGGCCGGTCGAACCGGCGCACCCGCCGAGGTTGTTCGGCGATATGACACAGAACACATCCGTGTCGATGGGCTTTCCGGGACCAATGCAGTTGTCCCACCAGCCCGGCTTCGGATCGTCTCCTGAATGATAACCAGCCGCGTGATGGTCGCCGCTCAGGGCATGACAGATCAGAACCGCATTCGTCCCGTCAGCATTCAGTGTGCCGTAGGATTCGTAGATGAGATCGTATTCGTCGAGCGTCACGCCGCAATCGAGCGACAACGGCTCACCGAAATGTACCGTTTTGGGAGACACCACGCCGACGCTGTCGGCCGGTATCGATTCGGGCATCTTACTCGGGCCGGGTATTAACGAAACCGGAGTCTAAAGACTGGTCCTGCTGACCGCAACTTCCATACCCGCCGCCGAGCGCCTCGAACCACCCAGGCAGCGTGCGCGGTTTGACGATGGCGACTTCCTTGTCCCGCTGTGAGGCGCCTTTGACCACGGACACATCGCGTTTGGCCACACCGAACCCGTCGGCGAGCAAGGCCGTTACGGCCCGGTTGGCGCGGTCCTCGTGCGCCGGTTCGTTCGTTTTCAGCCGAACCCGGCCGGCGTGCAGATTTTCCACCCGTTCGACTCCGGCGCGCGGCTGTACGCGCAGCAACAGCTCCAGCGTGTCGCCCTGCCAGCGATACCAGGCGGGATTCACATCCATGCCCGGCCGAGGTCGCGCAACGGGGCGACGATGAGCATCAGACCGAGATACAAGCCGATGATCACGAGCATCGGCGACAGGTCTATCGTGCCGCCGAGCGGCGGAAACACGCGCTGCGCCGGTCGCAACAGAGGCGTACTGATGGCATCGATAACGCCGATGACCGGGTTGTAGGTGTGCGGCGCGACCCAACTCAGGATGATGCGAATGAAAATCGCAAATATAAACAGGTAAATGGCTTTACCAATCAACTCCGCAATGGCGATGACCAACAAGCCGGCCACACCTGGCGTATGTCCGAGTAACAGGATCACGAGGCCGCTGCTGATGAGTTGCAGCGCAAGCATGAGGATGATCGAGGCCGTATCGAGATTGCCGACGGACGGTACGTAGCGGCGCAACGGGCGGAGCGGCGGATTCGTTGCCGTCACGATCGCCTGACATAGCGGGTTGTAGAAATCCGCGCGCACGATCTGCAGGAAAAACCGGAGCATGACGGCAAAAATGTACAGACCGAACAACACATCGATCAAAAAAACACCGGCGTTTGCGAAGTATCCGCCACCCATAGCTATTGCCCCGACTCCGTTGCAAGTTCGATTGAGCGACCGTGTGCGGCATTGAGCGCCGCCCTCAACACGCCCTCCAGGTCGCGTTCGCCCAGGACATTCAAAGCTGCCGCCGTTGTTCCGCCCGGCGAGGTGACCTGCTCGCGCAGGATCCCAGGCGAGTCGGTCGATGTTCGGGCGAGGACGGCGGCACCGTGCGCGGTTTCGATCGCAAGCTCGCGCGCGAGTTCCGGTTCGAGGCCGAGTTCGGCCCCGATGCGTTCAAGAATTTCCAGGATGAGAAAAAAGTAAGCGGGACCCGAACCCGACAGCGCCGTCACCGCATCGAGTTGCGCTTCGTCATGAACCCACGATGCGGTCCCCACCGCACCGAGGATCGCGGCGGCGTCCTCGCGTCCGGCGGTATCGACGTCGCCCGTGGCAAACAGCGCCGAGGCCCCGCAGCCGACCATTGACGGCGTATTTGGCATGACCCGGACGATTGCACTGCCGCTCCCGAGCCACTGTGTCAGTTGCCCGGTGGTGACACCCGCAGCAATCGAGACATACAGCGGGTGAGCGCTCCCGGCACCGGCGGCCAGCTCGCGGGCAACCGGCTGCATGATTTGGGGTTTCACCGCGAGGAGAACAATGTCTGTCGTCGCGGTAATGGTGGCATTCGCGGTGGTCGCAACGCCGTGGTCGTCACTGATTCGCGTTCGCGCTGCTGCGTCGGGGTCGGCGACGGATATCAGTTCTTTCGGGTAACCGTTCGCAATCAGGCCGCCGATGATGGCGCGCCCCATGTTGCCGCCACCGACGAAAAGTATGTGCTTGTTCATGGCGATTACGTTACGCGGAATCGAAACAGAGATAAATATCGGGCGCGCCGCCTAGGCGTCGCGCGACCCGAATAATGCGGTCCCGATACGGACGATGGTCGCGCCCTCCATAATAGCCGCGGCAAAGTCGCCGGTCGTCCCCATCGACAGGGTGTCAAATCCTTCAAGCCCGACGCCCGCGTGGCATTCGGCGAGCCGACGGAATGCCGCGCGCTGGTGTTCAAAGTTCGGCTCCGGGGCAGGCAGGGTCATCAACCCCCGTAATCGCAGCCGGGTCAGGGCAGCCACCTCGTCGATAAATCCAGGCAGCGCAGACGGCGTGACTCCCCCCTTGGCCGCCTCACCGCTGATATTCACCTCGACGCAAACGTTGAGCGGTGGTGCATCGTCCGGCCGTTGATCATTGAGGCGCCGCGCTATCCTGAGGCGATCGACACTGTGTACCCAGTCGAAATTCTCGGCGACCTCGCGCGTTTTGTTCGATTGAAGGCGACCGATGAAATGCCATTCGAGCTCATGTCCCGCCAGGACATCGATCTTGTCGCGCGCCTCCTGCACGAAATTCTCGCCAAAGCGACGCTGGCCGAGCGTCGCGAGGTCGGCGATCGCGTCCACCGGCTGACGTTTACTCACCGCCAACAGCGCAATCGAGGCCGGATCCCGCCCGGCGGCGGTTGCAGCGGCATCAATCTGTGCGCTAACGGTCTCGAAGCGGTCTTTCAGCGAACTCATGGCGTATTGCTGGTCTACAGGTGTCCATCGGGCGGGCGCGCCTCGGTCGGAGGTTCGTTCTACGCTATAATGCGTTGGACGATTGTAGCGTTTTTTCATGGCAGTACGGGCAGTTACTTGCTAAAGTTTGAATTCGGTTGAATAGACACCGCAGCTGTTTCGACCTCGCTGCCGAGTCTCAGTGGGCCCGTTGGGATAAAGTTTCCGGCCGGGCTCGCGACATAGTCGACAGACCTAGAAAAGCATCTGACAAGGGGGTGCCGCATGGACATCGGTGAGCTTCTCGCATTCGGCGTAAAAAATGGCTGTTCGGACATGCATTTATCGGCGGGCCTGCCCCCGATGATCCGGGTGGACGGCGACGTACGCCGCATCAACGTTCCGTCGATGGAACACAAGGACGTTCACGATCTCGTCTACGACATCATGAACGATAAGCAGCGCAAGGATTACGAAGAGTTCCTCGAGTGCGACTTTTCCTTCGAAATTCCGGGCCTTGCCCGCTTTCGGGTCAACGCGTTCAATCAGCAACGCGGCGCCGGGGCGGTATTCCGAACGATCCCTTCGGAAATACTCACGCTGGAAGATCTCAACGCGCCGAATATCTTCAAGGAAATTTCTGAAATCCCCCGCGGCGTCGTGTTGGTGACCGGCCCGACCGGTTCCGGCAAATCGACAACGCTCGCGGGAATGATCAATCACAAAAACGAAACCGAATACGGGCACATCCTCACCATCGAAGACCCGATCGAATTCGTGCATCAAAGCAAGAAATGCCTGATTAACCAACGCGAGGTGCACCGCGATACGCTCGGCTTCAGCGAAGCGCTGCGTTCGGCACTCCGCGAGGACCCCGATACCATTCTCGTTGGCGAGATGCGCGACCTTGAAACGATTCGACTGGCATTGACTGCCGCAGAAACAGGCCACCTCGTGTTCGGGACCCTGCACACGAGTTCAGCCGCGAAAACGATCGACCGCGTCGTCGATGTCTTTCCGGCAGAAGAAAAAGATATGGTCCGGGCGATGCTCTCGGAAAGCTTACGCGCTGTAATTTCGCAAACATTACTGAAAAAGAACGGTGGCGGCAGGGTTGCCGCGCATGAGATCATGATCGGCACGCCGGCAATCCGGAACCTGATCCGGGAAAACAAGATCGCGCAGATGTACTCCGCGATCCAGACCGGGCAGCAATTTGGAATGCAGACGCTCGACCAGTGTCTCACCGATATGGTGCAAAAAGGCGTGGTCTCGCGCAGCGAAGCGCAGGCGAAGGCGACGAACAAGGACCAGATCTAAGGAGCCTCTGAACAAGTCATGACCCGGTATCCTGCGCCCACGCGGCCCGATTTCTGCGTTACAAAGCTTCGCAATAGCCAGCTCACGTGCTCATAATGTCCTGAACTCGAACCGCGTGAACACAGGCTGCCCGGCCCGGACTTATTCAGAGTTTCCCTAAATCGATCGAATTCAGTAAGAGCGACCCGACGAGAGGCCCGAGATGGAACGAGAACAAGCTATCAAGTATATGCGCGACCTGCTTAAGCTCATGGTCGACAAGAAGGGTTCGGACTTGTTTATCACCGTCGATTTTCCTCCCGCGATCAAAATTGACGGCAAGGTCACCCCGGTTTCGAAAACGAAACTGACGGCGGAGAACTCGAAAGCCCTTGCCTACGCGATTATGAATGATCGCCAATTGAAGGAATTCGAGGCCACGAAGGAATGCAATTTCGCGATCGCGCCGGCGGGAATCGGTCGCTTTCGTGTCAATTCGTTCATTCAACAAACCTATACCGGCATGGTCTTGCGTACCATCGAGACCACCGTGCCGACGCTGGAGCAGCTCGGATTACCGGACGTGATGAAAGAAATCGCGATGACAAAACGCGGTCTCGTCATCATGGTCGGCGGTACCGGTTCGGGTAAATCGACGTCACTCGCGGCGATCATCAATCACCGGAACGAAAACAGTTTTGGTCATATCATTACCATCGAAGACCCGATCGAATATGTCCACCCGCATAAAAACTGCATCCTGATGCAGCGAGAAGTCGGGGTCGATTGTGATGATTGGGACATCGCGCTGAAAAATACGTTGCGCCAGGCGCCGGACGTGATACTCCTCGGCGAAATTCGTGATCGCGAAACGATGGAATTCGGCATCGCGTTTGCGGAAACCGGCCATCTCGCGATGGCGACGCTGCATGCCAATAGCGCCAACCAGGCGCTCGACCGCGTCATCAACTTCTTTCCGGAAGAGCGACGCAGTCAGCTGCTGATGGATTTATCGCTGAACCTGAAAGGCATTATTTCGCAACGGTTGCTGAAGAATTCGGACGGACAGGGCCGCGTTGCCGCGATCGAAATCCTGCTCAACTCGCCGTTGATCGCCGACCTCATCCTCAAGGGCGAAGTCCACGAAATCAAGAACATCATGTCGAAGTCGAATGAACTCGGCATGAAAACCTTTGACCAGGCGTTGTTCAATTTGTACGAAGAAGACCTGATCACTTACGAGGACGCACTGCGAAATGCCGACTCGATGAATGAACTGCGCTTGCGGATCAAACTCGAGGGTAAAGCCGCCAAGGGATCCGACAAGCTCGAGGGTCTCGATCACCTGTCGCTCGAAGAATCGGAAGAAGAAAGCGGGATGCTACGTTAAACCATGGATATCACGCCGTATCTGAAATTGCTGCGCGACAAGGAGGGCTCCGACCTTTTCTTCAGCGTCGGTACCGCCGTAAAAGTGAAAATCGAGGGGCAGGTAAACTCCGTCGGCAAGACGATGTTGACCGGCGAACTCTCCAAAGCGGCTGCGTACGGCCTGATGACGGAACCCCAGATTGCGCGTTTTGAAGAAACCATGGAGTGCGATTTCGCGATCTCCCTCCCGGACAAGTCGGCCCGCTTTCGCGTGAACGTCTTTCGGCAGCGCGGTGAAGTGAGCATGGTGCTGCGCCGGATCCCGTCGCAGATACCGACGATCGATGAACTCGTGCTGCCCGAAGTGCTGAAAGCCCTGGTCATGCACAAACGTGGTCTCATCCTGATGGTCGGCGCGACCGGTTCCGGTAAATCGACAACGCTCGCGGCCATGGTCAATGAGCGTAACCAGAAAATGACAGGCCACATTCTGACCATCGAGGATCCGATCGAATTTTCCCATCCGAATTTAAAATCGATCATCAATCAACGCGAAGTGGGGGTCGACACGATGACCTACCGCAACGCGCTCAGATCCTCGTTACGCGAAGCACCGGATGTGATCCTGATCGGCGAGGTCCGCGATCGGGAAACGATGGATGCAGCACTCGAATTATGTAACACCGGTCATCTGTGCCTGTCGACGCTCCACGCGAATAATGCGAACCAGGCGATGGAGCGCGTGATCAACCTGTTTCCGCAGGATCTGCACAAACAGCTGTTTCTCGATTTGTCCCTGAATATTCGCTCGGTGATTTCGCAACGACTGGTCCAGGCCGTCGACGGCAAGCGGGTCGCGGCGATCGAAATTCTGATCAACACCCCGCACATTGCCGATCTGATTCTCAAAGGCAATATCAGCGACATCAAGGAAGCGATGGAGCAAAGCGGCGCCAAAGGTATGCAGACGTTCGATATGGCGTTGTACCAGCTGTACAAGGAAGAGCGAATCGACCTCGAAGAAGCCTTGAGCAACGCGGACTCACGGACGAATCTCGAAGCACGCATCAATTTCGGCTAGAACGCCGCCTGCACACTCCTGCGCCGTCGAGCCCGCTTCGGCTTATCGACGCGCCGCGGCGCCTCGTACTCCGACCGGAACGACGGCCCCGCACGACGGTCTCATAGAACAACAGCCGGCCGCCCGGTTGCGGTCTCTCGCACCGAAATTCGATCCGTGCGAGCATGTCGCCCGCCGCGAGACCCTCGCGGTTGCGGCAATCCGTAGCGCGTGGTGCCGGACCCGGAGAACATTTGTCTTGAACAATGCGAAAGCCCGTCATTCAGTCCACACCTTGCCGGCCTCGCGGATCCTGGACTCGTTAACGACCCTGTTCGCGCTATGCGTCATCGCCGCCCCCGCGGTTGCTTCACCGGCCACCCTCGAAGGTACGTATTGGCGCCTGCGGGAAATGGGCGGGCAACCGGTTTCCCCTGGCTCCGCGGCAACGCTTCCGCATATTGCCCTGCATCACGACACGTCGCGTGTCGCCGGCTTTGGCGGGTGCAATCGATTCTTCGGACAATATTCCCTGTCCGGCAACGACATTACAATTACTCCCATGGGCGGCAGCCGCGGTTCTTGCGGGGACGCGGACGAACTCGAACGCACATTTATCCGGACACTGGCATCGGCGACCCGTTTTCGTATCGACGGTTCACACCTCGTTCTGATCCTCGACGGCACGCCGCTGCTCGTGTTCGAAGCGGTTGCCGGGTAGCGGTCGGTCACCGATCCCGGAATTCTTCATGACCCGGCCCGAAGCAGAACCCCTCAATCGCAACCAGCGGGTCTGGCTCGTCGTGCAGACGATACCGCCCGGGATGGTCGCAACTTACGGGCAGGTCGCGGATCTCGCCGGGATACCGGGACGCAGCGGTGCGCGGCAGGTCGGATATGCGCTTGCGGCGCTGGACCAGGGTTCTGACATCCCCTGGCACCGGGTCATCAACGCCCGGGGCGCGCTCAGTCCTCGCGCGAACCCCGACGCGGTTGAATTCCAGCGACTACTGCTCGAAGCAGAAGGCATCGGTTTCGACCATCGGCAGCTCATCGATCTCGAGCGCTATCGCTGGCATCCGTCATCATGAACGACAATCCCGCAACACCACCCGGCAATCGACGGCTATGGCCGCTGCTGATCGGCATCGCGGCATTGATCGGCGTGATGCAATATGCAAAGACGCCGAATCTGCCACCGGTTAACTGCGACACCGACGTCGCCGCCGATGCCGTGGATGTCGTGATGCTGAGCGCATCGTGGTGTGGTTACTGCGCGCGTGCACGGCAGATGTTTATCGAAGACGAAATCAGTTACTGCGAATACGATGTTGAAAAAACGACCACCGGCGCCAACCTGTACATGCGCAGCGGCTTGCGCGGCGTTCCCGTGATCTATGTCGGCGATAACGTCTTCTCGGGGTTCAACCGGCACGAGATTACCCAGGCGCTGGTCGCGGACGACATTGTCAGTTTCGATGCGCTTTAACCGGTTGTTCCGGTGACGCAGAGTTGCATACAACCTGGTAAATTGCGTGCCCACTGGCACAATACTTCGCCTCGAACGGGCTGAGCGCGGCTTCCGGCCGTAACCGGGCGATCGTCGCGGATCCGCCGCTTCGGATCTCAACGGCACGGGCGAATTCCTGTGCGTAAATCTGCCAGTTCGTGCGCACTTCGATGTCGCCGCCAAGCGCGATCAGATCAGAAAAAACAGGATGCGCGTGCCATCGGCGCAGCAGGTGCTTCGCTTTCGGCCAGGGATTCGGATAAAGCAGGTAATGGCGTTCAACCGGCCATCGCGCGCTCGCGGCGAGACGCCAGAAATCGCGGCAATCGCCACGTATCAGCCAACAATTCGCTGGCAGATCGGTTTGCTCGCTCCGACCGAGGCGCGCTTCGCTTTTGTCAATCCCGATCACGAGATGCCGGGGATTGGCAGCGGCAATTGTGCGCGTGCTTGCACCCGTGCCGCATCCCGAGTCGAGTATCAGTGGACCACCGTAACCGCGCACGACGTCGTCGAGCTGTTCGAAGCGCGCCCGCTGAAGCGTGCCAATCGGTCGGCGGTATCGCGTCCGCGCATGGCGCGCCACGACGATGTCGAGATCGCGATGGATGTGCTGCTGGTTAGACCGGACGGAAGCGGAGTTACCCCCGGCAGCAATGGTCACGTTTAGCTCCGGCTCAGTCGAACACGACATCAGCGGCTTCGAACACCGGCCCATCAACGCAGACGCGTTTCATTGCCGGACCATCCGGGGTTCGTATTTTCACGGCACAGCCGGCACAACCACCCACCGCACAGGCCATGTATTCTTCAAGCGATACCTGGCAAGGAACGTCGTGTTTGCGCGCCAGCGCCCCGACGGCCTGCAGCATCGGCGTGGGACCGCAGGCATATATTTCAATTTGCCCCCGTTCTGACTCGTCGTGCCCTTCGATCCACAAATCCGCGAGTTCCGTCACGAAACCTTCAAAGCAACCGGCGTAGCCCTGCTGGCTGGCCAGCCGACACGGGATGCCCCAGTCTTCGAGCAGCGGCATCGAACCGATCACGTGGCCCGGTAACATCGGCGTCAGGATTTGTGACGGCTTGATGGTGAACGGAAACGGTACTTCCGAGCCCATGATCACAAAGGGCCGGACGTTCGTCGTGCGCAAATGCTCGGCCAGAAACACCATGGGCGGGATCCCGACACCGCCGCCAATCAGCAGGGGACGGGAGCGGTGACCCGCCTGTCGAAACGGTCGACCGATCGGGCCGATAAGGCTGATCGCTTCACCGACCGATCGGCGTGCGAGTTCGCGTGTTCCGGTACCGTGCACCTTGAATAAAATCTCCAGCGATTCACCGTCGCTACGCATGATCGACATTGGTCTGCGCATCATCAGCCCGGGCGCGCAGCGCAGGTGAATAAAGTGTCCTGCTTTGGCGCGCGGCGCGATTCCCGGTGCCGCGACCCGCAGGATGACCTGATCGCCATCGAAGGCTTCAATTTCAGTAATCCGCCCGGTTTCGACCAGGATCGACCCGCGCGCGTTCTCCGTCATCGTTCGCTCACGCGGTGTCCTGATGCACGATCCGGCCCTCGACCAGGGTCATCGTGGTACGACCGCGCATCGTTTGACCGAGAAACGGCGTGTTCTTGCCGGTACTCATGAGCGTCTCGACGCTCGCCTCCCACTCCTTCGCCGGATCGAAGACACAGATATCCGCCGGCGCACCCGGTGTCAGCGTTCCACTGTTCAATCCGAGGATCGTGCCGGGCGCCGCCGTCACCGATTCGATCGCGGTGGAGAGGTCGAAAGCGCCGTGGTCAACGAGCGACAACAGGGCCGACAGGAACGTATCGAACGTTGATATGCCGGGGGCAGCGAGGCCGAACGGAGTCGCCTTCGCGTCGGCGTCGTGTGGTTCGTGGTTGCCACAGATCGCGTCAATGTCGCGTTTGCGTATGCCCGCCCGCAACCGCGACCGGTCACGCGCCTCGCGCAGGGGTGGACGCAGATGAAAGTTTGCGTCGTAGCTGCCCACGTCACGATCGATGAACAACAGGTTCGGTAACGCGACGTCCGCACTCACCGGTAAACCGGAACGACGCGCGCGCCCGATCAGTGCGATCGAACGCGCGCTCGAAAGCCCGCAGAAATGCGCGCGAACCCCGGTTTCCTCGACCAGGATGAGATCCCGGCTGATGGCGATCAGTTCCTGCGCTTCGGGTATACCGGGAATGCCGAGACGGGTACTGACCGCCCCCTCGTGCATCGTACCTTCGTTGGCCAGCCAATCGTCGAGTGGGTGCAACAGTACGGTCAGTTCGCACGTCGACGCGTAGGCAAGCGCGTGGCGTAACACGGAGGTATCCCGGATCGCCTGGTCCGCATTCGTTACCGCAACGCAACCGCTTTCCTTTAACGCGCGCATCTCGCTGAGTACGTTGCCTTCGAGGCCCTGCGTCAGCGCACCAAGACACAGCACACGGGCTGCGCGCGCACGCCCTGCGCGCTGCTTGATATGTTCGACGACGGACGCATTATCGACCACCGGCAGCGTATCCGGCGTACAGCAGACACTCGTAAATCCTCCTGCCGCGGCTGCTTTGCATTCGCTTGCGATGGTGGCCTTGTGCTCGTATCCCGGTTCGCGCAGTCGGGCACGGAGTTCGATAAACCCCGGCGTCAGGATCTGGCCACGCAGGTCAAACGTGTCGTCAGCCGTGAAGCCGCGTGGCGCACGGCCTATCGCGGCGACGGTGCCGTTATCAACGAAAACGTTCGTCACCTCGTCGAGATCATTGGCGGGGTCGATGACGCGCGCGCCTTTCAGACAGTAGGCGGCCACTCTAGGGAGTTCCCGCCATCGCCTGCGCACCGATCACGAGCGACATGACGGCCATACGTATGGCAATACCGTGGGTGACCTGTTGCAGGATCACGGATTGGTCGCCATCGGCGACGGCCGAATCGATCTCCACGCCCCGGTTGATCGGACCCGGGTGCATCACCATGGCCCGGTTTGCGGCCAGGCGCAGCCGCTTTTCCGTCAAACCGTAAGCCTGGAAATATTCCTGCGCACTCGGGAGCAGCGCACTCTGCATCCGTTCCTGCTGCAAACGGAGCATGATGACCACATCTGCCCCGGCGATTCCTGCTTCCATCCGGTGAAAAACTTTCGCCCCGAGCGCCTCGATCCCGCGCGGGATCAGGGTCTTCGGGCCGACCACGCGAATTTCCGAGACGCCGAGCGTTTTCAGCGCCTGAATTTCCGATCGCGCAACACGCGAGTGCGTGATATCGCCGATGATGGCAACGACGAGTCCTTCGAACTGTTGTTTCACCCGCCGTATCGTAAACATGTCGAGCATTGCCTGCGTCGGGTGAGCGTGGCGCCCGTCTCCCGCATTGATCACGCTGATATGCGCCGCGACCTGATCCGCGATATAGGCCGCGGCTCCGCTGTTCTGATGGCGCACGACAAACATATCGCATTGCATTGCCTCGAGTGTTTTCAGCGTGTCCGACAGCGATTCGCCCTTACGCGTTGCGCTCGCTTCGATGTTCAGGTTCATGATGTCTGCGGACAGTCGTTTCGCCGCGAGTTCGAACGTCGAGCGCGTTCGCGTACTGGGTTCGAAAAACAGGTTAACGACGGTTTTCCCGCGTAACAGGGGAACGTTTTTGACCGCGCGCTCGCCGACCGGGGTAAAGCGTTCGGCGCTGTCGAGTACTTCGGTCAATAACGACCGTGGTAAATCCTCGATCGAAAGGAAGTGTTTGAGCCGTCCCTGTTCGTCGAGTTGATTATTCACGCCACAATGTCATTGCCAACAACGGGTCGTGCCGCGCGGCGGCGAGCGCGAGGGTTGCGTCCAGTTATGCTTTCTTCGCTTGCCAAAGTTCCAGGCGCAGGGGATCGGGGCCGAGGAGTTTAACATGTTCGCTTGGGGCCAAGCTAAGACGGGTCCCGGCAATGTCCGCGCGTATCGGCAACTCGCGGCCATCGCGCTCGACCAGTACCACCAGCGTCACCGAGGCCGGGCGACCGTAATCAAAAATTTCGTTCATGGCCGCGCGCACGGTGCGGCCGGTAAACAGAATGTCGTCGACGAGTACGAGATGGCGGTTATCGACGTCGAACGGCAAATTCGACGGCTCCACGGTCGGGTGTAGCCCGATGCGGCTGAAGTCGTCGCGATAGAAGGCAATATTCAGTTCACCAAGGGGGACGGTCAGGCCGAGCTCTGCGTGCAAGCGCTCGGCGACCCAGACACCGCCGGTTCTGACACCGATGATCGCGGTTTCGTCTCCCATCGCCGGATGTTGCTTGAGTTCCCCGGCGATGCTCCGGAGTAGTGTTTCAACGTCGAGATTCACGGCATGCTCGCAGTGTTGTCGGAGGGTGTTTGTTCGAACCAGGTCTGCAGAATCATTTTCGCCGCCTCGGCGTCGAGCCCGGCCCCGTTTGCGTCGACCGAGAATCCGGCTGCATAGGAAGACAGTCGTTCGTTGACGAACGTGGTCGGTAATCCGTAGCGTTTTTCCAGGTCCGCAGAAAACCGTCGAATCGGCTTCTCGAGCGCCGACGGAGCACCGTCCGCCGTATCCGGCATACCGACGACGAGCAGGTCCGGCTGCCATTCATCGATGAGCGTCGTCACTGCCGGCCACTGCGGCGCGCCGTTCTTTGCCCCCAGCGTACGCAAGGCTGTTGCCGTGCGCGAAACCGTCTGACCGACGGCCACTCCGATGCGACGTTTTCCGAAATCGAATGCCATGACGGTTAATGCCGGCGCCGGTTTCACGCGTGCCCGATATCGCTGGACAGTGAAGACAGATCGACGCCCATCGTTGCGGCGGCGGTTTCCCAGCGCTGCGCGGCCGCGGTACGAAAAATGATTTCCGCATTCGCCGGACCGCTGAGCCAGGCATTCTGTCCCATTTCGTGCTCCAGCTGACCAGCCCCCCAACCCGCGTAACCGAGTGCGACGAGCGTGTCGCGGGGCCCGTCACCGGCACTCATGGCCTGAAGAATATCGCGCGACGTCGACACGGCCAGCTCGTCGGTCACGTGTATCGTCGAATCCCATTGCGTCGCCGGGCAATGGATAATGAACCCGCGATCCTGGTGCACCGGGCCACCCTGGTAAATCGGTTGTTCGTTGGTCTCATCGGCGACGCGCTCAATGTCCATCTGCGCAAATATTTCGCCGAGATTCAGATCCATCGGACGGTTGATTACGATTCCCATCGCGCCGTCGTCGTTATGCGCGCAGACATAGGTCACGGATTTCGAAAAATTCGGATCCGCCATCGTCGGCATCGCAATAAGAAAGTGATTCGTCAGGTCGAATGTCGTCATAATATCCGTGCGGGAGCGTCGTTGCGTCTCGTTTCGTCCGGCAGCGATCCGCCATCGTTGTCCGGGCCGTTGTTCATCTCCGCACGCGAGAGCGAAAAGTGGTGGCCGCGCCCGGCGAATTTCGCGCCCGCGGCGGTGCGTTTCGGGCACCGTCGAAGCCATTCCTAGTATTAGCGTCTCACTCCGAAGTTACAAGCGAAGCGGCCCTCGGCTGCTGTCCGTTCAGCGGCTGGAAAACTTCGAATTATTCAGAAATTTCCACGTGCGGGTAACGTGCAAAATATCGATATCACGCACGAAATCATCCGGAAACGGCGCAAACGGTGAAGCAAGTTCGACGATACGAACCGCCGCGTCGTCGAGTACGGGATGACCCGAACTCCGGCGCACGGTGATTTCGCGAACGGACCCGTCCGGGTTGATCGCGACATCGAGCAACAGCGAACCGGACAGATCACGGCGGCGCGCCTCGTCCGGGTAATTGATGTTACCGACGCGTTCGACCTTCGCACGCCAGGATTCCATGTAAGCGGCGAAACGGAACTCTTTCGTATTCGCGGAGATAAATTTCCGCCGCGGGCGATGTGCGCGGACGTCCAGTTTTTGCTGCAACTCGGCGTTCAGACTCGCCATGGCGAATGAGCGGGTAATCAATTGCGCGGCCGTCGGTAACGGGGGCGTGACAATTTTGGGTTGCGGTTGTTCCCTGACCGGACTCGCCTCCGCTATGGGCGCAGCGGGCTCCGGTTTCGCTTCGGGTTCAGGCTTAGGCAAATCGGCTTCCGGCGTGACCTCGACCAACCGTTCCTCGACCTTCGCAACGATTTCAGCTTCGGCCTTTTGCGCTGCCGCGGCAGATTGCGCGACGGCCTGCGGGTCGGGTTGCTGTTGCGCCTGCTGTGGCATCGGACGCGCGGCAGCCGCCGCAACGTCCGGCGTCGGTGCGGGGATCGGTGCCTCGATCGGCGCACTCGGACGTTCGACGGCCGAACTGTCGCCGCCGCCGGCATTACTCACCTGCGCGAGCATGTCGGCATCTTCGGGCGGAGTGTCCGAACGCTGGGTGACGAGCACGACTTCAAGCGATTCGAAGCGCGATTCCGGTTCCGGTTCCGGTGAGAAACTCACGCCCATGACGATAAATGTGTGAATGATAATGGCGAGGCAAATGGTCAGCCCGAGTCGGTCACCCGAGGTCACTTGTGGCCGGACCGCGAGCTCGCTCATGGGCGGGCGGTTGCCACGGCCAATCCGGGCTGCGGACGATCCTGTCCGCGGTCATCATGCGGCCGCGCGACCAGGGCCACGCGACGGCTCACGATTGCACAATACATGCCCGTCATTATATCGGGAATTCGGCGTTCCGCGCGTTAGCGGTGGACTACAATCGCTTTGCGATGCACGCCATGAGCTGGTCTGCTATTTGAATGTCGAACTGCGCTTCGAGTTCGCGCATGCACGTCGGACTCGTGACGTTGATCTCGGTGAGATAATCGCCAATGACGTCAAGTCCGACGAAAATCAGGCCGCGACGCTTCAGCTCGGGTCCGACACGCGAGCAGATTTCACGATCGCGTTCGCTCAGCGGTTGCCCCCGGCCGGTGCCGCCGGCGGCAAGGTTTCCGCGCAGTTCGCCGGCTGACGGGACGCGCGCAAGAGCGTAGGGAACAGGCTCCCCGTCAATCATCAGGATGCGCTTGTCACCATCAACGATTTCCGGAATGTAGTTCTGCACCATGCAGAACCGGGTACCGTGATCGGTCAGGGTTTCGTAAATGACGCTCGCGTTCACGTCATCCCGCTTGACCCGAAAAATCGACGCGCCGCCCATGCCATCGAGGGGTTTCACGATGATGTCGCCGAACTCCGCGAGAAAATTCCTGATTTCGCCGACATTCCGTGTGACCAGCGTGCTCGGGCACACATCGGCGAACCACGACGTGAAAAGCTTTTCGTTCGCATCCCGCAACGCGCGTGGATCGTTGACCACGACGCAGCCCGCGGCTTGTGCCTGCTCAAGTATATAAGTGGCAAAGACGTATTCCGTATCGAACGGCGGATCCTTGCGCATCAGAATGACATCGAGATCGCCCATGTCCGTGCGTTCACGTTCGCCGGTGAACGAAAACCAGTCGTCCAGCGAATCGCGTACGGTGAGCCCCCGGGTAGCCGCGTAAGGCCGTCCGTCACGAAGAACGATGTCGCGCATCTCCATGTACCGGATCTGCCACCCGCGTCGTTCGGCACCAAGCAGTATGGCAAGGGTCGTATCCTTTTTCGGCGTGATCGATTCGATCGGATCCATCACCACGCCCACACTGATGCCCATACGTCGCGCGCTCCCATTGCCCCGCAAGGGGCGACACCTTAGCATACGGCAAAGGCTCCGATCGGATATCGCTGGCGGGAAACCAACGTGAACAATGTTCTGCGAATCGCGACCCGCAAGAGCCGCCTGGCACTCTGGCAGGCCGAGCATGTTCGCGCCCGGCTCGAATCAGCACATCCGGCGTTACGTGTCGAACTTTTGCCGTTTACGACGACCGGGGATCGTGTTCTCGACCGGCCTCTCGCGACGATCGGAGGCAAGGGCCTGTTTATCAAGGAACTCGAGCAGGCGCTGTTCGACGGCCGCGCAGACGTCGCGGTTCATTCCATGAAGGACGTGCCGGTCGAAATGCCGGACGGACTGCATATCCCCGTTATTCTCGCCCGCGAAGATCCGCGCGACGCCATCGTTACGAATGGCGATGTCCCGTTCGATCGCCTGGCCGCCGGCGCCAGAGTCGGAACGTCGAGTCTGCGCAGAAAGAGTCAATTACTCGCGCAACGCGACGATCTCGATTTTCACGATCTGCGCGGCAATGTTCCGACGCGTCTCGGAAAACTGCGCGACGGGGAATTCGACGCCATCGTGTTAGCGAGTGCCGGGTTGAAACGTCTGGGTCTCGACGCCCACATTGCGTCGTCGTTTGACGTCGGTGATGTCATTCCTGCTGTCGGCCAGGGCGCGATCGGAATCGAGTGCAGAATCGACGATTTCGAAACGCTCGCCTTGCTGAACCCACTGCATCATGACGACACGGCGGCTTGCGTGATGGCGGAGCGCGCGATGAGCGCTTTTCTCGACGGCGGGTGCGATGTTCCTCTCGCCGCGCACGCGACACTCCATGGCAGCGAAATGCGCATCGCCGGTCTCGTCGCGAGTACCGACGGACAGCGGGTTGCGCGCGACGAAGCCCGGGGTCCCGCGGCCGACCCGACGGCTCTCGGGCGCCATCTGGGGGCGACGCTCGTTGACGCCGGCGCCGACCGCATACTCGCCGAACTGGACCGCCACTGAGAGTTCCGCGAACCCTGCCATGAAGCGCCTCAAAGGATACTCGGTACTCGTGACCCGGCCGACCCAGCAGGCGCTCGGGTTATACGCCGCGATCGAAGCCGAAGGCGGTGTCGCCATCCGTGCGCCGATGATCGAAATCCGACCTCTCGATGGCCAGCCGAAATGTATCGATGTCATCGACGGCATCGACGCCTATGACAAGGCTATTTTCATCAGCCGCAATGCGGTCGAATGTGGTCTCGAGATCCTCGCCGGGCACGGCAAGTCGCTGGCCGGGATGGCCGTCTACGCGGTGGGTGTCGGCACGGCGCACGAACTGCACGACCGCGGCATCAAGGACGTTATTACGCCGGCCGACGCATTCAGCTCGGAAGGTCTGCTCGGCCTCGACGACCTTCAGGCCGCGGCGGTTACCGATGAGCGTATCGCTATTTTTCGCGGCAGCGGTGGGCGCGAACACCTCGCGCAGACGCTCGCGGGACGCGGGGCCGAGGTGAACTATTGCGAGGTCTACGAACGCATCGTTCCGGACATCAGCGTCAAACAGTTGCTCGCGGATGCCGGGGTCGACCAGCCGGATATCGGCGTAATTACGAGTCTGGAAGGTGCGACGAATTTTGCCGACAAGATCGACGACGAAGGCCTCGATTTGTTGTTCGATATGCCGTTGCTCGTCCTCGGAACGAGAATCAGTCGCGAAGTAGAGAAACTTGGTTTTACGAATCCGCCAGTGATCGTCGATAATCCGGGGGACAATGACGTAATCGATACCCTCACCCGGTGGGTAATGGACGAAATATGAGCAGTGACGACCCAGAAAAGAACGCAGACCAGGACATCCCCGAAGACACGCCAGAACCGGCACCCGAGCTCGAATCGGATGCCCCGGATGCTGAGCCATCCGCTGCAGACAGTGTCGCCGGAGAGCCGGTTGGCGAGGCACAAAGCCGCCGTGGCGGCGCGTTCGGCGTCGTCGTCGCCATCGTACTTTTTCTGCTCCTCGGCGCCGGTGCCGTTTACTGGCAGCGGATGATCCACGCCCCGGCGCTCGCGGCGCTCGATCAGCGGATCGCAGGGTTCGATGCGGGACACGCCACCCTGGCCGCGGATATCGCGGCGACACGTTCGGAACTGGAAAGCATCGATTCGGCTGCCACGGCCGCGGCCGCCGATGTCGCCGCGCTCGGCTCGACCGTGAGTAGCACGACGCAGGCTCAGTCCGATTTACAGCGATCGGTCAGCGCACTGTACGAAAAAGAGACACAGACATCGGTCGACTGGGTGCTCGCCGAGGCCGAATATCTCGTCCTCGCGGCGACTCAGCGTCTCGCGCTCGAACGTGACATCGATACGGCCGTCGCGGCATTGCGGGCGGCCGACCAGCGGCTGCGTTCGGCTGAACATCCCGATTTGATTCCGATCCGTGACCAGCTCATCAAGGACATCACCGAACTCGAAGGCGTCAACCGCGCCGATGTCGAGGGCCTGGCGATTTATCTCGCCAAAACCATCGACCAGGTCGATGGGTTACCGACGAAGCCAATCGCCGAGGAAATTAGCCCGTTTGCGACCGTCCGCAAAGGCGAGTACGCGGCGGAGGACTGGCGGCGGCTCGGCTACGCGATCTGGTCAGACCTCGTCGACCTCGTTGAAGTGAAAGATGCCGACCTGCCCGACAGTGTATTGTTCGACCCGGAACTGCGGTATTTCCTGCAGCAGAATCTGCGGCTCGAACTCGCCTCGGCACGCCTTGCAGTCCTGCGACGGGACAAAGCGAATCTCGTGGCCTCGGTGGGTCTGGTTAAAACGCTCCTCAACGCGTACTACGATGAAAACGATGCCGGGGTCAAAAGCATCATCGCGCGCCTCGACGAAGCCGCTACGCTTGAACTCGCGCCGGCCATGCCGAATATAACCGGCAGCCTCGACGTCATCCGACAGCAGCGTGGCAGCCGTACGGCGGACGCGGGGAGCGCGCAGTGAAATACCTGCTGCTCACCGTCGTCTCGCTCGCGATAGCGGTCGTGATCGGGCAATTAATCGCCGACGATGCCGGCTTCGTCGTCATTGGTTATGGTGGCAAAGTGTTCCGTACGAGCTTCGTGTTCTTCGCTGTTCTGCTGGTCGCGGGGTTAACGGCGCTGTACTTTATCTGGCGGCTGCTCTACCAGGTACTGACGCTGCGGACCCGCTGGCTCGGCTGGACCGGAGAGTTTCGCCGGAAGCGTTCCCAGCGGGCACTCAGTAACGGCCTGATTGCGCTTGCGGAAGGTAATTTCGGCCGCGCCGAACAACTCCTCAGCCGCGGCGCTGACAGCGAAACAACCCCCGCGCTGCATTACCTCGGGGCGGCGGAGGCTGCCCAGGCACAGAATGCCGCGGAGCGCCGCGACAACTACCTCAGTCTTGCGCGCGAAGCGCTACCCTCGGCTGAAGCCGCCATCGGTATCAAGCGGGCGGAAATGCAGCTCTCGACGAGTCAATTCGAACAGGCGCGCGCCACCCTCGAATACCTGGCCGACCGACATCCTGACAATAAACAGGTGCTGTCGCTGCAGCACCGGACGTACACGGAAATTGGCGACAGTCGCGCCCTCGTGGCACTACTGCCCGCGTTGCGCCGGCACCGTGTTTTTGCACCGGAGCGGTTGCAGGCGCTGGAGGGTGATGCAGCGGTTGCGGAATTATCGAGACCTCATTCCTCGGTCGACGACCTCAACCGACTCTGGAACGGGTTACCAAAGACCGTTCGCGATACACCTTGGTGTATTGCGCTCTACGCGCAGCAGCTGACGGCGCTTGGTTTTCACGAAGAAGCCGAGAAGTTGCTGCGCAAGCAACTCGTGCGCCACTGGGACGACCGTCTCGTGCGTCACTACGGTGAAGTCCGTATTCATAACGCCGATCTTCAACTCGAACGGGCAGAAGCATGGCTCGCGACCCGCGAGGACGATCCGGAGTTATTGCTGTGTCTGGCGAAGCTCAGCACGATCGCTGACGACTGGGGCAAGGCAAAAACCTACCTGAACCGTCTGCTCGAAGGGTCACCGTCGCCGCTGGCTTACCAGTTGCTGGCCGAGGTGTATGAGCACGGTGATGACACGGCTGCGGCGCATCGCTGCCACCGTGAAGGCTTGTTGCTGGCGACGAATTCCGTCGCGGGGCTGCCGGTCCCCGTGTCTGAACCGGTGTCGATTAGCGGCGTTTAAGCGACGGCGGGCTGGCTCCGGGCAGGCTTCGCGGGCTCATCAGCCAGCGGGTCAGCGGGTTCCAGTATTCGCGATCGGCCGCCGTGGCAACCGGGGCGAATTCGAAAATCGACAGGCCACGCTCGGCGGCCCGCAGGTAATTCGTGCTCGAGCGCAGCATCGTCAGAAACGGGAATTTTCGTCCCGACGGCAATTTGAGTTCGTACAGGTAATCTTCGAGTTCGTTAGCGACCAGTGTCCCTTCGCGGACACGATTGGCGACGGTGGCCATTTTTATGTCGCTGTCGATGACATTGCGCAGGTCGCGCAGTTCGCCGAGAAAACGTTGTGCAGCGCGGATGTCGATGGGTGAAGGCACGACGGGAAGCACGATCGTTTGCGCTCGTTTGACGATCTGTGCGAGTTGTTCGTCATGGGTGCGCGAGGGCGCGTCCATGATCACAACCTCGGTGCTGCGCGGGACGCGAATCGGTTTCGAGGCGCCGTCGACCGCGGAGATTTTTGGTCGTTCCGGGTCGCGGGAAGTGGCCCAGTCGAGACTGCTTCCCTGAGGGTCGAGGTCGACGAGTGCGACTTTAGCGCCCTGCGTGGCGAAAAAGCCCGCGAGGTTCGTTGCTACCGTCGTCTTTCCGCTGCCGCCTTTCGCGTTCAGTACCAGAATCGTGCGCATCGACATAAACCCTAAAGTACGATTTCAGCGCATTATAGCCTCAAGCCGCCGGCATTTTCTCGAACGGTCCGCGTTTATGCGTTGTCCTTGCCCTGCTCTCGTGCGCGCTGTTCGATGAGCTTTTCGATCACCGGGTTCAGTAGCAGTTCCATTGCGAACACGTACTTTCCCGCCGGGACCACGATCGTATCCGGGCGCGACATGAACGCTCCGTTCAGCATTTCCAGCAGGTAACGGAAATCCGGACTGATTTTGCGCCGGTTTTGAATATGGATGACAACCAGACTTTCGTCATTCGTGGGAATTTCGCTGGCCGTGAACGGATTCGACGTATCGATCGTCGGAATGCGCTGGAAATTAATGTCGGTGCGCGAGAATTGCGGACAAATGTAATGCACATAGTCAGGCATCCGGCTCAAAATCATCCCGGTCGCGGCGTCTGCGGAATAGCCCCGTACGGACTGGTCGCGTTGAATTTTCTGCATCCACTCGAGGTTGATGATCGGAACCACCCCAATCAGCAGATCGGTGAATTTTGTAACGTCGATATCGTCGCTCGCCAGACCCCCGTGAAGGCCCTCGTAGAACAGCAAATCCGCGCCTTCGGGCAGCGCCTGCCAGGGTGTAAACGTCCCGGGTCGGCCGCCGTGTATTTCGGCCTCTTCTTCGGTATGGATATAGTAGCGACGCCGTCCTGTCCCGTTGCAGCCGAACGTCGCAAACAGGGTCTGCAGTTCATCGAACAGGTTACCTTCCGGGCCGAAGTGCGTGAGCGTCTCCCCCGCGGCCGCCGCCTTATCCATTTCCCGCTCCATCGCTTCGCGTTCGTAGCGATGAAAGCTGTCTCCTTCGATGAATGCCGGCGTAATGCCTTCGCGCTGGAAAATACGCTCGAAGGCGAGCTTGACGCTTGATGTGCCGGCGCCGGATGAACCGGTCACGGCAACAATTGGATGTAATAAGGACATATCGACCTCGATCGGCAACGTTCGCGTAGTATTTTAGTGCAGTGTCGGGCGATCAGCGCGCATATTTCGCCGGACTGTTTAATCGTTGTCGGCGCCGCTCGTCCGTGTACAGAACCCGTTACGCGGCGTCTCCACGCCCTGCCACCGACGAAAACCCCCGCGCACGTTACGCAAGTTTATCGCAGGACAACACACTACAAGCCGTTGCGGAATTACTCACGTTGCCGTGGCGAATACGCAGGCACATGGTCTGCCGTGCAAAAATATTGCCGGCGGGGCATATTAGCCGCATGCGAATTCATCCGCGGGCCTCGTCGCGACGCACCGGCCCGGTCCGCAAGTCAGCAACGACCGTCGCCGGCCTCATCCGGTCACGCCGCGGTATCGAGTGTTGGCGGGTCCCGCTGTGACCGCAACAGCGATTGACGGCGCCGCGCCCGCGGCGCGCCCGGCGATCTATCTGCGCCTGCTGGGCTATGTGCGCCCGTACTGGCGGATCTTCGGTCTCGCGATAGGCGGCATGCTCGCCCTGGCAGCAACCGAATGGATGTTGCCGGCGCTGCTAAAGCATCTGATCGACGAAGAATTCACGCACGCCGGCGAGCGAATTTCGCTGACGTTGCCGTTACTTCTGATCGGCTTGTTTTCACTTCGGGGTGTGCTCAGCTATGTTGGTACCGTCGCGCTCGCGTGGATTTCCCACCGCACGGTGATGGATCTTCGCGGCGAAATGTTCGGGAACCTGATCGAACTCCCGGTGAGGTTTTTCGACCACCGTACCGCCGGCGAATTGATTTCAAAATTTACTTTCGACGTGACCCAGGTATCGCAGGCTACGACCCGGGTACTGACCGTACTGGTGAAAGACAGCGCGGTGATCACCGCGCTGCTGGCCTACCTGCTTTATCTCAACTGGCGCCTCGCCGCATTCCTGTTCGTGCTTGCGCCGCCCGTGGCTTTCGTCGTTTACCGTGTATCGCGCCGCATGCGGGAAAAAAGTCACCAACTCCAGACCTCGGTCGGACACCTGAACCAGATCGCCGAAGAAAGCATCCGCGGACAACGGGAAGTTAAAATCTATGCCGGTGCGGCATTCGAGAACAACCGCTTCCGGACGGCCATTAACAACGCACGAAGGTTTCAGATGAAAGTCGTGCAGACTTCGGCGGCGACTGTTCCTATTATCCAGATGCTGATCGCCTGCGGCATCGCGGCGATGATCGTGCTGGCATTGCGGGAATCGGCTGCGGGATCGATGTCGCGCGGCGATTTCGTCGCCTTCGTCACGGCGACGGCGCTGTTGCTGCCACCGACAAAACGTCTGACCGGGGTCAACGAGTTTTTGCAGCGCGGGCTTGCGGCGGCCGAGAGTGTCTTCGCCCTGATCGATGAACCGCGGGAGCGACGCTCGGGCAAGGAACGACTCGATGCGCCGCGGGGGGAAATAACGTTTAAGGGGGTCAGCGCACGCTACGACGAAAAAACAGTGGTCGAGGATATCGATCTGAACGTTGCAGCGGGCGAATCGGTCGCGCTCGTCGGGCCATCGGGCGGCGGCAAATCGACGTTGCTCGATCTCGTCGCGCGTTTCAACACACCGGCTGCCGGGGAACTGCTCATAGACGGTCACCGGATCGAGGCGATCGCACTGGACAGCCTTCGTGACACGATCGCCTACGTCGGACAGAACGTGGTTCTGTTCGACGATACGATTTATAACAACATCGCCTACGGCGGACTGCGCGACGCCGAACCCGACGCTGTGAGAGCCGCTGCGGCCGCGGCACGCGTCGACGAATTCGCCGCGGATTTGCCCGACGGACTCAACACGCTGGTCGGCGACAATGGCGCCCGACTCTCGGGCGGACAACGGCAACGGATCGCGATTGCGCGGGCTTTGCTCAAGGACGCGCCCATCCTGATTCTTGACGAAGCGACCTCGGCGCTGGATACAGAATCAGAACGCCAGATCCAGGCGGCGCTGAATGCGATTCGGAAAAATCGCACGAGCCTGATCATTGCCCACCGTCTTTCGACCATCGAGGCAGTCGACCGCATCGTCGTTATCGAACAGGGTCGGATCGTTGAAACGGGGACGCACGCCGAGTTACTGGGCCGCGGGGGCGCATATGCGCGACTGGCCGCGAGTCAGGAATCGACCCGCGATTAAACTCCGGGCACAACCGTGGCCAGTCTTCTGACACACCCGGCAGTGCCGCTCGCCATCGCTACAGCGCTCGGGTCGGGTCACGTTGGCAACCGGTTATTACTTTGCGGTTGTCTCGCAACGGTCATTGCTGACGTCGACGTCATCGCGTTCGCATTCGGAATTCCCTACGCCTCGCCGTTCGGGCACCGCGGGTTCACCCACTCCATAGCGTTTGCACTGGTTCTCGCTGTCATCGCCGCTGTTTTCGCGCCCCGACTGCACCGGTCCGCGACCACGGTGTTCGCTTTCGTATTGGTAGCCGCGCTATCTCACCCGCTACTCGATGCATTCACGAACGGCGGTCTCGGTGTCGCGCTGGCGTGGCCGGTCAGCGATGCACGCTGGTTTGCCCCGTGGCGACCGATCGAGGTTTCGCCAATCGGGCTCGATCCCTTTTTCAGCGAGTGGGGCGTACGCGTGGTGTACTCAGAGTTGCTGGTCGTGTGGCTTCCATTGGCCACGATTGCTGGCTGCGGGTGGTTATGGCGCCGGCATCGCGGGCGGCTTACTCGACCGTGATGGTGATCCGATCCGAAATGACCGGCGGGTCGTGCGGAATGTGTGCGAAATTACCCAACAATAACTGCAGCGTGTGTTCGCCCGGATCCAGCTCGAGGGTCACCTCGGTCTGGCCGCCACCAAAATGCCGGTGATTCTCGTCGTTGGGAATGGGTACCGAAAGATCGGGTAGATCGATATCGACGAGCAAATGGTGATGGCCCGTCATATCTTTTGCCACACCTGCGGGGGCGACGCCGTAACCGGTCAGGCCGAAAACGACCGTCACCGGGTTTTTGACCGTTGCGCCGTCAGTCGGGGAAACGAGATACAACCGGGGTTCGTCGCCGGCGTTCGCCGCGAGTGAGATTGCGCTCATCACCAGCAGCGTCGCGAATGTTTTCAGCATCAAAAAAAACTCCTGTATATCTGATTGTACGGATTGGAAGTCTGCCGGTCCCCGACGAATTCAAATCGAGCGCAGCCCGTTCGCCATCGCCGATACGGCGCCACGACCCGTCAGTGGTGTAGACGGCCATGCTCGCGCAATGTTCCCGGGCGTGCGCCAAGGCTAGCTTACCTTGAAATCGTGTACCTGCTGCAGCAATTGCGCAGTCGACAGTTTCGCGCCGGCATAACGGATCACGGTGTAGGTTTCCGTGATGGTGACAATGTCTGCAGCCAGGTCACTGCGCTCACGGGTCACCCGGCGTGCGAAATCCCGCGGTCCCTCGTACGGCTGCCGCTCGAACCCGGCGCGGGCAAGTTTCGCGCAGAAAACCGCGTATGCCCGCGCCGCCGGATCCCGGTGCTCCGGGCGGCGGCGAAAAATCATCAATGCCAGCGCCACCGTCAGCGCGGCAAGCCCGACCGTCAACGCGATGATGAGCGTGCCATAATCCCAGTCCTCGAATCCCGCGTCGTCGAGTAACTGGCGTTGCCGCTTCGGTGTATAGCCGAGAACCCATTGGCTCCAGTTGTAGTTCAACGCATCCCAGACATTTGAAAACTGGCGCCACATAGTAAACGCCGCGGAATCTGCGTCGAGCATCGGCAGCAACGGTCGCTGGGGCAACGCCCGATTGATCCCGAGCGATACCCGTTCCGGGGCAACGGCGGCAGTCGGGTCGATCCGCACCCAGCCATCTTCGCCGAGAAACACTTCGGCCCAGGCGTGCGCGTCGCGCTGACGGACGATCATGTAGTCCGATACGGAATTGAATTCTCCGCCCTGGTAACCCGTAACGACCCGTGCCGGAATACCGGCTGCGCGCATCAGGGTGACGAATGCGGCCGCGTAATGTTCGCAGAAACCTTCGCGTGTCGTGAACATGAATTCATCGATGCTGTCGCCTGTGAGCGGTTTCGGGGTCAGGGTGTAACTGAATGGTTCTTCATTGAAATACCGTAACGCACCGGTAACGAGTGCTTTATCCGATGTATACGAAGAACGCCATCCCGCGGCCAGCCGCCGACTTCCGGGATGAACGTCGTCGGGCAGAGCAAGCGCTGCAGTGCGCTCTCGCTCGGTTAGCTCACTGCGCCGAAAATCCACCCGGGATTCGAGTGAATAACGCAGGCGTCGTTTGATCGGGCGGTTCGCCAGTAACCGGTAATCACTGGTCTGACGCGCATTCTGTTCGTGTCGGGTCACCGCTTCGATACCGAACAACCAGCGTTTGTCGTGCGGTTCCATCGTGACCGTGTAGCGATACGTGCGCCCGCCGGAACCCACAGCACGTGCGGCACCGTCGCCGATGTCTCCGGCGCTCCAGCTGCGCCCGTCCGTGTGCCACATGACCGGCCCGCGCCAGTACAGATCGCGTGCCGGCGGCGGATCGCCTTCAAACGCTACCCGAAAAGCAATTTCGTCCGAAACGCCCAGTTCCGTGATGTGGCCGATGGTCATCTCTTCACTGAGCCCGGTCACCGCGGCACTCGATCCCTGGGGCAGGCCCCACAGCGGCCCCGGTATCCGGGGAAACAGAAAGAAACCGAGGATCATCAGCGGAATGGCCTGCGCGACGTATCGGGCGGCGAGTTGCATGCACTCGCGAAGGCCGAGCGTCGCCTCGGTCGTGTTGAAGCGGATGAGTCCCGCGGTCACCATCACGACGATGAACAGCATGAACGCGGCCGTGGCGACCGTTTGGGAATAGAAAAAGTTCGTGACAACGAGAAAATAGGCGAGAAACATAACGACGTAGTAATCACGTTCGTTGTGCAGCTCGAGCATCTTTAATCCAAGCAGCGCGGTCAGCAATGCGATGCCGGCGTCGCGACCGAGTTGTCCCTGATAACTGATATAGATAGCGACGAACGCGGCGACGGCGAGCGTTTGTTTCAGTACCCACAGCGCAACATGTTTGCGGTCCGGCAACGGCAGATAGTTGTATTCCCCGGCTACCCGCCACGCCGCCAGTGCACCGAAACAAATGAGCATCCAGACCGAGAAGCGACCCGCGTGTGGAACCAGCGCGAGACTCAGGCACAGCAACGCCCACAGGATGTGCGTCCGGTGAACTTCGCGCCGCGTGTTCATTAATCGTACAGTGCGAGCGACTTGAGACATCGGTGCCGGTGAGCGGCGCCCGTGCCAGGTGGAATGCAGTGTCCGGGAATGTCGAGGCCGTAGTGCACCCCGAGGCGGTCGGCCTCGACGATCCAGGCGCACAGTTGACTAAGACGTGCTTCGGTATCACCCAGCGCGGCGCAGTGTCGCCAGCCGAGTTCGATCCGCTCGCTCGCGCCGCTCGTGAAACGTTTGACCAGCACGGTGTCCTGTCGGGCGAGATTCTTCCACGCGATCGCGCGAATCGGATCGCCTGGCTGGTAGCGCCTGAAGCCGGCGAAATCGTCGTTGCCGGCATGCGCGCCGCCCGCTGACGAAGACGCTGCCGTGCCGTCGACCGGCAACGGCAACGGACCCTCCGGTTTCGGATAGACGAGGCAGCGCGTGTCGTCGACAAAGTATGCCCAGGCGCGCAACACCCCGAGCGGGAACGTACTCGCAATCCGGATTCGATCGAGCGACACCCAGCCGCGCGTTACCCCGGGTAGCCGCAACGTCATGTGACTCGGCCCATCGGTTTCGATCACACCCCGATTGGAGACGGGGGGTCGCCGGCGCCGCCGCCAGCGCCATTTGGCGACCGGCCAATGCGCGACTTCCATGCTGTAACGCGACCACATGCCCCGGTTATCGAAACCGAGCGCGTAAGCGACCGGTTCGCCCGCAAATACCGGTTTCGCCTCCGCGCCGAGATACGCGAGCCCGACGAGGTTGCGATAGGTGTGCAACATCGTGACGAGAAACAGGCCGAACAGGAGGAACGTCAGGAGGTAGCCGAGCGCGTTGTCATAGTTGATTGAGCCGAGGAGGATGACGAACATCATGCTGCCGAGCATGAATCCGTGTCGGGTCGGAAAGATATAGACCCGGTGCCGGTTCAGCGACTGCCGGTGCGAGACAGGGAGGGCGGCCGTCGTCGTGCTCATCGTTCGTCTGAGCGTTTGCGGTCCGCGCCCGCAAACATCACGGGATCGGCACGGCGGTCACGAGCTGCCGCGCGAGATCTTCCTCGTTCGCCTCGGTGTTACCGGCGCCGAGGCGGTGCCGTACAACAGCGGGAAGTGTCGCCTGCACGTCTTCCGGCAGCACATGCCCGCGCCCGTCAATTAACGCCCAGGCCTTTGCCGCCTGCACGAGTGCGAGACCCGCGCGCGGTGACAGGCCGGTGACGAAAGCCGGCGACTCACGGCTGAATGCGAGCAAGTCCTGGATATATTCCATCAACGGTTCGGCGACATGGATGGTATCGACCTGCCGTTGCAACCGCCGGAGGTCGTCGAGATGAAGTTGCGGTTCCGTCCGGCTCAACATCGCGCGCCGGTTCTCGCCGTTCAACAGTTCGAGCTCTGCATCGCGCGACGGATATCCGATCGACATACGCATGAGGAAGCGATCGAGCTGCGATTCGGGCAGCGGGAATGTTCCGATTTGCTCGGAGGGATTTTGTGTCGCGATGACGAAAAACGGATCCGGTAACGGCAGCGTTTCTCCTTCTACCGTGACCTGGCGTTCTTCCATTGCCTCGAGCAACGCACTCTGGGCGCGCGGCGTGGCGCGATTGACCTCGTCCGCGAGCAACACCTGCGTAAATATCGGTCCTTTGTGAAAGCGGAATCCGCCATTGTCACGGTCGAACACGGAAACGCCGACAACGTCGGCCGGCAGCAGGTCACTGGTGAACTGTATGCGCTGAAAGTTCAGCCCGAGCAATTTTGCCAGCAGATGAGCGAGCGTTGTTTTGCCGACCCCGGGAAGATCTTCAATTAACAGGTGCCCACGTGCCAGCAGGCAAGTCACCGCGAGGCGCAGTTCCCTTCGCTTGCCGAGGATGATGTCCGCGCCCGTGTCGATCACCCGCGCAATCACTTGTTGCGCCTCGCCAGGTGAGCGGGCATCGAGTTCGGTAACCGTTGATTCGTGTAAAGATTTGTTCACGTCGACCGATCTTTAAGAGTTAGTTACGCATTAGACTCGTGCGCTACCGCGCGGGAATCGCATGTCCTGCAAGAAACCGCTCGCGCCTGGTGACGTGCCGCGGCCACCAGGGCCCGAAATGTCACGAGAGCTTATACAAGCAGTGGGTTTAATTCCATGTCGCAGTCGATATATCGGCACATGCGTCCGGTTTTCTTAACGGGGTTCGGAGGGGTCATTGGAAAAGTTTGATTTTGTTGTGATTGGCAGCGGGCCGGCCGGGCAACGGGCCGCGATTCAGGCCGCGAAACTTGGACAATCGGTGTTGCTCATCGAAGAGCATTTTCTGATCGGCGGGGCGTGTGTCCATACCGGGACGATCCCGAGCAAAACGCTGCGTGAAGCGGTTCTCTACCTCAGCGGTTGGCGCCAGCGCGGGTTTTACGGTCGCAGCTACCGGGTCAAGGAGCGGATCACGGCGAGCGATCTGATACAGCGCCTCGATATCACCGTGCGACACGAAATAGAGATGCTGCAACATAAAATGCATCGCAATTACGTGACCACCCGGGCCGGTCGCGCAACGTTCGATAGCCCCCACCATATCCGGATCGCGCTCGCGGACGACGAATACGAAGTCGTCGAAGCGGCTCACGTACTGGTTGCGACCGGCTCGCGCCCCGCGCGCCCGGCCGGTGTCTCGTTCGACGCCGTCAACGTGGTCGACAGCGATCACCTGCTGCAGATGGACACGCTGCCGCGCAATCTGGTCGTTGTCGGCGCCGGGGTGATCGGCATGGAGTACGCATCCATGCTGAACGCGCTCGACATCGACGTGACGGTGGTTGATGGCCGCACGGAAATACTCGGATTTCTCGACCGCGAAATCGTCGACGAATTTGTCCACCATCTCCGCGACCGCGGCGTCCAGCTCCGCCTGGGGGAAACTGTCGATTCGGTCGAACACATCGATCGCAACCGCATCGCGGTCCATCTCGAAAGCGGCAAGCGAATCAAGGCCGATATGGTTTTGTTCGCCTCCGGCCGGGTATCGAATACCGACGGGTTAAAAATAGACAACGCCGGGGTGAGCATCGACGAGCGCGGTCGTATCGCCGTCGACGAACACTATCGCACGCAGGTCGGGCATATTTATGCCGCCGGGGATGTGATCGGGTTTCCGGCGCTTGCATCAACTTCGATGGAGCAGGGCCGCCACGCCGCGTGTCACGCGTTCGGCGGTTCGCTGCTCGATATTCGCGAAGACCTGTTTCCCTACGGCATCTACGCGGTGCCCGAGATGAGCGTCGTCGGCAAAACCGAAGAGGAATTGCGCGACGCCGGGATCCCCTATGAAAGCGGGGTCGCCCGTTTTCGTGAAACCTCGCGCGGGCACATACTCGGTTTGCGCGAAGGGTTACTGAAACTGCTGTTTAACCTGGAAACGGAAGAATTGCTTGGCGTGCACATCGTCGGTGAGGGCGCGACGGAGCTCATTCACATCGGCCAGGCCGTGCTCGCACATGCGGGCAAGCTCGACTACTTCGTCAACGCGGTCTTCAACTATCCGACGCTTGCCGAAGCGTACAAAGTCGCAGCCCTAGACGCGTTCAACAAGATGTGAGGGTCGGGCGCAGCTGTCGGCGCCCGGGTCGGCGGAGATTCCGCTTATTCTCCTGCGACGGTCATCGATTCGAGCAGAATCGAACCGGACTGAATGTTGCCACGGGTATCGATGTCATTCGCGACCACGGCGATCTGCATAAACATATCGGCGAGATTGCCGGCGATCGTGATTTCCTCGACCGGATAGGCGATTTCTCCGCCTTCCACCCAGAACCCGCTTGCGCCGCGTGAGTAGTCGCCGGTCACCATATTAACGCCGAAACCCATCAGGTCGGTCACGAGGAGACCCCGTCCCATTTCTCGCAGCAGGCCATCGAAGTCGACGTCCTCGTGGGACACGGACAGGTTGTGTACCCCGCCGGCGTTGCCCGTCGGCGGCAGATCGAGGCGTCTCGCCGCATAACTTTCAAGCACGTAACCGGTCAGCACGCCATGGTCGACGAGTTCGCGATCGGCCGTCGCCGCGCCTTCGCCGTCGAATGGCGCACTGCCGATACCACACGCGCGGTGTGGACGCTCGCTGATGGTCATCCGTTCCGGAAAAATCTGTTTACCGGCACTGTCGAGCAGAAACGACGCGGAGCGGTACAGATTCCCTCCCGAAACCGCGCTGACGAGGTGGCCGATTAAACCGCCGGCGATGGGTGCTTCGAATATGACAGGCACTTTCTCGGTCGCCGTTTTGCGCGCACCGAGTTTTGCCACGGTGCGTTCGGCGGCACGATGACCGACCGGCTCCGGCGCTTCGAGTTGATGCGGATCGCGCGCGGCGGTGTACCAGTAACCGCGTTGCATGTTGCCGTTGTCCTTGCCGACGACGACGCAACTCAAACCGTGTCGCGAAGCCGTGTAAGCGCCGGCGAATCCGTCGCTCGTCGCATAACCGCGCAGGCCCCGGTGCTGATTCACGCTGACATCGTCGACCTGGTCCACGCCGTTGCCGAATTCGCGGGCCGCGGTGTCGCAGCGGGTCGCGAGTTCGATCGCCGCGTCCGGCTCGAGTCCCCACGGGTGGTCGAGATCGAGATCCGGAATGTCGGTTGCGAGATAGCGGGCTTCGATGAGGCCGGCGTAGGGGTCTTCCTCGGCGTGACGCGCGATCCGGTCGGCGGCCGCGGCGGTTTCCGCAATGCTCGCAGCGGAGAAATCCGTCGTCGTGGCCGTGCCTTTTCGTTTGCCGTGGTATGTGCTCAGCGTGAGTACTTTGTCCTGGTGGTGTTCGATGGATTCGAGTTCGCCGTTCCGCACGCTGACCGATAGCCCGCCCCCGCTGCTGATGGCGGCTTCGGCGGCACTGACTCCGCGTTGTTTTGCGTGCGCGATCACCTGCTCGAGCAGAGCGAGGGTTTCAGCGGTGGATAATCTCGAATCATTCATCGTGGCCCGGCCATTGTAGCGTATGAAATCGCCGATCGGTGCTGTGAAGGTGCGCGGTGCGCGGGTAAAATACCGGCTCGCCCGCCGGGGTCTCCGCCACTGAATCCATTCGATGACAGAAAGCGCCATACTTGACTCGCTGAACGACGCGCAGCGCGCCGCCGTAATAGTCGCGGCACCCCAGGCGCTCGTTCTCGCCGGTGCCGGCAGCGGCAAAACCCGGGTGCTGGTGCACCGGATTGCGTGGTATCTCGAAACTGGCCAGGCCCTGCCGAAAGGGATCATGGCGGTCACGTTCACGAATAAAGCCGCGGCGGAAATGCGGGCTCGCATCGAAAGCCTTCTGCGTCGTCCGGTGGGTGGCATGTGGGTCGGTACGTTCCATGGCATTGCGCACCGACTGCTGCGCGCTCACTGGCGGGAAGCCGGCCTCCCCGAGCAGTTTCAGATTATCGACAGCGAGGATCAGCTGCGCGTGGTTCGACGCACGCTGCGGGCGATGAACCTCGATGAGAGCGAATGGCCCGCGCGTGAGACACAGTGGTTTATTAATGCGCGCAAGGATGAGGGTCTGCGGCCGAAGCACATCGACGACGGTGGCGATATGACGACGCACACCCTGGTCGATGCTTACCAGGCCTACGAGGAGGCGTGTGCCCGGGCCGGGCTCGTCGATTTCGCGGAGCTGTTGCTGCGCGCACATGAATTATGGCGGGATACGCCGGGATTGCTGCGCCATTACAGGGAACGATTCAGGCATGTCCTCGTCGACGAGTTTCAGGACACCAATACCCTGCAGTACGGGTGGTTGCGCCAACTCGTGGGCGATGACGGCAATTTGTTTGTCGTCGGTGACGATGACCAGTCGATCTATAGCTGGCGTGGCGCGAAAGTCGAAAACATGCAGCGCTTTCAGCGGGAATATCCGCAGCACGAGATTATCCGGCTCGAGCAGAATTACCGTTCGACGGGCAACATACTGGCAGCGGCCAATGCCTTGATCGCGAACAACCCGACCCGCCTCGGCAAGGAATTGTGGACCGACGGCAGCGAGGGCGAACCGATCACCCTGTATGCGGCGTACAACGACATCGATGAGGCGCGTTTCTGCGTCGAGCGGATTTCGCAACGCCACGACGAGGGCGACCGCTACGATGAATGTGCGGTGCTCTACCGGGTCAGCGCGCAGTCGCGTGTAATGGAAGATGCGTTGCGTCAGGCCGACATTCCGTATCGTGTTCACGGCGGGTTCAAATTCTACGAGCGCGCCGAGATCAAGGACGCGCTGGCTTATCTTCGACTCGCGTCGTTTCGCGGTGACGATGCGGCGTTCGAGAGGATCGTGAACACGCCGACCCGCGGGGTTGGTCAGCGCAGCATCGATGCGTTGCGCACGACCGCGCGTCTGGAACAAATCACGCTGTGGGAAGCCGCGCGACGTATTGTCGACACCCGCGAACTCGGCTCGCGCGCGATTAACGCGCTCGAGCGGTTTCTCGATCTGATCGATCGGTTGTCCGTCGCCCTGGAGGGGCTCGAACTCGGTCGGGTTATCGAGACGGTGGTCGAGCACAGCGGGCTCGTGGATCATTACAAGAAAGAGAAAGGCGATCGCGGCCTCGATCGGATCGAGAACCTCGAGGAACTCGTGACCGCTGCGCGTGATTTTCAACCCGGCGACGAAGCCGAGGAGATGCCGCTGGTCGCCGCCTTTTTGAGCCACGCTGCACTCGAAGCCGGCGAAGGCCAGGCGGGCGCGAACGAAGACAGCGTTCAGCTGATGACACTGCATTCGGCCAAGGGTCTCGAGTTCCCGCAGGTGTTTCTCGTCGGGGTCGAGGAAGGGCTGTTTCCGCACCAGCGCTCGAGCGAGGATGCCCGGCAGCTCGAGGAAGAACGGCGGCTGTGTTACGTCGGCATCACGCGTGCGATGCGCCATCTGACCGTGTGCCATGCCGAGAGCCGACGTCTGCACGGTTCGGATTACTACCCGCAACCGTCCCGATTCATTCGCGAAATTCCCGCGAAACTGTTGCACGAAGTCCGCCTCGGCGGTCGGGTTGGCAGCGCGGTCGGCGGCGGCATTGCCGATGCCAGCGCGGATACCGGGCTCACCCTGGGGCAGCGCGTAGCGCACAAGAGCTTTGGCGAAGGCGTCGTGTTGCATCTCGAAGGGCGCGGGGACAATGCACGTGTCCAGGTCAACTTCGAATCCGACGGCGTTAAATGGCTCGTCGCCGCTTACGCCGGTCTCGAAGCGGTCTGAAGTCGGTGACCGGCCAATAATCACCACATTGAACATCGGGGAGTTGTTATGTCAGACCGTCACGGGATAGCGCGCATGGTGCGTGCCCTGGTCATATTGTGCGCCTGCGCTGCGCTGAGTGGTTGCGGTGGAGACAGCGACAGCGGCCAGACCGGGAGCGCCACCGATGAAACCTATCGTTGGAAGCTGGTCACGGCGTGGCCGCCAAATCTGCCGGTGAATCACGAGGTCGTCGCGGAATTCGCCGAGTCCATTGAGGTCATGAGCCGGGGGCAGATGACGATCCAGGTTTATGCGGGCGGCGAACTGATACCCCCGCTCGAAGTCTTCGACGCCGTATCGAACGGAACCACGGTGCAAATGGGACATGCCGCCGCGTATTACTGGGCGGGTAAGGTTCCGGCCGCGCAATACATGTCCGCGGTGCCGTTTGGTCTCACTGCACGCGGCATGGTCGCGTGGCTGCATGGCGGCGATGGTTTGAAGTTATGGCGTGAGCTCTATGCGCCATTCGATCTCGTGCCGTTCCCGATGGGCAACACTGGCACGCAAATGGGGGGCTGGTTTAACAAGCGCGTTGAATCGGTAGCCGATTTGAACGGGTTGAAAATGCGCATTCCGGGGCTCGGCGGCAAAGCGCTCGCCAAGGCCGGCGGTAATCCGGTATTGCTCTCGGGCGGCGATGTATACACCGCACTGGAGCGCGGCAATATCGATGCGACGGAATGGGTGGGGCCGCTCCATGATGTGCGGTTCGGACTCGATCGGGCAGCGAAATATTATTACTACCCCGGTTGGCACGAACCGAGTACGCAGCTTGAACTGATCGTGAACAAACGCGCCTACGACGCGTTACCGGAGCATCTGCGGCTGATTATCGACACCGCCGCGACCGCCGCCGGGGTGGCTTTCCACAGCCGCATGGAAGCCGCGAACGCCCGCACCTATGCCGAGCTACTCGCGAAGGGCCAGGTGGAGATGGTCGAATTTCCCCACGAAGTGCTGGGCGCGCTGCACGATGCGGCCACCGAGGCTCTCGATGAAGAAGCCGACAGGGACCCGAAGTTCCGGGAAGTCCGTGACAATTACGAAGCGTTCCGCGCGACGTTTGACGCCTGGGACGACATTACGGAGGACGCCTACCGGCGCTATCTGAATCAGGCCCAACGCTAGGCGGGTATGACACCATCCCCGACTTCGGGGATGGCCGACAATGAACAGACGAGGACCCGGGCCCCGTCTGGATACGCTTTACTGGCTGTTGACGACCATGTAATCAACCGCCGCGCGAACGTCCTCGTCCGAATAATCCATGCGGCCACCCTTCGGCGGCATCAGGCCGGTTTCGCCCATGAAGCCTTTCACCGCGTGCGTGTACAACGTGTCGTTGCCCTGCGCGATGCGTGCCACCCAACCCGCGTTGTCGCCGATTTTAGGCGCACCGGCCACGCCGGTTGCGTGGCAAATAAAGCATGCGGAATCGTAGACTTCCTTGCCGCGACCTTCCGCTACCACCGGTGCTGCGGCGGCTTCGGCTTCAGCTGCAGCGGGTTCCGCTGCAGGGGCTGCCTCTGCCTCGGGTGCCGGCGCAGGGGCCGCTTCCGCCGAGCTGTCACCTTCGCCGATCGACGCCATCATGTGCATCACGGCCGCGCGAACCTCATCGTCGCTAAGCGAGGCCAGACCACCTTTGGCCGGCATGATCCCGGCATCGCCCTGCATCCCGTTAATGGCGTTCATAACGAGCATTTCCTGACCTTTTTGCAGGCGATCCGCCCAGGCCGCCTTGTCGCCGTTTTTCGGTGCGCCACCAACGCCCGCGTCGTGACAGGCAAAACAGATTTTTCCGTAAGTCGCGGCACCCACATCGGCCGGGCCGGCGTCCGCCACCACCGCAACATCACCACCCGTTGCGGACTTTTCCTCGCCGACGACAAACGGCTCGCCGACATTAACGCTGCCGACAGGCGCGAGCCGCTCGGCGACGACCACATCGTTCGATTGGGTTTCCATGAATCCGGCGGAGACTATTTTCGCGAGGATGAAGGCGATGATGCCGACAATTACGAGGAAAACGAGGACCAGGGAAAAATTGCGAATAAACGCGGCGTCATCTACTTGGCTCATACGGCGTTCCTAAATAGGGGCGTGAGAAATTCAGTGTCATTGTAATTGGCGCCATGGCAGGGGCGCCTGCAGCGCGGCATTATAGCGGAAATGGGCATTCACACTAGTTTTTGGCGTGTTTGAGACCTTTCGGATCGTCTGTGACATCGGCTAAGCTTGTTCCGGTACGTGAGATGCGCCCGTAGCTCAGCTGGATAGAGTGCTGCCCTCCGAAGGCAGAGGTCACAGGTTCGAATCCTGTCGGGCGCGCCATTTCCCCATCAACTCTCAACGTCTATTTTCAACGCGGCTATGTCGCGTTCTTCTCCATCGAGAGGACGCTTCATTCGGGATTGCGACGTCGTCGACCGCCCGCTCCTACCTGACGACTACGGAACCTTGGGCGCCCCTATCTCCAGTTCGAAAGCAAGATCCGGAATGTGCCGGCCCCCCGAATGCTCTATCTTTCAAACAGAACCGGGTCTATCCCCCATCGCCGAACGCCGGAGCGCAGTATGTATTCAAGAGCCCGAAAATCGCGGTCGCCCCGAGACCAGGCCGTACTCCGCGCGCGCACAGTCGCGCTGTCGCGATTCGTCCTTTTCACCGTAACGATCGCCGTTATACCCGCACACGCCGGCGAGGCCCCACCTGCCGCCGGCTACTACGAAATAGAGAGCTACACGATGATGCCGCATCTCGAGGAGATGCGGCGGATTCAGAAAACCGAACAACGCTGCATTGCGGGTGGTGACGTGACGGGTCTGTTTCCGGTGATGCGTCAAACGGCGTTTCGGGGTTGCGCGCTGCTTGCCGGGGGCGCCGATGAGAACGAATACACTCTGCGCTGCCAGACCGATTTCGTCGCGACCGGCACCGCGGTACTCAGCCACGGGCCGACAGAAATCACCGGTACGCTTGCGGTAAAAATGGGCGGCAAAAACATGACGTTCTCGCAGCACACGAGCGCCCGGTCTCTCGGCACGTGCGCCGATAACGAGTCCGGGTGAGCGCGCGAATCAGTCAGGAGGTTTCGGCGAACATCTCACGCCCGATCAGCATGCGACGGATCTCCGAGGTGCCGGCACCAATTTCATAGAGCTTCGCGTCGCGCAGCAGGCGGCCGGTGGGGTACTCATTGATATACCCGTTGCCGCCGAGCAACTGGATCGCGTCCAGCGCAACGAGTGTCGCCTTCTCTGCCGCGTAGAGTATGCAACCGGCGGCGTCCTTGCGGGTCGTCTCGCCCCGGTCGGCGGCTGCGGCGACGGCATAGACATAGGCGCGGCACGCGTTCATGGTCGTGTACATGTCCGCGACTTTCCCCTGCACGAGCTGGAATTCGCCAATCGATTGCCCGAACTGTTCGCGGTCGCGTATATACGGGGTCACGACATCCATGCACGCGAGCATGATTCCGGTCGGGCCCGCGGAGAGTACGATGCGTTCGTAATCGAGCCCCGACATGAGTACGCGTACGCCTTCGTTCAGGTTGCCAAGGATGTTTTCAACCGGAACTTCGCAGTCCTGGAACACGAGTTCGCACGTGTTCGAACCACGCATCCCCAGCTTGTCGAGTTTTTGCGCCGTCGAAAACCCGTCGAAATGTTTCTCTATGATGAACGCGGTAATTCCGCGCGGGCCGGCATCGGGTTCCGTTTTTGCGTAAACCACGAGTGTCGTCGCGTCCGGCCCGTTCGTGATCCACATCTTGTTGCCGTTGAGCACGTAACAGTCGCCGCGCTTGTCTGCGCGCAGCTTCATCGATACGACGTCTGATCCCGCGCCCGGTTCGGACATGGCGAGTGCGCCGACGTGTTCGCCGCTGACGAGCTTGGGCAGGTATTTCTCTCGTTGCGCGTCGTTGCCGTTGCGCCGGATCTGGTTAACGCACAGGTTTGAATGCGCGCCGTAGCTGAGCCCGACCGAAGCGGACGCGCGGCTGATTTCTTCCATCGCAACGCAATGCGCGAGGTAGCCCATATTGGCACCGCCGAATTCTTCCGCAACGGTGACCCCGAGTAGCCCCTGGTCGCCGAGTTTGCGCCACAGGTCAATGTCCGGCAGTTCGTTTTTCTCGTCGATTTCCGCAGCGTACGGTTTGATCTCCGCCTGCGCGAACCGGTGGACCATGTCACGCAGCGCCTCGATGTCTTCGCCCAAACTGAAATTCATACTCGTCGTGAACATTGTCCTTCTACGCCTCCCGGTTATGACGCCATCGTCGCCCGGGCAGTGTAACTAGAACCCGGCGCACAATGATACGCCACGCGGGAGAACGCGAACGGGGTTACACGGGCTGGCTGGTCGATCAGCGTCCGGCGCGACGCGCGCGGTAGCTTTCGATCCGGGACAGAATTTTGAATTTGAGGTAGAGGAAACAAACGACCCAGGCGATTTTTAGCAAAGTCAGGCCTTGTCCGAATATTGACCCGGACTCGAGGATCGCGCGATGTTGTATCAGTGTGTCGCTGAAATCGCGCGCGGCCTGCTGGTCGCGTCTGGACTTCATGGTTCTGATATCGGCCTCGGTTGTCAGATCTGAACATTAGCGCCCGGCACGGACACCCGGCGGGTCACCGTCGTCGAAATGCGGTTTCCTGACAATCGTTCACCGTTCGTCGCGCTTGTGAGCACATCGCCGCCCGGTCGATAATGTCTCCATGAGGGTATGTTTCCTGATCCCTGCGGCGTTCGTGGCCCATTTCGGTGCCTTTGCCGAAGCCGCCGAGATCTATAACGACGGCGAGCGCAGCGTCGTGGCCGAGGTGAAATTTCTCGGCGGTATTCAGCACGCGTCGGGAATCAACTACGGGTTCGGCGCGATCGATACTCCGGGTGAGACAGAACGCGAAACGTTGTACCTCGGGCTGAAGCCGCGCTTCGATCTCAACTGGGCGCTCGACGCATCTTCCCTGTACAGCACGTTCAGCATGGTGGCTGCAACGACGACCCTCGACGGTGAATTGTCAGGACAGATCGCGCGCAGCGGCGACCGGGCGATCGACACCGATTCGACGAAAATCGGCTGGCGCAACGACACGTTCGATGTGTCGGTCGGAGGCCAGGAATTCACCATCGGTGACGGTTTCGTCGTCGGCGACGGGAACTTCAACAAGGGCGCCGCCGACGGTCAATACTGGATCGGTGCCTACACGGCCTGGCGCAATACCGCCGTTTTGCGGGTCAACACGGAACCGGTCCGCGGCGACCTGTTCTGGCTGCGCACCGACGACGATCTCGGCGATGCGCGGGTTGTCGGCGTTAATCTCGAAACCACGACGAAAGAATCGTTCGGGACGCTCGGGGTCATGGCGTTTGGCATCATCGATGACGATGGGTTCGGACTCGAAGGGATGTTTGTTGCTGGCATACGCGGCGCCGACATCCGCATTCCCGGCATTGCGAATCTGAAGCTGTTCGGGGAGTTCGTGGCCGAGCGCGGCGAAGACGATCGCAACGGTACCGACAACGATGGTAATGCCTGGTATGTCGAAGGTAACTACCGGTTCGCCGCAACGCCCTGGACGCCGACCCTGTTCTACCGCTATTCGCATTTCTCCGGGGACGAAGCCGGCAGCCGGGATAACGAGGAATACCGCGGCCTGTTCTTCACGATATTCAAACGCGACTGGGACACCTGGTACCAGGGCGAGGTCACCGGCGAGTTTCACCTGTTCAATCAGAACCAGGTGACGCGAATGGCGAAAATGAAAGTCTATCCGCGGCCGGATATGTCGCTCGGGATCTGGTATTACACGCACGACCTCGATACGCCGCAGTACTTCGGTACCCGCGTCACGGACACCGACTGGGCCGAGGAAATCAACCTCGGGGTGGAGTACTACCCCTCGGATCGGCTGTATGCCTACTGGGGCTTCGCCTGGAGCAGACCGCGGCAGGCGGCCGTTGACGTATTCGGCGACAACGACGATACGCTCGTGATACAGATGTTCCTGTCTTATACCTATCGTTAACGAACCAGGAGGAAACCAACATGGCGACCGTTACGCTCGTCGAATACGAAGATGCGTCGGCCGAAGTCACGGCCATCTACGATAACATTCGTGAAGTCCGGCAGACGGATTTCATCAATAATTTCTGGAAAGGTCTCGCCAACAACCCCGACCAGCTACGGCGTACGTGGGAAGGGATCAAGGAAGTCATGGCGCCGGGCGCGCTCGATCCGCTGACCAAGGAGCTCATCTATATCGCGGTGTCGGTCGCCAACAAGTGCGAGTACTGTATTCATTCGCATACCGCGGCCGCACGGGCGAAAGGATTAAGTGACGCGCAGTACAACGAACTGATGTCCGTCATCGGCATGGCCCATTCTACGAACGGGCTCGTAACGTCGATGCAACTGGAGGTCGATGACGCTTTTCAGGCGGGTTGATCCCGGCTGATCCTTGCTTCGTGGCGTCGGCGTGATCACGCCGCCACGGTGAGTTCCCGGTCGGGTTACTGGTAACGCCGTCCGTTATGTTCGAGCCACCCGGCGGAATGTTCGCCACGCGGATCGTGGTGGGTCCAGTGGACCACGCCGCCGCGATTGTTCGTTTCGTACTGACCGCGAAATCGCACTGTATCGCCGACTGTGAGCCCGTCGATACGTGGCGCGAGATCAATGTTATGCGCGACGAGTACCGTCTGACCGCTGCCGAGTTTCAATATGAAACGCTGGTGCCGGGAACCGTCGTTGTCGTCGGCAAGCGTTCGTTCGACCGTACCGACCGACTCGATCATGGCGCCGTCTGCGCGCGCACCAAAATCGTCGGGAAGCTTCAAGGGTTTCGAAGCCGGGTAATTCTGTTCCGGCGGCGCGGTGAACTCGCTTCGGGGCGCGCCGTTCCCGTTCGTGAGGTAATAAACTGCAACGACGATCAGGGCGACGATCGTCGCGTACGGCGTCCGGGGTTTCGGTTTTTTCGTCATAAGAGATCCGTCGCGTTGCCTACTGCATCGATTCGAGTTCGCCCCACCGTTCCATCGCAAGATCGAGCGCCTGCTGTACTTCGCGGACCTGATCCAGCACGGGCTGTGTCTGTTCGAACGATTGCTCGTAGAAATCGGGGGCGGCTGTTTGCTCCAGTAATTCGCCGAGTACCGATTCGAGTTGTTCGATGCGGTCCGGCAGTTGATCGAGTTCGTGCTGAAGTTTGAACGTGAGCTTTTTCGTCGTCGGCGTCACCGTCGCAGCCGCCGGATCGGACTTGCGCTCCCCGGGCTTCACGGCGCCCGGTCGGTCAACCTGCGTCAGCACGTTGCCCTGGCGCAGCCAGTCGCTGTAACCACCGACATACTTGCCGATTTTGCCGCCCCGTTCGAACACGAGCGTACTCGTAATCACGTTGTCGAGAAACTCCCGATCGTGGCTCACCACGATGAGTGTGCCGTCAAATTCCGTCAACCGATCTTCGAGGACTTCCAGCGTTTCGACGTCGAGATCGTTCGTCGGTTCGTCGAGTACGAGCAGGTTCGTCGCACGCGTGAACAGGCGGGCCAGGATCACCCGGTTGCATTCGCCGCCGGACAGGCTTCGTATCGGGGTCATCGCGCGTTTCGCGCTGAACAGAAACCCCCGCAGGTAGCCGATCACGTGGCGCTCCTTGCCGTTGATTTTGATGAAGTCGCGGCCGTTACCGACGATGTCCGCGATCGTACGGTTCGGGTCGAGTTTCTCCCGCAGCTGATCGAAGTAGCCAATTTCAAGATTCGTGCCGAGCTTGACCGTACCCGAGCGGGGTTCGAGTTGCCCGAGCAACAGGCGCAGCAGGGTACTTTTGCCAACCCCGTTGTTACCGATGAGACCGATCCGGTCCCCGCGCATGATCTTGACCGACAGGCTGTCGATCAACGGCGTATCGTCGTAACTGTACGAAATATTGCGGGCCTCGATGACTTTGCGCCCCGAACGTTCCGCTTCCTCGACATGAATACGTGCGCGTCCGTCGGGCTTTACCCGCTCGGCGTAGACTTCACGCATCGCTTCGAGCGCGCGCACCCGGCCCTCGTTGCGCGTCCGTCGTGCCTTGATGCCCTGACGGATCCACGTTTCTTCGGCCTGCAGCCTTTTGTCGAACAGTGCATTGTCGCGGGCTTCCTCGCCGGCTGCTTTTTCCTTGTCGCGCAGGTAGGTTCGATAGTCGCCCGGCCAGCTGCGCAACTGCCCGCGATCGATTTCGACGATGCGGGTCGCGAGGCGCTGCAAAAACGCCCGATCGTGCGTAATGAACAACAGACTGCCGTTGAACCCGCGCACCCGGTTCTCCAGCCACTGGATCGTCGACAGGTCGAGGTGATTCGTCGGTTCGTCGAGCAGCAGCAGTTCGGGGTTGGCTACGAGTGCACGCGCAAGGCCAACTCGTCGCTGCCAGCCGCCCGACAATGCTGAGAGCTTTTTCTCGCCCGGCAACCCAAGCTCGCTTAAGACCGTCTCGATCTGTTGATCGACGTGCCAGCCACCGTGGGCTTCGATTCGGCGCTGCAACGATTCGAGTTCGCGCAACCCGGCCTTGTCGAGGTCCTGGTCGGCGTGCGACGAGTAGTCGGCGATGAGGGTTCTCAGTTCACCGAGGCCATCGCCGACGTAATCGTGCACGGTGCGGTCGAGCTCGGTCGGTAATGCCTGGTCGAGCGTTGCCACCTCGACGCCGTCGGCAAACCGAACCTCGCCGTGGTCCGGTTCGAGATCGCCGGTGATCAGTTTTAGCAGCGATGTTTTGCCTGCACCGTTGCGGCCGATGAGGCACACACGTTCACCGGGTTCGAGTACGAGTTCGGCCTGTCGCAGGATGGTTTGCTCGCCGAACGCGAGGGAGACGTCGTCGAATGTCAGCAGGGCCACGCTATTCGCTCACGCTGAAATGTGTCGGTTGACGCAGACAGGCGACGGCTTGCTCGACAGTACGCGCGACGATGTCCGCGGCGCCCGGTACGTCGCCCACGAGATCGAGAGCTTCTCCCGCAATGACGGCGGCGATGTCAAAGTCTTCGGCCGATATCGCCCGTTCGAAGATTCCTGTCTGCGCCGCCTTCTCGCGATTCAACGCATCGAGACCCGAACCAAACCGGGTTGTCATCGCGTTCGCGATCGTTCTCAGTTTGTACGGCGCCGGCCAGTCGTAGCCGCGGAGCACGTCGAAAACCGAACTGCGGATCGTCTGGTCGCCGCCGCTCTCGACGGCGCGCAATTTCGCGGCGTTCGGTGCGAGCGATTCCGCGGAGCAGTAGAAGCGCGTGCCCATCATGACGCCGGCCGCGCCAAGCATCAGCGCGGCGGCGAGTCCGCGCCCGTCCCCGATTCCGCCGGCGGCAACGACGGGTAGCGGGCTGACCGCATCGACGACCGCGGGTACGAGCGGCAGAGTCGCGCGTGCGCCGCCATGTCCGCCGGCCTCCGTACCCTGCGCCACGATCACATCGGCGCCGGCGTCCGCCGCAGCGCGAGCGTCTTCAAGTGACTGAACCTGGGCAATGCATAACGCGCTACCGGATTTGATCTGCGTCACGAAAGGTTGCACGTCCCCGAACGACAACAGGATCGCTTTCGGTCGACGGTCGAGCGCCATCTCCAGCAATGCCGGGTTATCGGCGAGCCGCCAGGTGATAAACCCGATGCCGAGCAAGGAACAATCGGCATCATCGGTTTGTTCGGCGAGCCAGCCCCTGTCGCCGTAACCGCCACCGACAATACCGAAACCGCCGGCGTCCGACACGGCGCGCGCGAGCGCGATGCCGGTCACCCCGGCCATGGGAGCGGCCAGTATCGGGTGGGTCACCCCGAGTAGCGCCGTCAGTGCCGTCGTGATCATTGCCGTTCCCGCATCATCGCGGCGATCCCAAGCGCCTGCTCGCCGCCGCGTTCTTCGAGCGCGTCCGCGACCCGTTCGCGGTCAGGCGCCGGCCGGTTCTGGCTCAGTTTGAATTTACCCTCGATTTCGCTGACGGTGAGACGGAACGCGACCGTCCCGCGGAGCATTCCGCCGATCAGGGGCGTGTCGAAATCCGCTTGCCACGGCGTCTTACTGTCGGCTTCATGCCGCGCCGTCAGGTCCGCGAGGATCTGCCGATGCGCGGCCGGCTCGGTGACGACTTCGAAGGTGCCGTAGACGTGGACGACCGTGTAGTTCCACGTCGGCACACCGGGCTCGCCGTACCACGTCGGTGAGATGTATTCGTGCGGGCCCTGAAATATCGCGAGCACGTTGCGAGGATCCCCAGCCAGGCTCTGCCAGTGCGGGTTCGCGCGGGCCATATGTCCAACCAGGGTTGCCGGCTCACGCTGGAAGAGAAAGGGCAGGTGTGTGGCGAACGGCCGCCCGTCCACGCTCGAGACCAGCGTGCCGAAATTATTACGGTCAATGAGGGCGCCGAGTGTCCCCGTGTCATCTTCGACGAAATGATCTGGCGTATACATGAATAACGCTGTTCCCCGCGTTGTGACGATCGAAACGGACCGATCGGGGAATTCTAAGCAAAAACTGCGCTCGCGTATGCGCCGACCGTGATTCTCCGCCGATCGCCGCCGCGCTTCGCCGGCGTTGCGGTGTTCGGGGGCGCATAGTTTTCTGTTTCTTTCTGTTTTAGACTCGGACGCGATCGTGAGTCCACACGCGTGCAAAGGCGATTAATCAAAAAGCGCCTGCACGGGTCCATGCCACAACAGGAGGAACGCGCCATGCCGCAAAAAACCGGTGTGCAGGAAAACCGCGGGCATACATCCACCGACGATTTCATCACCCGAACCTATATTCTGCCGATCCTCGCCGACAAGACGCGAAGGCAGGCCATCGTCGATGAGCACCGCGACAACCCGATTGGTAAACCTGGATTGTCCGGCAACGCCGGGGTCGGTCACAGCGATGATCTGAAGCGTGTGCTCGACAAGTTCCGCCGTGCGCCGATGACCGGCAAGTACGTGCTCGTGCAGGTCGAGGCATTCAAGGACTACCGTATCGGTGTTGCCTCGGGTGTGCGCGGCAAGCCGGTCAAGATGCTCGCGAAGTCCTTTCCATCGCAGGAAGCCTGTGAGCACGGGATCTTTCTGAAGCGCATGAAAGACCTGATGGCGCTGTACGGCGTCGCCGCCTAATCCACGAATAACCAATAAGCCCGGACGCGCGCGGCCAACGACCGCCGCGGTGTCCCTGTGAGTTACGGGAGAGAGTCAATGCTTCGGATCACCGGTTACAGTGACAAATACTCGGTTTGCCCGGGAGAAGAAATTCGCTTTTACGTCAATTCGGAGAAGAAAGAAGCGTACAACGCTGACATCGTCCGCCTGATTCACGGCGATACGAACCCGGAAGGCCCGGGCTTCAAGGAGAAGCACGTCCGCGCTCCCTGTAACAAGCGGTATAAGGGGAAAAACCAGAAAATTCACGGCGGATCCTACGTCGTCGTCCCGGCCGACCACCGCATGGATGTCGAAAGTTTTACCCTACAGGCGTTTATTTTTCCGACGACTCCCGAGAAAGGCGTTCAGGGCATCGTGACGAAATGGCTTGACGGCCGGGGCAGCGGCTACGGGTTGTTCGTCGACGCGAAGGGTTGTCTCGCGGTCCGTATCGGAGACGGCAAAGGACGCGTCGTCGAAGTGTCGAGCGGCAAACCGCTCATGCGCAAAGTCTGGTACATGGCGGCCGCGACCTACGACGCGAAAGCGGGCAGGTTGCGTCTGTATCAGCAACCGGTAGTCACTTCGGCCAACGGTGGTCTCGGCATGAGCCTGTTGCACCCGGCATCGGAAACGACCGCGACAATATCGAAACCGTGCAAAACGAAGCCGGCGAACAACAACGCGCCGTTGACCATAGCCGCGGCAACGCGGGTGTCCGCTTCCGGTCGTACGATCTGCGGCGCGCATTACAAAGAGGCCACCGAACCGGTGGAGTTACCCGAGCAATGCCTCACCTACAACGGCAAAATCGATCGTCCGCGTGTCGCCAACCGCGCGCTCGGCAAGGATGAAATCGACGCGCTGGCGCGCGGCTTCAAGGGCTGTGAGGCGAGTTTGCGGCGAGCCGTGGTCGGCGCCTGGGATTTTCATGCGAACATCACTGATAACATCGCTTCGACTTACGTCATCGACACGTCGCCGAACGTCCTGAACGGTTTCACGATCAACCTGCCGAACCGGGGTATGACGGGCTATAACTGGACCGGCGATGACATTGTTTATCACCACATCGCCGACGAATATGGCGCGATTCATTTTCACGATGACGATATCGACGATGCACGCTGGGATGTCGATTTCACCTATACGATCCCGAAAAACCTGAAGAGCGGTGTCTACGCCGCGCGATTGCGCATAGGCGGCAAGGAATCGCCGGAAACGGAGGACTACGTGCCGTTTTTCGTGCGCCCGCCGCAAGGGAAAACGACGGCCAAGATCTGCCTGATTATCCCCACGAACAGTTACATGGCGTACTCGAACGACAACCTCGCGACGAACTCTGTCGTCGCCCAGTTACTCGCCGGCAAGGTGCCATTGATGCAGGCATCGGACCTGTACCTGAATGAGCATCGCGAGTATGGCCTGTCCACCTACTCCTGCCATTCAGACGGACACGGGGTGAGTATTTCCTCGCGCCTGCGGCCGATCCTGAACATGCGGCCGAAATACCGGCACTGGTTATCCCCCTCGCTCTGGCAGCTGAATGCGGATCTGCATTTGACGGACTGGCTCGAAGAGAAGAATTTCGCGTTCGACGTCCACACCGATGAGGATCTCGATCGCGAAGGCGTGGATCTGCTGAACCGCTACCCCGTCGTGCTGACCGGATCACATCCCGAATACTCGTCGGAAAACATTATCGACGCCTACGAGGCTTACCAGCAGGCAGGCGGGCGCTGGCTGTACCTCGGCGCTGACGGTTTCTACTGGGCGAGCCAGTACCATCCGGATAACGGGAACATCATCGAAGTGCGCAAGGGTGAAGCAGGAACACGTGCCTGGACTGCGAATCCTGGCGAGTACAACAACGCGTTCGACGGAAAATATGGCGGTATGTGGCGTGCGCGGGGTCGAATTCCGAGCAAGACCTGCGGACTGACGTTCACCGCGTATGGATTCGACGTGTCGTCGTATTACCAGCGCGAACCGGACTCGCTGCGGCCGGAATGCAAGTGGATGTTCCGGGGCATCGGCGATAAAGAGGTGATCGGCGATTTCGGTCTCGTCGGCGGCGGCGCGGCCGGGCTCGAGCTTGATCGTTACGATCTCGAGTTTGGTACGCCACACAATGCGTATCTTCTCGCGCGCTCGGAAGGACACACGGACCTGATGATGCAGGTGAACGAGGAGATTCACTTCATCGTGCGCGGGTACTACGGCGGTGGCGACGAAAACCCGATGGTTCGCGCGGACATGATCTACTACAAGACCCCGAACGAAGGCGCGGTGTTTGCACCGGGATCGCTCGCCTGGTGTGGCAGCCTCTCCCACAACAATTACAAGAACAACGTGTCGAAGCTGATGGAAAACGTGATCAAGGGTTTTCTCAAGCCCGGGAAACTGCCTTAACCATGGTCGAGCGGGAACGTCGGGGCCATCGCCCCGACACACCAATGCTCCCGGTGACTTGAATGAACGCGCGTGATAAATCCCGCAGCTCCCGCATGCCGCTGATCGGTCCGCCGCCCGGTAAACACCAGATGCCGACGAGCGCCGACGCGATGTCGGCGATGGAAAGCCAGTTGCTCGGCGGACTCGATCTCGAAAAACTGAGCGATCTGGCCGAGGTTTTGTTCGCGTTGAACAATTACCGTATCGGTCCGATTCCTGGGTTCTACGTCGCCATCGAAGTGACCCCAGGTACGGAGTGGTGCGTCGGTCAGCTGTGTGCCGACCGGGCCAAGCCGCTCAAGGTATTCGACAAGCGCGTGTACAAGAAACCGGAAACGGCACAGCGCGCGGCCGAGCGGATGCGCGAGCGCGATCTCGCCGGGATGCGTGAAGAAAAACCGCCGGCCAGAAAGGTGAAAAAGAAAAAGACGGCCGCGAAGCGGGTGATTAAAAGGGCGGGCACTAAACCTGCGAAAACGAAATCGACGTCGAAAACCCAGCGTCGATCAGCGTCACCAAAATAACGCCATCGAGAACCTGTATGTTCTGCCGTAGCACGCGGCGGACCGGCGTGCCCGTGTCGGTGTAACGGTCTGGCCGCGGAATTTTTCCTCGGTGCCGTGCTAAAGCGGGTTCCAGGTTTTCTTGCGGGTGTATTTCATGTAGCCGATATTGATCCCCGCGCGCAATCCGCCACCGAGCCGGATCGGCGCCAGGATGATGTCGCCCGACTGGTGATAATTTGCGCTGACCCCGCCGACGAAATAGAAACTGCCATCGAGTGCCGGAAAGCGCTGGAACAAGGCATCGACATTGTCGAGGTGGTAGACGAGTACGAATACTTTCGACGCGTTCGCGCCGGCATCAAAACCGATCGACGGGCCGGACCAGTGCACGGTTCGGCCGGCGCCGCTTTTCAACTGCAACTGGCCGTTACCGTAGCGTGCGCCGATGCCGAGCGCGCCGCTCGCCTCGTTGCCCTTGATGAAGCCGTTTGGACGACCGAGATCGGCGAACAGTTTTTCGATAACCGTTCCGACCCCCTCGGCCCCCGAGCCGAGAAAATCGGTCGCTTCCTTGAGGACACTATCGTGCTTGTACGTTGCCTCGGCGAGCGCAGCCTGAACCGGCACGCCAGCAATCGCGACGAACAATATCAAGGCTCGCGCAAGGGCGTCGCGCCGGCGCGCTTGTGTCACTCGGCGGGTCACCGGTCAGGTTCCCCGTTTCAGCAACGGCCTTTCTTGGCCTGCCCGGGCGGGCAGAACTTCTGACCATGCGGGTGGGCGTTACCGTGGTCGGTATGACCGCCGTTATCGTTATCGTAATGATCTCCGGAATCGCCGTCCGCGTACTCCCGCGTATTGATAGCGGCTCCGGCTGCCGCACCGAGGCCCGCACCGACGATGGCGCCCTCGCGGCCACCGGTTTGTGCGCCGACGGCCCCGCCGATTGCGCCGCCAACAGCCCCGCCGATTGCCGCATCGACGGTCAGGTCATCGGATGCGCCCGCGTTCACGGCGCAGCCCAGTAAAGCGATACCGCAGAATATTCCCTTAACGTGTGTCATCGCAGCGTTCTCGTGTTGTCTGTCCGTACGTACTGTAGTCAACGCGCGCGGGTTTCACCCGTCCCGGCCGGTGCGGATGTGACCGGGTGCGCAGTTTGCTTCGGTCGTCGAAGAACCGAGGACCTAAGTGGCGCCACCCCACGCGATTTCGCCTCGAGCGTAAGCCTCGAGAAAAGGGCTACGGTAGCCGTCATTGCGCCACAGTACCGGAAAGAACGACTCGTCCATCGTGTCATCGCCGAAACGTTTGTAGCGCCCGTATATCGGCCCGACGTTGTTCGCGCGATACCGCGCGTCCGACGACATGCAATGGGCGACGAGCGAGCGCCGGTCGTGGTCGCTGCGGTTTATCCGCGAACCATGCCAGACGCGACCGTGGTGAAAAGTGCCGCTGCCGGCGGGCACGACTATCGGCACACATTCCGGAGCGACGACCCCGGCGCGTCGTGCGGCCGCGCGCATTTCCGCCGTCGGATCGGTTGGCGCGTGGAACTCGGCAATCATCTCCGCCTCGCCCCAGGTCTGGGAACCGCGCACGTATTCGACCGTACCGCCTTCAACGGTCGTATCGTCGAGCGCGATCCAGCAACTGATCATGTCGGACGGAATAACCCAGTCTTCATATGCCGCGTCCTGGTGGAAGCCTACCGCCGCACCACCCGGCGGTTTCCAGAACACGTTGTCCTGGTTGATGCGCGCGCCAGGCCATTCACCAAGCAATGCACAGGCCCGACCAATGGCGGGATCGAGCACGACCCGCGCGATATGACGATCGCCTTTCCAGGCATTGCAGATTTGCCGCGTCGCGTCGCTCGCACCAGTGTCCGCCTGCCAGTTGACCTCGTCCGGGATCAGGCCCGACTCGAATTCGCCGTTGAAAATCGCACGGTAGCGCTCCGTGAGCAGCGCGACCGTGGCGGGGTCGATCATGCTCTCGACAATCACGAACCCGTCGCGTTGGAACGTGGCGATATGATCGGGCGATAATTCAACGTTAACCATGGCGCTATTCTAGCGCCTGACATTGGCCGGCGCGTCGTGCGCCTTGTACAGAATACGACGGGGTAGCTCCTTTGCTCACGATTCGCGCCGGAAGGTTTACAGGATCCTGTTTATGCGGACGGGTGCGGTTCAGTGGTCACGGATTACGCGATGTCGTGCATTGTCACTGCTCGCAATGTCGACGTGCGCACGGTACCGTCGCGGCTTACAGCGCGACGCCGCTCGAGGATTTCGCCATCGAGGTCGGCGAATCGCTGCGCTGGTTCGACGCGTCACCGCGCGCCCGACGTGGGTTCTGTGCAAACTGCGGCAGCACGTTATTCTGGGCGCCGCGCGATGCGGACACTATCGGCGTTTCGGCCGGCGCGATTGACAGCGGTCCGGCTGTTCGATCGTGCGCCCGGATTTATACGGCCGATTCGACCCGGTACGCGGCGATGGGTAACCGATTGCGCAATTACCCCGGCTCCATGGACGAAACCGAGGATTAATCGACCATGACCATAGAGCAGCTCGACGATGTGGCGCGGTCATTCGTAGGCTGGCAATGCCGACTGCGCCAGCACGTCGTCCGCCGCGGCGACGGACGTCCGAGTCCCGGAATGTTCGCCGCCGTGACGCTGCCGGACGGGCAGGAGCCCGGGTCGTTCATTACCGTGCTTAATAAGCTCGACCCCGAGGCCGCGAGTGCGCAGTTCCAGCATATCGTGAAGAAGACCCACGACCCGCGCGAGCGCTACGAGGCCGCGGTCAAAATGCTGCAGACGGTGTACTACCAGTACCCGCGGGAATTTTCCGACGAATTGACGGCCCTGTTCGGTGCTAAATCTGCGCTCGCGACGACGCTCGCAGCGGCCGGTCGCGGTCATCTCGTCTTCGGCCAGGCGACGCAGCGCTACCGTTTCGATTGTGCGATTGCACTGGTCCCGGTCGGCGACCCGGTCTACGAGGCGACGTACTGGCACAACGCGATGTTCAACCCGCAGCTGATGGGTCCGGCAACGGTGCTGCGCATGACACCCGATTGGTCGACCGCTGTCACGGAGACGACTTGAGTCGACGAATTGCGGTATTGCCTATCACTCGCGTCCGGCATTCCTGTCTTGACAGCTGATTCCAACCCGGTCCAGTCTGTCGACGGACAAGTCGAACAAGAACAACCGAACCCGGCGGGTTCATCGAGGGGCATGAGTCGCCGGCGCCAGCCGGCTGAACCAGTCTCCCGTGTACTCTCCCCGCCAAATCAGGTCGTGCGTGTTGCTGTCACTGGCAGCCTGAAAAAACGGCCGTAGAACGGTTTAAGGGGAGTCGCCATGGATAATCAACTCGACGCACTCGTCGTCATTTTCACCGAGGTCTATTACTGGCTGACCGTGGTGCTGATGTTCCTCATTCACGTCGGATTCTGCATGTATGAAGTGGGCGCCTCGCGACGCAAGAACATGCTGCATACGCTGATGAAGAACACGATGCTGATTCCGTTGGTCACCATCACATTTTACTTCTTCGGCTGGTGGATCTACTGGGCGTTTGCGAACGGGCCCGGGATCACGGGTGGCCTGATCCCGGCGCCGTTCGCGACCCCGTGGAGTGAATTGATGGGCACGCACATGGGCGGCACGCCGGCCCAGGAAGGGCTCACGGCTGACGATACGGCTGCCTGGGCGCGGGTCAACGGTGTTTTCTGGGCGGCTTTCCTGTTGTTTTCGTGGACGGCGGCATCGATCGTGTCCGGCGCCGTCATCGAACGGATACGCTCCGGCGCGTTCTGGATACTCGCCGTTCTCATCGGGTCGTTCTGCTGGGTGATCGACGCCGCGTGGGGCTGGTCTTCCGCCGGCTGGATGGTGCAGAAACTCGGTTACCACGACGCTTATGCTTCCGGTGTGATCCACGCCGTCGCGGGCGGATTCGCGCTCGGCGTCCTGATTCATCTCGGCGCTCGAATTGGCAAGTTCGCCGCCGACGGCACGCCCCGGGATATTCGCCCGCACAATCCCTGGCTCGTGACCGTCGGCCTCTTTTTGATCTACACCGGATTCTGGGGTTTCTACGTCGCCTGTAACATCCCCATTTTCGATATCGGCGAAGCCGCCGGCATGGACGGATCCTTTTACTCGACGACGAATATTTATCTGGCCCCGACGACGACCTCGGCGATTACGTTCAATTTTTTGATGTCGCTTTCGGGTGGTCTGATGGTGGGCTACCTCGTTTCCAAAGGGGATCCGTTCTGGACCTATTCGCTCGGGCTTGCCGGCGTGATCGGCGCCTCAGCGGGTAACGACCTCTATCACCCGATCCAGGCGATGTTCATTGGCGGCGGGGCGGCGCTCGTGGCTTATAAAATGCACTACTGGGTGGAGCGCCGCTTTCGTATCGACGACGCGGTCGGCGCGGTTGCCGTGCATGGTTACGCGGGATTCTACGGCGTCGTCATTGCCGGGTTCATGCTATGGGGTTACCCGAGTTCGATGAACGCCGAATACGCGGCAATTACGCCGTGGGGGCAACTCGCCGGCGCCGTTATCATGTTTTTCGTGCTGGGGTTTTTACCCGGTTACATCGCAGCGGGAATTCTCAAGGCCATGGGACGGTTACGGGTACCCGAAGCGGTGGAACTTGCGGGACTCGATATCGCCGAGAACGAAGCCACGGCGCGCGCTGAAGCCGCCGTCCTCGAAGCCGAACGCGCGGCCGCGCAGAAACTGTAAGGGAGCGGAGACCATGACGACAGGAATAGAAAGCTGGAACGTCGACTTAATGTCGATCGGACCGATGTATCCTTTCGCGGGCACCGAGACGATGCTCGCGATCGTCGGCATCGCGACCTGGATCATCTGGCACTGGATACAGGCGCGGAACGAAAAAGCGGAAATCGATCAGGAAGTCGCGGAGCACGCGAACCCTGACGCGGTCGTGAAAGCGATCGAGGAGCAGGCATGAAACGCGCGGTCCCGGGAGGTCAGTCATGATCCTCGAAGGCGTCAGGGTTCTCGACTTCACCCAGTACCTCGCCGGCCCGGTCGTCACTCGCCTGATGGCGGAAATGGGTGCCGATATCATCAAGGTGGAACAGGGTCCCGACGGTGATCCGACGCGCACGCTGCCGATGATGAAGAACGGCCGCAGCGCGTATTTCGTGCAACAGAGTCTCGGCAAGAAAAGCATTTGCCTCGACCTGTCGAAACCCGAAGCGCAGGCGATCATCGACGAACTCGTTGCCGAAGTTGATGTCGTGGTTGAAAACTACAGTACGCGCGTGGCGAAAAAGCGCGGGCTCGATTACGAATCGCTGAAGAAAATCAATCCGCGCATTATTGTCGCGTCGGTGTCGGCATTCGGGCGTAACAGCCCTTATGCGAACAAGACCGGTTACGACTGGATCGCCCAGGGCTTTACCGGCGTGATGCACATGACCGGTCCGAAAGACGGCAAGCCGCACCCGGTCGGGGTCGGCATCGCGGATTCGAATGCGGGGGTGCACGCGTTCTCTGCAATCGGATATGCGCTGTATTACCGGGAGAAAACCGGGAAGGGGCAGTATCTCGATATCTCGATGGTCGATGCGCTGTTTCATATGAACGAAATCACGCTGCAGGCCTACGGTGCGTCCGATGGCGCCTACGTCCCGATGCGCGCCGGAGAACATCATCCGCTCGTGTGCCCTTGCGGCGTGTTCAAATCCGCCGAGGGACACATGGTTTTGCTCGTTCTGCAGAATCAGTGGCAGGGTTTATGCGACGCGATGGAGCGTCCGGACCTTGCGAACGATCCGCGTTTCGCGGACCAGGACGCGCGGGCAAAAAACCAGGCGGAGCTGATTCCGTTGATTGAACACTGGTTGCAGACCTTTGCGACGGACGCCGCGGCGTGGGATTGCCTCGAGGAACACCGGGTGCCCAGCGGTCCGGTACTGAGTCCGCAGGATACGATCGATCATGAGTATTATCGGGGTCGGGGCGCGATCCGGACGGTCCACGACCCGGTGGTCGGAAAGCTCGATCTGCCCGGCTTCCCCCTGCGGTTTTCCGAGCAGCCGGATTACGAACCTGGCCCAGTGCCGAACCTTGGCGAACACAATGCCGAAATCCTCGCTTCCGTGCTCGGTTACGAGGAGGCGCGTATCGCCGCACTCGAGGGTGACGGCGTACTGGTCGCGAAACAGGACTGACGCCGCTCGAGACCGCTTACGGGTAGCGGCGAAAATAATCTTTCGTCGCCCCCAGCACGGCCGGTGCGAGGTACACGCACGCAATCAGGTTCGGGATCACCATGAGCGCGAACGCGGAGTCGATGATATTGATCGTCGTCGACGGATGCCACACCGCCCCACACGGCAACAGGACCAGGTACACGTAGACAAACGAGCCGCCGTGGCGCTTGCCGAGGACGTACCGCGCGCACTTCTGTGAGTAGTACGCGTAACTGACCATCGTCGACAGCGCGAACAGCGTAAAGACCAGCGACAGTACGATCGTGCCGATACCGGGCATGCTGCTCTCGAACGCGTGCGCCGTCATGACCACCCCCGCTTCGTGCGAGCCGACGCCGCTCGTAAGAATTACGAGCGCTGTCAGGGTGCACACGAGGTGCGTATCGATAAACGGTCCGAGCATCGCGACGAGGCCTTCGCGTACCGGCTCGGCCGTGCGTGCGGCACCATGCGCGAGGGCCGCAGTGCCAACCCCGGCTTCGTTCGAAAAGACCGCGCGTTTAACCCCGGTGACGAGGATCTCCTTGAACGCGAGGCCGGCCCCACCGCCGATGACAGCGCTCGGATCGAACGCGCCGACGACGATGCCGTGCAGCACTGCCGGGACCTGGTCCGCGTGATCGACGATGACGATTAATCCACCGAGGATATAGAGCAGGCACATGGCGGGGACGACGAAGCGCGTAACCCGGCCGATCCGCCCGACCCCGCCGATCACAATGACGCCGACGACGCACATGGCCACGAGCCCGGTTATCCAGTCGGAAACCTGCCACTCGCTTTCGACGAGATTGGCGAGTTGGTTGGCCTGGAAGATGCCGAGGCACCCGACCATGCCGCACAGGGCAAACATCATCGCGAGCGGTTTGAAGCGTTTGCCCATACCGAGTTCGATGTAGTACATCGGTCCGCCCTGCCACACGCCGTCCGCGTCGCGCTTGCGGTAGAGGCATGACAACGTACAACTGAAATATTTCGTCGCCATGCCGAGTGCGCCGGCGACCCACATCCAGAACACCGCGCCCGAACCACCGGTGACGATCGCGACGGCGACCCCGGCGATGTTGCCCATTCCAATCGTTGCCGACAGTGCCGTACTCAGCGCCTGAAAATGGGAGATTTCTCCCGGGTCGTTCTTGTTGTCGTAGCGACCGGTCAGCACCGCGAACGCATGACCCGCGCGGCGGAACGGAATGAGTCGGCACAACAACGTGAAATACGCGCCTGCCGCAAACAGCATAAATACGAGCGGCAAGCCCCACAACAGGCCAACGATTTGCGCGGAGAGACTATCGAACGTCATGGGTTAGCAACGTTGCCGTGGTGACGCACAGACACAGACGGTCGTGTCCCTGTTCAGCGCAGCCCGAGAGAGCCTGGATTCATGCTGCGTTTCGGGTCGACGAGGTCCTTGATCCCGTTAAGCAGATCTTTCAGCGGTTCGTTCGCCATCAGTTCCTGGTACGGGTAGTACTTGCCGATCTGCAGATGGCAACAGCCGTGGCTGTCGTAGAGGTCGCGCATCTTGTCACGCAATTCGAGCGCGACCCGGCGTTTCTCCGGATCCGGCGCGATGGATTTCCATTTCTCCTGGAATTCCTCCTCGATCAGGCTCAGGCGGAAGTCACCGAGTTCGTCGCGCCAGTAGAGGCTCGGCTCGATGACGAATTCGGTGCCGGAAAAGCACGTCAGGTAGGAGCTCTTGATGCCGTGCGTGTCCATCAGTTCGCGGTTTTCGGCAAAAAATGCTTCTGTCGCATTGCCGACATCGACCGCCTTCGACAGCGGCATGAAACCGTGCACCGGAATCCAGATTTCGCCGTCCTTGCCGAGCAGCACTGTGCGTACGCCGCCAAACGGGTGTGCGCGAAATACGGTCGGCAACGTGTTGTCGATTTCGTAGCCGCCGTTGTCTGCGCATACTGCGCGCGCCGTTTCGAGTGCGCGATACGCGACATCCCGGTCATAACTGTCGAACGTCATGTGCAGGGAGTAGTTCACTTCGCGCAGGAACGTCTTGCCGCTCGCGGCGACCTTGAACGACGTCCACAAGCCCTTGATGCCGCCTTCGGATGTCGCCACGTCTTTGAGAACGGCGAGCCCCTCGCCGAACGTGAAGCCCTGGTTTTCGAAGCTCTTGTTGTAGTACGGATCGAAGCCGTAACACTCGGCGCAGATCCGTTTACGCGCGAGCACGGTCTGGGTCCGGATCATGTCTTCGAGCGAGTCGAAGCCGAACGACATGAATAACGTCACTTGCGGTGCTTCGATCAGACGCAGGGTTGCCTCCGCCTTGATGCCGAACGCGCCGGTGTCGGCGGTAAATATACCCGTCAGGTCCGGACCAAAGTGGCGGTAAAATGGCTGCCCGTTCACGTGCGCCGCCGAACCGGTTTGCAGTACGGATCCGTCAGCGAGAACGACTTTCAGGCCGAGCGCGCTCTCGGCGGTCGTGTTGTACAGACCCGAGCCGAGAAACAGACTGTTTTGCGACAGCGCACCGCCGACGGTCGCGTACATACCGGACAAGGGGCCAAAATACGGGGTGCGAACATCGTGCTCGAGCAGCGCCTCGTAGAGTGCTTTCCACGTGCAGCCCGTCTGCACCGTGACATACATGTCGTCGGTATTGATTTCGAGGACCTGGTCCATGCGGCGCGTGTCGACGAGCACGCTGCCGGGTTGTTCCGGCTGGTACCCCTGGGTATAGGACATGCCGCCGCCGCGCGCGACGATCGGCATGCCAGCGACGGCGGCGACACCAACGCACTGTGAAAGCTCGGCGGCGTCGGCCGGCGCGATGACGACGTCGGCGATTTCGCCGGGTTTGTAACTGAGATCCGTCGACAGGAGCTTTCGCGCCACTTCGTCAACAATGACGTACTGCGAACCGACGATACGCGTCAGTTCGTCGATGACCGTCGTGGTCGCACTGGCCTCGCTGCTCATGATGTTCCCCGCCCCGAAGTCGAAATCTTCGCCAGAGCATAACGAATCCGGGCAGGCGGGCAAACATCATCGGCGCAGTTGTCACGCCGCTTCGCCGTTCGGTGATGCGGGCGCACGGACCGAATCCTGTCCCGTCCCGATCAACAAACAGGCGAGTGGGCCGAAAGAACCCAACAGCAGCGTCGCGACGACATAGGGCCGCACCGTCCGGCCACGGCGCCGGGCGTCGGCAATCATCCAGCTCAACACGAGCAAGAGCGCGATGCATAAATCAAAAAAGACCTGCCACCCCGTCGGGCTCGGCAGGTGCCAGGCAACAATGCCGACGTAACCTACGGCGTTGACGGCGTAGGCGCTGATGAGAAAAAAGGGAATCGTAACGGTGATCAGGACGATGCGGTTTTGCAACATGACAAGGCTCGCTTTTGGTTGAATGAGCCTCTACGCTACGAACGGCACGGCGGCGAAACAATTACCTCGCGGGTAATCCGGGGACGAACTGCGATCCGTTGAATACCGAAACGCAACCATTATCAATTGCTGTTATTGGCGCAGGTATCGTCGGCGTACAGCTTGCGCGCGCGGCGCAGTGCCGGGGTGCGGACGTCACGCTGTTTGATGCGGGCGATCCGGGCATGGCTACGTCGTTCGGTAACGCCGGTTATCTTGCGACGGACGAAATTTTTCCGCTGGCGCACGGTACGGTACTGCGGCGTCTGCCGCGCATGTTGTTGAATCCGCTCGGCCCGATTGCACTGCGGGTGCGCGAATTTCCTCGCTTGCTGCCCTGGTATGTCCGCTACGCGCTGGCCTGTTCGACGTCGCGCTCCGAACAGAGCGTTGTCGCACTCGCTACGATCCAGTCGCAGGCTGTCGCTGCGTGGGAACGGGTTATCGCGCGCGAGCACATCGAGAGCCTCGTCGTTCACAACGGTGCGATGACCGTGTTCGAAAGCGATCAGGGGTTTGCCTCGACCCGGGTACAGCGAGAGACGCAAACCCGCCACGGGGTCGAGTGGCAGGCCCTGTCGGGGAACGAAGCGCGCGATCGGGTGCCGGAACTCAGCCGATCGATTCGCCACGCCGTGCATTACCCCGCCGGCCGCCACGTCGTGAACCCGCTACAGGTGACGCGGGCGATATTCGATCCGTTTATCGCCGACGGCGGAAATTTCGTAAATACACCCGTAACGTCGATGGCGCAGCGTAGTGATGATATCGACTCGATCGTCGCCGACGGGCGCGAACATCGCTTCGATCGCATCGTCGTCACGGCCGGCCACCTCTCCGGACGGTTGCTGTCACCGCTGGGGTACCGTGTACCGATCGTCGCCGAGCGGGGTTACCACGTTGAAATGTCGCATCGCGAAACCCGCCTCGACATGCCCGTTGGCGCTTTCGAGCGGGGGTTTTACGTGACCCCGATGAGTTCAGGCCTGCGCCTGGCCGGAACCTCGGAATTCTCGTCCGCCGACCACGACGAGCCGCCCACCTGGGCTCGCGCCGATATTCTCAAGCGACACGTCGCCGACGTGATGCCGGGCCTGGCCGAGGGAGAGACTGGTCGGTGGATGGGGCATCGCCCTACGATGCCGGATTTTTTGCCGGTGCTCGGCCGTGTTCCGGGATCTGCAAACCTCTTCACCGCGTTCGGACACCATCATCTCGGGCTGACGTTGTCGGCGATTACAGCCGAGCTGCTCGCAGACGATTTAACCGGCGCGAGTCCGGCACTCGACATGACGCCTTACGCGCTGGCGCGGTTTCAGTAGTCGCGCGGCGCTTATGGTTTTACAATCGACGCTCGGCAAGCGCCTCGGAACACACCGCCAGTATCGTGCGTAAAGCAAACACGTTAATTACCCGCGTCGCGACGGCCGCGTTGACGATGATGGTTGCAGGAACGGCCATCGCGGACCGCCGGCCGCCCGAGGTCGTACGTTCCGACGACATGAACGCTGCCGTGTCGCTCACCGTCGAGATTTCTGAAGACGGCGCTATCGAAGGCGCCATGCATAACAACACCGGGCGCAAGGTCGGCGACGTCGAAGTGCTCGTTCACTACGCCTGGATCTGGGCAAACGATTTCAATCACTCCGATGACAATCCGGGCTGGTCCATGACCTACACGCTGCCGGTCGAACTCGAACCCGGCGCGTCCGTGCCGATGAACCTCGCGCCGTTGCACCCGCTGCCCGATCGAGACGACGGACATTTTCTGATTTCTGCAAAGGTGGTCGGCTACACGCGCTACCGTTGGGCGACGCCTGCCGATCTCGAATAAAGTACACAGGCAAAGGCGAACCGGCTATTTGAGCCGCCGCCATCACATCAGAAGGGGGAGACGATGGAAGCTGAACAGGGAATAGGGTTTTTTGGATTGCTCATAGCGATCGGCGCGTTCGTGTTTGTCAGCTACTGTATGAAGCTGATCTGCGAGAAAGCCAAAGTCGACCCCGGGATCCTGATCTGGATCCCGCTCGTGCAAATGATACCGATGGCCACCGTTGCGGGCATCAACCCGTTTTTGCTGCTCCTTTATTTCGTCCCGCTCGTCAACATCGTGTTCATGTTTTACCACTGGTCGAAGGTCTGCACGGCGGTCGGCAAGTCACCGTGGCTCGTGATCATGATGATCATTCCGGTGGTGAACATCGCATTTTTGCCGCTGCTGGCATTTACCTGACCGTACCGTTCGCGTCGACCGCCGGCGTGGCTCCGGGGTGTGGCGAAAGCGCTTGACCGCGCTGCGCCCCGGTTTTATGTTATGCAACAAAGATGCATGTGATGCAACTTCCGTCCGCCCAACGGAAGACCCTGATCGACAGCAGGATCTGACCCCCCGGGCGGTGGAGAGCCACAACCGGTCGTTTGAGGGTCGTTATCGATGTCGTCGAGTTCGCAGTCGAAATATCTTATCGTCGGGGCCGGGATCCACGGCCTGTCCACTGCCTATCATCTCGCGCTCGAATTAAAAGCCTCCGGTCGCGGCAGCGGCGCGGATATCACCGTTATCGACAAAACGAGTATTGCCGCGGGCGCCTCCGGGATCGCGTGCGGGGTCGTTCGCAACAACTATTTCCAGCCCGCGATGCGGGAATTGATGGCCCACAGCGTCGCCGTCTGGGAAACCGATCCCGAGGCCTATCACTACCACCCCGTCGGCTACATGCAGATTTCTCCCGAGATCATGCACGCGGACGTGGCTTCGATTGCTGCGCAGCAAAAAGACATCGGTTACGAGTCGACCTTTATCGAGGGGACCGATGACTGCCTGCGCTACATGCGCGGGATTTTCGACGACTGGCAGGCACAGAACATCACCTCCGTGCTGCACGAAAAACGTGGTGGTTACGCGAATAACCGCCCGAGCATGATGGGTCTCGCCGCGAAGGCCGAAGCCGAGGGCGTGACGATACGATCGGGTATTGCCGTCACCGGTATCGAGGCGGACAGCGCCGGCGGCGCGCTGAAACGCGTACTGACGAACGGCAAGCCGATCGAGTTCGACTACCTCGTCGTCGCGGTCGGCCCGTGGGTGCGTCAGTTCTGGGAATGGCTCGAGCAGCCCATGACGATCACGGTCAAGGGTGCGGACGGCGAGTTGCACGACAACGTGACGATGTGGCGCTTTCTCTCCCTGCAGGAAGGGACGCTCGGGGTCAAACCCGATTACCTGACCACCAACGCCGGCGACATGCCGCCGGTCGTGCACGTCGACACGGATGCACCGCTGCTATCGACGGTCGACGGGTCGGTCATCACGGAGCAGATGTGGGGGATCTATTACAAGCCCGATTTCAACTTCGGCGGCGTACAGGGCGGTGCGGCACCGGACTGGATCGAAACGCCGCCCGCAAACGTTGCGATCGATCCGTACGGTCACGAGTCCCCCGATTATGTGATGGGCGAAGAATTTGCGCACATGTGGGTCTCGGCGCTGGCGCATTGCCAGAAGCGCTTCGAAGGCATGTTGCCGCAGTACAAGGATGAACCCTCCGGCGGAATCGGCTGCCTCGCGCCGGACAGCTTTCCGGTATTCGACGTCTTCCGCGAGAACTGTTACGTCATCGCTGACTCGAATCACGGCTACAAAATGATCGGGGTCGGCAAGCTCGTCGCCGAAGAAATACTCGGCGCGAAATCCCGCCTGCTGGAACCGTTCCGGTTTTCGCGTTATGCCGAAGGCCGGCTCCACCCGGAATCGAACAGCCCGTTTCCGTGGAGCTGACTCGCGATGTACCGCGGCCGCGAACCGTATCGGAAACGAATGACGATGCGGTGTCGCCATGGCGGCGCCAGCGTTGACAGAAAAACACCAAGGGGAGAAGCCAATGGCTAACGAAACCGATCTGGAAATGTACGTACAGGCCCCGGGGCGCGACGAACTCGTCCGCGAAGTCCGCGAAAAAATCAACGAACTCGGAATTCGGTACATTTACTACCAGTTTATTTCCGTGACGGGTCGCATCGTCGGCAAGGGGATCCCGTCCGACCACTGGGAGCGAACCGCCGAGCGCGGCTTCCAGCTCGTTTACGGCTCGACCGCAAATCTGTTCACCGATCGACACGGTGATTACATCGGTTACGGCCCCGAAGCGATGGAACTCGTCGGTATTCCCGACCCGGAAACGTTCGTACAGCTGCCCTGGGACAAACGTGTCGCGCGCGTATTTTGCGTGTGTTTCCGCAATCGCGAAGAACGCGAGAATCCGGGCGCATTCCTGACGTCGGATTGCCGGGGCAACCTCAAGCGTTTCCACCAGGCGTTCCGCGACAAGTACGATCTCGATTTTAGGGTTGGTACGGAACCGGAAATGATGTGGCTTAAGCGGGGCGAAGACGGCAAGCCGGACGGTGGCTTCTCGGAACCCTACTGTTATCACATCGATCAGTTCGAGTCGTTACGGCCGGTATTCATGAAGGTGATCGAATACGCGCAGGCGATGGGCCTCGACATGATTCAGGGGGACCACGAGGACGCACCCGGCCAGCTCGAACTGAACTGGATGTTCGATGACGTGGTGCGCAACGCCGACCGGCTGTCGACTTACCGTCAGATCTGCGCGCAGGTCGCGCGCGAAAACAACCTCATTGCGTGTTTCATGTCAAAACCGTTCATGGGCGTGTCTGCGTCCGGTTGCCACACGAATATTTCGCTGTGGCGCGGCGGCACGGAACACGTCAATGCCCTGCACAACGATCCCATGCCGGGCATGGCAGGCGTGTTTACGTATCGCGAAGGCGGTGAGAATACGTTCATGCCCGATACCGACGACGTGCAGCTTCCCGGCAAGATTGGTTTGCAGTCGGTCGGCGGCATCGTTAAACACCTCGGCGCGCTCACAGCGATCGGTTGCTCCACGGTCAATTCCTATCGTCGGCTGTGGGACGTGGGTTTCTGGGCGCCGGTTTTCGCCGACTGGGGATTCCAGAATCGCACGACAGGATTACGTGTCTCGGCGCCCGGTCGTTTCGAGTACCGCGCGGTTGATTCGATGGTGAATCCGTACCTGATGGGTTCCGCGTTGCTCAAGGCATTCGAAGACGGCATCGACAATGACATCGACCCGGGTGAACCGGAGAACCGCAACATCTACGAAGCGATGGAGGCCGGCAAGGAGGTCAAGCGGCTGCCGATGTCGCTTGGTGATGCCTTGCAGCGTCTCGACGAAGACGAAGTGATCAAGTCGTCGATGCCCGACGAAATGTACATGGTTTACAAGTGGTACAAGAACGACGAGTGGGAGAAGTTTATGTCCACCGTCACGGACTGGGATCTCGAGACCTATATCGACTGCCTCCCGTAATTTCGGGACACCACCAGAGGACGAACGACATGTGCGGAATAGCCGGACTTATCCATCGCGGCGGTACAGACAACATCGGCAAGGAGATGGCGTCGATGCTGCAGGCGATGAAGCATCGCGGGCCCGACTCCACGGGGTATGCGCTGTACAGCAAGCCCCGAACGAAAAAGAAGTACGTGATGCGCTACAAGGTCGCCGAAGGCGAGGAGGCCCGCAGCGGTTTTGCCATCCAGGAACAGATGGCTGCGCGCAAGGCCGAAGTGGATCAGCGGCTGAAGGAACTCGGCTGCGATGTGGAGAAAACCAAGGCGGCGACGGAGTATGCGTACCGTTATGAACTGAAGTTCGGCGGTGACCTGAAACAGCTGGCGCGTTACATCGAAGACGTCGATAACGTCGAGATCCTCTCGCTCGGTCACGCGCTCGAGCTCGTCAAAGATCTCGGCGACGCAACCACGGTGGCGGATCAGTATGGCCTGAACAAATTCAAGGGCACGCATGCGATCGGCCATACGCGAATGGCGACGGAATCCGACGTCGATATTCGTTCCGCGCATCCGTACTGGGCGTACCCGTTTTCCGACGTCTCCGTCGTGCACAACGGCCAGCTGACGAATTACTGGACGAAACGGCGCGAAATGGAACGCCGCGGCCATCGGTTCAATTCGGATTGCGATTCGGAACTGATCGCGGTGTACATCGCCGATGCGATCAACGAAGGCGAAGATCTCGAATCCGCGATGCGGCGCTCCATCGATGAACTCGACGGCGTGTTTACCTACCTCATCGCGACGTCCGACCAGCTCGGCATGGCAAAAGACGTGATGTCGGCGAAGCCGATGGTGCTCTACGAAAGTGATGAATTCGTCGGGCTCGCCTCCGAGGAGGTGGCAATCCGCAGCATATTTCCCCACGAAATCGATACATTCGATCCTTACGAAGGAGAGGTCCGCGTATGGCAAACCTGACCGAACACGCATCCCACGATATGGGGATGCACACCGAGCAGCTCGAAGGCCGTTCGCAACAACGTTTTTTCTCTGTTGAAGAAGCGGACAATCTCACGCAGCCGTTTACCTATGAGGTGGACTTCGACAAGCACGCAGAGATCGACGCGCAGCCCCTGTCGCCCCGCGAAATTAACGCGAGCCTCCGCGACCTGATGGAACAGGGCTACGGCTCGATTACGATCAGGAACCCCGGGGCAAAGCACAGCGTCGCGGTCGGGATCCTCAATCGCCTCAACCTCGTGCTCGACGGCAGTCTTGGTTATTTTGGTTGCGGCCTGCTCGATGGCCCAAACGTGCGCATCACCGGGCGGGTCGGCTGGTCGTGCGCGGAAAACATGATGGCCGGCACCGTGGTTGTCGAAAAGAATGCCGGTTCGACGTTCGGCGCGGCAATTCGCGGCGGCGATCTCGTGTGCAGGGGCAGCGTCGGCGCGCGCACCGGCATCGATCAGAAAGGCGGCACGATCATCGTCGGCGGTGATACCGGCGCGTTCAGCGGCTTCATGATGCAGCGCGGTCGCCTCGTCGTACTCGGCAACGCGGGCAAGAATCTCGGTGATTCGATGTACGACGGCACGATATACGTCGGCGGATACATCGAGGATCTCGGGGTCGACGCGGTTGAAGAGCCGATGACCGACCTCGACGTTCAGTGGCTTACGCGCAAGCTTTCACTCTATGACATGAAAGCACCGAGCGGGGTCGCGAACATGACCAAAATTGTTTCCGGCAAGCAGCTGTGGAATTACGACAACCTCGAGCCGAGTGAGAAGAAGCTCGTACTGTAACCGTCACGGGGAATTAGCATGTCACAGTCAGACGACGACAAATATATCCTGGGCAAGAGCCCGATTTTCACCCCGGAGGTGATTAACGACATTCACGTGAAATCGGAGCTCGGGCGCTACCGTATGCGCGGCTTTTCGATGTTCAAGAAAATCCCGAGCTGGGACGACCTGACGTTTCTGCCGGGTACGCTCACTCGTTTCGTGATTGAAGGCTATCGCGAGAAATGCGAAACGAAGACGGTGATCGGCCCGCGTTGCAAGCGGCCGCTCGTGCTCGACATCCCGATTTACATCACAGGTATGAGCTTCGGCGCATTATCGTACGAAGCGAAAACGGCGCTCGCGCGCGGCGCGACGATGGCGGGTACGGCGACGTGTTCGGGCGAGGGCGGCATGATCCCCGACGAGCGGCGTTATTCGGAAAAATGGTTTTACCAGTGCATCCAGTCGCGCTACGGGTTTAACCCGCAGCACCTGCGGCTCGCCGACGGTTGCGAGTTTTTTATCGGACAGGGCTGCAAGGTCGGGCTCGGCGGTCATCTCATGGGTCAGAAAGTTACCGACCAGGTGGCGGAAATGCGCTCGTTACCGGCCGGTATCGATCAGCGTTCTCCCGCACGCCACCCGGACTGGCTGGGTCCCGACGATCTCGCGCTGAAAATTGAAGAAATTCGCGAAGCGACGAACTGGGAAATTCCCATCCAGTTGAAACTCGGCGCTGCGCGGGTCTACGACGATGTCCGCATGGCCGCGAAGACCGATCCCGACTCGATCTATATCGACGGCATGGAAGGCGGCACGGGTGCCGGACCGCACCTCGCGTCCGAAGAAACCGGTGTCCCCGGAATCGCCGCCATCCGGCAGGCCCGCCAGGCGCTCGACGACGTCGGCAAATCGGGTGATATCACGCTGATCTATGCCGGTGGTATTCGCAACGGTGGCGACGTTGCGAAAGCGCTCGCGCTCGGTGCCGACGCCATTGCCATCGGCCACTCTTCGATGATGGCGTTGAACTGCAACAAGGATATTCCGGAAGCTGATTACGAAAAGGAAATCGGCGTCGAAGCCGGCTTCTGCTATCACTGCCACACGGGTCGCTGCCCGGTGGGGGTCGCGACGCAGGATCCGGAGTTGCGCAAGCGGCTGAACCCGGACGCAGCGGCCGAACGCGTGTACAACTTTCTCCATTGCCTCGCCATCGAATGCCAGATGATGGCGCGCGCGTGCGGCAAGACGAATGTACATTCGCTCGAACCCGAAGACCTCGCTGCGTTGACGATGGAAGCTTCGGCCATGGCGCAGGTACCGCTGGCCGGCTCGCAGCATACGGTCGGACGTCCGGACATGACGCGCTTCTGAACGCGCAACAGGAGAACTGAACAATGAGCGACACAAAAGATATCGATCATTACCTGACCTCGGATGGACTCGACAGCGACCGGGAGAAAATGATTGGCCAGACGATTGGTTACCGTTACGACGTCAACCTCGTACCCGATTATGATCGGCTTACCCCCTACCTGAAGAGCTACATGGAACATATGGGGTGGTACGATCTCAACTGGCTCGAAGACGTGCACATGGGCTACGAGGAAGGTCGCGCGGCGGTATTCGATCGCAACATCAACGGCTGGGTGACGGTGCCGGAAGACATCGATTTACCCGACAATCAGCAGGACCGCGACATGATTGCGCGGGAATTGCTGGTCAAATTCCAGATGTCGCCTAACCACCCGCTCGTCGACCTCCGTCGCGCCTACGGTAAGTTCGAGTAACGCGATTGCTTGCCCGATGCCGCGCCTCGGTCTGCTTGCCTGTGATTTCGTCCCCGATGAACTGCGGGATCGATTCGAGGACTATCCGGTCATGTTCGCGGCCGCCGTGGCGAGCGCCGGGGTCGACGTCGAGTGGCGCGTCTATCGTGCATACGCGGGCGAACTGCCGTCGCGACTCGACGACTGCGACGGCTACATCATGACCGGTTCGCGTGCCGGTGCTTACGACGACGAACCGTGGATCGCGGCGCTCGAGGATTTCGTGCGACGGCTCGGTGCAAGCTCGCAGCGACTCGTCGGCATCTGTTTCGGCCATCAGCTAATCGCGCAGGCGCTCGGTGGCGCGGTCGAAAAATCGGAGCGCGGCTGGGGTATCGGGATCCATGTCTACGATACCCGTGGCGCCGTGCCCTGGATGGACCCCGCGCTCTCCCGATTCACGGTGCCGGTGTGCCACCAGGACCAGGTCATGGCATTACCGGACGGGGCGCTTCGGCTCGCCAGCAGCGATCACTGCGAGAATTTTGTGATTCAGTTCAACGACACCATGATGGGTATCCAGGGACATCCGGAATTCACGCGCGACTACGTCGATGTGCTGCTCGATCTGCGTGAGATTCGGATCGCCCCGGACACCGTCGCCGCGGCACGCGAATCGCTGGGGCGCAGCCACGACAACGTGACGATTATGCAGTGGATAGCAAACTTTCTGGCGCTGACATGACCGCGCTCGACGAATTTTCCCTTCACGTTGACGACGCGCTGCTCGATGCAGGGGTGTCGGTGGGATTTATTTTGCTGGCCGGCCTTTCGAACCGGCCGGTCGATGCCGCGTTCGCGCAGGCACGTGCGGCTGGCCTTGAGGCGATCATCGCATCCAGTACGCTCGCGGGATTGCGCGATGATCCGTTTGTGCGCGGGTATCGTGATCTGCATACGCGGTTCGGTGTCAGTGACGAGGCTGTCGTTCCATCGCCGGAGAGCCTCTACGCGGCGCTGTTCCGACACGGCGGGCTGCGTCCGATCAATCCCCTCGTCGATATCTATAATCACGTATCACTGGACCGGCGGCTGTCGTGCGGGGCGCACGCGCTCGAACAGCTCGAGGGCGGAATTCGGCTCGGCCTGGCGGATGGCAGTGAACCCTTCACCCCGCTCGGCCAACGCAAAACCCGCACCGTGCCATGCGGAGAGTATGCGTACATCGACGGCGCCGGCCGAATTATCTGCCGGCTTGAATGCCGCCAAAGCGACCACAGTGCAGTGACGGATTCAACGACGTCTGCAGCGATCATTGTTCAGGGCAACGCCGCCGTGCCCGTGACGGCGGTCGAGGAAGCGTGTACGGCGATCGAAAACCTGGTCGACCGGCACATCGGTCCGGTGGTGGCGCGACGGCGAATCATCATCGAACCATCGGCCACTGCCTCCGTGCGCGCCGCAGGCGGTCACGGTTTATGAGCGAGCGTCCCCGCCTGCTCGTCTTTCAGCACCTCGATGTCGAGCACCCGGGCATATTCCGTGAGTTTCTCGCCGCCGACGGTATCGACTGGGATACGGTCGAACTCGATCGCGGTGATGCGATCCCGGACCTCGACGGATACGCCGGGTTGTGGGTCATGGGCGGACCGATGGATGTCTGGCAAACGACAGAGCATCCGTGGCTCGAGCCCGAGATAGCGGCCATTCGCCGGGCGGTGGTCGATCTGCAGATGCCGTTTCTCGGGATTTGCCTCGGCCATCAACTGCTTGCCGCAGCACTCGGCGCGAACGTTCAGCCGGGAACGGCGGAGGTCGGGGTGTTGCCTGTCGAACTGACGCCGAGCGGCGAGCGCAGCCCCTGGTTCGCGCACTTGCCGAACCCGCTCACGACCCTGCAGTGGCACAGCGCCGAGGTCACGGCGCCGCCCGCCGACGCAGACGTGCTCGCGCGTTCCGATTGCTGCGGCGTGCAGGCGCTCGCGGTCGGCGCGCATGCGCTCAGCGCCCAGTTCCATGTCGAAGTGACCGGTGACACTGTGGCGGAGTGGGGTGCCATACCCGCCTACGCGTCCGCGCTCGAAGACACACTCGGGGTAGGAGCCGTCGAGCAATTCGGTCGCGACGTCGACAGTGCGCTGGCCGGTTTCAATCGCAATGCGAGCACGTTTTACGACAACTGGATGGAGACGAGCGGATTCGCTTCGCGCGGAGTGACGCTGCCGGAGGCCGGCTGCTGATGTCCATTCGTCTGTTGAAATACGCGTTCATCGAAGACCACGCGGAGCCGCGTTTCTTCAATACGCCGGCGGAACTGAAAGACCACTACGACGTTGTGATTATCGGCGCCGGCGGGCACGGTCTTGCCACGGCCTACTACCTCGCGCGCGACCACGGCATCACTGACATTGCCGTCGTCGATCAAAGCTACATCGGGGGCGGCAACACCGGCCGCAATACAACCATCATCCGCTCGAACTATCTTACCGAGGAAGGCGTACGCTTCTACGATGCGAGCGTCGGCTTGTTTCGTGACCTCTCCGAAGAACTCGACCTGAATATATTTTATTCCGAGCGCGGCCATTTCACGCTCGCCCACAGCGACGCGACAATGCGAACCGCGCGCTGGCGTGCGGAAGTCAACAAACACTACGGGGTCGAGAGTGAAGTCGTCGGACCCGACGAGGTTTTGCGTCATTGTCCGCAAATTGAACTCGATTGCGGCGGCAACCATGAAATCATGGGGGCGTTGTATCACGCGCCCGGTGCTGTCGCGCGGCACGATGCCGTCGCCTGGGGTTACGCGCGCCGTGCCAGCGAGGCGGGCGTGGAAATTCATCAGCATACGCCCGTCACCGCGATCGACATGGCCGGCGGTCGCGCCATCGGCGTCACGACGCCGCGTGGAAAAATCGGCGCCAACGCGGTTATCTCGGCGGTTGCCGGTTTTACCCCGACGGTACTGCGCATGGTTGGGCTGACGAGCCCGATCGAGATATTTCCTCTGCAGGCGTGCGTGACGGAACCGATCAAGCCGTGGCTCGATACGATCATCGTGTCGGGTTCGTTACACCTGTACGTGTCGCAGAGTTCGCGCGGTGAAATGGTCATGGGGGCTTCGCTCGATCCGATGGAGCTGCATTCGCGCCGCTCGACGTTCGAGTTCGTCGCGAACCTGTCGGACATGATGCTCGATATGTTTCCGTTTCTGAGCGAGGTGAAAGTGAACCGCCAGTGGGCCGGGATGGCGGACATGACCCCGGATTTCGCGCCGGTCATGGGAACGACACCGGTCGAGAATTTCTACGTCGATGCCGGCTGGGGTACGTGGGGGTTCAAAGCGACACCGATCAGCGGCAAGACCATGGCTGCCACGGTCGCCAACAAGCGCGATCACGACCTCATCACCGGTTTCAATCTCGCCCGCTTCAGCAACTACGAACTCGTGGGCGAGAAAGGCGCCGCATCGGTAGGACACTGACGATGGAATTACCCGAGATGATCCCGAATGACCGCACAAAATCGGCGGTTGAGCGACACTACGGTGACCGGTCGTGAAATATCTCGACCTGCCCGCGCTCGGCCGTCGCCCGGCAACGGAATTCGTCGTCGCCGGGATACTCGATCCCGAACCCGCGGAGCTCACCGACATGACACCCGGCGAGTGGGTATTCAATCGCACGAGTGTTCCTCTTTGCCGCACGGAATGGTGGTATCACACCCCGACGCAGCTGTGGTTTCTCGTCGACCGGGACACGGCGGCCGACCGGATATTGAAAGTGCAGTTTGCGGACGATCGCAATGAGCGCTAGCCGTCTGCCACCACAACCGAACGAATGGATCGACCGCGAGCGGCCGCTCAGTTTCGTATTCGAAGGAGAACGCTACGACGCGCTCGACGGCGACGTCGTCAGCAGTGCTCTACTCGCCAATGACGTTGCGGTGATGGCCAGAAGCTTCAAGTACCACCGGCCCCGCGGCGTCGTGTCACTCGCAAACCACGACGCGAATGTATTGCTGTGTACCGGTCAACGTACCAACGTTCGCGCCGACCAGGAAGCCGTCCATGACGGTCGCAGTTACCGCGCCGTCAACACGATAGGCGGCCTGCGTTTTGACCTTGCCCGGGTGATGCAGTTGTTCGCCCGCGTGCTGCCGGTCGGCTTTTATTACAAGGCTTTTTATCGCCCCCGGATTCTGTTCCCGTGGTGGGAGCGCCTGATCCGCGAAATGGCCGGTCTAGGCAAAGTGAGCACGGATGCGAAATGCGTACGCCGGTCGCAACGGAACCGGTTTTGCGACGTGCTTGTGATCGGCGGTGGTGTTGCCGGGCTTGCGGCTGCGCGTGACTGCGCGGCCGCCGGGGTCGATGTCATCGTTGCGGATGAGGCGCCGCATCTCGGTGGCAGCTTTGATTATCTGCATGCGCGCAATACAAACGCTCAGGCGGACAAATCCGCGATGATAGCCGCGCTCGCGGCCAGTGAGTCTTGCGAAATCCTGACCGGACATTTCGCGGCGGGATTCTACGCCGACAACAGCGTGCCCCTGGTTGGCGCGGACGGCCTCGTGCACGTTCACGCGCGACAGGTCATTGTCGCGACAGGGTTGTACGAACAGCCGGCCGTTTTTCGTAATAACGATCTCCCCGGCGTGATGCTTGCGACAGCAGCACGGCGGCTCGTCCATCGATTCGCCATTCGACCGTGCGACAACGCCGTCGTCCTTGCCGGCAATCGCGATGCCTACGAGGCGGCGCTCGATCTGCATGCCGCTGGCGTTTCGATCGCGGCGATCGTGGATCTCGAGGATCCCTCGTCCCGCGGAGAACTCGCGGGCGCAGCGATGCAAGCCGGGTTGCAGGTGATACCGAACGCCGCGATCACGGAGGCGCACGGCCGTCGCGGACGGCTGTCGCAAGTGACGGTACAGGCGGGTTCCGGCAAGAACCAGCAGACGATCGATTGCGACGGTCTTTTTATGAGTGTCGGCTGGGCGCCTGCCGCCGGCCTGCTCTACCAGGCCGGTGGAACGCTCCGCTACGACGCGCAGCTTGGCCAGGTTGTTCCCGAGACCCTACCGGAGGGGGTTCATGCTGCCGGACGCATCAACGGTGTGTTCGACCTCGGGGATCGGATCGCCGATGGGCGCGTGTCGGCGGCTGCCGCGCTCGGCGCACTCGGCCACGAAGTGGATACCGTGACCGCCCCGACGAGAGCGACAGAAGCCCACTCCCATCCTTATCCCGTCACGCCACACCCCGCCGGTAAGGAGTTTGTTGATTTCGACGAAGACCTCTCGATTGGCGATCTGAGGACCGCGTGGCGCGAAGGGTTCGATTCCGTCGAACTGATGAAACGCTATTCGACGATCGGCATGGGGCCAAGCCAGGGCAAGATTTCGAACATGAACGGCGTACGCGTGCTCGCGCAGTTGCGGGGCACGGAAGTCAACGCAATAGGGGTAACGACGCCGCGTCCGTTCACCTACCCGGTACCGATGGGTGTGCTGGCCGGCCGTCGATTGCGCCGACAGTGGTGCACTCCGATGCACGAATTTCATCGCGAACGCGGCGCCGATGTGCGCGAAGCCGGCACGTGGCTGCGTCCCATGAGCTACGCGGCCGGATCCCCGGTCCCGGCGATCGAACGCGAATACCGTGCGGTGCGCCAAAGCGTCGGGCTTATCGACGTGTCGACCCTCGGCAAGATCGAATTATTCGGGCCCGATACGATTGCGCTGCTCGAGTATGCCTACACGTGCAGCTTCGAGAAGCTGAAAACCGGTATGACCCGTTACATTTTCATGACCGACGGCAGCGGTACCCTGGTCGATGACGGGGTGGCCGGTCGCATCGCCGACGATCATTTCTACATCACGGCGACAAGCTCGCACGCGCAGGCCGTCGTCCGGCAGCTGCAGCAATATTCCGATCAATTGCGCTTCGATGTCGCCATCGTGGATCGGACATTCCAGGTCGGGGCCGTGAATCTCGCTGGTCCCGAATCGCGCCGGGTACTGGCACGGATCTGCGATCTCGATCTGTCCGCCGATGCGTTTCCTTATCTTGCTTTGCGCGCCGGTCGCATCGGGGATATTCCGGTACGGGCGATGCGGGTCGGATTCGTCGGTGAACTCGGCTATGAGATCCATTTCCCGGCTTCGGCGGGCGCCGCGATCTGGGCGGCTATGATGGAAGCGGGCGCCGCCGAGAACATCAGGCCGTTCGGCGTCGAAGCCCAACGATTACTGCGCCTCGAAAAAGGGCACCTGATTTTCGGGCAGGACACGGACGGAACCACGAACCCGTTTGAGGTCAATCTCGGCTGGGGCGTTCGCCTTGCCAAGGAGCGCTTTGTCGGCAAGCACAGTCTCGCATTGTTAAAACAACGCGTTGCGCGGCGTCTGGTCGGATTCGTCACCGAAGCGGATCCGGATCGTTTAATCAAGGAGTGTCACCTCATCATAGAGACCGGAAAAATTGCGGGACGGGTGACGAGCGTCGCCTACAGTCCGCACCGTAGTGCGGTGATTGGTCTCGCGATGGTCGATTCAACACTCGCCGAGACCGGGCGCGAGCTGTTCGTGCGCACGAGCGAGGGCGCTGAGGTACCGGTGACCGTTAGCGATACCCCGTTCTACGACCCGGACAATGACCGCCAGAAAGCGGACGAAGAGCAGGACGGCAAGGCGGCCTGATATGACACTAGAACGCACCAGTCCGATTCTCGCGCATTTCGATCAAAACGCTTTCGAGTTCGGCCTCGAACAGGGCATGCGAACGGCATTGCGCTCGAACCAGGACAGCATCAGAACAAATTATATTGCGGACATCAGCGCGTTCAGGCGGCGGTTATTCATCGGCGGTGAGACCGCAGTGTGGCTTGCGGCGAACGGGGTCGAAAACTCGCTCGGCCTGCTGGAATCCGCAGAGCTGGACGACGGCGCGTATCTGGTGCGCCTGCACCGGGACCAGTACCTGCTGATCGATGGTGCACAGGCGGGCGTCTCGCAACGTCTGTTCGATTATGACGAAGGACGTCACGACGACATTCTGATCATGAACTACGACGCGGCGGAATTTGCCTGTGGCGGTCCGCATGTGGGCGACCTCGTCGCCGAATTGTGCCCGGCAGATGTGGCATCGATGCCCGCCGGCAGCTGGACGAGCACCCGGATCGCGCATTGCGAGGCGGCACTTCGACGGCTCGACTCGCCGCTGCACTACCGCATCGTGTGCTCCAATGCGGATGCGAGGTTTCTGTTTGGCGTCCTCGGCGAGATAACCCTGTCGCGCGACGGCGTTATGCTTGGGACAGAGGATTATCGTACGTGGCTAAAACGCGGAGATTAGCGAGATGACACCGACAGAGGCAAAGGCGTTTCTTAAAGACAACGACATCAGGTTCATATTGGCGCAGTTCGTCGATATTCATGGCGTCGCAAAAACGAAGTCCGTGCCCGCCGACCATCTCGATATGGTTTTGACTGACGGCGCAGGATTCGCAGGATTTGCCGCCTGGGGTCTCGGTCAGGGGCCGCAGGACCATGATTTCATGGCCATCGGTGCTCTCGATACGCTGAGCCTCGTGCCATGGCAGCCGGGTTACGCACGCATGGTGTGTGACGGCACGGTCGACGGCAAGCCGTGGCCGTATGACACGCGCGAAGTCATGAAGCGCCAACTCGCGCGCGCCAGTGAGCGAGGCTGGACGATCAATACAGGTATCGAACCGGAATTCATGCTGCTGGAACGCCACGAGGACGGCAGCGTGACCCCGGCCGATCCATCGGACGTGCTCGAAAAACCGTGCTACGACTACAAGGGCTTATCGCGTAGTCGTGCCTTTATCGAGGACCTCGTCGGGTCATTGCAGCAAGTCGGCTTCGATGTCTATCAGATCGATCACGAGGACGGTAATGGTCAGTTCGAGTTGAACTATACCTACACCGACGCGCTGACATCGGCTGATCGCTACGTGTTTTTCCGCATGGCGGCAGGCGAAATAGCACACGATCACGGACTATTGTGCTCGTTCATGCCGAAACCGTTCAGCAATCGCACCGGTAGCGGTATGCACATGCATGTCTCGATCGCCGATGCAGACAACGGCAATATTTTCGAAGACAAAAGCGATTCAAACGGCCTGGGTCTGTCGACCATCGGCTACCATTTTCTTGGCGGAATGCTCGCCCACGCGCGCGCACTGGCGGCTTTGTGCGCGCCTTCGGTTAACTCCTACGCGCGACTCGTCGTCGGTCGCGCCCTGTCCGGTGCGACCTGGGCCCCGGCCTTTATTTCGTACGGGGACAACAACCGTACGTCGATGGTCCGCATCCCGTTCGGTCACCTCGAGTTACGGCTCGCCGACTCGAGTTGTAATCCGTACCTTGCCGGTGCGGCGATGATCGCCGCGGGTCTCGACGGCATCGAGCGTGAACTCGATCCCGGCCCGCCGCACAACGTGAATTTCTACGAGATGAGCGACAAAGACCTGCGCAAGCACAAGATCAAATTATTACCACAGAATCTCGGCGAGGCGCTCGACGCGCTCGAGGCAGACAAGCGGCTCACAGCGGCGCTCGGCGAGGAGATCGTTGGTGAGTTTCTCGAGGTCAAGCGCATGGAGTGGGTCGAATATCTGCGTCACGTGTCCGACTGGGAAGTCGAACGCTACCTCGAATTCTATTGACCGGTTTGAACGACGTGACAGTCCCTGCCGAAGACGCCCCGGCGCTTGAACCGGGTGACGAATCAAACCCGGGCCAGCCGGATCTCGGTGCGTTTGTCGGCAGAACACTGAAACAGCAGCGGCTGCATCAGCATCTGACGATCCAGGATGTTTCCGAGCTGTCCGATATCAGCCGCGGCATGTTGAGCCGAATTGAAAACGACCAGGCAACACCGAGCCTCGATGCCCTGCAGCGGATCTGCCAGGCGCTGGGGATCTCGTTGTCCAACCTGTTCAAGGAGTACGATATCCCCGACGGCGGGGCGAAATACGTCCCGCGCGGGCATGGCCTGGATGTAGCCCGGCGGGGCACGAAGCGTGGCCATTCCTACGAGTTGCTGTCCTACGACCAGGGTCCGACACGGCTGTTTGAGCCGTTTCTGATAACGCTGGACGACGGATCCGAAACGTTTCCCCGGTTTCAGCACGAGGGAACCGAGTTCATCTACATGCTCGAGGGGAAGATCGAATACCGCGTCGGCAAGAATTCCTATGTGCTCGAACCCGGCGACGCCATTACGTTCAACGGCAACATACCGCACGGTCCGGATCGCCTGATCAACCTTCCGATCAAATTCTTGTCGACGATGCACTATCACGAAACCGGCGCCTGACCGCAGCGACGATGGGCACAGACGAAGAGCGGCGGAAAACACAACTCGTGGCGGAGCGCGAGGCGCTGCTGGCACTGGCGGCCACGAGTGACGCAGCGGCGCAACCGGTGGAACTCGACCAGGCCCGGGTCGGCCGTTTGTCGCGCATGGACGCGATGCAGGCCCAGGCGATGTCAATCGAGGCACGTCGGCGCCGGGAAATCCAGCTGACCCGCATCGAATCGGCATTATCCCGCATCGACTCGGGCGATTACGGGCACTGTATCCGGTGCGGCGAACCGATAGACGACAAGCGACTCGATTTCGATCCCGCGGTGTTATTGTGCATCGAGTGCGCGACAGAATCGGAACGCTGAGCAATACTATTGCGCACTGTATCCTGACGGAGTGGCCCGCTGATGAGTCACGAAAAAATCACGGCCTCGATAGAGGCGCTGCGTACCGAAATCGATAAACTGCATGTTGACGACTCGGTGTCCCGCGACCGCCTCGATGCGTTGATCAGCGAATTGCAGCAGCAGGTGGCCGATGGCGATGCGGGTGCACCGGCCGAACTCGAAGGACCGGTGACCGATCTGATTGAGCAATTTGAAGTCGAACACCCGCGGATTACGGCGGTCCTGAACGATCTGATGGTGACTCTGAGCGGCATGGGCATATGAAATTCCGCGCCTTCGCGGTCCTCCTCGGGGCACGTGTTCCCCCGTCGAGTCGATGCTGAAAGTCGACGATCGGGTGAGTATTGCCGAGTCGGAAGTCGATATTCGCGGCATCCGGGCCAGCGGTCCGGGCGGACAAAACGTCAACAAGGTCGCGTCCGCCGCACACCTGCGTTTCGATATTCGTGCCTCCTCGCTGCCCGAACATTACAAGCACCGGCTGCTCGAACTGCGGGATCGACGAATAACCGCGGACGGCATCCTCAACATCAAGGCGCAGAAATCCCGTGCCTACGAGGCGAATCGTGCCGAAGCGCTGCAGCGACTTCTCGCGCTCCTTGCCCGCGCCGGGCAGGTCGAAAAACCGCGTAAGCGGACAAAACCGTCCCGCGCCGCGCGCCAGCGCAGACTCGACCAGAAAACCCGCCGCGCACACGTCAAAACCCTGCGCCGTCGGGTGACCGACCGCGACTGAGCGACGGCGGGGCCACCGGCGCCAATTCACCCGCCAAACGGAGTCGGAGCCCCGGGCCCGTGCCAATCAACCGATCCGATAGAAAGTGGTTGAAAAGACGGGTACTATGCTTTCTGGCTGGCGGTTTGCGCCAGCTCAAGCAACGTCGATTTAATCGGCGCTATTACGATTGGAACTTGAAATAAGTGAGTGTTTGATATGGCAGAGCGAGTAACCGGAACCGTTAAATGGTTCAGCGATGACAAAGGTTATGGATTCATTGAGCAGGAAAACGGCAAGGACGTATTTGTTCATCACAGTGCAATTAACGGCGAAGGCCGTAAGACCCTGCACGAAGGTCAGTCGGTGACGATGGAAGTCACTCAGGGCCAGAAGGGCCCGCAAGCCGAGAACGTCTCCCCCGCCTGATACCACCACCAGATACCCTCTTAACTTAATCAGTTCCAGTCGCCTCGCCGACCTCCGCAAGGAGGTCGCGACACGCTGCGCCCGTGAGGGTCGGGCACGTGCAGCTGAGACTGCGGGCAGCCCAACCCTGGGCGGCGCGACCAGCGCCCGTGCAGGGCGATGCCCAATCCGCTGATTCCAGACCCGGCGGTTGCGGTCGCCCCGTTGCGGCCGGCTGCATCGAGCCCGGTGATCCGCCGGCTTGTCAGTCTTTCGAGAACACCTTGGCGATATCCTGCTGGACCATCGCTTCGATCAGATGCGGCCCCGGCCGCGCCATCGCGTCCGCAAATTGTGCGTGAAATTCTTCCGCTGTCGTCGCCCGGCTGCTCGAGACCCGCAGGCCTCGAGCAACGGTTTGCCAATCTATCGACGGATTGCCCAAATCGAGCATCGAGACGGTTTTATCGTTCGGATGTCCCGCATTCAAACGCGCAAGTTCGATATTGAGGATGGCGTAGCTGTCGTTGTTCAACAGCACTATGACGACATCGGCGTTTTCACGCGCCATACTCCATAGCGTCTGCACGGTATACATCCCGCTGCCGTCGGCCTGTAGCGCAACAACCTTGCGCTCCGGGCACGCAACTGCCGCACCAAAGCTGACTGGCAGACCCTGGCCGATAGCGCCACCGGTAATGGCGAGCCAGTCATGCGCGGCCGCGCCGGCGGTTCTGCCGTAAACTTCCGCGGCACACGAAATGCCCTCATCGGAGACGATAGCGTTGTCCGGCAGCAGGGCAGCGATTGAATCGCCGATAGCGGCGGGTGTCAGTGTGCCGGTCGGTGCCGGCGGCGTGTCCGACTCCTGCAGTGTTTCAAGTCCGGGTTTTGCATCGATCGCTTCGGCGAGCGCAGCGAGCGCCGGCAGTGTGGATTGTTCGACTGTCGCCAGGTCTTCGACGGCGGCGTCCTCGCGCACGAGTAGGCTCGGGGTGTCGGGATAAGCGAAAAAAGCAACCGGGGTCGCGGCCCCGACAAGAATAATCTGATCGTAGACCCCCATGACGTCGATCGCGTGCTCGGCAAAGTAAGGCACTTTCGGGATCGTGACCCGCCCGCTGCCGCGCTGGTGGCGGGTGGGAAACGTTTCGCCAAACAGCGCTGCGCCGCTTTTCGCCGAAATCCTCGAGGCGAGAACGAGTGCGTCTTCGCGCAGCGCGTGGCCGCCGAGCACGATGGCGGTCGGTTTGCCGTTACCGAGTAATGCGGCGATGCGCTCGATGGTGGATTCAGGCACCCGTTCGGTCGATTTGAATGGCAGCGGGGGACAGGTCTTTTCCGCGTCTTCCCATGCATGGTTCGCGGCAGCGATCAGCGTCGTGATCTGTCCGGTGCCGTGACGCGCTTCGCTGACCGCAATGGCACCGAGCTCCGCCAGATCGTCGGCGGACGTCGAGGTCTGCACCCAGGCAGAATTAATCGCTGCGTGCGCCGTGACATCGGAGGTCAGCGGCGCATCGTAAGGCAGGTGATAGGGTGCATGGTCGCCAACGATATTGACCAGAGGGACCCGCGCTTTCTTCGCGTTGTGCAGATTGGCCATCCCGTTCGCGAGACCCGGGCCGAGGTGCAGCAGCGTAATGGCGGGTTTATCCGCCATTCTCGCGTACCCGTCGGCCGCGCCGGTGACCACGCCTTCGAACAGGCACAGGATCGGGTGAACGTCATCCGAGCGCCCGATGGCGGACACGAGATGCATTTCCGAGGTACCGGGGTTGGCAAAACAAATCTCGATGCCCGAATCGACGAGCGTTTTCAGGAGTGCTTCAGCACCGTTCATTGGCTGTGGTTTCCTTCGTTGAGGCCGGCCGGATTCTAGCAGGGCTTGCAACAGCGCGCCGCTTCGACGGCTATTATTGCGACGGGGTCCGTTCCAGCGTTTGCTTCGCCTGGGCGGCTTCGACCCAGAAAGATTCGAGCGCAACCGCGACCCGGGTCGAGCGGTTTTTCAGACACCAGGCATCGAGCCATTGCACCATGGCATGAATGTTGATCGAGACGTTCTTGGTGTCTTCTCCGACCATGCCGTACATCGTGTTACCAGCCGTCAGATAGCCGGACAGGTAAGCGTGGATAAACGACGTATTCACGACTTCATTCTGCTCCTGGTCTTCGCCGCGTTTGTCGAGGTAGGTCTGACATTCGAGCTGGCCAAGACCATAAGCCGAGTAGGCCGCGACCGGCGATGAAGTGACTATCGCCAGCAGACACAATGCCGCCAGGGTCGGACTTCGCAGATCCTCACTCCGCCTCACGATTAACGACCCGATTCGCCGGAACCATCAACTGTGAGTACAGGTAGACCTTGAATTCCTCGCTGTAGGGTTGCTGTACGATCGCCTGCTCCATGCACAACAACCAGGCGTCCCGTTCGCGGGGCCCGATCGACAGGTGTGCGTGTGCGCCGGGAATGCTGATGGCCCCGTACTTTTCGCGATAACGGTTCGGACCGTTCATCCAGCCGCACAAGAAGCGGGCGAGCTTGTCGCGCGACACGGCGAGGTCTGCCGGGTGCATCCCACGGATGTCGCTCGCGATCGGTTCTCTTTCCATCGCGTCGTAGAAATCGTCGACCAGGCGGCGAATACCCACTTCGCCGCCAGCCGCCTGGAATGATGCATCGCCTACTCCGAACGTCGGGGCAGGTTGCGAATCAGATTGGCGCATGCTTTGCCTCGTGTCGTATTCAATTACAGATTCGGGATGACGTTTTCGCCGAACAGGCGGATATCCTCGAGCGCCTCGGCCTGTGGCGGACCCCCGGGCTGGCGCATTCGCAACATCAGGTAGTCGGGCTGCACAACCTCCGACCACATTTGTAACTGCTCCAGGCATTCCGCCGGTGTCCCCGCGATCAGACGATCTTTTGCGGCGACCTCGAAGGTGAGATCGTCGGCGCTTTTCACATCCTTGAGGTAATCGTCTTCGACGTAGGCGCCAAAATCGTAATACCACTTATGTGTATGCATCGTCGGACCGCTCTTGGCGAGCGTATCCTCCCGGTTCTTGCCGATGACGCAGTCGCGCATCAGAACGACGGATGGCTTGCGTCCGTGTTGCGCCGCTTCGGCGCGGTATTGATCGGCGTATTTCTTTATCACCTCCACGGACTGGATCGGATCGGCGATCCACGCATCGGCCATTCTGCCGGCGCGTGTCAGTCCGGGCGGCGACCATCCGGCCAGCCAGATCGGCGGACCTCCCGACTGGTACGGCGTCGGGGTTACCCTCACGTCTTCGATCGTGTGGTACTTGCTGTCGTAACTGAAAGGCTCTCCCGTCCAGGCCTTGCGCAGGATGTCGACACCTTCTTCCGTCCGCCGTACGCGCTGGCGTTGTGGTACGCCAAACGCCGCAAAGTCGGCGGGCTGGTACGCAATCCCGGCGGCTGCCGCGATAAAACGGCCTTTCGTCGCCAAATCGACAACAGCGATATCTTCGGCCAGCCGGATCGGGTGATAGAGCGGCATCAGCAGGACGCACGTCCCCACGTTCAGGGTTGTCGTTTGCATGCCGACCAATCCGGCCATCAGTACCGGTGCAGGCAGGTAACCGTCTTCCTGCTGATGGTGTTCGGTAAAAAAGAACCCGTCGAAACCGACCGATTCGCACATTTTCGCCTGCTCGATTATCTCCTCGATCAGGCGTGCGACGTTCTCGCCCTTCGGTGGATCCTGGGTACATGGAAAATATCCGACTCGCATATTGACTCACCTTCTTCTGTTAAAGGGCGGGACTTGTTGATCCGGCCGCAGCGACCGCAATCGAGGTTCCGGTCAATCGCGATCCACGCCTCGTCCGGCGCGGCATCGGCTGCAGTCTGCCCGCGTCCGGGTGGCGGCGCGTCACGCGCTCATATTGTGCCCCGAAGAATGGCATCGGTAGCCGGCAAAGATCAATCGCCGGCCGCACGGATCGTGTCGGCGGCGGCCGGATGAGGGGGCGCGCCAGGGCTACCGTCACGAACGGCTTTCGCGTAGTGTCCGCAGTCCTTCTCCTGCTGATCGCCTGCGTCCCGTGTCCACCGCCACAAAGAACCCCTTGTATCATCCGAACGTGATTCTGGCGGCGGCTTGTGGTATCGCGATACTCATTCTCGGGCCCCGCAGCGCCCTCGGATTGTTCACCGATCCGATCAGTAACGCGCACGGGTGGGGGCGCGACGTCTTCGCTCTCGCCATCGGGATCCAGCATCTCGTGTGGGGGCTTGCGCAACCGGCGGCTGGCGCGCTTGCCGATCGTTTCGGTTGCCGCCGCGTGATCATGATCGGGGCGAGCGCTTATGCGCTCGGATTCGCGTTGATGCCATTCGGCACGACGCCACTGGGATTTCAAATGACGGCCGGGGTCCTGGTCGGGTTCGCACTCGCCGGAACCGGCTTTCCGATTGTCGTTGCCGCGCTCGGGCGCCTCATGCCGCCCGAACGGCGCTCAATCGCGCTGGGCGTTGCGACGGCCGCCGGCAGCGTTGGTCAATTCCTGTTCGCACCGATCGGGCAGCACTTTATCAGCACGTACGGCTGGCCGGTCGCGCTGTGGTTCATGGCGGCTGCGGTCCTCGCGGTTCTGGTGCTGGCAATTCCTTTCGGGGCCGATCGTGCGCACCCGGATGGGCGGACGGAAAACGGGTTGGGTTTTTTCGCGGCCCTCGGTAGCGCGTTCTCCTACCGCAGTTACGTTCTGCTCGTCGCGGGTTTTTTCGTCTGCGGCTTTCATGTGTCTTTCATCATGGTGCACTTCCCCCCGTACCTCGGTGACATCGGCGTATCGCCGTCGCTGGCCGCCTGGGCGCTTGGCATCATCGGTCTGTTCAATATCGTCGGCGCGTTCGGTGCCGGGTACTTCGGCGGACACTACTCAAAGCGTTACCTGCTGAGCGCGATCTACGCAGCCCGTGCCGTGGCGATCGTGGCCTTTCTGTTGTCCGCGAAGTCCGATATCGCCGTCGTCCTGTTCGCCGCTGCGCTCGGCCTGTTGTGGTTATCGACAGTGCCCCTGACCTCGGGGCTGGTCGCCGTGATGTTCGGGACACGTTACCTCGGGACACTGTTCGGATTTGTCTTCATGTCGCACCAGGCCGGTGCCTTTCTCGGGGTCTGGCTCGGTGGAGCCCTGTTCGAAGCGACGGGATCCTATGACTCGATGTGGTGGCTCGGGATCGCATTGTCGCTCGCCGCCACTGCGCTCCACTGGCCTATTGTCGAGGATCGTGCGCCGCGATTTGCCGACCCCGTTCATGCCTGATTTTTCGCGCATTCGTCCCGTACACGCGCGATGAACGCTCGCACCGGTCCGATTCTTGTTTTCACGGGTTTGCTGCTCGTATGGGGTTACAGCTGGGTACTCCTGAAACTCGCGCTGCTCGACGCCGGGCCGATCAATTTCGCCGCACAAAGAACGTTCATCGGCGCCATGGCGTTACTCGTCATGTTGCCGTTGATGCGCCGTCCGTTCTGGCCGACAAGGGTGCGCGAGACGTTTCTGCTCGGCATCGTCCAGACCACAATATTCGTCACGCTGTCGCAGCTCTCGCTCGTCGATGGTGGCGCAGGCCGCAGCGCCGTCCTCGTATTCACAATGCCATTCTGGACGTTGCTGTTCGCGGCATTTGCGCTCGACGAACAGGTCGGCATCGCACAGCGCTGGGCGGTCGCACTCGCGGCTGTCGGACTCGTCATCATGCTCGAACCGTGGCAACTCGGCGGCTCGGTGAAAAGCAAGATGATCGCCATCAGCGCCGGCGCCACCTGGGCCGCGAGTGCTGTTATGGTCAAGCGAATCCAGCAGCGCGAGAGCATGGATGCGATTTCGCTGACCGCGTGGCAGATGTTTTTTGGTTCCTCGATCCTCATGCTCATTGCACTGTTCGTCGATGAACCGGCGACGAACTGGAATCCTCGCTTTGGGGCTATCCTGCTGTTCACCGCGCTCATTCCGACCGGGCTCGGCTGGCTCGTCTGGGTGTACCTGCTGCAACGCCTGTCCGCCGGAGTCGCGAGCATGAGTATGCTGGCGATACCGGTACTCGCCACCGCATCATCGGCGATCCAGTTGGGCGAACGCCTGAAACCGAACGAATATGCCGGCATGGCGTTGATTGTCGGTGCCCTCGTGGTGCTGTCGCGGGCGGCGATGCGACCGCACAAAGCGAACGAATGATTTCTCGTCGCCGCCTTGAAAAGCGGCGCCGCGAGCCACAATTAGTCACTATGGAAACAACGTTGCCGGGAAAACCCCGGTCATTCAGCTATCGCGTGCGACAACTTCTGGTGCTCATCATGCTGACGCCGGTCATCGTGAGCGCAGCGGACGCAGTGAACAGGCAGCAACAGATGCTCGATGAAATTGCCGCGGATTTTCGTAACACCGGTCACCTGACCGGACGTCACCGAATGACCGCGGAACTCGAGCAGGTCATGAGCCGCGTTCCGCGCCATGAATTCGTACCTGCGGGCCAGGCCGCCCGCGCATACGCAAATCGTCCCTTGTCGATCGGACACGGGCAGACAATCTCGCAGCCCTTTATTGTTGCGCTCATGACGGACCTGCTCGATGTCGAGGCCGAGTCCCGCGTACTCGAGATCGGCACCGGTTCAGGCTATCAGGCGGCGATACTAGCCGAAATGGCGGCCTCGGTAGACACGATAGAAATCATTCCCGAACTGTCGGAGACGGCGGCCGGACGACTTGCGGCGCTCGGTTATACGAACGTCCGCGTGCATACCGGGGACGGGAATTACGGCTGGCCCGCCGGGGCTCCCTACGATCGCATCATCGTGACAGCGGGTGGCCGCCTGCCGCCGAAGCTGCTTGAGCAGTTAAGCATCGGCGGGAAGTTGATCGTCCCGCTCGACCATGAAAGTGGCGATCAGGTTTTAACGCTGTTCGACAAGGCCGAGGACGGGGCAGTTTCGCAGCGTGTGATCCTGCCCGTCCGCTTCGTTCCTATCACGGGTGACAACTGACAGCAGTCTTTCAGCAGGCGGCCAAATTCGTTGGGCGACACGGCGTTCATGGCCTGGGATCCTCGCGATGATCACAGAACCATGAGGCTAACAGGCCCACGGGGTCGTTTCACATTACCCGCGGGGTAATATTTATCGCGCGCAATTACACGGAATACGGCGCGACCAACACGAAGTGAGGGTTTCGCTTCACGTATTCCGCGATACGATCCCGACGCCGTATCGCGACGTCGATAAAGCGGATCGCTTCGATAATGCGATCCGTGGGTTCCGAACAGCTCATGCGCAGGAATCCCCCGCCCGCGCTACCGAAACATTCCCCGCCGAGACAGGCGACTCCGATGTCGTCGTCGGCATATTCGAGCAGGTACATCGCAAGCCCGTGCGAGGTGATCCCGAGGTCGTTGCAGAGCGCGGCAACACAGGGGAACGCGTAAAAACTCCCGCCAGGCATCAGGCAGTCGATCCCGTCGACGTTGTTCAGGTGGTCGACGAGCGTTCGGACTTTACCGCGGAACTTGTCCATCATGCGGTCCCGATCGGCAAGTGCGGCGGTCAGACCAGCGGCACCGGCGAGCTGCACGAACGGCGGCACACACGACAGCAGTGTGTTCGTGAGTTTTCCGAGCATGTCCGCCATCGCTACGGAGCTGACCGAAAACCCCAGTCGCCAGCCGCTCATGGAGAACGATTTGCTGAACGTGTAGGCCGCCACGCAGTGGTCCATCATGTCGGCCTCGGCAAGGATCGAATGATGCGTGCCGCGCCAGACCATCTGGTCGTAAGGTTCGTCGCTGAATACAGCGACCCCGGTACCGCGAACGAGGTCCGCGATGGCACGTAAATCTTCCTGTTCGGCCACGCCTCCGGTCGGATTGTGCGGCGAGTTCAGGTACACGGCTTTCGGGGACGGATCGTTACTCAGGAATGCTTCGACGTCCGACGGACTCGGGCGAAATGCGTTTGCCTGCTTTAACGCCGACAAAACCATCCTCGCGCCCCGCCGGTGGATACTCGGCGGATAGGTCGGAAAATAGGGACTGAAAACCAGCACCCCGTCGCCCGGGTTGAGGACTGCTTCGGCAAACAGGGTCTGAAACGTTTTTGCTCCGGGACCGGCAATGATATTCGCCGCCGTCGTAGCCAGCCCGAATTCGCGGTTGACGTACGCGCTCGCCGCGGCGCGAAATTCGGCGACCCCGGCCGACGGTGCGTAGTGAGTATGACCCGCTTCAATCGCGGCAATGCCCGCGGCAACTGCGGCGGGCGCGCTCGGGAACGGGCTGTCGCCGATTTCGAGTTCGATGATGGTTTTACCGGAAGCGCTGAGCTGCTTCGCCACGGCGAGAACGTCAAACGCGCCTTCCGGTTTGACCGCTTCGGCGAAAAGACTGAATGAAGGCTTCATGTTCCGTGCTTTCGTGTTCAACCGACACCCTGAAAATCGAGAAACAATGTTGCCGCGTCGTCCGGACGTTCGAGCATCGGGCAATGGCCCATCCGTTGCATCACATGCGTGTCGACATTCGCGAGGACTTTGTCGAGTACGCCGGCGCCCGAGGGATGCAGAATACGGTCGTTGTCTCCCCACAGGATCTGCGTTTTCACGTTGCACGATGCCATGGCCTGTTCGAGCGCGATCGGGTTGGAGAAGATGTCGGCAAAAACCTTTTCATTGAACGCCCTTTCGCTGATATTGCGCTCGCACAGGCAGCGTTGAAACGCCTTCGGTACGTAGGGCGTCTTCGTGAAACACAGGCTGACGAGCCGGTCAAAATCGGCCGGGGTGTCGACAAGCAAGGGATTCTCGCCACGTTCCAGCGCCAGAAAATATTCGCTCGGCTCGGCCGCCTCGACCCCGGCAGGGGCCAGCAACCACAGGCTGCGCACAGCATCCGGGTAGCGCGCTCCGAACAGCCCGGCGAGAAAGCCACCCATCGAATTACCACCGAGGTGGACCGGGCCGATACCAAGCTCGCCGATAAACTGATGCAGCCGATCGAGTTGATCGTCGGCCGCGTAACGGCGATCGAAATCGCGGGTCGAATCACCGAAACCAGGCAGATCCGGAATAATCAAACGGTAGTGCGGCGCGAGCAACGGCGCGATCTGAATCCAGTTGTCCTTATTCGCACCGAACCCGTGCAACAGCATCAGCGGCTCACCGCTACCACCGTCGAGGTAGACGATGTCGTGTCCGTCAACCGTGATTCGTTTCTCCACGAGGCCCGCCTTGCCGCGTTGCGCGTTGATCGCAGCGCGAAACAACGGCCAGCGAAAATGCTGCACGGCCAGATAGATCAGCAGCAATGCAACGAGCAGACTCAGCACAACCCACATGGTGTCATTCCCCATGACGTCTCACCGACGTCGTTTCAATTTCAGGCGACTACTTTTTTTGGCGTGTTAATCACTGATCACCGGCAACACGATGTGTGAATCGTGTCGGACGTCGATGAAAATCTGTTGCAGCGCAGGTTCGAGGCGGGTCGCGGTGTGAGCCAGCTGACCCGTATTCGGGTTGCGATCATAGCGCGGAAAATCGCTCGACGTGACGATGACGGCGAGGCGGTGCCCCGCGGCAAAAACCATCGCCGTCGACCACAGGCTCACGTCGTAGCGCACAACGGCGCCAGGTTCGACCAGTTCGCGGTCCACCCCGTTGCGAAACGACGCACGGAGCACGCCATCGCACACGCTGAACACGCGGCCATCGGGATGCACATCGCAAAGTTTGACCACCCAGTCCGTATCACGGCCGCTCGTTGCGGCAAACAGGACGGCGTTAACCTCGCCGATCACTTCGAGATCGCTCTCCAGCGGTGCCGAGCGCAGCAACAATACGTCGCGTCGATGCTGAATCGGCGCCTGGTCGCGCGGCCCGGGTGCATATTGGGGTGGCAGTAAAGTCCCGCCACCGCACGTCGGACAGGGGTCGTTCGGGTCGTAGAGGTAACTCAACGGTGGCACTTCACCGGGAGGCGATTGCCGCGACAACTCCCCGTCCCCGCGCAGGTACCAGTGTTGTTCCGTCGCGCTGCTCAGCGGCCATTCGGACTCATCCCGCCACCGGTTCGCCCCCTGGACGAACAACTTCACCGGCGCCTCGTCGTCGATGCCGTTGTTTTCGTTCTTGAGCCAGCGATCGAACCAGCGCAGCTGCAGCTTCGTCAGGTCTTCTTTCAGATCGAGAAACATCCCGTTACTGCGAAATCCGAAATCGACATCGCCAACCACATGTTGAAACGAGGCATGCGCCCACGGCCCGACGATCAACTTGCTGCCATTGCGTGCCGTCTCCGTTGCGGCGTTCGCGCGCATCCCCTGAAAGTGTTCGAGGTCCGGCGCCAGCAGGAGGTCGTGCCAGCCCGCTATGGTCAGGCTCGGTACCTTCACCTGTGCGTGCCGATTGCCAAACAACATGGAGCGTGTCCAGTCGTCGGGCACGGGGTGCTTGAGAAATTCGTAGAAGAACGGGAGAAAAGAATGGTCCCCCGGATGCGTCGGCGCGAATTCGTTCAGTGGCAACGCTTCGAGCACACGGCCGAAATCATCGACGTCATCGATCAACCGGACGAGCATCGGCACCATTTCCGCCAGATCAGGCTTTGCCCGAATGAGTGCGGCGGGCCCGATTGCCCGCATCGCCCACATCGCGAGCGTGCCGATGTTCAGTGCGCCGCCGCGCCAGAAATGGTTCCGCCAGAAGTCATTCGGTGCCGTCGTCGGCGAAATCGCCCCGAGTGCGTCGTGGCCGGAAGCCGCTGCAAGCCATGATGTGCCGCCCATGTAGGACAGCCCGTAGCAACCGACGACGCCGGACGAATAGTCCTGCTTCGCACCCCAGTCGATGCTGTCGTAACCATCGTCGAGTTCATCCCGGTAAGGGAAAAACACATCGCCTTGCGATGCCCAGCGCCCGCGGACGTCCTGGATGACGACGGCGTAGCCGGCCGCCGCCGCGCGAATCGGATCGAGCGTCAGCGCGGTCACCGGCCACAGTTCCTTGTTATAAGGCGTGCGCTGAAGCAAAACGGGGTAGCGCCCTGCGGCCGATGGCCGATAGACATCGGCCGCGAGCCGAACCCCGTCACGCATCGGGATGAAGACATTTTTATCGACGAGTACGCTCATGAATCGATGGTCCGTGTCTCCGTTGCTTCATCCCCGGACCCGGCGGTGTCTTGCGGTTGGTCGTTCGCGTTCGCGGCACTCGCTCCGGTGTTGCCAAGCAGCGATTCGACCATCGCCTTATGCGACTCGAGGATCGCGAGCCAGTTTTTCAGAAACAGGTTGCCGGCGGTCGTGAGGCTGTACATTCGTCGCGCGGGCCCGCCGACCGAGGTGTCCCACATTGATGAGACGAGACCCATCGCCTCCATCTGCCGCAACGTACGGTAGATCGTGCCCTTGTTGTAATCGCCGAGACCGGCCTGCTCGAGTCGCTGTGCGAGGTCGTAGCCGTAAGCAGTCCAGCCATTCAGAAGGGCGAGCAGATTAGCGGTCAACATATCGCTCGCCGCGTGGGCACCGGGTTTTGCAGATTTTTTAGCCATGAACGCATTCGTCCTTCAGGGTCAATGTCGTCGCGAACGCTTGACATCTAAATGCAAATTGCATATAGATGTCAACTGAAGTGTGCGGTGCAGCAATACGGCACCGCATGTTACAACATCATATGCAACAGGAGTGAACACGATGACGACGGAAAACACAGCAGAAGCGCAGGTCGAAGACAAAGTAACGGAAACAGTCGAGAAAATGGGCAAAAAGGTTGAGAACGTCCTCGACAAGCTCGTCGACAATCAGAATCGCCTCGTCGAGGCGGCGGCAACGGCGCGCGACCGCTCGCGTCGTGTGACCGATGAATACGTCAAGTCGGTCGCCGATGCGCAACGCGACGCGCTCGCGCTGACGAAAGAACTTGCCGCACACCCGACGGAATACGGCAAAAACATGGAAGCCATGCTCGAATCGGCCACGAATGCCCAGTCTCGCGCGATGGAAATCACGAAAATGTTTTATCGTGAGCAGGCGGAAGCGACGTCCGAGTTTCAGAAAATTGTCGCCCCGCTGTTCGAATCGACGAAAGGTTTCGGTGATTTCACCAAGAACTTCCAGGCGTTCATGCAGAAAACCGCATAAAATGCGATTTTCCGCGCTAGTTACCGCTCACTTCCATGCGCCGGTGCATTATGCATCGGCGCGTGTGCAGTGCACGGTAAAATGAGTGCGACAGCGGAACAGGCCAGCAGGAGCACCGTGAGCGACGCAGATTACACCGATCCGTTCAGCCACGACCCGGCCGTCGAACAGACGCTGACCCCGCTGTGGAAAGAGGCAAAGTGGGGCCTCGAGTGGGCCCGGCTGCGTTTCACCCGGGTTTATTTCGGCCGCGGCGTGCCGCGCGGCAACGGTTCACCGGTGCTGTTGATGCCGGGCTTCATGGCCGGCGACGGTTTGATGCTGGAAATGCACTGGTGGTTACGCCGCATCGGCTATCGTTCGCACCTTTCGAACATCATCTGGAACAACGATTGCCCGGACAAAACCGCGAAGACGCTGGCTCACCGGGTGCGCGGAATCCATCAGCGTACCGGTCAAAAAGTGACACTGGTCGGTCACAGCCTCGGCGGGTTGCTGGCCAAAAGCGTCAGCCAGGAACATCCCGATTACGTCAACAGCGTCGTAACCATCGGCTCGCCGTTCAAGGAAATCGTCAAGGCGCATCCAGCCATCATCGGGATCTGGGACCGTTTGAAACTCGTCCAGGGCGGGCTAATCGGCCGTAACCTCCATGCCTCTTGCGGCACCGGTCATTGCACCTGCGCATTCGTGCGCAACATGCTTCAGCCGAAAGAAACCCCGCCGCCACAGTTCGCGATTTTTTCGAAGGGCGACGGCGTGGTCGACTGGACGAGCTGTGTCGAAGACGACCCGGAACAAAACGCCGAAGTTACCGGCAGCCACATCGGACTTATCTACAATCCGGCAGTGTTTCGTGCTCTCGCGAACCGTCTCGCCTGCACGACGTAACGAACGACACTCCGGAAACCCAACAGGTACCAGCGAATGACAGATGAAAACTCTCTCGATCCGATCCGGATCTGGCGCGAATGGTTGATCAAATCAGAGAAACAGTGGAGCGACCACCTGACCGAGATGATGGGCGATGAACGCTTCTCGAAAGGTATGGGCCGTTACATCCAGGAAGGCCTGCATTCACACCGGATTTTCAGTGACGGCATGGCCCAGTACCTGTCGAATCTGAATATCCCGTCACGGGCCGACGTCCTCGATATCGGTGACAGGCTTGGCCAGATCGAAGAAACTCTCGCCGGCTTGCAAGTTGAAATCCGCGAGCAACGGGCACAACTGACGAAGCTCGCAAACAGCGGCGGAACCGTTTCAAGTCAGAGCGCGAAGCGGCCTTCGAGGTCGAAACAGCCGCCGAAAAAAACCGCATCATGAACGCAGCGGTCACCGACAATACCGACGAGGCGTTCGAGCGCCACGTTGGCCGAACGATACAACGAGCTTTGGCGCGCAATATTCCCGGGCTGAACATTCCGCGAACCGAGTCGGAACTCGACGTCGGCACCACCGAAAAGGAACTCATTTACTCGCGCGAGACTGCGCGCCTGTATCAGTACAAACCGCTCCTCGACGAAATCTATCGGGTACCGGTGCTGATCGTCATGTCTCCGGTCGCGAAAGGCTACATTCTCGATCTTGCCCAGGGGCAGAGTCTCGTCGAGTACCTGTTACTGCAGGGCTACGACGTCTACATGATCGACTGGGTCGCCGCGCGCCGCGAACACTCGGCCCTCGGGGTTGATGATTTCGTCTGCGACATCATCGATGACGCCGTCAACAAGGTCGTCGAGACGTCCGGCGAACCCGATGTCACCCTCGTTGGATACTGTATGGGCGGTATGCTCGCGTCGATGTACACGGCGCTGAATCCGAACGGCGCGGTCAAGAATCTCGCCTGCTTCACGACCCCGGTCAATTCCGACGGTATGACCCTGCACAAGCAGTGGGCCGAAGCAAAAGCATTCGATATCGACCGCCTCGTTGATGAGCTCGGCATCATTTCAGGCGATATGATCAATGCGTCTTTGCAGGCATTGAGACCGCTGCAGAAATCAGCGGGTCAGCTCAATTTGCTCAACAACGTACAAAATGATGCATTCGTAAAAGCGCAGCTGCGCTTCGATCGCTGGGCCGCCGACCAGTTGCCGATACCCGGGGAAGTCGCCCGTGTATTGTTCAAGGATTTCCTCAAGGACAACAAGTTCGCCCGCAATGAATTGGTCCTGCGCGGCGAAACTATCGACCTCGGCCGTATCGAAGTCCCGTTCCTGCACGTCGCAGCCGAGTACGATCACATCGTGCCGACCGCTGCGTCGAAAGACCTGATTGAGATGGTCGGGAGCAAGGACAAGCAGGAAATCGTCGTCAAGGGTGGCCATGTCAGCCTCGTCGCCGGGGGTAACGCGATCTACCGGCTGTGGCCGAAGCTCGACGAATGGCTGCGCGAACGCGGTACCTGAAGCCTGCACCCGATTGCTGCAGCCGCAAGGCCCCCGACTCGCTATAATCCCCCGCGGACTACGCCCGCGAAGAATCTGGAGAAATTGCCCGATGCCTGAGACGAGCATTGCCGAAGCACTGAAACACTATCCTTTGAGCGTCGATTTGAATGACCAGGCGTTCACACTAAGGCCGATGAGCGCGGACGACGGCCCGCTGCTCCTGGCATTTGCCAGTCAGCTGCCCCAACACGACATCCTGTTCATGCGGCGCGACATCTCGACTCCCGCAGGCGTGGATAAATGGGTGCGAGACGTCGAGCGCGGCATGATCCATTCAATCCTCGCCGAGGATACGTTCGGAATCTGCGGCTACTCCACGATCCATCTCAACGACCTCGAATGGTCACAGCATGTCGCTGATCTTCGAGTTACAACCGCCGAACGGGCCCGCGGTTGCGGGCTGGGCCGGCTACTCACCCGGGAAGCGTTCAATATCGCATTGTCACTCGGAGTCGAGAAACTGATTGCACGCATGACGACCGATCAATCGGGGGCCCGCGAGCTATTTCATGAACTCGGGTTTCACAACGAGGCCCTGTTAAAGGACCACGTGAAAGATCGCAACGGCGATGCGCATGATTTGTTGCTCATGGCCTGTGACGTGCAGACGTTCCTGTCGACCCGTAACGCCTACGGGGTCGTGAATTAATTCATGAGCGGCCCGTTCGTCGCCGGGACCCGGCCACTGACACTGTCGAACCCATTCGGAGAACATTATGGACCTCGGTCTTAAAGGCAAGAACGTTATCATCACCGGTGGCAGCCGCGGCATTGGCCGGGCAGCGGCGCTCGAATTTGCCGCAGAAGGCGCAAACGTCGCGATTTGCGCGCGTGGCGCCGAGGCGCTCGAAAAGACGCGCGCCGATATCGAGGCCCACGGTGTGACGGCATTTGCCGCGACGTGCGATGTAGCCGACGCGACATCGCTGGAGGCTTTCCTCAACGAGGCGAACGAAGCACTCGGCGGCACCGACATTTTGATTAACAACCCTTCGGGCTTCGGACTCACCGATGACGAAGCCGGCTGGGAAGCGAGTCTGAACATCGACCTGATGGCATCCGTCAGGGCGACATGGAAAGTCGTCCCGTGGATGGAGTCGCGTGGCGGGGGTTCGATTATTCACATCTCTTCCATCTCCGGTCTCGAAGCCGGTCCGCCGGCGTATACCGCAGTCAAGGCGGGGCTCGTGGCACACGCGAATGCCATGGCAGCACAACTCGCACCCCAGGGGATCCGGGTCAATACGATCGCTCCCGGTTCGATCGAGTTCGCCGACGGGTTCTGGGACATGGTGAAGCAGCAGAATCGGGATATGTACGACGCCACACTCGCTTCCATTCCGTTCGGCCGTATGGGTAAGCCGGAGGAAGTCGCGGCCGCGATTGTTTTTATCGCTTCGCCGAAAGCAGGTTGGGTCTCCGGCGCGATGCTTACCGTCGACGGCGTGCAACACAAAGGCGTTTTCTAGAGCGCTGACGGAAAAACAAACGGGATAAAAGACAGTGAGCGAACGAACCTGGAATATCTATTTGTCGGGCGAAATACATTCCGACTGGCGGGAGCGCATCGTCGACGGTGCGGCGGCGGCGGGACTCGCGGTCAGCTTCAATTCGCCGGTGACCGATCACGACGCGAGTGATATGTGCGGCGTGCGCATACTCGGCGACGAATCCGATGCATTCTGGCGCGACCGTAAAGGCGCCGGGATCAATGCAATCCGGACCTCATCGCTGATCAGCGACGCGGACGCCGTCGTCGTCCGGTTCGGACCGAAATACAAGCAGTGGAACGCAGCCTTCGACGCCGGGTTCGCGGCGGCGTTGAACAAACCGCTGATTACATTGCACGATGGCGACCACGATCACGCACTGAAGGAAGTCGACGCGGCGGCGAATGCGACGGCCCGGACCCCGGAACAGGTGGTGGAGATACTGCGCTACGTCATGGCGGCATGAACCGCCGGCAACCTAGCTGCGTCGCCTGAACAACACGCCGATTAACGCGGGTGCCAGCAGCATCAGGCTCGCGGGGAGCGGAACGAACGCGATTTTCCCGAGCGTCACGCTCGCATGGGCACTCGTTGTATCGTCACCGAGAAACAGGAAGTTCGCGATGTCATAGGGCGAACCCTTGGTAGAATAGTCGCGCAGCATGCCGCCAAACAGGACACCACCGTTCGCGGACAGCGTGTAGGCGCTGTCGAGGATGCCCAGAGAATACCTTGTGAGGGTGGTGGTCGTGTCAGTCGACACACCTTCCCCGTGCGTAAAGCCGACGTTCTGAACCCAGACCTCGTCGTCCCAGAACGCAAGTTCGATCCCCTGCATATCAGTGCTCAGAACAATAATTGAAAACCCCGCGCGGTCAGCGTTTGCGTGAGATTCCGAATTAACCTGCAAATCGAATTGCAGGGTGAACCCGGCATTCCGATCCAGGGAGACCGGCGCGAAGGCGTTCGTGTAACCGAACTGGCCGTTGTTTTCGTCGGGGTTTGCAGGGTTGTTTGAGAGCAGAACACCGTCGTCGACCTCCGTCTGAACTCCGTCGTTACCGAGGCATAGCGTATCGAAGCTGCTGGAGCAAAAAACCAGCCCCTGGTCGGTCGGCAACGGCAAACCGGGAAGTTCGGGGTCGTACAAAACCTGGTGCGCCGCGTGCGCATGGCCCGCGATGAGTAACAACACCGCCGCTAACGCGCCGGGCGAGCCGCGAAAATACCTCATGGTCCGTCTCTTATTATTTTCTGCGCGCCATCGTAACGCAGCAAATGATGCGGAAACCGGTAATGATCGGCAGAAATAGTGTGTCCTGGTGCAGACGAATGCGCAGTCACAGTTGTTTGCATTGTTCCGGCACGCGATACTCTTGCCCGCCCTACCGGGCAACGACTGCCCGGGGAAGAATGAAGACGGAGCGAGTGAGAAGAAGATGCGCGTGTTTATCCCTTTGTTGCTGGCCGTCACCGGAATTGCGGCGGCCGAATCGAACGACACTGCTACGACGATCCGCAACACGGTCCTGCGGCAGGAACCGGCCCAGTCGAGCGCGGTCGTGACCGAACTGCAGGCCAATACGGAACTCCGGGTTTTCGGGCGCGAACGTGTCTGGGTCAGGGTCGTACCGAGCAGCGACGAGTCCGCGGACCCCGGCTGGTTGCGCTTCACGGAGCTTAAATTTGGCGTGTCTGCGCCCGCGGCCGAGGTACCCGCGGACGTCGCGAGCCCGGGCGGGTTTGCCGGCTTCTCGCGTTCCGTCAGCGGCTTTCTGCGCGGCTTTCGCAGCCGATCCCCGAGCTCGCCGCAAGCCACCGCGACAATTGGAGTTCGTGGACTTACCGTAGCCGACCTTGAAGCTGCGAATCCGGATCCCGCATCGCTCGCATTGATCAACCGCTACCTCACATCGAGAGACGACGCCGCACGCTTCGCCGCAGTGGGTGGACTCGCGGCGCGCCCGGTCAGCGAAGGGACCCCGCAACCATGAATCACACCGTCCATCGAATAGTACTATGCGCATTCATCGCGTTGCTGACCGCGATGCCGGCGGCCGGCTTCGATTTTGGAGCGCTCACCGAAGCGGTGAAAAAAATCGACGTGAACAAGGCCATCGACGTCGGCAAGCGTCTCGTCGCTAGTACGACGGAGATGCCACTCGAGCAGGAAATCGCGCTCGGTAACGATTTGACCGCGCGACTGCTCGGCGCAATGCAGCCGCTCGACGACGCCGAAGTGCAGGCGTACGTGAACCGGGTCGGACGCTGGCTGACGCTACAAACTGCGCGGCCCGAATTACCCTGGCGCTTCGCCGTGGTCGACACGGATTCGCTCGGGGCATTCGCAGCGCCGGGCGGTAATGTGATCATCACCACAGGCCTCATGCGCCTGATGCGCGATGAGAATGAACTGGCCGGCGTACTTGCCCATGAGATTGCACACGTGGTCGATAAGCACCACATCAAGGCCATCATGGCGCAGGCGCGCTTGTCGCTCGCGCGTGATGTCGCGGCCAACATGGCCAGCGAATACGTCTCGAAGAATCCGCTCGTGACCGAAGCGCTGATGAACGCGGGTATGCAAATTTACTCGAGTGGTCTCGATCAGTCCGACGAAATCGCCGCTGACAGCAGCGGAACCGTGATCGCCGCCCGTAGCGGCTATGACCCGCTCGGGCTGTTACTCGTATTGACCACGCTTGATTCAATCGACGCGGCTGAACCGCGTGGTGCGCTGATGTTTTCGACCCACCCGCCGACGCGCGAGCGTGTCGACCGGCTCGTGCAGCTTGCCGACAACACCGCCATGGATAATCCGGGAATGCTGAAAGACACGAAACGCTTTGCCGTTGCACAGGCGCGGCTGTTCCCGGCGCCCTGACGTCCCGCCGGCGCAGCCCCGCGCGTCAGGGACGCGACCGGACCAAATCAACCGCATCGGTCCCTGCCGGTGCGGTGTAGTGCTCCACGTCCACTCGGTATATTCTTGACCCATCACGACGTCGGACCAGCGTTGTCCCGGCGTCATCACCGGAGCGCGGAGGAAACCCATGAAACCACACGTCCAGGAAGAATATGTTCAGATCGATAAAACGGATTGGCACCCGTTCCCGGACGCACTGTCCGAAGGCGGTATCCGCTGGAAGCTGTTGCACATTTCACCAGAGATGGGCGCGTGGACGGCGATTTTCGATTGCCCGAAAGGGTCGTCGTTCAATCGTCACATTCACGTCGGCCCGGGTGAGTATCTCCTGACGAAGGGCAAAATGGAGGTCCGCGGCGGGGTCGAGGAAGGCGGCGCCACGGCACTGGCCATGGGGTACGGATACGAGTCGTGCAATGCGCGCCACGACAAAACCTATTTTCCCGTCGACAGCGAGTTCTACATGACGTTCCTCGGGCCGCTGCAGTTTATCAACGACGACGGAACACCTATCGCGGTTGTCGGTTGGGAGCAGGCGCAGGACCTGTGGTCGCAGCAAACCAGCGCTGCCTGATTCGATTCACCCGGTAGCCCGCCGGCACAGTCATGGCAGACAATATCGACTACGAGCAAATCGGGCAGGTCGCGCTGATCACGATCAACCGGCCTGCGGTGATGAATTCGCTCGACTTTGACGCCAACGACGAGCTGATAGAAATCTGGCGGCAATTTGCGTCGAATCCGACGTTGCGTGTCGCGGTCATTACCGGCGCCGGCGATAAGGCATTTTGTGCCGGGGCGGATCTGAAAACCTACACGATGAATTACGCGACGACCCCCGCCGCGGAGTTTCGTCACCGCTACACCGACGGCCCCGGGTTCGGCGGCATTACGCGCAACCTCCACATCAGCAAGCCGATTATCGCCGCCGTGAACGGTTTCGCGATTTCCGGCGGTTTCGAGTTGGCCCTGGCCTGCGATATTCGCTGTGCGGCCGAGCACGCGGAATTCGCGCTACAGGATGTGAGGTGGGGGTTTCACGCCTGCGACGGCGGTCTGATTCGTCTTCGGGACATCGTCGGCCGGGGCAACGCGATGGAAATGATTCTCTCCGGGGACCGCATCGACTCTGAACACGCGTTGCGCATCGGGCTCGTCAACCGGATATTCCCGGCAAAGCGCCTGCTCGACGAAACACTTGCCTACGCGGCCAGGCTGGCGACACGGGCGCCGCTGGCACAGCAGCTCGCGAAAGATGTGATGGTGCGCGCCGAGGGCCTGAGTCTCGATGAGGCGCTGAGGCTCGAATCGATGTCGTTCCACAACCTCGGCCAGACGCGCGATTTGGCTGAAGGGACGGACGCATTTCGCGAGAAGCGGGACGCCGATTTCGAAGGTCGCTGAAGCAGATGAAGATCAGGGCCTACGAACACGTCGGTATACGCGTTTCCGATCGCGATGAGGCGCTCGCGTTCTATTCCCGTTTGGGCTTCGTCGAAGACGAGTACTTTCCGGATTACCCGGCGAACGAAATGGTCAGCGAAGAGGGCGTCCGCATCAATCTCATCTTTAACGGCAAACGACGAGAGGGCGGCACCAACATCCTGTTCGACGAGACGGTAAAGCACCCGGGAATGACGCATCCCGCGTTTGTCGTCGACGATCTCGGCGCGCTCGAAACGCTGTGTGCGCAACACGGTATTCCCGTCACCGAGGGTCCGATCGACATTGGAGAACGCCGCCGCGCATTGTTTATCCGCGACCCCGACGGGAACGTCCTCGAGTTCGACGAATACCTGAACTGAATATCGCCTGTGCGATCCGGTAACGGATCAGCCGCCGAAAACCGACAGCGGCGGTTCGTCGAGCGCCGCGAACTGCTCGCGAAGTTCCAGGATATGCTGTTCCCAGTAACGCGGTTCGTTAAACCACGTGAACGTCCGCGGGAAAGCCGGATCGTCCCAGCGCGCCGCGAGCCACGCATTGTAATGCAACAGCCGCAGCGTACGCAGTGCTTCGACGAGGTGCAGCTCGCGAAAATCAAATTCGTGAAATTCGTTATAACCTTCGAGAATCTCGGATAACTGCGCGGTTTGTCGCTGCGTATCCCCGGACAGCAGCATCCAGATGTCCTGCACGGCGGGCGCCATGCGCGCATCGTCGAAATCGACGAAATGAGGCGTGTCATCGCGCCACAGGATGTTGCCGCTGTGACAATCACCGTGGACCCGAATCGACGCAACGGAACCCGCGGCGGCGAAGCAGGCCTCGACCTTGTTCATCAGGTCGCTCACTAGCGAATCATAGGGCGCTTTCAACTCGTCCGGGATGAAATTCCCGGCGACAACGGCGATCGCGTCGTAACCGAACGTCTGGCAGTTAATTGCCGGCCGTTGCTCGAAACCGCTTTGCGCCCCGAGCCGGTGAATGCGCCCGAGCAGCCGCCCGAGTATCAGCAGGTTGTCGAGATCGTCAATATCGGGTGTGCGCCCACCCCGCCGCGGATACAGTGCCAGCCGGAAGCCCTGTTCAAATAGCAGGCTGTCGCCGGCCGCGTTCCTCAGCGGCGCGACGACGGGAATTTCATGTTCGGCGAGTTCGAAGCAGAACGCATGCTCTTCCTCGATCTGGAAATCGCTCCAGCGCGCGGGGCGATAAAACTTCGCGATCAGCGGCTCCGCACCTTCGATGCCGACCTGATACACCCGATTTTCGTAACTGTTCAGCGCGAGCAGGCGCCCGTCCGTGACATAACCCTGACGCTCGATCGAACCGAGGATGAAATCGGGGGTCAGCGTTTCAAACGGATGGGTCACGTCGCTGTTCATCGGGCAGGTCATGCTCAGGATATCGGGCCGCCATTCTAACCCGCTGCGCGACTCCTCAAGTGATACCCCGCCGCGGCCGCTAAATCGTGCATGAACAGGGTGGAAGAGAACGCAACAGCGCCGGACGCTGACGCCCGGCCTCGGGCTATGACCTACCATTCTCGTGGTAACGATCTGTTTGCCGACGAGACCCGGCTCAATGACGATGACGGCCTCGGCGACCACTGGTCGGTGCCCTGGTCCGACATCATGATGGTCATGTTCGTGCTGTTCGCGGCCCTGCTCGCGGCAAAAATGATGCACCCGGACGTCGAAATCCGCTACCGGGCCGAACCGGTCCCCGAGATCCGCGATGTCGAACGGCGGGTCGAACAGCCTGTACTGTCACGCCAGCCTTCTTTCGAACCGCTGATGCAGATGAACGTGCTCGATCGCAGCCGCGACGCGGTGCGCGAAACCCAGTTCAAGAACATTGATATCGCGCTGCTCGATGACCAGTCCGTTAAGGTGAGCGTTCAGGGACCCATGTTCTTCGATCAGGGTAAGGCCGACCTGCTACCGGAAATGACCGGCTTCCTCGATCGCCTGGCCCGCGTCATCGCCCAGACGCCGTACGAAATCCATGTCATCGGTCACACCGACGACAACCCGATCAGAACCGAATTATTTCCAAGCAACTGGGAGCTGTCGCTGGTGCGCGGCAGCCGGGTGGCTCGCCATCTTATCGAGGCCGCCGCTCTTGAACCGTCACGCTTCGTCGTCATGGGTCGCGGACAATATGCGCCTGCCCATCCAAACGAGGACGAGGCGAAACGGGCGCTGAACCGTCGCGTGGAAATTATTATCACTCGCGAGATTGCAGCGAGCGCACAAGGAGAGGGGACATGAGTCACTACAATTTGATGGGCGTTGTGCTGTTTGCCGGCATCTACGCCGCGACATTTCTGTTTACCGACAACGCGGCTCTGATGCTGAACGGAATCGGGCTGTGCGTCGTTTTATCCGGCACGCTTGGCGCGCTCTTCCTTAGTTACCCGTTCGACGATATCCGCGCCGCGCTGCGAGTCGCGCGCAACACGTACACGGGACGCATGCTCACCCCCGAACGCATTATCGACATTCTGCACGAGCTCGCTGCGCAAACGCGTTCCAAGGGCGTGCTCGCGCTCGAGAGTTTCAGTGAGCAAACTACGATCGGATTTCTCAAGCGTGCACTGAACCTGCTCGTCGACGGTTTCAAAGACGACGAAATGCATGAAATCCTGCATACGGAAATGCTGTACTTCAAGCAACGCCGGGCGCAACACGAACGCGTGTTTCGCCACGCCGCGCGTCTCGCCCCTGCATTCGGGGTCGCGGGTAGTGTGATCGGATTGATTGCAATGCTAGCCGGCATTGGCGATCCGGAAGTCATCCTGCGGTCAATTCCGATCGCGCTGACGTCAACGTTGTACGGCATCGTACTGGCGAATTTCATTCTGACGCCGATCGCGGAAAGCATACGGGCAAAAACAGACCGCGAATTACTCCTGCAGAAACTCGTGACCGACGGCGTGATCATTATTCGCCGCGAGCCAAATCCCGTGCGCCTGGCAACGAAGCTCGAATCGTTTCTGACCCCGTCAGCGCGTCATCACGAAAACCGGTCTATCGATGAAATTCGCGAGCGGATCCGGGGCCTGCATACGGGCATTTGACCGCCGGGCCAGGGCTATCGCCGTCGGATCGCCGCGGTTGTCACGCCGGGAAAAATTGCTGCGCTGCGGTGTCGGCTCCGCGCTTACCGGATTGCTTCACGAATGTCATTTTTTGTTAACTTCGATGATATAGTGGCTACCCTGGATTAAACGCCATGGAGTAGCTTCATGCTGGCCGCCCTACTGAACGATAATCGCCGCTCGGCATATCGTGTGCGACCGATTGCAACGGACAACCTCAGGCTCGTCATCAAGTGGAACGAGCGACGCTTCAAACCCTACGAAATAGCCGACGTCACGCGCCACGGCGCGAGCATCAGATTTCCTAAAGGCACCGGCCCTGATGTGCGTAAGGACGATCTCGTCAGTGTCGAAATTGAATCACCGAACCTGAATGGCGGCGCCACGATCGAGGCACGAGTCGTTTTCAGCGGTGACAGTACGACGGAGCGTATGCTCGGTCTCGCGTTCGATGACGCCGGTGGACTCGAAGCCCGGGCGACCGAACAATTCTTTCAGTTATTTAACCGGCGCGAGTCCTATCGCGACGCGGATTCAACCCCGGCATCGTCGTTGACAGCGACAGTGAAGCCTTTGCCGTCCGCGCACAACAACAACCTGTTTTTCCCCGTAACGGTGCGGAATATTTCTGCTACGGGAATTTGTCTCGACGTTGCTGCCGAGGCGGATCGTTTCATGGTTGAACGCGGCCAGGTTCGCATTGCGCTGACGCTCCCCGGAAATCATTCATCGAACGATATCGTGACGAAGGTGTGTTACCGCAGCGTACTCGAAGCGAAGATCTATTACGGCTGCCATTTCGACTGGCCGGAAACCTCGGGCGCCCAGGCGATCCTCGAGGAGTTAACCGAGTACACGCACAATCGGTTCGATAAGGAGCTCGCGAGCCTCAGTCACTAGCGCGGATTTTTTCCGCGCACTCGGCGATTTCGTCCAGCCTTGCCAGCACCGTGTCGCGGCCTTCGGCCGGTACGGCGAAAATCATCTCGCGGTAACCTTCGGCGACGCGTGTATTCAGCTCGGCCTGATCGGTCGGTGCCATGAATAACCCGAGCGTAATTTCCGAGAAGTCGCGTCCGCGCCGTTCGCAGGCTTCACGCAGCATGTCGATGCTGCCGCCGCCTTCCCGGCCATTGATCGGCATCCATCCATCGGCGTAGTCGGCCACCCGGTCGGGTACCCATTTCGAGTTGGCGCCTATCCAGATGGGTGGGCCGCCTTTCTGTACCGGCTTCGGATACGACCACATCGGATCGAAGTTGACGAACTCGCCGTGGAATTCGGGTTCTTCTTCGGTCCAGATGGTTTTCATCGCGACAATACGCTCACGCAACACTTTCCAGCGCTGGTCGAACTGCACGCCGTGGTTTTCAACTTCCGGCGCGTTCCACCCGGCGCCGATGCCGAGCAAGACGCGACCGTTGGAGATCATGTCGAGCGATGCAACTTCCTTGGCCAGCGTGATCGGATCGCGCTGTGTCACCAGGCAGATTCCCGTTGCGAGCGTGATGCGCTCGGTGACCGCTGCACACGCCGCGAGCGCAACAAACGGATCGTGCGTGCGTTTGTAAAATTCCGGCACCACGCCGTCCGGCATAAACGGTGACGTCGAGCCTACCGGTATATGCGTATGCTCGGGCAGAAACAGTGCATCGAGCCCGCGCTGTTCAACAGCCTGCGCAAGTTCGACCGGCTGCAGGGTTTCGTCGGTTGGAAAAATGATGATGCCGCAACGGACCATGGCGTCAGTTCCCTTCGCGTTTACGCGCCTATTACATTCGGACGTGGCACGCCGGCCGATTCGCAGCCTTCGTGGTAGATCTTCAACACTGCCCCGGCGTCGAGGACCGACTCGACGTTACCGTCATCGTCGAGATTCAGGTTAGCGCCCGTGATCGCGAAGAATACGTCCGTCGGTTCCGTGTTATCGGCGAGCACGTGCAGCGTGTGAATCGACCCGGCCGGCTCGTACAGGTAAGACCCGGGCCGATTGATTTCCGGGTATTCAAGATAGCGCCATGCGCCGCTCGTCGTGTAGGCGTACACGGTGCCGGTGTGGCGGTGTCGCTGTATCGTCGTGCCCGGTTCGAATTTCGTCCGCACCACCCATAATCCGAGATCCACATCCACCTGCATCAGCTGGAACTCGACACCGTCGGTAAAATGTACAAACGGCAGTTCTTCTTCGCCGCGGTGAGCGGCCGTCGGAATTCCGGGTATCGCGGCGACGGTTGCAGTCGATGTGTCGTCTTGTGCGGTTGCACTCATGGGCTTTGTCTCCGGGTTATGGAACGGGGTCCTGGCTAAAGCCGGCACTGCCGGACGAAATCCGCAAGCTCGCGATTATAGCGCGAAGCGTCTTCGAGAAAGGGCGCGTGGCCCACGCCGTCATACCAGGACAGGTTGGCGGTCGCGCAATGTTCACCGATGTATTCGCCTGCGGCCGGAAGAACGACACGGTCCTGGCGCCCGTGCGTCACGAGCGCGGGTTTGCGAATTTTCTGGAGAACATCGGTGTTATCCAGGTCCCGCGACCCGAGGTTTAGCCGTACTTCGGGCGGAACGAGCATGTTGTAGGCGAGCGCGGTTTCGAAATCGGACTGGCTCGGAGCCACTTCGAAGCACGCGTGGAGGAAGGTTTTGATCGCCTCGATGTTCGTTGGCATGTCCGTCGAGGTGGCGCCTTCGAAGTTTTCAAGAAAGCCCGGTCCGATCAGCGTTCCGAAAGCGGCGTCGTTGAGCATCGTCGCGGCGCCGACGAAATTAATGCCTGCGATGGCATCTTCGCCGTGAACGCGCACGTAGTCGCTCATGATCAGGCCGCCGTACGACCAGCCCGCCAGGACCGGCTGGTCAAGCTCAAGCGCGGCGATAATAGCGGCGATGTCGTTCGCCCAGAGCGTCGAGTCCGCATAGCTTTCGGGCGACAGCGGTTTCCCCGACATACCGTGACCCCGAATGTCGAGCGCGACGATATGAAGTTCGTCGATCAGGCTGCTGTCGAATTGTTTGATCCAGCTGAGATAGCTTTGCGACCATCCGTGAATCAATAACACGGAGGGGTGATTCCGATCTCCCCATTCGCGTACGTGCAGCGGCAGGTCTCCGCCACCCGGGATCGTATGAATCTGCATGGTTTGATTACTCTGTTTTTTAATGGCGCGAATCAGACATCACGTGCCGGCGTGCGCCGTGGACGTCGCTGCCATTCTAATCGATTCGTGGGTGGCTCCGTCCGGATGGGGTTTTCGACCTGGTTTAATTGTTACATTATCTCGTGTAAAGTATTAGAAAACCGTCAAAATACATTGAAATTTAATGAATTTATTGATGCGCCATCGACAAACGTGCAAGCCGGATGAATAAGCTGTCGATCAACCGCGCGACCCTGTCGTCGTTGTTCCAGACCCCGCTAAGCCCGGCGGACGGCGTTGCGATACCGGCGATCCTGGACGACGTAATTTCGCGCTTACCCGAACCGGCCTGGGTCACCGACCGCTCGCATCGCTGGGTTTGCGTCAATCGCGCCTATTGCGACTACATGGGACGACCGCGCGAGGTGCTGCTCGGCGCGACCACGAGTGATGTATTGACCGGCGTCGAGGCGGCTGCAGCGTGGGATTGCGATGAAACGGCATTTAATACCGGCGAATCGACGATTAACGAGACCCAGCTCGCCGACGACGGTCCGCGTTTCCTGCAAACACGCAAATCCGTCGTGCGCGGCGCGACCGGAGAAGTCTTGTTGTTGTCTATGATCCGCGACCTGACCGGAACCGACGAAGCGCACCGGCTTCAGCGCGGTGACATCGGCGTACCCGCGGCGAGTAGCGCGGCGCGCCCGGGATTGCGCCGTCTCGCAACGGGGCAGGTTCGCTTCGCATTTTCCGATCCGCTCACGCAACTGCCGAATCGGCGCGCCACGATGAGTCTCATCGACTCGCAGACCGCACGCGCTGACGGGGAGTCAGTTATTTTTCTGATCGACATCGACCATTTCAATCTCGTCAACGACCGCTTCGGTCACAGCGCCGGTGATGCGGTTATCCGCGAACTCGCGCAGCGGTTGCGCAGTAGCATCGGGCCCGCCGATATGCTCGGGCGCCTCGATAATGACGCGTTTATCGTCGTCGTCGAGCAGTGTGATTTGTTGCAGGCGGACGAGCTTGCCGAATGCATGCTGCAGGATATCGCACGCCCGATGCTGCTCGACGATCACGAGTACAAACCTTCGGCTTCGATTGGTATCGCGCACAGTCCCGAGCACGGGCGTTCCGCGGACGATCTCATTCGCAGCGCCGGATTGGCGATGCGCAGGGCCAAGGATCGCCGCCGCGGCGGATCGGAACTGTACTCACAGAGCACGAGCGACAGCGCTGCGCGCCGCACTAATCTCGAATTGCGATTGCCGATTGCCATTGAGCGAGCCGCTCTCGGCGTGCACTACCAGCCGATCATCGATCGTCGTTCAAACGGACTCGCCGGATTTGAAGCACTTGTTCGCTGGTGCGATCCGGATCTCGGCGACATTGAACCCGCGGAGTTCATTCCGATTGCCGAAGGAATGGGCGCGATTCGGGGTATTGGCCAATTGGTTATCGACGACGCGTGCGCTGTGGCGGCCAGCCTTGCCGATAACAGCCAGGTCATCTCGATTAATGTATCGAGCGTTCAGTTGCTCGACGAAACGTTGCCGATATTGATCGCCGAAACGCTGCAAAAATACGAGATATCCGGCGAGCGACTGTTGCTGGAGATCACGGAGACCGTGGCGATGGAAGCCGACGGCGCAGTGATGCAGGTGTTCAAGGAATTGTGCGACCTCGGCATTCGTTTATTTATCGACGATTTCGGTACCGGTTTTTCGAACCTTGCGCGGCTGAAGGAACTGCCGTTTACCGGCATCAAGGTCGATCGCGCTTTTGTGCAAGGATTGCCTGAGTCCACGCATGATGAAGCCATCTTTCGCGCAACCTGCGCGATCGCAACGGCGATGGATATGCTCGTTATCGTCGAAGGCGTCGAAACCGAAAAACAGGAAGCTTTCGTACGTGAATTCGACGTACAGTATCTGCAGGGTTACCGATTCGGGCGTCCGCAACCGGCGACCCGATTCGAACGCGGTATACTTAAAGCCTGATTCATTCGCGTCGACGGACTGATGATCGCCACTCGCGCACCCGTTTTCCTGCTGCTCTTCACTTGCCTGTGGTTGCCTGAACTCCACGCGGGAAACCCTGTTCTCGACCTCACGTTCGGCGGCGATCCCGGTTCCCCGCTGCAGCATGCCTACAACTACGGGCTACCGGAGTCGGGTGAGCCTACCTACACACTGCGGATCCCGATGATCGACAAGGACATCAAGACAGTGTTCTACGATACTGTCCTGACAATTTCGAACCCGGGGAAAATCGTACAGCGTGTAACCGCGGAGCGCGCTTTTCGTACGCTGACAGACTGCGAAAAGGCCCGCGAGGTTGTTACCGTGAAATTTAACAAGGCCCTGCCTCGCGATAATGTGACCGCGGACAGCCGTTGGCAGCGGCAATCCGCGGACGGGACTGTTGTCGGTCGCCTTGCTTGCGAAAGCCTGCGCCACTATCCGCTACCGGTGTTGCGCTTCGAAATCGCGCGCACTCCCTGACCGCCTGCCGGCTCGTCCTAGGTACTCGGTAAATCGAGTACGTGTTTGGCCAGAATATTGCGCTGAATTTCGTTGCTGCCGCCGTAAATCGTCGCCGGCCTCGCGTTGTAGAACTGGCTCAGGATATTAGCCCTGCCTGCGCCAAAATCGAGTTCACCGCGCTCGGCACCAAATTCCGCGGCCGCCTCGAGCATCAGCTCGCTCAATCGCGAAAATGTCTCCGTGGCCCAGATTTTCAACATCGAAACATCCGGACCGAGGGTGCCGCCGTCGCGAACGATCTGGGCGTAACTCGCGTAAAAGCATTCAAGGTCGATCGTGTCGAGTTTCAGCCGCGTGAATCGATCGCAAAACCCGGGATCATCGAACAACCCGCGACCCTGCGCGATGCTGTCCAATCGCTGCAGTGCGTACTGCGATTGTTTCGGGCTGCCGAGAAAAATCCGCTCGAAACTGAGCAGGGCCTTGGCGATACGCCAACCCGTGTTCAGTTCGCCCACAATATTTTCCGCCGGCACGCGCACGTCATCAAAAAATACTTCGCAGAATTCCTCGTCGCCGGCGAGATTGCGTATCGGGCGGATGCTGATTCCCGGTGAATCGATATCGACGAGCAGAAAACTGATCCCCGCCTGTTGTTTGACGGTTCTGTCCGTACGTACGAGGAGAAAGATATTCGTCGCGTTCTGCGCCAGCGTCGTCCATGTTTTTTGACCATTGACGACGAACTCGTCGCCATCGAGTACGGCTTCGCATTGCAGGCTTGCCAGGTCCGATCCGGAATTGGGTTCTGAATAGCCCTGACACCAGACATTTTCGCCGGCGAGGATTTTCGGCAGGTAGTGCGCGCGCTGACTCTCCGTTCCGTGCTGGATGAGCAACGGTCCGATCATCGTAATGCCCATGTCCGGCGCACGGGCGACGCCCCATCGCTCCTGCTCCTCCATAAATACAAGAAACTTCGACGGCGACAATCCCATACCGCCGTATTCGACCGGCCAATTAGGCGCCAGCCAGCCCTTGTCCGACAGCTTCATGTACCAGGATTTGATTTCATCCCAAAACAGCCGCCGGGGTGGGTAACGCAGTTCTTCAGGGTATTCGGCCTCGAACCACGCACGCACGAGCTGTCGGAATGTCTCGTCGTCGAGTTCGTTCCAGTCCGCGTCTCCCGGCATTTGCGCCGGTACCGTAACCGATCCGTTTGCGGCCTCACCACCCGCGGATCCCCGTAGTCGAGTGCCGAGCGTGCGCAGTTGCGAACTGGTGTTGCCCAGGCGCGATCCGAGAACCATCACCCGGTTCAGGTAATGTCCGATATCGCACTCATAGGTGAATCCAATCGCGCCGTGCATCTGGATCGCTTCCCGGGTGATCGCGAGTGCCGATTCCACGGCGCGGTACTTGGCGCGCCCGGCAAGCACGGCACGTGCGTTGGCATCGCTCTCTCCTTCGAGTTCCTGCAATACCTCTGAAACAACGGCATTCGCGAGGTCGCGCGCGATATAGAGGTCGACCGCGCGGTGCTGGAGTGCCTGGAAACTCCCGATGGTGTTACCGAATTGTTTGCGCGTGCGCAGGTAATCGAGCGTTGTTTCCAGCGCGTCGGCCATGATGCCGCACAGGTACGCGCCGTTCAGCACCTGAAACGCATCGATAGCGGCTTCCCATGCATGGCCCGCGTCGCGCTCGAGTAGCCGCTCGCCGTCAGCCTGTACCGCCTGGAGCGACAGCTGTGCGTGCGTTGTATTGTCGGCCAGGTATCGCGATTGCAGTTCGAGACCGGGTGCATCGACGTCGATCCGGAATACGGCAATCGATGTACCGATGCGGGCGGGTACGAGAAATACATCACACGAGCGGCCGAGCGGTACGCAGTCGACGACGCCGTCGATCTCGAACACGCCGCCCGATTCGCGCGCCGTGGGCAGTGAAGCCGCACCGAGCTGAAATTCCGACGCGCATACACCGGGTAGCGTTGTGCCCGCGGCGATCTCGCCGAGAAGCGCGTCTCGTGCGCTCGATTTCGTCAGACCATTGAGCAGGCAAACTGCAAAGCACGATTCGAGCAACGGCTCCGGTGCCGCTGCCCGCCCGAGTTGTTCCAGCACGACCGCGGCGGCTGAAAGATTGAGTCCGAGACCCTCGCTGGTTTCCGGTACGAGGATCGCCGACCAGCCGAGCTCGACCATTTGCTGCCACACGGCCGGGTCGAAATCCGTGTCCGACTGCTTCAGCGATTTCAATCGTTCTTTTCCCGCCGCCCGTACACAAAAAGCGATCGCGCTGTCGCGCAGCATATTGTGTTCTTCCGAGGAGTCGCCGATAGCCGCGTGTGCTGGTTCGCCCATGTTGACATCAATCCTTCGCGTTGAGACCGGAAAAGACCGGAAATTTTACCATGCGCTGCGGACCTCCCGGGTCGGGGGCGCATGCTTGTGCCGTGTGTACGCGATCGTCTGCCGGAGCCGAACCAAAACACCCGGATTTGCCGGAGCGCGCGACGTCCCTCCTGGCGGGACTTGGTATAGTTCCGGCACGTCAAATTCACAGGATGCGATCCCTTGAAAGTCGAAACCCTGCTACCCCTCGGAAAAGTCGATCCGGGTCTGCGCGAACCGAGCCAACCGATCGATATCGGGGCGGTATATGACGACGCCCGGCTCGTCGAGTCGCTCGGCTACGACGCCCTGATGGTAGAAGAGACGAAAGTCGATCCCTACGTCGTGATGGCCCTTGCCGCGCAGGCAACGGAACGGATTTCGATCGGTACCGCCGTCGCCATTGCGTTCGCACGCAGCCCGACCGTAACCGCAATGGCCGCGTGGAATCTGCAGAAACTGTCCGGCGGGCGCTTCGTACTCGGGCTCGGTACCCAGGTGAAGGGTCATATCGAACGTCGATTCGGACTGCAATGGTCTGCGCCGGGGCCCTGGATGCGTGAATACGTTCAGGCGATGCGAGCCGTGTGGCAGAGCTGGCAACACGGTACGCGTCTGGATTTCAATGGCGATCATTATCGCCTTAACCTGATCGTCCCGTTGTTCGATCCCGGCCCGGTCGAACATCCCGCGATCCCGATCCATCTCGCCGCGGTGAACGAGTATATGTGTCAGGTCGCCGGCGAAGTGGCCGATGGCGTCAGGCCTCACCCGGTGTGCACGGCCGAGTACATACGCGACATTATGATCCCCGCGATGAGCCGCGGCGCGGCCCTCGCCGGGCGCGCCGATGATGACTATGCCGTCAGTATCAAACCGCTGATTGCTACCGCCGCCACCGAAGAGATACTCGCGACCCGTATCCGGGATGTGCGCGCGCGGATCTCATTCTATGCGTCCACCCCGGCCTATCGTGCCGCGTTTGCCCATCACGGACTGGGTGAGCTTGCGGACGAACTCAAGGTGTTATCCAAAGCGCAACGGTGGGAAGAGATGCCGGAGCACATCAGCGACGAGATTCTGCACCGGTATGCCGTGGTCGGGCTGTTCGACGATATCGCCGACAAGCTCGTCGATCGCTACGGCGGGATCGTGACAAACGCGGAATTTTCTATCCCGGTCAGCGACGATCACGATCGGGAGCGCCTCGGGGAAATGCTGAAACGACTGCGCGCGGAGTGACCCTGAACGCCGCCGCACGTCGGCTCAGGAACCGGCCATCCAGCGATAGGCGAGTTCGGAGCTGACCGCGATATCGGCCCGTTTGCCGAGGACACCGGCGACGTATTCCTTGCACGCTTCGACATCGGTATGCGCGAAGTCCGACTCCACGTAGGTGATCAGCTCATGCGGGTCGCATGCGAACGCGTAGAACAAAAAAGGGTCGCCATCAAAAAGAAAGATGGCAACGCCGTCGGTGACGACGTAATGAAAGAACGGGTCGCTCAGCATCGAGTCCGAATTCGGGTCGTAGGCCATCGAAGCCTCTCGGTACGCGTGTGCTTCGTCCGCGAGATGTCGGGTCGATACGATCGTGCAACCGTGATGAACGAGCAGTTCCTTTAGGATGCGCTCGAGTTCCGCGACTTCGGTAATGATTTCCACAGGGTTCGGTCGGCTCCGGGGACGTCAGGTTCCCTTACTCGGCAGCGCGCCCGAATAGCGGGGCGCGTCGCCGCCGATGATATCCCATGTTGCTTTCGATGCGACAAACAGGTGTTTCTCTATCGTCAGTGGCGGGTCGCCGTTCAGGGTGCCGAGAGTGATGCCGTGGATAGTTCCGTTGAACAGACCACACAGTGTGGAACCGCAGTGCGAGCAAAAGCCGACGGCGAACCCGGCCGTATCGCCGAAAATCTTCAGCGCCGGTTCGCCGCGCGCCCACGAGAATGTTCCGGCGGTGACTTCCGCATAAGCGGAACCGCTGCCGCTGAATACCTTGCGACAGCGCGAACAGTGGCAACTACGGGGTTCGATTAGAGCGCCATCGATACGGTAGCCAATGACCCCGCAAAAACACTCTCCTTCGAACATGCGGCGTACGGAGTCAGGTCTCCGGCGATCAGTTGAGTGACTTGAACACCGCGTCGAGACTGTCTTTCGCGTCGCCGAACAACATCCGGGTGTTCTCGCGGAAGAACAGCGGATTATCAACCCCCGCATACCCCGTTGCCATGCTGCGTTTCAAGACGATGGCCGTCTTTGCTTTCCACACCTCGAGTACCGGCATGCCGGCTATCGGGCTGTTCGGTTCTTCCTGGGCGGACGGATTGACGATGTCGTTGGCGCCGATCACGATAGCGACGTCGGTCTCCGGAAAATCATCATTAATCTCGTCCATTTCCATGACGACGTCATAGGGCACCCGCGCTTCGGCGAGCAGCACGTTCATGTGGCCCGGCATGCGACCGGCCACCGGGTGAATCGCGAAGCGAACGGTTTTACCTTTTTCACGCAGGGCGGTCGTCAGTTCGGAGACGATATTCTGCGCATGAGCGACGGCCATGCCATAACCCGGCACGATGATCACGTTCGACGCGTCACGCAGTAAATCCGCGGTTTCCTCCGCCGAGATCGGAACGGCTTCGCCCTCGAAAGACGCCGCGACCGTACCGCCGGAGGTGCCGAACCCGCCGGCGATGACACTGATGAAGTTACGGTTCATCGCGCGGCACATGATGTAACTCAATATCGCACCACTCGAGCCGACCAGTGCGCCGGTGACGATCAGCAAATCATTCGACAGCATGAATCCCGTTGCGGCGGCGGCCCAGCCGGAGTAACTGTTCAACATCGATACGACGACAGGCATATCCGCGCCGCCGATCGCCATGACCATATGCACGCCAAACGCAAATGCGATCAGGGTCATCACGATGAGCGCCCAGACACCGGCACTCGACGAGGGGTTGCCAACGAATGTTGCGCCGATCCACAGGCACGCGATGGCGATACCGAGGTTCAGTAAATGGCGCGCCGGCAGCAGCAGCGGTTTGCCGTCGATGAGGCCGCGCAGCTTGCCGAACGCAATAACCGAGCCGGTGAACGTAACAGCGCCGATCAGTATGCCAAGATAAATCTCCACTTCGTGGATCGTTTTCTCAACACCGTAGAGTTCGTGCGAATGATCAAGATACGTCGCATACCCGATGAGGACGGCGGCGAGCCCGACGAAGCTGTGCAGGATGGCGACGAGTTCCGGCATCTCGGTCATCTGTACGCGCGACGCGACGTACGTGCCGGCAGCACCGCCGGTGAGCATCATGATGAACAGGACAACGTACGAACTGACCTGGTTGCTCCAAATCGTCGCAATAATGGCAATCGCCATGCCGGCCATGCCATAGACGTTGCCACGCCTGGCCGTTTCCTGGTTGCTCAGGCCACCGAGACTCAGGATAAACAGGATTGTAGCGGCGATGTACGCTGCGGTAAGTGTTCCGGAAGCCATGTGGATGCCTTATTTTTGAAACATGCGCAGCATGCGCTGGGTCACGAGGAAGCCGCCGGCGATGTTGATCGACGCAATCAGGATCGCAATGCCCGCAAGCAGCGTAATGAGGAACGAACTCGTCGAAATCTGTAGCACGGCGCCGAGTACGATGATTCCGCTAATGGCATTGGTCACGCTCATCAGCGGCGTATGCAACGCGGGTTTCACGTTCCAGATAACCTGGTAACCGACAAAGCAGGCGAGCACGAAAACGGTGAAATGCGACATGAATTTCGCCGGCGCGACCCCGCCCAGCGCCCACAGCGCAATACCCCCGGCGATGAGAAACGCGAGTGAGCCGAAGCCTCCGCCACCCGAGGTTTCGGCTTCGACGACCGGTACCGGCGGCGGTGCCGCGGGTTTCGGCGGCGCGGCGGACAATTTGGGTGGCGGCGGCGGCCACGTGATCTCGCCATCCTTGATGACGGTGGTGCCACGGATCACCTCGTCCTCCATATTGACGTCGATCGTGCCGTCTTTTTCCGGGGTCAGTTCGGTCAGGAGGTGACGCAGGTTCGTGCCGTAGAGTTGGCTCGCTTGTGCGGCGAGGCGGCTTGGCAGATCGGCATAGCCGATAATCCTGACGCCGTGGCGGGTCACGATCTCGCCGGGTTCCGTCAGTTCACAGTTGCCGCCCTGTTCTGCGGCCATATCGACGACAACGCTGCCGTCGCGCATGATTTCGACCATGTCCGCGAGTATCAGTTTCGGTGCCGGCTTGCCCGGGATCAGCGCCGTGGTGATGATGATGTCGACTTCTGCGGCCTGTTCGCGGAACAGCGCCATTTCGGCCTCGATAAAGGCCGGGCTCATTTCCTTGGCATATCCGCCGGTGCCGCTGCCTTCCTCGACGAAATCGAGTTCGAGGAACTCCGCGCCCATGCTTTCGACCTGCTCTTTCACTTCCGGTCGGGTGTCAAACGCGCGCACGATAGCGCCGAGACTCATGGCGGTCCCGATCGCTGCGAGGCCGGCGACGCCGGCGCCGATAACCATTACTTTGGCCGGCGGTACTTTGCCTGCGGCCGTGATCTGGCCCGTAAAAAACCGGCCGAAGTTGTTAGCCGCTTCGATGACTGCCCGGTAGCCGCCAATGTTGGCCATCGAACTCAGCGCGTCGAGCTTTTGTGCGCGGGAAATCCGCGGCACGCTGTCCATCGCGAGCACCGTGACGCCTTTCGCGGCGAACTGGTCCAGCAACTCCGGATTCTGTGCCGGCCATACGAACGACAGCAGCGTCTGGCCCGTGCTCAGCAATTCAGTTTCATGTTTGTCGAGCCCCGGATGATGTTCCGGGGCCCGCACTTTCATGATGATATCGGCGCCTTTCCATAACGCCTCGCAGTCTTCGGCGATGGTAGCGCCGGCCGCGACGTAGCTCTGATCGGAATAACTCGCCGCTTCGCCAGCCTGCGATTCCACGCTGACTTCGAAACCGAGTTCGATGAGTTTCGTCACGACATCCGGGGTGGTTGCTACCCGGCGCTCGTTCGCGTGTACCTCGCGTGGTACTGCAATTTTCATGTTTTTACTCCTGAGTCCCCGGTTTTCCCAATCAGGTCGACCCGGGGTCGGATCGGTGGCTGTCGGCGCCCGCGAGCAGGTTCGGTCTGGTCATGAGGCCGCAGTCCGACGCCGCTGCTTTCGCATCGATCCGTCCACCTGGCCCCGAATACGAACCCGGCCGTCGCGCCGTTCGATGACGCTGGCTCGCACGCCGGGTTCAGCCGGCTAGTGTAGCGAAAGCCCGTCTCGAAGTCAGGTTGCGACCCCGACGGAATCGGTTCACTGCGCGAACGGTTTGCCGTCAAATCGATCGACAGTTGTAAACGATTCCACCGGGTTGCGCTTGAGCTTCGTCAATTGCTTTACGGGTCGTCCCAGCGGCAACATCGCGGCGACGGCGTAGTGGGGTGGCAGACCGAGAATTTCCTGGGCCTGTGGCTCGTCATGGGCGAGAAACGTGGTCAGGACGCCGCCGAAGCCCTCGTTGCGCGCGCCCATCAGGATGTTCCAGGCAAACGGGTAAATAGATGCGCCCGGAATCACGCCGATGCGTTCGAGATCCTTGTCAAATGCGGTCACGACCCGCAAGTCGACGGCCACGACGAGCAGGACGGGCACTTTGCTGAAGTCGCCGAGCTGTTCGAGCAGGGGATAGCCGAGCGGTATGTCGTCCGCCACTGCCGGGTCCACCGATGTCGGGATGACGGTGTTATACGGCGTCTCACCCGCCTCGACCTGAGCCCGGTAGTAGCGGAACACCGGGATGCACAAGTCGCCAAGGCGGCGACGGATCGCGCTGTCGCGGATCACCATAACCCGCCAACCTTGCCGGTTTCCGCCGCTCGGTGCGAAGCGGGCATTATCGAGGATCCGGTACAGCGTTTCGTCCGGGATCGGGTCGTCGGTGAAAGCGCGCGCGGAAAACGTCGTGCGCATGGCCTCATTCAATTCCATCGTGCCGCTCCTGCTCGGATAAGAGCGGGCTAGGGTATCAAACTACGGTGGCGATGGATTCAACGTGGTGGTGCCGGGATCCCGTGCCAGCTGCGGGAACGCGACACGCTTCCGTGCAAGAATAAGCGGGACCATATTCCGGAGCTGACACCGGTGCCTGCAAAATATTGCCTGCCGCCTTCGCCGCGTCGCTTTTACCGCTGGCGCGAGTTCAATCGCAACCCGCCTCAGTTCATGTACGAGTTGTTGCAGCACTATGGTGACGTCGCGCGCTGGCGCGGTACATTCGACGTGGTTTTTCTGAATCACCCGGATTTCGTGCGCCGCGTGCTGTCCCGGTCCTACGAACATTTCTCGAAACAGGTCATTGATTACCGCGTCCTCGCCCAGATTATGGGGAACGGACTCGTCTCCAACGACGGTCCCGGTTGGGTACGGCAGCGCAAACTGATGCAGCCGATGTTCGCGAACCGGGTGGTGAATGGTTTCGACACGCCGATCAACACTCTGACCGAGCGGTTGCTGATCGAATGGGACGCCGCCGGTTCGAACCCGGTCTGGGTTGATCGTGACATGGGTCGGTTGACGTTCCAGATCGTGGGCGCGACGCTTTTCAGCAGCGACATCGAGCAACACGCCGATGAAGTCGCGGACATTCTTGAAGTCGTGAATCTGCAAACCCAGGAAATCCGTGCACTGATGACGTTGTATCCGTGGATTCCGACGCCGTACAACTTGCGCTGGCGCAAAGCGCGACGCCGACTCGACGAGATCGTGTACGGGATGATCGCCGCGCGCCGTCGCGAGGGCGCCGGTGAAAACGACATACTCGATCGCCTGATTTCGGCGCGCGATGACGACAGCGGCGAAGGGATGGATGAGAAGCAGATGCGCGACGAAGTCGTGACACTGATGCTTGCCGGCCACGAGACGTCCGCGACGGCGCTCAGCTGGACGCTTTATCTGCTCGCAAAACACCCCGAAATAATGCAGCGACTCGCGGGCGAGCTCGACGCGGTTTTGCACGGAGCGCCGGCGACGAGCGCCGACGTCTCTTCCATTCCGTATCTGAAACAAGTGGTCCAGGAGTCGATGCGCATCTATCCGCCGGTTTGGGCGATCGCGCGCCGTTCACACCACGATGAGCGCTTTGGCGACTATGACGTGCCCGCCGGTGCTTACATCGGAATCGTGCCCTACGCGCTGCATCGCCACCCCGAGTTCTGGCCTGACCCCGAACGCTTCGATCCCGATCGATTTGCGCCAAATCCGACCGAAAGCCGGCATTCCTATTGCTATCTGCCGTTCGCGGCCGGACCGCGGGCCTGTATCGGACTTGGCATGGCGATGCTTGAAATTCAGCTGGTACTCGCACAAATCGTGCAACGTTACGACGTCCACGTCGTCCCCGGGCACCCGGTGGAGACATCCGCGAAGGTCACGCTGAAACAGCGCTACGGGATGCCACTCAGGTTGAGTCGCCGCACCACGCATTAGCGCGGGCGGCGGATGTCTGGTCGCGCGGGGCGGCCTATTTCAGGAATTTCGACGCCATGCCCAGCAGGCCGCTCGAACCGCCGACGGCGTCGAGCAGATTGCCGCCCTTGCTGTTCGTGTCGATGAGCTCGGGCAGCATGTCGGCAAGCCCGTTCGTGGCAGTCGGCGGATCGAGATTGAGCGATGACGCAAAATTATTCACCTTCCCTTCGCCGAACAGTGACAGGATTTGTTCGGCCGAGATGCCGCTGTTCGAACCGTCACCGAGCCACGATTGCGCGAGGCTCGCGAGTCCGCCGCCGTCCAGTTTCGAAATAATCGAACCGAGATCGATGTTGCCGGCGTTGTCCCCGAGCAGGCCGGCGAGCGCTTTTGCCACGACGCCCTCATTCAGACCCGTGCCGCTGCCGCCGAGTTTCCGGATAAACATTTCGCTCGCGATTTTCATCAAGTCCATGGGATCTGCTCCTGCAATCCTTCGCGATTGCTCATGTCGTTAGTTGTTGGCGCTTTAAACGAGACCGGGGTTGCCGCCCGAGCCGCCGTCAACGGTAATGACCGAACCGGTTGTGTAAGACGATGCGTCGCTGGCGAGGTAGAGAGCGGCGCCGGCGATTTCTTCCGGTGCACCGCCGCGCTGCAGCGGAATCACGTCGCGCGCAGTGGCCTCGAACCGTTCCATATCCCAGGCTTTGGAAATATCGGTTAAAAACGGTCCGGCCATGATCGCGTTGACCCTGACTTTCGGGGCATAGGCGTGGGCGAACGACCGGGTGAGCGCATTGAGGCCGGCTTTCGCGGCGGCATAAGGTTCAGACGCGGGGCTTGGCGTGACCGCCGCGGTACTCGTCGTATTGATGATACTGCCGCCGTCACCCGCAGCCATGCGCTTGCCCGCGAGCGCACTGAGGCGAAACGGCCCTTTCAGGTTGACCCCGATAACCTTGTCGAACAGGGCTTCTGAAATTTCGTCGAGTGATTCGTACAACGGCGACATGCCCGCGTTGTTCACAAGAACATCGACGCGCCCGAAGTGGCCGTACACGGCCTCGATCATCGGCTCGAGTTCGTCCCATTTTCCGACGTGGCAGGCGTAGGGCAGGGCGCGCACGCCGAGTGCTTCGACTTCATGCGCGGTCGCTTCGCACTGCTCGAGCTTACGGCTCGCGATGACGACATCGGCGCCGTGCGCCGCGAACGTCAGTGCCATCTCCCGTCCGAGTCCCCGGCTGCCGCCGGTGACGAGGGCGACTTTGCCGCCGAGATCAAAGTTGAGTGTGGTCATAGGTTGTTTTTCCGCTCCCGCCCGTTGTCTTCATCGGGAGGACTTTCAGCCTTTCCCGCTCCAGGCATCATAACCGCCGGCGAGTGATTTGACGTTACCGAACCCAAGCGTCTTTAAGGTTTGCGCTGCCAGCGCGGAGCGACCGCCGCTTTTGCAGTACACAACTATCGGGGCGGATTTATCTTTTAACGCATCCTCCGTCTCGGATTTCCATTCGAGTACACCGCGCGGGACGCACACCGCACCGTCGACTGTCCCGTCCTGCCACTCCGGTGGTTCGCGGACGTCAACAAATAATGCTTCGCCGGCTCCGAGCGCCTTCGCGTCTTCGAGGCTGATTTCCGTAATTTCGGCTTTCGCCGCACTGACCAGATCGGCCGCTGTTTTCGCCATCATTGTCTCCTCAATAAATTTCAATCGAGCTTAGCCATGCCCACCGGAGAAAGCCAGATCCCGATCAATTATTCGCCAGTTTCGCTGCGGCGCATGAGAATTGCGGCGGCGGCCGGCGCAGGCGCGACGTCGACATAGTTGATTACGGCGATTTCGTCGAACCCGTCGCCGATACGATCGCGCGGATAAAACTGGTCGGGGAATCCGAACGGCTCACTCGTCGCGTTCAGCATCAGCACATACGGGCATTGCTGAACGGATCGGTCGAGTTCTGTAGCCGTGGCATCCGGCGACGCCGGGTATAACGCCGGGCGCCCGGTCGCAAGCATCACGTACTGTGGCAGCACGGAGATGATGCACTCGCCCGGTTCAACAGTGGTACCCAGCGTCACGATGGCCGCGGTAATCTGGCGCACGATGTCCGCATCGTCATGCATCACTTCGACATCGTGGGTCCAGTGCCAGGTGCTCGTCCGTACCGCGTCGTGGTAAATGCCGTCCGTTTCGGCAGCGATATCACGCACGATCTCGGCGCTGCTCGGCAGCACGATCGCGGCAAGCAGGATGACAGGTGCGGCGCGGGCAGCGCTACCCGAGCCGCGGACGAACCGCTCCGCGAATACGGCGCCGCCGGTCACCGCGTATAACAAACCGAGCGGGATGAGAACGAAGACGAAACGTCCGGCGTGGGCGTTATGCGGCCACACCACGACAAGGGCGAGGTAGGCGACGATGTATATCGCATCGAAGCAGCCTCGCCGCAGGCGCCGCAGGAAACCGGCGAGTACGAATAACAGTACCGGCGCGAAGCACGCCGCACTGAACGAATGACCGATCACGTCGAGGTTTGCGAGTCCTTCGCTCCACAACGATGCCACGTTCGACGGGATTTCGACGGCGAGGGCAGTGATCGCTTCCGACAACGGAAACGTGATGACACTCATCACATAACTCGGCTCATAACCGGCTGTCCACTTGACGAGTGCCCACGCAAGCGTCGGTGCCAGAGCGAAAAAAGGTGCGGCCCGGTAGCGTGTCCCGTGCGTGCGATACCACCAGAAGACGACGAACGCCGCGATTGCCGTGACCCCGACGGTTCTGACGACGGCGGCAATACCAATCAGAACGGCGGCCGCGACCCACCCGGAGCTTGTTACGCGGTCCGCACCCAGCACGGTCATGGCGGTGAGAGTCAGCAGCAGGTACAGCGGCTCGCTCATGACGTCCATGGCGTAGAAGAGGCTGATTGGCATCAGCGCGAACAGCACGGCCGCGAACCCGCCGAGCCAGATCGAAACCCGTTCGCGACACAGCCAGTAGGCGGTCAACGCACTGCACAAACCCATGGTCAGGCCGCCGAGTCGGTGCGTCCACGCGACATTGTCCGTGCCCCCGCCCGACAGTACGAGCGCCAGCGGATACCCGGGCGGAAACGGATAGTTCGAGTGCAGAAACCCGAGCCAGTCGAAACCGGAACCGCGTGTGGCGTAGGCGTCAGCGAGCAGGATGTAAATCGCCGAATCGGAAAACAAGCCGCTGAACGTCGCCTTGTCGGACACGAACAGAAATAACGGCATCGTGCAGGCGAAGCACGCAGCCGCGGTCATTGCCGCAGCGCGACGTCCCGCGGCCGGCGCGCGAACGTCGTTCATGAAGCCGGGGCGGGGCCGGGCAATAGAGGCAGGAGTCGCACGGTGGCATTGTACCAATGCGCAACCGGTGGTTGCCGATGTCTGTGCGGGTCAGTAGCATCGCCCGCAAACGCGTCAGTCGGGCGGCGACGATCGGAGTCAGTGAAAGCGATGTTATTGAGCGAACTTTTGCAGCGCGGTGAGCCGGATCGTCCGGCGATCGCATCGACCGAGGGCACCGCGCCGTTGAATTACTCAGCGCTGCGCGCGTTGTGTGACGACGTTGCGCGCGACCTGAGGGGGCACGATATCGGTGCGAACGATCGGATCGCCATCGTACTGCCGAACGGACCGGACATGGCGAGTTGCTTCGTGTGCGTCGCGAACGCAGCGACGGCCGCGCCGCTCAACCCGGCGTACAAAGACGCGGAATTCGAGTTCTATTTGAGCGATCTCGGCGCGAAGGCGATGATTGCCGCGGCCGGCGTGGAGACGCCGGCGCGCGACGCCGCGGCGCGGCTCGGCATCCCGGTCATCGAACTCACATCGAGCGATTCGGTGGCCGGCGACTTCTCCCTCGGTTTCGGTGCGCTGCCCGCTGCGCCCGCCCTGGAGACCACTGCGGGAGCCGATGTCGCGCTCGTTCTGCATACGTCCGGCACGACTTCACGTCCGAAAATTGTGCCGTTGTCGCAGGCGAATCTATGTGCATCGGCGCAACATATCGGTGCAACGCTTGCGCTCACGCGCGAGGATCACTGTCTCAATCTCATGCCGTTGTTTCATATTCACGGGCTCATTGCGGCGGTGCTCGCTTCGTTCCACGCGGGCGCCTGCGTGTCGTGCAGCCCCGGCTTTAACGCGATGCGGGTGTTTGCATGGATGGGCGAGCGCGAACCGAGCTGGTACACCGCTGTACCGACCATGCACCAGGCGATACTCGAACGTGCGGCACGCAACGAGGATATTGTGGGCGGCCTGCGTTTACGCTTTATCCGCTCGTCGTCGTCTTCGTTGCCGCCGCAGGTCATGCAACAGCTTGAAAGTACGTTCGGCTGTCCCGTGATCGAGTCTTACGGCATGACTGAAGCTGCTCACCAGATGACTTCGAACCAGTTGCCGCCGGGTCTGCACAAACCGGGATCCGTCGGTGCACCTGCCGGTCCCGAAGTCCGCCTGATGGATAGCGGCGGCGCATTTGTCGCGCCGGGCGGGGAAGGCGAGATCGTAATACGGGGGCCGAACGTGACCCGTGGGTACGAGGCCAACGAGACGGCAAATGCAACGGCGTTCTCACCCGATCCCGACGGCGGCGCGGATTGGTTCCGCACCGGCGACCAGGGCATATTCGATGGGGACGGGTTCCTCTCGATCAGTGGGCGCCTGAAGGAAATCATCAATCGCGGCGGGGAGAAGATTGCGCCGCGAGAAGTTGACGATGTGTTGATGGATCACGACGCGGTCGCCCAGGTTGTGACGTTCTCGATGCCGCATCCGAAACTCGGCGAAGACGTCGCCGCCGCGGTCGTTCTGCGCGAGGGCGAGGCGGTCGACGAGCGTGGACTCAGAGACTTCGCGGCGGACCGTCTTGCTGCATTCAAAGTGCCGCGCAAGATTGTTTTCCTCGATGAAATTCCGAAGGGCAGTACGGGTAAATTGCAGCGTATCGGACTTGCGGAAAAGCTCGGGCTCACGTGACGCACGCAAGTGTGAATGTGCCGGCGCTGCCGCATCACCGACCGGTTGATGGCGAATGAAAATCTGTATATACGGCGCCGGTGCGATCGGCGGGTTTGTCGGTGCGCGCCTGGCAATGGCCGGCAGCGAAGTCTCGCTCGTGGCGCGCGGCGCGCACCTTGCGGCGATTCGCGACAACGGGCTCAAACTGCGTGACAGCAGCGGTGAGACAACAGTTCAGGTCGCGGCCAGCGACGATCCATCGGAACTCGGAACGCAGGATGTCGTCATCGTCACGCTGAAGGCGCACTCGGTACCGGCGGCGGTCGATCAAATCGGGCTGCTGTGTCACGAACAGACCGCGATTGTTACCGCTGTCAACGGCGTCCCCTGGTGGTATTTCTATCGTCTCGGCGGGGAATTCGAAGGGCGCGAACTCGCGACCGTGGATCCGGGCGGGCGGCAATGGCGCGAACTCGGCCCGGAGCGGGCTGTCGGTTGTGTCGTCTATCCGGCCTGCGAGGTTCCCGAGCCGGGCGTCATCGAGCATATCGATGGCGAACGCTTCACGCTGGGTGAACCGAGTGGTGAGAAGACGGAACGGATCGCCCAAATATCGGCGGCACTGCGCGCGGCCGGCCTGAAAGCACCCGTGAAGACACGGATCCGCGATGAAATCTGGATCAAGCTTTGGGGCAACGTCGCCTTCAACCCGTTGAGCGCACTCACGGGCGCGACCCTCGAAGCGCTCTGCGCCGACGAAGACACACGGCGCATTGCGCGGCTCATCATGCTCGAAGCGCAGCAAATCGGTGAGGCGCTCGGGGCCCGTTTTGCCGTCGACGTCGACCGCCGCATCGCGGGTGCCGCCGCCGTTGGCGCGCACAAGACCTCGATGCTGCAGGACCTCGAGCGTGGACGCGCGATGGAGATCGATGCGGTCGTCGGTGCCGTGCGTGAACTCGGCACCCTGACCGGGGTCCCGACCCCGAACCTCGATGTCGTGCTGGCTCTCGTCCAGGCGCGCGCACGCGAAGCGGGTTGTTACTGAAACCGGTTTTGCTAACGATACCAATCGCTTTCGCCGGCGCTTCGTTTATACTGCCGCGCGTCCTGCTGCCGCGCACTCGAGCAAGCGACGGCGCAATATCGTTTATTCGGCCGGCGTTAGCCGGTGATGAGGTTGCCGAGTTTGTCCGACCCAGATTTCGTCCCCGGTCAGCGGTGGGTCAGTAATACAGAATCGGAATTGGGGCTCGGCATCGTGGTCGAGAACGAAAACCGGCGCGTGACCCTGAGTTTCCCGGCCGCGGGAGAGCGGCGCGTCTACGCAACCGACAACGCGCCACTGAGCCGCGTGATCTATAACGTCGGCGAGACTATATCCGACGACGAAGGGCTGTCGATCAAGATTCAGCAGTGCCACGAGAACAACGGCTGCGTCATTTACGGTGGCGTCTCGGCCGACGGCCAACCGGGAATCATCGCCGAACTGAACCTGGACAGTTTTGTTCAGTTCAGCCGCCCGCTCGACCGGCTCTTCGCCGGACAAATCGACAAGAACAACAGTTTTCTTCTTCGCACCGAATCGCTGGCTCATCAGCATCGACACGCCCGCTCGTCAGCGTTCGGACTGCTCGGGCCGCGCGTACAGATGCTTCCACACCAGTTTTTCATCGCCCATCAGGTCGGGGAACGCTACCGGCCGCGGGTGTTGCTCGCCGACGAGGTCGGTCTCGGCAAGACCATCGAGGCCGGCCTTATCGTGCATCAACAATTGCACAGCGGCCTTGCTTCCCGGGTGCTCGTGATTGTTCCCGATAACCTCGTCCACCAATGGCTCGTGGAAATGCTGCGACGGTTCAATCTGCATTTCACGATCCTCGACGAAGAAACCTGCAGTGCCATTGAAAGCGGCGGCGACGATCCGGAGGTGGTGCCGGACGACCCGGAGAATCCGTTCGAGAGCGCACAACTCGTCCTCGCCGGCCTGTCGCTGCTCGTTGATAACCCCGATCGACGCGAGCAGGCGCTCGCGGCGAGCTGGGATCTCATGGTGGTCGACGAAGCGCATCATCTGAGTTGGCATGAAGACGCGGTCAGCCCGGCTTACGCTGCGATAGAAACATTGGCCCGCGCCGCGGCCGGCCTCATCCTGATCACCGCAACCCCCGAGCAGCTGGGGGTTGAGGGGCACTTTGCCCGGTTACGTCTGCTCGATCCGGACCGCTACCACGACCTCGCCGGATTCCGTGCCGAAGAAGATAACTACCGCCCGGTCGCTGACCTGATCATGGCATTGCAGGACGTTGACCCGGCGGCAGGATTCGATGCCGGTGATGAATTGCCCAAGCGCCTCGCCGAGTATGTCGACGAAGAGACGCTCGCCGAGGTGCTCGCCGCCAGTGCGGCAGACCGCGCAACATTGCTCGCCGAGGTGACGCGCAATCTCCTCGACCGCCAGGGCACCGGCCGGGTGCTGTATCGCAACTGTCGCGACACCATTGCGGGTTTTCCCGAACGCCGGCTCGAATCCTATCCGCTGCCGGCACCGGGAGCTTACGCGGCCGGTATCGGCGACGCGTCGGTCGAACGGCAATTGCTGCCCGAGTCGATACTCGGTGAGGCCTGGCTTGCGCTCGATCCGAGGGTGCCGTGGCTCGAAGCGTGGATGAAGGCGCGTCGCGGAGAGAAAGTTCTCGTTATTTGCGCGCGGGCCGAGTGCGCGATCCGGCTCGAGGAATATCTGCGCGTGCGTTGCGGTGTCCGTTCTGCGGTGTTCCACGAGGGGCTTGGACTGGTCGCACGCGATCGCGCGGCGGCCTATTTCGCGGACGAACAGGAAAATGCCGAGATGCTCGTCTGCTCGGAAATCGGCAGCGAAGGTCGTAACTTTCAGTTCGCCCACCACCTCGTGTTGTTCGATTTGCCGCTAAATCCCGATTTACTCGAGCAACGAATCGGCCGCCTCGACCGCATCGGCCAGCGTAATGCTGTGCAAATACACGTCCCCTACCTGCAGGGTACCGCCGGTGAGGTGTTGCTGCGCTGGTTCGACGAAGGGCTCGATGCGTTCGAATCCGTCTTCCCCGCCGGCCGGCAGCTGTTCGACGAGTTCGAACTGATGCTGCGGGTGTGTCTTGGCGAACCGGGTAACGTGGACGCCGTGGACGCACTCGTCGCGGCGACGCAGGCGCACGCGGAGACGACGCGGGAAGTTCTCAGTCGCGGCCGCGATCGGCTGCTCGAACTCAACTCTTTTGACGAAGCGGACGCAACGGGCGTCATCGAAGCGCTGAGCGAAGCGACACGTAAACTCGAACTTGCCGACTATATGGACGGTGTGTTCGATTTCTTCGGCGTGGATCAGCAGCCGCACGGGCCGCTCAGCGTGGTCGTTCATCCCGGTGACCATATGCTGTGCCACAGTTTCCCCGGTCTGCCGGAAGGTGGCATCACGGGCACTTACGATCGCGGCGAAGCATTGACCCACGAAGACATGCATTTTCTGACGTGGGAACACCCGATGGTAACCGGCGCCATGGATATGATGTTGTCCGGCGAATTCGGCAATGCCACGCTGTGCGCACTGAAAGCGCCGTTCCTGAAACGCGGCACGTTGATACTCGAAGCAATATTCGTCGTCAGTTGCCCGGCGCCGCGGTATTTGCATTTGCAGCGTTACCTGCCGCAGGCGAGCCTTCGTATCGTCGTTGACCGGGACAGGCGGGACCTGACCCAGGTGTTGACGAGTGAGCGTATCGATGCAGTGATCGAATCGCTGAGGAAACATGTCGCTCAGGAAGTCGCCAAGCACGCCCGCGAAGAAATCACGGCAATGGCGGAACGCGCGACGAACATAGCGGAGCAACAGCTCGACGGATTGCTGGCTGCCGCACTCGAAGCTGCGCGCAGCGAACAAGCCGGCGAATTCGAGCGGCTCGAGGCACTCGCCATCGTGAATCCGAATATTCGCGCCGAAGAACTCGACTACCGGCGAGAACACGCCGAGGCACTGGCCACGTATCTCGCGAACGCGAAGGTGAAGCTCGATGCTGTCCGCGTAGGTCTCGCGACCTAGGCGAACAGTCGCCACCGACGTGATTGTGTCCACGGCTGTTGCATCATCGATTCAGTTGACACGATAAGCGACGGACTCGGTTTTTCGCCACGAATCAGAACCCGCATCGATGTATTGCGCGTAGGCGGTAAAAGCACCGCGCGACAACTTCCACGCATAGGTCCCGCCCTGCGTTGTGCCGACGCGTTGGCCGTTAACGTACCAGTGCACCACGGCAGCGTTTGTTGCACCCCCGAGTTCGAATTCGAAGTATTCGTGATCGTCGGGCAAGCGGGGGTCCATCGCGAGTTGCAGACCATTAATTGGCCGACGTAGCCGCACCGGACCATTTACGACCGCAACGTCGCCGGGTTCGGTACCCCGAATAAACCATTCGTCCCGGCTGTTGCACGGCTGCACCGGTGCGCGTCCGGTTTCGCGACACACTGTGCGCAAGACGAGATCCGCGCTGCGGTAAAGTGCCTTCGCATCGCGGTGACGGTTCAGTTCACGAAAAATCGAACGCAGCACGAGCGCCGGACCGGTCGACCCGGTGATTTCCTGCATCTCGCTGTAATCGAGGTTGCCCATCCAGACACCCACCGTATGGCGGTCGTCATAGCCAAGCGACCAGGCATCGCGATAATCGCTCGAGGTTCCCGTTTTTACCGCCGTCGGGTGGGAAAAATTCAACACGGAATGGCGACCGAATTCCTTTTCGCGCGCGTTCGGGTCAGCGAGGATATCGGTAATGATGCCGCTGACCGCCTCCGGGAATACGCGTCGTTGCCGGACTTCCCGGCTGTTGCCGGCGAACACGGTGAGCGGTTTCAGCGTGCCGCCACGCGCAAGCGCCGTGTAAGCCTGTACCAGTTCCAGCAACGTCACTTCCCCGTTGCCGAGAGCCAGTCCGTCACCATAGATGTCGGGGTGCCGCGACAGACCTTCGATACCAAGTTCGTGCAGCTTGTCGAGAAACGGACCCGTACCCACAAACTGGATCGCTCGTACAGCCGGGATATTCAGCGAATTTCCGAGTGATTCGCGCACCGACGTCGGTCCGTAGTGGGTGCGCGAATAATTGTGGTAGGCATGCAGGCCGAGTCCTACGCTCTGTTCGAGCGGCGCGTCATCGATCATCGTCGCCGCGCTCCAGCCTTTGTGAATTGCCTCGGCATACAGCAATGGCTTCAAAGCCGAACCCGGTTGCCGCCGCGTCGTTACCGCATCGATTTCGCTGAACGGCCGGTCGCGCCGGCCCGCGTTGCCGACGACCCAGGCGCGGATCTCGTTCGTTTCGTGGTCGACGACGAGCGCCGCCGCATTGAGCACATGGGCGTCGGCGAGATCGGCCAGCCGCCGGTCTACGGTTCTTTGCACGCTGCGCTGCGTGGCGAGATCGAGCGTGGTGTGGACAGTCGCTTCGATATCGGCCGGCGCGGGATTGCGCGCCCTCGTGTAGCGCAGAAAGTGCTGAACGTTGTCCAGTGCGCGTTGCTTTGGCACGGACAGGTCCTGATCGGCCAGCGCCGCGCGAGAGATCCCCAGTGCGCCGGTGGTGTGCAAGGACTCGGCCAGCCGTTCTGTCGCATGCTCGAGTGCGCTGCGGCGGGTCGTCGGATCGAACCAGCGCGGGGCACGTACCAGCACGGCGAGAGCGAGCGTTTCCTTTTCGTTCAGGGTCGTGAGGTCGCGGTCGAAATAGTATCGCGCTGCCTGCACCACTCCGCGGCGGCGCGCTCCGTAAGGTACCTGGTTCACATAGAACTCGAGCACCGCAAGCTTGCCTTCGCGATCCTCGAGTGCCCCTGCCTCGAACCCTTCGAGCCACCGTGCCCACGGTGTCCGCGGGCGCGGGTAAATCATGCGGATCACCTGTTCCGAAATCGTACTCGCGCCGCGTACGACCCGACCGGCCTGAAGGTTCGCCCCCGCGGCGGCGATCCGGGCCTGCCAGTCGGCGCCGCTGTGAGAGAAAAACCGTTGGTCCTCGGCAGTGATGAATGCCTGTTTCAGCAACGGTGGGAGCGCGTGCAGCGGTACCTGGTCGTGCACGTTCCAGACATTATCGTAAGTCTGGTTAAGGCGCTCACCGCGGCGGTCGACGAATGTTTCGCGGCTGACCTCGCTGGCAATATCGGACAGAGTCACCGACGTCGAGCGCAGCGCGATAACGGTTGCAATGCCCAATCCGGCCGTGAGAGCGACCACGGCGCAAAGCGAATTTCTCACCAGTCGACGAATGTTCAGCGACCTGCGCACGGGTTAATCCGAGACTTCCAGCATGACAGGCAGTCCCTTGCCGTAGACATCGGGGTCGTACATTTCCTCGGCATGAACCGGCAGTGCCGAGAACGATCCCGCTGCAATCGCCTGCGCCATGTAGGACAACCGATAATGACCCGGCGGAAGATAATCGGCGTAGAAGCGCGCGGCGTCATGGCGCAGCTCCTTGTGATAGAAGCTTGCGAAATAGCGGCCGAAACCCGACCAGTGATCGCGTGTGTAAAACCACGACCCCGCCGGTGCGGGCGCGCGGGTTTTCGCCGCGTCGATGCCCGAGCTCGTTGCGAATGCCGAGTTGACCGGTTCGAGTCCCCCCGGTATCGGATCGTCTACCACCACGAAGTGACGGGTTCCGGGGACCGACACAAACAGATCGACACGCACGAGTTCGCCGCGCGCGAGCCGCATCGCATCGGTCAGGCGTTCAAGGCGCCCGTTACGTTCGACGGCATATTCGCGGCGAATTTCTATGCCGGCATTAATCCGTTGCGTATTGTCAGGTTTGCGGTCGTAGGCGAGGCGTGCCGCATAGTAGAGACGCCCTGGTCCGGATTTCCCGATGGTCAGTGTTTTCGTAGCGCCGGGATCCGTGGCATCGAGATCGCGACCGACGGTCATCGCGCGGTCGCTCAGTCCGGTAAAACGAGCCTCACCCATCGACTGACCATCGAGCGCGACAGACACCTGCATGTTCGGCCGCGCGCTTTCATAGCGTTTCGCGTAGTCAACGAGCGCATTAAGGCAGAATACGTTCTCCTGGGTATTTTCAAAATGTGCGCGGTTACCCCGGCTTTGCGTGATGGCCCGCACGAGCTTGAACGGAATGTCACCGATACCGTCGATGCCGGAATGCCCGGAAGCCTCGACGATTCCCGAAAGAATGGCGCAGTTCGAGCGCAGTGCCGTGCCATGCAGGTACTTGTCGCCGTCGGCTGTCTCGTTAAAGTGAAACTTTCCGCCGGATTGATTTGCCCGGGCGAGGATCGCCGCGAGCGTCTCCTGCGCAATAACCGAATCGACCCCCGTGGTCTGCAACGTGGCCCTGAGATAGTGAGCCTTGCCGAACAGGTCCATTGCCGGTACGTGCCGGCGATAGCGGGCAACATCCTGCGCGGATACGGCGCCCTGGCCGGCGAGCGCTGCGAGCGCGACGGCCCGCACCGATGAAGCCATGCCTGGACTGTAAAACGAAGGAAATGCGTCCCGCCGTAACAACATCAGCAGGTAATCACGCAGATTCTTTTCCACGTTTACCGGTACCGCGTGGCCGTCGCGGCGCAACCAGTTAAACGCCATCGCCGTGTAAGCGGACAGATAGGGGCTCACGTGGTCGTTCGATGCGACCCAGTAAGTCATGCCACCGTTCGGTGCCTGAAAGTTCGCTGCCGCCGTGAGCGTGCGAGCGATGTCTTCGAGTGGCGTTGGCCACGCGACGGCATCGTCGAGGTAGGCCTGCAGCTCGATCCAGGTGGACGCGGCGACCGCTTTGGTCAGGCGCTGTTCCCAACACAGATGCGGATACGTTCTGAGGTATTCGAAGGCGCCGTCGAGATGCCCGATCACGCTGGGCGACAACACCGCCTCGATGCTTCCCGCGTCGGTGTAGATGTCATCAGGAATAGCGAACGTCTCCTCGATTCCCGGTGCTGTCGTCGTCCCGTAGTTCGCCGCAGTTTCGAGCGACCGGCGTTTACGTACCGGTAACGCGTGTTCGACGGCGTCGCTGTCAATGACATCACCGGCGCGGGCGACAAACGCGAGTGTTCCGGGCCCGCGGGTCGCAAGCGGTATCGTGATCGGGATGCGCGCATAGGGCGCGGCGGTCAATCGCCATGTCGCCCGCGGTGGCGTGGTCTCGGCGAGCGGACCCGTGACATCGACGGATACGGTTAATGTTCGCGTCTGCGCCGTTCGATTCATGACCGTGAACCCGGCCTTTACCCGATCATTTTCAATCAGGTGATTCGGCATTACGGGCCGTATTTCCGTCGGTCGGTTGACCTTGAATGCGGTTTCGCCGAGGCCCATGCGATCGTCCGGTGTGACGGCCATCGCGAGAACCCGCCACCCGGTCAGGTTGTCCGGAACTTCGAATTCAATACTGACTTCGCCGTTGTCCGCCGGTAGTAACGATGGATTCCAGTAACTCAGAAACTTGAATCGATTGCGCAGCGGTGCCGCATCAGCGCCGCCACCACCACCGGGGTTGGCGCCCTTTTTCTCGAATTTCTGCCGCCCGATCAACCGGCTCATGACACTGTAATTATTTACATCGAGGTTATCGAGCCGATTGAATCCGCGATACGGATCGTAGCCGCCGCTGCCGGCGCGATTCATGGCAAGCACCGCTTCGTCGACAACGGCGACCGCGATCTCGACCGGTTCCCGCGCGGCGCCGGGCGGCGGTCGGACGCGAACGGTCGCCCGGACACGGTCGCGCGGTTTGAACGTCGCACGGTTCGTTGCCACATCGATCAAAAGTTGCTTGTGCGGATCCGAGACACGAACGGCGAGGTAGCCCATGCGATAGCTCGGTTTGCCAAGATCAACCTTCCCGGTCCCGAGCGGCGCGGCCACCCTCGGCGAGACCGCGACAACCGACAGATAGAAACCCGGCAGGTAATCCGCCTTGATGGGAACTTCGATGACCGGGGTGTGGGTGGCGAGATCGACCGTCCAGCTATCGATCACACCATAGCGTTCGACACTGACGAGCGCCTTTGCCCCGGGGAACGGATTTTTGACCAGAAAGCGCGCCGTATCGCCAACTGCGTGGTCGGCGCGCTCTGCCACGAGTTGCAACGTTGCGTCATTCGTCTGTTCCCACACGACATTGCCCGCGCCCGTGACCCAACCGTAAACCACGGTTTGGTGCTCGCGTCCCCGGCCATCGAGGGTCGTTGCGATGAACTGGTAGTACCCGGCGCGCGACGGCGTGAAATCGCAGTACGATACTTTGTCGGTCGTCGTTAACTGACATGCCGTTTGCGCAACCCAGCGATGAATGTTCCGGGTCAGGTAGGCGTTGCCGGGACCCCTGACCCGCGCCGCCCGGATCTCGCGGCGGTTGATCACGACAGCGATTGGCGCGTTGCTTACGACCCGGCCACGCCGGTCGACGACCAGCGCCTCGACCTTCGCCGGTTCTCCTTCGGCATAAAGCCATTGCGCCTGTTTCAGGCCGACGAACAGATCGCGGCCGGCGAATGCCGCGTTCCGGTTCGCGGCGACGAGTTTTCCCCGATCATCGCGCACCGCGGTTTCGACCAGCAGGGTTCCGTAATCAATGTCCGAGTCGGGTAGGTCGACAGCGGTTTCATACTGGCCAAAATCGTTCAGGGTACCGCGCTTGTCCACCACGGCGATCGATGATCGACCGCGCGCCATGCCGCCGCCGAACGTGAAACCCGCGGCGAGCGGATTGTCGGTTGAAAACGTGCGCCGTTCGAGTCGCGCGGTCACTCGCACCTCGCCGCTCGTGTACGGGCCGCCCGCGTGAAGATTCGCCAGCGTCGCAATGGTGACCCGGTCGCCGCTGCCAAAATCCGACCCGTTCAGTTCCGCGCTCACCTTGAATGGCGACGGCGTAAAATCACTGACCAGCACCGACAAGGGTTGCCAGGTGAGTCGTGATTTTCCGCTATCCTCAGTACCGATCGGTCGCAGCGTAAAGCGGTACCAGCCCACGGTACCCGATTCGGGCACCCGGAAAGAGCCGTCGAACGCGCCGAACGCATTAATGCTGACAGCGGTTCGTTCGTGCACGGTTTTACCCTGCGGATCGGTCACCGTAAGGGCGTAGTCCGAAACGCCGGGCCGCACCCAGTGCCGGTTGCTCTGATCGCGCACGTAGATTTTGTAATCGATGCTGTCGCCGAGTTTATAAATTCCCTGCGCGGTCGTGCCCCACGCGTGCCCGTGTTCTCCGCGCCGTCGCAATTGTGGATACACGCTGCCCCCACGTACGGCGTAGTCGAACGTCACCGGCAGCAATGCAAGGTGGCCTTCTTTCTCGACCCGGACGAAGAAGCGGGAATTATTTTGGCCGTAATAGCGCTCGAGTTCCGGGTCGAGTGCTGCGAGACCAGGCAGTTCAGCCAGACCGTCGCTGTTCGTGATCGCGGAACGGTCGAGTGATTCGAGAGCCGGCAACGCGTCGCTCGAACCCGCCCACAACGAGACCGTGGCGCCCGCCACGGGCTCGCCGTTGGCGAAATCAGTGACCCATGCCAGTGAGTTGAAATGGCCCAGTTTGAAGTGGATTTGAAACGGCGTTACCTGGGCCAGTAACTGCGGGTTACGGTGCCAGTTTGGCGGCGTCGGGTTTGGCTGCAGGCGCGCGAATATCGCGCCGCTCGTTTCTCCAATCAGCCGTCGGGCCTCGAGCGGCCGGGCGTAGGCAATGTCTTCGGCATCGTCGACGTCGAGGCGCTCGGTCAGCCCGGCTACGTGGCTTGCCCCGGTGAGGCGGTCGTAGCGCACGTTGATGTTATCGAGATTCGTGACGTACAACGGGACGTCGCTGTCGACGCCGTGTTCAAGTACCGCGTTCGAAGTTCCCAGTTTCAGATTCGGTTCACGGTGACTGGTGCGCAGCGTGAACGCGACGGACTCCGGTAGCGTTCGCCCGAATTCGTCGGTCAACTGTCCTGCATCCAGCGTCACCGCGTAGCGCCTGTCGGCTTGCAGCACCGTTGGCAGTCGACGCTCATAGATGCGGTGCTGGCGGTGCGGCGCACCGAGCTGGCTCCAGTCGCGAAAGCGTTGCCAGGGATCAAAGTCCTCGCGCCCACCGTCGAGCGCCGGTACGAAGGCGGCGCTGCGCGTGATCGCGGAATTGAGCACCGGTGCCGAGAACAGCAGTGCCACCGGTTTTAAGGGTGCACATCCTCGTGCGTTGTCCGACCCGGTCGCTGAGAGTTCCTCGATACGCAGGTTCTCCGGCTGTCCGCTGCCTTTCGGCGTACAGCGCACGCCGAGAAAGCGGAATTCCGGATACGTATCGAAAGCCACGACCGTACGCTGCTCCGCACCACGCAAGGGACCGTCGACCGCTTCGACGCCCGGCTTGATATTGAGCGCAACGGTCGCGTCGAGCGCGAGCTCCGCAACCGGTTCGATGACCCACACACGGCGCGGCCGTGATTCCTCGATGCCGGAAGCGGTGTGCGCCGCTGATTCAACCATTGACCAGCGCGGCGCGCGCCGCTGGATTTCTTCCGCATAGGCGATCACCGGAATGTCGCCGCCGGCGGTCGAAAATACCAGGGCCTGTTCGACCGTGTGTTTGACGACTGCCTGGTTGAAAGCCACCCGGATCAGTGGCGTACCGGCCGACAACCAGTTAACAAAGCGCGTGTAGGTGACCCTCGGGCGGGCCGTTTCGAACGCGTGTGTCACCTCCTCGTCGAGGGCGCTACCGTCGATGGCCGAGAATCCCGGCGCCATCGACACGCGATAGCGGGTTGCGAGATTCATCGCATTCTCGTCCGTGAGCTGACAGGCGAGTGCACTTGTGTTCAGCCACCGCCATTCGCAGTCCAACTGCGGGGAAATGGTGGCCGGAATCTCGGCAGCCTCGCGGGCCATGCGACCTATCGGCACGACCGCACGGTCGAACTGGAACACGATCTGATGGCTGCGGGGCACGTCGTTGCCCGCCGGTGTTATACGGCTGATCCGCAGCGGTTCCCCCGCAGCTACAGGGCCGATTGCTGCGACGCAACCCGTGAGTATCAGCAGTGTTAATGCCGTTCTTGCTAGCGTAACCAACACGGTTTCTCCCGGACTCGGTGCTTCGACGGTTTCAGTATCGTTGGCGATCGCGGCGTCGGAAGGGCGCAAATATGGCGAAATGTGGCAATGCGACAGCAGTGGGCCAGGAGCCGATTCCGCCTGGCGAGTTTGTCACCGCCGGCCAACCGGAGAATAATGCAGTTATCAAAGCGGAGGTACGATGATGGAAAATACGAACGAAGAATTCGAAATTCTCGGACTGAACCACGTCGCACTCGTGTGCAAGGATATGCAGCGCACGATTGATTTCTATACGAACGTGTTGGGTATGAAGCTCGTCAAGACGTTCGATCTGCCGGGCGGTCTCGGCCAGCACTTTTTCTTCAGCATGGGCGGTCGCGAGGCCCTCGCGTTTTTCTGGTTTACCGAGGCGGCCGAGCGTCAGCCCGGTATCTCGAACCCGCGAGCAAATTTTGAACCCGAGGAGATCTTCAACGACCCGACGGCGATCACGTCGTCACACGGATCGATGAATCATTTCGCGTTCAATGTGCCGGTGGAGAAAATCGACGGCTATCGGCAAAAACTCGTTGATAAGGGCGTGCAGGTTAGTCCGATCATGCATCATGATAATTCGCCGATGCAGGCGTCCGACGGCGTGCATCGCGGCACGTGGGTCAGTTCGATCTACTTTCAGGATCCCGATGGCATCGTGCTTGAGTTCGCCGCGTGGCAGCGTGAGTTCGGTCCCGAGTACGACGATGTGAACGATACGGTTGGCGCCACCCCGGGCGATGTCGGAAAGTATCGGGAAACCGCTAAAGCTTTCGCCGAGCAAATGCAGGACCCGGTCGACGCCTAGGACGTTCCTGATTCGATTCGCGTTCCGATCGGGGGCCGGCGCAGCGCGCGGCCCGTTAGCGCGAGTAATGCGTTAGCGACTGCGGGACCGATCGGCGGGGTGCCCGGTTCCCCGACGCCGGTGGGCGGTTCGGCGGACGGCACGATATGGACGCTGATGTCCGGCATCTCTCCGATCCTGAGCGGCGCGTAGGTATCGAAATTCTGTTGGTCGACGACCCCGTCGGTGAGCGTGACCGCTTCACGTAACAGCGCACTCAGACCGTACCCGATGCCACCTTCAATCTGCGCCCGGACGATGTCGGGGTTGATCGCGATCCCGCAATCGACCGCCGCAGTGACGGCGTCGACGGAAAAGCGGCCGTCGTCGTGAAGACTCACATCGACAACTTCGGCAACGAAGCTGCGAAACGATTCGTGTACAGCGACCCCGCGTCCGCGGTTTTTGCCGACGGGCGGATCACCGGCCTTTGCCAGCGCGAGATCGAGCACGCCCCTGTGACGCGGGTGGCCGGACAGCAGTTCGCGCCTTAATTCAACCGGGTCGCGGCCCGCCGCGTAGGCGACTTCATCAATAAAGACCTCGGTCGCGTACGCGTTATGGGTGTGGCCGACCGATCGCCACCAGAGCGTCGGGACTCCGGTTTGAACCATGTGCGTATCGCAAAGGAAATTATCGACTGCGTAGGGAAGCCCCCGCGCCCCTTCGACGAGTGTGCCGTCGACCCCGTTGTTGATCATGCGGGCGAGCGAGGTGCCCTCGAGGAAAGACTGTCCGACAACACGGTGATGCCAGGCGATCAAACGGCTGTTTGCGTCGAGGCCGGCGGCGAGACGGTGCATCGATACGGGACGATAGTAGCCGCCGGCCATATCATCTTCCCGTGTCCACTGCACGTTAACCGGCGCGTCGGTGCCGAGCGATTTTGCTACGTGCACTGCTTCGGATACGAAATCGCTGGTCGGTACGGCGCGTCGTCCGAAGCTGCCGCCGGCGTATTGCGTATTGATCGTTACCCGGTTCGGGTCGATACCGAGTATCGCCGCCGCTGAGTGCTGGTCGCGTGTCTGACTCTGGCAGCCCGTCCATATTTGGCAGCCGCCACCGCGGACCTGCACGATCGCGTTGAGCGGCTCCATTGAGGCATGAGCGAGGAACGGGAATTCGAATTCTGCCTCGACGATTTTTGCAGCATGCGCGAGTGCACCCGCTGCATCGCCCCGAGACGCCGCAACCGCGCCGGGTTTGTCGAGAGCAGCGCGCAGCGCCGCGGATATCTCCGCACTGCTGCGCATCTCCGCCGCGTCGTCAGCCCACTCGGTACGCAACAACTGGCGGCCTTGCATGGCCTTCCAGTAGCTCGTGGCGACAACGGCGGCGCCGGAAGGAATCGTGACGACGTCGACGACCCCATCGACGGCGCGGGTTTCGGCGTCGTTCATCGAGGTGAGTCGCGCGCCGAACCGCGGCGCCCGCGCGACGGCCGCATACAGCATGCCGGGTAATTTGATATCGATCGTGTAGACGGCTTCGCCCGTCGATTTTTGCCGTGAATCGATCCTTGGTATCGGCTGCCCGATGAGCCTGAAATCGTCAGCCGCCTTCAGCGGCGGCGGCATCGTCAGCGTGATATTCGCCGCATCCGTGGCAAGCTCGCCGAACGTCGCCTGCCGGCCGTCTGCGGAACGGACCACGCCTTGCTCGACGCTTACGGTTGCCGCAGCAACACCCCACCTTGCCGCTGCAGCGCCGGTGAGCATGGCCCGCGCCGTCGCGCCGGCTTCGCGCAGTTGCGGCCAGGAATTCCTGATCGACGACGAGCCGCCGGTTCCCTGTGAGCCGCCCCACGCGAGATTGTTATATCGGCTGGCATCGGCCGGCGCGAATTCCCAGCGCATCTGATCCCACGCCGCATTCATTTCCTCGGCCACGATCGTCGTCAATCCCGTCGTTACCCCCTGCCCTTTGTCGAGGTGTTTGATGATGACGGTGACGGTGTTGTCCGTGTCGACCCGGACAAACGCGTTGAACGCATAATCCTCGTCGCCGGATTTGGCGAGCGCGGCGCCAACCGGCGCGAGTCCGCAGGCGATGAGAAATCCGCCGCCGCCGAGCCCGAGGCATTTCAGCACCCCGCGCCGGTTCATCGACGTCGTGGTATCGGCCAGTCGTTCGTCGAGGTTATCCATGTGCACCCCCGTCCAGCACCTTCGCCGCCGCATGAATGGCCGCGCGGATACGGTGATACGTGGCACAGCGGCACAGGTTTCCACCCATCGCGGCATCGATATCCGCATCACTGGGCGAGCGGTTTTTGTGCAGCAGTGCGACCGCCGACATGATTTGTCCCGACTGGCAATAACCGCACTGGACAACATCGCGTTCTATCCAGGCGGCCTGCACTGCTTCAGCCTCGCTTGATGCGAGGCCTTCAATCGTCGTCACCGATTTTCCGTCGAGCGTGCCGATCGGAATTTGGCACGAACGCACGGGCCGACCATCCACGTGAACGGTACACGCGCCGCATTGCGCGATGCCGCAGCCGAATTTCGTGCCGGTTAATTCAAGCTGCTCGCGTAGAAACCACAGCAATGGCATATCCGGATCGGTGCCGGTATCGACCGGTCTGCCGTTAATTGAAATTGTCACCATCGATCCTCCTCAAAGTGCGCACATCGTGCCCGTTTACGGTCCAAGCACTGCGTCGGCTTTCTCTGCCACGAAATCGAGAAAGACCCGGACCTTTTGCGGCAGGTGAACGCGGGTCGGGTACAAGGCCGTGACCGGCGTGCCGAGCGGCTCAATCGCGTAGTCATCGAACAGCCGTACGAGGGCTCCACTTTCGAGTGCGTCCTGTACGAGCCAGTCGGTCACGAGCACGATCCCCAGACCATCGAGTGCGAGCTGTTTCAACGCCTCGCCGTTATTAATCGCAATTGTCGCCTCGATGCGCACGTCCGTACAGTTTGCGCCCTTCGAAAATTTCCACGTATTGCGCCCGGTTCGCGCCTGGAAGGTCAAACATTCATGTCGCTTCAAATCCTGCGGTTCGGCCGGGGTGCCGTGTCGCGCGAGGTACTCGGGGCTCGCGCAAATGAGCGAGTCGGTCACCGCCAGCGTTTTGCCGACGAGGCTCGAACTCTCGAGGTGGCCCATCGCGATGGCGACATCAAACCCTTCGGCGACGATATCGAGCGGCGTGTCGGTTAAATCGAGACCGAGGCTGATTTGCGGATAACGCGCCTTGAACTCGGAGATATACGGCACGATAAGCCGCATCCCGATAGATGTGCGCGACGTGACCCGTAGCCGACCGCGCGGCACGGTGTCGAAATCGCGCAGCGCCTCGTGTGAATGGCGCACTGCTTCGACGATGGCCAACGCATGTGAGCGGTAAGCTTCGCCTTCGGCCGTGAGGCTGACCCGCCGCGTCGAACGTGCGAACAGGCGCGTATTCAGCGCATCCTCGAGTGCCGCGATCCGGCGCGTCGCACCGGCCGGCGAGAGCCCGAGACGACGGGCGGCGCCGGCAAAGCTTTCTTCCTCCGCGACGGCGAGGAACAGGTTGATGGAATCGAGATCTTCCATAATTTTAGTATTCGCAATAATAAATTCTATTATCGCTATATTATCATTCAATCAGGTAGCAATTAGACTCCTTTTCCAGGCGTCGGGGTGAAGACTCCAGCAGTCCTTGCCGCGCCGCATCAACCCACTGCATAAGGAGTTCACCATGAATCGGAATAATCTGAATCGCCGCCCCGGAACCGCCATCGCGCTGCAGGTACTGTTGCTTGTGGCCATCGTTCAGGGGGTCATCGCAACGAGCCCTTCCGTTCCTGCAGGGTTCACCGAAGTCGCTGCCGAAAAATTCCCCGTGACCCTGTCCTGATGACCGCAGCGTCAGGCCGAACGTCGCTTTGCGGCATTGCAATAATCCGACGGATCGCGGCGTTTTGGACTGCCCGCGGATCAGTGAACGGGTTCACGGGCGGCGCCTCAAGTTCTCTCGATGGCCGGTCGATGACAGACATAGATCTTTGATTACCTGTCAGGAACCGCCCGTGAATACTGCAGCCGCCCCGCTCGTCGAATTTGAAGAACTGAAGCCGAGTAATGAACCGCTGGCAAGGAGCGTCATCGAGGACATGTCGGCGCTCGTATCGCCGCCGGATGTCTACCTGAAAATCAGCGACATGATTTCCGACAACACGGCTTCGGCCGGGCAATTGAGCGAAGTGATCATGCGCGACCCGAGCCTCGCCGCGCGCATCCTCAAACTCGTCAACAGTTCCTATTACGGATTGCGCACAAAAGTCGATACGGTGTCGCGCGCGGTCGCCGTTATCGGCATGCACGAATTGTCGAGCCTCGTCTACTCGATGTGCGCGGTACAGTCGTTTTCACGGATTTCCTCGAGCGTGACAAACATGAACACGTTCTGGCGCCACGGTGTTTACTGCGGACTCGCCGCAAAAGCGATCGCGACGAAGGTCAATTGTCTCAATACCGAACGTTTGTTTGTCGCCGGGCTGCTCCACGACATCGGCACGCTGACGATCAATTCCCGCTTCCCGGAAATCGCGGAAGAGGCGATTTTCAAATCACAGGGTGATGAAGGACAGCTCGTTCTCGCGGAACACGAAGCACTGGGCTTCGATCACGCTTATCTCGGCTCGATGATGCTGCAGAACTGGAATATGCCGGAAGCCACCTGCGACGCGATTCGATATCACCACCAGCCGCGCGCGGCGAAAGTCACGGTGCTCGAAGCGAGCATACTCAACGCTGCCGATACGCTCGCTAATTTTTCCGGGACGGGAAGCTTTTCCGAGAAAATTGCCGAACGCGACGATATTCCACAAGGTGTTTGTGACGACCTGGAACTGCCGGCGGATTTCGATCATGACGCGCTGCTCGAGGAGGTCGACCAGCAATTCGTCGAAACGATTTATCTGCTCGTCGCCTGACCTAACGAACCGCCGCCGTGTTCAGATGATGGGATGATTCGTCACGCGCGCACAACGCGCGCGCTTCCCTGGCGATGAGTTTGCCCAGCCTGTCGTTGTCGAATCCGAGTTGCTGCAGGCCGGCAATTGAATCCGCGACTTCCTTGTATTCCTTGATCAACCCCGCTTCGAGTCGGCAGATCGAAACGCCCTCGAAAATCGCGCGTTTCCCCTGTACTTCCGGCAGCTTTGAATCGTAGCTGAACACGTAGCGCGCGTAGCCAGTCGTTCCATTGTCGACGGGATCGTGAAGATCCCATAAGAAGTTCCCGGCGTCCCGGTGAAAATAATTTTCGATCATTCCGGCGATGGCCTCACCCTGAAAAGAACCGTAGAAGCAATCGTGGTAGACGCCGTCGCTCGTGAAGCAGGCAGCCGTGGCAGCGCCGTCTCCGCGGGACGCAGCCTGGGTCATCGTCGATATCAAAGTTGCAAAATCGGCCATCATTAATCACCTCGTGGTTAATGCGCGGACAGTCGTGCCTCGCGCACGGTCGTCCGATTCTAGCGCCAGGCAGGGGCGTATCGAAACGCCCTGTAACGATCGCCGGGCCGAATTAACGTGATATTGGGACTATAATTCAACAGGTAAGCGCAGCCAGGAAACCAATATCCGCCCGATGAATGTGGCCGGCCAATACCGCGAAGACAAAAAGAGCTACGTCGATACGCGCGACGGAGAGCACTTTAATCTGAGCGTGCGCACCGCGGTGGCCCCCGCTGACCGGGTACCCTATCGCTTCGACCATGTGCTCGTGTGCCTGACCATCGTGGGGGATATCCGGTTCACGACCGATACGCCCGGGGTCGCTACCCGGCATACGAGCGGAAACATCCTGTTGCTGCCCGCCGCAAATCCGTTGTACACCGATTACATCGAATCGTCCGCGCGGCGACCGCTCGAATGCCTGACGCTCGAACTCGACCCGGATATGATCGGTGACGGTTTGCGCGACATACGACTGGAATGGCCCGATCACGAGCGCATCGATGACTTGTACAGCGTCGATGACGTCAGCGAATTTGTCAGTACCGGGGCGGGGGTCGCGATCCGACGCCTGCATGCGTTGCTCGGTGGCCGGGAGCAACTCGTCGGTCGCGATCGCCTGATCGACGCGACCAGCCAGGAATTGATCGTGCTGTTACTGCAATCCCGTGCGCGGGCCGCACTGCTGTCTCACCAGCGGGGCTACGGTACCCGGGTTGCCCGACTCGTCGAGTACATCCGCGCAAACCTGCGCGAGGATCTTTCGGTCGCACGTCTTGCGGCGGTGACACACCTGAGTCCGTCTGCACTGCATGCGCACTGTCGCGCGAGTTTTGGCATCGGTCCGGCGGCACTGGTGCGCGATTGCCGGATCGTCTATGCGCGCGAACTGCTGGGCATGAGCCCCCCGCGTGCCATCAAATCGATAGCAAGGGCCGCTGGATTCTCGAACGCGGTGCAATTTACGCAAGCGTTCAGGGCCGTCACCGGCGTGACCCCAAGCCAATATCGTTCCGATCGCATCGGCGGTACGCTTTGAGGGGATCGATTTCCTCCATCGATTGATCGATATTCTCTTCATCTCGGCGCGTGGTGCGACGGTCGGATCGCGCCTCGGACAAAAATGCCGGGCAGGCGAGCAGTCCGCCAACCTGTTGTAATACTGAGAATATTTCGGAACCTGAAGTCACCGGCTTCACGTCTGCATGCGAGGTTTTGGGGCGCCGGCCCAGGCGACGAACGCGTTTTCTTTTCCGGTTCCGGGTGTCCATAATCCCCGGCGATTCGACCGTGTGTGGTCGTTTCGGGTTCATTTATTCGATGCCGAGGTATCGCAATGGCAAGTACAGGACAGGCTCTTTCGGCTCACTCAAGCGGGATCGAACGCGGCGTGGTGCGGCTGTTACAAGGAATATTCGCGGTCGGGTGCGTTTTCTACGGGGTCATGGCGTTCGATTATTTCTTCAGCTTCGCTGCCGGCCGTGACGGCTTGTGGTTACGTTTCTTCGCCGCCGTCGTGTCAGAAGATCACGTTTATGGTGAAGGTTCCGTGCATGTGGCGCAGCATGCCGCCTACAGCGACGGCTTTCGCTTCATGCTGATGCACACGACGATGGGCGCCTTTGCGATCGCCATCGGGCCGTTTCAGTTCATCGCGGCGATCAGGCGCCGTTACCCCGCGGCGCATCGGACGATGGGCAAGATCTACCTCGGGAGCGCGGTGCTGAGCATGTTTGCCGGCATCGGGTATTTGCTGATGACACCGTTCGATCAGGTGTTCTCCGGCGTGCCGTTCGCGATTTCGTTGTTTGGCCTCGACCTCGCGGTGCTCTACACGGCGTGGCTCGCTTATGCGGCTATCCGACAGCGGTCTGTGCTCAGGCACCAGGCCTGGATGGCTTTCAACTTTGGACTCCTGTTCGCGACCCCGCTGTTGCGTGTTCTGTGGATCGTCTTCGGACACGTTTTCCCCGGCATGGACCAGTCGGCCGATAATCTCGGGATCACGACGTTTCTGCTGCCCTTGAGTTTGTTTGGCGCGCTCGTGTGGATCACGCTGCAGCGACCACGACAAAATCCCGCCGCGATGGCGCAACCGGGAGAACGCGCATGAACACGAACGCACTGGAGTCGTCGGGTACCACGGTCAGGCCCGGGGAACTGCCGGTCGGGCTTGGTCTCGCCGCCGTCGCAATAGCGCTGGTGACTTACGAGTTCGTGGTCAAGGCGTGGATGGCGCCGGGTAGCGCGGAAGGGAATGCATTAGCGGTCGCGTGGCCGATATTTGCCCTCTACGTCGGCTCAATCGGGTGTGCGGCGTTGCTCGCGCCGCGCGCGGTTGCGCGTGTGATGCGGGGCCAAGCGCCGTCGCGGGCTTTTTCGCTCGCGAGTCTTGCCGGCGCAGGCAGTGGCGTTGCCATGTATCTCGCAATTGGCGCGGGCGGGATCGGTGCGGACACGATGGGGTTCTACTGGGGCGGTCTCGCGCTGCTGTGGTCCGGCAGTATCGCCATGGTGTATGCCTGTCGCTACGTCGGTAAACCGCTCGCCGTCCGCGACTGGACGCTGTACGCCGTCGCCATGGCGCTGATACCGCTGACGATGATTCCGAGCCTGCCATTGTGGCCATTATTGTTCGATCTCGACCCCGGGCAGACGCTGATGACGGCGGGCACGTCCTCATTTGCAGCCCACATGCTACTGGCGCACTACGTGATCTTCGAAATTCTCGAACGCCGCCCCCGAACCGGTCCACGCTGACGACTGACTTTACTCTGCTCGTGTCATTGCCGAGGATTGTCGGCACACGCAACACGAGGAGTAAAACATGGACAAGGCGTTGTTCGATGCCGGTCTGGCATTACGTAAAGAGGTCGTTGGTCAAGACTACGTGGAACGGTCGATGGCCGATGCCGACGACCTGACCCGGGATTTTCAGGAGTTGGTCACGGAATATGCCTGGGGCGCGGTATGGACCCGCGAAGGACTGGGCCGGCGCGACCGGAGTCTGCTGAATCTCGGCATGCTCACGGCGCTTGGCAAACCGAACGAGCTACGGCTGCATCTGCGCGGCGCGTTGACGAACGGTGTCACGCGCGAGGAGATCCGCGAGGTGTTTATTCAGACGGCTGTTTATTGCGGCGTACCCGCGGCGCTCGAAGCATTCCGGGTCGCGCGCGAGGTGTTCGCGGAACTCGATGCCGGGTAGCGGGCGCGCCGGATACGGGTGCTGCGCCTGATGGCCGGGCAGGTCTGGTCGTTACACCAGGTGGCGAGACATACGGGGCTCGGCGAACAGACGGTCCGTGACCGGGTTGCTGCCGGTAGGTTTCCGCAACCCTTGCCGCTCGGACCGCGGGATACCCGTTGGCCCGAAGCGGCGATACGGCAATGGTTATCGGGTCAACCTATTGCCGCATCGCGCGACGATCAGGGCGCGTCGCCCAATGTCAGCGGCAGCGATTCGTCCCGGATCCACTCGGACATCGAACCATCGTAAATCGCGATATTGCGATGGCCGGACACGTGCAGCGCGAGCGCGTCCATCGTCGCCGATATGCCGCCGCCGCAATAAACGACAACCCGCTCGGCATCGAGCGAGCCGTTCTCGCGCAAGGTTGCGGTTAATGCCTCGACGGGCTTGAAAGCACCGCTCGCTTCGTCGATGAGGCTGCCGTAAAACACGTTCGTACTGCCCGGTATGTGCCCGGCACGGCCGTAGCGATTCGTCTCGCCGTTGTACACGTCCGGGGCGAGGGCATTGAGGGTGCACGCGCTGCCGTCTTCGATAATCCGCAGCATATCGTCCTTGTCTGCCCACATGTCGGCGCGCGGCCGCGGCGTCATAGAGCCCTTCGCGTGCGACGGAGTCGCATTGTCTGTCGGGCGGGCTTCGGCCTGCCACTTTTGCCAGCCGCCATCGAGTACCGCGACGTTGTCGAATCCGACTGACCGAAACATCCACCATGCCCGTGTCGCCCACATCGGCATACCGTCGTTATAGAGCACGACAGCACTGTCATCGCCGACCCCGTGTTCCGCTGCGAGCGCGCAAAATCGATCCGCGGCCGGCATCATGAACGGGATATCGGTGTTCGGGTCCGCGAATTCCTGGGCGAGGTCGAGAAACCCGGCACCCGGGATATGTGCTTCTGACCAGTTATCGCGCCCGCTGTCGGCCTGGTATCCGCCGCCGTCCGGCTTCGGCTTCAGGTAAATGGTCGTGTCGAATATTCGCAGATCGGGGTCGTTGAGATGTTGTTGCAGCCAGTCGGTACTGACGAGGGCATTATCGAGTTGCATGTTGGATTCTCCGGCTAATTTTGCGCGGGCAGGGATACCATCGGGTAACGCCCCGCGCCTCGCTCCATGATAAACCCGCCGGTGACGGTTTGCAGGCCCCGTATCGGGTTCAGAACATCCCCCGTCGCCGGGACGTGCGATGCCGGCGCGAGGCGCGGGTCGGGACTTGCTAGAATCCCCGTCACGTCATTACCGGAGCAGCGCTGTGCAGGATCGTCCGCTTGAGAACAAGATTGCCGTCGTAACCGGCGCGAGCCGCGGTATCGGCAAGGGCATCGCGACGGCGCTCGCCGACGCGGGTGCCGCCGTCGCCTGCATCGCGACCGCGTCCACCAACGCCGATGAGACAGTCGCGGCGATCATTGATAGCGGCGGCAAGGCGATTGCTGTCGGCTGCCGGGTTGAGGACGGAGCCGAAGTGACGAGCGCGTTCGCACAGATCGCCGGGTCTCTCGGGCCGATCGACATCCTGGTGAACAACGCCGGTATATCCCGGCCGCAACCATTGCTGAAAATGACGGAAGAAAACTGGGACGCCCACATGGACATTAATGCGAAGTCCGTGTTCCTGTGCTCCCAGGCCGCCATCGGGCAGATGAAAGAAGCCGGCAACGGCGGCGTGGTGATCAACATCGGTTCGATCGTCGGTCAAAACGCAATCCCGCAGACACTCGGGTATTGCGCGTCGAAAGCGACCGTCGACCATATGACCCGCGTCATGGCCATCGAGTGCGCGAAATACCAGGTCCGGGTCAACTGCATCGCGCCGGGCTATGTGCGCACCGAGCTCATCGATCAACTCGTCGATGATGGCAAGATCGCGCTCGAGGCGATCGAAAAACGCACGCCGCAGCGGCGCATGGGAACGATCGCGGAAATCGCCTCGGCGGTGGTGTACATTGCGAGCCCGGCGGCCGGATTCATGACCGGGTCGATCGTCAATATCGACGGCGGCTGGACCGCTTACGGGTACTTCTAGGAATAACCCCGGGTAATGAAAACGGTCGAACCGATTGGCGCGCCTGAGCGCGAACACGTTATTGCCGAGACGCTCCGCTGCATCAGCCGGGCGAATGAGCTGCTCGACACGAACTTCGATCCCATCCCGGTCTGTTTCGATTTGAAAGGACGCTCGGCGGGAATGTACCGGGTCGCCTCCGGGGCGCGCGAAATTCGCTACAACCCGTACCTGTTCGCGAAGTATTACAACGAAAACGTGACCACGACGGTGCCACACGAGGTTGCCCACTATCTCACCGACGCCGTATACGGATATCGCAACGTACGGCCACATGGCCGTGAGTGGCGCAATGTCATGCGCTTGCTCGGTGCGAACGATGCCGTACGTTGTAATTTCGATCTCGACGGTATACCAGTGCGTCGCTACCGCATGATTCGGTACGTGTGTCGATGCCAGTCCCACGAATTGACATCGGTGCGGCATAACCGCGTAAAGCACAAAGGCGCGCGCTATTTTTGCCGTGCCTGCCGCACGGAGCTCGTACCGGCGAGCGACGATTAGACGCTATTCGACCGCGCCGCCGTCGGCGCCCATGCCGCTATAATCAGCCCATCGCACTACAGACGCATTTGCCAGGAGAACCAACGTGAATTTTATCGAACTCGCCGATGCGCGCCATAGCGTGCGCAAATACGAACCAGGAGTCGAAATCAGCGACGACGACCTGAAGCGCCTGTTCGATACGGTGATCCTGAGCCCGAGTTCCTACAACGTACAGCACTGGCAGTTTGTCGTGGTGCGCGATGCAGCGCGTAAAAGTGACCTCAGGGGAATCTCATACGGGCAGGCGCAGGTCGAGGACGCGGCTGCGGTCGTACTGGTCTGCGGCCGCCTCGATGCTTTCGAGGACGCGCCGCGGATCTATGCCGACGTCGATGCGGAAACACGCGACAAGAGCGTCGAACGGATCATCGGCGCCTATACGGGACAGACAGGCCTGCAGCGTGAGGAAGTCATCCGCTCGGGTTCGCTCGCCGCGATGTCTTTGATGTACGCGGCGAAGGCCCTCGGCTGGGACAGCGGACCGATGATCGGGTTCGAGGCCGACAAGGTGTCAGCGCTGCTCAACTTCGACGCGCAAACGATACCCGTCATGATGATCGTCATTGGCAAGGCGCTCGGCGCCGAGCAGCCGGCGCGGGGATATCGCCGCCCCGTCGCGGAGGTCGTAAAATTCGAAACACTCGACGGCCCGGGTCTCGGAGCCTGAACGTGAGTCTCGCCTGGTACGACTGGATCGGGACGATCGGCGTGGTCATGATTCTGATCGCGTATTTACTGCTGCAGGTCGAACGCATCAATCCGAACGCGATTCCGTATTCGGCGGTAAATCTTATCGGCTCCGGTTTAATCGCGGTCTCCCTTGTCTATGAATTCAACTTTTCCGCGTTCGTGATCGAAGTCTGCTGGATGGCGATCAGTGTGATCGGGATAGGGCGGACGTTGTGGCATCGACGCCAGGCACCGGTGGAGGCGCCGCTCGGATGAACGAGGCTGACGGCCTGTTACCGGAGGAATACCAGGCTGTCGTCGCGCCGGCGATGCGCGCTGCGGCGGAACTCGCCGCAGCGCGCGGCGATCCGTATCTCTACAACGACCTTGCCTGCATGCTCGCGCTTCTGGTGCTCGTAGGAGACCTTGGCGATCTCTACCAGGATCAATGGGGTGCGCTGGGACAGCATTCGCCGGCCGCCGTCTTTGCCGCCGCACCGACGGCTGCCTGCGTGATGGTACTGACGGAGTACGAGCTCGAAGCCGAATCCATCAGCCACATGACCGCGGCGCTGGAGCGCGCCGCTGCACAACTGTCGGCGGAATCGGTATTTGGCCCCGAGCGCGTTCACGTGCAGAAAGCGTGGGATGCGTTCAACAGCGGCAAACACGACAGCGCGAACGCCTACCTGCGCCAGGCGGCAACGCAAATCGCCAACGCCGTGGATGCGTGGGAAGCGCAGCGCGCACAGGCATCGCACTGAGAGTCCGATGTCCATCGAGCTGAATTACATCGAACAGGGCAGCCGCACGCCGCTGGTATTCGTTCCCGGCTGGTCGCAAACAGCCCGCGGGTTCGCAAGACAACTCGACGGCCTGTCGCACAAGTACCGGGTCATCGCGATTGATCAACGTGGCCACGGCGACTCGCCGAAACCTCCGGGCGGCTATCGCATCGCACAGCTCGCACGGGACTTACGTGATTTTCTCGAAGGCCGGATGCTCGACGAGGTCGCGCTCGCGGGTCATTCGATGGGCTGCTCCGTGATCTGGAGTTATCTCGAGCAGTTCGGTTCGGAACGCGTCGGGAAACTTGTATTCATCGACCAGGCGCCGGTCGTGACGAACTGGTTTGGTTTGACCGGAGACGCATTGCTCACATGCGGCGCGGCCTTCACACCGGAGGCCCTGGCGGAGACGGCGAACGCCCTCGTCGCCGATCAGGCCGGCACGCTCGACGGATTGAAGGTCGCTTTCTTCAGTGACGTCATCGGCGACGAAGACGTTGCATTCAACAAAGCCGAAAGCATGAAGATCGCGCCCGGGCACGCCGCGAAACTGTTGATCGATCACGCCTCACAGGATTGGCGCGATGTCATCGCCGAAACGCTGCCGGCATTGAATTTACCGACCCTGGTCGTCGCCGGAGAACTCGAGACGATATTTCCCGTCGCGGCGAGCCGCTGGATCGCCGATTGCATCCCGGGTTCCGAGCTCGCCGTGTTTACTTCCGCGGAACGGGGCAGCCATTTCATGTTCTGGGAGAATCCGGCGCGATTCAATGCGCTCGTCGAGAACTTTCTCGGCTAATACGCACAAGGTACTGAGCGCCGGCTGCGGCACCGACGACGCGGCTGAGCTTCAGGTAATGACGGACAGAAACGCCTCGTTCAACTCGCCTTCGTAGTAGAAGATCCCCTTGCCGATCTCCTTCTCGTCCCAGGTGCGGGTGGGGAAATCCGGATAATAGGTGTAACCGCCGGCATACACTTCGTTGCGGTTGCCCGAGGGATCGAAAAAGTAGATCGTCTGTCCGCGCGTCACGCCGTGGCGCGTGGGACCGATGTCGATGTTGATGCCGTTGTGCACCATGATGTCGGCGGCGTGACCGACGTCGGTCCAGCTTTCCAGAAAAAATCCAGCGTGATGGAACTTGCCCGGGGTCTCGTGTTTGACGAAAGCGATGTCGTGGGGCTTGGTCGAGACCGTGAGCCAGATCGCCAGCAGACCGTCTTCGAGATCGACGCGCTCGGCGCATTTGAAGTCCAGTGCCTCTTCGAAAAATCGCAGCACTTCTTCGATATTCGGTCCGTACAGGAGGCCGTGATCGAAGCGTACGGCGCGCATGCCGTGCGGCTCTTCCGTCCAGATGTTGGGATTGTGCGTATCGGGACGGCGTTCGGCGAGTTCGATATCGGCGTACAACTCGACGCGGTGGCCCGAAGGCAGGGTAAATCCGATGCGGCGACCCACACCCGGCTGCTCGCCTGGCGCCACTTCGTCCGTTTCGAGTCCCCAGTCACCTACGCGTTGCTCGAATGAACTCAGGGAATCGTCGGTGTCGACCTTGAACGCGTACACGTCCATGCCGGCGGTCGAGGTTTCGCGCAGGACGACGCTGTGATGATCGAATTCGTCGTAGGCCTTTAGGTACACGCGGCCGTCATCGCCGCGATCGACCTCGATCAGCCCCAGGCGATCGACGTAATGGGTCACCGCCTTTTCCATGTCCAGAACCCGCAGTTGAATAAACCCGGGTCTCAGTACGCCTGTCATTGCCATCGGTCTGTACTCCTGTGTCAGGGGCTCGTGCGCAGCCCGTCGTCAATCTGTTCTCGGCGCCGCTGCAAGTACGAGGTCCGATTCCGGATACAGGCAGCACCCCAATGCGTAACCTTCCGCTTCTTCGGCCTGGGTGACATGCTCGCGGCTCATGCGGGTCGTGTGATAACTGCCGTCGACCACGCGTACGCGGCACACCCCGCAGCCGCCGCCGCGGCAGCCGAGCATCGTGGTGCGAATGCGGAACCGCTTCATGGCCACGGCAACGGCCGTGTTGCCCCCACAGGGAAACGCGGGGCCATTTTCGAACGCAATTGTATAAGTCGTCATTGGTGGTGGTCTGTGCGGCCCGTCACCCGTAGAGATCGCTTCCGCCGGAGCGTAATGTCGCCCTGCGGCGGCTGAATTGATTTGAATCAATTCGGCAATCGTGCCGGCACCGGCATCAGCCCAATTGCGCCTTGATCCGTTCGGCCACGCGGAACGCGTTAGCATAAATCGTCCAGGTGTAGGGAACGCTGCCGCCGGTTGGCATGAAACTGCCGTCGGTGACGAACAGATTCTCGACCTCGTGAGCCCGGCACTCCGGGTCGAGGACGGACCTCGACGGGTCGGTACCGAAGCGGCAGCCGCCGGCCATGAGGTTCGGCGGCGGGCTGTCGAACAGTCGCGATCGAATATTCCGCGCGCCGAGGTGCGCCATGACTTCTTCACCGCGCTGCGCGAGATAGCTTCCGACCTTGTGGTTGTGCGGGTGGAAACCGAGGCGTATGCGAGCCGCCGGATGTCCCCACTTGTCTTTGACTTCGCCGTCGAGAGCTATGAAGCAATCGCCATGCGGCAGCCAATCGGCGAATACTTCGAATTTGAGGTATTGCGCCGAAGTGAAGTAGTCGCGAACTTTTTCCTGCAGCCCTGCGCCCCACACGAGTTTGCCGTCAGCGCCCCATTTCAGCGCATTGGCGCGCGGCATGGGATTCGGGTGTTCGAGTACGAGTTCGATCGTACCGCCCTTGCCGCGGCCGCCGATCGCCGGGTCGTCGATAACATACCAGTCCTGCAGCGCGCGATTGACGAACGGACCGCGGGTTTTCATCGCCGTCGCGGTGGATTCGGGCATGTCGTGGTAAGCAAGATCGCCGGCCCCGATCGCGGATGTCGAGAACACCAGGTTCCTGCCGACCTGCCCGCTGCCGTTCGCAAGACCATGCGGGTGTTTCGGACCGCTCGACAGCAACAACAGACGTGCGGTTTCTATGGCCTGACACGCTACGACGAACAGATCTGCCGTGACCTCGGCGCCTGTACCGTTGCGATCGTAATAATGAGCGGCGACGACTTTTCCCCTCGTATCACTTCGCAGACGATGCACGTGTGAGTTGGCGCGAATGATGCAGTTCCCCGTCGCCACGGCGCGCTCGAGCAGTGCTGCGCGCGCGCTGCCCTTGGCCCCCGTTGAACATCCGTAGCCGCCGCAATAACCGGAGTATTCGCACGCGCGACGGCCGGCGGCCGGCTGCGACAGAATCGCCCGCGGTACCGCTATGGGATGCAGGGCCGCGGCGCGGCAGTGTTCGTCGATGAGCGCCGCGGCGGGATGCTCGGCAGTCGGCGGCATGGGGAAGTTCGCGGTGGAGCGTGGCTCGGCCTGCGGGTGCGCCGTGACTCTTCCGGACACCCCGATTTCGCTTTCCACGCGCGTGTAATACGGTTCGAGGTCGTCGTAGGAGATCGGCCAGTCCACGATAGCGGCGCCGTTGATGGGTCCGTAAGTCGAAAGCAGACGGAAGTCGTCCGGCTTCATGCGATGAAACATGCCGCTCATAAAATTCGAGGAACCGCCAACGCAGTTACCGTTCCAGAAATCACGGTCCGAAGTTGATGTCGGCGCCGCCTGCCATTGCCCATCGGCGTCCCGATCCTCGAGTACGTGCGGTTGTTCGCTGCGGGAGGGTTTGTAGGCGCGGCGCACGCAGCACGCGAGTTCGTCCTTGTAAAAATCGGCTTCGGTCAGCCACGGGCCCTTTTCCAGCACGACGACCCGGTAGCCGGCTGCGGACAGGGTCGCAATCACCGGAGCGGCGCCCGCACCGCTGCCGACGACGCAGACATCGAATTCAGGCATGCCCGTTTTCCCTGTAGGGGTAGGGCGACGGCGGCCGCGGAAATCCGGGCGCGTGCGCCAACCAGCGCCAGCCGAGGCCATCCGGATTACCGCCATAGGCGGGGTCGGCAAGCAGCGCCTCGAAAACGTAGTACACGATCAGCGACAGCCAGTAGCGTCCGACCGGACTCGTTTCGATCTTGCGTAGCAGCGTTTCGCGCGCTTGTGTGTCGGCTTCGTAGAACGGTCGCTTCAAGCGCTCGCGTGCAAATGCGTCGAGCGGCGTCACCCCGTCGCTCAGGAATTGCCGTTCGTCCGCCGCGACACCCGGGTCGAGCAAGACGGCGGCGAGGTAGGGCGTGGCGTTGAAATCCGCAATGGCGGGCGCCTCCCCGGTCGCGGGCCACACATGTTCCTGGACCGCGGTAACCGTCGACCAAAAGACGTCCGGCGGCAGCGCGGATTCGTCTGCGCCGAGGCCGGGTGCAAGCGGAGGCAGGCCGATCGCGGCCAACAGTGCGGTTGCGCGGCGCATGAACGCGCGGCGTCCGAGTCGATTTCGCGCGCGGTCTTCAACGAGTGCGTGGAAGTCACGGTCCGCACCGGCTTCGCGTTGATGATGGTCTGGCATGGTCGTATCAATCCGTTCGCGGCCTGAGCGGCCTGCAGGTGCGCATTTACTTTGAACCGCGCGCCGCCGAAGGGCGTTGACTTCCATCAAGAATGCACGATGCCGAAAATACATACCACGAGAAAGGGGACATCCCATTTAAATCGCACCCTGCCTGGACAAGTCTCACTTCAATCGTCCCGCTATTCACAGTGGAACTGTGGGATGTCCCCTTTTTCCCTCGAACTCAAAATTGCGCCGCCGAAACGCGACCGCGAACCGCGACAGGTGCTGGACCGTTAAGAAACCCGTAGGCCCCGCGTATCGCGAGCGCACAAAATGCGATCGACAAGATGGTCGCGATCCAGATGACCGGGGTGCTGAAAAGTGGCTCCGCCAGATGCATCGCAATGATGACCGGGCCGCCAAGCCCGAAATTGGTGCCAAGCATCGTGATCGGGAAAAGTAGAAACAATCCCGCCAATCCGAGCGGCGTCGACACGCGGCGCCACCATGCAACCGCGACAACCGCGAACAAGATGGTTTGCGTCCCTTCGAGGACGCCGATCACGAGCGGGTAATTCCAGATACGCAGAACATAAGGGCCGTAGTAGGTATACACGCCGACACCCGTACCGACAACTTCGAACACGCAGGAAGCAAAGATCTCGGCGATCCAGAACAGTGCGAATAGTGGCGCCGATACGCGGCCCTCGTAGAGCATTTTTCCCGCATACAGGCAGGCCGTCGCATAAAGAATGATGTACCCGCTGTGCGACCAATAAGGTTGCACGACTCCGAAAGCAGTGAAATGCGAGTACATCGCGCCCGGCTGACCGTTGTGTACGTCAAAAAACCACAGATCGAAAGCGACGTCATAGAGGGGTTCCATAAAGGCGCCGATTCCGACAGCAAGGCACGCAATCATGTAGAAAGGCGTTTTTTCCCGAATTCCCTTGCGCCGCGCAATGATTAGCATCAATACGACGATCGACCAGGACACCCATGTAAATATGTCCTGCCACATCAGATTCAATTCGGCCATGAGTACTTCAGGAGCCATTCGGCCCATCAAAGATCTCCTTTTGGTTTGTCACGTACATAAATTGCGCAGGACGCGCCGAGTGTATGGCCCGCTATTTTGAATGTAAGCTTGAGAACACCGTCACATCACCCTTCTCAACCTTCGAGTGAGATCAGGTTTTCAACCAGAATTTGTCCTGGGGTTTGAATACACCAAGTTGAATTGCAACGTCGCGATAATTCCAGTACGTGAATTCGCGAACCACCTTGCGATCGCGATACATGTGAAAGGTCGTACCGCGGGTGTGAGTGGTTTTGCCTTTCGCGGGCAGTTCCAGAAAATCGTTATTGTGTTTCGCCTTCCAAACCCAGTTCATGACCGCCCATTCGTCGTAATCGTAATCGACGCCGGTTAGCGTATCGCGACTCCACATGTTCCATTCCTCAGCGGTGTAATTTTCAGGTGGCGCGTCCCGGACCACACCACGTCTGTCTCCCGCGAGACCGCCGTCGTATCGAATCACGTCAAATTGATGTACACCAGCGGGAGAATCCGGTCCTTCATTGGCAAACGGCAGAAACGCCCTGTAGAGATCTTCCTTGTCGGTAATGGTCTGAAATAATGTGACATCCTCGAAAACGAATTCGTCGGCGTAGTAATGAACAATCGCCTCGGCTCCGCCGGTAAAGAATGTATCGATCCAATCTTCCCCGGTCGACATAGTCATGCGACCCGCCCCCTTGAACCCTTTCCGTGGTTCAGCCATTGCGGGTGCCGAACCAGCGATTCCTGTGGTAATGGCGAACCCGCCTGCCTTTTTGAAAAACGATCTTCGATCCGGCGATACTGGTTGTTTATGTACGAATTCGAGATAACCTAAATGCATGATCAATCCCCTTGAAGAAGTTATTCCAACTCACAGATGGTTCGGGTCGCCGGCCTGAGATTCCAGATATCCGGTCACGAGGGAGTTTACGGTTCTCGCTACCTGCTTTCGCGATGCGCCAGAGAACTTCATTTGCGCGACCATGTGGGCAAGTCCGACGATGACGCGGGCGGCGTCATCGACGTTGATGTTTTTGCGAATGGACTGCTCACGAACACCGCGTTTAATAATCTTCCCTATTCCCTTGTTCGCGTTGCGGTAAAAATCCAGGTAGCGGTCCCATAAACCGTCCCGGACGGATACGCTCCATTCGAGCCAAACGCGCACGTAGTCGGGAGCGGTGTCGATCGAATCGCAAAATGACATCAATATCGACTGAATCGAAGCAGGTGCCGATTTTACTGCGTCATCGTTTCCGGCTAGCAGGTCATCGAGCAGATATCTCGATAACTCAGACAATGCAGCCTCGACGATTTCGTCTTTCGTAGCAAAGTAGTGAAATGCAGTCGGTACTGAGACACCGGCTTCTGCCGCGATAGACGTGTGGCTCGCCGAACCGATACCGTGTGCGGCAAATACTTTTAGCGCCGCCTTGATCAAGTGAACGCGCCTTAAAGCCGGGTCCATGCGTGGTGCCCGTTGAGGCGTGCTCCCCGCCGGCCGTTCCTGTGCAGAGACGTTTTCGGTCATCGACTCAAACGCACCGTACGACCAGTTCTTTCGGGCTACGCAAATAAAATGCGTCACACCATTCGAGCGCCGGTGTCACGATCTCAATCTCGCGAAAGCGATCGAATAAATGATTCATCGCAAGCTCGCCTTCAAGCAAGGCCAGCGCGCGACCGACGCACATGTGGACACCCCAACCGAACGCCATGTGCTGGCGCAGATCGGGTCTGGTCACGTCGAGCGCGTCCGGGTTTTCAAAGATCGCCTCGTCACGGTTTGCGCTTCCATAGATCGGCAATACGATACTGTCTTTCGGGATTGCGACACCGCCGATCTCCGTATCCGCCGTCGCCCGGCGGAAGAGAACCTGAATCGGCGAATTGTGTCGCAACACTTCTTCGGTCAATTTTGATACCAGGCTTCGATCCTTGCGCACCATTTGCTCCTGGTCCGGAAAATCCCGAAGCGCCACGATCGCATTGGCCAACAGGCTGGTGGTGGTTTCATTACCCGCAATCAGTAATAAAACACACAGGGCCAGGACTTCGTCCGCGGAAAGTTTGTCACCGTCTTCCTCAGCCGTTATTAGCGCCGAGATCAAATCGTCACGCGGTTGCTTCCGCGCTTCGGCAATGCGATCAATGAAGTACTGCCGGAAGTCGTCACGGTCGCTGTGTATTTCGTCGCGCTGTTGATCTGTCAGAGTGTCGGCATTTCCACCGGCGGTTACATTGTTAGACCACCGCCGGAAGGTCGCTCGCATGGATGTTTCGATGCCCATGATTTGCCCGACTATCTGTACCGGAAGGGGCGATGCAATTTCCTCGATGAAATCAAACTGGTCGTATTCCGAAGCGTTATCGAGCAGCTCATCAACGATCGCTGTGATTTCAGGGCGCTGCGTGTCGAGCATGCGGCGCGAGAACGCCTTGTTAACGAGCGTCCGTAATCTGGTGTGATCCGGCGGATCGCACGCAATCATGTATTGCGCCTCGGGCGCTGGATTGCCCTCGCCAAACGCAAGTTGGATCAACGGGTCGGACGAGAAGAGCTCGTTGTTCAAAAGAAGCGCGCGGACGTCTGCGTTCCGGCTGATTGCGTAACCATTCAGATCCGGGATGTGTTTTACCGGTTCGTGCGACCGCAAGTGGGCGTAATACGGATAAGGATTATGTTGTACACCCTCGGCCATCGGATGGTACGCCGCATAGTCATACGTTTGAGCGCCTTGTGCCGAAGTCTTCGTTTGGGTCATAGGACCATCCTCCCGAGCGTGCAAGGGTATGAACTGCTATTGAAGCTAGATTCAATATAGAAATTATTGAAGAATATGTCAATAACGGAGGCGGAATCCAAATGCAGGACGGCCGTTGCGACTGCTTCGATTCGTTGTTCAGGCCGGACCCGGTGGGGTATATCGTTCAAAACGTCCGCTGCCGCAACAAGGGTCAGATCCAGGATTCCGACATTAGAGAATGTCGCATTTTGCGATCTGACTCCGTACGCTGAAATCGTACGTATCGCGTTAGTTTAAGCGCGTTGAAACGGCAGGCTACAAGGCGACGCCGAACCTGACACAAAAATTGCCGAACCCGGCCCGAGAGTTTTGAAGCGACGGTACCCAACAAGCACGCCCCTTTTTCCGTATCACGTCGTCGACGTACGGGCGGCCATTTCGTTTAGCGAGAGCGTCTCGCTCGCGATCGCCAGCACTTCGTCGGAGCCTTCCGGCGGGCGCAGGTTGATCGGGTTGTACCATGGACTGAACGAGCGGATCGTGCGCGGAATGAGGTAGCAGAAGAGCGCGCCATAGGATTTGAATTTGCGTTTGAGGCTGGGCATTCCGCCTTCGACGCGTCCGGCCTTGATGTCTTCGCCGATCATGTACTTGCTCACTCTGAGACCGAAAGCGATGAGATGGATCGACGCATACAGGACGCCGTAGACGCGCGAAAAATAGCCGGGGCAGAGTTTGTTCACGGCGTTGAAGGCGACGCAGCGGTGCTCGAACTCTTCTGACAAGTGCCAGCGCCACAGGGCGAGGGTTACGAGGTCGACGTTGGATTCCTTACGGCGCCGGTTGGCCTGTTTGAGAAACCAGCCGGCGAGGCTTGGCCCCGCGGTCTCGAAACCTTCGGTGTAGAGGAGGCAGAACCTGAGGCCTTTGTTGTCCCAGAAGTGCTGGTAGTCGTCGCGCATGCGGTCGAGATACGTACTCAGCTCCGGGTAGTAACCGGATTGCTCGAGCATCTGGTTGTACTTCTTGTGAGTCATGAAGTGGTTCGTTTCCTGCTCGCAGAACAGCTCGCAGTCTTCGCGCGCCTCGACCTCGTGTTCCGGTAGCTGCTCGCGGGCCACACGCATCGCACGCACGATGAACGATTCCAGCACCGGCAGTCCGTAGCCGAGCGCGTTCCAGAACTGCGCGAGTTCCGGGTCGCTCGGGATCCAGTGGATTTTGGCGTGGGAAAAATCGACCTTGATCCGGCGCGCTTCCATCTTGACTCGCATAGTGTCCTCTCCCGCGTTCACCGTCGCCAGTCGGGGCTTCGAGGCCGTCCGCGTCACTGCCGTAAACTTGTTTCGAGCAGTTCTTCAATTCTATGTTGGAATTGAAAAAGTGGTCAATTAACACCTGCTTGTCACGCCGAGCGCCAGAAGTTGGAACGTTTGTGCCGCACTATTGCGCCGCCTCCGGTTTCGCAAAAGCGACCGAACATAAAACGCCGTACCGCAAGGCCGTCTGATCCACGCCATCGCGGGACACCGTCACTCGCATCGATCTGCTATGGTTTCGGTAATCGAGTCACGTTCCAAAGGAGTGCCGAATGAGCGCTTTGCGCGCAGGGCCCCGACCATGACCCGCCCGAGACCAATCCTGCTGTGGATGGTGTTCTTCGTCGTCGTGGTTGCTCTCGGCTGCTCGCTACTGGCCGCACCGCTGAACCAGGCGTTTTCATCGAACACGTGGTTCAACAGTGTGATCCTCGCCATCCTCGGGGTCGGGATCCTCATTAATTTCCGCCAGGTCGCCTCACTCTATCCCGAGATCGACTGGATCGAATCCTACCAACGCGGGGAGACGTCCAACGGTGACGAATTCCATCCGCGACTGTTGTCTTCCATGGCGCACATGTTGGGCGGGCACGCGACCACGACGCTGTCGGCGACGTCGACACGCACGATGCTCGATTCCATCCGCACCCGACTGGAGGAATCACGCGACCTCTCGCGCTATCTCATTGGACTGCTGATCTTCCTCGGACTGCTCGGCACGTTCTGGGGACTCATGGCGACGGTCGGCTCCGTCAGCGCGGTCGTCAGCGACCTCGCCGTCGACGGCGGCAGTGATGCGACAGCATTGTTCGAAAGTCTGAAACAGAACCTCGAGCAGCCGCTCAGCGGTATGGGGGTCGCGTTCTCGTCCTCCTTGTTCGGACTCGCCGGTTCGCTGGTACTTGGATTTCTCGACCTCCAGGCGGCACATGCTCAGAACCGCTTCGTCAACGAACTCGAGGAATGGCTGGCGAGCAGCACGCGACTGTCGAGCGGCCTGCTCGGTGATGAGGGTATCGGCGGCGCGCCGGCCTATGTCCAGGCCTTGCTGGAGAAAACCGCCGATACCCTCGAGAAGATGCAGCGCACCGGCGGCGCGGACGAAGTCCAGCGCGAACGCATGAATAGTCGGCTTGCCGATCTCGGCGATACGCTCGCCCGATTCAACCGTCAATTGGACGCGCAGAATGACCGCCTGGAGCGCCTGGCGGCGACGCACAGCGAGATCCCGCGCTTGCTCGAGCGTCTGGCGGAGCGTGACAGCGGCGCTGAATTCAGCGAACAACTACGCGAGGAACTGCGCCTGTTGAACCGCACGATCGCGAACGCGCTGACGGAGCGTAAACCGTGAGCGCATTCCTGCACAAACGACGCCCGCTCGAGATCTGGCCCGCGTTCGTCGATGCTACGGCGTCGCTGCTGATGGTGGTGGTGTTCGCGCTAATGATCGCCAGCATTGGCCAACTGTTCCTGACGACCGCGCTCTCCGGCCGCGACGCGGCGCTCGGCCGGCTGAATGCGCGGGTGGCCGAACTCGCCGACCAACTCTCCATGCAGACAGCCGAGAGCACGCGCCTGCACCAACTCGCGGAGGTCCGCACCGCGAGTCTGGAAACCGCGCGCGCATCGCTCGGCCAATCCGAACGCCTTGCTGCGCAACGGGCGTTGGAAATCGGGCGGCAGCGCGATGCCCTGGCGGATAAGACGAGCAAACTCGCGAGTAGCGAGGCACTTGCGGCGGTACAGACCGCCGAACTCGAGCAGCGCGCCGCGGCCATTTCCGAACAGGCTCTCGCGCTCGCGGAAAAGGACCAGACGCTCAGCGCGCTCGAAAACGAGGTCGCGGCGCTCACCACACTGCGCGACCGCTTGAACGCGGAATTGAAGACGATCCTCGACGAGCGCGACGACGTGCGCGTCCGGCTCGCGGCCGAAACGGAAAATAACCTCGCGGCACAGGCGCAGATGGAGCATCTCAATCGGCAAGTCGCGGAGGTCCGCAAGCAGCTCTCGAGTCTGGCCCACGCACTGGAAATCGCCCAGGCCGATGGCGAGCTCAAGCAGACCACGATCGATAACCTCGGCAAACGCCTCAACCTCGCGCTCGCGAGTAAGGCGCAACAACTCGAACGGTATCGTTCGGCGTTCTTCGGGCGACTGCGTGAAACGCTCGCCGACTATCCCGGGATCCGAATCGTCGGCGACCGCTTCGTGCTGCCCTCGGAGCTATTCTTCGAAAGCGCCTCGGACGAACTCGACGCGAGCGGACGCAAACAGATTGCCCAAGTTGCCGCGAGCCTGAAAGAACTGGAAGTGCGCATCCCGCCGGACCTCGACTGGGTGCTGCGAATCGACGGGCACACCGATGCCAGGGCCATCAATACCGACAGGTTTCCGTCGAACTGGGAACTCTCGGCGGCGCGCGCGATCCGCATCGTGCGCGCGCTCGCGGCACACGGGATCCCCTCCGCCCGGCTCGCGGCCACCGGCTTCGCCGAATTTCACCCCATCGACACGGGCGACACGGAAGCAGCGCACGCGCGTAACCGACGTATCGAGATCAAACTGACGAGCCGCTAGTCTCCAGAACACGGCATTGCGGCTCGGCCTGATCCTGGTCGTCGTCGGAACCGGCGCCGCGATAGCTGGCGACGACGGCAAGCCTCGCGGCCACCGGCATCGAAATACCGTTTCCACCGCGCGATCTGCATGTGCGCCCGGTCACCGCGTCCGGTGGCAGCGAGGCAGCGGAACTTGACGGGTTCCGCAGACCTCTTAACCTGTCGGGGTAGTTTCATTCGCTTCAGATGCTGGAGGGCCCGTCCGCGGTCCCGGGAGATAACTTCATGAGTTGGCAATTACGTGTGTGCAAGGGCGTTTCGGGTCTGGTGCTCGCGCTCTGCGTGCAAGGCGCGGCCGCGCTCAGCGGCGACCGGTGGACGGATGCGACGGCCTACGGTACGTTTTTCAACGACTACGACCCGAATTTCTACACCGGATTCGTGCCGCGGGTGCAGAACGCGGACCGCATCAAGATCCATCTCGCACGCGGCAATCAGCTGCGGGTGCGTATCGTGTTGTCGGACGAGACGGTCGACAACTACGTGCCGGACCAGGCGGCGAAGCACGCGCTGTACAAGGAAGTGATCGATCGCGGCGTGATCACGCTCACCGCGAACACGTCGTGGGAAGATTACTCGAAACGCATCGAGGCGGAAGGCCTCGCGGAGCTGGCCGGAAAACGGGACGGCATGTCGCCGGAGGAATGGCGGGAGCTCAACGCCGCGATGATAGACAAGCTGAACCCCGAGCGCCTGTACCGCATTCGCAAGGACTTCAACGAGCTTGCTGCCGACTGGGCCGCGCTGTTGCGCGACACCGAGGCGCCAAAAGATCTCGGGGCGAAACTCGATCAGATCAATGCCTTGTTTCCGCACCGCCTGTTCGTATTCAATCTCACCGAATCCCAGGATGCTGCGTTCGGCGAATTGCGGACGCTCGCGGCTGGTGGCGACGCGGCGGCATTTACGACGGCGGCCGAGGTGTTTTTCCACGACGTCACAAACGGGATCTACGAGATCGAGGATGGCGTCATCGATTATTACGAATTCACCGCGATCTACCCCGCCGGGACCTACGACACGACGACGAAGTATCGCGGCAACGCCATACCGCAGATCACGACACCGGGGATCTGGTTCTTCCAGCCGCGGCTGCACGGCACGGGTGACGTCGGCATGGTCGATTACATCTCGAAAGCGGGCTACTACGGCCTGATCCCCATGTTCCCGTACGAATATGCCAGCGGCTCGGCATACAATTCGATCCACAACACGGGGATCAGCAACTGGATCCAGGGTCACCCGCTACTGCCGGCGGGATGGAAGGACTATACGGCTGGCAGCCGCAGTGGCAAGCCCTACAACCGGGTCGCGCTGACGAGCCGCGGACCGGTATCGCACGGCTGCACCCGGCTCAACTCGGGCCACCTCGCCGAGCTGCGCGAAATGCTGCCGTCTGTCTCCGAGGACATGGAAGGTGTCGTCAATTATCGCAACGTGTCGCAATGCTACGACGTGTTCGATCGCCGCGGTGACGGCGACGTCGAGATCATGGGTGTGCAGTATTACTTCGCTTTCCGGCACACGAACGAGCGGGTCGCGAAGCAGATCTGGGCGCAGAACAACCGCAAGGACTTCTACGAGTGGCTCTACGGCGACGAAATGAACTACGCGCCGATCGGCGAGGTAACGTTCCCGGAAGTGTGCGAAGGCAAGTTCGTCAAGCGCAAGGCCGTCACAGGCCGGCAGTGGCGCGACCTGAAGCTCTACGAGGCGCCGTACTCTCCGGAGACGGTACAGTTCTACCAGATCAAGGGGGTCGAATCGCGCTCCTCCGCAGGCTTCGCGTTCAATCGTGAACTGCGCCGGGTCGGTTACGGTTACACGGTCGACCGCGCGCAACTCAAGCTCGATTGAGCATCTCACCGGTGCGTAATCGGGTCGCCACCCGAACCGGTTGTCGGCCGCTCGCGGCATGGGTCGCGGTCGCCGTAATGGTGACCGGCGCGGTGTCGGCGGACGACGGCATGCCGCCGCTGTCCGGCGTACTGCAATCCCGGCTGGCCGAAGTCGTCGATGCGCGGCTCGATGCGGGCGGACCCGTGCTGGAGCCGGAGCAGGTTCACGTCGCCGTGATCGACATCGATTCGCCCGGCGGGGCGCGTGCCGCCGAATACTACGGCCTCGTCCCGGTTTATCCCGCCAGCGTCATCAAGATGTTCTACATGGGTTTTGTCTATGACCTGGCAGCCCGTGGCGAGATGGCACTGAATGCGGAGGTCAACGGGAAGCTCTACCAGATGATCCACAGTTCCTCGAACGCGGCGACCGCCTGGATCGTGGACGCCTGGAGCGGGGTACGGCACGACCGTGCGATGTCGGCGGACGACTACACACACTTCGCCGAGCAGCGTAACGCCTGCAACCGCTGGCTCGCGACGATTGGTCTCGGCGAGGTCGTGAACGCGAACCAGAAGACCTGGGTGACGCCGATCCCGCCCGGCGAGGAGCAGTTTCTGCGCGACGGCGCGCTGGAGGGGCCTTACACGAACCGCAATTCCATGACGGCAATGGGGGCGGCGCGTTTTCTGCAGCTCATCGCCGAGTCGCGCCTCGTTGACGCCGCGAGTTCGGCGGCTATGCGCGAACTGATGGCGCGCGATGTGCGCAGCCAGCCCTATCTCGCGCGGCGGATCGCCGGCGGCGCGCCCGCAGGCGCCGTGGTGTTCGGTAAGACCGGCACCACAAGCCGGACGTTCCACGATGCCGCTGTCGTCACACTTGCGAACGGCCGGCGTTACGCGATCGCGGTGCTGATAACCGGCCGCGGATCCAAGGGTAGTGTCATCCGCGACGTAACGGCGGGTGTGCTCGACGCGTTCGCGAACGTGGAGGAATGAGCCGTCAGTTCACCGGGTAGTCCGTACCCGCGCGGCGAAGTTCGCGCGCGAAGGGAATGTCGACGAGGGTATAGAACTGTAGCTTTTCCGGCTCGTAGCCGGCCTCGAGCAGATCGAGGCGCCTGTATTCACGCCCGTTAACGGCGGTGCGTTCGACGAACTGGCCGTCGCGAATGCTCTCGAAGTACCCTTTGCCTTCACTGTCGAATTTCAGGTCGCCGCCGTAGAGCCATTCGTAGTAGGCGCGGCGCTCGATCGGCACCCGCAGCTTCGACGGTTTCTTGTTCGACAGAGCGTAGGCCACGAAGTAGCGCACCCCCATCACCTCCGGCTGCAGATCACCATCGATATCGAACACGTCGTAGAGATAAGACTTGTTGAGGAACACGTCGACCTGCTGCATCTCTTCGGGTGTGGTCGGCAGTAGCTGGCGCAGTTCGTTGATGTGACCCGCGTTGACGTGCGTGCAGCCACTCGACATTGGTCCGCGTGAGAGCAGCCACAGGTGCGTGTAGGGCTCACCGTTGCGCGCGCTCACGGGAGGTTCGCGCAGTGCGGCAGGCAGAAAGTCGGTCTTGTCGAGGCGCATGCGCCACCACAGCGAGTGAAACGAATTGTGCAGGCGGTCGCCGACGTGCATGTACGGCAGCCAGGGCAGGTAACTGTAGACCTGGACGGTCGGAATGTGATCCGCCGTGCGCGTGCGCTGGTGATAGGTGAGTGCGCGCCGGCCCGGGGTCGGGTACAGGGGGATCGTCTGTCCTTTGTACGTGGTGTATTCGTTGAACGTACCGATCGGATAGATCGCGGTGAATTCGTGGAATTCCAGAAATTCGCCGCGACGCGGATAGCGGCCCGCGCTCACGGTGTCGAGCAGGTCGAGGAAATCCGGGCGGATCGGCTCGACACCGTCCCCGACCGCGTTGACGAGGCCCGCGAGCGCACGCGACTCGCCGGCGCCGAGCTCCGTCCGCCACAGGCGGTTCGGCAGCATTGCATTGACGAGGTCGAGGCGCCGTCTGCGATCCATCGACTGGCGGTCCTCGGGCGCGACCTGTGCGGCCCAGCGCCGGATCAGTTCGTCAACCGGCACGCGCAGGTGAAACACGCGCCCGGGGTTGAGGCGGCGCATGAGCTCGATGTTGCGGGCGTGCAAGGCTTCAGGCGACAGGGCGTTCTCCATCGCCAGGAGACCCGCGAGATCGATGTCAACTACGGTTTCCGCGAATGACTCGAAGCCGGCATTCTGCGTGAGGCGAACCTTGCCGTCATCGATCAATCGTCGGTAAGTTTCGTAACGGGCGAGGAGTTGCCGTGCGTAGCTGCCGATGACGTCGTCGGACAACACCAGGGTTACACGCAGCTGGTTGCCGCGGCCGACGTGCAGATGCAGGCGCGCCGGGTCGTCGGTACGCGGTGCGAAGCCGGTGTAGAACGACGGTTCATAGGTGCGATAGTAGATGCCGTAACCCGACGGGTCGCTGTCGTCGATCGGTGTGACGTCAGCGGGTGCCGCCGTGACCGCGATAGAGGCCGCGATCGCCGCGGCGGCGGCGATCCGCCTCAATGGACTGTCTCCTGCAGCGAAATCGATCGGTTCTCTGCTGGCGTGCGGGTCTCGAGCGGGTTCAATGCGGCGAGGTTGCGCACACCCTCGGTGCCGATGAACGGGCGCACCTGAAACAACCACAGCTTGCCGTCGGCGAAGCCGAACTCGATGTCCCACGGCCGCGGGCCGCCGTCGGGATTGCGCGCCGGCTCGAGGGTTTTCCTGACGACCTGGGTCGCGTCGACGAGCTGCTGGATTTCCGCGGCCTGCAACACGGTGTCGCTACCGGTCGCCGCGACCATGCGGCTGCCGCCGCCGCTGTTGAGCAGCCGCCGCCACGGTGACTTGAACTGGGTGACGAGTTCGACCCCGTCCTTGCGCCACACGAGTGTTTCCGCCGGCGTACCGTCGACCACGCCACCAACCCCCTCGGACGTCGCGATCAGCATGGCATCCTGATCACCGGTGTCGATGTCGGCGGTGATCAGCACCCCGGACTTCTCGCTCGACTCGGATTTCAGGATGATCACCGAGGGCAGCACCCACAGGGGTTCGTCGATCAGGGTCTGGCGCCAGGAAAACGAGCGATAGGTGAACGGTGACGCCCACACCCGTTTCAGCCCGGCAAAGATCTCGGCGACCGACTTGAGATTGAAGATCGTGAGATTGAGACCGGCACCGTTGAAGGAGTCGAGATCCTCGACGTTCGTGTCGCTCCGAACGAAGCACCCCACGGTCTGCCCGGGGTCGCCTTCAACGAGCAGCCCCTGTTCCGCGAGACGCTTGCGGATGTCCTGCTCCAGTGCCGGCGACAGCGGACTTTGCTGAATCGAGTGGCGCATCACGGCAAGTCGGGGCTGGATCCACGCGCTGAGTTCCCCCTCCGGTTTACCCGCGGCGATCATGTCGTCGAAAAACGTCGCATAGGTGCGGCCGACGAAATCGGGCAATGGTTCACCAGGAGTCGCGATCCCTTTGACGTCGGCGCCGTCCGGCAGCGCGACTTTCGCATTGCGGTAGTGCTCGTAATACGCGCCGAACGGCACGACCACACCGCGGGTGACGTTGTCCGGGAACATATGCTTGAGTTCGCCGAGAAATGCGGCCTTCGGACCCACCCGGATACCGGCATCCTTGCGCCGCACCGAGTCGAGCGACGCGGCGCTGGCACTTTTGACGTCGAGTCGTTCGCGATCGATGTGCAGCTTGTTGCTCGTGCCGCTGACCGAACCGTCACCTTCGCGTTTCGCGTTGCGGTGGTATTCGAAATAGACCTCGCGGTCGGTCGCGGTCATCGTTTTCGCGGATTTCACGTACACCGTGCCCGCCGCCGTCACGGCGAGAAAGGTGCTGCCCTCCTGTGCCGCAATCGTGTCGTAGGTCGCCCGGTCGACGACGACGTTCGGGATACCGAGCGAGCGCGCGAGCAGCTGCACGTGGGAGACGACGTTGCCCTCGCCGACGGTAATGATGCCGGCCGCGGGCTTCAGATCCGCCGGGGTCTCCGGCAGCAGCACGATATCCTCGCGCGAATAATCGTCCGGACCGGGCGCCACCCGGAGTTGCCCAAGCGCCAGTCCGGGATTCAGCGCCCGGATCCCGCTCGTCGCCTCCTTGCCGAACAACTGATGCCTGACGACGTTGTCGCCGACGATGTAGCCTTCGAGCCGGGTCGAGACCTCGCCGAACTGCAGCAACGGCGAACCGCGGACGATGTCGTCGCCGATGTGCACGACATCAGGCAGGAGATAGCTCCACGCCGGCCACACCTCGGCGAACGCGAACAGGGCCGAACGGTGACCCCATTCGATCGTGCGCTCGATTTTCTTCAGCGTGCGCAGAAACGACGTGCGGTCGATCGGATCGCGGGCCAGCAGGCTGTCGATGTGCCCACGGGTCGCAGCACGCTCGCGTTGCGACAGGAGTCCCGTGCCGTAGGCGGCGTTCGTGAGTGCCGCCAGCAGTCGCAGGTGGTCGGCGACGGATGCGGGTCCGCCCGCATCGAGCAGTTGGCGGCCGCGGTTCTGGACCGCCGTCGCCGCGGTAACGTTCATCTGCACGAGCCGCGCCCGGTCGGCGGGTGCGGTGCCCTCGGCCGTCACCGCGATCCGGACCCAGGCCATGAACGCGCCGAGCGCCTCGATCGCGACCACCGGGTCGGTATTCTCGTCCGGCATCAGCGCCGTGAGCTGCTGGCGCAACGCCTGTGACTCGAGCGCTTCGATTTCGGGCCGCAGCGCGCTTTCGTCGAGCGCGGTCAACGTTCGCACTCCTTCGATCAGCGCTTCGATATCGCTACGTTCCTTGTCGGCGGTCTGTGGCAGGGCGTCGCGATAGGTGACGAGTTTCGGGATCAGGTTCACCGAGACCCGGTTGTGGGTCTCGTCGCGCAGCGGTTTGAAATCGGGATCGTCGTCCTGGATGCTGCTCGCGAGCGCGCGGGTGGTGGCAATCGCGCCCTGTTCGTTACGCACGAAGAAGCGTCGCTGGATCTCGTAGGCGAGGATGAAATGCCGGTTGTCGTTGAATTCCGGCAGTGACAGGTAGCGCTCGAAGAACACGAGCATGTCGCGCGCCTCGTATTCCGCGCCCGAGAGACCGCCGTAGGCGCGGACCTCCGCGAGCTTGTGGTCGGGGTGCGTGTCCATGAAATACTTTTCGAGCACGAAACCGCGGACGAGCGCCTGGTGGTCGTCGAAGTCGTCCCAGTTGCGTACGCTCGAGGTAAAGAGATTGCCGACGTACATGTCGTAGGTGTCCAGGACTTCGGCCGTCGGCGCGCGGTATGCGGCGCAGAAATAAATCTGGGCGCACGGACTGCGGATGTTGCCATCCTCGTCCATCACCGTGCCTTCCGTGCCGTCCGTGCAGGCGCAGTAGTTTGCCCCGAACGGTCCCTTGCGTTCGCGCAGGATGGTGTTGAAGTTTTCGGTCAGCTTTTTCCGGTCGGAGACTGATAACTCGTGGGCCGGCTCGGCGGCGCCAGTGTTCGCCACCGGTAGCAGGCCCGGGGCGGCGAGCAGGAGCAGCGTTTTCAACGCAATGGTAAGTGCGCGAACTCCGCTCGCGCGCTTCGGCGATCGGCAGCGGGCAGGGGCAGGGTGCATCAGTGGGTCTCCGGGGTGAGCGTCCATAGCGGGCGATGGTAACAAATCGCGGCGCGTGCGACGGCGCGTGCAGTCATCGTTCCGCAGTCGCATGGTGTAATCGCTGCGGTTTACGGCTGGCATAATGCCTCTACGACTGTGAAATCGTCTTCCTGTACCCGAGAACTGCGCAGCTCGCGGACGTGGGCGAGCACGCTCGTCGGCGACGGCCGAATGTCACCGGTGGGTCGCCCATTTCAGACCCACAGGCTCTCGATGCGAAGGTCCGGAATCGAGCGCTGATTTCAACGAGTCGCCGTAACACGTTCGTCAAATTTCTCGGCCGGCGTATGAGAGCCCAACGTTTTCCTGGGCCGCTCATTAAGTCGCCGCGCGATTTTATTCAGATGTCTCCGCGAGTGTACCGACAAGTCTGTCCTTTTGGGAAAGTATTGGTTTAAGAGGCCGTTCGTGTTTTGGTTCGAACCACGTTGCCATGGGCTTTGTGGATCACAAAAGCAGGCATCGATATCTGTCGCCAGGCTGAATCGTGTGTGATCGGCGAGTTCCTTACCCGCACGAAGTAAAGACTTGATCTCTTCCCTCACATCATTCGAGCGGTCCGGCGCGGACCGGGTAATCGCCGTCAGGTAAGGCGTGCCACACTCGCTCCGTGATCGGTCGCGCTCCGTTCGGTAAAGCCCGCGTGCGCGGCGGACAGTCGCGGGCGCGCCGTATCGGCCTCCGCCGCGTACCACGGCGAGGTCGGCGCGTCGCCAGTCAGTCAGGGGGGCGTACTTCACCGCACCGATTCTGTGACTGACGCCCTCCATGCGGTCGACGCATACTCCTCCGTTCGTCCCGTCGCGAGCGTAAGACGAGCCGATACCCTCCTTTGCGATGCAGTCAACGTTCGAAGCGCTGTAAGCAAACCGATAAGTCAGTTGATACGTTGGGATGCAGTTACAGGCTCTTAAGTTACGAGTCAGATCGCATTCGGTCCCCACGAACTTTTGACTTGTCAGTACCTCAGGCTGTCCCTGTCGCCTCCAACGACTGAGCGTCATCGGCGCCAAAAAAACCTTGTTGCTGCATACAGATCAGCACCTCTTTACTCGTCTCGACGAACTTCTCTGCGTCCGCGTTGGTGTGAGCATCGGAAAAGAAAATGGTGTGTAGATCCGGAATGTATACACCCAGATGGCGCATGTAATTGCTGTACACGACATTCCGAAGGGTATGGGTTTGATCTTTCCCGCTGCGGTAGTGGGAGAATGGGGCATCACCCATGTAGGGTATAAACCAGGAATTCTCACCGATCATTTGGACAGCTATGCCCTTTTCCTCACACCACCGATTGAGGTCGTTTTTGGCATCGGCGGTCAGCTGATTCATTCGGGTGTAAATATCCGGGTTGTCGCGCAGATGTCGTAACGTCGCCGCACCCGCCGACATCGTGATCGGGTTGCCACTGAACGTACCCACTGAAAACACCTTGCGCTCGATGGAATCCTGGGCGATATCACCCGACGAGATATACGATCGCATGGCTTCTACGGTTCCAGCCACCGCGCCTGCTGGAAATCCACCACCCATGATTTTTCCGTAGGTTGCGATGTCGGGGATGACGCCGAATTTTTCCTGCCCCCCACCGTAACCACAACGAAAGCCGGTGATCACTTCGTCGAATATCAACAATACCCCGCACTCACGCGTCACCTCGCGCAGCTTGGACAAAAAGTCCTGCATGTTCACAGGATATCCACTCGGAACCGGTTCGATGATTACCGCGGCCAGCTCATCTTTGTGAAGGCGAATTCTCGCGAGGCTCTCTTCACTATCAAAGGCGAGCTTGAGCACATTGTCGGCAACATTTTCCGGGATACCTGCACAGTCCGTTGCGGACTCGGGAGAGTCCATAGGGCCTGCACCTGCACAAATAGGACTGCCAATCAGTGCAAGGTCATGAACGCCATGATAGCCACCTTCAAAGCTTGCAATTTTACTTCGGCCGGTCGTCGCGCGCGCAATCTTGATCGCCTGCATCGTGGCTTCCGTGCCTGAATTACAAAATGTCACCCGTTCAGCACAGGGAATCGCGTCACACATGAGTTCCGCCATTTCCACTTCGGGTTCGTTGGCAATTGCATAGGTAGTGCCTTTCGCGATCGCCCTGAGCGATGCCTCGATGGTGACTTGCGGCGCATGGCCGAGAATCAATGGGCCATAGCCCATGGTCATATCCAGGTACTCGTTGCCATCAACGTCCCAGACTTTTGAGCCTTTGCCGCGATCGACAAAAATGACGTTGGCCGGAAATCTATACGGGCCCGTCACAAACGAGGAAAGCAGGCTTTTTTTGGCCCGCTGCAGGATGGCATTTGAATTGTGGGTTTTGTCCGAGGTTGCGGCAAACAGGTCATCATATTGGATCATCATTTTTGAACTCCACTTGGTGGGCCAGAAAGAAAGTGGTGTCACGATACGAGAGGATTCAGCTTAAGAATTGACACTTCACGCCAATACATTGACACTTTGCGCCATCGTTGAGGCAGTATTTCCAGTCTCCCTCCGGTTCGACGGTTTCTATGGCTTCTAGAGTGAACAAAGCAACTGCTACGACGGTGCTGACCCATTGGTTAGTCGAACATCTCGAACAAACGCAGAATTTCAATCGGGCGGATCTGACTACAGCGCTTGGACTGCCTCAGAACACCCCTGCGAGGTCCCTCGAAAGTCTGTCACTACCCCAATATTTGACGTTGCTCAACGTAGCCGCCGACCGACTAGGCGACACGGCCTTTGGTCTGAATCTGGCAAAACAGACGCCAAACGACGCCTTCGGCCCGGTTGGCCTCATGATGCGACACAACGCCACACTGCGCGAAAACTTCGAGTCGCTAGATCGTTTTGGTTTGCTGCTCTCAAATGCTATGGGTTTTAGTTTTGTCGAAGGTCCAATCAGCAGTCAACTGGAGTATCGAATACTTCTCCCAACCCGTGAGGACCCTCGGCACGACAACGAATACACGCTTGCTCTTTTTGTGCTTTCTGTCAGGCGCTACGTCGGCGAACACTGGCGGCCAACACGGGTGAACTTCGCTCACCCGAAACCGGAAAATATCGAGACACACATTGCCGTATTTGGCGAGGCGGTCAACTTCGAGCAGGCCATCAACTGCCTCTCCTTTGAAAGCTCAGTCCTGGATACCCAGATCACCGACGCTAATCCTCAATTGCTCTCCTCATTGAGAGCGTACGTAGAAGACAACCTGGCCAACCTGAAACGCGACGACAACTTGATCAGTCAAGTTCGCTACTTTGTCGCTACAACCTTGAGCTCCAAAGCGTGTACCGCCAGCAACGCCGCACGGCATTTGCTCACGTCTACTCGGTCGCTGACCCGACGGCTCGAACAGCTCGGAACCAGTTTTCGATCAATCAAACAGGATGTAATGCAGGAAATGGCAAAGAGCGGGCTCGCCGAGACTGACTCCAGCATCATCGAGATCGCATTGCATCTTGGGTTCTCAGAAACCAGCGCGTTTGATCGCAGCTTCAAAAAACTAACCGGCTACACACCGCAGCAATATCGCCGTTTGTCACAAGACATGAACCATTGAACGAACTAGCAGCCAGAGTCCTAGCTTTCTGCCGGCGTCGGCTACGAGGAGAATCCCACCATGTCATAGTTGAGTGCAGTTTCGCGATCGCTAACAGGCCGTTCAGGGCACATTTCAGATACACGCGCCCGTATCGGGAATGACTGTTCATCGCGGGTTAACGGACTGTCGCCTCCGCGAATGGAAGGAGCGCGAACGGCCAACAAGAGACCTTCGCTGTCTTCGGATATGCTTCCTCGGACAACCCAACCGTGAGCGGAGACAACCATGAACCTAGACAATCTTGCGAATGTAGGTGAACTATTGGCCGCAACAGCGACGGTTGTAACGTTGCTTTTTGTTGCGTTTGAACTGCGGGCGAATCGTCGGCAGAACCGGCTCTCGTTGCTCACTGCTTTAGATAAGGGCTGGCAGGATATCAATGCACAAATGACGCAAGATGAAGTGACGGCTCAGTTATTCTTTAGGGGTGCGAATGATCCGAATTCACTTACCGACGAGGAGGCAGCGAGGTTTTGGTACCTGGTCGTACAATACATCAATCACCATAAATCTGTTTGGACGTTACTGGTTAAGGACGGCCTCGACACACATCATGAGCAATGGCTAAAGACTGATATGTCATTGTCCTACAACACTCCGGGTTAGCGGGCTGTGTTACTTTCGTTGAAGGAATACCTTCCGCAGGAATTCGTTGCTTTTTCAGAGGGACAACAAAAGACGACGTTCGAACTTAATGATTGGCGAAAATTAGTTGGGTAATAATTATCAAAAGCGAACCGCAATTAATTAAGCCCTAAAGCCGGCGATGCAGCGCAGCACGAACGTCGGCTTAGCCTCTTCACAACGGACGCTGGGCCCAGCGTTAACTTTCATCGTTAACGGCCAATAGCGGACGGACGAGCTTCTAAGGCAGCTTGGGTATTCTAGCGGTCGCGCCCGGAACGCAACCGTCTTCGAATCACCTGCCCGCAAAGTCGGCGTCTTCAGTTTTCCAGCAGGACAGACCCTCAACCCAGCTCGGAGGTAGGTCTTCAGAACGTTGTACTCGAGCGTTCAGGCGCGTGACCAACGGCGGAAAATAGAGGTACTGAGCCTCCTGCCACCAAGCTTTACCGCCAGGGCAAATTAAGATCCCGAGCAGCACATCCTCCCAAGCCTGCACAAATTCACCAATGCCTCGGAGCTGTTGCTGCCTCAACACTGCCGAAAGGTTCGAGAACAATTGAGAAAATAAGGCATGCACAGCCGCCTGCTCGTTCTTTTTGAGGTTGCCCCAATCGTTTACTCCGATTCTGACCAAGCGTAGTAGTTCACGGTCCTGCTCCAATCGTGACCAGGCGACGTTGAATCCCGCAATCAGCTCTCTTTGTGCCTCCGCCAAAGCAACTTCATTCGCGCTGCGAGTTTGAATCGCCAGATACCACAATGACACCACGACCGCGAATAGCCCAAAAAACTCCGCTATGGACCCAAGTTCGGCAATTGTCATAGTCAGGTTTCCTCTGTTCATTACAACCAGGTTCGATCATAGCCACACTTCGGCCTGACGTGCCGGTCCCCCCTGATAACGGACGTTGAAAAGCTGGACGGAAATCGACGCGAACGGCCATGAACCGTCATTCAGAAAGGCAAGAGGCAAGAGGCAAGAGGCAAGATCTGACACCGAAGGTGCAACTTCACGTTAAACATCCGGTGAGTAGCAATTATGGGTCGCTGCCAAACGTTTGTTCTCGTCCCCAACCGGTCGTTTGTGTGACTTGCTGGGCACTAATCTGTCAGGACGCTCGCGCGCTCGACGATGTCGGGGCGTGTGAGGACGGCGGGTGGCTCCAGCAGGTGGGTGACACGAACACTGAGCGTATGGACCTCGGTATCCTGCTCCGCAAGTCGGCGGATCGCGGCGCCTATCCGCCAGCGGTTCTCAAGGTCCTCGGGGCGTTCTCCTTCGGTACTCGGATAGGCAAGGTCGCGAGTTTCCATCACTGACCAACCGGCGCTGTTCAAATTTTCGCACCCTGTGAAGTATCGAGATGCAAGGCTACCATCTGTGGTGTCGAGCAGACCTGCGCGCAATGACAGTGCCTGTCCGGCAGACAGGCTGATGCCCTGGCCGTACATCGGGTTGAAGCTGGTCAACGCCTCGCCCATCGGCAGCAGGCCGTCCGGGAAGCGGGGCATTAGATCATATCGGAACCAGTTACCACGCGGAATCTTGTAGCTCCGAAGCTCCGAAACTGGCTCCGCCTGTACCAATTTTTCATAGATGATCGGATGCGCAAGCCCTCGGGACCATTCGACGAATCCCCCAGGATTGCGAGGGGCAATGTCGCCACCCCGTCCGTACATTGTGGCGAGCCACAACCCGCCGTCCACTGGGGTCAGGTACGCGGCGCGCCGGGCGGGCGGAATCGCTAGCATAAGGCAGGCCCAATTGCCTTCATTTAATTCGGGCGGCGGGCGAAAGAAGCCTGATGTATATCCCATGGAAATCTTCAGGCTCTGAACCGGAACCTCTCCAAACCCCTGAGACTGCAACCATCGGGGTAAACGTGTGCCCCGACCCGAGCACTCTACGACGAGGTTTGCGGCGATACGCTCAAGTCCTCCGGCCGCCTCCACCACTACTCCGACTACGCGGTTCCGTCCGTCTGTTTCGAAATCGGTCACCCGAGTGGAATCGCGCAACCGGACATTCGGCGAGTCCAGCACCAGTAGTCGTGTCGTATGTTCCAGCAGCGGACGCGTAACTGACGGCGTAAGAATGCCAACATCTCGGATCGGGGTGGGTCCTGCGGTATCGTGGAACCAAAGATCCTTGTTGCGTCGTATCCTTATCGCCCCCGCGGCATAGAGATGTTCCATTATTCCGGGAATCAATTCATCCATCGCCTCGACGGCGTAGCCGAGGAAAGTATGGACATGAGCGCCTTGTGGCACGCCCTAGCGCAGTTTCGGCTCAGCCGGCAATTGATCCTTCTCAAGGATCAGCACCTCGTCGAATGCCTTTGACAGGGCGGCAGCAGCCATCAGGCCGGCCATGCCCGCGCCAATCACGATGGCGCGTTCTCGTAATCTAATGGCCATACGACATGCTCCTAAACGCGGCGGCTACCGACCGCGATTTGTCGAATAACTAGGCTACGTTAGGCAAGTATAGGCGCCATTAACGCCCCTTTTCCCCCAACATCACGTTAAACATCCCGCGAGTAGCAATTATGGGTCGCCGCCGGTTACTGAAGTTTATGCCCCCATCAGAGAATACCTAACGACGGTGCCGTAACACGAACGATACGCACTTCGGCTAGAGGCGCACTAAGGATTTCGCCTATCCCAGCGCCTCATGGGCGGCTGTAGCCACTTGCAAACGGACATTCGGCCGCGCGGCTACAACGAGCGCGAACGGCCAATAACCGACCTTCGTAGGCTTCTCGGCTATGCTAATGCCTCGTCAATGCCGGGGATAAAGAGATGAACTGGGAAGCGGTGAGCGGAATCGCGGAAATCGTGGGCGCGGTCGTCGTCGTTGTGTCGTTGATATATGTCGGGGTACAAGTTCGGCAGAACACCAGCGCCACCCGGTACCAAGCCACCCAGAACCTAATCGCCGGTATGTCCGATGCTCACTTTCTTATATCGTCAGACGGCGAACTTGCGGCAATAATGCGAAGAGGAGGTTATAACCGAAGCTCGTTAACCGACGATGAACAATTACGATACAACATGTGGTTGTTTTCGCTTTTTAACCAGTACGATTTTGCATTTCACCAATTTAGGGCAGGCGAATTGGACGAGAACATATGGGGAAAACTGGAGTACGAGGTGCCGCAGTGGATCAGCAGTCTTCCCGGGGTCCGCGAATGGTGGGATCAGGATAAAATACGGATGTCGAAAGACTTCGTGGATTACATTGAAAAAAAGGTATCGGATTCTGCGGGATCGCAGTCACTGCCCACGATGCCGCAACCAACAGATACGACGTAGAATTTGAGGGTATCGAGCCGCTTATCACAACACGGTTCATACTCATTGAACGACTGATATAAGGCGAGCAGCCGACGTTCACCGAGAAGGGCGTAATTTCGCTTCTCGGCCACGAGCTGACCTACGACATGCCTTGATGGATAATCCTGAAATCCAATGTCTGCAAATAATTCAGTGAGCGATAGTTGTTGTCAGAGTCAAATTGACGCAGCGTCATTAGACGTGCGTCAGCGCCGAGTGCTGATTCTGGTACTCGTTATCAACGCGGTGACGTTTCTAATGATGGTCACCGCGGCCACGTTCAGTGGATCTTCGTCCCTACTATCCGGCGCGCTCGACAATCTCGGCGACGCACTGACGTACGCATTGAGTTTGGCCGTTATCGGGGCAGCTTGTGCAGCAAAAGCACGAGTAGCGTTGTTCAAGGGGTTCCTGATCTTTGGTGCTGCTCTCGCGGTAGCTGTTCAAATTGGGTGGCGGATATCGAACGTTGAAACGCCTGTCTTTGAAACCATGGGCATCGCTGCGCTTCTCAATTTAGGAGCGAACTTACAGTGCCTGCGGTTGTTGTATCCCTATCGCAATAGTGACGTGAATATGTCATCGGTGTGGGAGTGCTCGCGTAACGACGTCGTGGAAGGGTTTGCCGTGATCGCCGCCACTCTCGCTGTATGGGCGTTTGCTTCCGGATGGCCGGATATCCTGATCGCAATTGCCCTACTGGTTCTATTCCTGCGCTCAGCCTCTCGCGTTCTTAGAGGCGCATGGCGGGAACTCTACCCTGCTCTGTCGCCAAGCTAGCCAAATTGTCCGCTTGGGGTCGGTAGCGGAATATTGCACTGCCGCATCGGCACGACTGCTTTCAGGCCCACAGCAGACATCAGCCCGATAAGCAGCGGCTTCGGCTCTCGGCCGGCTTCGGACATTCACGCTGCCTGCACCCTCGGATATGCTTCCCGCTGGATTTGCTTGCGGGAGATTGAATGATGAACTGGGATGCGGTTGCAGCTATATCCGAAGCAGTTGGTGTCATCGCCGTACTAGCTTCCATTCTCTATTTGGCCCGACAGGTAGCTCAAGGCAACCGATTGAATCAATCGGATTCGATTCGCACCTTCCTCGGCCAATTCAATGGGTTCCTCAATCAAATCGGCGATGAGGATTTCATCGAAATATGGCGGAGAGGGACAGCCGATTTCAACGCTCTAAATGATCACGAAAAATCGAGACTGCATACAAAGCTACTAGAGCATTTCATGCTCGGTCAAACGCAGAGGATGATCGATCCGGGTGGGAATGAAGAATTGTCGCAATTTGCTGACTTCGCTTTCGCGCAGACCGTAAAGCAGCCAGGTGCCAGACAATGGTGGGATACCTTTAAAACTGGAATACCGGACCGAGAATACGTTTCACGGATCGACAACTTTCCGGACGAACTACTCCCGAAGTGGAACCAGTTTATGCCCTGGTACGTGCCCGATCGCGATTAGGTCACCTCGGCTGAGTGAACCTCGCGTCGACTGCCATTAATCAGTTGAGTCGGCATTCGAGGCCGGCCACGACCCGATAGCGGACCTTCGCAAATGAAGTTCAACGGTCGCCGAACGGCCAATACCGGCCATTCACGCCGGCAATTCCCTCGGATTTGCTGGCCGTTTGACTCATAAGCGGGAGGTCGAAAAATGTACTGGGATGCTGCCGGTGCACTTGGCTAACGTGGTCGAACTAAATGTCTACGTTTTTTTGACTCTCTATCATTTGACCAGTACTCCTTAACGACCCAAGAACACTGGCTCTTTTTTATCCACGAAGGCTTTCGCGGCATTGCGATGATCTTCCGTTTGGCCACAGTGAATGTGGTGCGTCGCCTCAAGATCTAAACAATCATCGACATCGCAACCACTAATTGCGCGATTTAGATTCTCTTTCATATAGCGATAGGCTACGGCGGGACCGGCCGCCAATCTTTGCGCAATGGCTTTGGTCTGGGTTTCGATCTCGTCGGCTTGGCACACCCAATTCGTTAAGCCGAGTTTGAGCGCTTCTTCCGCGCCAATACGCTCAGACAGAAAGTACATCTCGCGTGCTTTCGCCGTACCGACAAGCTGACTCAAAAAGTAAGTACCGCCGTAGTCGCCAGAAAAACCGACCCGCGCAAACGCGGTCGTCATGACCGCGTGCGACGCCATAATTCGCAGATCACAGGCTAACGCGAGCGACAATCCCGCACCGGCAGCAGCGCCCGGTAATGCCGCGATCGTCGGTTTCGGCATCTTGTAAAGTTTCCCTGCCGTACCGCGTTGATTGACCCGTTGCTGATGTATCGCGACATCGATCGTATCGTCGCCGATGGTGCCGTCACCGCTTGCGGCCATTCCTTTAACATCGCCACCAGCGCAAAAGCCCTTGCCGCTGCCCGTTAGTACGATGCAACGCATTGCGGGGTTGAACTCGGCTTCCGTCAACTGTGCTTGCAATGCGCCGACCATGGCGGGCGTCATGGCGTTGCGAGCGTCGGGGCGATTTAATGTTAACGTCAAGACGCCACTATCTAGGTCCGCTAAAACTTCTTGCGTGCCGGTATCGAGTGCGGTCAATGTCTGCTCCTTGGTACTTGAATCGGTCTCGAAATAATTCGCGAATGTGCGACTATTGTTTGTGCCAATAGTCTGTCGCGCTCGTAATAAAACCGTCTTTCAATTGAAACGCGCACATCCCAGGGACGCTCCAAGCCTCCTCACCGCTACCCCCGCTCATTACCCACTCAACTGCGGCACTCGTTGCGCCGATCGTTACTGTCGCTGCTGTTAGTTTTACGCCGGCGTAGTTGTCGACGAAATTCTGTACAAATGCGCGTACGGCTTCTCGTCCGCTCGCGTGTTTACCGGTAGGGATGTCGGAGTATACGATGTCGTCGCTGAAGTAACCCATGATGGTATCGACATCGCCGCTGGTCCACGCCGCATAATAAGCTTTCATTGCATCTTCATTCATCTCGGCAGCGCTAAGGAAACCAAGCGGCGCAAATGTCAAAAGCAAAGTTACCAACATAGATTTTAGGTTTAGCATTACCTTCTCCTTTGAGATAAAAGTTCAGTTACGGATTTAGGCGACTACTACTAGCATAAGGCGCCGCTATTCCCCGACTCAAGGATGACCTTCCAGTCAGGCGGCGAGAACCCATCGACGCCATTCAACGAATTATGGGAGTTTCTGAGTGCTGAATCCTGGAGAGCCACTGAATCAAACAACATTGCGCCAGAAGCGTGAATTAAATCCGTCTTGTTGAGTTTCGAAGTACCGCCTCGGGCCGTTGTCGAAGCGACTGCGGTCCTTGACGAACGACCGTTATCGAGGCGGGAGCGGCCCGTCACCGAGTAACCAAAAATAGACGCGAACGGCCGAGGCTGTGTAAAAACTATTTTCAATTTTGGAAAGTGCGGTGTGCGCCTTAATTTCATCTCGAATTGGAAAGAACGATCCCTAATTCGCTTTCGTCTCAAGACCGCTGTGGGAAAAATTTTCGTCGCCCGGCCTCTTTTCAGAGTTTTTACACAGCCTCGGCCAGAAAGAGACCTTCGCCGGTCGCTGCGCGCCTCAACGCACATCATGGGATAAGTAGTTAAATATTGGATGCTATAACTTCCAATCTGTTACCGATAACGAGTTAACGTACTGCTGAAATTTTTCGTCGAACAAGAAATTGCGCATAGCCCAAAACTTCGCCGCGCTCGGTACGCCCATGAGTATTTTTGTTTCTTTCTCCATTCCCTCCCAATAGCGGCTATCGAGTCTTCCCAACTCAAATTGAATGAAAGCCTCTTCGCAGACCCGAAATACCCCTAGGTAAGTTACGATTAGAACCATCCTTTCCGGATCAGAAAGAGAGTCGAAATCTTGGTGCGCTTTATCCGCAATCTTTCCAAACTCAATATCGCCGATGGCCTTCATCGCATCTCGATACGCTTCGGCGATTTCGTGCATCGCTGCGATACGGGATTCACGAATTTGCGTGCGGATTTGTATGCCGACGTATATCAATGAAACTACGATGGCGATTACGCCAACGACTTCGGCGAGCGCGGATACTGCTTCCCAACTCATCATGATTTGCTAGCAACCTAACGCCGAGTAGGGCGTCGCTTGAAGGCGACCGACCGGAGCGACAGTACAGAGAAAGGCGCGGTCACGCGTCGGTCTCCAAAGATTTGTTAGAGGGTTGTTCCAGCATCTCGTTTACCCATGGTCGGAATCTGGTCCGGGGGATTGAATCTTACGATTTCTTCGTCCACAAAAGATTGAAACTCGTCGGTAAAGCGCGATTTATCCTGTTCCCACCACTCATTCGCTCCCGGCAGATGCAGGTAAAGTGGGATTTCATACTCCATTTTTTTCCAGCTTATTTCGTCGAGCTTTCCCGATTTGTAACGCCGATAAGCAAAATCGAATTGGCTATATACGGCGAAAAATAAGGCGTTAAACCGGAATTGTTCGTATTCGTTCAGTTCCGAATGATTAAAAACCCCATCCTGAACGATACGCGAAAGCTCGGCGTTACCGGCCAGAAGATAGTTCGCTTCCGCATCAGCAGTAGTTAGATTTTGAGCAGCGAGATCGCGGGTGGCTTCCGTATTCTGCCGGATCTGTATAGCTACATAGCCAAGCGAAACTACAACGGCGAGTGCCCCCAGTATTTCTCCGACTGCACCAATAGCATCCCAGTTCATTCACGTCCCTCCGAATTACTGAAGGTCAGACTACCGGGTCATCCAGACGGTGTCAGTTTAGGTGCGCCTATTGCAGCGCCGCATGAGCATCCGTTTACCCGCTCCGAAGCAGACGCAGGCCGTCGAGGCCGCAATGAACGCGAAAGGCCAGGACGAGATATTGAATTCCGAATTAATGTTGATTCTTCGTTGTATGATTGCGGCGAAATTTCCTGATTGAGGGAGATCGATTAGATGCGCATCGGAATCATGGCGGAGCCCTTTGCTCAGACATTGGATGATATTAAGGAAGAGGTCGCATTGGCACAGGAAGCGGGTGTATCGGCGTACTGGCTCGCGCAGATCTGGCGGTACGACGCGCTCACACTGATTCCTGAACTGGCAAAACTTGCGCCTGACGTTGAGTTTGCTTCCGGCGTCGTTGCAAGTTATCTACGTCATCCGATGACACTGGCATCTCAGGCTCTCACGACTTCCCTGCTTACGAACGGCAAATTCACTCTCGGTGTCGGCGTAATGCATAAGCCGCTGATCGAGGGCATGTTCGAGATGTCATTCGACAAGCCGGCGCGCCATATGCGCGAATATCTCGATATTCTGCTGCCCTTGCTCGAACAGCGAAATGTGGACGTGAGTGGTAACACGGTCAGCTATCACGGTGAAATTGACGTACCTGATGCGCCGCGTGTGCCGGTGATGCTGGCAGCCCTCGGTCCCCACATGCTGAAGCTCTGCGGGTCGCGAACGGATGGAACGGTCATGTGGATGACAGGACCTCGCACCCTACGCGAGGATGTTTTGCCAAAACTCGAAGAGGCTGCCGAAAAAGCAGGCCGCAATGCCCCCCGAATGGCAGTGCTAATACCCGTGTTGATCACGGATGACATCGAGACCGGCCGAAAGCAGGCTGCGGAAACTTACGCGATATATGGGGAGATGCCGTCTTACCGCGCGATGCTTGAACAAGAAGGTTTCAGCTCGCCCGAAGATTACGTTCTTATCGGGTCCGAAGAGCACGTCCGTGAACAGATTGGGTCTTACGAAGCGGCGGGCGTCACGGATTTCGGTATTCAGGTTGCACCTTCACGGGAGCGGTCGCGGACGTTGGAATTCATTGCGGAATTGGCCCGCGAACGCCGTATCTGACCTAGCGAATAAACATCGAGACTCAGAGATTGTCGGCATCGGGCCGGCCGCGATCTGCTGAAATGCGGTATCGGTAGGACCGCTTTCAGCCGGTGAGCCGACGTTCGCTGGCAAGAGGGTAACTTCGCTTTCCGGCCAATTTCAGACGTTCACACCCCAGACACCCACGGATATGCTGCCTGCTCGATACACGGGTGGGAGATTGAAAGATGAACTGGGATGCTATAAGCACGATTGCGGAATCCGTCGGTGCCGTTGCCGTGGTTGGTTCGCTACTATTCTTAGCACTTGAAACGCGGAAGAACACAAAAACTGCACGCGCTTCCCTATCGAATGATTCGCTAACCGCAACAGCAGAATTAAACGACGTGATCCTGGCTGACGCTGAGCTGCGTCGAATCGTGAGCAAAGCGACGAACCCGAATATCGCCTTAGAGGAATATTCGGAAGATGAACGAGATGCAGTGATTTATTTGGCTAGGGCACTTTTCATGCGCTATGAAGGATTGTATATGCTTTATAGACAAGGTCTCGTGGAGTTGGATTTATGGGAGGGCCGAAAGGCTTTAATGTCTGGATTGCTTCAATTGCCTGTTTGGGAGGAGTACTGGGAGCAAGAGCAGAAGAACAGCATATTCACGTCGCGCTTCACTGACACGGTCAATTCGGCAGTGGCTGCAAAAAATATTGGGACCCCGCTACGTGAGACGCCTAACCTGCGACTGTGATTCAATGTACCCGGCTAGCTTTTCCCGCGGAATGCCGGCTTCGGGCACATTTCGGCGGGCCACGGTTAGCGCCAAAAGGTCTGTTATTGAGAGCAGAGCCGCCGGTCGCGCATTGATGCAGAATCGAAGCTAACGGCCACAACCCGACGTTCACGCATGTGCTCCTGTCGGATATGCTGCCCACAGGATTTGGCGACGGATAAGAACGAGTACATCTGCTCGGTTCGCGGGTTTGCAGCGCTAAAGGGACGGATTTATTCGACGGTTCTGCATCGCTGACCGGAGTAAAGTGACCGGAAATTGCGCCAGCAACGCTCTCACGCTTACAGGAACGCCGGGCATGTCAAAACCGCAGCGATTGATCTTCCAACTCGGGACCAACAACTGGCAATCGGAGCAGGAGTTCGCGCCGGGAAGTGGCATTCTGCACGAGCAGCACCACAACACCTTCAACGACCGCCCGGACGTCGTTTGTCACAGCGTCTTCCCTTCGCGCGTACAGCGCTTTACTCGACCTGATGTACGCGTGTTTGAACTCGAGCATGACATCCCCATTTGCGAGTCGGTATCGCCGGTCTCATCCTATCGCTGGCATAGCATGACCGAGGACGAGTTTGAAGCCTATCGCAACCGTTTAGGGGCTTTCGTCTCGACTTACATCGATGAAGTGGAAGCGAAGCTCGCCCGCTCATTTGATCTGTTTATCGCGCATCACGCATTCCTTAATCCCTTGGTCATGGCGGATGTCAATCGCGCCCGCACCGCACGTGGCCTGCGACCAGTTCCCTTGTTCGCATTTGTTCATGGCACGGCGCTGCTCATGTTCCAACATGAAATGCGGGGTGATGACCCCGACTATCCCGCACGCTTTTATCCGCGCTGGATCCGCGAGCGAGTTTTTGATGAGGTTCGCGGTGTATTCGTGATCTCGAACTCCCAAAAACAACGCTTCCTGTCGATCTTCGACAGCTACGATCCCGAGCGGGTCATGGTCGCCCCCAACGGTATCGACCCCACGGTGTTTCGTCGCGATGAAACATGCGTGCGGGATACGGTTCTCGCCGGGTTCCCGACCAGGCCTTACTCGGGCAGTGCCGTCATGCCCGCGCCGATCCCGGATAACTGCGATCGGATGGTTTTGTTCGTCGGCAAATTTGCCGACATCAAACGTCTTGATTGCCTGCTCAGAGCAGCGGCGATCTATGAAAAAGCGGCTGCGGCGACCGGACTCAATGTGATTACGGTTATCGCGGGTTCCGGTCCTGTTGCCGACCAGAAACGCTATCAGGATCTCGCTACCGAACTCGGCCTCGACGGTGCCTACTTTATCGGGCCGCACGAACAACCTGCGCTGGCACGTTTGTATAACGTAGCCGATATCGGCGTGTTTCCAACGAAGTTCGAAGCCTTCGGGCTAGTGTTCCTCGAATGCCTGGCCTGCGGTACGCCAGTCATCGGCACTGCAGCCGGCGGCCCGCTCGAATTCGTCAACCCGGCGGTCGGCGAACTGGTCGCCGACTTCGACAGTAACGAGACTTTCAGCGAGGCGCTCGGCGAAACAATCGCCCGTGCATTGATCGAAAACTGGAAGCCGCACAAGGCAGCAGCGGCGCTGGAGGTTGCCTCGCACTACACGCTTACAGCGCAGTGCGACCGCATGTTGTCGGGGGTTGACGCGCTGCTCGCTTGAACCTTCGAGAAAGGACTAGGAGACCCAATAAAATGGAGCATCAGATAATGGCATGCCCAGCCACAGTCATACGGCTAACCGGCCGCGAAACGTGACGCATGACGATAACCCCGATAGAAACAAGATCCTCTAGCTTCAGCATGGGCTCTTCTATTCAAGGGAGTTCATCACCAACCCGTATCGCTCCTGCATTTCAGTGATCGTGGGTCAGCATTAGTAGTTGAGATCCCAAATCCCTTTCAGTTGAATCGACATTCGAGGTCGGTCACGACCCGATAGCGGACCTTCGCAGATGAAGTTCAACGGTCGCCGAACGGCCATTAACCGACATTCGACCATCTACGATGCAATTCCGTCTCTACTTACGGGAGGGGTCCATACGCGACTTGTTCGGCCGAAGCCCATACCGATAAACGGATCTCTCTATTTTTCGTCCTTCGACACTGCCGCGTCGATGGCGGCAAC